>Ga0209575_10000008_pt1 | contig 373806 bp, 285 predicted proteins | sample Medcelwee11metaG_FD_187172 | JGI IMG/M metagenome (GOLD analysis project Ga0209575, IMG submission 187172) | Freshwater pond sediment microbial communities from the University of Edinburgh, under environmental carbon perturbations - Medium... | ecosystem: Environmental > Aquatic > Freshwater... | reverse complement strand
GCGACTTCTTGCCTCTGTTCCTCACCCTCCACCCCCCAACACTCCGTCTTCCGCCTCCCCGGCGTGTGCTCGGGCCGGCCTTCGGCGCCCTCGCTCAGCCAGCATTCGTTGTGCCTCCGGATCTGGGGTGTGGCGCGGAGCTTGGCTTCCGACCTTCCACGAACGATAATTGCGACTTGCCCATGCACGCCCTTCGCTTCAACCTGGTCCGACTTCCCTGGGCGCTGCTCGCCATCGTGGTCGCCGCCTGTTCGGGGGGCGCTTGCCCTCTGCAGCCCTGCTCTGAGCCCCCCAAGGAGACCTATGCGGTCGCGGGGCGCCCGGCCTTCGCCCTGCAAACCGGACACAGCGATTGGGTCACCTCCATCGCCTTCAGTCCCGATAGCAAGGTCATCGCCTCCTCGAGTGTCGACCAATCCGTCAAGCTCTGGGACGCCTCCAGCGGAGCCTTGCGCGCCACCCTCTCCGGCCACAAGGCCACCGTCACGGCGGTGGCGTGGCACCCCGGTGGGGCCGTTCTCGCCTCCGCCAGCGGGGACGAAACCCTGCGCGTCTGGGACGCGCGAACCGCCGAAAGCCTGCAGACCATCTACGGTCACAAAGGCGCCGTCGTTTCCGTCGCCTTCAGCCCCGACGGGGCGAGCCTCGCTTCCGCTGGCGAGGACGGGACCATCCGGTTGTGGGACGCACGGTCGCATGCGGCTCGGTGGAACATCGATGCCGGCAAGGATCGCATCTCGCGGGTCGCGTTCTCGCGGGACTCCTCCACCCTTGCTGCCGCCACGGGCAAGGTCGTGAGGATCTGGGATGCGACGAGCGGAGCGTGGAAGCAGGACCTTCAGGCTCACGAGGACTGGGTCGAGAGCATCGCCTTCAGCCCGGATGGCCGCATGCTGCTGTCGGGCGGGGCCGACAAGACCATCCACCTCTGGAACCTCGCGGAAGGCAAGGTCGTTCGATCGTTCCCGGGACACACCTGGTCCGTCTGGTCCGTGGCCTTCAGCCCTGACGGCTCCCGCATTGCCTCCGCAAGCGGTGACAAGACGGTCCGGATCTGGCGTGTTGCCGACGGGCAGATGCTGCAGTCTCTCGCCCGCCACACCGACCACGTGAAGGCCGTCGACTTTTCGCCCGATGGAAAGGCGCTCGCGTCCGCGGGTTTCGACCGGTCCATCCAGCTGTGGAACACGTCGACGTGGGCTCCCAGGACGACCTTGTCCGGGCAGGTTCGTTACCTCTCTTCCGTGGCGTTCCAACCGAAGGGTGACCTGCTGGCCACCGCGGGCCAGAAGAACACCATTACGTTTTGGAACGCCAAGACGGGCCAGTATCACGCTGCCCTTGCCGCCGACGCGTTCGCCAGCTGGGGGCTCGCCTTCGACCCCTCCGGCAAGCTCCTCGCCACGGCGGGAGACGATGGCAGCGTCAAGGTTTGGGACGTCGCCACGCGCGCTCGTGTGCGGGAGCTCGAGACGGGGGACGAGCCGGCTCGGTGCGTGGCCTGGTCACGGGATGGCGCGCTGTTGCTTGCGGGAAGCGAGGACAAGCTCGTCCGCTTGTGGGACGCGGCCTCGGGCAAGGCGCTGGCCGTGTTTCGGGGGCATCGGGGCCCCGTGGTCGCCGCGTCCTTCTCGACGGATGGTTCGATGGCCGTGACCGCGTCGGAGGACAAGACGCTCATCGTATGGGATATCCGTACACGGAACCTGCGTACGATCCTGAAAGGCCACGAGGCCGAGGTGCGCGCGGTGGCCTTCAGTCCCGATGGAAGTAGACTCGCCTCCGGTGGCGACGACAAGACGCTGCGCATCTGGGAGACGAGCACGTCGAAGCTGCGCGACACGCTGTTTGCGCACGGGGATTCCGTACGAGCCGTCGCGTTCAGCCCCGACGGGAGCCTGATCGCGACTTCGGGGCGAGATCAGACGGTCAAGCTCTGGGATTCAGGGGATGGCGGGTTGCGGGCCACCTATCGGGGGCATGCGGGGTCGGTGGACGCGGTGGCCTTCAGCCCCGACGGCAGGCTCCTCGCCGCGGCGGGGGAAGCCGTGCTGCTGCATCGGCGGTCGGATAGCGCCTCCCTCGTGCTGCGTACGTTCGTCCTCGATGGCGAGGAGATTGGACTGACTCACACGGCAGACGGGGTGTTCGAGGGGGACCCTCGTGCGTTCGGTCGCGTGCTGTTCCGGGTGGGAGATGACGTGGTGACGTCGGAGTTGCTCAGTGCCGAGCAGCTTTACGAGCCGTACTATCGGGAGGGGTTGGGCGCGATCTTCGTCGAGGGGCGTGAGATCAAGGCTCCGGCGGAAGCGGAGCGCGGCATCGGTCTGCCCCCGTCCGTGGAGTTCGTGGAGCCCCTAGCGGCGAAGGTGTCCCAGGAGACGCTCGACGTGCAGGTGCGTGCGACGAGTCGAGGCGGCGGTGTCGGGGACGTTCGACTGTTCGTCAATGGCGCGTTGTGGAAGGACGTGCCCGACGCGGGGGAAGGGCCGAGGAATCAGGACCCTCGCGTCAAGCAGGTGACGTATCCGGTCAAGCTGATCGTGGGGGCCAACGTTCTGGAGGCGGAGGCGGTGAACGTGCTGGGCCGGGCGCGGAGTCCGCGTGTGAGCGTGACGATCGAGAGGGAAGGGGGATGATCCCTTTGGGATGTGTGTCCGAAGTCAACTGGTGAGCCGGGAACCGGGAGCCGGGAAGGATGAATGGGGCAGAGAACGGGTGAGCACGAACCCCATCCAATGGAAACGAGGCACTCGATGATCCACGTGTTCGGCGCGATCTTGGTCGACGCCATCGCCTGTCGCGACTCGTTCACGCGCGGTTCGTCGTCGATTGCTCCCATTCGCGTGGGGGTGGGTGGGGTCGGCTACAACATCTTTCGCGCCCTGGGCTCGACCCCGCGACGGCTCGTCACCGCGATGGGGGACGGTCCGTTCTCCTCTCATGCAAGGCCGGTGCTCGACGCCTTGTCCGAAGAGGTGCTGGTGCGGATCATGCCCGGTCGGGACATTGGGCTGTATCTCGCCTTCATGGAGCGTGGGCGGCTCTTGTGCGGCGCCACGGACGCGTCGACGTTCGAAGCCGCGATGGACGTCGCGTGGCTCGATCATGCCCTGGAAGCGGTGGGGCCGAACGATGTGGTGGTGGCGGACGGCAATCTCCCGACCGCGTCTCTTGCGCATTTGCTGCGTAGGGTTCGAGAGCGGGGCGCCTGTCTTGTGTTCGAGACCGTCTCTGTGGACAAGAGCGAGCGAGCGCGGGACGTGCTTTGCGACGTGTTCCTTGCTACGCCGACGGAGCAGGAGCTCGAGGCGCTGCTGGGGGTTTCTGAGCCGAGTGTGGAGCGGGTCACGGAGTGGATGCGAGCGCGTAGGGTGGAGCACCTCGTGGTGACGTTGGGGGGCGAGGGGCTGCGATGGGTGCACGGAGGCAAGAGTGAGATCTTTGCGCCGAGGCGTGTGCTCGACGTGGCGGACACCACGGGGGCGGGGGACACGCTGCTGGGGGCTCTGTTGGTGGGTGTGCACGGCGGAGGGGAGATGTTCGCGTGCTTGCGTGGTGCGATGGATGCGGTGGAGGGGTATCTGTCCGAGAGGAACCGCGTTCTTCCGGGGTAGGGGTTGCTGTGTACCGGGCTGGCGGAAGTAGGGGTGTGTTTGGGCACGGCGTTGCTGTGTACCGGGCTGGCGGAAGTAGGGGTGTGTTTAGGCACGGCGTTGCTGTGTACCGGGCTGGCGGAAGTAGGGGTGTGTTTGGGCACGGCAAGGCCGTGCCATGCGAGAGCCACGAGGCTGGGGGGAAGCGCGTAGGCAAGGGCGTGGGAAGCGAGAGCCGCGGGCACATGGCCCAGGGATTGCAACTTCGGCGGAGGAACCCATTGCCCCGTACCCGTGAGCCATGAGCAAGAGTCGTTTTCCCTTCAGCTTCCTTTTCCTCTCGGTCGCTCTCCTCGGCTTGGCCGTCCCGGTCCGGGCACAGGAAGCCGCCCCGGGCAGTCCAACTCCCCCTCAAGGCTACGACGGTCGGACGCTCGTGGTGGGGACCCACCCCGTCCCGCCGTTCGTGGTGGAGAACCCCGACGGCACCTGGAGCGGGATCAGCATCGACCTGTGGAAGAGGATCGCTGCGGAGCTTGGATACAAGTACGAGATCAGGAAGTTTTCGGTTCCGGACCTGTTCAAGCCCGACCCTTCGATCGATGTGGTGGTGTCGCTCAACATCAACTCACGGTCCGAGAAGGTGTTGGACGTATCCCATGCGTTCTACTCGACGGGCCTTGCCATTGCCACGCGACCGGAGCCCGGGAGTGGCTGGCTGGAGATCGGCCGTAAGCTGTTGACGAAGGACTTTTTGGGCGCGCTGGCGACCGTGGTGGGTGCGTTGCTCGTGACCGGCGTGTTGATGTACTTCATCGAGCGGAAGCGCAACCCGGAGGAGTTCGGGCCGGGGCTGGCGGGCGTGGTGAATGGCGTGTTCTGGGCGCTGGAGGCCCTGGTGGGTGCAGCCGAGCAGCCCTATCGGACGCTCGCGGGGCGCACCCTCGGGATCGTGTGGGTCTTTTTCTGTGTGGTCCTGATCTCGGGGGTGACCGCGGAGATGGCGTCGAAGCTTACGGTCAACTCCCTCGCGACCGCGGTCGCCGGGCCCGACGACCTTCCCAAGGTGAAGGTTGGGACGGTCAAGCCCTCCCAGGGGGCGAGGTACCTCGACGCGCGGCACGTGGCGTACAGGCCTTATCCCGACGCGGTGGCGGCGCTCGAGGGGCTTGACCGTGGGGAGGTCACGGCGGTCGTCTACGAGTCCCCGATCTTGCGATATCACGTCACCAAGTCCTTCCAGGACAAGGTCATTGTCTTGCCCGGTACGTTCGAGAACCATGGCTACGGGTTCGGGGTGCGGTCGCAAAGCCCGCTGCGGGAGAGCATCAACCTTGCCCTGCTTCAGTTCGCGGAGTCCGACGACTTCCAGCGGTTGTTGCGAGAGTATCTCGGGGAGCCATGAGGCTGCCGAGCCGTGGTCGAGAGACCGGCGAGGGCCCAGTGGGACCCCCGGGGGCACAGGCTGGGGAGCGAATCGCGGAGAGGGAGCTTGGTCTTCTCGGAATAGTACCCATCGGGATAGACAAGACAGAGGCGGATTTGGGCCTTCCTGTCCGAGGGTTTAGATCAAGCAGCCAGAATCAACTCGAGAGATCCCGGTGTCCCCAGCTTCGTAAGGAGTACGTATCGGGATAGTTCGCCAGTATTGCGCCGAGGAACACCCGGTGTGGTCACCAGGAGCGGCCGCTGCTGCGCCAAGGAACGCCTCGTGCGGCAAGAAAAGTACCCGGTGCGGTCACAACGACCCCTCTTCCCGCTCCCTTTGCATTGTGGCTTGAGACCCACTATGAAGCCGCCAAGCTCTCCTGGCTTTCCCAAACCCCGCCCCATGCGCTGGCTTCCCCGCATCGACCGACAAGCAGCAAGAGACCTCTTGCGTCGCACGCCGTGGCCGGTCCTGACCGCGGGCGCCGTCGGGTTGGCGCTGCTCGGCCTGAACTGCGCGAGGTATCCGAAGTTCTTCTTCGACGATGCGTTCATCTCGTTGCGCTACGCGGATCGCTTGCGCGACGGACTCGGGATGACGTGGACCGAGGGGGAGCGGGTGGAAGGGTGCACGAACTTCCTCTGGGTCGCGATCCTCGCGGTGGTTGGCGTGTTCTCGGAGGGGCTGATCTTCCCCGCCCGCGCGCTTGGCGTCCTGTTCATGGGCGTGGGGGTGGCAGCGCTCGTCTGGACGGCGCGCGGAACCGGGTGGAGGGATTCTGCGGGGGCGTGGTTCGTCGGCCTGGCGACCGCGGCTCTCGGTCCCCTCGCGGCCTGGGCAGTGGGGGGACTCGAGGCCCCGCTGATGATCGCCGCCCTGGGTCTCGCCATCGCGTTCGCGTACAAGCTCATCGAGCGCGATGGTGGGGGGATTCGCCCCGCCGTGGGGCTCGGACTCGCCCTGTCCGCCTTGTCGCTGACCCGACCCGACGGCACCCTGTTCACCGCCACGTTCTGCCTGGGTCTCGTTCTCGCTCGCGGCCTGCGCCGAATCACCTGGCGCGACGCCTTCGTGGCGGGAGCGATGAGCTCGGCGTCGTTCGGCGCCCTCTCTCTGTTCCGGCGACTCTACTTCGGGGCCTGGTTTCCGAACACGTCCTTCAAGCTGCTCGCCGTGGGGGCGCGTCTCGAGACGGGCTGGGCCTACATCGTCCGGGACCACCAGCTATGGTCGCCCCTGTTTCTCCTCCTCGGTCTCACCCTGATCTTCGCCGTCCGATCACCCCAGATCCGTCGACGGCTCGCGGTACTGGTGCCGAGCCTGCTGGTGTGGCTCACCTACGTGGTGGTCGTCGGAGGCGACTTCATGCCTCAGCGCCGGCACCTCGTGCCTGCCCTGTTCTTGCTCGTGGCCATCGCGTCCGAAGCCATCCGTCACCTCGTTTCCGTGCGAGGGGTGCCGACCACCGTGGCGTGGTACCTCGCCTTCGCCATGCCTGTCTCCCTGGCGTGGCTCCAGCACGACGACTGGGCCGTCAAGGACGCCAACAACTCACACTGGTACTGGACGGGCCGCCCCATCGGGAAGTTCTTCCGCTCCGCGTTCGGTGACAAGGACCCCTTGCTCGCCGTCGATGCTGCGGGATCTCTGCCCTACTTCTCGACGTTCCGATCGCTCGACATGCTTGGTCTCAACGATCGCTATCTCGCCACCCATCCGCCAGAGCTGACCGGGGCGGAAGGCATCGGTCACGAGCTCGGAGATGGGGACTACGTGCTCGAGCGGAGACCGGACTTGGTCGTCTTCCACCTGCCGTACGGTGCTGAGAAGCCGATGTTCCGTTCCGGCAAGGAGATGGTGAAGCTGCCGGCGTGGCGCCAGGAGTACCAGCTTTTCTACTACCGCACGCCCCAGGAAGCCGTCGAAGGCGTGGCCCACTTGCGTCACCAGGGAGGACCCCTCGAGCCGCGCTGGGAGGGCAACCGCTTGCGTCTGCCCCTCTGGCTGCTCGCCACCTCGAAGACCGTGCGGGCAACCCTCGACGAGGACGGGGCCATTCAGCTCGCCATCGCCAAGAAGGGGATTGCCTCCTATCGCGCCTTGAAGCTCGCCCCGTCCCGCTGCTCGGTCGAGATCGACGCCACCGAGAGCATCCAACTGACCGTCCGTTTGGGCAAGGAAGACCACGTCGCAAAGCCGGAGGCTCCAGTGTCTTTGTCGGTCAAGAGCGAGTCGACGGTGACGCTCGAGGTCAAGGCGAAGGACAAGGAAGGCGTGTTGCGGCAGGTCGAGATCACCTGCGACAAGGCACCGGTCTCGCCGTAGCCCGCCAGAAACCACAGAGGACGCAGAAGGCACAGGGGTGGGGGTTGGTGCGGAGGTTGCCAAGGGGGGTGAAGCCGGGTTGCTGAGACTCCGCCCTCGCAGCTAGGCAACGCGCCGGTACAACTCCGCCGCCGTGGCGACTCGGCACCGCCGAGTCCAGCTTTGCGCGCGGCACCGCCGCGCCTTGGCCCACAAGAACACCGCAACCTGAGCCCAGAGACTGCGGCCCGGGTCCATGCTCCCATTATGGGAGCATGCTACCTTCCTGGGGTGTGAGAGTCTTCAACCGTTCGCCTGTGCCTCTTCCGAGCCTCCGCGCCCGGTTCATCGGCACCCACGCCGAGTACGACAAGGTTGACGCCGCAACGGTGTGAGGTTGGGTCATGGACGTACGCGCAATTCGCACAGCTGCCGATCATGCCTGGGCCCTCGCTCAGATCGAGAGGCTTTGGGATCGGGCCAAGCCGGGCACCGCCGACGGGGACCGCTTCGAGGTCCTTTCGACCTTGATCGACGCCTACGAACGAACCCACCTTCCGGTGCCACCCCCGGACCCCGTGGACGCGATCCTGTTTCGGATGGAGCAGTTGGGGCTCAGCAAGCGGGATCTGTTGCCCATTTTCAAGACGACGGCGCGGTTGTCAGAGGTCATGAACCGGAGGCGGCGGCTGAGTCTGAGCATGATCCGAGAGGTTTCCGATCGCCTCTCCATCCCCGTGGACATTCTGGTGAAGGACTACCCGCTCGAACGGGAAGCCGCGAGCCAAGCTCGAACCAAGCCCGCCAAGCGCGCACGGGCAAGTGACCGAGCTTCAGGCTGACGATACCCTACTCCGTCGACGACAAGATCCGTCGCACGCCCTCGCCGAGGTCCGCCGTCATCTTGCGTCCGAGGCACGTCACGACCACGTGCTGGTCGTTCACGCGAAGCCTCCACGTGGCGAGCGAAGGCGACAGAGGCGTGGTGTCCGCTTGGGCGTCCACGGACGCTCCGACGGCGGCGACGCGCCGCAGCCCGATCCCGGCCCCCGCGATCAATTGCCCCTGCTCGGTTCCGACGGTCAACGCACGGACACCCAAGCGCTTGCGCTCGGCCTCGAGAAACAAGGCCAGGGCTTCCTTCGTTCGAACACTCCTTCGCTGGCGACGCTCCGACATGAATTCATCCTGGGGCCCGCCTCCCAGAACGGCCAACAATTTTGGGAGGTGAGTCATCGGAGACACCTCACCCTCCCTTGCTTTCCCCCCTCGACTGGTGTTCGCTCGGCCCATGGGACGATCGCTCAGCTTCCACTACGAAGGCGCGGACCTCACCGCGGAAATGCAGAAGGTCGACCGGTCCAAGCTCTACGGCACCGTCGACGTCGAGACCCTGGACGACCAAGGGCGCCCGTGTTCGCTCGCCACCCTGGCGAGTGACGGTCGCACGCTGATCGGCCGCGGTGGCACCTCGCTCGGGGTGGTGTCGATCGACGGCCGGTGGCTCGAGCGCAGCGAGCTGTCTCCGGTCGACGCGCAAGGGGAACGCATCGAGCCGGTTCCGTCGAGCTTCTCGGCGCCGATCGACCTCTCGCAGACGTCGACGATCGAGCACTACCTGTCGCATCTCGTGCGGTCGGCGTACCAGATCGACCTCGGGGAGGCGGGGGCTGGGCTGCTGGAGGCGTTGAAGGGCGGGACCATCTTCACCTTCCCCTACAGCTTCCGCGGCGGGCTCGAGTACGACACCGCGTTCCTGCTGTGCAACCCCGAGGGCGTCCCGTTCCTTCTCGTGGGCACTCCGGCGGAGTTCCAGTTCGTCGGCCTCGCGCAGGAGACCGGCCTCGCCGACGGCGAGCAGGAAGAGGAAGCCTCCGGCGACGACGACCTCGACTTCAGCATGATGTGAGGAAGCGATGCGTACCATCAAGCTCATGAACAGCAAGGGGCGCGACGCGGACATCGCGAGCCAGAGCGTCAACCAGGCGCGCAGGGTCCGCTGGCTCGATGCCCAGGGACGCCAGGTCCGCAACGTCAAGGTCGTGCGGGCCACGCTCGACCACGACATCGATCAGCTCCAGAAGCAGTACGCGGAGCCCTCCCAGCTCGCCAAGGCCCTCATCGACGAGGACCCAGAGATCGACCTCGAACGCTACGGCTCCTTCCTCGAGGAGACCTCCCGCGTGTACGTCGACCCGGACCGCAAGATCCTCTTCAGCGTGCAAGAGTGGGAGATCGTCCGCGCCCCCGACGGCACCGAGAAGGAGCGTCGTCCCCGCGTGGTGAGCCAGGCGAACGCGGGCGTGGAGGCGCCGCTTCGCTGGAGCGGCAAGCTCATGGCCCGCAAGGCCGTCTACAACCGCTTCGTGTTCTCGCTCAAGCAGCAGCTCGTGCACGTCAACGGCCTCACCTACGACTTCCTCTACGGCATCGCCAAGGAGCTCGAGGAAAAGGACAGCCTCCTTCTCGTGGGAGCCGGACCGAAGTCCAACACGCCGCTCATCTTCCAGCGAGGAGGCACCGCCTACCGCGGCTTTCTCGAGGGCCGAACCCAGGGTGACAAGTACTGTCTCCTGCTCCACCTGTCGAACCTCGAGCTGAAGGGGCTCCCGACATGACCCTGATCGATCGCGCCTACGTTCAGATCGTCCTCGGTGACTACGGCACCTCGCACGCGCGCCACCTCACCGATCCCAACCTCTTGCCCCTCGTGCAGGAGTACCGCCGCCTCGTCGGCTCGCGCATGCGCCCCCTCGCGCGCGACGACCTGAGCAAGGTCCTTCCCGCGGGCGAGTACCACGTCTCCAAGAAGATCGACGGGGAGTTCTCGGTCCTCGTGGTCGACGGGGACGACGCCATGCTGCTCAACCCGGGGGGCACGGTGCGCGTGGGGTTGCCGCTGATCAAGGAGGCCGCGGCCTCGCTGAAGCGCGCCGGCTTGCAGCGCGCCATGATCGCCGGCGAGTTCTACGTGGCCCGCACCGACGGCAAGCGCGCGCGTGTGCACGACGTGGGCACGGTGGCGGCGGACCCCGGTTCGCCCGGCGGGCTCGAGACCCTGCGATTCGCGGCCTTCGACATGATGGACCCAAAGCCTGCCACCCACGCGGAGACCTGGAAGAAGCTCCAGGAGATCTTCGGCAAGGGCAAGCTCGCCCACGTGGTGGAGGGCGAGTGGGTCGAAAGCTCGAACGACGTCATCGAGCGATTCAAGACGTGGGTGGACGATCAGGGCCACGAAGGGATCGTGGTTCGCAGCGACCTTGGGGGGCTGTTCAAGGCCAAGCCCAAGCACACCCTCGACGTGGCGCTCATCGGGTTCGCTGAGGGCGTCGACGACCGCAAGGGGATGGTGCACGACGCGCTCGTGGCGGTGATGCGGGACGACGGCACGTTCCACCTGATGGGGCGCGTGGGCGGCGGCTTCTCGGACGAGCTTCGTCGGAGCCTGCTGAGCGACCTGAAGGACGACGTGGTCGCGAGCGAGTACGCCGAGGTGAACTCCGAGCACGTGGCCTACCAGATGGTGCGTCCCACGCGGGTGATCGAGATGACGTGTCTCGACCTGCTCGCGGCCACCACGCGGGGGTCACCGATTCAGCGGATGGTGCTTTCGTGGAACGCGTCGGAGGGAAGCTGGGGCGTGGTGCGTTCGATGCCCCTGGTGAACATCATCTCGCCGGTGTTCAAGCGTTTCCGCGAGGACAAGCAGTGCACGCCGGAGCACGTGGGGCTCTCGCAAATCGAACGGATCGTGCCGATCCCCGAGTCCCGCAGCAGCGCGGCGAGCCTCGTGCTGCCCTCGAGCGAGATCCTGCGTCGCGAGGTCTACACCAAGACGATGAAGGGCCAGACCATGGTCCGCAAGCTCGTGTTGTGGAAGACCAACAAGGAAGAGGTGAGCGAGAACCACCCCGGCTATGTGCTGTATCTCACGGACTACAGTCCGAACCGCAAGACGCCTCTCGAGCGCGAGATCCGGGTGTCCAATGACAAGGCGCAGGTGGACGCGCTGTGGGAGGAGCTGGCCAAGGAGAAGCTGGGGAGAGGGTGGGCGAAGGTCTGATCACGAGCTCGCGCCTACCACCCGAACTGCAGGTGATCGACACCGTGAACGTCGTGATCCCAGCCGGTGAGACGAACCCCACGAAGCGGTCCTCCGCCGTAGCGCCGCCTACCCCACCGTCGCCGAACGTGACGGAGGACGGCCCTTATGGTTAGGAAAGGGACAAACAAGTCTCTCGTCGCATGGGTGCGTGGGGTCGGTCCGTCAAGCGAAGATGATGATAACCACCGGACGCCGCCGGTTGAAACCGACGGCTAGTTGGGCCTTATGAACGGAACCCAAAGACGCCGCCGGTTGAAACCGACGGCTAGTTGGGCCTTATGAACGGAACCCAAAGCCCTGCGGGCTCCCATTGTACGTTCGACGGGCGTTGGTTGCGAATGCCACGATGGGGGGCCATCGTCGCGTGGTTCCATAGACAGCGACACACGAGAGCCCGCGGAGCGGGCTTTGAGGTGTCTCCAACCGGTGAACCTAGCCGTCGGTTTCAACCGGCGGCGTCAAGGGCAAGGTCGTTCGTCGGGTTGGCTCTTGAACAAGTCTTCACCAGCTCCAAGTTCATCTCGCTGATCCGATACCCATCCGCCCCCCCAAACCCTGGCGACTCCCCGTGAAGGTGCTACGAGGGGAGTCCCCGTGTCCCAGCAACCCAAGCACCCGATCTCGTTCCCGAGCGAGCTGCCCATCAGCGCGCGCGCGCACGACATCGCTCGCGCCGTTCACGAGCACCCGTTCGTGATCGTCGCGGGCGAGACCGGTTCCGGCAAGACCACCCAGATCCCGAAAATCTGCCTCGCCATGGGGCGCGGTGTGCGTGCCCACGTCGGCTGCACGCAGCCGCGCCGCATCGCCGCCACCAGCGTCGCCGCTCGGGTGGCCGACGAGCTCGGGGTCGAGCTTGGCCGCGAGGTCGGCTTCAAGATCCGCTTCTCCGACCGGACCTCCCCCGACACCTACGTCAAGTTCGTCACCGACGGCATCCTGCTGGCCGAGATGCAGGGCGACCCACTGCTTCGGGGATACGACACGATCATCGTGGACGAGGCGCACGAGCGGAGCCTCAACATCGACTTTCTCCTGGGGTGCTTGAAGCGCATCGCGCCCAAGCGACGTGACCTGCGCGTCATCATCAGCTCCGCCACACTCGAGACCGACCGGTTCGCGAAGTTCTTCGAAGGCGCACCCGTCATCGAGGTCTCGGGCCGCACCCATCCCGTCGAGGTCGTCTACCACCCTCCTGCGGACGACTGCGACGTGGCGGACAGCGTGGCCGACGCGATCGACGAGATCACGCAGCTTGACCCGCGCCATGACGTGCTGGTGTTCCTCCCCGGGGAGCGCGAGATCCACGAGACCTTCGACGCGCTCTCGGCGCGCAACTACGCCCGCACGGTGCTGCTGCCCTTGTACGGACGCATGCCGCAGGGCGAGCAGCTGCGCGTGTTTCAGACCTTGCCGCAGCGGCGCATCGTGCTGGCGACCAACGTGGCGGAGACGTCGCTGACGATCCCGGGCATCGTGTACGTGGTGGACGTGGGGCTGGCGCGACTCAACCGTTACAACCCTCGCAACGGGATGACCCAGCTGCTGGTCGAAAGGATCTCGCAAGCGAGCGCGAACCAGCGCAAGGGCCGCGCGGGGCGCGTGCGCAGCGGCGTGTGCTACCGCCTGTACTCCGAGGACGACTTTGCTTCGCGTGTCCCGTACACGATGCCGGAGGTGCAGCGGGTGGGTCTGGCCGGGGTCATCTTGCAGATGAAGGCCTTGGCGCTCGGGCGGGTGGATGCCTTCCCCTTCCTGGACCCGCCGTCGAAGCGGTCGGTGGACGATGGCTATCGCGTGTTGGAGGAGCTCGGGGCGCTGGACGATCAGGGCGAGCCGAACGAGACGGGACGCAAGCTGGCGCGGTTGCCGCTCGACCCGCGGCTGGGCCGGATGCTCCTTGCTGGGGAGCGTGAGAATTGCGTGCGTGAGGTGCTGATCGTGGCGGCGGCGCTGTCCATGCAAGACCCGCGGGAGCGGCCCCTTGCGGCGCAGAAGAAAGCAGACGAAGCCCATCGTCGCTTTCGGGACGAAGGCTCGGACTTCGCGGGTCTGTTGAAGCTGTGGGATTGGTACCAAGAGGCGCGAGGGCGGCTATCGCACAATCAGCTTCGCAGGCTCTGCCGGGACAACTTCTTGTCCGCCAACCGTATGCGGGAGTGGGGAGACCTGCACGCCCAGCTCACCGAGCGGTGCCGCGAGATGAACGTTTGTCCGAATGACACGCCGGCCAAGGGGGATTCGGTGCACCGGGCGATCCTGGCCGGCCTGCTCGGGAGGATCGGTGTGTGGCAGCCCGAGAAGCGATCCTACTTCGGCGCCCGCCAAACGCGTTTCGTGATTCACCCCTCCTCGGGCCTCGCGCGAAAGACCCCTGCGTGGGTGTTCGCGGCCGAGATCGTCGAGACGAGCCAGCCCTTCGCACGCGTCGTGGCCGCCCTCGATCCCACGTGGGTCGAGGAGATCGCCGGTCCCTTGTGCAAGAGAAGCTACCAGGACCCACACTGGGAAGAGCGGCCAGCCCACGTCGTCGCCAAGGAGCAAGTCACGCTCTTCGGCCTCCCGATCGTGCGGGACCGGCGCGTGCACTACGGTCCTATCGCCCCCGCGGTCGCCCGACGCATCTTTCTGCTGCACGCGCTCGTGCGCCAGGAGTTCACCTCGAAGGGCCCGTTCGTCGAGCACAACCGCAAGGTGCTGGAGGAGGCGAGGAATCTCAGGGACAAGGCGAGGCGCAGCGATCTCGTTTATGACGAAGATGCGCTTCTGCCCTTCTTCGAGCAGCGGGTGCCCGACGACGTGCTCAGCGGCAAGACCTTCGAGGCCTGGCGTCGAGAAGCCGAGCGGGAGAACCCGGACGTCTTGAAGCTGTCTTTGGCGGATGTCCTGCAGGACGAGCTGGCGGACCTCTCGCCGGAGCGATACCCCGATTCGATTGACCTGTACGGTAGGAGGCTGTCGCTCTGCTACCACTTTGCGCCCGGGGAGGACGACGACGGCATCACGGTCACGTTGCCCCTGGGGATTCTGGCGCAGGCGGACCCGGACGTGTTCGAGTGGACGATCCCGGGCTGGCATGCGGAGAAGATCCTGCTGCTGCTTCAGTCCCTGCCCAAGGCGCTTCGCAAGGAAGTGGCGCCGATCCAGGACGTTGCACGCGAGATCGCCCTGGCGCGCAAACCCTTCGAGGGGCCGATGCTCCCGGCCCTCGCGCATGACATCCATTCGCTCACGGGGGCGCGGATTCCGCGGGACGCGTGGCGTTTGGACGATCTGCCGGCGCATCTGCGGTTCCTCTTCCGGGTCGTGGACGACGACGGCCGGGTACTCGGGCAGGGGCGCGATGTCCGGCCCCTGCAAGAGCGGCTGGCTGCTCGCGCGCGCGAGGTCTGGTCGCGATCGGCGCGCTCGTCCTGGGAGCGCAGTGGCCTGCTGGCGTGGAGCTTTGACGCGTTGCCCGAGCGAGTGCCGATCCAGGTCTCGGGCGGGGCGGCGTTTGCCTATCCGGCGCTGATCGACGATGGCCCGTCCGTGTCTTTGCGGGCGATGCCGTCGAAGGAGGCAGCGGACCAAGCCACCCGTGGGGGGCTGCGGCGGCTGCTGCTGCTTGGGCTGGGCGAGACGGTCGAGCGGCTGGAGCGCCACGTGCCGGGCTCGCTGCACCTGGCAGCACTTGCGGCCCATGTGGCGACGAACGCGAAGGAGTTGCGGGAGCAGCTCGTGGTACGCGCCCTGGACGACGTGTTCGAGCTCGAGGACCCGTCGCGGTTTCCGAGGGATAAGCGGGCGTTTGGGGAGCGCTTCGAGCGGGGCCGCCCGCTGGTTCACCCGCGTATCGCGCAGATGAGCCAGGCGGTAACGGAAGTGGGCGTGGTGCTGGGCAAAGTGGAGTCGATGCTGCGAAACCTTTCGGGCAAGCCGGGGGCGGCGCGCACGGCGCTCGACGACGCCCGCGAGCAGATCGCGAGTCTCCTCCCCAAAGGGATTTTGCTGCACGTTCCGATGGACCGGTTGGCGCATTTTTCCAGATACTTACGTGCCATTCAGATGCGTCTCGAGCGACTTCCCAACGACCCCCGTCGCGACGCGGACAAGGCGGCGCAGGTGGTTCCTGTGTGGCAGTCGTTCCGGGAGCGCAGGGAGGCATTGCGATCCCGGGGGGTGCCCGAGGACGAGCTCGAGTCTTTCCGGTGGCTCGTCGAGGAGCTGCGCGTTTGTCTCTTCGCGCCGGAGCTCAGGAGTCCTCTGCCTGTGTCGCCCCAGAAGGTGGCCGAGCGGTGGAAGAGCTTGTCGGGGTGAGCGTCAGCTCCCTGGCAAGGGTACTCGCAAGGGACAGGCGTGCCCAACGGAAATTGCCGCCTCGGCCGTATTGCGGGCTGTGGGTGAAAGGTCTGGGAACATCTTCTCTTTGCGCGCTGTCCCACCTGCCAATTCTGCTCGCACGACGCGACATGCACCGCGGGAGGTGACCCTTGGGAGCGTGGATGTGGAAGCTTGCGACCGCAGTGTCGTCCTCGGCTACCCTGGCGATTCTCACGTGGACCACTCTGGCTCCCCAGGAGCCCGTTCCGCTCGCAGATCCTGTCGCGCCCACCTGTGCGACGGTCGAGCCGCCAGCCGGATTGATGAGATCGTATCCCCATCTCTCGGCCGCGATGCGAGAGGACCCGGTGGGCACCTTGGCCGGCGAGCTTCGGGGTGCGAAGGGCTCGGGACGGGCCTGCGAGCTGATGGATGCGCTAGGCATGCTGGGCGGCGACCAGGCCGCGGCCGTCTTGGGAGAGGTCTTGCAGACGCGCACCGCACCCAGGATGCGACGCTGCGCGGCCGACGCCTTGGCCAAGATATCGTCTTCCGCGGCTACCAGTTGGCTGTCCGAGGTCGTGCGCGACAGCGACGTCTCCGTTCGCAGCACGGCCATCCATTCCCTCGCCGTGCGAGAGGACCCGTTCGCGCGCAACGTCATTGTCGACCTTGCTCACGACGAAGACGAGCGATTGCGACGGGAGGCCTTGCTCGCCCTGGTGGAGGCCGGGGCGCCGGAAGCCGTCGAAGCGATCGTGGCGGACCTGCCGGAGGCCGACGTGGACACGCAGGGGCAGTACGTGCGAGCGCTTCGGCAGGGCAAGTCCGACGCGGCCATCCCGGCTCTCGAGCAGCTAGCCATGCAAGGACACGAGGGTGTGCGGCCCACGGCCATCGAAGCCTGGGCCCATGTTGCCGGAGACCGTGCGACCGAGAAGCTGGCCGTGCTGTTGCGCGAGGGATCCGTCGCCGTGCAGCAGTCGGTGCTCGACGCGTTGGGGGAAATCGCCTCGGACCGCGCGCGTGTGGTGCTCACGGAGGCGGCGCAGGCGGAGAGGTCTGACACGGCCACGGGGGCCTTGAGGACGCTCGCCCAGATGGAGGGGGACGACGTCGAGGTGTTGATGATCGAGGAACTCACGGGCAACGAACCTGAGCGACTCCAGGTGGCGATCGGGTACTTCGTGGAGCGGGGGGACATGAGCAGCGTGCCGCGCCTCGCGGCGCTTGCGCGGGGCGGAGTGGCCGCCGTGCGTTCGCAAGCCCTGTATGGTCTGGTGCAGCTCGGGGGGCCGACGTCGCGAGAGGTGTTGACGGGCATGGCGAAGGAGTCTGGGCCGCTCCGGAGCGAAGTATTGCGGTACCTCGCGGAGGCGGGGGTGCCCTCGAACGAGCGCTGCGAGCTGTTGCGAGGCGTGGTGCTGGAGAACTCGGCGCAGAGTGGGGAAGCGCTTCAGCTTCTTTCGCGGGAGGGCGGACCCCTGCCGACGCGTGTGATGGCGGACGTGCTCGAGCGGGGCGGACCCTTGGCGAGCAGTGCGGCCGAAGGGCTCGCGTCGCGGGGGGACGAGCAAGCACTCGCATTGCTGTCTCGCGGTGCGCGCTCCAGCAATCAGGCGGCGCGTTTGTCTTCGCTCTGGTCTCTCGGCCGCATGGGCAACCCGAAGGCCGCCCCGTTGCTCCGCAATGCTTTGCAGGACGACGACCCGATGGTGAAGGATGCCGCGTACCAGGCGCTGTTCGAACTCGGGGGCCCACAGGCGGAGCAGGTCGCCCTCGAGCTGCTGCGCAGCGACGACCCGGGGAGCCAGCAGCGGGGAATCCAGGCCCTGCATCGGTCGCGCTCCAAGACGGCGCGGGCGGAGCTCGTCCGCATCGCGCGCGACGAGCACGTGGGCGGTTCGGCGATCGGCCTGTTGGCCAGGATCGAGCCCCAGACCGCGGCATCCCTGGCCCGCGAAGCCATGAGCTCGGGAGAGAAGTCGCGCCAGCAACAGGCTCTCGGGGTGGCAACTGGCCTGGACCCCAGCGCGGCGGGCTCGATCGTGGAGGAGGGGCTTCGGTCCCGGGACATGTCCGTGCTTTCGCAGGCGGTGTACGCGGTCCATTCGGTTCGCACGCCCGGGGTGGAGCGCGAAGTGCTCGCGATTCTCCGCGACGAGCAAGTGGACCAGTGGACCAGAAGGAGAGCGGCGCAACAGATTCGAGCGTGGGGAGGACCCGTCGCCGGACAGGTGCGCGACGAGCTGGATGCGTTGTTGGGGCCTGTGCCGTAGAGATGGGCAAACCTTGCGGGGCGACGGTCCCGCTCTGGCCGTTGCCGTTGCCGTTGACGTCGCCGATTCGCGGTCGCCGAATCCGCAGGCGATTCCTGGCGATCGGGGCCCGGCCCTTGACGGACGTCATGCTCCTCTGGGATCGTGTACTTCGCCGCGCGGGCGCATGAGGAGCACGGGATGGACGCCAGGAAGTTTTCGACGGTGGTCGTTTTGGGCACGGGATTCGCGCTTGGTGCGTGCAACGCGTTGACGGGGGTCAACGACCTCGAGGTGCAAGAAGGGGCCGGTGCGACCGGGGGTACGGGGACAGGTGGAACCGGAGGCACGGGTGCAGGCGGGGCTGCCGGCGACAGTGGCTCCGGAGGTGGCACGGGTGGTACCGGCGCAACGGGCGGCACAGGTGGAACCGCAACCGGCGGCACGGGTGGAATCGGCGGCACGGGTGGAACCGATACAGGCGGAACAGGTGGAACCGAAACAGGAGGGTCGGGTGGCACGGGCCCGTGCAACAACGGCGAGACCGAGTGCGTGAGCTCGACGCAGGTCCGGACATGCGATGGCGGCGTCTGGGGTGCCCCTGAGACTTGTACTGCTGGAACGACGGCGTGCGTCCAGGGGAGATGCAGCCAGGCGCTCGTGCTGGGGGCCGGACCGAGGCACACTTGCGCCGTCCTCCAAGGGGACGTGCCTTACCTCTACTGCTGGGGCGGGAACAACTTCGGCCAACTCGGACTCGGCGACTACGGCAACACCCACCACACCCCGCAGCTTGTCGGCTTGGTGAACGTAGTGCAGATCGCCCTAGGGCTGGAACACATGTGCGCGGCGACCAACGACGGAAGCCTCCATTGTTGGGGCGCGAACTTCGACGGGCAGATAGGGATTGGGACGTCCGGGAGCTTCGAGACCACGCCGAGGCCGGTGACGTCGCTGACAGGCGTGACGAGGGTGGCCGCGGGAATCCACTTCAGTTGCGCTTACGGCACGGTGGGAACGGTCCAGGGTGTCTACTGCTGGGGCAAGAACGACGTCGGGCAGTTGGGCACCGGAGAGGCCGGGGCCGGCTACAACAGCGTGTCACCGATCAAGGTCATCGGTCTACCTGCCGCGGGAGTGAAGTCGCTCTCCGCGGGTGACGCGCACGCCTGCGCGATCTTCGACAACGGAGAGGTGTACTGCTGGGGGGGCAACGCGCAGAGGCAGCTCGGCTTCGGGACCATCAACGAGTTCGAAGCCACGCCCGCCAAGCTGACCTATGGATTCCAGGGGACATCGCTCTTCGACATTTCGGCCGGCGGCTGGCACACGTGCTTGCGCGCGGACACGATCGTGGAGTGCTGGGGCGGCAACTTCGCAGGCCAACTCGGGAACGGCACCTCCGGCGCTCCGGAGCAGACGCCTGTGAAGGCAGGAGATGCCACCCAATTCTTCCTGTCGGTCGATTCGGGGGGGCAGCACTCATGCGCGATCAACGAACAGGGAACGGGCGTGCTGTGTTGGGGCGCGAACACGTATGGCCAGCTTGGCACGGGTGACCAGACCCCCAGCGCCGACCCCGTGAACGTGCCACTTCCCGGAGGCACCAGCGTGTTCCAGGTGGCCGCAGGAGGAGAGAGCGGCCCGGCCAATGATCTCCCGCCCAACGGCCACACCTGCGTCACCACGCACGCCGGTCCCATCTACTGCTGGGGCCACAACAGCTTCGGACAGCTTGGTGACGGCAAGGACGTCAAGAGCAGCGAGCCCGTCAAGGTCTTGTGGTAGGGCGCGCCGCCCGTCCGTTCCTCTACTTCGCCTCCACCTTCGCCCCGTCCGACAGCTTGTCACTCGGAAACACCACCACCCGATCGCCCTCCACCACTCCACCCAGTACCTCGGCATGCACGTCATTGCGCTGTCCGAGCTCGACCGCCCGGCTTCGCGCTCGACCGTCGCTCACCACGAAGGCGCTCCACGCGCCGCCGCTGCGATACAGAGCCGATGTGGGAATCCGCAACGCCGAAGGCGCCTCCCAGACGACGATGCGCGCTTGCGCCTGGAACCCGTCCGCAAGCGCCTTCCACTCCCCAGGAGCGGCCGGATCGACGATCACGTTCACACGCTGCTCCTCCACGCCCAGCGCGGATACCTTTGTGAAGGCCGAGGGCTCGACGAGCCGAACCACGCCATGCAGCGGCTCCGCGCCCCCATACTGCTCGACAAGCACCGGCGCTCCTCCTCGGACCCGCACCGCGTCCAGCGTCAAGAGCTCGGCCACCAACTCCAGGTCTGTCGGGTCACCCATCTCGAACAGCGGCGTGCCCGCCTGCACAGGCCCCTCGCTCTCCTGAAAAACACGGAGCACCTTGCCGCTCGACGGAGACAGGACCGGCCATCTCGCGTCGGGGCCGGTGGACGACGATGCCATCAGGCTGGCGCGCGCCGCGGCGATGGTGCGCTTGGACGACTCGAGCGCGAGCTCGGCGGACACCAGCTCCCGGGCTCGCGAGTCCGCCGCGAACTGAGCGTTGTCCAGCGCCTCGTCCGCCAGCACATTGCCCTCCACGAGCTTGCGCGTGCGCTGTAGCTCCCGGCTCGCGTGGTCCCGCGCGATCCTCGCCCGCTCCACCACCGACGCCGCTTCCGCCCGCGCCGCTTCCGCCACCAACACGCGGCTCTGCGCCTCCGCCTTCGTCCGTGCGTCCAGCAAGGGGGGAGAGATCGGTTTGATGCTCGCCAGCTCCTTCCCCTCTTCCACCACGTCGCCGGGCCGCATCTCCACGCGCCCCAGCTGACCGCTCACGTGCGCCGCCACCACGTACCGATGCCGCACCCGCATCTTGCCCGTCGCCTCCACCGTCACTTGCATCGCTCCCGTGTCGACCACGCCGGTTTCCACGGGCAGCCGCTTTGGCGACAGCGCAACGACCACGACGGCCCCTACGAGCACGATGGCAATCACGATCAGGAGCTTGCGCGTCCAGCCCATCGCTATTCCTTCGACTTGAGCACGGCCACGAGGTCCAGACGGCGAACCCGCCGGCTGATCGTCAGCCCGACGACCACAGCGGCCACGACGACGACGCCTACCGACATGGCATAGGTGGACGGCAGGATGAACACGGGGATGCGGTACAGGTCCGTATCGACGCTCGAGGCTGCCAGTTGCGCGAAACCGTAGCCGACCACGCAGCCGACCGGGATCGCGAAGAGTAGCTGTAGCGCCAGCTCACCGATGACGATCAGCCATACCTCGAACCATGTCATGCCGATGACCCGCATGGTGGCCAGCTCTCTTTCCCGCTCCGCCAGCGAGATGCGGGCCGAATTGTAGACGATCCCGGCGGCGATGACCCAGGCGAATGCCACGAGGATCGAGGCGAAGAACAGCATGAACTCGGCGCTCGTGCTCGTGAACGAATGAATCGCGGCCGAGCGGAGCGTCACACCGGCCACCCGTGGCATCGACATCAGGCGTGCGTACAGGGGACGCTCCTGCGAAGGATCCACCGAGAGGAACGCGCCGGATGCGCTCGGCCCTTCGTCCATGAGCCGATGCACGGCGGGCAGGCTCATGTAGGCCGACACACCCATCAATTCCTCGACCGTCCCGGATACCACCACGGACCGCACCGGGCGTCGTCCCTCCAGCACCTCGGCGGTGACCAGATCTCCCGGCCGCACGCGGAGGATCTCGGCGAGCTTGGAGGTGAGCAGCACCCCCTCGGCTGGCACACCCCGCGGTCCGCGCTTCCGATCGACGACCCGTCGCAGTTCGCCCGACGTGTCCATCCCCAGAAGCGCGGTGCGATAGGTGACGTGCCCCGCACGCAACCGTACAGGAACCGCGCGGTAGGCCTCCGCCCGCAGGACGCCGGGCACGTGGCGCAGGTCGCTCACCGCTTCGCGGGAGAGGGGCGCGGTGAACGAGACCATCGCATCGTCCCGCTGTACGTGGCGGAATTGGTAGTCGACGATGTAGTCGAGGGCATCGGAGAAGAACCATCCCACGACCAGGATGGCGATGGCGAAGCTGATGCCGAGGGACGAGAGGCCGAAGCGGACGGGACGGCGACCGACGTTGCGGAGGATCATCCTGCCTGCGGCGGAGGCAATCCGGTCCACGCCAACGCGTTCGATCCACGACGGGCGGTAGGTGGCAGGCGGCTCGGGGCGCATTGCTTCCGCCGGGGGAAGGCGCACGACCCGACGCACCGCACCGAAGACCCCGACCGACGCGGCCGCGGTCGCGAGGCCAGCGGCGATGATCGTCTCTTGCCAGGGGAGCTCCACGAAGTACTGCGGCAGACGGTAGTATTGCGCGTACACGCCGGTCATGGCCCGCGACATCCACGTCCCGCCAACCACGCCGAGGGCTGCCCCCAGGAGCGCCACCAGCGCCACGAGCTTGGCATAGTGCAGCCCCGCTGCGAGGTTCGTGTAGCCCAGCGCCTTGAGCGTTGCGATCTGCTCGCGCTGTGTGCCCACCAGGCGGGTGAGCACGACGTTGAGCAGGAACGCGGCCACGCCCAAGAAGATCGCCGGGATGATCACGGCATTGGCCTTGAGCTGTCGGATCTCGTCCGACAGGAACCGGTTGGAAATCTGGTCCTTGCGGAGGTAGGCGCCGAGGCCGCCATAGGTCGCAAGCTCGCGATCGAAAGCAGCCACGACTTCCTGGCCCGATGCGCCGGGCTCGAGCCGCGCCGCGAAGTCGTTGAACGCTCCCTCCATGTCGCTCGCCGCTTCGAGCTGCTGCCGTGAGGTCCAGAAGATGCCGAAGTGCTTGTCGTCGGGCATCAGATCCCCAGGCCGGATCTCGTACACGAACTCCGGGGAAAGCCCGATCCCGACGACGGTGAAGATCTGCCTTCGGCCCTGAATCACTGCGGAGATCCGATCCCCCGTCCGAAGACGATGGGACGTGGCGAACCCCTCGCTCACCACCACCTCGCTCTCCTCGCCCGGGGAAAGCGCCCTTCCAGCCCGCACGTGAAATCGGTTGAGTGCCGGCAGACCCGAGGACGGAACGGATACGAAACGCGCCGTGACCGGCTCGTCGAAACCCTCCATCTCCAACGTCGCGTCCGCCACCACCCGGGTCTGCACCTCCGCTACCCCGGGAACGGCAGCCAGCCGGCGTGACAGCGTTTCCGGTGCCCGCCGCAGCGACGCGAACACGTCGGCGAAGCGGTAGCGTTCGTAGTAGTCCTGCTGCGAACGCATCAGGGACCGCCATGTCGCCATCGACCCCACGAAGGTCGTCACGCCGCAGGCCACGAGCAGCACGATCGCCAGCATCTGACCCTTCATGCGACCGAGGTCGCGAAGGAGCTTGCGATCCAGGGCGCTCACCATGCGAGCTCCGTCACCCCGCGCCGCTTGTCGTTGCACTCGACGTGGGCCAACAGTCCGTCGCCGATCGTCAATACCCGGTCCGCCATCCCAGCGATCGCGACATTGTGGGTGATGACCGCGGTGGTGGTGCCGAGCTCACGGTTGATGCGGTCGAGCACTTCCAGCACGATGCGCCCTGTCTTGATGTCGAGGGCGCCGGTGGGCTCGTCGCACAGCAGCAGATCGGGCCGCTTGGCGATGGCCCGCGCGATGGCGACGCGCTGCTGCTCGCCGCCGGACATCTGGGAAGGGAAGTGGTCCATGCGGTCGCCCAGACCGACGAGCTCGAGGGCTTGTTCGGCGCGCATGGGAGACCGTGAGATCTCGGTGACCAGAAGCACGTTCTCGCGGGCGGTGAGGCTCGGAATCAAGTTGTAGAACTGGAACACGAAGCCGACGCGGTCCCTCCGATAGGCGGTGAGGGAAGCGTCGGTCCACGCCAGTTCCTCCCCGCGGTACGCGAGCGTGCCGTGCGTTGGGGTGTCCAGCCCGCCGAGCAGGTTGAGCAGGGTGGACTTGCCACTCCCGCTCGGACCGAGAATCACCACGAACTCGCCGTCGAACAAGTCAATGTCCACACCGCGCAAGGCGTGCACTTCCACCTCCCCCATGCGGTAGGAGCGAGCCAGCCCTCTTGCCGACAAGACCGGGGTGCCTTCGGTCACTCGATGTCCTCCCCTCGGTGACATACCCCCGCAGCACGTGGGCGACCAGCCAGGACGTAGGTGCGGGCGTCAGGCCCCGGACGGAAGATCGTGGTCGCTCCTGTCCACCGAACCTTCGTCGAACAGCGCGTACCCGTTCTTCCCGCCACCCTTCACCCGGTACATCGCCCGGTCCGCGCAGCGCAGCAACCCTTGCAAATCCCTGGCGTCCTGGGGGTACCGCGCGATGCCGATGCTGATGCCGAGCCTATGCTCCTGTCCACGGAGCCGCAGGGGGACCGTCACCGCACGCAGGATCTTGTCCGCAACCGCCGTCACATCCTCGGGACGACCGAGCTCGGGCAGCACCACCACGAATTCGTCGCCCCCGACGCGTGCCACCAGATCCGACTCTCGCACCGCAGCCTGGAGTCGCGCCGCCACCTGAACCAGCACCTCGTCCCCCGCCCCATGCCCAAGCGTGTCGTTGATCGGCTTGAAGTCGTCCAGATCCAGAAACAGCAGCGCCATGGCGCCCCCACGCCGCCGTGCCAGGGCCTCGACACTGTCGTACAGCTCCTCGAGGAGTCTGCGATTCGCCAGCCCTGTGAGGCTGTCGTGCTGCGCGAGGTGGCGCACCACCTCCTCTGCATGCCTGCGCTCTCTCACCTCGTTGGTCAGGTGCTCGTTCACCTCCGATAGCTCCGATGTCCGCTCACGCACGCGCTCCTCGAGAGTCCTGTTCGCCTCCAGAAGTGCGTCGTACACGTGCCGCCTCTCTGTGATGGCGGCGGACAACGCCAGCACGGTCACGGCCACCGTCCCCACGAACGATTGCAGCAAGAGCAAGGACTCGTTCAACGTTTCCGCGACAAAGGGCCCACGGCTTCGCATCGTTCCCCAGGTCGCGATCGCCGTCACGACGACCACCGCTGACGCGGCTTCACGCAGCGAGAACCGGAGCACGACCCACAACAAAAGGGGCATGACGAGGTACGGAAGCGACCGCACCATCGGGTCGGGAAGCCAGGCAAACAACAGGAAGCCTGTGGGAGCCAGGGACAGGCCAAGGATCGCCACCTCTGCCCATCGCGCTCGCGTCCACGACGTCTGCGATCGCCACGTCCAGGCGAGAAGCGCTGGGGCATAGACCAGGATGCCTGCGGCGTCGCCGAGCCACCACGTCACCCAGAGATCGAGCGGGTCAACCCCCGCGCTGGCCCCCAACGACAAGATCGAAAGGAGCCCGACCGTCGCCGCGACCGCCGACACGGCCATCGCCGTGAACACGAACTTGAAGGCGTCGCCGACCCGGTCGAACGGACGGTCTGCCATGCCCAACTTGACCAGCGTGGCTCGGCCGGCCAGCGCCTCCAACGTGTTGCCTCCCGCCACCATCACCGACCCGAGCACGACCTGGGTCACCGGCAAGGTCTCCATCCCCGCGAACTGAATCGCGTTCGCCGCCCACGCTCCGAGCAGCACCCCTGGCCACGCTCTCCAGCCGAGCGCGAGCAGGGCAGCCATCGCAATGCCCGAGGAGGGCCACACCGGCGTGGCGTTCGTGCCAGCCAGAGACAGCGCGAGTCCCACGCGTGCGGCTACGAAGTAGGTTGCTGCCACAGCCAAGATCACCATCGCGCGACCGAGCTTCGATCGGCCGGCCCACCCGGAGGTGAGGCTGCGATCCTCGTGGGTCTCGGATACGTCCATGGCTCCGCTCATGACTGCCGCGCGGTCGAAAATCCCTTGGCGCGGCGCAGTGACCCCTTCATCGTAGGCAACGTTGTAGCAAAAGGGCAGGGCCATGAAGCACGGAACCTGCACCGGAAATTCCCGAGGTCAATCCCCTTGGCCAGGCAGACTCAGGCCTCGCGGTCCGCGTCCGTGGCGACTCGGCAACGCCGACCCCAGGATCGCTGGAGAATGGAGATGTATGCGCGAACGGATGGCGCGTGGCACGGCAACGCCGACCCCAGGATCGCTGCAGAATGGGACCGGGTAGGTCCCGGGTGAGATCGATCGCGACTCACTCGTGTCCGCACTTCCATCAGGTTCCGTCGAAACCCCGGCGGCATCGCTCTTGCTATGGTCCTCCGTCATGGAACCTCACAGGACACCCCACTTGCCCGTTGCTTTCTTCCTCCTCGCATGTGCCTGTGGCTCAGGAGAGGGCGCTTCCTCCCCTGGCAGCGACGGTGGTTCAGCGGGCACCGGCGGAACGGATGCCACCGGCGGCTCGGGCGGAACGGATGCCACCGGCGGAGCCTCCGGCACCGGCGGAACGGATGCCACCGCCGATGCCGGAACCGAGGGCCCCCTTTACTTCATCGCCATCCACAACGAGCCCTGGCACTTCTCGCCCGACGGCAAGGCCGGGATCGCCTCCGAGTTCGAAGTGCTTCGCGAGATGGTGGCAAAGGCCGATGACGTGAACGTGAAGCTCACCTTGATGTTCACGGCCCAGTGGGCGGACTACATCGTAGAGAGCGCCCCGCGCCACGACGAGGTGCGCGCTTGGAAAGCAAAGGGCCACGAGATCGCGGCCCACCACCACAGCGTGTATCACGGCAACTGGGACGGCTACACCGACTACACCGAGGCGGAAGCCATCGCCCACCGGCTCAAGTCCACCTCCACACCGGAGTCGTACATCGGAACGCTCGACGCCTATTCGGCACGCATCGCCCTGCTCGACCCCGATGTCGTTTCGGGATGCATGAATGACGAGCCGGACATGCGAGAGCTGCCGAAATCGATCCTGTTCGACACGTGCCTGGGCTACGCGAACCGCGGAGACGATTGGTTCGCCGAGGAAGATGGCGCGAACCCCGAGAAGGGCATCAACGAGTTCGTCACGATCGGGCAGTGGGCAGGCGTACAGCGCGCCTGGCTCGCCCACTACCAGATCACGAAACCCGAGAAGACGTCGAAGGCCAAGGCCACGTTCGACTCGATGCAAGAAGGCGTATACGGCGTGGTGCTTCACAGTTCTTCGTTCGAGGCGCCAGAGCTGTACAGCTACCTGACTTTCCTGCAGGAGCGCGACCCGGGCGGCACGCGAAGCCGGACCGTTCGTGAGGTCATCGAGAACGCTGGGCTCCCCACGCGAACGGTACCCGCGGAGCACCTCGAGACGAAGCTCACGCCCGAAAAGGAAGGTCTCTGCGGCGACGACGTCTGCGACGCCGCGGAGCAGGCGAACCCATCGCTCTGCCCCGAAGACTGCGAGCAGAGTGGCCCGTGCGGGGACGGCACCTGCGACGCTGCCGAGCAAGCCGACCCGAACTTGTGCCCGCAAGACTGCCCATGACCGCGCCCCGGCTGTTCTCCCCCACATTCCAAGGATCGCACGCGGTGTCCGTGAGGGATCGGCCCGCGCCCTTCGATCACGCTCGCTCTCGCGTCATCTCGACCATCGTGCGGCGGAACCCGAGTTGCTCGAACAGCTTCTGGGCGGTCGTGTTTTGGACGGCCGTATGCAAGACCACGCGGGGAGCACCCTTCCCCTCGAGCTCGTCGATCGCCGCGCCGATCAACAGCCGAGCCACGCCGCCGCGCCGAACACGCTCCTCCACCCACAGGTCGTGGATCGCGCCGCACGCATCCAGCAACTGGTTCCAGTCTCGACCCTCCAGTCTCCCGTAGACGTAGCCGACGATCTCTCCCTTGCTCTCCGCCACAAGCAACACCACGGCGGCGCGACCCAGCTCCTTCCCGAACCACTCTCGGTAAGCGCCTTCGACGTCGTCGGTCACGAAGTAGCGGAGCGGATCGAACGCATGGTGAAGCCGAACGAGCTTGCCGGCGAGGGCCGCCACGGATGGAAGGTCGTCGTGCGTCGCGGGACGAATCGTAATCGTGGACTCCATGGCCGGAGTCCAGCCCACCCGTGCGAGCAGGTCAAGCCGCGGCCCGTTCGGTGTTGGTGGATTGATGCGCTCGCAGCCTAAGATCAGCGCGGCAGCCATGCGCCGGAACAACCGCTCCTCGCCTCTGTCCTACCGCCCATGTTGTGCCGACGCGTGCGAGCGGGCGTTGCTTCGTTCTGCTTGATGGGCTTGCTCGCGCCGCGAGCCCATGCGGACGAAGTGCACGGGACGAGGTCCTCGCTGCTCGAGGAGAAGAGCCACGCCATCGAAGCAACTCTCCATCGAGGCCACGCGCGCTGGGTGGTTCGCAGGACCGTGTTCAATGGTGGAGAGAGACACGACCAGGCCATCTTCCGGATCGACGTGCCACCCGGGGCGGTGGCTACGGGATTGCGAACCCTGGGAGCGCTGAACGGTCGTCCGCAGTGGTTCGACGGAGAGCTGATGGAGGCCGAAGAGGCGGCGCGCAAGTACCAGGAGCTCACCGGCCTTGGCGGCTACTATCCCAAGGACCCAGCTCTTCTCTCGTGGCAATCGCAGCAACGACTCGCTCTTCAAGTCTTTCCCTGCAGCCCCGCCGCCGACAAGACCATCGAGTACACCTTCGACATGCCGATCCCGTACGCCGGTGGGGCCTATCGGTTGCCTTTCCCCGCCGTCGGAACGGAACAACGGCTCGCGAGCGCCGTGGTTCGCGCGGGGTCCCCTGGGGACCGAATCCTCGTCGACGGCAAGCCCATGCCATCAGGGACTGCCGTGCAGTTGCGTCGAGACGATACCGTGGAGGTCTCCCTCGTTCCGGCGCAAGCCCCCATGATGGAGGGCGAACTGGCCGTGGTGCCGTTTGCGTCGCGCCGCGTGCTCACCCACTATCACGTGAGTGCTGCCCCTAAGCTGTCGACGGTCCCCCCTCGCGCACAGGTCGTGGTGGTCATGGACGCCTCGAAGTCTGTCGCCAATCGCATCGAGGCGTTTCGAGATGCGGCGATCGGCTACCTCGGGCACTTCCCAGACGCGCACGCACAGCTCTTGCTCTTCGATCGCAAGCCGCGGTCCCACTTCCCCTCGTTCACGCCTGTGCGCGAGGTGCTTCATGAGCTGGAGGGCATGCGCATCGACACCAGGAACGGGAGCCACGTCGAGGACGCGATCGCCGAGGCAGAGCGCCTGCTGTCCGGGAGACCGGGCGCAGCGGCCGCGAAACGCATCGTGGTCATCACCGACGGGCTCACGCGGTCGAGCCTCGCGCCAGGTCGGATCCGCGGTGCGATCGGGGCGAGCGGCGCCATCGTCCACGTGGGGATTACCTACTGGGGTAGCCCCTCGGTCGAACGCAACGACAAGCACCCCTGGGCCGACGCCGTACGGTCGAGCGGTGGACTCGTGTGGGAGACCGTGGCGGGAATCCAGGACCCGCCGATGCGTCACGCCGCGTTCGAGTCGTGGGCGCGGCCGACCCAAATCGACCACGTTCAACTCGTCGGGTCCGGGTTGGCTTGGGGCGAAGCGCCATCCACACCGCCCTCTTCGATCGAAGAGGGCGAAGGGTTCGGGGCGACCGTGCTGACCAGCAGCGAGCTGGCTCACCTGCGGGTCGAAGGGGAGATGTGGACCAGACCCGTGCAGATGTCGCTCTCGCCGTCCGCAAATGCAGCCAAGCGGTGGGCCGCGCTGGTGTTCGGTTCGGACCTCCTTGCCGAGCTGTCGGAGCCCGAAATGATGACGCTCGCGCGCAAGGGAGGGGCGGTCTCTCCCGTGACCAGCTACCTTGCCATCGAACCCGGGGTTCGGCCGTCCACCGAAGGTCTCGACGAGGCGGAATCACACAGCGCGGGCGGCCCTCATGTTCGCATGGGGGGCACGTCCGTGCGCGGCACGGTGCCCTACGTGGATCGGGAGCAGTTCCTTCGAAACGCGATCCAATCCGCCATGCGGTCCTGCGGCCTGCGCAGCCGGACGGTATCCGCGGTCATCGAGACGACCCGACCGGAGGTGGTCGACGTCGTCGATGTGACCCTCGAAGGCGCAGCCGACCCGATTGGCACCCATTGCCTGCGCGAGGCAATTTGGAGCTTTGACCTGCCCTTGGCGTTTCTTGACGAATGGGACAGCTGGTCCGTGCGGGTCGAGCCGCAACCGGCCCCTGCACCGCCCGCCCCGCCGACCTTCCTCCGACCCGCGCCGTGACCCTGGTTGGGCGCGACGGTCCCTGGACTCCGTGCTACCGTCCACGGGCGTACGGAGACGGGCATGGACGAAGAGATACTCGAATTCATTGTGCAGACGAGACCGGACGGAGGCTTCATCGCCCAGTCGATGGGCGCCTGCATCGTGACGGAGGCCGATGACCTCGAGGGCCTGCGCAAGGAGATTTGCGACGCCGTGTGCTGTCACTTCGACGACGGGTGCAAACCCGGACGCGTGAAGCTTCGCTTCGTGGAAGTGGTGCGCGAAGAGCTGCTGGAACCTTGAACCGGTCGGCATGAAGAAGCCCAGGGACCTGTCCACCGACGAGCTCGTCCGTAGGTTGAAGGCATACGGCTATCGACCCACACGGCAGACCGGTAGCCACATCCGGTTGACGACGGACCGAAACGGGCAGCATCACATCACCATCCCGCAGAAGCGACAGCTGACCATCGGCAAGGTCAATGCGGTCCTTTGGGAAATGGTCCGTCACTTCCAGGTCGATCGGAAGGAACTCGTCGACCAGATCTTTGCGTAGGGCGATTCCGATCGAGTCTCCACGTCTCACTTGGCGTCGATGATCGCAACGCCAGTCTGCTCGTATCGCTGCTCGGCGGTGGCGCCGGTGAGGTAGGCGTCGTACGCGGCTTCGTTTCCCAAGTGCCGGAGGAAGAAAGCAGCGAGATAGGAGCGCGTCAGGGAGATGACCTGGTCGTGGTCGAGGGAAGCAGGCTTGCAGAAACTGCACACAAGCCCGCACGAATCCGGGTCGTCGAGGAAGCTCATGTGATTGGCACCGAGCACTTCGACCTTGAAGCTCGGGCTGGTGGCGCTTGTGTAGAACGTCTCGAAGTTCCGATCGGCAGGCGCGCAAGGTTGAAACCCCCCCTGGGAATCGGTTAACTCGCCGAGAAAGCCCGTCGGGATGGGGAGGGACAGCGAGGACGCGTCGGGGTCGTCCGCGTCGACCGGGTCCATGGCGAAGACGGCACCGATCCGGTCGTCGAGGCTCGCCGCCAGCACGCTCAAGCGACCTCCCAAGGAATGGCCGGCAGCACCCACGCGCAGCGGGTCGGTCTTGCCGGCCAGGGGGCCCGTGGGGGCCAGCGCCCAGTCCACGACGGCGAGCACTTCCTTCGCGTTGTTGAGATGGTTCGGGGAGAAAAGCGACGCGTTGTAGGCTGCCACACAGGCTACGAACCCGAACGACGCGAGGTGCGCCGCGGACCCGACGTACTGGGACGCGGGAAGCTGGAACCCGGGCGCGATCGTGACGAGGGGAAAGGGGCCTCCGGCGGAGTCCGGTAGGAAACACGATACGTTGACCGTCGTCCCGACGGCAGGGGCAGGTGCCGACCCTTCCACGGCAACGACTGCAAGAGGACCGACCAGGGCCGGGTCGGCAACCGGCTGGACACCCGCATCCGCTCCTCCAGAACCCGCCTCACCTCCCGAGCCGGCATCCCCTCCTGTCTCGCCCGCGCCGCCGTCGGATGACCCGCCGATACCGCCGTCGGCTCCTGCCATGCCGCCAGAACCCGAGGCCCCAGCATTCCCTGCACTTCCTCCGCCCCCGAAGCCTCCGCTGCCTCCGGTTCCGCCCGGACCTGTGCTCGCGTCCCCGGAGTGCGACGAACTCGCCGCGTCCGATCCGCAGCCAAGCGCGAACAACACGGTGCCTGCTGTCATCGACCGAAAGAAGGATGGTGCCAGGTGCATCTTGGATAGCCTTTGGTACTCGCCGCTCACTCCGACGGTAAGGGAACGACGATTTCGTTGAGCCTTCGATGCTGGGGACCTGATCCCCATCGCGATCGGGTAGCACGCTGGTGAGGAGTAGACGAGGTCGCCCCGGCACGAAATCTATCCAGCCCGTCGATCGATCGGCGACGCCACCCCGGGAGCGGCCATGGCGCCGCCATAGACACCGTACCCCTTGAACGGGTCATGCCAGAGCAGCGAGCCGTCGCGCAGCGCGAAGCCGGCCGCCTCGCCCGTTCCCATCACGAGCACACATCCCGCGTACACGAGGACGTTGGGCTCCTCACCCATGCCCCGCGGCACGGTCGCCTTCCAGAGGAGGGCCCCCGTCACGTACTGCAGGCAAAACAGCGTTCCCTTGGCGACGAACAAGACGCGACCCTGATCGACACGGACGACCCCGTAGTGCGTCTTTAGGCCGGTCACAAATTCCCAGACACGATCTCCAGTGTGAGCGTTCACAGCGACGATGCGCTCGGCGAACGTCAACACGACGAGCGGCGGGTTGGGCTCTGGGGTCATGGGCTAGGCCTCCGTTGCGAAGGGGCAATCGTCCGGCCCAGCACGTCCGTGACCAAGGGCCTGCTTGCTTCCCCCTCGAGGAACTGGACCAGGACTTGGGAACCGGGAGCTGGAGCCGGCCCCGAGGACAAGGGCCGTGTCATCGGAAGCCAGACCTCTTGGTCTGCCGTACGGGCAGACCAGTGGAATCGCACCTTCAGGTGTCCGTCGCGAGCCTCTCCCCCCGCGGCGACCACGGTGGCCAGCTGCGGACCGTTGATCACCGGCACGGGAGTGCGACGGGACGGGCGGTACGGCGTATCCAGCGGGGCAGCGCCGATGCTCGACCTCGCACTCACGTCCCCCGTGGAGCTCATACGAACGCGCAGCTGGCTCGAGACGACCACGTAGCTTCCGTTCCACGCCGGCGCCGGGTGCCCCGCCAGCGTGAAGGTCATCCCCGCTCGAGCGACATCGTCCAGGACGCCCCAGAGCGTTCGCGCCCGGGACTCCTCCTCCTCGGCCCGCAGCTGCGCATAGAAGTCCATGTCCCGTTGGTTGCGGGGACCTTGCTCGAAGTCGTAGATTTCGAGGGGATTCGGCCCGTGAGCCCGGGGCGTCTGCCCCGTGGACTCGAACACAGCCTCGGACTCTTGCACGTCGGAAGCGCGGAGCCGGTACCGGGTTGCTCGCAGGGCCCAGGAGGACTGGACGTCCCGCAGATCCCCCTTTTCGGTGCCCAGCTGTAGCGTGCCAGCGGGGACCATCGTCGGGTACCCGTGCGGACCGTCGACGAGCACCAGCGTGTGGCGGGTGGCCTCGTGCTCGAAGAACGTGGTCACTCCGGCGTTCTCCACCACGCGCTGGATCAGATTCAAGTCCGTCTCGCGATATTGGGTGAAGAAGTCGAAGACCGGGTACGAACCTCCGAGGCTCACGCGATACGACGCGAACGCGTAGCGGTCGAATACCCGGCGCAAGATGCCCGCGGCGCCCGCCTGCTCGAAGACCATGCAGTTCGCCGTGCGAGACAGCAGTGCGGTCCACGGCTCGATCTGCACGCGGAACGAGTCTGCCGATTCACCCGGGTCGCGTCTCACGGAGGTGACATGGCCGTTCAGGAAACGCTGGCGCTCCTTGCCGAGATGAATCCCGACGGTGACGAGCTGTCCGAGCAGCGAGGTCTCGTCCAGGCCAGGCTCGGACACCTTCAGCCCCACGGTGTAGTCATAGCCCCCGTTGATGCTCTCGGTGCCGTCGACGTCTTGCACCGCGAAGCCAGACCATCCGTCGGGGGTGGCGAACCAAAGGGCAGGTGGAGCTTCTCCCGAGGTCGGCACGCGCGGCGGTCGGAGGACGTTGGACGAGCTCTCGAACTCCACGTGGCCGCCAGGCGCGGCTGGGGATTGCGCAGGAGCCGTGGCGTGCACCACCGTGGCTGCGCGCGGAGACGCGGTGGGGCCATGGGTCCCCTGGCAACCGCCCACGACGAGCAAGGAAAGCAGTCCGAAAGCGAGCCCGATCTTGATCACGGCGTGAGCCTAGTCCCAAATCAAGCGCTCCGCGCTGCTTTGGGTCTAGGTTTTCCAAGGGGGCTTTCGAAAAGCCCCCTCGCCGCGCTCACCGCGGCTCACCCCAAAACGCCTCGCCTTCGGCTCGGACAGGCCTCAATCAAGCACTGTTCTTCGAACAGCGCTTGATTGGGGCCTAGTGCCAGGTGCCCGAGGTGACTACCGGGATCGAAGTCCAGAGAACCACAGAGGACGCAGAAGGCACGCGACCTGCTCACGTCCTCGTCAATCCCCGATGAAGCTCACCTTCGCGTCGTACAGCTCGATCTCGTTGCGCTTCGGGACCATCACCGCGAACAACACGAAGCCCGTCTTCCCATCGCCGAAGGCCGCGTACATCCTCGTCTCCTCCATGCGCCAAGGCCCCTTGGCCCCCCGCACCGCGTTGCACCGCTGCGCGTCGAAACGGAACTCGGGGACCAACTCGTCGAGTCCCCGACGCTGCTCGCTCGTGAGCGGCACGGCCGCAAGGTCCGAAGCCGCGACGGCAGGGGCGATCACACAATCGTTCGCAGCGAAAGCCCGCACCACGCGGTCATGTGCCGATAGCCATGCAGGCTGGGCGTCACCGAAAGAGGGACCGGTGGACTCTTCACCAGGACTGACAGGACTGCGGTCCACGGAAAGGCCTCCCCAGCGCACCTCTCCGGGCGGAAACACGTGGAACAAGGCCTTCACTCCCACGACCTCCTTACCGTCCGTCGTAGGGGACGAACCCCGCACCGACGAGATCACCAGCTGCAGGGGCGGGTTGGGTCCCAGCCCGGCCTTCTCCACGGCTTCCCGGCGCTCGGCTTCGTCGTCCTTGAAGTCGACACGGAACTTGGGGTCGGGCGCCTTGCCCTGGATGACCCCGAGCAAAGTGTACGACGCCTCCACGAGCAGGCTCGCGAGCGACGCGTCCCCGGCGTCGCTCTGCCCCGTCAACGCCACGGTCGGACGCTCTCCTTCCCAGCGGCTGACGCAACCTTTCCCATCCACCCAGGTCAGTGCGCCCGGACACTGCAGCGGCGTGAGCTCCAACCGAAGGAACGCGCTGCACCCTTCGGGCGGCTCCGCGTCGCGCGATGTCGATCGATCGCACGCCTGCGTCGATCCTCCCCTTCGCAGCACGTTCGTCTCTCTGGAGGTGCGCCCGCCAGCCACGCCGACCCCCGCAGCCGCGGACGACGAGGCTCCCGACGCCATCTCGAAGGACCCCGTGGTGAGGCCCACGACGACGTGGGTCGCCCCCGCGCAGCCCGTCCCTTTCAGATCACTCAGACGCACCGACTCGGCCGGGGCCACGTACTTGCCCACGACGGACATCGACACGCTCAGCTCGTTGCCCTTCTCGACCATGGCCTCGAGACCTGCCGCGCCGATGGGCATCTTCGCGTACAGCTCATCGGCGTTGCGCATTGTGACCCGCTCGTCCTGCCGCGTGCCCGGTAGGTACTTGTATTCGGCTGGAGCCTTGCAGTTGCGCAGCATCTCCATCTCGCAGCCGGTGTAGCGGACCACCACAGCGCCGCCCTGCCGCACGTTCGTCTCGAGGTCCATCCGGTCGGACGCTGACCACTCGACGATAAGAGGCCGGTCCTGGCTGGCAGCGATGCTGCAGCGGGCGCCCGGAGCCGAGGGGGCCACGGCGAGCGGTTGGGAAGGGGAGCAAGCGCTCCCAATCAGGACCCACGCGACGGGCCAGATGGAACCACGGGATAGAAACATGTTGGTAACAACTCCTGCCGGGCGGCTAGTCCCCGGGATTGCACTGCAGAGAACCACAGAGGACGCAGAAGGCACAGAAGGGCGGTGCGGAGGGAGGCCGTGCGAGTTGCGCCTGACTCCGGCCGTTCCTGGTTCTCTGTTCGCCTTCCGTGTTCTCAGCTCCTGGTTGATGTCGCTCATCCGTCCATTGTCGTAGCTGGGCCTCAACCCGGCAGGGCCTTCGGGCACGCACTAGTTCCGGTCGTAGACGTCTTCCCAGACGTTCGCCTTGACGAGAAATGTGCCGTCGGGCTTAGGCACGATGTGGATCTTGGTGACGCCGTACTGCGAGGTCGTGCCGAAGGCGACCTGGCACTCGGGGGGATCGATCATCCAACTGCCTGTCGAGCCCGTGGCTTTCGCGCAGGTCTCCTCCGCATCCTTCGGGTTCGGAAGATCCCCGTCATCCATCATCCGGCTGATCGGGGGCAGTAGGTAGCCCCAGTCTTCGCGACGCATCGTGGGGGTCGGGCGGCAGCTCTCCTGGGTCAGCGAGCGTACGAGATGCTCATGGACCCCGCGCAGGGACGGCGGTGCGTCTGCCGACGGAATGGCCCCGTCGACCTTCTCCTTCACGACGAAGCCGCCGAGGTTGCCCCAGCGAAGCTGGCCGTCACCGTGCACCTGCATGTCGGCGTAGACGATCAGGCTCTCTTCCTTGGCCGGATCCACGCGACGGAAGCCGATCTCGCATTCGGAGAGAAGGAACTGCGCGGACGGTCCCAGGGTCTGGAACGGCTTGCGCGACTCGTCGAAGGACTGGCGGAACTCCACGGTCATGCCGCTCGGGGTGGGCTCGCCTCGCACGGTGGCGAGCACGGCGTGGGACGCGTCGAGAAGGACGCGCGCGAACGCGGCGTCGAGGGGGTCGTTCTGGCCGCCCGGACCGCCCAGCGAAAGCCGGGTCTCTCCCTTCGCACCCACGCAGCCCTTGCCCGCTTCGAACTGAGCTCCGGGGGGACACCGCACGGGCTCGAGCTCGAGTCGCAGAAGCGCTCCGCACCCTTCGGGAGGCTGTGGATCGGCGCGCGTGGCCGCCTCGCAAGAAACGCGATCGCCTGCTCGCCGAAGGGTCTCGTTGCTGCTGCGGCTGGTTCCGCCCACCACGACGGCGTCGGCGCTCACCGCCGCGTCGGCACCTGACACCATCTCGAAAGCCCCCGTGGTCAAGCCAACCACGACGTGCGTGGCGCCCTCGCAGCCGCTCCCTCGAAAGCGGCTCAGGTCGAGGATGGGCTGATCCCCAACGAACTTGCCGATGACGGACATGTCGATGCGAAGCTGGCCGCCCTTCTGCACGGCGCCTTCGAGGGACGCTGCACCGAGCGGGAGCTTGGCCCAGAGCTCGTCCTCGTTGCGCATCGTGATGTTCTCGTCTTGCCGTGTCGCGGCTAGATACTTGTACTCACCCGGGGCCCTGCAATCGCGAATCAACTCCATCTCGCAGCCGCTGTAGCGCACCACCACCATCCCCTCCTGCTTGAGCAGAGCGTCGAGGTCGTTGCGCGACGCCGCATCCCATTCGACGATGAGAGGACGGTCCTGGCTGGCAGCCACCGAGCAGCGTGCGCCAGGAGCCGACGGGGGAGTGACTGCCGGGGACGGCGCGCCACCACCGCAAGCCACGAGAAAGGAAAGAACACAAATCGACCCGAGCCACGCGACTGAACTACGACGCAAGGGAACCTCGATGATCTGACATGGTTCGAACGTCACGAACGGACGAACAGGGAAGCCCTAGATCATCACGGGCCGAAGGCCGCGTCAACGGGCGGAAGGTCACCGTGAGTGCGTGATTCGCGCGATGGATTTCACATTTTGCCGCGCGACGTATCCGAGAAGGGATAGGCAGCCGTCAGAGCTTCGCGACCTTGCGAACTGCCCCGTCGACGGCCGAGTCGATCCCGAAGACCGAGTAGTACAGGCCCTTGTCGTCCATGACCACGTCGATAGGGTAGGGGATGGCCTTGTCCAGCTCGATGGGCGAACCCTGGCAGCCCGTCGTCGGGCAGGCCCGCAACGCCCCCTCGGCCGCGTAGGCACCCGCGCTGGCGATCCAGTACACGTGCTGCTCGTCCGCAACGATTCCGAAGGGGCTAGCCTGCATCGCCGCAAACGACTGTGGGGCATTCCCGCCATCCGGGGGATCCGCGTTCGGTACCCGGAACACGCCACCGACGGTGCTGGAATCGGTCCAGAAGACCCAGTCCTCGGTGACCGCGACCTTCGACGGTTGGGACGAAGTCCCAAGCACCTGCACTTCGCCCCCCGCCATCGGGACGCGGGCGACCCTGCCGCCACTCCGCTCGGAGAAGTACAAGAATCCCCCGTGGAGCGTGACCAAGAAGGGAGACCAACCCAGGCTGCTCGGCACGATCGTCTCGATGCCCGTCCCGTCCTTGAGCGCTCGCTTCACCGTCTTGCCGTTTGTCTCGGCCCAGTAGACGTGCGTGCCGGTCACGGCGACGCCGTTCGGACGGTTCGCCGGGTCGACGAGCTTCGTCGGTGTTACGCACCCCGTGATGGCGCACTGGGCGACCGAACCGGTCGTGCTGACTCGGTTCGACCAGAACACGGTCGTGTCGTCCATGGCGGGCCAAGATGGTTGGAGCACGGCAATGTTGTCCGCTTCCCACAAGGACGTGCCCGTCGTCTTGTCAAGGCAGGTCATGAGGTTGTTCAGCTGGATCGCCACACACACGGCGGCGTTCCCCACGGCCAGACCCCACGCCCCATCCCACAGGGACGCGAGCTGGAAGGGTTGACACATGCCGTCCACACAGCTTCCCCCCACGCAGCTGTGCTCGCAGCGCCCACAGTTCTCAGGGTCGCTCTGCGTGTCGCCACAGCTCACTTCCTCTTGCGCGGCGTCCGTCACGTCGGGCTCCGCGTCCGTCACGTCGGGGCCTGCGTCACCCACGGTTCCGCCTGTGCCACTTGCGCCCGCCGAACCACTCGAGCCGCTGGTGCCGGCCGAGCCGCTGACGCCAGCTGAACCACTGGTACCCGCCGAACCGGCCGAGCCGCCGCCCGTGCCACCGGTAGCCCCCACGCCCCCCGTTCCGCTGGTGCCCGCGGTTCCACCCGTCCCCCCTGTGGCGCCACCCGAACCGCCTGTGGCGCCTGTACCGCCCGTGGCGCCTGTACCGCCAGTACCGCCTGTACCGCCTGCACCCCCCGTGGCGCCCGCGCCACCGGAGCCCCCCGTCCCTTCTTCATCCGACCCACACGCTAGTGCGAGTGCGAACAGCAGAGGCGCCCACGCGCATCGGGCCGCCATCCCGGCCTTGGTCATCTGGATTGTCCCTTGCTTGTGAACCGCCATTGTCGCCTCCGTACCCAACCCCTCAGAGCTTGCCGACCTTGCGAATCGCCCCGTCGGTCGGCCCGTCGATCCCGAAGATGGAGTAGTAGAGCGCCGTGTCATCCATCACCACGTCGATGGGATAGGCCAGGTCCTCGTCCAGGCTGATCGGCGAGCCTTGGCAACCCGTGATCGGGCAAGCTCGCAACCCGCCTTCCGCCGTACCCGAACCCGCGCTGGCTATCCAGTACACGTGCTGCTCGTCTGCCACGATCCCAAACGCACCCGCCTGGGCGGTTGCGAAGACCGTGGACGCACTGCCGCCATCCGGGGGATCCTCGTTGGGTGCCCGATGAACGGCACCAATCGTGTTGGAATCGGTCCAGAACACCCAGTCCTGCGTCACCGCAACCTTCGCCGGGTAAGTCGAAGCCCCCAACACCTGCACCGCCCCGCCCGCCATCGGCACGCGAGCAACCTTGCCGGCCGTTCGCTCCGAGAAGTACACGTATCCCCCATAAAGCGTCAGCAGGAACGGCGAATAGTCCAGGCTCTCGCTGACGATGACCTCGACTCCCGTCCCGTCCTTGTTGGCTCGCTTCAACGTCTTGCCGTTGGTCTCCGCCCAGTACACGTGCGTGGCATCCACCGCGACCCCGTTCGGACGATTCGCCGGATCGATCAGCTTCGTGGGCGTCGTGCACCCCGCGATCTGGCACACGCCGATCGACCCCGACGTGCTCACTCGGTTCGACCAATACACGTTCGTCTCGTCCATCGCGACCCAGGATGGCTGAAGCACAGTGTAGTCGTCTTCGATCCACAGCTGTGCCCCCGACGTCTTGTTCATGCACGTCATGCGGTTGTTCATCTGGATCGCCACGCACAAGATCGTGTCGTCCACCGCCATTCCCCAAGCGCCGTCCCAGACCGCAGCGAAATCGAAGGCCTGGCACTTCCCATCGACGCAAGCCCCACCCACACAACTGTGACCGCACCGGCCGCAGTTGTCCGGATCGGTCTGCATGTCCCCGCATCCCACTTCTTCTTCCGCCGCATCCGCCACATCGGGCTCGGCATCCCCGGCGTCCGTCACGTCGGGGACCACGTCAGGCTGTACGTCGGGCTGCACATCAGGTTGCACGTCAGGCTGCACGTCAGGCTGCACGTCAGGCTGCACGTCAGGCTGCACGTCAGGCTGCGCATCAGGCTGCGCATCAGGCTGCGCCTCGGGCTGCCCATCCACCGACCCATCCGACACGCCACCGTCGGACTCGTCGACTGTGAGCTCCTCGAACCCCAACAGTGTGCTGCAAGACACGCCGGTCCCGAGCGCAAGCACCGCGAGCGCACCCATCATCGATCGAGAGTGGTTCATCACCAGACCCCCTGCATCGCAAACGCCGCCCCACCCGCCGTTGGCGCCGCCGTCCAGGCCACGTCTCCAGCCTCCTTCGCGGGCGTCGTGAAGTAGAGAACCGCACCCCCGACCATGGCGGCCGCCCCCACCCCGACCAGAATCGTCGACACCGTCGCCCGGCTTCGTGCCTGATCGTCCAGGTCCACGGCTTCGCTCGTGCAGTGCTGGGGACCGTTACAGTGCTCCAGCGCCTCGTCATGCTTGGACTTCGCCATCAGGCCAAAGACGGCCCCGGCACCCAGCCCCACCACGCCGACCCCGCCGACCACCAAGCCCCACGTCCGCTGGTCATCCCCGTCGTCGACTCCCGCGTCAGTCTGCAAAGGCCTCGTCCCCACATCCGCAGGCGCCACCACCGGTTGCGGTTCCCCGCCCTGCTCCACCAGCAACGGAGGTATCGTCACCGTCGCCTTTGCCGCGTTCGGTCCTACCGCCACCGTCGTGCTCCACTGCTGCTTCTCAGGCGCCAGCGCACCCACGGGGTGGACCCCCGGGTCGACCGGAATGGGCAAGCCCCACTGCGCCCGCTCCACCTTGACGCCGCTTCGCTCGACCACCAAACCCACGACGTCGCTGGCTGGAGGAACGACGATCGTCAACGTCGAGAGCGTGGGCTCCAACTGGCTGGCGCGATCGCGTGCCGTGGCTTCCCAGTCGGCTCGCCCCCCCCGTGCCGCGAACGAAGCGGCCTCGGTGTACGTCACCCACGCCGAAGCCGTCTGACCGTTCTTCTCGTAGCAGGCCGCGAGGTTCAGCAGGGTGCCCGCCCCCGGGTCGAGGCGCTGGCTCTCACTGAGCTTCGCACACGCCTCCGCAAAGCGACCCTGCTGCATCAACTCGCGCCCCTGCCGGAACAGGGTCTCCGCCGCCGCCTGGCTTCCCGCGTCCGCCCACGCCCCTGCGGACATCCCCGACAGCGCCAACGCCAGACTCGTCCTCAAGGCCCAGGAAAACCGCTTCGTCATCCCCTTTTCCCTCTCACTTCCTCTCGGTCGGCAAGAAATCGTCGCGACGTTCCGTCGTTGGCACCGCTGGCGTGGCCGTGGTCGCTGCCGACGTGCCCTTTGGCTCGGACACCGTCACCGGAGTCACGCGCACCCGCGCCGAAACAGACGTTACCGGAGTCGTGCTCGCGGACGCAACCGGCGCTGGCTGGTCCGGTAACTCGCCCGCTGCGTCCCCGACTCCATCCGTTGTCACGGGGGCAACCGGGGGCAGCACGGCCGACGACGCCACCATCTCCGTGGGGGAGGAGCTGCCGTTCGTGGCAAGCCCGTGAACCAGCCAGATCGCCCCGGTCAGAGCGGCCACGGCAGCCAGGCCTGCGATCGGCGCGGCCCAAAGCAGCCAAGTCCGGCGCGGACGCTTCCGGCCTTCGCCCGCCGTGAGCTGACCCGCGGCCCCATCCAACGTTCCGCTGGCGTTGGGGAAGCCCGACGCCCCCCCCGCGTGACTGTCTTGCTGCAGGGTCTGTCCGAGCGTCAGCGAGGAGCGCACCGGCAGCGGCGGCAATTCCAACGAGCCCACCGCCGGCAGGCTGGGGTAGGACCCCTGGCCCATGCCGGTCGTGGCGAAGGGCGCCAGGGCGCGGACCAGATCCTGGACCGTCGCATACCGCTCCTCCGGTCGCTTGCGAAGACATACCGCCACGATATCGCCCAGGCCCTCCGGCAGGTCGGGGCGGTGCTGAGAAAGCGGAATCGGCTCTTCCTCCAGCACCTTCGCGCATAGCTGGGGCACGCTGGTCGCCACGAACGGCACCTCCCCCGCGATGAGCTCGTACAAGATCACCCCAAGCGCCCAGATGTCCGTTCGCGAATCCACGTCGCGCGCCGATCTCACTTGCTCCGGCGCCATGTAGTAGGGAGACCCCACCACGTCGCTCGTCTTCGTGAGCGAAGCCTCCGACGACAACGGGTTCGTGACTTTCGAGATCCCGAAGTCCAGGACCTTTACGAGCGGGGCCCCGTTGCGACGACGCGTCAGGAACAGGTTCGCAGGCTTCAAGTCCCGGTGCACGATCCCCAGGGCGTGTGCTTCCGCCACCGCCTCGCAAGCTTGGATCACATACTCCACGACGTCGCCTGTCCGAAGCGGTGACTTTCTGCCGCTCTTGCACAGGCTGCCGAGATCGCAGCCCTCCAGCAGCTCCATCACCATGAACGGTGTCCCGTCGGGAAGCCGGCCCACGTCGAAGACCCGTGCGACGTGCTGGCTCTGAAGCTGCACGGCCGCTCGCGCTTCGCGGATGAACCGCTCGACGGCGCCAGGGACCAGGAGCGCACCTGGGAGCAGAAACTTCAGCGCCACGCGCTGTCCGAGTTCCACGTGCCTCGCCGCTGCGACGACACCCATCCCGCCCGCTCCGATGACCGCTTCCACCTGGTACTTGTCGTTGACGACATCGCCTGGGCGGACCACGGAATCGGCTTCGTTCAAGTACATGGCAGGAGCAGGCGAGGGCGCACCGCAAGCTCGGCACCCTCGCAACTCCACCTATAGCAGAACCAAAAGTGGGAGGGTCGCGGCGAATCGCGCGAGCGGGTTTTGGTAGGAGGAGTGTCAGCGCGGGTGGGCTGGCCCGTCGGGAAGGGGGAACCCCGACCTCCAAGGAGAGAACCATGGCCCAACCCGACAGACGCAGCGCGCAGACCAGCGAGAACTCAACCATCGTCTCCCTCGGCGAGCTGATGCGCCTCGAGCAAGTGCGCATCGACGAAGAGAGACAGCGGTCCGAGGACAAGCGGCGCGAGCGGGAGCAGGCGCAGCGCCGGGCCCGGGAGGCGAGGGAACGGGAGCTGGAAAGCCAGCGGCAAGCCTCGGAGGCCGCGCGCAAGCAGCGCGAGGAGGCGGAGATGCAGGAAGCGGCGGCCCTCGCCGGCAAAATCCTCGGCTTCATCGCCCGCGCGAAGGCCGAAGCGGAACACGAGCTCGGCGAAAAGGCGCGCCAGCAAGCGCACGCACGCGCCCTCGAGCTCGAGCACGCGCGGTCCGACGCCCGGGTCGCGACGATGCGCTGGGCCCTGGGCGCCACCTGCGTGGGTGCCCTCCTCCTCGTGGGCGGGATGCTAGCTGTCTACACAGGCGTCCTCGCTCCCGACCATGACGCCCAAGTCGCCGCGCTTCGCACGGAGGTCTCGACCCACCAACGGAAGGTCACGGACTCCGAAAAGGACCTCGCCCGGGAGCGTGACGAGCGGCGCCAGGCCGAGCAGCAAAGCACCGAGCTCGCCCGCAAACTCGCGACCGCCACCCTCGACGCCGAACGCTTGCGCAAAGCGCTCGACGACAAGAACTCCGGCAGAACCACCGTGCGCTCGAGCCCAACCGCTCCGCCCGCGGACCTGCCCCCTGCCTGCCCTCCCGAAGACCCCATGTGCGGGTTGCACGGGCGACGACTGTGAACGACGGGCGGCAGGATGCTGGCCATTAGCGAGTGGTTGAGGCCGGGCTACGACAATGGACCCATTGTCGTTGCCGGGCCTCAACCCGGTAGCGACTTCGGGCACGCAGCACTAGCATCCCCGCCATGCCCGACGACCTCGCGGACCTCTGCTGCCCGGAGCAAGTCGTCGCCATCTGTCGTCGCCGCATCCAAGACTTTCGACAGCTCTCCCCCGAAGACCAGGAAGACGCCACGCAACAAGCCGCGACCCGTGTCTTCGAGGCCCTGCGCAAAGGCGCCGTCACCAACCTGGAAGCTTTCGCGCGGCGCGTCGCCTACCACTGCGCCGTCGATGCGTGGCGACGCTTGCAGATGGACAGGCAATCGACCGAAATCTGCGAGAACACAGCGCAGCTCGGTGCTCAGGCCCTCGACGGTCTCGCGGCGCCGACACCCGAGTGGCTCGTCGGGGAGAGGCAACGAAGGCAGGCCCTGTCGGTGGCTGAGGCGGAGGTGCGAGAGCTGCTCGCGACCGCCCCGGAAAACTACCGGCACGTGCTCGTTCGACTCTACCTCGAGAACCGGACGTTCGAGGACCTCGTCGACGAGGAGCTCCGCCGTCGCGTCGAAGCGGGTGCGACGTCCGCCCAAGACTCGCAGGACCCGGCCGAACGACAGCGGGTGCGCAATGCCGTGCATGCCTGGCATTCCCGCGCGCTGCGATGGCTCCAGCAGCGAGCGCCCAGCGTTTGGCGGGAGGTGATCCGATGAAACGCGTGCTCCCATGCCTCCGGTTTCCACTCCTTCGCGCCGACTGGCACACGGACGTAGGGATGCTGGACTCCGATTGGCCGAACGCCCGCCTGCTCGCCAGCGTCCCCTCCGCGCGTCTCGAGGTGCGCCTTCACCGTGACGGCACCTGGTGGCGAACCGCCGAGACCGCGCCCGTCGTCGTCCCTCGGACAGCCACCGTGCACCGATGGGGCGAGGGCCAGGAAACCCAGCTCGTTCCCTACGTTCCCAGACCGCTCGACGAGCTGCAGGACGCTTTGGGCGCGGTCCAGGCGATGGCTCGCAGAGCTTCCCCCGCGCTCTCGCCAAGGGAGCTCGATGCGGCCGTGGCCTTGGCTCTGGACTTCGAATCCGGCCTCCTGCACGACCGAATCTCGGCCGCCGCCCGCGTGTTCGACATGGGCCTGGACGACGACGATGCCCGTTTGTGGGCAGAGTGCCTCCTCGCCCTCCGCGTGGCCCTGGAAGCCGTCTCCATGACCCACGACGCACCGACCCTCGTCGACGCGCTCGCGCGTGCCGACGTCGCGCTCGAGCCGTTCGGTTCCGCCACGCTGCTGGTCGGGGACGAGGCGTACGGGCGGATCACGAGCGCGTTTCCTGTGGACGATACCGTTTGGTGGGGGAGTAGGGCGGCGCTCTCGCAGCGAGTGTCCACCGACCGGCTCCGCGAGAGACTGCGCGAGATCAGCCCTCGCGGCATCGTGACGCCGATTCGTCCCTCCACCGTCTCGGAACCCGTCTGGGTCGCGGCAGCCGCGCATCGCGACCTGTCCACCTCGATCGAGGGGCTCGCGACCTGCGCCCCGGAAGACCTCCGCGGCCACTTCGACCGCGTGATGTCCGAGCTGGCCCGGACGCCTTGCCCGTGGCTTCGTCAGGACCTTCGGCGCGTGATGGATCGTGTCGCCTCGTCTCGGCCGGCCTTGGGCTGGCGCATCGACGCGATCGAAGAGGCGCTGGCGCCCGCGCCGGGACGTGTGCCCCTGCTCCTGTACCTTCCGGAGCTTCATCAGGGCGTGGTGCTGGAGTTGCGCCTCTCGATCCGGGACGACGGTCTGTGGTCCAGCGCCCCGATGCTGCGGCCTATGGCCCGCGACGCCATTCGCTCCGCATACCTCGCGGTGAGCGCGTGCGCGGATGCCAGGCGTGCTCGCGAAGACCTCGAAAAACACAGCGTGGAGCTCGTGGGGCCGCCTGCCGTTCTCGCGGGGCTCCGGTCCGTGGACGGCACCTCCCTCGCGCTCCCAGCCGCCCTTGCCTTCGCTTCGCTGTGGCTCGGACGCGCCCTTGCCAGCGACGTCGCCGCGACGGGGGGGCTATCGCTCGTTACGTCGACGGTCCATGTCGACCGGGTGGGGGCTTCGGGGTGGGGGGCGAAGTGCCAAGCCCTGTCGTCTTGGGCAGACGGGCGAGCCATTCGGCTGCTCGCCAGTGTCGATCAGCAGCGGCCGCGAGGTGCTCCCGGCATCGAGATCGTGGCCGTTCGCGATCTGGACGAGGCGCTCGACGCAGCAGGGCTGGGCCTTCGCGGTGTCTCCTCGTGGGTTTCGGCACGAAGCGTGGCCGACGACCTCGCCTCCCTCGACACCCTGGTCTGGGACCTACAGACCCAGAACCTCGCGCGCCACGCGTCCCAAAGCGAGAGTCCGTGGGCGGTCCTCGGCGACCGGATTACCTCCTTGTCCATCACCCTCGCAGGCTCGCTCCCACAGGACGATCCGAGGTTGCGCCGCGCCGCGGCCTACGCCGCATTGGCCTACACCCACGCGGGCGAGATGGGGCGCATCGGCAACCTGCGTGACGTCGATCCCGGCGATGCCCCGCCCGGGATAGCGGTCGTTGTGTTGTTGTCTTCCCTGGTTCGGTGCATCGGTGCGGAGCAGTTCGAAGCGTGCTCTGCGCTGCGCGAAGCCCTCGAGGACAAGCTCGGGGTGGTGCACGAGTCGGAGCGTCGCAGTCTGTTGGGGGTCGTGCGCGGTACGCAAGGCCGCTCCTTCCTGCACGACCGGAGGCTCTCGTGGAAGGAGCGCGTGGAGCAAAGCCTTCCGCTTCTGCGGGAGTCCGTCTCTCACCACGCCAGCGTTCACCCCGCGGAGGCCCCGCGATCACGGATCTATCTCGCCATGGCCTTGCGCGCGGGAGGCCTCCTCGAAGAAGCGGAAGCCCAGCTTTCGCAGGCGCGTGGGGAGCTGGACACGGTTACGCGGCCTTGGTCCGTCCCTTACTTCCGCACGACTCTCGTCTACTGGTTGTACGAGCGGGCCAGGCTGGACGTGGCGTCAGGGCAACCGCGGCTCGCGCTCGACCACACCGCGTCAGCTCTCGAGCGCGCGGACGCCCTCGGCTTCTGGCCTGCCCTGGGAATCCTAAGAACCCGCGCCTGGGCGTTCCGCCTGCTCGGGGAGGGCGATGAGGCGGAGTCCTGTGTCGCACACATGGGCTTGCTTCGCGCTCGGGTTCCGGAATCAGCCGGACCGCTCATGGACCGCATTGTGGAGGAAGCTTGCGGCGCATCTCGTCTCGACGGCGAGGTGTATTGACGGCGGGTGTCGTCCTGGACCCCGGTCTGCCCCGTCGCCGTGGACGTCGCCGTCGCCGTCGCCGGAAGTGGCAGTTGTCGTTGTCGAGAGATGCAACACAAGAGCGGTCGAGGCGTCGTGAAGAACCCGTGGGTTCTGGGATGCGGCGCGGCGGCGCCGCGCACAACGCTCGACTCGGCCCGTCACCCTCCTGCTTCTTCTCCGCTTCTTCTTCGGCCTTCTTCTTCGCCAGCCGTCGTGCCTCCGCCCGCCGGTTGCGCTCGTACGCGCTCGCGAACTTCCTCGCGAGGTCCGGCTGACTGCGGAACACCACCTTGCCGGCCGCGTTGACATGGGCGAGAAACCCATGGTGTCCTGGAGTTCGGGAAGGTGGAGAGCGCGATGGGAATTCTGGAGAAGGGCTCGTGGGCGGTCGTGGCGCTCGGGCCGCGGGTCTTCAGCGCTGCCTGTTCGTCCGAAACGGACGCGTCGGGGGGTGCCGGTGGGCTCCAATGGCGGTATATCGATATCGCGCCGGACGGCACCATTATCTCGTTCGGGGCACTGTGATGGTCAGCGAACGTTGGCAGGACGTGTCCCTTTCTGGCGCTGTGGCGATTTCGCGAGTCTGTAGAGTATACGAGATCCTTGCCGTCAAAGTTCCAGGAACAAAATTCAAAGTCAAGGTCGTTGAGCGTTCGGACGGCACATTCGCCGCATTTCCGAATGTGTGCCTCAGAGCGGCAGACGGCACCCCCGACGGGGTTGCGGGCCTTGGTGCGACGGAAACGGAAGCGCTAGAGGACGCCTTGAAGTGGTTCATGGCAGAACTTGCGAAGCGAGATCAGTGCCAGCCGGAGGACTTTGAATGGAGCGATCCGGTGGACTTCTGACAAGTCCGCGTCCTATTGGGGAGCTTGCAGACGCTACTGGGGAGACCCGCAGACGGCGCTACCATAGTAGTAGCCAGGACCGCCGGATCTGTCCAAACCCAGACTCTTGCTCCGTTGCTCCCCACGACCTGGCGGTGATCAGCTACCTCACCGACGCCTATCCGTTGCTCAGCGAGCACCGCGCGTGGATTGCGTGGTGCTGATGGACGATGGACGAGTAGTCATTGCCGGGGATGACATCTTGTTCGTCAACCTCCGCCAGGAAGGTCGGGCGCTTGAGTTCCTTGCCAAACGCGGCGACACGGCGGAGCTGGTTCGCTTTCAAGTGACTCCGGAGTTCGCGGCGCATCTGCGCACCCAGGCTGTCCGTCGATCGCCGGCCTGGCTCCCCCATGGTAAGAGTCCCGCATGCTCTCGAAAGTTGGGCGCATCGCACAGATCGTCCGCGAGGTGCGCGCAGAGGTCGGCATGGACCTCGAGGACCTCGCTGCAGCCGCACGGGTCGATGCGTCGGTGCTCACAGCGTTTGAGACTGGCGAAAACTCTCTCTCCACCGCGAAGCTCGATCGTATCGCATCCGCCCTTGGCCTCGACGCGCTTGCCTTGCTGGAAGGCCAGGTACTGCGGCGCCCCAACGCGACGGCCTTCTTCCGGCACGCCCGCGTCCGGGACTTTCATGACCAGGACACGGATGCTCTTGTCGCTGCACTGGAAGCTGGGCGTGCGCTGCTCGAGGTGAACAAGATCCTGGCTCGGCCCAGCTCCTTGCGGGGCCAGTTCAAGCCTCGGGACGTCGGGCCCGTTCCGTACGAGGACGGCTATCTGGCTGCGCGGCAGGTGCGAGTCGCTCTCAAGAACACCGGTGCCCCTCTTGAGGACCTTCGGCAGATTCTCGAGGACGGGTTCGACGTGGCGGTGTGCAGTTCACGGTTGGTGACGCACCAGTTGCTGGGCGCGACGGTCAAAGATGGGGCGGGGGCGGTCGGGGTGGTCATCAGCGCGGCTCACCTTTTATCGTCGCTCGCGGCTCGCGTAACACTCGCCCATGAACTGGGTCACGTCTTGCTCGACCACGCCCAAGAAGACATCTCCTATGTTGTCGACATCGACTTGCTGAACGAGCGTCGAGGCGTCGACGAGAGAGAGCGGCGTGCACGAGCCTTTGCGGCCGAAATCTTGATGCCCTTGCTGGGGTTGCGAAAGCAATTCGGCGATCCTCTCCAGATCGACACTTCCGGGCGCGCTCTGCAGCTCGTCGAGGCCGCTCGAAGTCACTTCGGCACCCCCATCGAGCTCGCGGTGAACCACTTGATGAACCACGGGTATGTGCATCGAGACGACGAGTTCAGGCGAGAACTCATCGAGACGGAGCGTTGCCGGCCAAAGACCTCGGAGATGCAGCCGAGCGACGACCCAGCGCATGGCCTGGTCGAACCCGGTCTGAGCCGGGCCCTGCTTGAACGAGTGCGTAAGGCGCACGAACTCATGATGATAACCGACGGTCGCGCACGGGAGTTGCTCGGACTGACCGTAGCTGACCCGCTGCCGTGGGAAAGCTGAACGGGGCGAGCTTGCGTTACCTTCTCGACAGCATGGTCGTAGGACGATTGGCTTCGTTCGTTGTAGCTCGTGCGCGTGGGGCACGAAACAAGCTCGTCTGCTTGCACCTCTCTACATCGGCGAGCCACACCGCTGACAAGTCGCCACCCCAGGAATGTTCGGCGAACCGCACCGACGACACACCGCAACCGACGGCACCGCTTGCCGAGGCTGCGCCGCATCGACCCGGATGATGATCACGGACACGTTGTCCTTGCCACCCGCGGCGTTCGACGCGTCCACCAGCGCCTGGCAAGCGCCCTGCGGGTCCTGCCCGGTCCCCACCATCGCGTGGATCTCGTCCCGGCTCACCTGACCGCTCAGACCGTCCGAGCAGAGAAGATACACGTCGCCAGGGACCGTCGGCTCCGAACGGATCGACGGCTCCACCTCTTCCCGCATGCCCAGCGCGCGCGTGATGATGTTCTGCGGCAAGTGCGCGAGCTGCTCGGGCGGCATGTCCGGCTTCGCACGCAGCACATCGTTTACGAACGAGTGGTCGTGCGTGAGTTGCTCGATCTCCCCGTCGCAGATCCGGTAGCAGCGGCTGTCCCCGACATGACCGACGTGCACGCTGCCGTCCCGCGTGATGTAGGCGGCCACGATCGTCGAGCCCATGCCGTGGTGGGCGCCGGCCGCCGCCGACACGCGATACACGTCCTCGTTCGCCTTGATCAGCCCGAACAGCAGGCGCTGTCCGTCGACGTCTAGGTGGTCGAAGCCTTCGGGCAGCATCCCGAAGTACGTCTGGCCGCGCGTGGCTTCGAAGAAGCTTACCAGCGAGGATGTCGCGAGCTTGCTCGCCACGTCGCCCGCGTTGTGGCCGCCCATCCCGTCCGCGAGGATGAACAAACCCAGGTCGACCCGGACCAGGATGTGGTCCTCGTTGTGATCACGCTTGTGACCCACGTCGGTCAATCCGCCAAAAACGGCTCGGATCGGAACGCTGCCGCCTGCGTGGGTCATGGGTGAGGCATCATACTCACTTCGATTCCCGAATCCAGTATCGTCGCCCCCCAACCGGGTCAGCAAATCGTGAAGGGGTCCGCGTCCGTCTGGCTGACGGTCACCTCCAGCTTGGGGAGGATGGCTCGCAGGCGTTGTTGCAGCCTGAGGAGCACATGCCGCTCGCTGTTGGAGTGCAGCGCGCAGACCACGGTCATTCCGTTTCTTGCCGCCCGCAGCGCGTCGTGATGCCTCATCTCCCCCGTCAGGTACAGGTCAGCCCCCCTTGCCAACGCGTGGTCGAGAATGTCGCCGCACGCCCCGGCACACACCGCCACGAGCCGCGCGGTCCCGGTGCGGGGCCCCGCCACCAGAAGCCTGTCCATCCCAAGGCGGGCCTTGATGCGCTCGAGCAGCACGGATCGGTCCACGGTCGGGTCGAGCACGCCGAGGCGCCCCATGCCCGGCCCATCCAACGCCGGGCGCAACGGCTCCACGTCCACCAACCCCAACACTCCCTCGGCGAGCGAATCGTTGGTCCCGCCCCGCGCCACGTCGAGCGCAGTGTGGGGGCTGTACACCGCGATTCCAGCCCGAACCGCCTCGTACGCCGGCATGCCCGGCAGCAACCTGCGAAGGTCCTTGAAAATCGGGGGATGGTACGCCACCACCGCCTCGCAACCGAGCCGCTTCGCCTCCTCCAACTGCGCCAACCCCAAGTCGATGGTCAGAAGGGCGCGTGACAGGGGTGCTTTCTCGTCGCCGATCAGGAGCCCCACGTTGTCCCAGGGCTCCGCGTGCCGTACGGGAGCCAGATCCTCGAGCGCCTCCACGAGATTCTCGACCTTCATGCGCAAGGCTTACCGCCGAACGCTGCGCCGGGAAAGCGGAACGGCCTCCTCAGGAATGCCCTCCGAACCATGCCGCAGAAGGTCCGCCGCGCGTCGCCAAACGGCTGCTTTTTTTCCACAGAAACAGATGCGCATCGACCCCGGTGGTGGTACCTACCTGCGCGCACATCCTTCAGGAGGTCCCTATGCTCCGACCCACTCACGCTTTCATCCTTCCCGCCCTGCTCTCCCTCGCCGCCTGCGGCACCGCAACCGACAACAACGTTTACTCTTCGGCCGCACCCACCCAGGACGCTGGGTCAGGGGCCGCCGAAGCGAGCACGGGACCCGCTGCCGACGTCGCAACCCAGGACCCAGAGGAGGAAGGCGGCTTCCTCATCGATAGCGGCTTCACGGGCGACGGGTCTCTCAGCAAAGATGCCGCGTGCGCTGTGGAGACCGTGCAAGCCGAGGAGATCCCCATCGACCTGTTCATCATGGCGGACTCCTCCGGCAGCATGGTGGGCAACGGTTGGGCGAGCCAGACCGCTGGCCTCAAAGCCTTCTTCGAAAATCCATTGAGCAAGGGCATCTCGGTGGCCGTGTCGTTCTTCCCCCAGGACGGCGAATGCACCTCCGTGGACCCGGCCTGCAGCGGTAGCACCTACTACAAGCCCCAGGTGCAGTGGGGGAAGTTGCCGGGACACGCTGCCGTCCTCGCCGATGCCATCGGAAAGAAGTCTCCCGAAGGATGCACCCCCACCCAGGATGCCCTCAACGGTGTGCTTCGAGGTTCCCTCGACCGCCAGAAGGCCTTGAAAGACCACGTCGTCGCCGCGGTCATCGTCAGCGACGGCGAGCCGTGCTGCGACATGTGCCCCATAGAGGAAGATTCGGGGCTGGGACAGATCGCATTTCAGTACGCGAACCCCTCGAACGGTGACCCGGCCATCAAGACTTTCGCCATCTACGCTGCCTCGTCCGCCTCCGGCTCCATGACCGCCATCGCCGTCAGCGGCGGCACGCAGCAAGCCTTCAACGCCACCGGCGGCACGGCGTCCTTCATCGCCGCCCTCGATCAGATCCGTACGTCGCTGCTCGCGTGTGAGTACAAGATGCCCGTGCCCGAAGCCGGCGTGGTCAATCCCGAGGTCATTGAGGTCGAGTACACGCCGACCAGCGGAACCGTCGACAAGATCCCCCGCGTCAAGCCTCCGGAGACGTGTGGTTCGGACCAGGGCTGGCACTACGACGACGAAACGTCCCCGACCCGGATCATCCTCTGCCCCGCCACCTGCGATGACGTGCAGGATGACCCCGAGGGACGTGTCGACATCCTCGTAGGGTGCGAGAGCGGCCAGCGGTGAACACTCGCTCGACACGTTGTTTCGACGACCCGATCGATCGCGTCGGACGCGTGCGTGGCCGAGCAGGTGTCATGCCGTGATCGCGCTCGGATCCCAGCCTCGCTGGCGCGCCCACTGCGCCGCCCTCGCGATCGCCTGTGCGGCTGCGGTTTCCGTCCCGACCGCCGTTCACGCCGACCAGGCCGGCTTCAAGGCCCAGCAAGGCATGATGTGGGCGCGCTGGAAGAAGTGCGACAAGGCCATCCCCCTGCTCGAGGAAGCCGAGCTGTTGCGCCATCAAGCCCACGTCACCCTCGCCCTCGCCGACTGCTATGCCAGCACCGGAAGGCTCACGGAGTCGGTCGAGCTCTACCGCGCCCTCGTCGACGAGAAGGTCACCCCGCGCCACCTCTTCCAGGACCGCGCCGCCATCAAGAAGGCCCCCAAACGCCTCGCCGACGCCGAAGCGCGCATCCCCACCGTCGCTTTCGAGGTTCCTGCCGAGTACGAAGGCCTCGAGGTCTTCGTCAACGGACAGAAGGTCGACGATCCGACGACTCCGAGGCCGGTGGCCCCCGACGTGACGATCGTGATGGTCGCGCGTGCGAAGGGGTACGACGAAATGCGAGACGACTTCGTGCTGGCGGAAGGCGAGCGGTTGGTCAGGCCCATCCGCTTGACCAAGACGCCGGTCGAGCGTCGTTCCAGGAAGAAAGCTCGTGCGCGTCCCGCTGAGAAGGCGTCCGATGGCGTCTGGTTCGGGATGCGGGGGCGCGGGTATGTGATCCCCTCCTTCATGTGGCGGGCGTTCGGGGAAGGGGGGCGAACGGTCCTCGCACCCGGGGGCGCCCTGACGCTGACCACGAAGACGGAAGACACGGACCTGATGTTCTCCCTCGGGTACGCGAGCTATGGGTTGAAGCCCACGCCTTTCAAGGCGCGGAACGCCCCCGAAACGGACTGGGAAATCATCGAGAGCAACCTGCAAGCAGCCTATCTCACCGCCGAGCTTGCGTGGCGTTCTCCCCTGGACGACGACGGGGACTGGGAGTTCTTTTGGGGGGGGGGCGTCGGCCTCGGATGGACCTTCGCGGGGGACATCCTGCGGACCCAGGCGTACCCGCCCAACCTGCGTCCAGGCGACCCGTACACGTACAACAAGTGCGCGGGGCCCAACGACCCGCCGGGAACCTACGCCTACTGCAACGAGCTGGACCACGATGCCGACCACTACGAGTACGCCGAGCCGCACTGGTTCGTGGGGGGCAAGCGCCCGCTCATCTACCCCTGGTTGGCGTTCCCCCAGCTAGGGCTCACCTACAAACCGTCCCATGCTACCGCGCTCGACTTGGAAGTGGGGTTGACCACGGGTGGTCTGCTCGTCGGTCTCGGCGTGCGCGGTCGTTGACGTCTCGGTCGCGTCTCTACCCCTGCTGCAACTGCCGGCAAAGCTCGAGGCCAATGCCGCGATGGCTCCCCGTGACGAGAAAGGTGGCCACGCGTCAGCTCCTCGAAGGCACCTGGTCCCCGAACACTTCCTTGACAAACACGCCCACGAAGTGACGGTACATTTCACCCTGCTCTTCGATGGGCAACCCCAGCACGGACTGAAACGTCATGCCCTCTCGGAGTACCAACCCGTAGTAGACGTAGCGACGGAACGCGGGCTCGAGCTCAGGCTTGATCGTGAGTCCATCCCGTTTGGCGATGCGGCGGATCAACTCCTCGATCCTGCCTCGGAGCGTGTCGAAGAGTTGGATCCGTTGCTGCTTGAAACCGTCGTCCCAGAGCGTCTCCGGAACCAGTTGGACCCAGATGTTGTGATCCTGACGAACCTGGACGGCGTCCCTGCGGACCACCAGAAGCCTCTGGATGGTCTCCTCGATCGAAACGTTCCAGGCGAGGATGTCCTCGAACGCGAAGTTCATCGAGTTGTTGTACACGCGCCCGAACAAAGCGATCGCGACGTCACGCTTGTTGCCGAAGTAACGGTAGACCCCGCCCTTGCTCAGCGTGGTGTGGGCTGCAATGGACTCCATGGTGAGGTTCGAGTAGCCCTCGGCCACGATCCGATCGGCCGCGGCATCCAGGATCTCCGCGACCCACTCTTCCTTCTTGCGATGCTTGGTCATCACTCCCGCATCCCAGCTGTTGGTTGGGCGCACTGTGCCCCCCCTGACTTCGCAGGGTCAAGCGCCGATCCCGTCAGCTTCGTGAAACAATTCGGACGGATGGCCGAGAGGCCATACGCAAGGGGCTAAACAAGATCACACGGAGCCGAAGCCAAACTGGTGAATGCGGAGCCGGGAGCAGGGAATGGGCATGTGCTTCGGTTTCCTCTTCCCGGTGCCCGGTCCACCAGTTCCGGTCCGTTGCCCCCTCGTCCGCGCAATTCCGTTCAGTTTTCCGCGAGAACCTTCTCGTCGTACTCGACCTCGAAGCGCATCTTGTGCTTGGCCTCTTCGTTGGCGAGGGACTCGAAGGTCGCCTTGAGGTCTGCGTCCTGGACCTTCGCCGACAGGTCCTTGTACAGCTTGTACGCTGCCTTCTCTCGCTTCATCGCCACGATCAACGCGTCCTGGTACGACATCCCAGGCGTGGGCTCCACGTCGACCAGGTAGTCGGCCAGCTTCAGGTCCACGATCCGGAACGAAGGAATCAGCTTGTCCAGCTTACCTTCTTTGATCGCTGTGAGCTTCGCCTTGTGCCCGGCTTCCTCCTTCGCGAAGGACAGGAACGCGTCCTTCATCCCAGTCGACCCGGCCTGGCTCGCCAGACCCGTGTAAAACGCCTCGGCCTCTGCCTCGCCCTTGATCGCGAAGTCAAGAATCTCCTGCACGGACTTGAACGTCGTCATGCGCTATCTCTCCTCATCCTGTGGTGCAACCTCCAACTAGGACGCCCCAGCGGCGAACGCAAGCGAATCCGAGGGGCATTCTCCCCCGCCGCTTTACCTGGCGCTCCGCCGTGGTTAGCTTGCCCGGGCCATGTTCGACCGCGGTTACTGGCACGTCGGAACGCTCCGGGGTGTCCCCATTCGCCTGCACTGGTCCATCCCGTTGGGATGCATCGTGTTCAGCGGGTTCAACTTCGTCCCCGCCTTCTGGGCCGCCTTCACCTTCCTCGTCCTCGCCCACGAGCTCGGTCACGCCGCCGTGGTTCGCTCGTTCCGCCACAGAACCCTCAGCGTCGACGTCACCGGGTTTGGTGGCCTGTGCAGGTGGTCCGGCAATGCCTCCCCCTTCGAACGTTCCGCCATCGCCTGGGGCGGCGTCCTCGCCCAAGCCGCCATCCTCCTGCCGACCTTCCTCCTCGTCACGATCCTGGGATCGCCCACCAACCCCCATGTCGCTCAAGTAGCGTACGCCTTCACGCACTCGAACCTGTTTCTCATCGGGCTCAACCTCCTGCCGTTCCCGCCCCTCGACGGCGCCGAGGCCTGGAAGATCTTCCGGCAAGGGCGCTTCCAGGGATGGCTCGCCTCGCTCCGAGACCGCGTTCGCCGACCCAAGCGTCGACCGTCCGGCTCTCGGGGCGCCAAGGTGATCGATCTCGAAGGGGCCCGCCGAAAGCGACAGAAGGACGTGGCCCACGATCCTGGCGTGCGGCAACGGTCGCCGAAGGAACTGGCAGACGAGCTCATCCGCCTGTCCGAAGAGGCCGCCCGCGCACGCAAGAAGCGCGACGAGAACTGAGCCGTCGGGCAGGTCATCCTGTCTGGGGTTGAAACCGACGGCTAGTTGGACATCATGCACGGAGCCCAAAGCCCTGCGGACTCCCGTTGTGCGTTCGACGGGTGTTGGCAACGAATGCCGGGGTGGGGACGATTGGGGAGCCCGCGGAGCGGGCTTTGAGATGTGTCCAACCGGTGAACGTAGCCGTCGGTTTCAACCGGCGGCACGCACGCGTCGCAACAAGTCAGTTCAGGAAGGCATCGCCCGCAGTACCTCGAACCCTGCCAGGAAAGCTGCGGTCGCCGCAGCCACCCACGCGCAGCTCAAGGCCTTGCCCAAGCCATCCCCTCGGTCCCAACTCGCCCAGGCCTGCTGCACGCCGCTCATCCCGACCCCCGCCGCCGCGACCGCCAGGCCCCATCCCCATGCGACCGGCGGCACCGCCACCTCCGGCCCCGGCGCGATCAACATCCACCCCACGGGCGCTGCCACCATCGCCAATCCCAGCACGACCAAGGGCATTCCCCACAACCTGGGCCGCACCTGGTAGTGACGAACCCCAAGCCAGATTCCGGCCCCCGCACTCGCCACCGCCAGCAGCCACGCCAGCGCCGTCTGAACGCCCCCCACCGCCCCCATCAGCCATACATGCGCCGGCCACCCTTCCGGTCGATGAAGGAGCATCATCCAGAACCCTGCTACGAGCAACACCACCGCCACGAAGGCCATGGCCCGTGGCCCCCATTCCTGCCAGGCAGCGTCCGGCGGCGTGGATCTAGCCGGGTCCACCATCGGTGGCGGCGGCAGCGTCGCCAACGCGATCCCCGACTTGCTCGCCACGGCCGGCGCCTCGATGCTCTCCGCCACAGGAACCACAACGCGTCGCGACGACGGTGGCTCTGGCATCGACACCGGCACCCCGTGCACCGGGGACGACACCTGCGAGTGGCCAGGTCCCGACACCGGCCCGTGCTTCGTGGGCTCGAGAGGTCTTCCCTCCCGCACATGCACAAGGTCCCGCGCTAGCTCAGCGGCCGAGGGGTATCGCTCCTGAACCCTTCGGCGCAAGCACCTGCCCACCACCTGCGTGAGCCTCTCGGGAACCCGCGGGGCAGCCTCCTGAAGCGGCAGAGGATCGACCCACGCGATCTGCGCGAACAACAACGCCGACGTCTCCCCTTCGAAGGGAAGTCGTCCCGCAAGCGATTCGTAAAGGATGACCCCCAGCGCCCACACGTCCGTGCGAACATCCACCCCGGCCGTCCCCTCGAGTTGCTCCGGCGACATGTAGGCCGGCGTGCCGACGGTCATTCCCGTCCGCGTCATCCGGACGTCCCCCGGCTGCGGCTTGATGTACGAGATCCCAAAGTCCAAGAGCTTCGGAACCACCGCGCCCCCGACCTTCGCCAGGAACACGTTCTCGGGCTTCAAGTCTCGGTGCACCACACCCCGCGCGTGGGCCAGCCCCACCGCCTCGACCACCGGGATCATCAACTCCAGCACCTGCCTGTACGGAAGCGCCCCGTTCGAGCGCTTCAAGTGCTGCCCTAGGTCCATCCCCTCGAGGAACTCCTGCACGATGAAGGGCACGCCCTCGTCGTCCAGACCCACGTCCAAAACGTCCACCACGTTCGGGTGCCTGGCCAGATTCGCTGCCTTGGCTTCCCGCAGGAACCTCTCCACCACGCTGTCATCGGTCGCGTGCTCCGCCTTCAACACCTTGATCGCTACCGTGCGCCCGATCAACGTGTTCTGCGCACGATACACGTCCCCTACGCCGCCACTTCCCAGCAGCGCATCGAGTCGGTATTTGCCGGCTAACAAGTCGCCCACACGCGACGGCTGGGCCATTCGCGCCATCATACGTCAGCGCGCCCGCCAGCGCACACTCTTGGCGGAACGAACTGCATCGACGCGTGCCGACGTGGTCGATTCTCCGAGAAAGACCGCGGGAGACGTCAAACCGGGCGTTTCCGGAGCAACACGGTTCGGGTGATCTCGACCACCTTCTGTCCTACCTTCTGCTCCTTCGCCTTGCTCATCTCGGGCGTGAACAGATCGGCCCCTTGCTCGAGTAGCACCCGCGGATGCTCGTTCTTCACACCGACCACCCGGAAGGTCACCGCTCCCGCGTTCGGGCCCACGTCGCGCTTGGACTCGACGCGGCACGCCGCAAACAACGTGTCTCCCGCGTGCGTGGGGTTCGGGTGCGCCCCGTCGTCCAGCCCCATGTCCCACAACCCGTTGCCCGTCACGTCCCGGCTCATCAGCGACAGCACCCAGCTGAGCACCAGTCCCCCGTACACGACCCGGCTCTTCGTGAACGAGTTCTCCCGGCAGTAAACCGCGTCGAAGTGAAGCGGGTGGGAGTTGCGGACGAGCATCGTGAGCTGCATGTGCTCCGTCTCCCCGATCGTCCGACCGAACGCGTGCGCGTACACCTGCCCGGGCTCAAAGTCCTCAAAAAAGCCTGCGAACCCGCCGTCCCGTGCCAGCGTCACCTTCCCCTCGCGCAAGGGCGACGGCAGCCTCGGCACCTCCGCCACGTCCGGCTGACGGAACGTGCTGGTGGGGTCTTGCGGCCTCCCCGCAACCTTGCCTGCCCGGATCAACGCCTTGCGTTCGAACGCGCAAACCACGGCCCCCGCCTGGTTCTGCAACAACGTCCGCACGTGCACGACCCCCTTGTCCCCCGTCTTCGATGGCTTCACGTCCAGCACCTTCGACGACGCCCTCACCGTGTCCCCTTCGTACGCAGGCTCCGGGAACCGAACGTCGATGTACGCCAAGTGCGCGATCGCTTGCTCGCTCACGTCGTGCACCGAGAACGAAAGACCCAGGTTCAGAAGCAACAACGGGCTCGCCGGTCGGTCCCGAAACCCCAGCGACCGTGCGTACTCCCGGCTCGCGTACACGGGCGTTGCGTCGAGGAACGAGGCCGCGAAGAGCGACACCATCCCGCTGTCCAACGAGACTTCCCAGGGATGACGATAGGTGTCGCCCACCACGAAGTCGTCCAGCATCCGTCCGTACTTGGGGGTCAAGATCTCCGTCATGGTCATTCTCCCTGCTCCAGCAACCGACGCGCCACTACGTGCGCCTGGATCTCGTTCGCTCCTTCGAATATCGAGAGAACCCGCGCGTCGACCAGCAACCGGGACGCGAGGTACTCCTCCGCATAGCCGTTCCCACCATGGATCTGAACGTTGGCGTCGGCTGCTTCCCAGGCGGTCCGTGTCGCGAGCAGCTTCGCCATGCCCGCCTCGAGATCGCAGCGGATGCCGCCGTCCTTCTCCCGCGCCGCGAAGAGGGTGAGCTGACGGGCGGCCTGCACCTGGGCCAGCAACCGACCGATCTTCCGCGCCACGCGCGGGAATTGGATGATCGGGTGGCCGAACTGGGACCTCTCCCATGCGTACTGCACAGCGTCCTCCAAGGACGCCTGCGCTACGCCGATCCCTCGCGCGGCCGTCTGAATCCGTGCCGACTCGAACGTGGTCATCAGCTGCTTGAACCCCTGACCCTGCTCCTCTCCGAGCAAGCCGCCCGCCTGCACCTCGAACCCGTCCAGCGACAGCTCGTACTCCTTCATCCCTCGATACCCCAGGACCTTGATCTCCGTCCCCGCGATCCCCTCGTCCGGGAAGTCAGCGCCGTCGGTTCCGCGCGTCTTCGACGCCAGAAACATCGAGAGACCTCGGTACCCCTTCTCGTCCGGCAACGTGCGCGCGAGTACCGTCATCAGGTCCGTGCGCGTGGCATGCGTGATCCACGTCTTCTGCCCGTACAGCTTCCATGACCCGTCGGGCTGGCGTTCCCCCCGCGTCCGAATGCTCGCGAGGTCCGACCCGTAATTGGGCTCCGTGAAGACCGCCGTGGGCAGCACCTCGCCCGACGCGATTCGTGGCAGCCACTCGGCCTTCTGCGCTTCCGTTCCCCCGCCCACGATGAGCTCCGCCGCGATCTCCGCCCGCGTCCCGAGAGAACCCACGCCGATGTATCCCCGGCTGAGCTCCTCGGTCACGACGCACATCGCCACCTTGCTCAGCCCCAGTCCGCCGTGCTCCTCCGGGATCGTCAACCCGAACACGCCAAGCTCGGCCATGTGATCGATGAGCTCGATGGGGATGAGAACGTCATCGCGATGGACGCGCTGTGCGATCGGCACGACCTCCCTGTCCGAGAACTTCCTGAACTCCGTTCGCATTTGGTCCAGCGTCTCGTCCCCCAAGCCCGGGTCCCCGTAGCCCCGCTCGCTCACCTGTCGGCCCAGCGCTGCCACGGCTTCGCCAGACGCCACCGCGGCCGCCCACGCTTGTACCTCAGGCTTCATCACGGTGGCGTGCAGGTCCTCGTCGCCGAGACCCAGGTCGTCCAGACCGATGTTCTCCGCCGGTCCCAAGGACACGCCCCCAGTCACACTCCGGACGGACTCCCCCACGTAAGCACTCGCGATGGCGAGCGCGTAGTCGCCCCCCACCCGTTCTGCCCACGCACTCACCTGCTTGCAGGCTTCGAGGTCCGTCCGTAGGTACGCCAGGGCGTGGGCCGCGAGCTGATGCTCGTTGAGCCGGTCTGCCGAGACCTTCCCACCGACCAGCACCTTGGCGCGCACGCGAGGAAGCGCCATCTCGTACAGCTTCTCAAGGGCCCCGACGGCCTTCGCGAGTGTCATTCCCTTTGTCTCCTGTCGCTGGTCCGCACACGGACTCGTTTCGCCCGAGCCGTGCGATGTCCCATGTTCTGAGGGCTGGTCGCCCAAAACGGTCTACTGCTTCGTTGGCTGCTTCGATGCCAGCGGGGGCGATTCGGGTTCGCCGACGCAACAGATCGACCACTTCGTTCATCCATCTTGTGCGAGCGAACCGACCGGAGGAATCACGTGACGACCCCCAAGACCGACCGCCCCTGGATCATGCGGACCTATTCGGGACACAGCTCCCCCTCGGCATCCAACAAGCTGTACCGAACGAACCTTGCCAAGGGACAGACCGGCTTGTCCGTCGCCTTCGACCTGCCCACCCAGACCGGCTACGACCCCGACCACCCTCTTGCCAAGGGCGAGGTCGGGAGAGTCGGCGTTCCTGTCTCGCACCTGGGGGACATGCGCGCCCTGTTCGACGAGATCCCCATCGAGCGCATGAACACCTCGATGACCATCAACGCCACCGCGCCCTGGCTGCTCGCCTTGTACATCGCCATTGCCCAAGAGCGCGGCATCGACCCTGCGAAGCTCCAGGGCACGACCCAGAACGACATCATCAAGGAGTATCTGTCGCGCGGAACGTACGTGTTCCCGCCCGCTCCCAGCCTGCGGCTCACGGGCGACGTCATTGCCTACACCGTGAAGCACATCCCCTCTTGGAACCCCATGAACGTCTGCAGCTACCACCTGCAGGAAGCGGGGGCCACGCCCACCCAGGAGATCGCCTACTCCCTGTCGGCCGCCATCGCGGTCCTCGACGAGGTTCGGCAGCGCGATACGGTGGACGAGCAGACGTTCCTTCAGGTCTTCGGACGCATCTCTTTCTTCGTCAACGCCGGCATGCGGTTCGTTCGCGAGGTCTCGAAGTTGAGAGCGTTCGCCGAGTTGTGGGAGCGGGTCGGTCGTGAGCGCTACGGGATCGAGGACGATGCGATGCTCCGCTTCCGGTACGGCGTGCAGGTCAACTCCCTGGGCCTGACGGAGAGCCAGGCGGAGAACAACATCATTCGGATCGTGATCGAGATGCTCGGGGTGACGCTCTCTCGACGCGCGCGTGCCCGTGCGATCCAGCTTCCCGCATGGAACGAGGCGCTCGGACTCCCCCGTCCCTGGGATCAGCAGTGGTCCCTTCGCGCGCAGCAGATCATGGCCTTCGAGACCGACCTGCTCGAGCACGAGGACCTGTTCGACGGCTCTCCGGTGATGGAACGCCTTGTCGGGCAAGTGCGAGACGAAGCGTGGGCGGAAGTGCAGCGTGTGCTCGAACGGGGAGGCGCGGTGGCGTGTGTCGAGTCCGGGTACGTCAAGGAGAGGTTGGTGGCTTCGCACGCGGCTCGCCTGTCCGCCATCGAACGGGGCGAGCAGAAGGTGGTGGGGGTCAATGCCTTCCTGGAGGGGGAGCCTTCTCCGCTGATGAAGGATGGCGGCGCCGGCGCCATCATGACGGTGGACCCCGCGGCGGAGACCGATCAGATCGAACGACTTCGCGCATGGCGGGCGAATCGGGACGCCGCCCGCGTCGAGCGGGCGCTCTCGGCGCTGAAACGTGCGGCTGCTGAGGGAGACAACATCATGCCCCCTTCGATCGAGGCTGCCCATGCGGGCGTGACCACGGGGGAATGGGCCGACGCCTTGCGCCATGTGTTCGGCGAATATCGGGCTCCCACCGGCATCGGTGCCGTTGCGTCCGTTCCGGACGCTGCGAAGACGGGCCACCTCCGCACGCAGTTGCAGGGTCTTCAGGATGCCTTGGGGCGTCGTGCCAAGCTGCTGCTCGGGAAACCAGGCCTCGACGGCCACTCCAACGGGGTCGAGCAAATCGCCTTGCGTGCCCGGGATGTCGGCTTCGAGGTCGTCTACGAGGGGATTCGCGTGACGCCGGCGCAGATCGCGAGAGCCGCTGTCGATGAGGGCGTGCACCTGGTTGGGCTCTCCATCTTGAGCGGTGCACACCTGGACTTGGTCCCGGACGTGGTCCGGAGAATTCGTGAGCAGGGTTGCGATGTCCCCATCGTCGTGGGAGGCATCATCCCGGATGCGGACGCCGAGGCCCTTCGCAAGGTCGGGGTGGCGCGGGTCTACACGCCCAAGGACTTCGCTCTCGACGCCATCATGCAGGACATGGTCGACCTGGTTCGAGCCGCCGAGTCCGCCTGACCCATCTCCGCCAGGCCGTCATCCCTGATTCGGAGCGAAGCGACGGGTTGAGAACCCAACCTCTGGATCTTGCTTTGCGAATGAGGTGGGCGGTGCGCGAGAGGGCTCCTTCCCCCGACTGTTCGGGGGAAGGCTGGGATGGGGGCATGCCTCCGAATCTGGGGTCATCATCGAAGCGTGACGGACGAGGGGCTCCGTGCCTACAATGCTCGCGCGGTCCCATGGAACCTTCCCGCCATGAACCCGGGTGGATGTCGCTCCTCGACGAGTCGCGGACCGAGGAGCGTGTGTCTCACCTGCGTAGCGCGACCGTTGCTCTCATCTCCTTCGCTGTGCTCTGGGCCTATGCACACGGTCAGCTCCTAGGCACGCCTGCCATCCTCGTCGTCGTCGTGCTGACCGTGGGCCTCGGCGCTTCGCTCGTGACCCTCTCCATCGCCAGGAACCGGACTCCGCTGCCGCGCCTTGCGTACATCAACAACTTCATCGACGTGTCCGTCGTGACCACGGTTCTGGTCGCGAGCTTTCACGGTTCGAGCTCCACGCTCAACCTCGCCGGGCAGCTCTCCTACCTCCTCGTGGTCGCCATCTCGGGTCTGCGGTTCCAGCTCGCGTCGTCCCTGTTCGCGTCAGGGCTCGCAGCCTTCCAGACCGCCTGTGCCGCTGTCTACCTGTACTCCATGACGTATCGGCCGCCGTTCACGCACGTGGCTGACCTGGTCCTCGTCGCCATCGTGCTCGCATTCGCCGGCGGGTTGGTCGCTGCCCTCGTCCTCGGCGCGCGTCGGAGCGCGGATACGTTCGACGAGGTCGAGCGCATCCATCGCCGCGTCCTCAACCAGGTGTCCGACGGTTTGCTCGTCTGCAACTCCGTGGGGCGCATCGTCGACGTGAACGCTGCTGCAAGCGAGTTGCTGGGGATTCCCCGTGGCGTGCTCGTGGACCTCGACGTCTTCCGTGCGTTGCCAGGCCCGCTCGCCAGGGAGCTGGAGAAGCGGTGGCAGGAGACGCTCGTCGAAGGCTTCCTGCTCGTGGAAAACCTTCGCTTCAACCGAAATCGCGACGATGTCTGCGTCCTCGACGTCGCGGCCTACCGAGTGCGTTACCGCGGCGATGACGTCGTGCAGATCGTCCTTCGGGACACCACGGCCGAGCGACGCCTGCGCGACCAGAGCCTCCAGAATGACCGACTGCGTTCGCTCCAGTCCCTCGCAGGCGGCATTGCTCATGAGTTCAACAACATGTTCGCCAGCATCGAGGCGTCGTCCTACGTGCTCGCCGAGGCGATCCCGAAGTCGGCCCCGGAAACGATGGAAGTCGAGATCATTCGAAGTGCCGCCGCCCGCGCTGCCGGCTTGGTACGCGAGCTGCGCGATCTCACCGACGTACAGAGGCCCCATGCCGTTCCCCTCGACGTGACGGACCTCCTCGACCGTGCCGTTGCCACAGGCAAGGGAGACTGCGCCTCCGTCAAGGTTGTCGTCGAAATCGAGCCTGGCGTGAAGCGGTTGCTCGGTGACGAGGGACAGCTCGTTCGCGCCTTCGCGAACCTCGTTGGTTGCGCCTACGGCGCGATGCTCGACGGCGGGACGCTCCGCATTCGTGCACAGAACGTTGCGGTGGACGAGTCGTCTGACGACCTGGCCGTGGGGCAGTATGTCGCCGTCGCGATCGAGGACACGGGCATCGGTCTGCCTGCGGACATGGTGGCGCGTGCCTTCGATCCGTTTTTCGCAAGTGACGGCAGGCGCTGGACAGGCTTCGCCCTCGCAAACGTTCGAGCCGTCGTGACCCGCCACGGCGGGACCGTGACGCTGAAGTCGAGCCTGGGCCGCGGCACGACCTATTCCGTCCACCTCCCCGCCACGGACCGCCTGGTGCCGAGAGAACACCCACGCGTCTCGCCCCGCGCGTCCAGCGAAGACAGGATCCGGCTCCTCGTCGTCGATGACGAGGCGGCCAACCGCAACTCCCTGGCGCGCTTGCTTTCCACGCGCGGCTACGAGGTCGTTCTCGCCGAGGACGGGCGACATGCCATCGAAGCATGCGAGCAGTGCAAGGGCCGGTTCGACCTCGTGCTGCTGGACCTTGTCATGCCCGGGCTCAACGGAAAGGACGTCGTGGTGGCGCTCCGTGCCCGCTATCCCGACATCCGGGTCCTTCTCGTCACGGGCTTTGCCGACGAGCAACTCCTGGACGAGGCTCTCGAGCTCGGCGCTGCCTCCTGCGCGACCAAGCCCTTCGACGTTCCCCAGTTGCTCACGCAAATCCAGCAGCTGACGACTGGGGCTGCCGCCAAGGAATCCGAGAAGCCTGCTGCCTTGAGCTGACCGATTCGGTCGCATCGGGGGCACTTGCGGTCCTGCCCCTCGGGTGTGGTTCGGTGGTACGCTGATCGCTCGTGTACCCTTTGCAGGAGAACGCCATGCGCTGGCTCTCGGCTTTCTTGTCCGTTGCTTTGCTCGGCTGCGGCGCCCACGAGGACAACCCCGGCTCCGCCGCGCCCGTAGATGCTGGCAGTGACTCCCAGGACCCACCCGACGTGGTGGCAGATGCTCCCGTCGACCCCGACGCGGATGCGGAAGCGGACGCGGAACCACCGGTACACTTCGGCCCCACGGAGCGCTTCGATCGCTACTGTTCCGTTCCGTGGGAACAGACCGTCGAGGAGGGCACCGCGGGCAAGCTCTCCGGAGAATACCTTGGCGCCTACGATGGCCTTCCCCTTGGCACGTTGCTGACGATGAAGGTCATCCCCGACCATCCCTTCCGGGTGACCACGCTGCGGGCGGCATTCGTCCACGGAAGCGGAGCCGTGCGCTTGCGCCTGATGCGTTCCTTCGGCCGCTCCGAGCCTGAGCTAGGATTCACCCCGGGTGATCTGCTGCCTCCGCAGGACATTGAAGTTACGGACCCGTCCCCCGATACTTGGATCGAGATCGACGTCTCCCAGCACGAGGTCCTGCTCGAGCCCACCCAGCACTACCTGCTCGTCTACGAGCAGCTCGCGGAAACACCCCTTCTTGCCGTGGAGTCCTTGCCCGAAGGCGAGACGTCCCGTGCGCAGATGCTCGTCCCCGGCGAGCCGGTGCCCTATGGGTCCGACGGCAACTTCCGCATGGAGCTAGGAGGGGAGACCTTCTGTCGCTGGGATGAAAACCAGCGATGGTTCGGCGAGAGTTCGGGACAACCCTTCGAAGAAACCGCCGCCCAGTACGGCGCCTTCACGGACCTCGATGGCGACGGCAACGTCGACATGGTGCTGAACGAAGGCATGCTCTCGGCGTTTCTCGGCGATGGGCTCGGCGGGTTCTCCGTCCCTGCGTTCGACCCGTTCCCCGACACGCCGCGTCATTCCCTGCTGGTGTTCGGGGACGTCGACAACGACGGTCACGTGGACGCGTTCGCGGGCGCCAACGTGCCGCCGGACCGGGACGGTGACGGGGTCGCTCGCGCAGATGGCGACTGTGATGACGCGGACCTTGCCGTGAAGCCTGGTGCGACGGAGGTTCCGGACAACGGGCTCGACGATGACTGTGACGGTGTCGTCGACGATGGCGCGGGCACGACAGACGTGGACGAAGACGGCGTGACCGTGGCGGACGGGGACTGCAACGACGCGCGTGCGGACGTGTACCCCGGTGCCCCAGAGAAGTTGGACGGTCGAGACAACGACTGCGACGGGCAGGTGGACGCGGAGTTCTTCAACCGCTCGCTGATCAACGATGGGACGGGGGTGCTTCGTGCCGTGGAGTCTGCCGGTGTGGAGGTGTTCGACCCCTCTGCTGCTGCTGCGTTCGGCGACGGAAACGGGGACGGGTTGCTCGACCTGTACTGGGGCAACTGGCTGGAGCACTACCCCGAGCCCGCGGCAGTTCCCGACGTGTACATGGAAGGTAAGGGAGACGGGACCTTCGTGGACCGGTCGGAAGCGTCCGGGGTGAGCGCGGAGAAGGAACCCTGTTACGGGGTGCTGTGGAACGACTACGACGGGGACGGTGACCAGGACATCTGGGTGGGCAACTACGGGTACGGCGACAACCTGATGTGGAACAACGACGGCACCGGGAAGTTCACGGAGGTCGGCGCTGACATTGGGGTTTGGAAGGACGAGATGGGCTACCAGGGGGGCAACACCTTTGGCGGGGACTTTGGCGACATCGACAACGACGGCGATCTGGACTTGTTCTCGGCGAACATCGCGCACCCGCGCTACCAGCCCTACAGCGACATCAGCATGCTGCTCATCAACCAGGGACCGCCTGGGTACGTGTTCGTGGACGAGCGTTCAGCCCGCGGGCTGATTTATGACGAAGGAGACGTCAACGGCGCCTTCGCGGACTTCGACCACGACGGGTACTTGGATCTGGCGATCGCCTCGCTCTATCCGGGACACTTCTCGCGGCTCTACCACAACGATGGGACGGGGAAGTTCAAGGACGTGAGCTACCAGGGGAACGTGGCGGTGGAGGATGCGGTCACGGTGGCTTGGGCGGACGTGGACCACGACGGGGACCTCGATCTTCTCGTGGTGGACCGTTCGGGGGCGCGGAGGGCGCACCTGTTCATGAACCGAGTCGGACAGGACAAGCCGTGGATTCAGCTGGACCTGCGGGGCACCACGACGAACCGGGGCGGGGTCGGCGCGCGGGTGACCCTGACGGCGGGAGGGGTCACCCAGATCCGGGAAGTCCGAGCCGGAGGGGGGCACAACGTGCAGAGCGACCGCATCGTGCACTTCGGTCTTGGCGATGCCGCCGAGGTGAGCGCGGTCGAGGTCCGGTGGGTGGGCGGGGCCACGGAGACGGTCACCGGTCTATCGCCGGGGCATCGATATCGTGTCGAAGAGGGTACGGGGACCGGTCAGGTCCTGTTCTGAATCGCGACGTCGCGAGCGGTGAACCGCCTCGGAAAATCAGTCCCAGAGCGGGATGATGATGACACCCGGCTCCTCGGGAGGAGAGCTCTCCCGGGCCGGTCTGTCGTCGAGAGGCAACTCGAGTTGGGGTTGCACGCTGTCTTGTCTCTCGGGGCGTTCTCTGCGACGTATTTGTTCGATGATGAAGGGGGGCAACATGGTGACCTCCGGGACTCAAGTTAAGCAAGGGATGTGCCTCTGTCCAGGGCACGACAACCTTGATCTTTTTGTCCGTGACCCCGCTACAAACGTTCCGACCGTGAACGAAATGTCGCGGTCGAGGTCAAGGAACGCTGCCATTCACTGGATCGCATTGTGCCGTGAGAGGGCCGACCACCGGCAACTTCCGCGCGGTCAGGGCACTCGATGGGAGTGGGCTGCCGATGCCTGGGCCGACGGCATCAGCACCATTTCCCGCACGTTGGCGTGGGGGGGACGGGTGGCGCAGAACAGCACCGCGTCGGCGACGTCCGCCGGACCGAGAGGCCGCAGGCCCTTGTAGACCCCTGCGGCTCTCTGCTCGTCACCGTGAAATCGGACCAAGGAGAACTCGGTTTCGACCATTCCGGGGTCGACGGACGACACGCGCACGCCCGTTCCGAGCAAGTCCATGGCCATGGCTCGATTGATGGCGGCCACGGCGTGCTTCGTTGCGCAGTACACGCTGCCCCCCGGGTAGGCCTCGTGGCCCGCGATCGACCCGATGTGGATGACGTGCCCCTGGCCCCGGGACACCATGCCTTCGGTCAAGGCTCGCGTCACGTAGAGCAAGCCCTTCACGTTGGTGTCGATCATCTCCTCCCAGTCGTCGATCGACCCTCGATGAATCGGTTCCAACCCGCGTGACAGGCCTGCGTTGTTGACCAGGATGTTCAGCGCGCTCCAGGGCGGAGGCAGCCGGTCCGCGAAGCGAGCCACGCCCTCACGGTCTCGCACGTCCAACTCGACCGTGAGCGTCTCCACACCGTGCTGCCCTGCCAGCGCGGCAGCCAAATCGTCGATCCGTTGCTTGCGCCTTGCCACCAGGCAGACGTGCGCTCCCGCCGCGGCGAAGGCCCTCGCGCACGCTTCGCCTATCCCACTCGACGCGCCCGTGATGCACACGCGCTGGTTTCGAATCTCCATCTTCTCATCTCCTCCTTGCGTTCAGGCTGCGGTCAAGCACCGCGTATCGGTCGACGTCGCCCCCGCGTGCTGCCGCAAGAGACCCGCCACCCGCTCCAGAACCGTTCGAACTTCGCTCTCGCTCGTCACGCGTCGCGACGTGTACGTGGCGAGCAAGGCGCGCGTCGTGCCTTCTCGCACCTTCGTGGCCATCGAATCCTTGACCGGGTTGGCGATGGGCTCGCCATTCACGCGTGCCAGGCAGATCAGGCCCGCCACGTCGATCGACTGGCCGGCGCTGTTGAACACGTAGGTCTCGTCTTTTCGACCGAAGCGAACCTCGATCGTGTCCGACCCCACCAAGTCCAGGTCTAGAATCGAGCACGGCCAGCCCGTCTGCAGCGACACGAGGTTGTTGATGTCCACCAGGTTGCTGATGCAGGGAAAAGACTCGATGGCGGCTTTCGCGAGGTACTCGCTTGCGGGCTTGCTCCGGCCCGTCGGCTTGAACCCGCCTCGACGCAGCAGGTCGCGGATGGCGGCGCGCACAGCTTCCGGGGGCCACGGTTCCTTGCGGGTTTGGTCCACCGCTCCGTCGATCGCATGCCCGAGCGTGTCGTCCGACGCAGCCCATCGGACGCCTTCCGCTTGCACGAGACCCACGAGAAGCTCTGGGTGTTCCAGCGACCATCGAACGTCGATCAAGGGGATGACTCCTTGCCGGGGGCGAACGGACCCGACGTGATCGGGGCCACCCTAGACCGAGTCGGTGGAGGATTCGACCGTGATGATGGTGGGTAACTCGGGCGGAACGAAAGGCTACTTCTGCTTCCAGCCGACCCAGGTCGCGAAGGGGAGGCCTTCTCCGGGGCGGGTTTCGATGCGTGCGCCGTCGGAGCTCACCACGGCCTCGCCGATGATCTCCCATGCGCCTTCGTGCACGTCCTCGCCGTCCCACCGTGATGTGGCAGCGCCCCCCAGACCGTACAGGTCGACCACGGTGCCCGCCGCCAGCCCCGCGTCGTTGGGGAACGAGACGTGAACCGCGTCCTTCGCGTCGGGCTTCACTTCCATCTCGGGGGCGAACACCGCGAGGTCCTCGGGTGCGTTCGACGGGTCGACGAAGCAGGGCCAGCCCAACCCCGTGGCATCCCATCGACGGAGCCGCAGGTCCTCGTAGGCGAAGTCGAAGAGCCACAGCCCGTCCGGGACCACGGTCATCGACATGCCGTCGGGAGCCGCTACCTCATGCGCATCGGTCTCGGCGCCAAGAGGATCGCGCGTGCAAGCGGGGACCGAGACCAGTCGGTCGGGACCGGGGGTCGTGATCGCACCTCCCGCGGTCACCTCCACGGGACAGTACAGCGGAGTCACAGCGAGGTCGTCTGCCTTGAGCTGGTACGACGCCGACTCGAGGCAAGCACTGCCGCCTGGCATGTCGACCTTGAACGTGCCCGCGGAGCTCGACTTCGTGGGACTCAGGCACTTGGCGGTCCCGCCTTCCTGATAGATGCACAGGACTAGGCCCACACCAGCGAACGCAGCGTCGCTCTCATCGACCACCGAGCCGGACACCGAAGACACGACGGAGCAGGGGCCGGCTTCGTTTGCGACGTCGTTTCCGGTGTCCGTGGGCGGTGCATCGGAGGGGGCGTCGCTCTGGACGTCGTCTTGCACGACATCCTGGCCTGCGTCGGGTGAACCGTTGTTGCTGTCGGCCTCGTCGCTGCCACAAGCGGCCACAAGCAGGCCGCAAGCGATGAAGGAGGCAATGCCAACGCGCGATGTCATGACGAACCTCCTACTGGTTGTTGGCCTGGGCGATGGCGACGAAGTCCATCCAGGAAGTCGCGGTCTCGGACTGCTCGTGGGTGAGCTTCATGTCTTCCATGCGGATGGCGGCGGCCCATGGGATGGCGGAGAACATGGGGCTAGTGTAGATGACGCGCGTACCGGCGGTGTTGTCGACGTCGGCGAGGCGGTAGCCGCCGGCACAACCGTATTGGTTCACCTTGCTGTTGGCGTAGGCGTTGGTGGCGGGGTTGCCTGGCGTCGAGCCATCGCCCCAGACGTAGATGAGCTCTGCGTTGAGGTCGTGAAGCTGATCCTCGAGCCCGCCCGCGGGGCAGACAGAGTCTTCCATGAAGCTCTTGCAGGATGGGCACCATCCGGCGCCGACGATGAGAAACACCGTCTTGATCTCGGGGTTGTCGCACCTGAACTGGGCGAGGTCCAGGCCCACTTCCTCGCCGCCGAAGTAGGCGCCTGGCCATGCCATGGGGGGCACGGTGCCAGGCTGTGGGCTCGAGGCGCCGTCTTCTGGTCCCATGAAGTGATAGGGCGCGTCGGGGTACTCACAGGACATGCCCGTGGGCTTGGGCATGTCGACGAATCCGGGGGCGACGAGATCGGATGTGGTCAGCCCGTCCTCGATGCACCAGGTCGTTCCGTCGGGAACAGGGGTGGTCACGAACTCTTCGTCGATCTCGACCTCTTGGAACTCGACATCGTCGAGGGTGACGCTGAAGGTGTCACCGTAGTCGCCGCCGAGGGCGGTGATCGAGTACGTGCCTCCCGCGATGGGCATGAAGGTCTTTTCACAGCTCGTCTGAAGATTCGACTTGGAGCATTCCGTGTTGAGGATCATGCAAACGGCGCAGGTCTTGTAGCTCGTCTCGATGCTGTCGAGGGTGTAGGTTCCGGGGACGAGCGGGGCACCGTAGGACTCCCAGACTTCGACGCGCAGGGCTTCGAAGGGCGAGGTGTCGCCGGTGAATCCGGTGTAGGCCCAGACCTTTTCCCCGCCCTCCTCGAAGAGCAACTCGGCGCGGGTCGAGGTGGCCTCGAAGCCTTCGCCGTCGCAGGGCTCGGCCGTGTCCGGCTCCACATCGGGCCCTGCGTCCTCCACGCCGCCGGTGCCGCCCGTTGCGCCGGTGCCGCCCGTTGCGCCGGTGCCGCCCGTTGCGCCGGTGCCGCCCGTTGCGCCCGTGCCGCCGGTGCCGCCCGTTGCGCCCGTGCCGCCCGTTGCACCGGTTCCGCCCATGCCCCCCATTCCTCCGGTACCGCCGACGCCTGCGTCGCTGCCCGAGGCGGGGTCTTCGTCGTCATCGCCGCCGCATCCTGTGGCTACGACGCCGGCCGTCATGAGAACGAGGGGAAGAGAATAAAGAAACGATCGGTGAGCGCGCATGCGATGACTCCTGATGAAGCGGAAACGAGACAAGCTCTCGTTCGGTTCGCTGAACCGTAGCTGTCGAGTCTGCCTTCGTCCAGGTTGGCCGATGCAAATTCGCAACCGATTCGTCCGAGTAAACAAGCATTTTCGCGTGTCGTCGGACGGGTGCTGCGCCGACGCGGGCGAGCGTTGCTCCGATCCATGCTAGGCTACCGATTGCTTGGACGGCAGCACGCCAACATGAGGTTTCATGCCGAAGGTTCAGAAGACGCTCACGCTGCGGATGGGGGCATCCCCCGGAGCGGGCACCCCGGAGAGCACTCTGGAACGACACCTGGACGTGAAGGACTTGTCTCGGCTTCTGGCGGAAGGCTGGAAGATGGTGCAGACGTCGCCTCCTGACGAGGAAGGCAACGCGACCATCCTGCTCGAGCGCGACGAGCCCTGAGGCTCAGGTGGGTGAGCAAGCGCGCCGGGCCTTCGGTGCGGCTTGTGTTTCGGGCTGCCTTCGGGTCCCTGCGGCCAGCAAGCCGTAACCGAGAATGGAGAGCGCAGCGGTCACGGCCGCGGCATGGAACAGCGTGGCTCCGCCGTGATGCTCGAACACGGACCCTCCGACGACGCTGGCGACGGCCGCTCCGAGTCCTGTGCAGGACAGCGCGATCGATTGCAGGGTGGTTCGGGTGCGCTCGTCCGCTCGCGCCTGGATGAAGGCCACCAAGCTGAGGTACCAGAGTCCGAAGGTGACTCCGTGCAGGGTCTGCAGGGCCAGCACCCCCGGTGCGGACGTCACGTGCGCCATGCCCAACCACCGGCCCAGGGAGGCCACGCCGCACAAGGTCAAGAGAGTCTCGGTTCGCGCGAGTCCCAGGATGCGGGGGGCCAGTAACAGGACCACGATCTCCGCGAAGATGCCGACGGCCCATCCGGCGCCCACGTAGCCGTCGCCCAGTCCCAGAGCCTCCATGTGAAGACCGAAGAACACGTCGTAGGTGGCGTGCCCGGCGTAGTAGACCGCGCTCGTCGCCAGGAACGCGAGGACGGCAGGGCGATGCAGGATGTGACCCACGTCGGCCGCGACGCCTCGCTGGGGGAGGACGGGCGGGGCGCGCAGGGGAACCGTGGCTGCTGTGGCGAACAGGTACACGGCGGCTGTGGCGAGGGTGAGCATGACCGGATGGCTGGAGGCTCCGAGCCATCCGAGCGCGGCGACGAACAGCCCGAAGCCGAGGGAGCCGAAGACACGGATGCGGCTGAATTGTCGGCTGCGTCCGCCGAGGGCGTCGACGCTGGCCGCGTCGGCGAGGGAGGTCAGCGGGGAGCGGAACAGGGAGAACAGCGCGATGGCCGCGATGCTTGCGATGAACCCGAGGTTCGGCAGCATCAGCAGGATGGTGATGGCGCTGCCCGCTGCGGCGATGCGCAGCAAGGGCAGGCGGGCGCGCAGGGTGTCCGCAGCGAGACCCCAAAGCGGGGGGATGAGGACGTTGGCGACCGGAACGACCATCATGACCCAGCCGATCTGGCTGGGGTCGAGTCCACGCTTGCCGAGCAGCAAGGGGAGGAACGGGAAGAAGGATCCGAGGGCGCCGAAGCTCAGGAAGTAGAACAGCTGCAGGGGCAGCAGAGAAGATCGAAGGGGTGGGGACAAGACGGGGGTAACAAGCACGAGAAAGCAAGCAACGCAAGCCGCTCGGACGATTCTTTCAGGACGCCGTGGAAGTGGCGGCACAGCCACGGCACGACGACCGGGGCGGGCGGGGGACGGATGCGGGCGGGGGGATCGAGTCGGGGGGCAGGAGGCCGCGGATGCCCAGCTCGAGCTTGTCAAGGTCGACGTCGGTGTTGCAGCACGGGCCCTGGGGTCGGTCGTTCAGCACGCCGATGACGGGCATGGGGAAGACGTCTTGGATGCCGCTGACCAGGTCGCGTTCGCACGCCACGGCGAGCACGGCGCGGGGCCGCAACTCCATGATGACCTTTCGGGCGAGCGTGCCTCCGGGCACGACGGCGATGTGGATGCCGTAGTACTCGGCGAGGCGGGCGAGGCTGCCGATGGGGCACATGCCACAACGGCGGCAGTTCTGGATGCGATGGGTGATCCTGTGGTGGCAGCGGTCGAGTTGGAGGCAGTGCGGGAGCAGTAGCAGGAGTTGGCTAGGAAGGACCTGAACATGCCTCCCGCGGACGATGTGGTTGGAGATCTCGATGAAGGAGCGTTCGATGCGTTCCCGTTCGATGTCGAAGACGCGTCCGAGCAGGACCACGGGGCGGAAGACGAGGTTGATGGCCCACCAGGCGAAGGTGCGGGCGATCTGCACGGGGGGACGCACGCCGAGGGTGGCGAGCACCATGCCCACGGTGCCGAGGCCCAGCGCGGCCACCCCGGCTCCGATGACGATGGCCGCCAGCACGGGCAGGGCGATATGGAGCTGTCCAAGGCCCGGCGCCGAGATGCGCCACAGCACCAGCCCCGCGGTTGCAGCCAGCACCCACGCCAAGGCAGCCAGCCCAAAGAAGAGGCGTTTCCTGGGCTGTCTCGAGGCCCGCGAAGACATGACGCCACCTTCTACCCGTCTTCCGTGTGGGGCCGCAACAAGTGCAAGCGGGATTCTCTCCAGAGGCACGGGACGGTTTCGCTCATTGCCCTGCGTGCGAAGGATGCGTGTGGTGTGAAGCGCCGGTTCTGACGGAGAAGTTCGCGGTTCGGGACTGCGAAAGCTACACTCACGCGGGAGATCGCCATGCAACCGACCACGCTCCACCGGACGGTGTCCGACGCCGTGACCCAGTCCGGCAAGTTCCTGTTGGAAGGGGGGGCTCTCGGTTCGTCCTGGTGTTTGCGTGTGGCGGCGTTCGGCGCCTTTCTTGGGGCGGTCGTGGCGGCGCTGGGGCAGGCGGCCATCCTGGCTGCTGGGTCCCCGGCCATGGCGCAATCCCTCGAGCCATCCCTTTGGCACCGCTTGGTAGGCGTGTCCGTGACGTCGCTGGCTTACGGGGCGGTTGGGCTCGTGCTTGGCCTGGTGAGCGCCGCATGGGTGCGGCATCCGTGGGGGCGGTGGCTGGCCGTGGCGTGGGTCACGAGCGCGTTTTCGCTTCTTTTCGCTGCGAACCTGGTGAGCACGGTCGTGCGGATCCTCTCGGGCACACACGTGACGCTGGGTGTTCTGACGTTTCTGATGAGCAGCCCCGAGCACGTCGCGCAAGGCGCGCTTGGGGGGCACGCATGGTCAATCCGGGGGATGGCGGTAACGGTTTTTCTGTTCGCCGTGCTGACGGCGATGCGGACGAGGGGGCTCCTGCGAGCGCCTGGGGCGCCTCGGCTTCGCGTCGTCACCTTCACGGTAGCTGTGCTGCTCGTGAGCCTCGGCACGGCAGCCGGGTCCGCCCAAGCGATGCTGGACGCGAGGGTGTTTGCGTCGACCGCGGAGCTTGCGTTCGCGAGGTCGGTGCAGCGGTCCTCCGGCCTCCACGACGTGGCGCTCCCGGCAGGGGTGGACCACGCTCCGCGACCGGACCCCGGGCCCGCAAGGGTGGTGGAGGGGCTCTGGGAACAGGCCTTGGACGGCGGGGCGCGGCCCAACGTCTTGATCGTGATGCTCGAGTCCGTTCCCCATCGGCATCTGGGATCCGAGGGCTATCGGCGGGGCGTGACGCCCAACCTCGACGAGCTTGCCAAGAACGGGCTGCGGGTGCGCAGAACGTGGGCGACCGCGACGCATTCGAACTATGCGCAGATGGCAGTGCTGTCCTCGCTGCTGCCGCGAAGACGGCATCACCTCGACATGTATCAGGACCTCGACTACCCGCGGTTCCTGCAGCACGACCTGCTGACCCGATTGGGCTACGTCACGGCCACGGTGTCGAGTCAGGACGAGACGTGGCAGGGGATGCGTCGCTTTCAGGACACGGGAACGCCGACGCACTACTGGCACGCGCTGGACCACGCCGGCCCGCACCTGGACATCGGCAGCGAGCGGGTCGTGCCCGACGAGATCACGGTCGCGCAGGTCAAGGAGTGGTTGGAGCATCACCAGGATGGGCCCTGGGGGTTGTACGTGAATCTGCAGGCCACGCACTTCCCGTACCGACTGCTGGGTCACGTCCCGCGCCGTTTTCGGCCCGACGAGCCGAACCCGCGGACGTTCTCGTACTTGGGGTATCCTGCGTCCGATCGGGAAGTGGTCCTCAACCGCTACGACAACGCGCTGGCGTACGTCGACGCGCAGATTGGGCGGTTGAGGAACCACCTGCTCTCGACGGGGCAATACGAAGACACGCTGTGGGTGATCACGTCGGACCATGGCGAGATGTTCCACGAGCACGGGATGGTGACGCACGGCAAGACGCTGTACGAGAGTGAGACCCGCGTCCCGTTGATCTTTCACTGGCCGAAGCGCATCGAACCTGGGGACCGATGGGAGCAGGCGTCGCATCTGGACGTGATGCCGACGGTGTCGGAGCTTCTCGGGGTGCCTTCCCACCCTTCGTACCAGGGGCGGAGCTTGCTTGGGCCTGTTGTGAAGGAGCGGCCGGCGGTGTTCATGACGATCCAGGGGATCCGGTCCATGGACGGGGTGGTCTGCTACCCATGGAAGCTGGTCTATGACGGCACGGGTGGGGAAGCGTACCTGTACCATCTGGGTCGCGATCCCGGAGAGAAGGTCAACCTCGTGGGGAAGGAGGCGCGGGTGGCCGGCGCGATGGCGTCGCTGCTGCAGATGCAGATCGACGCGCAGGTGGGGTACCACGAGCAGCGGGAGCGAATGGATGCCGAGTTTCAGCCTCGGCTGGGGAAGTGTCCTGGATGGTTGTGAGGGAGGGGCGCCCATGACGCCCGTCATGGCCGGATTGCCCGCTCCGTCCGACGATGCCCCCCATGAAGAAGACGCATCGATTCGCATGGGCTCTTGCTGTCACGACCACGCTGCTTGCAGGCCCAGCCGTTGCCCAGGACCCCCCGCCCGTTCCCAAGTACTCGCTGCCGTGGGGGATGAGGCCGGCCATTGCCAGCAGCATCCTTCGCAGTGACACGGCGGTCGCGTCCTTCGACGACGGCAGCACGATCGCGTCGACGTTGCTGGGTGGCTACGCGTTCGTGCCGGGGGAGGTGGGCGTGTACGCGCGGGGTGCGTTCGTGCGTACGTCGGTGGATGGGGGCGATGCGGCGGGGGCGTTTGGCAATCCGCTGGTGTTTGGTCTCTACACGCCAAAGGTTGGGGAGACCCTGCGGCTGGCGGTCTTCGGCGGGGTGGCATTCCCCTTCGGCCAGGGGGGAGGCAACACCCCTGACGCGGAGAAGCGGGCTGCGGTGGCGTCGGGCGTGCCGGCGCGGTCGTCGATGGACAACGCGCTCTTTGCGGTGAACGACGTGGTGCCGACGGTGGGGCTTGGCGTGGCGCACATCTCCGGCGGGCTGACGTTGCAGGCGGAGGCGACCGTGCTGCAGCTGATGCGGACGCGAGGCGAGGACGTGCAGAAGGACTCTTCGAAGACGAACTTCACGAGCGGGCTGCATGCCGGCTACTTCCTCGGCGACGTGGTGTCGCTGGGGGTCGAGCTTCGGTACCAGCGGTGGCTGTCGACGCCGTCGTTCGTGAGCGAGGACCTTGGCAACCGGGACCAGTTGACGTTTGCGGTGGGGCCCCGTGCGAGCTTCCGCGCCGGGGAGTCGATCGTGATGCGACCCGGGGTTTCGTTTGCGATGCCGCTGGACGACCCGATGAAGGAAGCGGGGTATCGGGTATTTCAGGTGGACTTGCCGGTCGCGTTTTGACGTCCCGGCCTTTGCCAGGGCGAGCGAAGTCGGTCTGCGACCACGTCGGTCTGCGCGTGAGGGCCGAAAGCGGGTAGACTTGCAGGTTCAGTCTTCTGTCTCGAGCAGGGGTTGACGAACCTGCCTCCCAGGGTCCAGAAGCCGGGGGAGGCGGAAGGCGCATCGAGAGCAAGAGAGAACCGGCATGGCAGACATGAACCAAGCGTTTTCCGCGACGGGCTCCTGGATCGTACCGCAACAAGCCCAGTTTCTCGTAGATCTGGAGCATGCTCAGGGGGAAGAGCAGGCGGTCGTTCGAGCGGTTCGGCGTCTTGGGCTCTCGGTCATGGTCGATGATGCGTCGCTGATTCGTGCGGGCACGTGGGTGGACAAGGCCACGCTTCGCACGGAGCGGGGGCCTTTGCCGCTCCGGTTTCTGCAAGTGCAGACTCGCAAGCCCGACGCGCTGGGCACGGTGCTCGAGCTTCGGACGGACGACCCGCGGTCGGTGGCGGCGTTGTGGTCGTATCTATACGAGCAGCGTCAATTGCTGGCCGGGGAAGCGTTCGTCGGGGAGGTGCGCAACTACGAGGAGCTGCGCGTACCGCGTCGGGGCAAGTTGGACCGGGCGACGTGGGAGGAGCGCTCGGCGTGGCTGCAGGAGGTGTTCGGGCAGGAGTTCCCGGCGCTACTGGGAACGAGGCTCGACCCCGTGGAGGTCGAGGGCAACATCGAGAACTTCATCGGGTCGGTGGAGATTCCGGTGGGACTTGCTGGGCCGATGATGTTTCACGGCCGCTATGCGAACGGGATGATCCTGGCGCCCATGGCGACGTCTGAGGGCGCGCTGGTGGCGTCGACGAACCGGGGTGCGCGGGCGGTGACGGTGGCGGGCGGCGTGACCACGCACGTCATCCATCAACGAATGATTCGAGGTCCCGTGTTCGTGGCGGACCGGCTCGAGTCCGCGTTGCGGCTGCAGGCCTGGATTGCCGACCACGAGGCGGACATTCGCGGGCAGGTCAGCCAGGTGGGGCGGCATGCGACACTCGTGCAGCTGGACCCGGTGCTCATCGGACGCAACTTGCACCTTCGCTTCGTCTTCGAGACAGGGGATGCGGCGGGCCAGAACATGTCGACGCTGGCAACGTGGCGAGCGTGTCAGTGGATCCGGGCGCAGATCGCGTATCTTCCCGACATCCGGATCGACAACTTTTTCGTCGAGGCCAACACGAGCGGGGACAAGAAAGCGACCGCGCTCAGCTACGTCATGGGGCGGGGCTTTCGGGTGACGGCGGAGGCGGTGCTGCCGCCGATCGCGTTGAGCCGCTTGCGGGTCGATGCGGACTCGTTGCTTCGGTTGCACGACGCGGGCATCACGGGCTCGGTGTACGCGGGGATGATGGGGATGAACGCGAACTTCGCCAACGTGGTCGCGGCGCTGTTCGTGGCGACGGGGCAGGACATCGCGTCGGTGCACGAGTCGGCGGTGGGGCAGTTCCATTTGGAGCGGTGCAAGGACGGGGTGAGGGCGTACCTGATGCTGCCGAACCTCGTGGTGGGGTCGGTGGGCGGGGGGACGCGGCTTCCGGGGCAGCGAGAGTGCTTGCAGATTGTGGGGGCCTATGGGCGGGCGAAGGCGGCGCGCCTGGCGGAAATCATTGCCGGCTACTGTCTGGCGCTGGACCTGTCCACGCTGTCCGCGATCGCGGCGGGACACTTCGCGACGGCGCATGAGAGCTTGGGGCGGAGTCACCGGCAAGCGGAGCGCCTCGACCCCACGCTGCTTCCGGAGTTGTGCAGCCGTGCCGTTCGCAAGTGGCTCCGGCTCGAACCCAAGGACGAGCTGGCCATCCATGCGGTGAAGCCCTTCGCGGGGGCGACGGAGGACAGCGTGATGGGCACGCTGGACCAGTCCGGGAACGCGCGCCACGGCGTGTTCGAGGCCTCCTGGACGATGACCGGGACCACCGGGAAGTCGCGCTTCCTGGTGAAGTCGAAGCCTACGGATCACGAGGTCATCCGCATGATGCGGGGGATGGCGATGCTCTGCGGAGAGCCGCTGGCTTCGATGTACGAGGTGCACCAGTACCGGCTGGGGTTCCGCAACTGTCACATCCGCGAACTGGAGATGGCGCAACTCGACGACCCCCGGTTCACCTCGATCACGCCTGAGTTTCTGGCCGTGTGGCGCGACGACACGCATGCGGCGTACCTGATCGTGATGGAGTACCTCGAGAACGTCTCGCACTTGAACTCGGTGAAGCAGCCGCAGATCTGGAAGCCTGAGCACATTGGCGCGGCGCTGCGGGACATCGCGCGATTTCACTCGATGTACCTGGGCCGCGAAGAGGAGCTCAAGCAGGTGGAGTGGCTCGACATCCCCACGGCGCCCATGATGCAAGAGATGGCGTCGCTGTGGGAGGCCGTCCTGCACCACAATGCGAAGCAGTTCCCTGCGGTGTTCACGCCCTCTCGGGTGGCGCTGCTGTCCAAGGGGATCCAGCGGATGGCTGTGCTGTGGCGTGAGATCGAGGCGTCGCCCCGAACGCTCATTCACAACGACTTCAACTTGCGCAACGTGTGCCTGCGCCGGACGGGCAACGACTTCCGCTTGTGCGCGTACGACTGGGAGCTGGCCACCGTGCACTTGCCCCAGCGCGACGTCTGCGAGTTTCTCTCGTTCGTGCTGCCCCCGGGCACGCCCCGCGCCGTTCGACTAGGATATGTCGACGGCTACCGGCACGCGCTGGAGGAGTGTACGAAGAAGTCCTTCGATGCGGCCAGCTTCGTGCGCGGGTTCGACCTCGCGAGCTTCGACTACGCCATCAATCGCCTCGCGCTGCTGACGATCGCGCAGGGGCTGAACGTGTATGAGTTCCTCCCGCGCGTGCTTCACAGCCATCTCGAGTATCTGGACGGCTGCTCGATCTGAAGCAGTCGCCAGCTACCTGTGCTTCAAGGCTTCGAGCTCGGCGAGCGCTTCGGCGAGCCGTTGTTCTGCGTCCTGGGCGCGTTCTGCCTCCGCCTGGGCGCGTTCTGCCTCCGCCTGGGCGCGTTCTGCCTCCGCCTGGGCGTGCTTCCCGGCCTCTTCCACTGCCGCGTCGAGCCGCGCGATGAGCTCGTCCGCATAGGGAATCGCGGCGCTGCCGTGAAAGAACCGAAGCCGCTGCCCGTCGATGGCAAGGTCGAGATCGAGGACCTCCGAGTGCATGCGGCGCGCCTTTGGCAGCAGCGGTGTGTAGATGCCCGGCTCCCCGCCGAGCCGGTATCCCTTGAGATCGAGGCGTCGCAGGTCGCAGAGGAAGTACTCGCTGATACCGAGCCGCGCGTAGCGCTCAACGTTCCCCACGAAGTCCTTGGCTCTTCGGCCGAGCCAGGAGACCTCGATGCACAGGTTCAGCCCCTTGCCTTCGGCGCTCACGATCCAGGAGTCACGCGGCCGGTCTTCGACGTCGAGCACCGCGATCACGTCCGGGGAAAACATGCGCTCGCCTGGGTAGTACACCGCGATGTTGGCTGCGATGTAGATCCGCCGGCGGAGCTTCCGGAAGTACGTGCGCAGGGCGTCGCGCGCGCCGTAGACGACGTCGCTGTGGATGTCCCCTTCCGGAGGGCTGGCCTCGGTCGGTTCGAACTCCGACGGCAGGGTTGCGACGACGCGGGCTCGCTCGCGGTCGGTCATGCGGTCCCACGCCTCGGCGCTCGGGGCGCGGGGGTCATTGGGATCGAGAATCCACCCTGGTCGCGACGAGGAGACCATGATGGGAGCCTAGCACGGCCTGTCTTCAGGTCAGGGACTTCCGAAACAGGGCGTACGTGTGCTGCCACGCCATGGTGGTCCGGCGAGAGGATGCCTCGCTTCGGTTGCCGTGTTGGATCAGCGCGCCGACGACCGACCGATAGCCAGCGTCGAGACCTGAGCTGAAGGCTTCGAAGAGCAACCCCATCGAGAGCCTTTGGCTCTGGTGGTCGGGCGCCACGATCACGGTCTTGACCACGAACTGGTCTGCCTCGTCGAGGAACGCGATGACGAAGCCGACGTCTCCTTCCGTGGGGTGGCTCACGAAGTGGCATCCGATGGCTTTGCGCTTGCGTGCTTGTGCCACGTAGAGCAAGCGGAACACGGGTTCGGGGATGGGCTCGAACAGGTGGTTGCGGACGAACCCGCTCACGCTGAGGCGGTAGAGTGTGGGGATCTCGCGGTCGAGCCCCGCGGCGGTGTCGATGGGACGGTACGTGTAGCCTGCGTTCAAGGACGCGAGGTGGCCTTGCTCGAAGCTCGTTCGGATGGTGGCGAGGTTGTCGAGTAGCTCGCTGTGATAGCGTTGCTCCTCTTCGAATCCTGCGGCTTGGAACATCTTCGGGTAGGCAGGTGGGTTCACGGGTTCCCACGAATAGACCCGGTCGTCCGTGCCCCCGACGCGGAACCGGTAGGGGAACCACGTGTTGATGTGGATGGGGCCGTGGACCACCGTTGTTCCCTTGCCGCGCAACCACGACTCGGCTGTCGTGAGCAGGACCGCAGCGGCCTCGTCGTCGTGCGTGTCGACCTCGAAGAAGCCCACCGTGCCTCGCGAGGCGTCCGTGGCCGAGACCGAAGCGCCGATGCGCCCAACGATCCGGTCCCCGCGCCGGGCGATCCAGAACTCGCGCGGGGCGGGCAAGGGCAAGGTCAGGAACAGCGCGTCGGCGTCCGGGGAAAGGAGGCCTGTGCGGTACGGGTCCTGGCGGAGGGTTTGTGGGGCCTCGCAGAAGGCGGTCGCGAACCCCTTGAGATCGGATGCCGACATGCTTTCGATGCGGACCGGGTTCATGACAGGATCTTCACCTCCCCGGCGCCGCCGTCTACGCGGACGCGGTCGCCGGTCTGCAGCTTGCGCATGAGTCCGCCCGAGATACCCACGACCGCCGGCAGCCCCAGCTCACGCGCCACGACGGCGGAATGGGACAGGAGGCTCCCCCGCTCGATCAGCAGGGCGGAGCAGGAAGGATAGAGGGGAACCCAACCGGGGTCGGTCCGCTCGGTGACGAGGATTTCGCCATTGAGGCCTTCCGCATCCTTCATTTCCCGCACAACGCGCACGGTTCCTTCGATCACGCCCGGGCAGCAGGGGATGCCGATGAGCACGGAGGGATCATCGGATTCGTGTTTGCCTCGAAGCAGGTCGGTGGCGTTGAGGACGTGGACGTAGGGCAAGGCTGCGCCGACGGCACCGTAGGTCAGGAAGCGGTCCGGCAGACCGGGGCCGCGCCGGTAGGCCTCGAACTCACGCTTGCGGGCCTCGACGAGCTCGAGGAAGGCCAGGGAGCTGGGCCTTCCCTCGATGAAGCCGAAGATCTCGTCGACGGTGAGGTAGAAGATGTCGTGAGGGTCTCGCAGCACGCCGAGGCGAACGAAGCGGTCGCCCATCTCGCGGAACAGGTGGCGCACGATGCCGAACACCTTGGTTCGCGCGAAGCGCAGGTTTTCGCGGTTGCGAACGGCCTTGCGAGCCTGCCGCACGACCCAGAAGTAGGCGAGGCGCTTGGGGCCACCGAGGCGCGTGCGCACGGTGTCTTCGGCCTGCTTGCGGATGCCGCGCTCGCGTTCTTCCATGGCTTCGATCGAGTAGGCCTTCATACGCACGTAGCTGGCCACGGCTTGCACTGCGAAGCTGGGGTCGTCGTGAAGGTCGGGCTCCTCGAGCTTGAGTTCGTTGACGCAGCGGAAGCCGTAGCGGTCGAGGAACTGCTCGAAGTCGCGACGGAGGTCGGGGGCTTTGCCCTGGAGCAGCTGTGACCAGACCTCGGCGGCGGGGGCATTGAGCAAGAAGGAACGGATGTCCGCGGGTCCCTCGTCCACCTTGCGCGCGATACGCATGAGGGACTTGGTCGGCTCGGTGCTCTCGAGGTCGCCCTCGCCGCACAGCAGGTCGTTGTGCAGGCTGATGGTCTCGGGGCTTTCCCCGATCCAGGACCCGGTGAGCTTCTTGAGCAGCCCAAAGGAAACCATCGTGAAGTAGTCGTTGATGATCGGCGCTTGCCAGCGGCGCAGGAGCTGGTCCTCCAAGTGCTGGTAGTGGGCCGCGAGTGCGACGAGACCCATCTTGTCGGTGCGCTTGCCGCGGGCGTCGTCGTACACGCCCTGGAAGTGGTCCTGGAACTCCTTGACGATGGCGTCGATGCGTCCGAACCGGTAGAGCGTGAAGGCGGCGAGCTTGGCTCTGTGGCCGAGGGAGTATCGCGGCGGGTGCTTCATGAACTCGAAGAGGCCTGTGAGCTCGGGACGCAGACCGTCCTTCACCCCCATCATCGTCTCCATGAACGCCTTGTTGTCGGCCACTCCTGGGAACATCATCAGCAGGCGATACCAGTTGATGAGGTTGTAGTAGACGCGACCGCGGATGAGCCCGAGCATGTTGCGGAACATGGCTTCGCGCGCGTCGACCTCCTCTTCGGGCACACCCATCACCTCGCAGAACTGGATGTACACCTGCCGGTAGGCGGAGGATGCGAAGCTGAAGGTGAGGGGCGTGGTCACGCCGCAGTAGCTCTCGACGATGTTGGAGTTGTCCCAGAGGGTGGCTTCGTCGCCGGTCACGGCGGGGTCGAAGTAGGCGTCCGGTGGTAACGTGGTGATGGGGCGCGATTGCAGCAGGAAGAGGTGCTGGCCTTCGAAGGCCCACTCGATGTCCTGGGGGCTTCCCATGTGCTTCTCGCACTCCAGGCACAGTTCCGCCACGGCCTTGCGCTGGTCCTGGGTGAGGCTCGGCTCCGTGCGTTGGGGCTCGGGCACGGGCTCGCATCGGGTACCGCCCTCGTCGCTGCGTCGAAGGGCTTCTTCCTTGTTCGCAATCACCTCGGAGGACGTGGCGAGCGAGGCTCGATCGATCTCGAAGTGGTCGGCGTCGAGCTCTCCGCTCACGAGTCCTTCCCCGAGGCCGATCACCGCGCTGACGAGCAAGTGCTTGCGGTCGAGGGGATCGATGGGGTTGCGAGAGAAGGCGACGCCGGCGCGGTCCGCGTCGACCATCACTTGCACCACGACGCCCATGCGGACATCGAGGTTACCGACCCCACGCATGGTCCGGTAGCTCACGACCCGTGCGGACCAAGCGCTGGCCCAGCAGCGTCGGATGGCGCGCAGGACGGCGTCCGGTCCGGTCTGGTAGAGAAAGGTGGCGTACTGGCCGGCGAAGGAGTTGTCCTTGGAGTCCTCGTCGAGGCCGCTGGAGCGGATGGCGAGCGCGTGGTCGGAGAAGGGGGAGACCTCCAGGGCGTCGAGGATGTCCTGCTCGAGGTCGGGGGGCAGGGAGGCATCGACGAAAGCCTGCTCGACCTCTTTTTCGAAGGCGTCGAGGTCCTTTCGGTCTCCCGGTGTGGGGGCGAGGTGATTGTGCTCGAGGAACCGGGCGAGGGCGTCCTGATCGAGGCAAAACCAGGGGGGAACTTGGAGACCGAGCGTGGAGAGGCGCGCGAGTTGCGCAGCCTTGCCTCCGGCTCGCTTGAGCCGATCGGGGGAGTCGTCGGGGAACAGACAAGACTTCATGATGGCCATCCAGCGTAGTGTCGAATCGTGTGAGCCCACAGGTGGGCAACGAGGGACAGGGTCGCGATCGCTTCGACGACTTTGTGTTTGCGAGGGGCGAAGTAGATGAGGGACACGCTTGCGAGCACGAGGGCGCCGGCAGGCCAGAGCAAGAGGTGCAAGCCGACCCGATGGGCGCCCCAGGCTGCGAGGGCGCAGGTGCAGAGCAGGAAGAAGGTGGTCGCGATGCGCCCGTGGTGGACGAGGTACGTGTCGAGGATGCGAGGAGCGTCGGGGTCGAGCTTTCGACAGATCTCGTACGTGAAGAAGGAGCCAAGGGCAGCGGAGGCGGCGTACCAGGTGTGTGGGTCGTTCCACATCTCTGGGCGCGCGAGGGTGGTGCAGAACGCGACGAGGGGGAGCATGACGACCTGGTGGGTGATGGCGTAGAGGATCGGGATCTTGGACAGCCAGGCGCCGACGTAGAACTCTTTGAACATCAGCCATAGGAAGGCGGTGGAGACGAGGTAGAGCAGGGCGGCCGGGAGGCCTGCGTACAGGTAGGCCACGCCCACGTAGGCGAGCATGAGCAGAACGCCAGCGAGAATCACCTTGCGGACCGTTTCGAGCTTCAGCAGGCCTCGGGGCAGGGGGCGTTCCGGATGCGCCACGCGGTCCTTGTCGTAGTCCTTGTATTCATCCATCAGCCGCAGCAGCCCGAGGAAGAGCAGGAGGCCGACGACGCCTAGGGCGAGCGCCGGCCACGACATGGGCCCGCTCTTGGCGAGCAGTCCCGTGGTGGTCACGCCGCCGGCGAGCAGCAAGTACACCGGGATCGGGAAGCGCTCCTTGATGTACGTCAACCAGGCAGCCATGGTGCTCCCTTTCGAAGCGTGCTGCGTCGATCGATTCGCGCCCGGTGGCGCCGATCTCGCAGGATTCTGCAGGAAATTAGCCTGTCCATGCACCGGAATCGCGCCCGGATCAGGTTGGCGTACGGACGAAGGTCCTCGCCCACGAGGTACGTCGTTCCCGGGGATGCGCGGTGGACGAACGCGCGGCTGTGCCCGATCGCGCTGTAGACCGACTGCTCGAGGTGGAAGTCCTCGGCGGGCTGGCCGGACCGACCTGCGTACCACCAAGCGCCGTCACGGACCTCGATCCGATCGCCCATGTCATGCCAGACGTTTCCGTCGTCATCCAACCGCTTGTGCTGGCGGTTCTCTTCGTCATTGCCGACGTACATGCGGCAGACGTGCGGGCCTGTGATCCAGACCGTGTCGGGCTCTACTCTTGCGCGGACGGCATCGATCGGCTTGCCGACGCAGAGGACCTGGTGCAGACCGCGGTTGCGGCTGGCGGTCACGGCTTCCCGGGCGTCGATGAGGGCGACGGGCTCGGCTTCGGAGCTGCCGTAGACGTGGAGGAAGTGGGCGTCGGGCCACTTGCAAAAGGCCTTTTCGAACAGAGCTGCGTCGGTGAGGGCTCCGCCCACGTGGATGGAGCGGAGGCTTCGCAGTCGTGGGCCGTGCAGGATGCGAGCGAGGAAGGCAGGTCCGCAGGCGACCGTGCGGGGTTGCAGGCCGACCGGTAGGTGATCGATGGCGCGCAGGTCCCTGCCACTCCACCTGGGTGGGACGACGACGGAGGGGCGACCGGAGGCGAGGTTGGCCAGCACGAAGTTGGCGAAGATGCAGAGGTCTGCGCCACGCTCGCCCTCCAAACCAAGAGATCTCGTGTAGACCTCGTGTTGCTGGATGAGGTAGCCCTGCTGGCGGACGACGCCTTTGGGCAGGCCGGTGGTGCCCGAGGTGAAAGCGATGAGGGCGGGAGCGCCGGGGTCGACGTCGTGCACGCGCAGCTCGTGCGAGGGGGCATGGGAGACGCTGGAGGCGGTGCGCCAGGAGGAAATGGCGCGTACGGCTGGCACGCGGGCTCCCCACACCTTCCCCAGGGTGCCGGCGATGAACAGGGAGGGGCGCATGGTCCGGACCACGCGGTCGATCTCCCGCACGGGTAGCCAAGGTTCGACGGCGACCACGGTGGCTCCCAAGGCGAACGCGGCGAGGACGATGGCGTACAGGCGGGGGCCGGGCAGCTCGACCACGAGCACGCTCGAGCCTGGGGTCACGCTGGCGTCGAGCAGAACCCCCTGCGCGCGACCGGCGAGGGCGAGCAAGTCCCCGAACGTGAGCGGCCTCTCACCGGGGATCCAGAGGGCGATTGCCTTGGGCTGAAGCCGTGCTTGATGGAGGAACAGGTCGACGCAGTTCATGAGAATCCCGGATCGGGCCTTACCCCGACCGGCCAGCACTTGCATGGATCCGGAACATCGGCAATCGTCCGCGACCGGTCCGAGCAAATCGCAGCCATGGGGTTCCCTCGCATCAGCATTCGCAAGACGGCTCTGGCAGCTCTCGCTGTCCTGGTGGCGGTGGCGGCGATCGGTCAGGGGCTACGGAGCTGTGCCGAGGAACAGCGAGAACATGCTTTCCGTGAGCGTCGAGCCCCCCTGGCCGCGTCGCTTTCGAAGCACCGCGCCCTGCTTGCCCGGGCGTCGGCCCTTCAGCCGAGCTTCCGGGAGATGACCACGGAGATCGCGCCATCGCGTTGCCGAGAGATCCTGGCGCTCGTGCGCGCTCGCTACGAGCCGCGGGACCCGTTCGCCGTCGACGGAGTCTGTCCCGAGGTGCTCGGTCCTCGTCGTCTTGATCTGTGCGAGGGGGCCCGGGTCTATGCCGAGGTCGGCGGGGGGGAAACGCAGCTCGCTCGTCCCGTCGGCTTGACCCTTCAGTCGCGCAAGCTGGTGGGCACCGGAGACGCCGAACGTGTCGAGGTGGTCACCCTTCTGCTCTCTGCCGAGCACAGGTTGCTCGAAGTGCACCAGCTTACGTTCGAGGGGGCATCCATGGACGGGGCGCCTTCACTCTGGCTGGTTCGGTCGGAAGGAGAAGACGGTCTTCTGGAGCGCAGGGACGCCGGAGGCGTGACGGACGTAGGTGCGACCACGCCAGACGGTGCGGTTCGGTTGCATCGACGCGCGAAGGGAAAGGCGGAGGTGACCGAGCGGGTGCGGGGGGCAGGGCCCGAGGGTTGGTCGAAGGCGCACCTGTGGCCTACGCTGGGTGTCCGGTTCGAGACGACCGAGGGGTTGGCTTGTGACCCTCCGACGTGGTCGGAGCTGCAGGTCGAGCGACGTGACGAGGCCGAGTCGTGCACGCGCGTGACGGTTCACGAAGGGAGCGCCTCGCGGTCGTGGTCGAGAGGGAAGGGATGCGAGGCAGGAGCGCCTTGAGGGAAGCGTAGCGGGCTACGTCCAGGCTGACCGCAGGACGATCTTGAACTGCCGGTCCCGACGGTCGTCGGCCCAGGTGTACAGGGCGAAGGAGTCGAGAACAACGGGTTGCTGGTGGAAGTCGAGGCGTTGGGCCCAGCGCAAGCCGGCGGAACGCTGCGCCTCGCTGGCGCGTCGGGAGGGGCGGGCGATCGTGATGTGCGCTTTGGGCGGACGGTTTTCACGCCGGGCGCCGGCGGCGTCGCAGATGGCATCGCGGCACTGGCCGATGGCTTTCTCGACGGCGGTCCGGGCTTGAACCAACTCGACGGAGAGAGCGGAATAGCGATGGGGCGGGCCCATCGGAACGGCCTGCCCAAGGGTTGCGGTGGTGGTCGGCAGGTCCCAGCGAAGCGCGTCCCAGCCCGCGTGCGCCTGGCTTTCCTCGACGGGTCCGAGGAACGCGACCGTGAGATGCAGGTCGTCGGGATGGAAGCGTCGAAGCCCGTCCGGTGGGGTGGGCGCGAGTTTGTCGAACCAACCCTCCGAGACGATGGGGATCCCTACGAACCAGTTGGGGGCGAAGCTGGATGGGGGCATGGTGTGCGGGTCTGGGGATCCCATCGAAGCACAGGGGGCCGATTTCTGTCAAAGGGGGGTGGGCGGGGGCACGAGATCGGGGCGTGCGAGGGTCGGTCCTTTCGGCTATGTTCCGGCCATGAGAAGCTTTGTTGCTTGGGTGCTGGTCGGCTTGGTTGCGGTGTCGGCTGGTTGCAAGAAGGATGAGGGGAAGAAGACGGAGGAGGCGCCAGCAACCGCTTCTGCCAACGTGGAAGCCTCGGGGGTCGTATCCCGCGCGCCGCAGTGCCAGAAGCTGTGCTTGGTGGTAGGCAAGTGCGCCCACAAGGATGGCAAGTGCTTCGCTGACTCCGAGGCGTCCTGCCGCGCGTCCGTGGCGTGCAAGGCAGGCGGTCTGTGCATGCCGAAGGATGGTCTCTGCGCTGCCCTCTCCAATGCCGACTGCGAGAAGTCCGACTTCTGTGCGTCGAAGGGCAACTGCGTGGCGGTGGACGGCAAGTGCGAGAACGCGAGCAAGCCGTCCGGATCGACGAGTGCCGCCCCTGGTGCGAGCGCCGCCCCGGCCGTGAGCAAGTAGACGTCGCTCTGCGGGCGTGTTCTCTGTTCTGCTTCCAAACCCTAGCCTCAGCGTTAGCTGCCAGTGCGAGTAGCTGCCCGACCATTCGACTGGGGCCGGCTGGGCGCATTGTCGTGTCTTCCCTCGCCGCCCCCGCTACCATGCCGGCATGCAGGTGTTCGATCTTCTCACGCGGCTTCGCAAGGTCTCGCCCTCGGTTGCTCGCGTGTTGTTGACCCGCCTCGTCCCTCGGATCATCCCCCTGTCCGGCGGCATGGGGGTACGCGTAGAGGAGTGGTCGGCCGCTCGCTGTGTGCTCGTGCTTCCGTTCAAGCGCAAGAACCGTAACCACATCGGCAGCATGTACTTCGGTGCGCAGATGACCCTGGCAGACCTGGCCGTGGGGCTCCTGTTGTTTCAGCACTTCCCCATGGACTCCTACGGGGGGGTCATCAAGCGTGTCGAGGCGGACTTTCGCGCCAAAGGCAAGGGAGCGCTTCGTTGCGTAGCCGAGCTACCTTCGGACTGTAGGGAAGCGCTGGATGGCGCGCGGTGGAACGAGAGTGGCAAGGCCGAGGCGTGGATTCCGATGCAGCTCATCGATCCCTCGGGCAAGACCGTGACCGAGGTCAGGACGCTGGTGGCCATCAAGCGGTTCGGGCCGGCCGAACCCCGCAGCTGAAGCAGCAGAGCGTCAGTCCGGGCGTGGCTCGAGGTGAATGACCACGCGACCGATGCCGGGGACGCGCTCCCGCAGGGCTTGCTCCAGCCGTTCGGTCAGCTCGTGGGCCTTTCCGACCGTCTCGGCGGCGTCCACGACGCAGTGAAAGGAGATGGACAGGCCGCCATCGTCTTCGCACACGTCGATGGAAGCTGGGTGCCAGCTGCCGCCGAAGCGGGTCGTTGCGAGCTCTTGGATCGCCGCCCGCACGGTTGTGGCGTCGATGGGGACGGCGGCAGCGACTCTCTCGAGCGGCTCGATGTGCGTGACCACGCGGTCGAGCTCAGGTCGGTCCTGGAGCAATTCCTGCTCGAAGAGGGTCACCTTGGCGTGCGCCTCGTCCACGCGCAGGTCGCCGGCAAGCTCGACGTGCATCTCGAGGACCTTCTCCTCTCTCGCGCGTCGCACCACGATGTCGTGGGCCAGGATGCCGTGGCGGTGTGCCATGCGCCGGACGGTCGGGGGCAAGAGGTTCTCGGTCGGGTCTTCTGGCTCCACATGCACCACGATGTCGGCTCTCGGCAGGTGCTGCTTGACGGAGGTGTCGACGCGGTGGGCGATGTCGTGGGCCTGTTCGAGCCAGGTGTTGGGCGCGGTGGTGACCGTGATGTCTGCGAAGAAGTCGGGACCCGCTTTCCGGACACGGACTTGTCGTACGGAGAGCACGCCGTCCACGGCGAGGGCGGAGCCGCGGATCGCGTCCGGCAGTTCCGGTGGCACCGAGTCGAGCAGGGAGTCGATGGCCCTTTTCCCGAGCCGCAAGCTCACCCACACCACGATGAGCGCTACCCCGAGGGCAGCGAAGGAGTCGGCCTTGTGCAACCAGGGCGCGCCCAGGGGCCCTGCCAAACGCACGCAGACGAGACCGGCGAGCACCACCGCGGAAGACCAGATGTCCGTCGAGAAGTGGAGGGCGTCGGCTTCGAGGGCCTGGCTGTCGTACTTGTCGGCCACACGCCGGAGGGCTCGGGAGCGGGAGTAATCGATGACGATCGACGCGATGACGACGGCAAACGCCCAGACGCTCGCCTCGACCTCGACGGTCTCGTCACCGAGCAACCGAGAGCCTGCTTCGTAGACGATCCAGACGCACGTGAGCAGCAGGAGAACCGTCTCGAACAGCGCCGAGAGGTTCTCGATCTTGCCGTGCCCGTAGGTGTGATCGTCGTCGGCGGGGCGGCTCGACACGCGGACCGCCCAGAAGGTGACGCCTGCGGCCACCAAGTCGAGGCCGGAGTGAAGCGCTTCGGAGAGGATGCCGAGGCTGTTGGTCCACAAGCCCACGGTGAGCTTGCCGCCGACGAGAACGATCGCGGCGAGCACGGATGTCAGCGCGACACGTCGCTTCTCCTTGTCTCCCCGCTCCTCCGGGCTCGTGGGTTCGTTGGCGGCCATGGGATTACGCTCACGAGATGGTACGGCAGAACCCCGTTGCCTCCCAAGGCTTCGTGCGTGGCGGCTCACCCCTCGCCCTTTGCCCCGCCTGAACACGCATGCCACACTACGTCGATGGGTCGCACCAAGCGCAAGAAAGCGGCCCTGGCGACGCTGGCTGTCGTGGTCACGTGCGCGGGGCTCTGGGTTGGAATCCACAGGATCCCGTGGCTTGGGCCTTGGCTCGCGGACACCGCGCGGGCCGTGGTCGGACCCACTGCGGTCGCGCGCGTGGAGGATGTTGTCTACGGCATCGAGGATCGAGTGAAGCGGGTCTGGTGGGGCGACAAGGAGCCCGAGCCCCTGTGGGAGTTGCCCGAAGCCGTGGCTTCCCCATGTCCGTCTCGGGCCGCACCCGCACCCGCACCCGAGGTGCAGGACGCGCCACTCGTGGTAGTGTTCCAGCCCGCTGCCGTGGGACCGCTCCTGTCAGGCTTCTCCGCCCCCGGAGACGGCACGTGGACTGCCCTGCCGTCTCGATGGCAGGACGAACTCCCGCGCATGTTCAAGACCTCCCTGCATCCCGACCGACAGCGTCCTTGGACCGCGGTGGCTGTCGTGGCTCTGGACCTGCGACGCATCGACGTGCACTTGCTGGCTGGCGTGTATGTGCCGGAGGCCACGGAGCCCGGTGCCCGTGGGGCCCGTCGTCCCGCGCTCATCCCTGCCGAGCACCAGAGGGACCTCATCGCCGCGTTCAACGGAGGCTTCAAGACCATCCATGGTCGTCTCGGTATGCACGTGGACGGGACCACGCTCATTGCGCCGCAGCCGCAGGGGTGCACTGTGGGTAAGCTCTCCGACGGTCGGATCGACATCGGGACTTGGGAGCCTCGTTTCGCGGGGTCCGAAGGTCTCGTGTGGTGGCGTCAGGCGCCGACCTGCCTGGTGGAGCACGGGGCGTTCGGCCGCGGGGTGCTCGTGGATGACAACGTGAACTGGGGGACGTCCGTGCACGGGGGCACCTTCATCCGTCGCTCTGCCGTGGGGATCGACGAGGACGGTGGCGTGCTGTACGTGGGCATGGGGGATGCTGTCTCCGCGCGGCTCATGGCGATGGCGATGAAGCATGCGGGGGCGCATCACGTGGCCCAACTCGACGTCAACTGGACGTTGCCGAAGTTTCTTACCTATGCGCCTCGAGGGGCGGACCCGGAGCGGTTGGAGCCGACGCCCTTGTACGAAGGCTTGCAGCACACTCGGAACGAGTACGTGCGGGAGCCTTCCCCGCGAGACTTCTTCTATGTGACGCGTCGGGCCCGGTGACCCGGGCAGGGGTACGTAGTGCCTCGTTTCATTCGACTCGACGGGTGCATCGTGCTCGTGCTCAGCGCGAAGCGCGGTGCTCGTGCTCCGGCCCGAGCATGCCTGTTTCGATCGGATGTTCGCTCTGGGGCCGTGATACCATCGCCTGGATGATTCGCCTCGCGTCCCTCCTCCTCGTGTCCTGTGCTTGCTGTGCTTGTGCGAAGCCGTCGGCGGAGGAGGCGCCGAGAGCACCCGTGCCCTCTTCCACGGGTGAGCCAACTCCCGTGGGGACGACGCCTGCCCCCGCGTCGCCGCAGCAAGAGTCCGCTGCGGTGGCGTCCGTCGAGCCGCCTCCTGCCCTGATCTGCCCGGAGGACATGGTCGATGTGGCCGCCGCGTGCGTCGACCGCTACGAGGCGCCGAACGAAAAAGGGGCGCGTCCGATGATGATGCAGTCCGCCAACGACGCCGAGGCGTGGTGCAAGGAGCGGGGCAAGCGGCTGTGCAACGAGGACGAGTGGGTTCGGGCGTGCGAAGGTCCCCAGCGCTTGCCGTTCCCGTACGGCCCCACGTACCAGGAGGGGGTTTGCAACGACGACAAGACCTGGAAGGCAGTCAGCTGGGCGCGGCTCGCGCGGTGGCCGGATGAGATGGCGCGGGCCGAGGTTCAGCGGCTCGACCAGTCGGAGGTGAGCGGTACGCGCGAGGGATGTCGGTCTGCCGAGGGGGTGTTCGACCTGACGGGGAATGCTGGGGAGTGGGTGCAGCGCACGCGCGACAACCCGACCAACTACAGCCATGTCGTGAAGGGCTGCTACTGGGGAAAGTGCTTCCGTCCTCCCCACACGCCGACGTGTGAGTACGTGAACTACGGTCACGAGGCAGGGTTTCGGAGCTACGAGTTCGGCTTCCGCTGCTGCAAGGACCGCGCATCGCGGTAGCTTGTCCCTGACGGCATGGCCCCAGATTCGGTGTCGCCGCGGCTTGCCGAATACCTTGTCCATCGAGTACAACTCGAGGTTAGCGTGGGACGGTGTGTCCTGCAGCGGGAAGGATGTGACCATGCGCGTTCCCTCTTCGGTGGGGTGGTTTCTGGGGATGGCCCTCGCGGTTCCGGCGTGTGGGGGAGAGGACCTCGAGTGCGGGCCCAGCACGGTGGAGATGGATGGTCAGTGCGTGCCGCGTATCACGTCCTGCGAGCCGGGAACGGTGGCCGACGGGGCCGAGTGTGTCTCCGTCTGCGGCAAGGACCAGAGGTGGGACGGAACCCAGTGCGTGGCTTCCATCACGTGTGGAACGGGTACCCAACTCCAGAATGGACAGTGCGTGGCGGTCTGCGAAACCAACGAGTACTGGGACGGGAAGACCTGTGTGGGAGTCCCGGAGTGTGGGACGGGGACGACGTTCAACGAGGTGTCGGGGGAGTGTGAGCCTGACTCGGAGGCGTGCGCACCTGGGAGTTCGTGGGTGGACGGGCAGTGCGTGCCGGACCTCGCGTGCGGTCCGGGCACTCACGCGGACAACGGTGCCTGCGTGCCCGACGGCCTTCCCGCCGCTGACGTCCCTGAGTCTCCTGACCCCGAGGGAACCGCCGAGTTCACCCTTCCGGACGAAGGCAAGACCGTGATCCTGGGAGGCGTGGTCGACGAGCCCCAGAGCGTGGTCTACGCGGACTGGGACGTGTTCTCCTTCCACGCCGAGGCCGGTACGTACCTGCAAGTGGAGGCCTATTCCGCGGGCGCGCTGCGACCGGCGTTCATGATTCTGTCCCAGGACGCCCATGCGGACGGCGCGCCGGTCTACGCGCGTCATGCCATCGACCAGGATGGCCTGCGAACGCGCCGGGAAGTCTATCTGCCGTTCACGGGGACGTACGAGCTGCGTGTCACGGACCGCGAACACCTGCTCTCGAGCCTGTTCTCGAGCGTCGGCTCCGTACCGGTTGGTGGGAGTGATTTTGGCTACGTGGTCGAGGTCCAGAACCTGGGGGCTCCCACGCCCAAGCCTATTGCCTCCCTCCCTGCAACCGAGAAGGGCGACTTCGGCGATGGGTCTCTGTACTTCTATTCGCTCCCGGGGCTCACGGCGTCGGACATCGTGGGCGCTACGTCCCGTGGGGTCGTTCCGCCGGACACGGCGAGCGACGTTTTTCGGGCCGTGATGGCGGTGGATGCGGGGGGCTCCTCCCACGAGCGGGTGGCGGTCCAGACGTCGGGGGTCACGGAGGTGCTGGTTCGCGGCGGGGGAACGCCCATGATCGTGCAGGATCACTTCTTGCGGCTGGGCGAACGTGACGCTTTCGAGCTCGACATGTTCACCGTCGAGGAGGTGGACTGTACGACGGGAGGGTGTGAGACGGGCTCGATCGGGGCTGGGGCCCACGAGCTTCTGCGTTGGGATCTGGCAGAGGGGGACTTCTTGACGGTGGGAGCCTACATGCAGACGGGCGAGGAGCTGGTTCGTGCGTCGGTGCTCGACCGGCAGTTGGGGTTTGCGGTGGAGGACAGTTGGGTCAGTCCGTGGGACGTGGGGGTTGGGTACGTGTACGCGGAGGAGGATGGGCCTGCATACCTGTGGCTTCGGGAGGTGGAAGGCCACGCGGTGTCGTCGTATTCGGTCGACGCGCGCATCGTGGCTACGCCCTTGGTGGCAGCGGGCCAAGACTACACGAACCTGCAGGTGCACGAGATGCCGCCCTACACGCTGCGGGACGCGGGGATCTCGCACATCGTGGCCGAGCCGGGGCAGGTGGTGTTTTTCAGTGGCTTCGCGACCCATCCCGACGGCGCCTGGCAGGCTCCCCAGGAGTTGCTCATGACGCCTCGTTTGGAGCCGTTGGGGCCGGTCATCGACACGGGTGCGTGGAACTTTCCCGACGGCTTCGTGACGCCGCTGTTCGCCTACGTGAAAGAGGAAGGGCACTACCTTCACTACGTGTTCGACGGCAGTTCGAGTTTCGCAGGGGGGACCTACGACACGCGCCTGACCGTCAGGAACACGTTTGCGCTCGGGGCGCCGCTGCCCGGTACCCCGCTGTCCGTGAGCAATCACACCCTGGGCCAGGGGATGGCGCTCTACACGTTCGAAGGCAAGGAGAGGCAATTCGTCGAGATCACGGTGACTCCCACGCTGGTGAGCGGCATGGTGCCGGACCTGTGGGTGTTCAACTTCGGGCGGGCGGAGTTTGTTTACGTTTCCTACCGCTGGATCGCGGACATGACCTCCCCGCGCCTCGGGTTGATCCACCGCGAGACGGGGACCTCCAGCGATGCGCTCAAGGTTGGCTACCAGTCGCCCTACGACGGTACGACGGTGTTGTTGGTGCAGACGGCAGAGGGCTCGGGCGGTCTGACGGACGTTTTCGGGTTGAAGGTGGAAGTACCGAATCCGCCGGGCAACGACACGTGTGCGCAGGCGGGGCCCATCACCCTCGACGCGAACAAGGAAGCCTCCTTCAGCTGGAACATGGCGAGCGCGACGAACACGGTCACCCATTCCGGGTGCAACAGCTACCCCGCGGACGGGCCGGACACGTTCTTCAGTGTGCAGCTGAGCGAAGGGGACACGGTGGAGGTCGAGATGGAGGCGGAGACCTTCAGCGCAGCGCTGTACCTGTTCACGGACTGCGCGAGCGTGAAGACGACCTGTCGTGCCGGGGCGGAGAGCGGCACGCCGCGCCGCATCGTGTACACCGTTCCGGCCGGGGGCGGTGGCAAGTACATCATCGGCGCGGACTCCCACGGCCAGGCCGGGTGGTTCGACATGCGCGTGAAGGTCACGGAAAGCTGAAGAGTGGAGGAACCCATGGTCCATCGAATCTCGACTGCGCTGTCCGTGACGCTCTTCCTGTCGTTCTTCTCCGCCGGGTGCGGGGGCGACGACCTGTCCTGTGGTCCGGGGGCTGACAAGTACGGCGACCGGTGTGTGGCGAAGATCTCGTCCTGTGCGTCGGGGACGACGCTGGTGGACGGGGTCTGCGTGCCAGCGTGTGCTGCGAACGAGGTATGGTCCGGGACCTCCTGCGTGGCAGATCGCCAGTGCCAGGAGGGGACCAAGTTGGTGAACGGCGCATGCGTGCCAGCGTGCGAGGGCGAAGCGTACTGGGACGGACAGGCCTGTGCCAAGGTTCCGCGGTGTGCGCTCGGTACGGTGTTCGACGAGCAGGCGGGGGAGTGTGTCCCCAACGAGCTCGTCTGCGGGGAAGGAACGCACTTCGACGGGGAGCGTTGCGTGCCTGACACGTCGGAGTGCGGACCTGGCACGCATCTGCAGGGAGCCGAGTGTGTGCCTGACACTTTACCACCTCCGGATGTGGAGGAGTCGGACGACCCGGCGGGGGCGGTCTTCGACGTGCCCGATGCCGGACAATCCCTGACCTTGGGCGGGATCGTGGGGACTCCCACCGATCAGGACGGGGACGGCTACGTGGATGCGGACTACGATCGATTCACGTTCACCGCGACCCGGGGTACGTGGCTGCGCGTGCATGCCACATCGGAGGGGGCGGCCCATCCGGCCTTTGCGCTGGTCTCGGAGCAGGACGATGGCGAGGGGGTTCCCCTGTACGCCCGGTATGCCGTGAACCCGTCGGGGGTGGACACGGAGCGCGAGTTCTATCTACCCCGGGACGGCTCGTACACGCTGGTGGTATCGGACTACGCGCACGTGACGGCGGACCTGTTCGGTTGGGTGACGTTGCCGGTGGGAGGCGATGCTTTCGACTACTTCGTTACGGTGGAGAACCTCGGGGACCCAGCGCCCACGTCCGTCTCCTCCTTGCCCGCGGTGAAGTCCGGCTCGATGGCGCAGGGGGGCTTGTCCTTCTACCGGCTCGAGGACTTGCAGGTTCACGACGCGCGGGTGATTCGGAACTTGGGCAAGCCTTCCGGCCAGCCAGGCAACGACGTGTTTGCGGCCCTGATGCTCTTCGGTCCCAGTGGAGCGCTGGTTCGGGAAAACCTTGCCTATGCCACGGACGCTGACGCCACCATTCTGTTTGCGGCAACGGCGGCGGGAGATCACAGCGTCGTGGTCGACCACCTGCTGGCCATTGGGCCAGGCGTCGCGTACGAGATGCGCGCGGAAGAGGTGACGACCGTGGATTGCGGGACTTCGAGCTGTGCGACCGGAAGTCTCGATGCCGGGACGAGCAAGCTGCTGTCTTGGGACGTCGTGGAAGGCACGGTGTTTGCCGCGGGGGTCGAGGTCCCGGACACGGCGACAGCGACGCTGCGGATGCAGATGATGGACGAGGGGCTGGTGGCGCTGGGCGATCCGACCTCGGCGAGCAAGTATGGGGCGGGCAAGCTGCGCAGGTTCTTCGAGGAAGACCAGCGCGTCTATCTGCTCCTGCACGGCGATCAGGGGGCGGAGATTCCCTCCTACGCGCTCGACGTGGAGGCGCCGGTGGCCAACGCGCTCGTCTCGGGGACCGTGCACGGCGGGCTCCCCGTCCATGAGATGCCGGCGGTGTATTCGTCGGCGGGCTTCGGGCGGCTGACCGCCGCGGCGGGTCAGGTGATCTTGTCGACCGGGTTTTCCACCGCGTGGCCCGCCTGGACGGACCCCGTGGAGGCCTATCTCACGACGACGTTCGAAGGAATTCCGGCGATGCAGGACGCGACGGATCCTACGTTCCCGAGCGCTGGGATGGATCCCTTGATGGCTTACGTGCCAGTTTCCGGGACGAGGTTGTACCAGGTCACGGACGGGGCTTCCGGGGACATCGTCGGGGCGACCTACGACACGACGTTTCACGCGTTGACACCGGTGGGGCTCGGAACGGTGTTGCCCGGGAGCCCGGCGCAGCGGACGGCGCAAACGGTGGGAGGTTCCGGGTACGCGGTATTCGCGTTCGAGGCCGGGAGTGGACAGACGGCTGCCATTTCGGTGGCGCCTCAGGGGGTCGGGATCCACGCGGAAGTTTGGATCGCGACCCCCGGCGGGCCGCAGTACGCGTCGGGTTCGTATGCGTGGCAGTCCGACGAGGCGTCCTCGGGGCTCGGCGTTGTGGCGAGGCAGTCCGCTTCCGGGGCGGGAGAAGCAGTGTCCGCGTTCTACGAGGTGGCCTACGGCGGAGTGCACTTGGTGTTCGTTCGGCACGTTGGAGTCGGTGCTCCCACGGATTCGTTCGACCTGGAGGTGAGCGTATCGAACTGAGGCGGCGCTTTGGTTCGGGAATTCTCGCGGCAGCCGGGTGGGTGGTTGCGGGGATGGGGTGTGGCGGCGGAGGGGGCGAGCCGATTCCGATGGCTCGTGCTCCGACCGAAGCCGACTCGGATCGGTCGGACCTTGGCGATCTGGCTGCCCGGTGCGAGGCGGGGGACGTCCTCGCGTGTCCGAAGCTCTGTTACGCCGGGCGCGCGAGCGCATGCACGAGGTTGGGGCGAGCGGGGGTCGAGGGACCGGGGCCGGACCCGAAGGAGACGGCGCGCTGGTTGGGTCGGGGATGTGAGCTGGGGGACCCGGAGGCTTGTTATCTGCTCGCCAGCTTTGGGCAATTGATCCCAGGCGCGGGCGTCGCGCCGGGTGACGTGGGCGCCCTGTTGCGGCGTTCGTGCCAGGCGGGGCATGGGCCGGCTTGTTTGAGCTTGGGGCTTGCGGTGGAGGAGGGGGGCGATGCGGCGGGGGCTGCGGATTGGTTCGCGAGGGGATGCGACCGCGAGGTGGCGCGGGCGTGCTTCAACCTTGGAGCGATGGTGCATCACGGGGCGGGCGTGCCCGTGGACCTCGGCCGTGGCGCGGCTCTTTACGAGCGAGCCTGCGAGTTGGGTGAGCCCGTGGCGTGTTCGGACCTTTCCGTGATGCTGCGGGAAGGGCGGGGCATGGCCGTGGACGACAGGCGTGCGGTGGTGCTGGCGGACCGAGCGTGTCGCGCGGGGGTTGCCGCGGCATGCTTCAATCTCGGCCTGCACGAGGAGGAGGGCAGGGGCGTACGAGCGAGCGCGGAGCGAGCGGCCGTGTTGTACGAGCGAGCGTGTGACATGGGCGAGCCGAGGGGATGCAGCAACCTCGGGCTCTTGCACGAGTTGGGACGGGGGGTCGTCGTGAACAAGGGCAAGGCTGCGGCCCTCTACGAGCGCGCGTGCCAGGGGGGGATTGCGGCGGCATGCGCCAACTTGGGAGGACTGTTGCAGACGGGGGACGGCGTAGCTGTGGACCGGAAGCGCGCGCGGGTACTGTACGAACGCGCTTGTGAGGCGGGGGTGGTCGAGGCTTGCTGGGAGCGCTAGCAGGGGTGGTTCAGGGGCCGACTGTGCCCGACGCGCCCATGGTGGTGGCGTAGCCGGCGGTCGTGCTGAAGAACGACGCCGAGTAATTCCCTTCGGCAGTTCCCCGGAGTCTCACGTTGCCAACGAGACCGTACTCGAAGTCGCCGTAGGTGGACCGAGGCACGCAGCGCGTGGCGGTGGGGGCGCCCGCGGGCGGACAGGTCGGGCCGCAGATGGGTGAGGCCCCGGGAGTGCAGTACTCCTGTCCGAAGAAGAAGCCCTCCTGGCGGACGGGAGGCAACGAGTTGAGGACGGAGAACGTGACCGGTCCGACGACCGCGGTCGTGTAGGCCACCTTTCCGAAGCCTGCCCAGGGCAGTACGTTGAGGCGTGCGTCCGTGACGACGAACCCGAAGTCGAGGTTGACGTTCTTGGCGATGTCGAAGTTCGGCGGGGTCAGCAGGGTGATGTCCCCCGGGGCGGTCGTGAAGACCGTGTCCACGAAGCGAGAGAAGGGCGTTCCCGAGACCTGGGAGACGAACATCGTGCCGGAGTACACCACCCGGGTCTCGGCCCACATCGTCGTGTTCGCGTCCCACACACCGTTGGGGCCATCCCACTGCCCATTGCCGCTCACGTCGAGGTAGAACTCGTTCCCGTCCTTCACGTTGTTGTCGTTGGCGTCGACGAAAGGCTCGGGAAGGTCGATGAAGGGCTCGCCAAGGGTGTAGACGCCGTCGCCGTTGACGTCGACGAATCCCTCCTCGCCCGGCACCATGACGAGCACCGAGGCAGAGCCGTCGCGCGGGTTGTGAACGAGGGTCCCGCAGGTGGTCGTGACTGACTGGGACTCCTCGATCCCTGCGAGAGGGGCGACGTCGATGGGCAAGTCGCCGCCATTGATGTTGATGTACGTCGAGGCGCGTCCGAGGGTCGCGGACGGGTACTGCGGTGTGGCCGCGGGAGGTCCCACCACGCCCGCCTCGCTGGCGAAGGTGGCGACGGTGGAGACGCCGAGGACGTTGTTGAACCGGTCCGCGAGGGTGACGGTGCACGTGATCTGGCCGTCGACCAGGGACTTGATGCAGTTGTGGTTGGCGAAGCCGGGGACGTTGCGCGGGGTGCAGGTGAGGCCGACCTTCGAGCCGCTCGCCTTGGCGCCGACGATGGCGATGTTGGGCGAGGTGGCGGTGCGGGTGTTGCCTCCCGCGGTCCCCTCCACGGAGACGGTGCGGGTGTCGGCGACCGTTCCGGAGTGCAGAACGATCGAGACGGTTCCTGTGGAGGACGTCGTGCCGGTGGCCGTCACGGTGCAGCCCGGGGTCGTGCACGGCGTGACGGGAGGGGTGCCGATGGTGGATCCGCCAGACGGTTCGTGAGAAAACTCGACCGCGAGGCCGGGGGGATAGGGCACCGAGCCCGGGGCGAAGAGCTGGAACGTGATCTGGTTCTGCTCCTGGTAGCCGGACGTCTTCGCGCCCATGATGGTCGACTGCATCGAGACGAACTTGGCGTCGGCCAGGACGGGCATCTCGACGCTGGTCTGGCCGCCGGTGCCGAAGGCGGTGAGGATGGCCGTGATGGTCGCCACGCCGCCGTCTGCGTCGGACAGCAAGACGACGTCCGCCAGGCCTTGGGTGCTGGTCTGCACGTCGATGGTTTTGGTGTTGTTGGACTGCCAGACGCCAGCGCCGTCGATATTGAGCTCCACGTCCTGTCCGATGATGCTGCCGCCCTGGGAGTTGGTCAGCGTGACGCGAATGGTGGACGTGGCGAGACCGTCCGCGGGGATCCGGGACGCGGAGGAACTGAGTTTCAGAACGTACGCGGTCGTGCTGTCGACGCACTGGTTGCCCTGACACTTCTGGTTGGTGGACGGGCCGCACTGCAGTCCGACGCAGTTCGGGTCCGTGCAATCGAGCAGGCCGTCGCAGTCGTTGTCGGACTGGTCTCCACACGTGCTCTCGGCGGTCTGGCCGCCTGGGCAGATGGTGCAGTAGTTGCCCCCGACGTCGGGGAACGCGGCGCAGATTCGACCCTGGTTGTTGCAGGTCTTGGCTTCGGAGACGCCGCCGGGCTGGCAGTCCGGGTCACGGCAGTCGACCAACCCGTCGCAGTCGTCGTCGATGTTGTTTCCGCAGAGGGTTTCGGCCGAGGCGCCGCTCTTGCAGACACAGGTCCCGAGCCAGTCGCACACCTTGCCGAATGTCGACCCGGTGTCGCAATTGGCGCCGTACAGACCGACGGACTTGCCCTTGCAGTCCGGGTCGAGGCAGTCGACTTGGCCGTCGCAGTCGTTGTCGTTGCTGTCGCCGCAGGCGGTGGTCTCGGCCGTGAGCCCGAAGGGACACTTGCATTGCAGCAACGAGCAGGTGCGGCCATTGAGACCGCACGTCTGGTCGTTGCAGTCCGTGTCGGCACAATCGATCTTCCCGTCACAGTCGTTGTCGACCGCATCCCCGCAGGTGGTTTCGACCGCCTGTCCGGAGGGGCAGATCGTGCAGAGACTCCCCTGGGGCGAAGGCGTCGTTCCGCACGTGTTGCCGAACGCGTCACACGGCAGGCTCTCCGAGATGCCCCCGGGCTGGCAATCCTCGTCAAGGCAGTCGATCTTCCCGTCGCAGTCGTTGTCCTTGGCGTCGCCGCAGTTCGTTTCGCTCACGGCGCCGAACGGCGGGCACAGGCATGTCCCGAGCCAGTCGCACTTTCGACCAAACGAGTTCGCATCGTCGCAGGACTTGCCGTACTGCCCCACCGTCGCCGACCTGCAGTCGCTGTCCGCGCAGTCGAAGTCCCCGTCACAGTCGTCGTCGATGTTGTCGCCGCAATTGGTTTCGGCTGCGCCGCCGCCGCACGCGCACGCGCCGTTCTTGCAAGCCAGGCCGCCGTCGCCGCAAATCTCGCCGTCGCAATCGGTGTCCGCGCAATCGACCTGTCCGTCGCAGTCGTTGTCCAACCCGTCGCCACAGGTCGCCTCGACGAGCTCACCACCGGGGCAGACGCTGCAGGCGCTTTCGTCCCCTTCGGAGCACGCGAGACCAAGCTCCTCGTTGCACACCTTGCCCTGGCAGTCGCTGTCCTCGCAGTCCGTGAGGGCATCGCAGTCGTTGTCGGCACCGTCCGCGCAGTCCTCGTCGGCAGGCACGCACACGCAGACGTTTTGCTGGCAGGTACCGACCGAGTTGGTGGAGGTTCTGCACGCGCGTCCGGCGCATACTGAATCCTCGCAGTCCGTCTTGCCGTTGCAGTCGTTATCCAACCAGTCGTCGCAGACCTCGGTTCCAGTGTCTACGCACACGCAGGACCCACCGCTGCAGTTGCCGATACCGCCGTTCGAGGTGACGCACAGGCCACCCTCGCAATCCGCATCGCCGCAGTCCGCCTTGCCGTCGCAATCGTTGTCGGCAGCGTCGTCGCAAGTGGACTCCTTGGACTCGGCGGTAGCGCCCCCGGGAGGAACGCACTGGTCGCATAGCCCTGCCGCGCTGCAGACCAACCCCGGAGGATCCCCGGCCGTCTCGTTGGCGCAGCTCTGGCCTGTCGGGCAGCCGTCCTTGTCCGCGCAGTCCACTTGGTTGTCGCCGTCGTCGTCCGTGCCGTTGTTGCAAATCTCCAGCTGCAGGAGCGTCACCTGGGTCGACCCCTTGGTGGCGGCCGCGTCCACCGCGGACAGGCGCGCGAGACCCGCGCAGGCCGTGTTCGTTCGGGAGTCGCAGGCACTCTTGAGCGTGAACGTGCCATCGCCCTCGAGCGTGACTTCGGTCCCGGTATCCCCATCCGGTCCCGTGAGCTCCCCGAGGTTCGTGGTCACCCTCACCGGGCCCTTGACGGAACCCTCGACGGTGATCGTCGCAGAAGTGACGGCATCGGCAGCGAGGGTCTTGGGTTCTGCCGTGAGCTTGATGCTCGGGGGAAGGACGCTGGATGGCGCCTTTTCGTCCTCGGATCCGCACCCCAGGACGAACAGTCCGACCGTTGCACCCAAAAGCAGTCCTCTCCAACGCGCCATGTGAACCTCCCGAGCGACGACCAAGCTCTGTTTGCACAGAAAGCATCATGATAGAGCCGTGGCGGAATTCCATGCAACCTCCGGCTCCGAGTGGGGGAAAGGCCCAGGGATTTCTGCTCCCTTTTGCCCGGCGGGTCGGGAACCTCCCAGGAGTGGACAAGGTGGGACCGATCGCGCATTCCGGGACGGAACGGTCGCGCACCCGGGCGGGTTCATCGAACACGATCGATTTCTTCTGATCACATCTTGAGAATGTTCGAACGCCACGCGCTCAAGATGCGATCGCGTTCTTGCCCTGCCGAGGCTTCCCTTGCACGCGACAACCGTGGGATCCTCCTCGCGTCTTCGACATGCAAACGGAGGTGATGAACATGTGGCAACGAGTGATTCTCGCGATCCTCATCGCATCTTCCGCTGGGTGCGGGTACTCCGAGGACGAGTGGCAGGCACAGCTCGCCAAGTACGACGCGCTCGCACAGAAGAACGCCGCAACAGAAACGGAGCTGGCGCAGGCACGTCAGCGCGTCACGGACCTCGAAGGCCAGCTCGCCGCCATGGGGGTCCAGGTGCGCGAAATGGACGGCATGCGCGCTGCCCTCGAAGACTACAAGAAGCGCGCGGACACCCTCGAGCGCATCAAGGCCCAGTTCGAAGCCCTCCGAAAGAAGCTCGAGAAGCTCACGGACCTCGGGCTCAAGGTCGAGGTCCGTCGCAATCGCATGGTGATCTCCCTGCCCGGCGACGTCCTGTTCGCGTCAGGCCGAGACAAGCTGCGCGACGAAGGGCAGTCCGTGCTGCGGCAGGTCGCGGATGTCATCCGCAACGACGCTGACCTCGCCAAACGCCACTATCAGGTCGCCGGACACACCGATGACAAGCCGCTGACCACGACCCGCGCCATGTTTCGGGACAACTGGGGCCTTTCCCTCATGCGCGCCCGGGAAGTGCTCGTGTACCTCACCAGCCCCGCGGATACCAAAGGCGGGGGCGGCGGTCTCGACATGTCGCATTGGAGCGCAAGCGGCTACGGGGAGACCGACCCCGTCGCTCCCAACACGGACGATGACGGCAGGCAAAAGAACCGTCGCGTCGAGCTGATCTTGATGCCCAACGTCGAGGAAATGCTCGACCTGAAGTCCTTCATCTGATCCCCGTCACAGCTGCATCGGATCCCGCGGCCGTCCCTGTCTTCCTTGACTAACGAAATCCCTTGCATGGTGACCCGGTCGGATCGATCGCGCCACCGCGGCCGGCGATGATCGAGCCGGGGAGCCCCAGACATGTCGAAGCCCGCCAGAGCGCCATGACGTGACTGTCACCCCGTTCCGTACTATGGCGTCCCTCGCCATGACCCTTTCCCCTCGCAAGGTCGAGTTCTTTCGCCACGATTTGGGTGACGAAGAGGTCGCGTCGTTTCGGGCGACGCTGGCCTCGCTGTTCTTGACGACCGGCCCGCGCGTGGCCGAGCTCGAAAACCTCCTCGCTGCGTACCTTGGCGTGCCCCACACCGTGGGCGTCACGAGCTGCACCCACGGGCTGCACCTGGCTCTGCTCGCCCTCGGCATCGGCCCCGGAGACGAAGTCATCACGACCCCGATGACGTTCATCGCTACCGCGAACGCCGTGCTGTACGCCGGTGCCACCCCGGTCTTCGCCGACGTCGACCCCTCCACCGGCCTGCTCGACCCGGACGCAGTCGAAGCCGCCATCACGCCTCGCACCAAGGCCGTGATTCCTGTTCACCTCTACGGCCAGATGGTCGACATGAAGCGGTTCCGCGCCCTCGCGGACCGTCACCACCTCGCCCTGATCGAAGACTCCGCTCACGGCGTCGAGATGCGTCGCGACGGCTTCGCTCCCGGTCAGCTCGGTGACGCCGCCGTGTTCAGCTTCTACGCCACCAAGACCATGACTTGTGGCGATGGCGGCGCGATCGCCGTCCGAGATCTCCAGCTGGATCGACGCCTGCGTCAGCTTCGCTACCACGGCATCTCCAAGGACGTGGCTGCCCGTCATGGCGTTCCCTACGCCCACTGGGACATGGTCGAGCTGGGGCAAAAGGCCGGCCTGTCGGACATCGATGCGGCCTTGCTGATCCCGCAGTTCGGGCGCCTCGCGGCGCGTCGCGACAAGCGCGAACACTGCGTGCGCAGGTACCTCGACCGGCTCGCCGGGACGCCGGGGCTCTCCTTCCTTCGCTGGGAGGGCACGAGCGCACACCACCTGTTCACGGTCTTGGCGCCCCAAGGGCGTCGCGATGACTTGCTCCGGGGCCTCGGGGAGGCCGGTGTGGGCGTGGCGGTCAACTACCGCGCTGTGCACTTGCTCACGTACTACCGCGAGAAGTTCGGGTTCCGGCCGGGGCAATTCCCGCACGCGGAGACGATCGGAGACCGGACGATGTCCTTGCCCCTCTGGCCGGGATTGCCTGACGACGACGTGGACTACGTGACCGACCGGTTGCGGGAGCTTGCGGGCTCGGGAGGGTGACGGACGTGGGCGTGGGCATGGACATCGCTGGACGTCCGGTGGGTCACCCCGTGGGGACCGATGGCATCGTCTACTCGGTGGTCGTCCCGGTGTTCAACGAGGAGGCGAACATCGAGGCGCTCGTGCAGCGGGTGTCGCCCGTGCTCGATGCGCAAGGACTGCCCTACGAAATCCTGTTCGTGGACGACGGCAGCAAGGACCGAACGCCGCAGTTGCTGCGCGAGCAGTGTGAGATCAACCCTCATGTGCGGGCGGTGCGCTTCACCCGAAACTTCGGTCAGGAAGCCGCCGTGCAGGCCGCCTACCTTTACGCCCGGGGCGAGTGGGTCCTGCAGATGGATGGCGATCTGCAAAACCCGCCCGAGGAGATGCCCAAGCTCCTGAGTCTGCGGGACGACGGCTACGACATCGTGTACGGCGTGCGCAAAGGACGCCGCGACCCGCTGTTTCGAAAGATCGCGTCGCAGACCATGCGGTGGACCATGCGCCGTCTGCTGCACATCGAGCTGCCCAAGGACATCTCCACGTTTCGCCTCATGCGGGGTGCAACTGCCAAGATGCTGGCACAGTTCCCCGAGCGCCAGAAGTTCCTCTCGGCCCTGGCTTGCTGGATCGGAGCGAAACACACCACCGTCGACGTCGCCCACGCGGCTCGCCATGCGGGCCGCACCAAGTACAACATCGGAAAACTCGTCAACCACACCTTCGACCTGATCGTGGGGTTCTCGTCGCGCCCGCTGCGCATGATCGGGCTGGTGGGCTTTCTCGCCGGCATCGTCGGCTTCGGCTTCGCGGGCTGGGCGATCGTCGAGAAGCTCGTCTGGGAGACGCAGATGGGGTGGTCGTCCATCTTCGCCGCCGTCATGGCCATGGGGGGAATGCAGCTGCTCGCACTGAGCCTCATCGGCGAGTACGTCGCGCGCATCTTCGTGCAGACCCAGCGGCGGCCCATCTTCATCGTGGCCGAGAACATGGGCGGCCCCGGACTGCTCCCCACGCAGGTTCTGGACCCCGACAAGGAAAGCAACCATGCCCAAGCGTAGACATGTCCTCGTCGTTGGCTGCGGGTTCCCCCAGCTCGGACTCATTCGGGCGGCGCGACGGCTCGGGTGCGAAGTGACCGGCGCGGATCTCAACCCAAGCGCTGTCGGTGTTCCCGAGGTCGACCACTTCCTGCAAGCCTCCACGGGCGATGTGGCCGCCATCTGTGCGGCGTTCCGGGAGTCCAAGGCCCAGGGCATCGCCACGTCCGGCTCCGAGCTCGCGTTGACCACCACCGCTCACGCGGCGGAGCGTCTCAGCCTGCCCTTCTATGCCGACACCGAGACCGTGTACCGATGCCAGGCCAAGGATGCCATGCGCGCGAGCTACCGCGCCGCGGGCCTCGTGGTCCCCTTTTTCGAGCCCTGCGCCGACTTCGAGCAGGCCCGCGCGTTCGCCGAGCGCATCGGCCTTCCCGTCGTCGTCAAGCCTGCCAACGGATGGGGACAGCGAGGTGTGTCTCGTGTGGACGAGCTGGGGCAACTCGAGCGAGCCTTCCAGGCGGCGGCAAAGGCCTCTTATGGCGGCGGTGGGGCCGTGCTCGAGGCCTGCATCGCCGGCCACGAGGTGTCCGTCAACGGTTGGATCGAGAACGGTCAGCTCGTCTCCTACTGCGTGACGGACCGCGAGGTCTTCCCGGGCCACGAACCCCTCGGGGTCATGCGCAGCGAAGTCACCCCATCGACCCTCGACGATGCGCTCGTGGACAAGGCCGTACAGGCCGCGCGCGCAGGCGCCAAGGCCCTCGGACTCGTGCGCGGACCCTGCTACTCCCAGGTCGCCGTCTCCCTGGAACGCGCCGTGCTGTTCGAGACCGCGGCAAGGCTCGGCGGCGGCTTCGATGCGGACGTCACGAGGTTGGCCTGCGGTGTGGACCTGTACACACGACTGCTCGGTGTGGCCTTCGACGACAAGGACCTGGAAGCCTCCGGCAAACCCCACCCCATCACGCCGGCCCTGGTTCGCTTCATCGCGCCGCGCCCCGGTCACCTCCAAGCCATCGACGGGCTCGCGGAAGTCCGAAAGATGCCCGGTGTGGTCGACGCTGCCGTCTACCCGCAACCGGGAGACATCATCGAGCCACTTCTGTTCGCCGCGAAGCGCATCGGCCACATCCTCGTGACCGGCTCCTCGCGGGAGGAGACCGTCGACCGCGCGGACCGAGCCGAGAAACGCCTCCGCCTCATCATCCAAGGGAGTGACTCATGATCGTCGACCGAGCCCTCGAGGTGCTTCGCGACCGTACGCACCGGCAGCGCATGGCGGATGCGGACTACTGGGACGATCGCGTGCGCAACCGTACCGGTAACGCGCGGTCCGTCTGGCACGCCGCGTCCTTCAACGACGCCTGGAACCGTCGCCAGGTGCACGTCCTCGACGCCGCGTTCGCACAGCTTCTCGGCGGTGTGCGAGGGCGCGACGTGCTGGACGTGGGATGCGGCACGGGACGCATCACGCTCGAACTCCAGCTGATGGGTGCGAAGGCGGTGGGGGTCGACTTCTCCGCCGCGGCCGTGGACGCCGCAGCGGCGGAAGCCTCCTCGATCGGCACCGATGTGCGCTACGTGGTCGGGGATATCGCCCGGCCTCCGCTCCCCTTCGACGACGGTTCCTTCGACGTGGCGGTGGCGGTGGGGTGTCTCGCGGTCGCGTGCAGGGACCTCGCCTCGCTCGAGCGATCGCTGCGAGAGATGGCTCGTGTCACACGAAAGACGGGAGCGGTCGTGCTGCTCGAGCCCGTGCATTCGTCGAAGCTGCTGGGGCGTGTGCTTCGCGCGCCCGTGTCCGCGTGGGTGGACGTGGCGCAGCGCGCGGGCTTGCGTTTGGTCGTTCGGCAGGGGATGGGGTTCGTCCCCGTTCGTCTGGCCCTCTCGAGCTTCGACCTCCCACCCTGGGTCGTTCGACCGATCTTCGGGGTCGGGGAGGCCGCCCTCGACTCCGTCTCCCCCAAGCGTCTGGCCGACTACACCTTGCTCGGGTTCCACCGCACGGACCGCTAGGGTTGTGCGCCCGAAGCCTTTGCCAGGTTGAGGCCCGGCCACGACAATGGGCGGAGGAATGACATCAACTAGGAACTGAGAACACGGAATGCGAACAGAGAACCAGGAACGGGCGGAGCCAGGGGCAACACGAACGAACGATCTCCGTACACACCCTTCTGTGCCTTCTGCGTCCTCTGTGGTTCTCCGGAGTGTGATCCCGGCATTCACCTTGGGTATCCGATACTGATACCAGTCTGGCGAGGGAATGGACGCGTCGCGCGACAAGGAGCGGACTATGCAAACGACGGGCACCGGGGCTCATCGTGTCCTCGGCCGCGTCGCCAAAGCGCTGCTCTCCGTCGCCTTGCTCGCGCTGGTCGTCTGGAAGGTACCCATAGGCGATGCCCTGCAGGGCGTGACGAGCCTCTCCTGGACGGCTCTCGTTGCGATCGTCGCTCTCTCCTTTGCCTTCCCCGCGATTGCGGCGATGCGGTGGCGTCGCGTGCTCCATCACGTCGGCGTGCGCCATGCGTTGTGGCCCCTGATGGCCGACAACCTGGTGGCGTCGACGTACAACATGCTGCTGCCGACGAGCATCGGCGGCGACGTGGTGCGGGCGCTGCGATGCGGTCGTCGTGTGCAGCGGGCGCATCACGCGTGGTCGACGGTGCTGTTCGAGCGGCTGGTGGGCATCATTGCGCTTGCGTTGCTGTCGGTGCCGGGGCTCGCGATGGTGCCGGGGCCGATGCGGATGCTCGGCTGGGCGGTAGCGGGCACGGTGCTCGTTTCCGTGGCGTTGCTCGTGATTGCGCCTTCGCCGCTTCGCTGGGCAGGCAGGGTGCTGGCGTCGCGGGCTCCCGTGGTGGCGGGCGTGGGGGAGAACGTGGCAGACGACCTGGCGGGTCCGCTCAGCAGGGCAGTTCCGCGTATAGAGACCATGGCTTGGTCGGTGCTGTACCAGGCCGTGGGGCTTGGCATCCTCGTGGTGGTGGCGTTCGATTGGGGGCAGCCCGCCATGACGTGGGCGATCCTGGGGGGCGTGCCGCTCGCGCTGGTGCTCACGATGCTGCCGGTGTCGATCGCGGGGCTCGGCGTGAGAGAGTCCATGTTCGTGGTGTTGCTCGGTGAGCTTGGGGTGGAGGCGAGCAAGGCCCTTTCGCTCGCGCTCATCTGGCTCGCGTCGGCGCTGCTGCTGGCGGTCGCGGGTGCGCTGGTCATCGCGGTCGAGGGGGGACATGGGAAGGAACGGAGGGGCGATGCGTGACCCAAGCAGCCCGAGTCAGCCGGAAAACCACAGAAGCCGCAGAGACCACAGAAGGGGCTTGGGGTTGGCGCGGAGGTCGGCAGGGGCGGTGACGCATGATCGAAGAAACCACAGAAGTCGCAGAGACCACAGAAGGGGTTTGGGGTTGGCGCGGAGGTCGCCAGGGGCTGTGACGCAAGTGCGTCAAGATCACGGTCACCGACGACGGCGTGGCGAGCGGCTGCAGCCGAGGGACGGATTCCGGCCATCAACGAGGGAGGGGGTGCATACTCTCTCCTCGTGCTCGTGCTCGTGCTCGTGCTCGTGCTCGTGCTCGTGCTCGTGCTCGTGCTCGTGCTCGTGCTCGACGGGTTTGCCGACACTCCCGAGGACCTGCGTAAAGCAATGGGAACCAAGCGTCGTGCCAACTCCGGCATTCTTCATTCCGTGTTCGAGTTCCTGTTCTCAGCTCCTAGATGTGCTCGGCAGAAGAATCAATCCGTCGCCGTCGCCGTCGCCGTCGCCGATCTGGGTTTCGCTTGCCTCTCGGTCAAGGGATCGAGACTTCCGCCAGGCACATCTAGTTCATCTACCCTCTCCGTCTCGAGCCGTCATGGGCGGGGGACACGCATGACCGCCCGCACTTGGCGAAGCGTCGTCAAGACGGTGGCGGGGTTCGTTCGTCTCGAGTCCACGGGCTTGACCGTCGCGTTCGCCCTCGCGGTCGGCATGGTCGCCTTGGCGTTCCTCGCCTGTCCCTATCCCCCCATGATCGACTACCCGCAGCACGTTGCCATGGGCGCACTGCTGCATGACCTGTGGACAGGCGCGCCCTACGCGACAGACCTCTACAAGACGAGCCCCTTCACCTACAACGCGGGCATCGAGACGAGCATCGGGCTGCTCTCGTTTCTCATGTCTCCGGAGCTTGCGGGTCGGGTCATCCTCGCGGTGCACGTGCTGGTGTTCGCGGCAGCGGCCCTCTCCGTGTGCCACTACGCCAACCGTCCCCGATGGTACGCCCTGCTGGCCGTGCCGCTCCTTTACAATCACATCACGGGTTGGGGGTTCTCCAACTTTGTCGTAGCCCTGCCCTTGATGATCCTGGCCGCCGTGGGGTGGATGCGCATCGTCGACGGGGACCGCGCGCGATGGCGTGTGGCAAGCGTGCTCGCGGCATCAATGGTCGTCGCGTACACGCATGTGCTTGTGATGCTATCGCTGTGCGTGATCGTGGCGGTGGTGTCGCTCGAGGTGCTGCTCGAGCGTGGGGACCGACTGCTCGACCGCGTGGTGCGGTTGCTTGTGCCAGGGGCGATCCTGGTGCCCTCGGTCGGCTACTCGATGGGGGCGTGGTTCTGGGCGCGGGCCACGTCAACGACCGTGTGGGAGCACTCGTGGGCCGAGGGTCAGGACGACCCGCTCTGGAGCAAGCTGCGTCACATCCTCTTCAACACCACGGGCAACTTCGCGGACGGCTCGGACCAGTACCTGGTGGCACTGGCCTTCGTCCTGGGCGCCGCGTTGTGGCTGGGGGAAGGCGAGGACAAGCCTCACTGGCGGATGCGACGCCTCGCGCTCGTGTTTTTCGGTCTGTACGCGCTGATTCCCAAGGTCTTCATCGCGACGTTTCACATCTACCAGCGGTTCCTCCCGCTCGCGGCCCTGTTCGCCATCGCGGCCATCCCGGTGGTTCGCGGGGGGTGGTCACGGACGATGTCGGTGGTCGTCGCGGTCGTGGCGCTGGTGACGGGCACGAACGTGCTGTACCGGTTTCTGACGATCCCCGAGATGGGCGACGCCATGGCCATCATCGACGACGCCCCCGCGGGCAAGAGCCTGGCGGGGGTGATGTACGATGTGAAGGTGCCGACGTTGAACCGGGAGTTGTGGGTGCACTTGCCGGCGCTGTACCAGGTGCGCAAGCGAGGGGTGCTGGCGTACTCGTTTCTGCGCAACGAGAGCGTGCCGGTGCACTACTTGCCGGGCAAGGAGCCGCCGCGGCCGCCGGGCGGGTTCGAGTGGAACGGGCAGCTGTACGACTTCGAGGCCGGGTACGCGCGGTCCTTCGATCTGCTTCTTGTGCGCTCGTGGGTGGGAACCACGGGTGAGGTAATCGACCCGGCCCCCTGGGTGTTCAAGGGGTGGCAGGACCAGGTGCGGCTTCTATCCCGAAGGGGACAGTTCTTCTTGTACGACGCTTCGGAGGCGAATGGGGTGATGGGGTGGGAGTAGGCCGAGCGGTCAGTGCTTGGCCGCAGGCAGGGACGACGATGCCGCCGCTGGATCGACCGCGGGCTTGACGCACATAGAGTACGTTTCCCCTCGCTTGCCCAACTTCACCACGCACGTGCCTTCCTTCTTGCACGCCTCTGAGCCCGCGCAGTCCTCGTCCGTGCGCGGCGCGCAGTGCGCCTTGCAGGTGAACGGTCCGAACACGGCCTCCTTGCTCAGCTCGATCGGCTCGAGCGGTCCGTGGCCCGTGTGCGGCCGCATGGTCACCGCGGGGCGTGGGGTGCGGCGATTGCAAGCCGCGAGATCCTCGGGGTAGTAGGAGCAAGCTCCTTCTGCTCGACACCTTTCGCTCGCCTTGCACGACGGGTCGTCCGGCTCGCAGTTGCCGTTCTTCGCGCCGCACAACCCGAACGTCTTGCACGCCGCGGCCTTCTGACAATCGCCGTCCGTGGCGGCCCCGCAGACCTCGCCCACCAAGGAGCAAGCTCCTTGACGCGGGCACTCCCGGCTGGCGCGACAATCCGCTGCTTCGCGCGCCACGCATCCATCGGCCCCGGCGAAGCACCGGCCCAACTGACGGCACACGTCCGCGCTGCGGCAGTCCGCGTCCGATGCTGCCACACACTGTTCGCCACGCGTCTTGCACAGCCCGTACTGAGTGCACCCAGCGTCTTCCCTGCAGCGATCCTTGCACCCGGACCCGAGCGAGACGACGAGCCCCAAGACGACGAGCCACGCGCGATTCTTCCACTCCATGGCCCATGGTCCGCCAAAGCGATTCGGATCGCAATGCCAGGCCCGACTCCCGGCTCGAGGTGAGCGACTACTGCTTGAACGCGATCGTGTACGACCCCGTCGCGCCCGTATTGGACCACACGCCCAGGTAGTACGTTCCCGGCGCGTTCGACGTCCCCGCGTAGTACGACTCCCCCTTCGCCGTGAGCTCGAAGCAACCGTTGTCCATGCACTTCCACATCTGCCCCGTCACGCCCGTGCCCTGCACCCGGATGTCATATCGATATCCAGTGTTCGCGTCGAACGTGTACCAGTCTTCGTCGGTGGCCGAGGACAGCTTGCCGCACACGTTTCCCGGGGAAAGCTTCTGCGCGTTGTCCGGGTCTTCGTTGTAAGAGAGCTCGCCCGTGCAAGAGGAGGGGGGCGGGGTCGTGGTGGCAGGAGGGTTGGTCGTGCCCTGGTTCGAACCCCACCCGCCGTTCTGTCGAACGAGTTGGTCGATCTGCGAGAACACCGTGTCCGTGCGGGCCGCGACGCCCCCACCGGAACAAACCGCCAGGATGGTGTGCGTTCCCGTGAGGAACATCGGACCGCCGGAGTCGCCCGGCTGTGTCACACCCGTCGACGCGTAGCCATACGAATAGGGATAGCCGTAGGGCGAAGTGAGTGTCAGCGCCGATCCCACGTACAGGTTCGAGTACGAGGCAGTCCCGTCGTTGATGCGCCCGACGTTGACGGCCTGCGCGCCGTAGCGAGCGGTGCTGCTGACCGTGGGCCACGTGGGCAACTGGAAGGGAGTGTCCACGAAGAGCAGACCGACGTCGGGGCTGTTCGGGTTCACGTAGTTGGCGGTGACGCTGGCGTAGTTGGTCCACTTGCCACTGGCGTAACGCGTTTGGGCCTGGCCGTTGGAGCCCTTGGCATAGGGCGTGGTGATGGTGAAGGAGCTTCTACCTTCCACGCAGTGCCCTGCGGTGAGCACCACCCGCGGCGCGATGACGGAGCCCGAGCAGATCCATCCTCCATCCATGCTGATGAGTGCGGCTTCTGGGTACATGCTCGCAACCGCGGTGGGGTCGCGTATGGGGTTGTCCGCGGTACCAAGGGTTTCCTCGTCCTCGAAGGGCTCCGTCGTTCCGGCCGCGCCGCAGCCAACGACACCGAGAAGTGCGAGCGACAGGACGGTACGGGTGGTGGTCAAGGTACGGCGTGCTTGCATGGGTCTCTCCTCTTGTGCTGGGGAAGGCGCACTCGCTTTGCGAGCACGTGCTATTTCGAAGAGACCAATTTGCAATCGTCGTACCGCCCCGCGTCCGCTCGCCCGGCGCTGCTTTCGATGCGCTATGGGACCCAGCGCGATCCTGCCGTTCGGCACGAGTCGATAGCTACACTGGGACCCTGTCGGTCCCAGTGAGACCGCGCGGGGCTGCCCGTTGTGATCGCGTTCAGCCCACCAGCGCGCCCACGATCCGCTCCGTCTCGATCCGCCGCAGACAGTGCAGGTTCTCGTACATCGACCCCGTCGAACTCACCGCCATCGCCGCACACCCCGCCAAGCACTTCGCCGCCTTCGGGCAACGCGCGCACGCGCCCCGCAACATCGGCGCTCGCTTGCCCCGGAACGCCACGAAACTCTGGGGCGAACGCCAGATCTGCTCGAGCGGCCGCTCGCGTACGTTCGCCTCCACGAACGCATCGCCCAGCGACAGACAGCCCAGCACGTCGCCGCTGGACCGCACCCCCGCCACCCGGATGCCCGCGGGACACCCCTCCCAGTGCAGGTGCAGCAGCCGAAGCAATGGGTCCACAGGGAAGTACCCCATGTCGTCCATCGTCGCGATCCAGTTGGCCCGCGGCGCCTCGAGCATCACGCCCGCCACACGACGGCACACTAGCTCGTACTGCTCCGTCGAGACCAAGAGGCGACGGTCGAGCCCTGGAGAGCTCGTCGACGCGAACTGCACTTGCCAGGTGACCTTCTCGGGCGCGAGCAATGCGATGAACCCATCGAGTTGGTGCACGTTGAGCTGGCTGAAGGTGGTGATGACGGTAACAGGGAACTTGCCCGCGTCGCGGACGTGACGCATGAGGCCGAGAACGCGATCGAAGCCATCGACGCCGCGCGTTGCGCGATATCCCGCCCGGTCGGCGCCGTCGAGGCTGATGCCCAGGCGCTCGAGCGGCAAGCCGAGCAATTCGTGCCTCAGCGGCTCGTCGACCAGCAGCCCGTTGGTGATGATCGATAGCGAGAGACCACGGTCTATGACCGCGTGGGACAGCGCGAGCCAGTCGTCGCGCAAGAACACCTCACCCCCCAGCAACGTGACCTTCTCACACCCGAGCGCGACCAGCGCCTCGAGCACGACGATCCACTCCTGCGTGCTCAGCTCGCCCGGGCGCGGCTTGCCCCCGCGTGACGCGCAGTGCGGGCACGCCAGGTTGCACGCGCACGTCAGCTCGAGGACGGCGGTTTGCAGCGGTCCTTCGAACGCATCGGGCATCACGCCTCGCTCAGGGGATGGTGTTGGGACGAACCGCGATGTACCGGGTCTTGGGGCGGTACGGCTCTGGATCTGGCGCGGGGGAGGACGCGGAGGGGAGGGGCTCCGGTGTGACGATGGGCTCCTCGGGGGCTGCCTCCGGTTCGGCGGGCTGTACCGCAGTTGGTTCGGGCGGTGGGGGTGTTGCTGGCGCTTCGACGGTGACCGAGGGGCCCGGGTCGGGAGGAGCTTTGGTGACGCACCCAGCGGAGGTGGCGGAGAGGCCGGCGGCGGTGAGCAGCGCGGCCGCGGACGTCATGGCCTCACGCACGCGACGGCACTGGTCCCACAGCGATTGCTGGCGTGGCGTGGCGGGCGGTCTTGTGGAGAACCTCGGTTGCAGGCTGTCCACGCGCGCCGCGAACCGCTCCCGGTGCCCAGCGAGAAGCTCCACGAGGCCAAGCTCCATTTGAGCCTCCGCGTCGTCCGGGAACGACGCGAGGTGCGCATGGAGGCACGCAATCGCCTCGGCGAAGCTGCCTTCGCGCAGGAACCGTTGAGCTTGCTCGCGCGCGCGTGCCATCCGTGGGTGGGCTCAGCCCCCGAACAGCTTCTGAATGATCTCGTTCAGGTTCTGGACGGTCTTCTCGGTCATCCCGGAGTCCGGGTGGGGCCAGGAGAAGTTCCGGGCTTGGACCTGGTTACAGGAGTAAGAGATGAGCACGTTGGCGGTCTGGCCGCTCCCGAATGCCATGCCGAACTCGGGGTACATGCACGGGCTCTTGGTGCTGTGGAAGCTCTTTTCATAACCGAAGATGTCGATGATGTCTTCGCGGAGCTTCGGGTCCATCACCTGGGACTGGCCGATGATCGCAAAGCTCTCGAACATCGGAGTGGACGGGGTGATAACCGGCTGTGTGGTGGGCGTGCCGGTGGGGGTGCAGCCCGGGGTGCCCGGGGGCAGCATCTGGCAGATCATGTTCTGCGCCTGCTGAACCTGCGGCTGGAACTCAGGAGGAATCGGCAGGCCGGGCAAGCCGGGGATGAGGCTCGGCGTCGTGGCCGTTCCCGGAACCACCCCGGGGGTGGCCGCCACGGGCTGCTGGAAGTTCTGCAGACGGTAGACCGTGATGGGAGCATCCTGCAGCGTGTTGAACGGGGACGCGGGAGATCCCTTGCACCCGATGGACAAGGAAGCGATCCCAGCGGCAACCAAGACGAGCGTACGAGTTTTCATGGGCGGCGATTCTACCAGCGTTTGGTTCGAAAGGAGAAGAATGTCCTTCTCGTGAGGTTGTATGCGTCTTGGACGGGCCACGCGCCGCGGTTGTTCAACCGAGGCCTGGTCAACGGGCGAATCGCTGCAAACTGAGATCCTGGGCTTCCCACTTTCGTGCCTGGCCAGATCCCCTGCCGCCTCTGGGGTGCTTCGGGGGAAGCACTCTTGAATGGGTGGTCTCTTACTCGTCGCCCCGCACCATCGGTACAAAACGCACCGCGCCGAGGTTCTTCTCCCGCAAACGTCCGTCCTCGAGCCTCTCGATGACAAGAAGGTCCTGCACCCCGAAGCGCGGACCCACCGGCAGCACCATCCTGCCCCCCTTCTTCAGCTGCGCGATGAGCCTGGGTGGCACCTCCGGCGGTGCGGCCGTGATGATGATCCGATCGAACGGCGCAAGCGACGGTAGCCCCGCGTACCCGTCGCCCACGTGCACGTTCACGTTGGCGTAGCCAAGCTCACGCAGCGTCGTGCGCGCGGCCAGGGCAAGGGGCTCCACGATCTCGATGGTCTCCACCCGCTTGACGAGCGTCGCGAGCACCGCCGCCTGGTACCCCGAGCCGGTCCCCACCTCCAGGACCACCTCGTCCCCCCGCAAATCCAGCGCCTCCGTCATCATTGCCACGACCGTCGGCTGCGAGATCGTTTGCCCATGCCCGATCGTCAACGGTGTGTCTTCGTAGGCACGGTACCGCTGTTCCTCCGGCACGAACGCGTGCCGTGGGACCTGCAGCATTGCCCTCGCCACCCGAGGCCCCACCTTCTCCCGACGCTCGATCCCGCGTATGAGCTCCGCCCGCTCGCGTCGCGTCTGGTCGTCATCGACGTCAGCTCGGATGAGGGGAGTGGGTTCGGTTGACACGGCGGAAGCGCCTCCCTGGGGGACCCGAGGTTGCGACGGCGCATCACTGCGATCGCAGGCGATCAGCAGAACCACCGGCAGCAGGGCTTGGGCACGGGTGATCGGTCGCATGGGGCCACCACCAGGAAGCCTGTCGTCTGGTCCACTGCGGGTCAACCCCAATGGAACGTCACGGACGCGGGGCGGGGAGCGGGGAAACGCCTGTTCCGTCCGGGCTCGTACCGGCCTCCGCCTCCAGAAAACCACAGAGGACACAGAAGGCACAGGAGGTTGGTGCGGAGGGAGGCCGCGCGTGTTGCGCCTGACTCCGCCCGTTCCTGGTTCTCTGTTCCGTGTTCCGTGTTCTCAGTTCCTAGTTGATGTCTTTCATCCGTCCATCGTCGTTGCCAGGGCGCATCCCGGTCCACCGTTCGAGGTTGACCTTCTCCCCCCTTTTCGCTTTGCTGGCCCCACGCGCACCGGATGCCGCACCCGAGGAGCGAACGGCCTCCTCCGGTATCTCGGCCAGGCTCATCGATTCCGCGCGTTCGTTCTCCGTCCCCCTTGTGAGGTCGCTATGGGTCAAAGCTTCACCCAAAAGATCCTGGCTCGCGGAGCAGGCAAGTCCTCCGTCGCCGTCTCCGAGATCGTCGACGTGACCCCCGACGTCGTCATGTCCCATGACAACACCGCGGCCATCTCGGCCACGTTCAAGCGCATGGGCGTGGCCCGTCTGGACGACCCCAAACGTCACGTCATCGTGCTCGACCACTGTGTCCCGGCCGCCAGCGAGAAGTACGCCCAGAACCACAAGACCATCCGCGAGTTCGTTGCCGAGCAGGGGATCGAGAGCTTCTACGACGTCAACCGCGGCATCTGCCACCAAGTGCTGCCCGAGCAGGGGCATGTGCGTCCGGGCGCGCTCATCGTGGGATCCGACTCCCACACGACGACCTATGGCGCCCTCGGCGCCTTCGCCGCCGGCATCGGCCGCAGCGAGACCGCCGCGATCATGGCCATCGGTCGCATCTGGCTACGCGTGCCCGAGACCATGCAGGTGCGCGTCGCAGGCACCTTCCCCGCGCGCGTGGGCGCCAAGGACTTCATCCTCCGCCTCATCGGCGACCTCGGGGCCGACGGCGGCCTGTATCAAGCCGTGGAGTTCGTCGGCCAAGCCATCCACGACATGCCCGTGGACGACCGCCTCACCCTCTGCAACATGACGGCGGAGATGGGGGCCAAGAACGGGTACATGCTGCCCGACGACAAGACTCGGGCGTGGCTCGCTGCGCGCGGCGTGACCGAATTCGAACCCGTCCTGAGCGACCCGGACACGGTGTACGCCCGCGTGCTCGACTACGACGTGACCGAGCTCGAGCCGCAGGTGGCCGCGCCCCACACCGTGGACAACGTGCACCCGGTGAGCGAGGTGGCCGGCAAGCCGATTCACCAGGCGTTGCTGGGGACGTGCACGAACGGGCGCCTAGGCGACTTGCAGCGCGCGGCCGCCCTGCTGCGCGGCAAGCGCATCGACCCCCGCGTGCGCATGCTCGTGTTCCCCGCTTCCGTGGAGGTGTACCGCGATGCGATGCGCGACGGGACTTTCCTGACGCTCTCCGAGGCCGGGGCCGTCATCATGAACGCCGGGTGTGGCCCTTGCCTGGGCGCGCACGAGGGCATCCTGGCCCCCGGTGAGGTCTGCCTCTCCACCGCCAACCGCAACTTCCGCGGCCGTATGGGAAGCCGCGAGGCCGACGTCTACCTCGGAAGCCCCGAGACCGTTGCCGCGTCCGCCCTGACCGGGCACATCACGGACCCACGAACCATCTGACCTCGCAGCCGACGAAACGAACAGGAACAGCACATGACCATCCGAGGCAAGGTTTGGAAGTACGGGGACGACGTGAACACGGACGTCATCTTCCCCGGCAAGTACACGTACACGATCACGGACCGCACGGAGATGGCGGCCCACGCGCTCGAGGACCTGGACCCGACGTTTGCTAAGGAGGTGAAGCCTGGTGACATCGTGGTGGCGGGGCGGAACTTCGGCTGTGGGTCGTCGCGCGAGCAGGCGGCGACGTGTCTGAAAGAGGCGGGGGTCGCGGCCGTGGTCGCGGCATCCTTCGCGCGGATTTTCTTCCGCAACGCCATCAACGAGGGACTCCCCCTGGTCGAGTGTCCCGAGGCCATTGCGGCGATCGAGGCGGGCCAGACCCTGGAGGTAGACTTCGAGGGCGGCCTTTTACGAGCGAATGGCACGACCTATCGATTCCCCGGGCTTCCCGAGTCGGTCATGGGCATCGTCCGGGAGGGCGGCCTCATCCCCTACGTCCGCAAGCAGATCGCGCAGCGGGAAGGCAAGTAGGAATCGGCCTTGCCCCCTTCCGATTCCCTTTGACGGAAATCGACTTCAGAGCCAGGCTCCTCGCTCCCCGGGACGCTGGCGACGAGACATGCGCGGCGTCCCCCACGCAGTACACAATTCAGGAGGATCCATGGCGAGTCTAACCGTCGTGACGATGCCCGGAGACGGCATTGGCAAGACCGTGCTTCCCGAGTCCATTCGCCTGCTCGATGCGGCGGGCTTCAAGGCTGACTACGTTCACGGGGACATTGGCTGGGACTTCTGGTGCAAGGAGGGCAATGCCCTTCCCGAACGCACCGTCGCATTGCTCGAGAAGCACCGCCTCGGACTGTTCGGCGCCATCACCTCCAAACCCAAGGGCGACGCCGCCAAGGAGCTGGACCCCTCCTTGCGCGACAAGGGCTACGTCTACTTCAGCCCGATCGTCTCCATGCGGCAGCGGTTCAACCTCGACGTGTGCATCCGCCCCTGCATCGCGTTCAAGGGAAATCCCCTGAACTTCATCCGGCGCGACGGCGACGGGTTCGTCGAGCCGCCGGTCAACGCGGTCATCTTCCGGCAGAACACGGAAGGCATGTATGCCGGCGTGGAGTGGACCGACCCGCCGGAGCAGGTGCGCGCCGCCCTGCAAACACACACGAAGATGAAGTTCTTCGCCCAGGTCGAGGGCAAGGACCTCGCGGTGTCTTGCCGCATCGTCACCCGGGGCGCCTGCCAGCGCATCGCCCGGGCCGCCTTCGAGTACGCCAAGACCTTCGGCTACAAGTCCGTCACCGTCTGCGAGAAGCCCAATGTCCTTCGGGAAACTTCCGGGATGATGGAGACCGTCGCGAAGCAAGTAGCCGCGGACTACCCGGGCATCGCCCTGTGGTCCACCAACATCGACGCGCAGATGATGTGGCTCACGAAGAACCCGGAGGAGTACGGGGTGCTGGTGGCCACGAACCTGTTCGGCGACGTGATCTCGGACGCGTTCGCGGGGCTGGTCGGCGGTCTCGGGTTTGCCTGCAGCGCCAACACCGGCAAGGACTGCGCGGTCTTCGAGCCCACCCACGGGTCTGCGCCCAAGTACCAGGAGCTCAACCCCTCGATCGTCAACCCGATCGCCATGCACCTGTCCGCCTGCATGATGCTCGACCACGTCGGAGAGCGCGCCATGGCCGAGAAGATTCGCGGCGCCATCGGTGCGGTCATCCAAGAGGGCAAGGTCCGCACCTACGACATGATGCGTCTCACGGGCGGCCCGAAGGTCTTCGAGAAGGGCGCCTGCACCACCCAGCAGATGACCGACGCCATCATCAAGAAGCTCTGAGGGAGAAGGACCTGTCATGATCCGCGCGGAAGACATCCAGAAGCTGTTCGGAAAGCAGCTCACCCAAATCCGGGACCCCAAGCTTCGGGACGGCGTGGTGAAGGCCTGGGTCATCGGCTGTGAGCGAGGCGGCTACGAGAACCTCGAGCAGCTCGCCGCCATGCCCTTCACCTTGCTCACCGACTGCCGCGGCGTCTCCTTCGTCGAGCACACGATCGCCGTGACCGAAGGCGCCATCGGCATGGCAGAGGCGCAGCAGAAGGCCTACCGCTCCATGCCCTACGCCATCGACATGGACCGGCTGATCGCCGGCGCCTTGCTGCACGACGTCGGCAAGCTGGTCGAGATCCAGAAGGACGGGTTGGGCGGGTTCGCGAAGAGCCGCAATGGCAAGTGCATGCGGCATCCCATCTCCGGTACGGTGATTGCCGCGGAGGCGGGGTTGCCGGACGAGGTGCTCAATGTCATTGCGTGCCACGCCAAGGAAGGGGAGGGGCGGCCCCAGGTGGTCGAGACGGTCATCGTCCACCTCGCCGACTTTGCCACGTTCGATCCCCTGGTCATGAAGGCCAAGGGCACCCTCATCGAGTAGACGTTCAAACCTTCCCTACCTTCCCCCTTGCCGTCACCGGCCGTTCGTGCCAATCGTCTGACGATTAATCTTGGGCTCGGGGCGTGTGACCCGAGTTCGCGTACGTCAGCAAGTGAGGTCTCCCCATGTTCCGATCCCGATGGTTCGTTCTTTGTCTGACCGGCGCGACCGCGCTCGTCGCCAGTGCGTGCTCCAGCGACTCCGAGAGCCCCACGGGTCCGGGGGAGGAAGTCCTCGAGCCTGAGGACTTGGTGGGTCTGGACGGCGAGGGCAAGTTCGAGGCCTGGGACTCCGCGAACAACCCGGCCTTCGTGGACAGCAACTTCTCATATTACGTCCACCAGCTTCCCATCGAAGGGCACGGGCCCGTTCCGGTCCCCGGCGATTACTGGGCCACGCAGAGCGACAACCTGAACCACGAATGGGACGGTCCCGGCTCCTCGCCCGCGGAGAAGTTCGCCAAGGCGTTCGAGAAGCCGGGCGTGCCTGCGGCCATCACCAAGCACCACGGGATCGAGTCGGCTTCCTACCAGAAAGCCTGCACGCCAGGCGGAAACGAGTGCGCCGACTCCACCGACGGCGGCTCCTGTTCGATCCCCCGCGGCGCCACGACCGGCCGCTGCATCCCGGGGTGGTGGGGCATCTGCCACGGCTGGGCGCCCTACGCCCTGTCCGAGCCCGCCGCCATCAATCCCGTCATCCGTAACGGCATCACGTTCTACCCGGGCGACCTCGAGGGCCTCATGTCCCTCGCCTACACCGACGTCCCCACGAAGTTCCTGTCGCGCCGCTGCAACAAGGACAAGCCCACCATGGACCCGACCGGTCGCGTCGAAGCAGGCGAGTGCCGCGACATGAACCCCGGGTCCTGGCACGTGCTCGCCACCAACATGATGGGCCTGCGCAACAAGGGCTTCGTCATCGACGCCACCTACGACCTGCAGGTCTGGAACCAGCCGGTCTACGGATACAAGGTCACCAACGGCGTCGAGGGTGCGGTGCCCGAGATTTCGAAGGAAGAGGCGATCTCGCTGCTGGGCGCCGACCTCAAGCTCTCCGAACTGTTCCCCACGTCGGAGATCAAGAAAGACGAGCAGAAGATCGGGTCGTACACGGCGGACGCCGACGGCACCTTCACCATCAAGCTTTCGGGCACGGGTGATGCCGACCTGTACGTCCGCAAGGGCGAGGCGCCGACCAAGGATACCTACGACTGCCGACCCTACGGTGGTACCGCCCAGGAGGAGTGCAAGGTCACGCTCGCCGCGGGCGAGACGGTTCACTACATGGTCGTTGGCTACGCGGAGACGAGCTCCGTGCAACTGGGGGTCGCGATTCCGGGCCAGGGCGGCGAGTACAAGTACAACACCGCAGCCAAGCGGTTCTTCTACGTCGAGATGGACCTGACCTACATCCGCGAGTCACGCCCCGCGAAGACTTCGCACGTGGACCAGGCCCTGGCGAGCTACTCCACCACCAAGCACTACGCGTACATCCTGGAGACCGACGACGGCGGCCGGATTCTCGGTGGCGAATGGGTGGGTGACAGCCGTGACAATCACCCCGACTTCGCGTGGTGGTCGACTGGCACGCCCCGTAGCGCGATGGCCGGCGGGCTCATCACCTACGCTGAGGTCAAGAGCCTGAACGACGAAGCCGCGGCGCCCCCCAAGGTCGACGAATCCGTCACCGTGCTCAACAACGTGAAGGTGTCCGTCACTTCCACGAACTGGCAGTCGAAGTACGGCTCGGTCGTGGTGGAGGAGGGCTTCAAGAAGCTCGAGGTGACGATGTCCGGGTCCGGCAACGCCGACCTGTACGTGCGCGTGAACCGCAACCCCACCGTGACCGCCTTCGACTGCCAGTCGGTGACCGCGGGGACTTCGGCAGAGACCTGCACGATCGATCTGTCGGGCTTCGAAACAAAGACGTACTTCGTGCGCGCCCGATCGAAGACCCCCGGCACGACCGTCAGCGTCGTCGCCAAGAAGATCCGCTAGACCCAATCCAGCGCTCCGCGCTCCCGCCCACGCTCCACGGCCCACCCCTGACCCGCACGCGCACGCCCAGCGCGGGGAGGGTGGGCACACGCGCGCAGTTGGGAGCGTCGGCGGACACCTTCGCCGCCGCTACCAGGCCGGAACGTGTGGCGGGCGGAACGACACGATCCCCCCATCCGCTCGCCTTCGTCAGAACCGTCTCGATCCATCGCAGCACGGTCCTATACCGCGTGTCCGAAGTGGGTACCTGGATCGCACTCCGGAGAACCACAGAGGTCGCAGAAGGCACAGAAGGGTGTGTACGGAGTTGGGTGGTGCGTGTTGCCCCTGGCTCCGCCCGTTCCTGGTTCTCTGTTCCGTGTTCCGTGTTCTCAGCTCCTAAATGTGCCTGGCGGAAGTGCCGAGCCGTTTCCGAGCTTGGCCGCGACCAAGGCCGGTCTGTGGCGAAGGGATGTTGGCAGGTGGCACGGCGTTGCCGTGCGCAAAGCTGGGCGCGACGATGTCGCGCCGCCACGGGCTCGGATGTGTACCGCCTCGTTGCGTCACAAATCCGCATCCGTGGCGACTCGGCAACGCCGAGTCCAGCCCGGCACGGCAACGCCGTGCCCCAAGGCCTTTCCCAGTCAAGCAAGGAGCTTCCCAAGATCCTCCTTGGCTAAACCAAAGATCGTCGGCGACGGATTGATTCTTCTGCCGAGCACATCTAGTTCTAGCACTAGAACTAGAACGCTTGCTCCATGTCGTGGATGCGGTCCTCGAGGTTGTACTTCCTCGGGGCCGCCGCCGGGCTGGGAGCGTCGGGCTGGGAGCGGCGCCGCTGGACGTCGAGGACCAGCGATGGCGGGTAGTCGATCTGGTAGGAGACACGCAGCTCGCGCTCTTCTTGCGGCTTCAGGGTCAAGGTCGTCCGCACGATTCCTTCGGCGTCGGGCTTGCCAGCAGGCGTGATCTTGACGTTGCTCACCACGATCTCGCTGTTCTCCGAGACCGGCACCCGCTGCGCCAGGACCAGCTCGACCTCCTGATCCGACAGGTTCTTGGCCGTGGTCACGAACGAGAGCTGCATGCGATTGCGCGCCCGTCGCACCAGGGAGCTGTGCTTCCGGTCGAGCCTGCGCATGAGCTTGACCTGGTCGGCGACGCTGAAGAACAACGAAAAGTCTTCTCCTTGCGCCACGAAGTCGACGTCCGTCATGCCGAGGAAAGCCCCGTCGCGATAGCGGGCGACGCTTCCGGGCAGGAGTGCCTGGGGGCTGTTGTTGGTCATCTGGAGTGTGAGGGCGGCGTTGAGGGACTCCTCGGGCGCAGCGATGATCTTGCCCTGGGCCTTGATGCGATGGCTTCCGATGCGCAGGCGGATGGGACGGCCATCGGAGCGGACGATGGCGGGGGTGGGGGCGACGAAGTGTGCGTGGGTGCCACGTTGCTGCAGCCCTTGAAAGATCTCCACCGTCCTGCTCTGCACCCGCTCGAAGTACTCGAGGTTGCTCGTATAGGACTTCTCGAAGCGTTCGACCTCGGCTCGTTGCCGGGAGGGAGCCTGGTTCATGCGGTTCCAATGCATGTTCTGCTCGGTGTAGGCTTGCTGCGCGCGATGGAAGGAGGTCTCCCGCTTCGTGACGGAGCGCGTGGCCTCTTCCGTCTGGCCGAGGGCCAGCATCTCGAGCTCAGGGATGCGGTCCGGATCCGACGCGGACTGGGTCGAGAACGAGAGCTCCGCCCGGTTCCAGTCTTCCCCCGTGGTTTGGGTGACGACGGCGAAGGACGTGAGCTCGGCCGTGCTTGGCTTTGCCGATTCCGCGCGCAACTCGTGCATTGGCTCCCACGTTGCGCCAGGCGTGGCGTAGGTGAGCGTGACGTTCGCGGTCCCGTCGGCACTCCCTTGCAACGTGACGAGCACAGAAGTCTCCTCGAGGGTCGTCAGGCGTCGTAGCTCTTCGAGGTTCCGCTTGCTCGCCTCCACTTCGGGGGCGAGGCGCTCGCGTTCGGCTACCGTCCTGCGACGCGCTGCTGCCGTGGCGCGCAGCGACCCGCTGACGAAGTCGACCACCTCTCCGTAGCTCGAGACCTTGATGTCGCGCATCACCGCGTCCGTCGATAGCTTGTCCAAAGAGAACATCTCGATGGACTCGATGTGGGCTTTCTGCGCTTCGAGAATCGCGAGTTCGTCGTCAAGTGCCTGCAGTCGCTGCTCGAGGTCCTTGTGCTGCTGCTCGACCTTGCGGAACCCCGCATCCGTGGAGCGGGCGAGGAACCGTCGCTCCACGTTCACGTCGACGATTCTCCCGGTGCTGGTCGACGCGCGGACCGAGCCGTCGTCCACCCACCCAGGCAGGTGGTGGAAACGATGTACTACGGCGTCCTTCGTAAGAGGCACGCTCGCCTCGCGAGTCACGAGAGCGCGGTCGGAATAGACCGTCACCTTGGTGATGCGTGACGACACCGCGTTCTTGACGTCGTCGGCCGAGACCTCCGAGGCCAGGGCGAACACCGGTGGGGCGTCCTCGGCGCTCTGCGTCGACCCCGGAACCGGCGCTGTGGGCGGCGTCTTGGGAGCGCACCCGATCGGCGTGCAGAAGGCAAACAGCAGGACCGCAACCCTGGTCAGACGATTCACGCGCATGATGGAGACAATACGCGCAATCGGACGAAACGATCTACAGCAAGCACCCTCCTCGCTACCCTTCACCGCAAGGCGAACCACGCAACGACCACGGCGACCGTCAGAACGACAACTGCCACCCACGGTACCTTTGCCGGCAACCGCCCAGGCAGGGTGCGCGGGGACATGGGCACGTGGCAGCCGAGCAGCGCCCACGCTTCTCCGCTCGGTGCGGGGTGGACCACGAACACCACTTCGGCGGGCAGGCGAATCGGGTACTCCTCCGTCTCGGCGTCCGTGTCGGCCATGCGAAGCGCCGGCAGTACGACCCTCTTGATCTTGTCGAACACAGGGACCTCGAGCTCGTACACCTCCGCTTCCCCCGAAGCTTGCTCCATGGCTCGGACGATGGCCTCCGCGTCGGACCGCAGCGGCTCGGCCTGCTCGAGAACACGGACCAACCAGGTTTCCCAGTGCGCCATAGCCGTTTCGTCGCCCAAGACGTCGAGCAAGTCCGTGGCGAGCTCGACCGCCTCTTCGCTGATCCGTCCGTCGCTGATGCTAGTGATCAATCGAGCCACCGTGGGACGGAGACGATGCCAGTCCTCGAGCTCGTGACCACGACCAGCGACAAGCAACTCCACCTCCTGGTTGAACTGCTCGTCGTCGGGGAAGTCCGTGTCCCAGGTGCTTGCGCGATACCGGACCACCGAGGCGGCCTCGTCGGGGGTCATGGCTTCGATGCGATACATCCCAGGGAATTCCCCACCGTATCCGAGCGTCTCCTCACCACCGCCCCGCATCAGGATGGACCCGCCGTTCGAGACGCGGTGCCACATCACCTCGAGCACCCGCAGGTCCGACGCTCCGACGGTCGCGTTCTCTGGCAGCGCGATCACCGGGCAGCGCGTCGCAACCGTGTGCAGGTGGGGGAATCGCTGCGCATCGATGCGCTCCTCGGGGAAGACGATGTGGCCCTTGCTCTTGATTTGGCTGTTGCAGCGAGACTTCTCGCAGACGGTGACTTCGCGTTTCCAGTCCTCGATGCCCCTCGGATAGCGCCAACCCACGAGGGGTCCCGCCTGGAGGACGCCACCGCCTCCGACCACGCATACGCCGGGGACCCACAGCCTGGTCGTGTCGTTCATCGTTGCTCGGCATTCTCCTTGTCAGGCTCGGGCTCGGGCACGCTATCCCCCGACGATCACCCGCTCCCCGAGCACCCGCTCGTTGCCCTGGGTGTCTACGGCCACCACGCGCAAAAGATGGGCGCACCCGTCCAGCCCGGTGGTCGCGACGGTGCCCTGGAACCCGACGTCCGGGCACGAGGGGTAGGCCGGGTACACCTTGCATACGTCCGGGCGGCTGCCTTGCACGGGAATCGTGGCCGCCGTGACGCCGTCGACTTCCACGCGAACTTGCGTGCCGGGGGCGTTGTCCAGGGCCCATCCGCGCACGGTGATCGGGGAGCCGGGGGTGTAAGCGAAGACGGCGTTGCCAGCCGGCTCGTCCAACGATCCGAAGGGCGCACGCGCCGCGAACGCCGCCTCGAGCGTGGCCTTTACCGTACTGAATGACCCCAGCGCGAGGTAGGAGACGCCTCGGACGACCGCGCCCGCGTCGAGCCCGAAGGCCACCTGCGCACGCACGTTGTGGAAGTAGGGCGCCGTCGACCCATTGCCGTACCAGCCCTGGTACTGCAGCGCTCCCTGGTCCATGCCGAGTCCGACCCCGTAGTTGCTCGCCGCGTTCTGGAAGGACACCCAAGGCGCCGTAGAATCGAAGTTCTTGTAGAAGAACCCGTCGTTGGCCGGTACGTCGATCGCGACCTGCTGGCCTGCCGCGTTGAGCAAGACCGGGAGGTCGGGGCCGCCCTGCCCGTGCGACACGTACAAGGTGGGCCACTCTTGCCCGGTGACTGGGTGGCTGATTGCCTCCTGGCTCGAGACCTCTGTGGCGATCTCGACCACGTGTTCCGACAAGAACCGATACTGCATGCGGTACGTCACCTCGACGGGGCGGCCCGCTCCTCCGCACGGGGTCTGCGTGCAGTCTGCTTTGTCCCAATCGGGGTTCCATTGAAGGGGTTGGATGACCACCTCGAGGCTATCTCCAGACGCCCCGTGGGAGAGTACAGGCGCCCCACGATTGCACTCGTCGCCGCCCTGCACCGGGTTCCAGCCCAGGAACGTGATCGAGTTGTCGCAGGACTCCGTCGACGTCTGGCACGATGCGTTCCACGCGCACGGCTGGCGGATGCGGCTCGGGTCGTACAGGGCGATTTGCAGCTCGCGGCCGGTGTCGTTCGCGTCGATGACGTTGGAGCCCGGGTCTGCGCTCAGCCCGTAGAACACGACGGTACCGCCCCAGTCGAGCCGGACGCCGATGCGGGTGAGATTGCCCGGGCTGCGCAGGAACACGTCCTGGTGTCCCCCGCTGGAAGCCGTCTCGATGCCTCCGAAGCCCGAGCTCGTGGACCGCATGAGCCAAGGGTCGACGTTGGGCGCCGCGGAGATGCCCGGGCACGAGCCGTCCGGTCCCACCTCCACGGGAATCGCGTCCGTTGCTGCGTCGGTGGGCATTCCCGTGTCGGACGCGGTGTCTTGAACCGCGTCGCTGACGGCGTCCTGCGACCCATCGTTTCCGGCTTCGCTCGCGGAGTCGGCTGTGGAGTCGGCCGCGGAGTCGGCCGTGGAGTCCTGGGCAGCGTCCGGCATGGAGGTGTCGGACGCGTCGCTGTTGCCGGACCCGTAGCTGGGGGAATCGTCGCTGGTCGAGCAACCGGCGGAGGCGGCGAGGCAGGCAAGCAAGGCAAAGGGATGGGCACGCATGGGGCCAGGATACGGCAGGGGATGGTGGTACGCACCAGGGGAGTGGAGGGAGGCGAGGCCGGACTGGCCGCACCACCCGTCGCACAGGGCCTTTGCTGCTCGGCTTCTCAGCTCCGCGGACACAACCAAAGCCATCTGCGGCTGTCTGCGGAATTTGCGGCCACCAGGCTGCCTTCCCCCGAAGTTGCCGTTAAGACCAGGTTGTTGGGTCCGCCGCGCCGGCGCGTTACACTGGCTGCGTGCGCTGGTCAGGTTGGGTCGTAGGCATCGCGCTCCTCTCTTTGGGAGGAGGGTTGGCGTACCTGCACGCGACTGGGCGGGATGAGACCCTTCGGGAGAAGGTCGAGCGGATGCTCGTCGATGCGCAGCCCTCGGACCCATCGGAGTGGCCTGGCCCAGCGGCACGCCTTCAGGAGCCCGTCGTGGCCTTCCCGGAGGGCTTCGGCGTGTTTCGCGTGGTGGTGGATCCCGGGCACGGGGCCGAAGGGAACACGGGAAACCTGTCGAGCTTTTGTCAGGACGAGCAGGATTTCACGATGGCCCTGGGGGAGGAATTGGCGAAGCACCTGCGCGGGACGGGGCACTTCGACGCGGAGCTGAGCCGTCAGGGAGAAGCGCTGGTTCCCTATCCCGATAGGGTTAGTTCCTCCGAGCAATGGGAGGCGCACGTGTTTCTGAGCCTGCACTCCGACGTTCGGGGCCAGATGCAGGTCTGGGATCCGGATGGGGGGCAGCAGTGTCCTCGTAGCGAGGCCGCGCCAGGGTTCTCCGTGCTCTGGTCGGACGACGGCGAGCAGGGCACGCGGCGTCGCACGTTAGCCCGAACCCTGGCGACGAACATGGCGCGAGCGGGGTTCCTCGCGTACCCCGGGGAGGAATACGAGCTGTACGAAGGCGACGAGGTGGTGCCGGGGGTCTTCGTCGACCGGCATCCCCCGGGCAAGAGGATCTACGTGCTGCACAAGCCGAAGATGCCTTCGGTCATCGTGGAGACGCACAACGCCTGGGACCCGCGGGAAGCCCGTCGGTGGAAAGAAGCCGAGGCGCGCCGCGTGTTCTTCCAGGTTGTGACCGCGTCGCTCGTGGCGTTCCTCTCGACGCCTGAGAAGTAGCCTCGCCCGGGGTTCACCCTGCTCTGGGAGGGGAGGATGACCGCACGCAGTAAGGCTGCTTCGGCAGAACCAGACGCACCCGCATGCCGCCCTCCTGCCGAAGGAGCCACTCGGAGATCCCATCGTGCTCCGCCATCACTTGCCGGATCACCGCGGTGCCCAGCCCTGTGCCTGTCTCCTTGGTCGTGAAGAAGGGATCGACGAGCCGTCGTCCCGTCTCCGGCGCGAACCCCGGACCGTCGTCGTCCACGATGACCGCAACGCAGTCTTCCTTGGCCTCCACGTGCAACCACACGTTGCCGCGCTCGCCCACCGCGTCAATCGCATTGGACAGCGCGTTGACCACGGCCTGGGCGAAGGCGGTGGGATGGTGGGGCACCGGGGGAGCCGTCACTGCGTCGTCCGTGTGAAGGTGGACGTTCTTGTCCCGTGCTCGGCTTCGAACGATGATCAAGGCCGTCTTCAAGGTGCTTGCGAGGTCCGCTTCCTGATGGGCAGCGCTGTCGCGACGGGCGAACCGGAGGATGCGAGACAGGTAGTCATGGATGATGGCGGTCGACGACAGGGTGTCCTGGGTCGCTTCCTCGAGCATGGCGAGATCTTGCTGGGAGGGGGGACCTTTTCCGAGCACCTCGGTGACCAGGCTTGCGTTGGTCACGATCACGGACAGTGGATTGGCGACCTCGTGAGCGACGGTGGCCACGAGGGTTCCGAGCAGGGCCATCCGGTCCGCGTGTCGCATGCGGACTTCGGTTTCCCTCTGGGCGCGGGCGCGACGTGCCAGCTCGTCTTTCACCTCGAGCAGCATGCGGACGCGGCGGGGGAGGCAGGTCACGTCGAAGGGCTTGAGCAGCACGTCTCCGATGCCCTCCGCGAGGAACGCGGTGGGCATGTCTTCGCCGTCTCGCTCCCGTAGCACCATGACTTGGGCGTGGGGCTCGCGTTCTCGCAGAGCTTGGAGCAGCCCCTCTCCGCCCTGGGCGGTCATGGCACTTCCGATCACCAGGACGTGAATGGGGAACGAGTGGACGACGACCAAGGCGTCCACGATGCTCTTTGCGACGTGGACGTTTCCGGTGCGTCGTAGGAACGGGGGGACCACGAAGAGCACCTCCGAGTCCCTCTCGCACAGGAGGATTCCGGGCTGGTCAATCATGGTCGGACCCCGGTGGTGGATTCGACGAGGCCACCCTGGGAGAGCCGACCCCCAACCCCCCGAGGTCTGCCGTGGACAGTGCGTGCTCCGCGGCCTCCTCGAGCGTGCACTCGACGCTCCCGATCCTCACGGCGTCGCCCAATCTCACGGGGACAGGGGTTGCCCCGACTCGCGTGCCGTTGACGTACGTTCCGTTTCTGCTGCCGAGATCCCGGATGAGCATCCGGCCTGCCTCGAGCGTGATGCAAGCATGCAGGCGGGACACGGAGGCGTGTGCAATCACGATCGAGCAGTAGTCGCTTCGGCCGATGACGGACTCTTCCCCGCGGAGGGGAACCCGCGTGGTGAGGAAGCGCAGCTGCATCGACGGGAGTCCCATGTCATGTACGTTTCGCCAGAAGTGAACGGGAAACATGGTAACACCGGGGTGCGGCTGTGAAAATCCGAACCTACGAGGTGCTATCGTTGCCGTTGTTCATGAAACCCATCTCGTTCTCAGACACCTCGCCGCTTCCGTCGATCGACGAGGTGCCGATGCTCTGGGACCGTTTCGGGATGCTCGACAACATTCGGGATCACAGCCGTGTCGTTTGCGGGGTTGCGCTCACGCTGACGGGATGGTTGGAGGAGGCGGGGGTGGTGCTCAACCGACGCGCGGTCGAGCTCGGCGCGCTGTTGCACGACATCACGAAGACCCCGTGTTTGGGCACGTCTCGGCGTCACGACGAGGAGGGGCGAGCACTTCTGCTCGAGCTTGGCTACCGGGAGTTGGCGTATCTGGTGGGGGTGCACGTGCGGTTGCCGGACCCGCACCCCGTGGACGAATCTTTCGTGGTCTACTACGCCGACAAGCGAGTGATGCACGACGAGGTGGTCGATCTGGCGACGCGCTTTGCGTACATCGCGGAGCGGTATGGCAGGCAGGACGCGGCGCTGCTGGGTCTCATCGACCGGGGAAGGCTCCGCGCCGAAGCGGCGGAGCGTGAGCTGTTCACGGTGATTGGCTCCCATCGATGTCCGCAGGACTTGGGGCCGTGATGCCCGTCCGCCTCCGGTCCGCGGTAGCGCGTCTGAGCCGCAACCAGCGGCGTGCGTGGCTTGCGGTCGCCGCTCTGGCGCTGCTGGTCGGTCCGAAAGCTTGCAGCTACGCAACATTCCGCCCCGCCCACGTGGCAGCCTCCCACCCCGAGGTGCGGGAGGACCTCACGGCCCGGGGTCGCTACTTGGCCCGTCGCGTCGCAGATCTCACGACCGGCGAGATGCCGTGGTACCTGCCGGACCAGTTCAAGGGCGAATGGCTTGCTGTGACGTACTCCATGGCGGCGATGGCCATGGCCAACCTCGCGTTCCTCTATCCCGATAGGGTTGGTGAGGCGAGAGAGACCATCGACCGGCTTGCCCACGCCATGCTGGGAGAAGACGTCAGGGGCTTCGACGCGGCCTTGTGGAACGAGGACCCGCTGTCCTCCCTCGACGGACCGAACGGGCACATCGGGTACCTCGGACATCTCGAGGTCGTTCTCCTTGCCCAGCAGTACGTGGGGGGAAGTTCCGAGCACGCGAAGCTCTCTCGGGACGTAGCCCTGGCGTTGCACCGTCGCATGATGGCGAGCCCTTCGCTTCACGCGGAGACCTATCCAGGGCAGACCTTCGTGGCGGACAACACGGTGGTGGTGGCTTGCCTTGCGCTCGCGCAGCGCCTGTACCCCGATGACCGTCTGGACCTCTCGGAGGCGTGGGTTCGACGCGTGCAGAAGGACTATCTCGACCCAAGCACGGGGCTGATGGTGTTTCGCATCGCGGGCGACGGCGCGGTGATCGAGGCGAGCCGCGGGTCGGGGGTCGCGTGGGGCGTGTTCTACATGAGTTACGCCAGCAAGGGCTTCGCGGAGCAGCAGCACCGACAGCTTCAGGCGATGATGGGGAGTCGGGTGCTCGGGGGGGTGCATGGCATTCGCGAGTACCCGAACGGGGACGAACGGGGCGGTGACGTGGACTCTGGTCCCTTGGTGCTCGGGCTCAGCCCGTCGGGAACCGGGTTCGCGATTGCGGGCGCGACCCTCGCAGGCGACGACGTGGGAAAGCTGGAGTTGCTTCGAACGGCCGAGTTGGTGGGAACGACCTTGGGCACGGGGGCGGGGCGGAGATACGTGCTGTCGCCGCTGGTGGGCGATGCGATTCTGCTCGCGATGCGGACCGTGACCCCGTGGGACAAGCCGTTGAGATGAGTCGGTAGGCGTTACGGATTCTTCGCAGGGGCGAGTCCTGCCAGATACTTGTCCGCGTGGTCGGCATCTTCGTCGATCCAGGCCACCCTCCATCCCTGTTCGCCATGCTCGAGGTACAGGTAGGCGAAGTCGCACTCCGTTGGCTGCGCCGGCGCGACTTTCATGCCGCCGAGGGGGGCCGCTGGGAATGCCATCCACGGGTCACGCTGGACCTTCCGTTCGGACCGGGGGGAGGGTTCGAAGGGGGTGGATGGGCAGAGCACGGATACGCCTGCGACCGCACGGAGCGCCTTGGCCCTCACGGGACCGGACAGCTCCGCGCGGAACTTGCGCCCCGCCTGGCGCGCGAAGGACGCACACTCTCCCTCCCAACAGTCGGCTGACGCGAGCTGTTGCTGCGCGGCGGTGTTACCCGTGTTCGCGGCCTCGAGGTAGCGGCGGACGGTGGCATCGGGAGCCGTCAGCGGGGTCGCGGGAGCGGGATTCGCTGCCGCAGGGGAGGGGATGGCCGCGGGGTTCTCGCCCGGCGTGCGCGACGGTTCACCTCGCGCCGCCACACTGCCCCCTTCGAGGGGGATCACCTCGATTCGCAGCAACGCCGCGCACCCATCCGGCGGCTCCGTGTCCTTCGACGAGCTCGCGTCGCAGGCCTCAGACCTTCCGTCCGTGGCGAGGACTTCCTGGCTCGAGGAAGATGTCGCCGAGGCCCCTACGCCCGCCACGCTCGCGCCCCCACCCTGACTGCCGGCAGCGGCCGAGAAGAACTCGAAGGCGCCTACGCTCAATCCCCCCAAAATGTGTGTCGCTCCGTCGCACAGCCCTTCGAGCTCGCTCTTCGCCACCTCGATGCGGTCCGATTGGTACGTGCCTACGAGCGTCATGTTGACCCCGAGCTCCCCGCCACTGCGCAGCTTGCCTTCGAGCGACGCCGCGCCAATGGGCATCGACGCCCACAGCTCGTCTTCGTTGCGGATGCGCAACGAGTCTCTCTTCGGGGAGACTGACGTGTACCGATAGTTGCCGGGGGCATGGCAGCGGGTCAGCAGCTCGAGCTCGCAACCGTCGTAGCGCACCACCACGAGACCTTGGCGGGAGCGTGTCTCGAGCGATGCGCGGTCGGCGGAGGGCCACTCGACGATCAGGGGATTGGACTGACTCTTGCGAACCTTGCAAGTCGTCTGGTCCTTGGGGGTGAAGGCGGGGGCGGAGGGGGAGAGGGTGCTTCCGCCGCAGCCGCAGGCGAACACAGCGAGGACGGCAAGGGGAGTGTGCTTGCGCATGGGCGTTGAGAATACGCTTTGCCTCGGGTGGTGGGAAGGCCACCGAAGGCGGTTGCTTGTGGTTCGTGTCGAGCCAGTGGGGGCTCGATTCACCTGCGCGTCCTGGCGTGTCCAGCCGCATGGTGTAGGATGGCCTTCACCAGGAATGGAGACCGTGACTCATCGGATACGGTGCGAGTGAGGGACGCAACGCCGATGGATGGAACCCGAGGGCCGGCGAGGCTGGCCTCGAAAGACGTGGCACCCATGAGAAACGGCATGGAGACGATGCTCGCCCCCCGCTCGATCGCGTTGATCGGTGCGTCTCGGCGACGAGAGACCGTGGGAGGCGTGCTCTTCCGCAACCTCCTGCAGGGCGGGTTCGCAGGGCCCGTGTACCCCGTGAACCCGACGGCCGACGTGGTTCAGTCGGTGCACGCATATGCGAGCATCGGCGACGTGCCGGACGAGGTGGACCTCGCGATTTTGGCGGTGCCGGCGGAGCACGCGGTGGAGGCGCTGGAAGCGTGTGGACGCAAGGGTGTTCGGTCTGCGGTGGCCATCAGCGCAGGGTTCAAAGAGACCGGGACGGAGGGGGCGCGGCGAGAGCGAGAGCTCGCCGCCACGGCCCAGCGCTACGGCATGCGCTTGCTCGGGCCGAACTGCCTCGGCCTTCTCAACACCGCCCCGGACGTGCGTCTGAACGCCACCTTCGCGGGGAGCTTTCCCAAGCCAGGCCCGGTGAGCTTCGCGTCCCAGAGTGGAGCGCTCGGTGCGGTCGTGCTCCAGCTGGCGGCGCGCCGCAACATCGGCTTTTCGTCGTTCGTGAGCCTCGGCAACAAGTGCGACGTGTCCGGCAACGACTTGCTCGAGTACTGGGAGCATGACGACCGGACGCGTGTGATCCTGCTTTACTTGGAGTCTTTCGGCAATCCCCGGCGGTTCACGCAGATCGCGCGGCGCGTCGCGCGAACCAAGCCGATCGTGGCGGTCAAGAGCGGTCGGAGCAAGGCGGGGCGGCGCGCAGCCGAATCCCACACGGGGGCACTCGCCGGTACCGACGTGGCTGTGGCCGCGTTGCTCCGCCAGGCAGGGGTCATCCGGGTGGACACCACCGAAGAGTTGTTCGACACCGCGATGCTGCTTGCCTTCCAGCCGCTGCCTCGCGGGCGAAGGGTCGGAATCATCACCAACGCCGGTGGTCCCGGCATTCTCGCGAGCGACGCGTGCGAGAACTTCGGGCTCGAGCTCCCCGCGTTGGCGCCCGAGACCGTCCTGACGCTCAAGACCTTCCTGCCGAGGGAAGCCAGCCTCCGCAACCCGGTGGACATGATCGCGTCCGCCACGGCCGAGCACTACGGCCTCGCGGTCAGCGCGTTGCTGCGGGACCCGAGCGTGGACTCCCTGCTCGTGATCTTCGTGCCCCCTCTCATGGTGGAGACAAGGGACGTGGCGAGAGCCATCGCTCGCGCTTCCGCCACCGGAAACAAGCCCGTCATCTCCTGCTACATGGGCACCCACGGCTTTCCCGACGGTCTCTGGACCAAAGGCGAAGTGCCCGTTCGCATCCCGTCCTACCGCTTCCCTGAGTCCGCGGTACGCGCGATCCGGCGCGCTGTCGCTTACTCCGCTTGGCTCTCCGTGGCGGACAGCCCTATCCCCACCGTGGAGGTCGACGTCGGCCTCGCTTCCGCCACGGTCGAGGCCTGCCGCGACGCCCTCAGCACCGAGGAAGAACCCGTGTGGCTCGACGCCTCCGACGTCCCGCGGCTGCTCAGTGCCTACGGCATCCATACCCCCGAGAGCGCGGTGGCGACATCGCCCGAGCGTGCGGCGCAGATCGCCGCGGACCTGGGCTTCCCTGTCGCCCTCAAGGTCGTGTCCGACCGCATCATCCACAAGGCCGACGTGGGGGGGGTCATCCTCGATCGCCGGGACCCGGAGGAGGTGCGGCGCGGCTTCGACAGCATCGTGGCCAAGGCGCGGGCCGCCGGCCTCGAAGACAGTGTGCAGGGCGTGCTCGTACAACGATACCTGAGCGAGGGCGTGGAAGCCGTCATCGGAACGACCCTCGACCCGGCCTTTGGCCCCCTGATCATGTTCGGACTCGGGGGTGCCTATGTAGAGCTCATGCGCGACGTGGTGTTTCGGTTGCACCCGATGACGGAGTACGACATCGACTCGATGATCCGAGAAGTGCGCGCCTACGACCTGCTGAAGGGCTATCGCGGAAGTCCCCCTGCCGACGTCGCGGCGTTGCGAGACCTTCTAGCCCGGGTGAGCCAGATGCTCACGGACCTGCCCGAGCTCATGGAGATGGACCTGAACCCCGTCAAGATTCTCCCCGCCTGCCGCGGCTGCGTCGTCGTCGATGCTCGCATCCGGCTCGCCAATGCGCCCATGGGCGGGACGAAGGGACCGTGCTAGGTCCCCATGCCGGCCATGCCTGATCCTTCTTCCTCCGCGCGGCCTCACATCGTCGCGAACTTCGTCCTGCAGATCCTCATGCTCGTCGGCCACCTGCTGCTCGGCATCAGCGCCGTCGTCAATGCCGTGCTCTTCTTCTACGGCGACGCTGGCTGGGGACCCTACGCCGCAGATGCCTTCGACCAGGGCCGTCGCGTCGGCAACGTGATCGCCATCATCGCCGTGGCGCTCTGGTCCGCCGTCGGCATCGTCTGGACTCCTCTGAACGCCTATGGACTCTGGAACCGACGCCCCTGGGCTCGCAGCAGCACCTCCGCGTACTGGCTCCTGTCCGTTGCCACGATCTGCCTGATTCCTCTCTCCCTCTACGGGCTGTTTAGCCTGGGCCGCGCAGACGTACGCGAGGCCCTGGACCAAGACACCCCGGAGTAGCCATGAGCGTTTCTCACACGCTGACGGGCGATCCTCCTACCCATGCGACCCAGGCTTTGGAATTCGACGTGCGCACGAACGAGCGCGTGGCCCCGACCGGACGTCGGTCGCTCACGTGCGGCACTTGTGACACGATGCGGTTTCCTTTTCTGGGGGCTCCGCGCCCCCCTCGGCCTTCGGCCGATTCCCCCACCGGTGTCGCGGGTCCCTGCGAGTGGCGGGAGTCGGAACGAACTTCGGACACGCGACACTAGCCCCCCGGTCGATGAGGAGCGAACGGCCATGAAAAGGAGGCGGTCGGGTCGGGTAGGGACCGTGCTCTTGCTTCTGAGCTTGGCCGGGTGTTCGACCGCCCTGCGGACCGGAACCGATCCCGAGCCCGACGCTGGCGTTTTGCAGTACGGCATTCGCGGCCCTTGCGATTCGCCCGACCCGCGCGAGGCGTGCACGCAGACCGCCTTCGGCTCGCTGTACTTGCGGGCGAGCACGCGCCACAGTCCGTCCTCCCAGGGGGGCGGTGCGCTCTGGAAAGCTGCTCCCGACTTCGAAGCCATCGAGGGGTGCCATCGGGAAGCGACCTTGCGCGTGGCTGCACTCGCATGCTCGTTGACCATGGTCGTCGTCGAGGATGACCAGGGAACGCAGCGTCTGCGGGTCGACCCTCGTTCGGACTGTCCGAGCCAGCTTACGACATGTCTCGGGGCGGCGATCCGACCCCTTCCTCAACGGGTGGATCGTCTCCCCGATCGCGGCCCCCCGATGATCGACTTCTACTTCGCCCGAACGCCGCCCGAGGACAACCGCAGGTAGGTCGTCGGCGCCACGTAGCGGGAACCATCCGTCTCCGTCGCTGTCCCTTCTTCATCACGATGGTTCGGGCAGTCGCTCTGGTTGGAATCTTCCTCGCCTACCGGATTGCGGATCGGGTGTGCCAGGGGTTTGCCGACGCCGATGCCTTGCGCGCGTGGATTCCTCCGGTCGTCTTGTGGCTCGGATGCGCGATCGTTGCCCGGTCGATCTTGCCCCCGCGTAGGACGGGACCGGTCCGCTGGCTGTGGGCGGTGCGCTTGGGTGTCGCGACGCTTGGGGGCGTGGTGGCCGCGTTCGGCTTTCTTGTGCCGCCGTCGCCGACACGCTTCGACCCGAGTCCGCTCGACACGCTCCCGCTGTTGTCCGTGGTGCCTTTCGCCGAGGAGTTCTTCTTTCGAGGTGTCATGCTCGCGTTTCTGCGAGAGCGTCTGGGGACGCTCTGGGCGGTGGTGGTCGTCTCGGTCCTGTTCGCCGTGGCGCACGTCCCCTTCGGATCTCCTGGGCCGATGTTCGTGCTCTCGCTTCTGTGCTGTGGGGCCGCCCTCGCCGGACGAACGGTGTTCTGGGCCGTGGCCGTGCACGCGCTCTGGAACGGGTGGGTTGTCGTGCACCACCTCTCTGTTGACCAGGCCCGTATCGGAGTCGCTGCCGCCATGGGAATCATGGCGGTTGGACTGGCCGCCGCGGTGCCGCTTGTTCGTAGGAGGGAAGCATGACCCCCCCGAGCCTTCACGGGCGCGCGATTGCCCCGACGTTGCATGCGGTCGACGGACGGGAGCATCTGTTGGTCTGGGGCGATCAGGGCGAGTGGCTCCTCGTGGATGAGGCTTGTGCCGCGTTGTTGACGGGGGTGACGCCCGGCAGGACGCTCGACCAGTCCGTGAGCGAGGCCGCGGCTTGCGGCTTGGGAGAGGTGTCTGGGTTGCGCGAGAGCGTGTCGGCCATCTGGCGAGTGCTCGTGGGTCGTGGCTTGGTCGGGGGCGCTGCCCGGACGAAGGACCGCGCGACGGACGCCCCACGCATCTGCAACGTCACGATGAACCTGACCAATCGTTGCAACCTTCGTTGTGCCTGGTGTTACAACGGTCTTCGCAAGACCCCGGAGGCGAGCGCGGGCGAGATCATGGGCGCGCTGGGGCGCGGCCGAGGTGTCCTGTCGGACAGCGCTTCCCTGATCGTTCTCGGGGGAGAACCGTTCGTGCGCTTCGACGCCCTCGTGGAGGTTCTGGACAGGGCTTCCGACCTGTTTCGGCCGCGTGTGCTGGTGTCGACCAACGGCACCCTGGTTCGACCCGAGTACGCAAAGGTGCTCGCGACTAGGCACGTGGAAGTGCAAGTCTCGATCGACAGTCCGGACCCAACCGAGCACGACGGCGTGCGCGGGCCTGGGGCGTTCGAGCGGTCCTTGCGTGGCATACGGCACCTCGTGGCAGCCGGCGTGCCGACGATCTTGAGCATGGTGTACTCCTCACGGACGTGGTTTCGGTTCGAGGCCTACCTCGACATGGCTCGGACCTTGGGGGTGCAGGAGGCCCGCTTCATCCCGCTGCGGCTCGTGGGGCAGGGCACGGCCCACCGCGAGATTTTGCCCGACCAAGCCGTGGCATTCGATCACTTGCTCGACGTGGCGGCTCGCCGTCCGGACCTGCGTTCCCTGCTTGGGCGCGACTACTTTTCGATCCTGGTGAAGCAATGCGCGCGGTCCACGAAGCGGGCGAGCTGCGGCGTGGGGGATCAAGTCCTCTTCGTGGATGCCGACGGGTCCCTGTACCCGTGTCCCAATCACGTGTCTCCGGCGATGCGGGTGGGGTCGCTGCTGGAGGGGGACCTTGCGACGACGCTGGCGCGGTCCCCGGTCTTGCGTGGCATTCGGGAGACGTACCGCGTGGAGCGTTACGACGGATGCGCTACGTGTGTGTTTCGTCGGTGGTGTGCGGGGGATTGCCGGGGCGAGGTGATTGCGGCGGGGCTCGGGCCATGGGCGCCCTCCGTTCACTGCGAAGAGCTGAAGAAGATTCACCTGCAGGCGTTGTGGCTCGCGGCGAGGCGTGACCCACGATTGACCATGACGGCAACGGACTCCCTTTCCTGTTGAGGTGCCCCCATGGAGATATTCAACGCAAGCATTGCTGAGGTCGCCGACACGTTTCTCCACCCGGGGTACATGTCCGCCTACGTGGAAGTCACGGCGCCGGTGTCGATGACGGCGGCGATCGTGCCGGTGGACAAGGAGCCGGTGATGCAGGTGGACATGGCGCAGGCGCTGAAGCTGACGGAGGCCTTGCGGGAACCCGCGGGCGTTGTATCCGGCTCGATGGCCCCGCCTGTCGACGGCTTCCCTGTTTTCGCTGTGTTGCTCGTGGCGACGGCTGCCCTGCTTGCCGTGTGGATGGTCCACGCTCTGCGCACGCACCGTGGCTCGCCTCGGCTTTTGGGAGTGCTGGCGTCGGCGGCGCTTCTTGCCGTGGGTGCGTGCGGGCAGGAGTCTCCGCCGGAGGGCACTGGGCCGCCCGGTTCGGCGAGCGCACCGCGCGTCAGTCGTGCAGTGGAAATGGCTCCGGACGTCCCGTTCGCCGATCCGCGGCTGGCGACCCAGGCCATCCTTCATGGGCTCATCAGCGACGCCCTCGCGTGCTCTCTCGCACCCGAGATCGAGAGTCTTGCGACCGTGCGCGCGCAGATCGGCCTTCCCGGAGCGAACAAGACGGCTGGCATGCGATGGGCGGTCGCCAACTTCGAAGACGACGGGTGGGGGCGGCGTTTTCGCTTTCGTGTCCTCGCCAAGGACCGCTTCGAGGTGACGAGCGCCGCGGAAGACGGCGCCTTCGACACGGGCGACGACATCTCTCTCGAGGTTCGTCGAGCGGGCTCCTACACCTGGCCGAGCCAGCTACGCGGCTTCTTTCTGCGCCGGGACCGCGGCGACGTGGGCGTCAGCTTCCACCGTTGCGGGCCCGAGGGAGCGCGCAAGGGATGGATCAATCCATCGGTGTTGACGGCGAGAGGGCTGCGGAGCGACGCCCTGTTCGGGGTGATTCAGGCGAGGGACTTCCCGGCACCGAAGCGGGACGCCATGGACAAGAGGCTCGCGAGCCACGTGGCCGACGACAGGAAGGACGCGCTGATACTCATGGTGTTCGACCCGAAGGACATAGGCAAGCCCGTGCTTCGGAAGATCCACGTGTTGGATTGGTAGCCTCGGGTGGCTTCCTCATGGGGCAGGCACAACGCCTGTTGCCATCATTGCGATCACGAGAACCGCCAAGGTGACCACAACGATCCCAGCCGCGACGAGCCACGGAGTGCGTCGCGGGGCGGCCGGTTCGTCCGGCGGCGGCAGCGATAGCGGGCGAGGATCGAGCGGGACTGCTGGTCCGAGGGGCACGGTCATGGGCTGGGTCGCGGCGACCCGCCGCGTGCTCTTGGGCGGGATCGCGGCGGGGTCGGTCAGCGTGGCTTCGGGAGCGTGGTCGGGGAGGGAGTAGCACGGAGATGATTCGCTGGGTTGCAGCGAATCCGGGGACCGGCTCGAGGCAACGGCCGCTTCCTCCCTGGTGGCGGCATCGCGATCGACGTTCTGGCTGGGGGCGCCACGCACCGATTCGGGAGCGGGCGGGGGCGGGCGGTTGGACACGCGCAGGATGCGAGGGGCCAGTGCCTTCGTGTGCTCGGTGCCGAAGTCGGCCAGGTCGCGGGCAAGCTCGCCGACGCTCGGGATTCGCTGCTCTGGGTTCGCGACCAGACAGCGAGCCACGACGGCTTCGAGGTCTTCGGGCAAGTCCGGGCGCAGCGTCCGCAGGAGTGGGGCTGGTTCTTTGGTGATGGCGCGGATGAGGTCGAGCATGTCGCGCTGCTCGAAGGGCGTGTGCCCGGTGAGCAGGCGGTAGAGGATCGCACCGAGGGCCCACACGTCGGCACGGGTGTCCGTGTTGCGCGAAGCTTTGAGCTGTTCGGGGGCCATGTACCGCGGTGAGCCCAGGACGCGTTCGCCCTGGGTGACCACGGTCTTGCTCAGGAGGGACTTGGCGATGCCGAAGTCGATCACTTTCACGAGGGGTGTGCCGTCGACTCTTCGGGTCAAGAAGAGGTTGCCTGGCTTGAGGTCGCGGTGGACCAGTCCCTGGGCGTGGGCTTCGGCGAGGCCTGCCGCCGCCTGAACCACGTAGTCGACGGCTTCCTCCATGGGGAGCGCCCCGCCCCGCGCGGTCAACGACGCCAGGTCCGTGCCCTCCAGGTACTCCATCACCATGTAGGGCGTGCCGGACGAGAGGCGCCCGATGTCGGTCACGCGGACCACGTGCTCGCTCTGGAATCGGGCGAGGGCGCGGGCTTCGCGCAGGAACCGAGCCTGGGCCTCGCCACTCTCCAGGATGCCTTCTCTCAGCACCTTGATGGCGAAGGTTTGGCCCAGCTCTTCGTGGCGCGCCTTGACTACAATCCCCATGCCGCCCTTGCCGATGAGCTTCTCGACGACATACCTGTCCCCGATGGGGGTGCCGGGCTCGAGCGGAGGGTCCAACATGGTGTTCCCGGGTCTTATCACGAATCGGCGGACGGGTCAGGAAGCGCCGCTTCGCACTGGGCACAACTCGTTCTCAGAGGTTTCGGTCAATCTCGCAGGCCGGGTTGCGGAAGGACACTTCCCAGCGCATGCCGACGTGAACCAGAGCACGAGACGTGTCTGGCTCGCAGCATGCATCCGACCATCCACCACGATCGGCCACGGAGGACGGATGCCGAAATCGCGACCTCTCATCGTATCCTGGATGTTGCTGTCGGCTGGGCTCCACGCTGCTTGCGGGGACCCACAACGGCCGAACCGCGCTGGGGGAAGCGAGACCGGGGGCGGCGGAGCAGGGGGCACGGACGGCCTGGAATCTGGTCCTTCGGGCGCAGCGGGGGCTGCAGGCACGGGTTCGGGCGGAGCGGAAGCGGGCGGCACGGGTGGCAGCGGTACGGGCGGTACAAGCGGCACGGCAGGCACGGCAGGCACAGGGGGCACAAACAGCACGGGAGGCACGGCAGGTACGAGCGGGTTGGGAGGCACGGCAGGCACGAGCGGGTTGGGAGGCACGGCAGGCACGAGCGGGACGGGAGGCACGGGAGGCACGGGAGGCACGGCAGGTACGAGCGGGTCGGGAGGCACGGGAGGCACGGCAGGCACGAGCGGGTCGGGAGGCGCGGCAGGCTCGGCAGGTGCCAGCGGTTCGGGAGGCGGAACGCCTGTCACCGTCCAGAGCCTGAAGCAGGACGGTCACTACGACGTATGGGGAGGCAACTACTTCACTGTGCGTGGGCCCGACAGCTACTACCATTGGGCCTCCACCACGGACGCGCCCCCAGGCCTCGCGTGGGATGCGAGCCGCGGATGCTTCCGGAAGAACGGTTTCGGAGACGTCGTCATCGACCATTGGGCCTTCCGTTCCTCCGTGTGCGGAAAGCCCATCGTTTGTTTGGACGGGGCGGATGGGGGCGGCAAGGTCACGTTCCAGAGTTGCCTTTTCTCCGGCGGAGACTGGGACAGCGCTTACTTGTGCAGCTACGGGGCAACGGGAGCGGGATTCCGGCACGGGGCAGGCATCGAGGTGGTCAATCGGGGCGGCGTGACGGTGGAGGAATGCAGCTTCGAGTACCTGGGTGGGCGCGCCTTGTACTTCCTCCGCTACGGTTCCTCCGCGCCGATGGACGACATTCTCGTCCATCACAACCGCTCCTACATGCCCAAAGGCTACTGGGAGGGTACGCCCGAGGCCTCCAGCATCAATGCGCACTTCGTCCAGCTCAACGGCGTGACGGGCCAAAACATCAAGATACGCACGAACCGGGTGATGTGTCCCACCGACTGGCAGTGCTACATGAACGACCAGTTCAACTTGTACGAGTCCTCGGGCACGCCGTCCTCGCCCATTTCTCTGTCGGACAACGCCATCCTCGGTGGCGGGACATACCAGTACAATGGCGCTGGCTTCGTGACCGGTGACCACGCGTACGCCCAGTCCGGTCACGTCGGGGGCAGCTACTCCGTCGTGAACGACAACGTCATGGTGTTTCCTCCTCCCGTCGCGGGCGCGACCATCGCGGGGGGCTACGACAACCGCGCAATCGGCAACTTCATCTACACGGACGGGTCGTTCAATGCCTACAAGCCCGGGACCCCCAACGGGTCCTGGATCAACTACCAAGCCTACGCCGCCATCCAACTGTGGGACTACGGCGACGGCAGCCTCAACGCAGGTCACACCGTAGCCGACAATCGCGTATTCTGTCCTCTCTGCTACTCTGCCCCAGGCTGCTGCCCCAACGACCCCAACCCCCCGGAGTGGGGCAAGCTCATCCGATGTCACCTCAACGCGGTGGTCGAGAACAACGATCTCGACATGAGCTTGACCCCCGCCGAATTGCTCTCCGCCCAGTTCATGTCCCATGGGTGCGTGGCAAAGAACATCCAGTGGGGGAGCGGGAAGTGCAAGGCCGTGGCCCTGGGGCGGGACCACGGTTGGACGTCCACGTTGCAGGCGGAACCCGGCGCCGTGGGAACGATCTCCACCGTCTGCAACAACGGCGTATGGGAGACCTCGAACCCCGTATGCTACTGACCCATGTGATGGTCCAGGATCGGCCACGGCCAGTCGGAGGGCTGACCGGCGAGAACCTCGTCCCCCATCAGCACGTCGTTCCAATACCCGCACATCGGCGCTTCGGGCACCTCGAATCGCGCGGGCACCACGATGTCCTTCATCCACGACGGCTGCGGCAGCGGCGAATCCAGCAACGCCCGCTTCCACGTCTCGTCCGTCCACCGCCGCAGCCCGACTTCCACCTTCTCGTAGTACGACGACACCGGTCCCACGAACGTCCTGCGGTCGCCTCCGCCGTCCACCGTCACGTACATCAATCGCGGTGCGCCCGTTGCCACGTGCAGCACGCGAGGCAGGTCGTTCGGGTCCGTGTGCACGTCCGCGATCGTCGGCTTGAACTCCGTCGACGTGTCCTGGTCGAAGAACAGATCCGCGTACCAACCGTCGGTGATGAATCCGCCGCATATGGACGAAGCGCTCACCGCCCGGTTCAGGAACTCCACGTGGTCGGTGCGCAGCGGTTTGCCTTGCCGCTCGAGTCGCGCCATCTCCCCCAGCGCCGCAGACGTGCTCTCCAGACGCTCGAAGTAGGACCTCATTCGGTCCGCAAGAGGCCCGCGCGGCTCGTACTCGGGACTGGCCACCACCGACTTTAGCTTATCCACCCGGTCGGCCATGCGTAGCCCCGCCACCGCAACGTCGGCCATGCGCTCGAAGAATGCCGGGTAGGGGTCCACGTACCCGTCGGGATACTCGCACAGGATGCTCCCGTAGGACGGCTTCGCATAGAGGATCGTGTCCCGTCGAAGCTCCGCCCAGGAGGCCAGTTGGGTGTTGAGCAGCCGCCGTCCCCACGCGTCGGTTCGCGCCACCGACGGGAGCTCGTCGAGCTCGCCCTGTTCGACGGAGAGCGCCCGAATCGCCTCGAGCCAGCCGCGGTAGAAGCCAGTGTCGGTGGGCAACGCGAACCCAGCCCGGGCAGAGAGCAAGGCGTCGGAATACTCCCACTGTTCGATCTCGGGCGCGAGCAACTCCGCGGCCTGGTCGTTTCCGAACGCGGCAAAGGCTACGTCGAGCGTGCTCGGCAGCAGTCGCTTTGCGGGGACCCGATCGTAGGTGACGCGGGTCATCACCTCCGACTCGGGTGTATAGCGTTGAGGCAGAAAGGCGAAGCTGACCGGCGGGGCGACGGGTGTGGACTTGGCGCCACACGCGGCCGCCGGGTGACCTGCGATCCGCGGCCGGGGCGCGTGCGAAAGAGCCTCGGTGAGGCGGGCATCCGCAATGCGTCGCAAGCCCGCGGGGCCGGTGACGCCGAGGTCCTCTGCCAGCAAGGTGAGGTCCCGCAGATCCATCCCATCCCGCTCCGCCGTGAACGTGGTCACGATGGTGTCGAGGGCCTCCCACTGCTCGCGGACGGGACCGCGAACGAGGGAAGCGAGCAGCAGGGCTGCCTCGAGTTGGCGCCGGTTCACGACCCCTTCGCCAGCACAGGCCGAGTCCACCAGGCGAAAGTCGACCCTTCCGAGCCACATCGTGGCCCTGAAATAGCGCTGTAGGGACTCACTTTCGGTGTAGTGGCCCCGGGGCGTAAACTGCGAGAAGTCGACCGAGCGCCGTGTGCCGAACACCTCCACGTCCTCGATGCCCTCTTGCCCGCGGGCCCTCCGGTACAACTCCGCAACACCGGACCGGGTGGCGCCTGCCACCGGGGCCACGGGCTCGTCTCGGAGCAACGACAGCGCTACCGCGAGGTGAAGATCGAGATCCTTGCGCGATCGTGCGTCCCCCGATTGCGTGGCAAGCCGCTTCCGCAGGTCCTGAAGCACGGTGCCCAGCAGCGGTGCGAGGACCGACCGCTCTACCTCCCGCAGCATGGAGTCGTAGGACTTGTGCAGGGCGTGAAGGATGGAGTCGGCGCTGACGTAGACCGGAAGGTCGTTCTGGTACACTTCCGCATAGGCCATGAGGAAGTTGGGAAACGTCTTCCGGTCGGAGAGGACGAATCCGTTGCGAGCGAGCACCGCCATTTCGTCGTCGTCCATTCCCAGGGCGGACCCCTGGATCAGCGCCATGGAGGCGCTCGTGGTCGCGTCGAAGTCGATCTTCCCGCGGTAGGGGTTGGGGAACGCACGCGAAACCGCAGTGGAAACCGAGACGTCGGCCTGGGGGGGCGGCGGGTCGGACGGGGCGTGCCCCGTGCACGCAGTCGCGAGACCGAGGGCAAGCAGGGTGGAGGAGAAGCGGCTCGTGAGGGCTACACGGGACATGGCCGGGTGGACAGCGTGCGACCCGTGGAGGTTCCCCTGTTCACGGCATCGGGTGTGCCTCGAAGAACCGCCAAGACGCCTCGGTGGCCGACGGGCCCTGCGGGTCCGAATACGCGATCGCTTGCGCTCCTCCCGGCCACGCGTGCCCGAGCCCGTCCACCTTGAAGTACTCGATGAATACCTCTTCCTCGGCGTCGAGGTAGACCTCCGTGACGAAGGCATGCCCGTTGACCGCGACTCCGCTGTCCGTGTGATCGGGCGAAGGAGGAATGGACTGGTTCGAGAGACCGTCGTCCACGGCGTCCGCGGCCAGGACCCACTGCTTGACGAGCAGATCGCCGTTGGCCGGGGGGACGTTGAAGTCGAGCGTGCCTTGCACCGCAAAAAGAGGCACGGGGCGCGCGTAGGCCCCCATGGCATCTTCCACGTAGCCTGCGAGCGTGGCGGCAGGGAGCAAGCTCGCGGAACCCACGCACGGTGTGCCCTGGAAGGGACACCCCTCCACCGAGCCGATGGACGCGAAGACGTCTGGGAACACGGCGGCCATCACCAGCGACATCGCCGCGCCCGCCGAGATGCCCACGGCGTGCACGCGCTTCGGGTCCACCGCGTGCGTGCCTGCCACCTCCCGCACCATTGCCGCCAGCATCGCAGCCTCGCCGACGTCCCGTCGTTGGTGCCCCGGCATGAACCAGTTCCAGCACAGGGTGCTGTTCGCCACCATCGTCTGCTCGGGCCAGACCACGAGCACGCCCTTCTGGTCCGCGAGGTGGTTGTACCCCGTCACGTAAGCGAAGTGGGAGGCAGACTGGCTGCAGCCGTGCAGGGCCAAGACGAGCGGCCGGGGGGTGCCGTCGTAACCCGCGGGGACGTAGAGCAGGTAGTCGCGCGTGCCTTCGGGGCCCACGTAGGACCGCTTGATCAGCTCCCCTCCGCCCGTAACCGCGTCCAGGTCGATGACGTCCGTATCCCCATCTGGATAGGCATCCGGAGCGCTGGCTTCCGGTGCATCTTCGTCCGCCCCCTCGGCCACGACGTCCTGCGAGGCGTCCGCGCCGCCGTCCGTTCCCGTGTCCGGTTGCCTGTCGTAGGTGCCACTGGACGCCGAGCAGCCGAGCGTGGCTGCGAAGAGAGCGAAGAGAACCGGAGCAGAGGCTTCGCGCATGATCCAAGGCGTACTCGCTCCTGGCCGGGCGCGCCAGCCGCTTTCGGGATCATTCGAGCGAGACGTGCAGCGTGTACGTTCCCGAAAGGGCAACGCCCCCTTCCGCGAACGTGTCCGCCACGATGAGATACCTGCCCGGCGTGATGGCGTACTCGAACGACGCGTCGTCACGCGCCAGGCACGCGTTCGGATCGTCGCCGTCCAGCAAGTGCACGTCGATGTCCACCGGGGTCTGGCACTCCACCGAGACGTGGAGTGTGGCCACGGTGTCCACGTGAAGCTCGTAGACAATCTCCGGACCGGACTCGTCCGAGGACGAGCAGCTGTAGGTGTCGAAGGAGGCTTCGCCCGCGGCGGCCGTGTCCCGGGTATCCGAGAAGGGTAAGCTCTCGATGCGGAAAGGGCAGGCATGGGAGCCGTCCGGCGTGCACGGCGCCCATACGTCCGATGGGATGTCGCGGGTGTCCACGAGGAAGTAGTCGACCTTCGCGTTCATCTCGGTCCACGCCTTGGTGATGAAAGCAGTCCAGTTGGCGATGCCCGGGATCACCTGGCAGCCAGCCGACCAGACGTCCACGGCGGCGGACCCGAGGGGCCCGTCGACCGAACCCATGTGGATGTTGTGGCCACTGCCCGTGCGATCGTGATCCTCCGCCCCCGCCGGTGGAAGCCAGCCATTGCGATCGCTGTCCCAGTGCCCGTTCTTGTTCGCGTCGTCGCGCACGCGGTAGTCGGTCTCGTCGACGTGAAGGGCGTTGTACGTGTTGTGCCAGCTGTTGTCGTAGCGATAGCGGCGGTTCGGGCGCAGGGACGAGGAGCTGTGGTAGCCGAAGTCGTGCGCTCCCGTGTCCGTGTTGACCGGGAACTCCCGCACGTGCTTCGCGTCGTCCTGGGTGACCCAGAGCAGCACGAGGGTGTCGTTGAATCGGTTGGGCTTGTTGCCATGCCACGTGACCTGCCCGGGGTAGGAACCACGCAGGCCGAGGACCGAGCGCACCTCCCGCGTCTGCGTCATCGCCACGCCGGTCGTCCTCTCGGCAATGGTGCGATACAGGTCGTATGCCTCGGCTTCGGACAGCATCTTCACGCCCGCAGGGGTCTCGAAGCATCGCGTGCCTTCGGTCCAGTCGCCGGCGCGCTCGAACAACGGCATGTCGTCGCTGTAGCCCGGCATCACCAGGTCCTCCGGGTCGACGTCACGCCAGCCGCCGAGCCGGTAAGTGAAGGGCGGGGGGGGCTCGTGGTGGGCGATGGCCCCGGGCTCCTGCGTCGGGCTCGGGCTTTGCGCCCCGGGTATCGGCAAGGGAGCCGCGCCGCCGTATACGAAAACGGACTCGTAGCCGAAGTTGCACGAGGTCGTCACGGGAGCGTCGGGCTCGCTGTCCTGCACGGCGTCGTCCGCAGCGTCAGGCGCCGCGTCTGGCGCGGCGCTGTCCGCAGCTGCCTCGCCCCCGGTGTCAAAGCCGGTTTCGGTGACCGCGTCGGGTCCGCCATCCTTGGAGGGATAGGACCAGGAGGACGAGGACGAGTCGCCACATGCGGCGAGCAACAGGGCGAGGAGCAGGAGGGGCGAGCGGCGCATGGGGGAGAGCGTAGAGGGCAGCGGCCGAGGAGCAAAGGGATGTTTGGTGCGGCAGGTGTCACGAGTAGGGCCACGTGTCCGTGCAGGCCGGGAGGGGCGCCGGCTCGCGCAACAGGTCATTCGACGTGCAGTCCGCATGGCAGGGACACGTGGGCGAACCCTGGCACACCCGGATCATGTGCATGCCGTAGAAGTCCTGCTCGGTAATCCGCTGGAACACGATCCATGTGCCCTGGTCCGTCGAGGGCGCGGCCGACGGCAGGGACTTGTGGTACGGCGTGTTGTTGAATCCCGTGGTGCGTTCGACGCTGAACCAGACCTCGTCGTTTCCCACCTTGCTGAAGTGGGAGAACGTGGTGGCGGGGTTGAGAGCGTTGCTGTTCTCGTCTTCCGGGTGGGGGTGGGCGCACGAGTACTTCATGATCTCGTGGTAGGTGAGGAGGTTGCCGGCGACCTCGAAGGTGCCGGGGTGGTCGAAGTCGGAGAGGGTGGGGGCGTTGTAGATGTAGAAGGCCCGGCCGTCGGCGGCGAAGGCGAACTTGTGCAGTCCCTGGCCGTTGCCGAGGGGTTGCTCGCGTTCGAGGGTCACCACGCCGTCCTGCACGATTTGGGTGTAGACCCAGTAGCCGATCACGTCCGCGGCGCCCTGCCCCGGGTCGGGGACGGTGCCTCCGGAACCTCCGGTTGCGGATCCGCCGGCGCCGCTGCTGCCGCCCGGGTCCGAACCGCCGGTCTGGGCCGTGCCGCCGCTTCCTCCCGGGTCGCCGGTGCCGCCTGTGGATACCGTGCCCCCGGTGCCCGCGGTGCCCGAGGTGCCCGCGGTGCCCGCGGTGCCCGCGGCGCCTCCCGTTGCCCCTGCCGCGCCCGCGCTGTTCTTCCACCAGTCGGGGTTGTCTTCGGCGTCGGTGCTGCAATGAAGCAGGGGGACGCACGCGAGGATCAGCAAGGCGGCGAGGGGGGGTCGTGGGGACATGGGGGAAGGATACACCTGGGAGGAGCCGAGAGCGATCGGATGGTGTGTCCCCTCAATACCGCCGCATCAGCTTCATCATCCCCCGATCCCTCACCGCGTGAAACATCCCCTCCAGCACCGGACGGTACGCACTCCGCGACGCAGGCTCCCCGTTGATCGTCTCCACCGTGATACACCGCGCCGGTTGCACTTGCCTGCCGATGAGGTTCGACAAGAACCCGAGACACAAAGGCAACGCAGCGTCGTCCGGCTGCAGGTGAATCGTCAGGCGTTTGCCTCTGCCTTCGGAAACCACCACCACGCGATCGCCCTGCAAGGCCAGGTGATTGCCGGCAACGCGTCGCGGAAGCCCGCCCAATCCGGCAAGACCCAGCCCGCACGCGGAGGCCGGGTCCGCCGCACTCACCCACACCAGCCGATCCGTGTCCGTGGGGAGACGCAACGTTTGCAGCGCGGCCGGCGACGCAAACTGCGCACCTTCCACTCCCTCGAAGAACTGTCCCGATACCACCTCGCCAGACAGCTCCATGACCCGCAGCGTGCGAAAGACCCTGCCCCACCGCAACGGCCCCGCCTCCCTGTCGAGCAGCTGACGGAACAGCACGCCCCATCGATCGAGCAACACACGCACACGGTCCCGGTCCACCTCGTCTTGCTCCAGCGCGTTGCCGGGCACCGAGAGGTCCGGCCACCGGTACCAGCTTCCCGGTGACGACTGCTTCGCGGCCCACCGTCCCAGCTTGCTCCGCCGCGACCCGCCCTGCGGTTCACCTTGCTCCGCCGTTCCCACGCCTTGTCCGAACTTCGTCTCCACCCCCCTGCGCACCGCAAGAAACCCGTCCGTCGTCACGCGTCCCTTCCATGCGAGCGACCAGAGCTTCTGTGTCAATCCCAGCGTGGACTCCTTCGTATGGGACTGCATCTGATCGAGCGTGAACCGGCCCGCCGGGTGCGGGAACAGCGCATCCAGGGCCCCGCGCTCCTTCGCGCTCGGCCCGGTGTCGTGTGCGAAGAGTTCCCTGTCAGGCGCCAGCACCAGCGCCACCTTGCGGTCAGAGGATCCCAGCCACGCGATCGGCGTCTCGGCAAACAACGCGTCGAGCCATGCGGTGTAGTACCCGTCGACCCGGGCCGGGAGCACTTCCGTCTCCCAAAGCTCTGGCGCAAGGGGAAGCCCGAGCAAGCGGTCGAGCGCCTCCTGCAGCCCCTCGACCCCCCGCTTGCGCGCCCCGACCCGCTGCCACGACGCCAAGAACCCCGGAATCCGCGTCACCGGCTGCGCCTCGAACGCGGGTCGTGCCCCCGTCCGCATCGTGCGTAGCAGTCGCTCCAGGTTCTCGGCGTCACACACCTGCTCGTCTGCAGCTCCCTCGGTGATTCGGTCCAGCACCACCTTCTGCGTTTCCACCAGGGCTTCCAGCGCGTCGCGCGCGTCGTCCGGGGCGATCCCGAGGGGCGCGAAGACGTCGCTCCACGAGACGGGCCCGTGGAACCGGAGCAGATCCGCCAGCAGGTCCGAGAGGGAGTCCTCTGTCTCCTTGTCCGCTGCGGTCCTTCGAACCTGGGCCGGGGCGCAGGGCTCGCCCTGGCTCGCGGGCTTGGTGATGGTGAGCGGCTTGCCCCCGGTCGCGAACCGCCAGCGAGGGATGGACTCCGCCGCCGTGAGGAAGGACGGATTGGCACCCACATGCACCCGTACCACCTTGTTGCCGAGTCCGGTCACGAGGTCGTCGAGGTCGAGCGCGTGATCGCGCATCACCGCTTCGCGCAGGGATTCCCACTCATGCTCCGGCAGGACCAACCGTTCGACGATCCAGTCGAGCAGATCGGGTTCGGAGCGAGGGGACCAGCCCTCCTCGGTGCGTTGTAGCTTGCGCTGCAATCGAGCCGCGAGGTCCGCGGGTACGCGGGGCCTGAGGTGCGACGTGTGCAAGATCTCCTGGATCAAAGACCCTCGGAGGCGTGTGCCGGCGGTCTCCGGGGTGTCGTCCTCGTACATGAGCTGGTTGGTCTGTTGCCACGTCACGCTGCGAGCGAAGGGGGAGGGGGCGGAGGTCGTGATCGTATGCAGCTCGATCTCGCCCCGTCGCACCTCCTCGAGGACGTTGCGGAGCGCGGGCAGGTCGAAGGCGTCATGCAGGCACTCGCGCCATGCCTCGACGACGAGGGGAAAGTCCTCGAAGGCGGAGACCGCGGCCAGGAGCTTCTTGCCCTTGGCGCGGGAGAGCCAGAGGGGATTGCGGTGCCGGAAGCCCGCCCGGGGAAGCAGCAGTGCGCGCCCCGCCGCCTCACGGAACCGCGCCCCGAAGTAGCCCGTCCGCTCGAGCCTCGAACGAAGCAGGTCCTCCACGGTCTCCGGAGAAACAAGCGAGAAGAGCTCTTCTGCTCGCACCGGATCCGTCGTGTCGAACACGATGCAGGCGTCGTCATGCGTGGCATCGGGGGCCACGCCGCGTTCTCGCTCCCAGGCAGCCTGCAGGGCCATGGTCAAAGGCCGGTGGACCGCGCCGCCCCAGAGCGAGTGCACAATGACCATGCCGCGGGCCCCCTGTGCCGAAGGGTCGACCGCGTGCTCCACAATCACCCTGTGCCGGTGGGGCAGCATGCCCGCCGTCGCGCGCTTCTGCTGCGTGAGCAAGCGCACCAACGCCGCGACCCCGTCGTCGCCCAGATGGTGGAGCGTGCGAAGCTCCTGCCAGAATACCGGATCCTCGAGGCGGGTGTCGGCTCGCTCGAGGAACGTGGCAATCGTCTGGGACAGCTCGAAGGACCGGTCCCGGGACTCCCCGCGCCAGAAGGGCGCCATCGCAGCTCCCCGCTTCACCGGCCTCACCAGCACGTCATTGTGGGTGATGCGTTCCACCCGCCAGCTCTGCACGCCGAGCGTGAACGTGTCTCCGACGGATCGCTCCCACACGAACTCCTCGTCGAGCTCGCCGATCAGCGCCATGGAATCCGCGTGGCGTAGACGAAAGTACCCGCGGTCCGGGATGGTGCCGCCGGAGAGATAGACGAGCAGCTCGGAGCCGCGACGGGCTCGCAGCGTGCCGGCCACCCGGTCGTGGGACAGCAGCGGGCGAAGCTCCCGGATGCGCGCGTGGGCATAGCGCCCGGTGAGCATGTCCAGCACGAGGTCGAGCTGGCGTCTGGACAGAGCGTGGTACGGGGCGGACGTGCGAAGGAACGCGTGGAGCGCATCGGGCGTCCATGCCTCGGCCGACGTCATCGAGAGGATGACCTGGGCGAGCACGTCGAGGGCCCCCTGTACCGGTTTCACGGGCTCGATCGCGCCTTCGAGCACGGCCCGAGCCATCACCGCCGCGTCGAGCACGTCGCGACCGATGAGCGGGAGGAACGTGGCGCGGCTGACGTCGCCCACGCCGTGTCCCGCGCGTCCGATCCGCTGCACCGCGGAGGCCACGGAAGGAGGGGTCTGCACGAGGAGGACCTCGTCGAGCATGCCGATGTCGATGCCGAGCTCGAGGGAGTTGGTGGCGATGATGCCCCGCGTGGAGCCGTCCTTGAGCCGCTGTTCGACCACCGCGCGGGTCTCGCGGGACAGCGCGCCGTGGTGGGCATGGACGCGCTCGGCGCCGGTTTCGTTCACGAAGCGCGTGAGCTTCTCGACCATGCGCTTGCTGTTGGCGAACACAAGGGTCGAACGGTTGCGCTCGAGGGCGCCGACGATCTCGCGGGTGACGTGAGGCCAGACGTTCTCGGGCTCTTCTCCGGCAGCTCCGACGGCGGACGATGCCTTTGCCGAAGGGAAGGCCACGCGCACCGCGTACTGCTTGGCAACGGTGGAGCGAACCACGATCACATCGCGCGGACGGTAGGGGCCTTCGGGGCCGTCGCCGAGATTCTCGTAGCCCCCTACCCACGCGGCCACGCGCTCGAGTGGGTGGACCGTGGCGGACAAGGCCACGCGCTGGACCTCGCCGCACAGGGGCACGAGACGATCGATGGCGGTGATGAGGTGCACGCCGCGCTTGGAGCCGATCACCGCGTGGACCTCGTCGAGGATGACCGTGCGAATGCCGGACAGGGCCGCGCGACCGCGCTGGGACGTGAGCAGGATGTTGAGCGATTCCGGCGTGGTGATGAGGATCTCGGGAGGGCGCCTCGCCATGCGTTGGCGCTCGTCTGCGGGCGTGTCGCCCGAACGCGTCATGACGCGGACGTCGGCAGCCGCTTGGCCGGCGAGAGAGAACGCGTTGCGAAGGGCGGCGAGCGGGGCGAGCAGGTTGCGCTGCACGTCGTTGTTGAGGGCGCGCAGGGGTGAGACGTACAGGATGCGGCACGCGCCGCCGGGGATGCGGCCGGTCAGCAGACCGTCGAGGGCCCAGAGGAACGCGGCGAGGGTCTTTCCGGAGCCGGTGGGGGCGACGACGAGCATGTGCTTGCCGGAGGAGATCGCGGGCCAGGCTTGTTGTTGGGCGTCGGTGGGGAGTCCTACGTGGTCACGGAACCAGGACTGAACGATGGGGTGGAAGAGGGACAGGGGCATGGTCGGCCGTGATTCTGGGATACACCTGTTCGGGGGGTGCCACAGCCCCTGGTGGGACGAGACACGAAAATCCGCTGGGAAGCTGCTTTTGACGGTACGCTGGGGCCGGGCATGCGCCTTGCTCCCGGAGACCGTCATGACGATGTTGCGCATCTATGTTTCAAGCACTGTGGCTCTTGTGGGTCTCGTGTCGATGACGGGTTGCACCACGCTCGGCCCTGTCCCGATGGTGTCGGGGCAATCGATGGCGCCGAACCCCCGAACGAACGTGGAGGCGCAGGCGGCCGCGGTCCCCGGCTACTATCTTAGCTCGGCGACGACGGACGGCGAGGGCGCACCCCAGAGGCAGCTTGCGGCGCTGTTCGAACCGGGCGATTTGCTCCCGCTCGAGGGGCTGTCCGCGGGGGGACGGTGGGTCGGAGGGGGCGACGAAGGTGGGCACATCGAGCCCATGGTTCGCTATCGAACCGCGATCGATGAAGACGGGCGCGCGGGCGTTGGCGTCGTGGGGTGGGGAGCGATGCACAAGGGATCTTCGGACGAAGCCTCCTACGAAGCGAAGCGCGCCGCGCTCGAGGTGGGCACCGACGTTCGGCTCACCCCCGAGAGCCATTGGGTCGAGGTGCACTGGACGGCTGCTCTCGCCGCGACGGCGATGGACGCGTCGGGCGAGTACTGCGCCGGAGAGGATGGCGCGGGCGTGCAGTGCGGAGACTTCGGTGCGAGCGAATCGAAGCCCAATGCGGAGGTGGAGGCTTCGGGGATCTACCCCGCGGGGAACATGGGAATCGCGCTCGACTTCGCGGGACGATTCGACGGTCCGTTCCACGGTGCGAGGGTGTTCGGGATGGTGGGCGGTGGATGGATGCCGCGGGTGCGTGACGGGGAGCCAGCCGATCGATCCGTGTTCCAGTCCGTCGGCCTTGGCGTGCAGGTGGCGCTGGGTGCGCCCGCGAAGTGACGGCCTACGCGATAGCCCCGGGCTACCGACGCCCTATTTGCGGGTCTCGACGAGCGTGCAGGTGCGGTCGATGCAGCGTGCCCGCATGCCTTCCTTCGCCGGGTCCTGACACGCGTGGCACTTGACCTTGACGTCCACGCACGGTCGGCACCTCACGGCCGCGCACATCTCCTGCTCCCTCGCATCGACGTCCGCGCGCTTTGCCCGTAGGGGAGCGCAAGGGCAGCAGGAGCAGCAACCCGGGAACTTCGTGAGCACGCAGTCTGCGTCCTGGTCACACGACAGTCCGGTCGCGGGCGGCGTCGGAGGGGGTGGCCCGGCATCCTCGATCGAAAGCAGCACCATGGCCCGGCCTGCTCCCGCTGCGATCAGGGACCAACGACTCATGCCGTCGAGCAGACACCGCTTTGCTTCGGGGTTCACCGGGCTCTGCAGGTCGTAGGTGACTCCGGTGCTCTGCACCGAAACCTGCAGGTTGAGGCTGCCCACCACCGTGTCCGTCGTCCGGATGAGCTGGGCACACCGTGAGATGGAATCGGTCTGACGGTTGATTTCGTCGACGAGGAGTTTCGGTTGGATGACGCCCTCCATGGGCATGGCCGTGGTTGCACGGAGGGATGGCGCTCCTTGCGGGGCGGGGGTGGCTGCGGTGGACGAGGCCGAAGGGGTGGGGGGTGGGGCGGCCAACGCGTCGTTGGCCGATGCGGCTGGTGCCACCGGCACGGCTGGCGCCGGAGGCGTCGTGGGCGCGGGTTGGCAGGCGGCGAGCGCGAGGGCGAGGAGGGCGGGGTGGCGCGTGGGTGCGGTCATGAGGCTAGGAATAGCAGACGGAAGATCCCTTGGGTGAGCTGCGACACTTCGGATCCAGGTTCGGCCCGGATCGGGGGAGGGGTGCGGCAAGAACGTCGCACCCCCGGCGCCAGGGAGGCGCCATTTGGGGGGCTTGATGTGGCGGAGCCTGGTCGGCACGGCATGTGCTATCGGTGATGGGTGCAGGATGCGAGGTCGATCGACGCCCCCTGACCTGCCGGAGGAACCTTTGATGCGCCTGAACATCACGACTACCGTTTGCGCTGCGGGCCTGCTGGCGACCTCGGGCGCGTGGGCCGACACCCTGCACGTGGGACCCGGACAGACCTTCGGCGCCCCTTGTGACGCCATCGCAGCAGCCGCGGACGGCGACATCATCGAGATCGACGCCGGGGGCGACTACGCGGGGGACGTCTGCGGGGTGAGCAAGAACAGTTTGACGCTGCGGGGTGTAAATGGGCGGGCCCTGCTCGATGCCGCCGGCCAGAACGCGGGCGGAAAGGCCACGTGGGTGATCAGCGGTCAGAATACGGTGGTGGAGAACCTCGAGTTCACCGGCGCCGCCGTGCCCGACCAGAACGGCGCGGGCATCCGGCAGGAAGGCCGGAACCTGACCGTCCGGAACTGCTACTTCCACGACAACGAGAACGGTATTCTGACGAGTGCCGACAGCCAGAGCGAGATCCTGATCGAGTACAGCGAATTCGCCAACAACGGCCGTGGCGATGGCCAGACGCACAACCTGTACATCGGCCATATCGGACGCCTGATCTTCCAGTTCAACTACTCTCACGAGGCGAAGATTGGCCAGTTGCTCAAGTCACGCGCGGCCGAAAATTACGTTCTCTACAACCGGCTCTCCGAGGAGTCCGGCACCGAGAGCTACGAGATCGACATCCCCAACGGGGGCCGGACCTACGTCATCGGCAACCTCATCCACCAGGGCCCGAACGCCGAGAACGGCGGGATATTCTCCTACGAGGCAGAGGGCGCGCACGCGGACAACCCGGAGCACGATGTGTACGTGGTCAATAACACGTTCGTGAACGAGCGCGCGAATGGGGGGACCTTCATCGACCTGCACGCGGTCACCGTGCCCGCCGTGATTCGAAACAACATCTTCGTGGGGCCGGGTACCCTGGTCACCCAGGCAAGTGCGGAGGTGGGTGGCAATTTCCAAGGGGACCCCGGGTTCGTGAACCAAGCCGGGTACGACTATCACCTAACGTCCGGTTCCCCGGCCGAGAACGCGGGCGTGGATCCCGGTACGGGCGCCGGCTACGACCTGACTCCGGCGTACCACTACGTCCATCCGGCCGGGAGCGAGCAACGCGCGACGGTCGGCACGATCGACATCGGCGCCTATGAGATCGGTGGCAGTGCAGGGGGCGGTGGCGCGGCGGGCGCAGGCGGTTCGTCCGGAACGGGCGGTAGCGCGGGAACCGGCGGAAGTGCTGGGACGGGCGGCAGCGCGGGAACCGGCGGAAGTGCTGGGACGGGCGGCAGCGCGGGAACCGGCGGAAGTGCTGGGACGGGCGGCAGCGCGGGAACTGGCGGAAGTGCTGGGACGGGCGGCAGCGCGGGAACTGGCGGCAGCGCAGGGACGGGCGGCAGCGCAGGGACCGGCGGCTCGAGCGGCGCAAGCGCTGCGCCCGACGAGGACGAAGGATGCAGTTGCAGTGTGGTCGCACCGAGGGCTTCCGGCCCCGCAAGTCTCGCGTTGGGTCTGTTGGCGGGGCTCGCCCTCGTGCGACGCCGCAGGGCGGCCTCCCGCATCCTCTCCAGCCGATGAGCGCGTCTGGGCGGCCCATCGCTTCGACGGCGCCGACCGAGCCACGGCAGTGCGGCAACGCCGAGTGACCTTCCCATACGCCCCTTAGAGCCACTCCTTCATGGGTAGAGCGAACAGCAGCTTGAAAGCCGCCTGAACGTCCGAAGGGCGATGGTACGCCTCCGCATCTTCCCACTTCACAGCAGCGCTACGGGGAACATAGGTGTCGTCGAAGGACTTCGCGAGGTGGGACACAAACGCAGGGTCATCGACCGCCACGGCTGTCTCGCTGTTCAGCCGCGCGCTGCGCGGGTCCAGGTTGAAGGAGCCGACGATCGCGCTGCGGCCGTCGACGACGGCGAGCTTAGCGTGCAGGGTGCCCTCGTCGTGGGCGAGCCCCTGCCATTCTCGTATCTCCACGCCGGGCAACCCCTTGTCCTTGACGGCCGGCTCCTGGTTGACGGCCAGGACGTTCTTGTAGGTGTAGCGCGAGACCTTGGCCACGGAGCTGATGTCATTGGTTTCGGGGCTGTTGGTGACCACGACGACCTTCACGCCTCGTCGGACGGCGTCGTGGATGACCGCCGTCATCGCGCGTGAGGGGATGAAGTACGCGTTGGCGATCAGCACGGACTGCTTCGCTTCCCCGATGAGGTGCCTGTAGGCCTGATCGATGAACTCTTCCTGGAAGCGAGGGCGACTCTGCAGGAAGCGCGCGCGAACCGGCTTGAAGTCGAGATCCACTGGCGTTTCGAGGATTCCGGCGAGGATCCGCTCCTTCTCCTTGTCCGTCCACGTCGGCACCTTGATCTTCGCGATCTTCGACACCGTGGCGCGCGCCAGCTTCCACGAGTTGTCCGTGTTGAGCGGGCCCGGCCGACTCTCTTTCAGCCCCTTGAAGTAGTCGTAATTGCGGTCGAACGCAGCCGTCACGTCCGAAATCAACTCTCCCCGCACCGCCACGTCTTGGTCGCGCCAGCGCATGAGCGGCTCCGTCGCTATGCGGAAGTACTCGTTTGCGATGTTGAGCCCGCCGACCACGGCCATGCCCCCCTTCGGGTCCTCGCCGTCCACGATCCACATCTTGTCGTGGAATCGCTTGTTCGCCCGCAGGGGATCGTTCTTGTCGTAGTCCGCGGACGCGGCGTGCAAGTACAGCACTTCGTACCCCTCGACCTCGATCCCGTGCTGCTTCAGGTCGAAGTACATCCACTGGGTGTGCACGTCGAGATTCGAAACGGCGTCCACGATCACGCGAACGTCGAGCCCTTCCTTTTTTTTCTTCTTGAGCAAGCCAGCGACGTGCAGCCCCGCCTCGTCTGCGCGAAAAATCAAGGCCTGTACGCGAATCGATCGCTTGGCGCGCTCGAGCATGGCCACGCGCGCGCGAAACGCATCCTCGCCCGTGGCAAGGAATGCGACCTCGGTCTTGCGTCGCACCGGAAACACACCGGCACACTTGACGTCCTCGAGGGGGCTGCACGTGAACGCGAACCGATCGGTCAGCAACAGCGGCCGGCCCTCGTCCGTGTCCGCCTCGGGCTCTGCCGACGCGCTCGCGGCAGGCGGGAGCGGTGCAGAAGGCTTCTCCCTGCAGGAGCTCGTCGCCATCGCGACGCACAAGACCAGATGAAACGACGAAACGATGTGCCGCGTCCCCATGGAGGCGGTTATTCCGGTACGGGCCGGGGATGTCAAGAGGGGGAAAGATCGCTCACGGGGAGCAATCCGGGAACGCCATGCCGCAGGACCCCGCAGCATCACAGAACTTCACCACACCGGTCTCCGCGCAGTTCGGGTCGGTCGGGTCGCAAAGCGTGCACGTGTCCCCGCACGCCTTTGCCTCGCAGGGGTCGTATCCCCCGCAGGTCGTCCATCCGTAGGAGCACGCGCCATTCACGCACGCAACCGTCGGACAGGACTGGGTCCCATCGGGGCACGGCGAACAGGGAGCGCCGATCTGGGGACAATCCTGGTCGGCGTTGCACTCACCGCCGGAGCATGTCGGGAACGCCATCCCGCAGGAACCAGCTTCGTCGCAGTACATCTCGACCGCAGGGCCCACGCAGGTGGGGTCGTTCGGGTCGCAGATCGTGCACCCCTCGCCGCACACCTTTCCCGCACACGGGTCGTACTCACCGCACGGCGAGAAGGACACCTCGCACTGGCCGTTTACGCACGCTGAAGTCGGGCACGACGCGGTCCCGTCCGGGCACATCGTGCATGGAGCGCCCACCTGGGGGCAGTCTTGGTCGCTCGCACACGTCTCGCCCCCGCACGCGGGGAACGCCATCCCGCACTGGCCGACCTCGTCACAGTACATCACCACCGAAGGCGCGACGCAGTTCGGGTCCTCCGGGTCGCACAGCGAGCATTCCGCTCCGCACGGCTTCCCGGCGCAGCCGTCGTAACTACCGCAGGTCTCGAACGTGTACTCGCATCGTCCGCTCATGCAGACCACGCCCGGACATGCCGTCGTGCCATCCGGACAGACCTGGCAAGGCGCCCCCACCATCGGGCAGTCCGCGTCCGCCGAGCACTCCGGAGCCGCGCAGGGCGGGTAGACCGTTTCGCATTCTCCGTTCACGCACTCGGCGGTCGGACACACCGAGGTGCCGTCCGTGCAGAGCATGCACATCTCGATGACGGCGCACTCGGATGCTTCCGTGCACTGTCCGCCGCCCGAGGTTCCTCCGGAACCTGCGGAGCCCGCAGAGCCACCGGCCCCTGCGTCGTCATTACCCCCGAGCGGGACGTCGTCGCTGCAGGCACCCAGCACCATCGCAAAAAGTCCAAGAACAAGTGTGGTTCGCGTTTTCATTCGTTCCTCCTGCCACCTGATGGAAGCATACCCCGGGGATCGATCACGGAATCGTCTCGGCCCCGATCACCGAGCGGACCCTCGCGGCGTGGGCGCTGTCCGGATGAGACTCGAGGAACCGAGTCCCGAGGTCGCGAGCCTGGGTCCGCGCTCCGGACGCAGCGAGGGCTTCGATGCGCAGCACCGTGGCTTCCAGACCGAGGACGCCCCGTGGAAACTCAGCCCGGTAGCTCTCCAGCTTCGCGAGGCACTCCCTCGCGTTGCCGCCGGCCAGCGCCGTGCGTGCCCCATCCAGCGCGCGCACCTCGTCCGCCAGCGAGGTCGTGCTCGCTCCGGGCTCCTGGGATCGCGCCGCTTGGGGCGAGGGTTCTGCGGACACGACTTCTTCGCTCGCTGCGGGCGGCGCAGGAGCCTGCTCCTTGACCGTCGGTGGTGCCTGTTGCGAAACCGTTCTCGGCAGCGGCGGTGGCGCGACGACCTCCACGCGCGATACCGGCGCGGCCTGGGGCGCCACCGTCTCTACCACCCCCACCATCGCCGCCCCGCCGATTACCCCGATCCCCACCCACTTCAGGAGACCCGCGAGACCCATCTTCGCCAGCGTTCCCGCCGCTGTGGCCTTCGCAGACGCCGTCGCCACGCCGCTCGCGATCCCCAGGGCCACCAGCATCCTGCGCTTCGAACCCTGCGACGGCGCATCCGGTAGGGCCGAACGCAACAGCGCGGCCTCCAGGCCCTCCCCGCCGTCCACCAGCCGGTCGGGATCTCTCATCGCACACCCCCGAGCCCGTCGCGTTTCGCGCGGAAGCGTTGGACGAGCTGTCGGAATTCGTCTCGCGCGCGGCGGAGCCGGGACGCAGCCGTACCGACCGGGATGCCCGCGAGGTCCGCGATCTGCCCGGTCGTCATGCCCTCCAACTCGTAGAGCACGAACACCACCCGTAGGTCCTCCGGCATCGCAGCCAGCAATTCGTCCAGGGCTTCTCGCGCTCGCCGCTGATCCGTGAGCTCGTCGGGCCCCGGAGCCGACGCGCGACCCTCCGGCTCCACGTCCGTCACCACCTCGCGGCACCTCGCCTGGGCACGCCGACGGTCGGAGGCGACGCGCAGCGCCACACCGAACAGGAAGGATCGCTCCGCGCCGGTCTGGATGTCCTCGACCCTGCGCATGGCGACCATGAAAACCTCCTGTGTTGCGTCGTCCGTTGCGTCTGCGGAGACCCCGAGCCGTCGGAGCAGGCGCCAGATGAAGTCGTAGTGCGCCTCGGCGATGGTGCGGAGGCGGACGTGGGTCGAACCCGCAACCTGGCCGTCTCGCGGGCGAACGCCTGAGGTGGAGCTGGCCGTGTTCGGTTCGCTGGACAAGTCTCGTTGCATGATGGGCCGAGCTACCGAAATCGATCACGGAAAATACGCGCCCAGCCCGACGGCTCCTCCCCACGTCAGGACGGGGACGTCGTGTACGGTGGCGTTCGGCTCGAGGTAGAAGCGGTCGCGTACGAGCGGGGCGCCCAGGCTGCCCTGGGCTTCGAGGAAGAGCCCCGGTGTCAGGAACCACTGCCCGCGTCCGACCAGACCCAGCGCGAACCACGGTCGCGTCTCGGCGCGCGGGCTGTCCACTCCTTGGCCGGCTCCGCGCAACGCCCCGGCTTCTGCCATCACGCAGGGAACGAGGCGGAGGTCCCCTGCATCCCACGCGGCGCAGGCTTCCGCCCGCGCGAAGGTCCACGTGAACCGTGCGGTGGCCCCTTGCGCGGAGTCTTCCTCGTCCGCTCCCCGGCCCACGGACAGACGCAGCACCGGGTCTGGGGCGCTGGGACTGTCGAGATGCAGCTCGAGGAAGGGCGGCAGGGTCCACAGGATTCCGGGGGCCTGGCCCTGCTGAAGAGCCACCTGGGCACCGAGCGCTGCCCGCCAGCGTGACGAAGGCGCTGTCCGCACGTCCGGCGATTTGCGAACGACCTCGACACGCGGCTCCGCTTCGACCACGGGTTCTTGCTCGGCTTCTCGCACGGACTCCTCGGCCGGCTCTGACTGCGCTTCGGGCTCTGCAACGGACAGCGTTGCACGCGGGTCGATGGCGACTGCGACGACCAGCGCCATGGCTTCTGCCACTGCCTCGCAGGAATCGCCTGAGACCGTACGGGTCGAGGGTGCTTGACCGTGGCTGTCGACCTGCAGGCGTCCCGTCCACGACGCGCCGTCGTTCGAGAGGGAGATCGAGAAGGTGCGGTGCGCTAGACCCTTGGCGACGGCGGTCCAACTCCGTGTCCTTTGCCGCACGGCCTGTTCGAAGGCGGGCTGGGAAGGGCATGGGGAGGGGGATTCGTAGGCAAGATGAATGGGCTCCTCGGATTGGGCAGATGCGAATCCCGCCCAGGTGATGGATCCCAGAAGCACGGCCGCGGTCACCCTCCGATCCCGCATAGGGGAGGGAACATACGAGATCGATGCCGACCCGTCCACGGGGGACGTGGCGGCGAGCCCTTTCTGGCCATCGTTGCCCGAATCCCTTAGGATTCGAGGGAGCGTGGAGCCGCGTCGTCTGCGCGTTCGAACGGACACGGCGCGGGTCAGAGGTTCATGGACGCACCGGTCAAAGCAGGCGACATCATCGACGGCCGATACCAGCTCGAGCGTGTCATCGGCACGGGGGGCATGGCTGTTGTGGTTGCCGCGATCGACATCGATGTGTCGGAGCGTGTTGCGATCAAGTTCCTGTTCAAGAAGGCTGCGCGCCACAAGGAGATTCTGCAGCGCTTCGAACGGGAGAAGGCGGTCATCGGACGGCTCGAAGGCGAGCATGTGGCGAGGATGCTGGGGTCGGGCGTGGTCAAGAACACGCCCTACATGGTGATGGAGTACTTGCAGGGGCGGGACCTGTCCGACCTGCTGCGCGTGCAGAAGACCTTGCAGGTCGAGCAAGCCGCGGAATATTTGCTCCAGGCGTGCGAGGCGGTGGCGGAGGCGCACGGGTTGGACATCGTGCACCGGGACTTGAAGCCGGGGAACCTGTTCTTGACGCATCGACCCGACGGATCCCCCTGCATCAAGGTGCTGGACTTCGGCATCGCGAAGATCTTGGGCGGTGGTGGGGACGAAGGGTCGTTGACGCGAACCGAAGTGGTGATGGGGTCGCCCCACTACATGTCGCCCGAGCAGATGGTTTCGGCGAAGGAGGTGAGCGCAGCCACCGACATCTGGGCCCTTGGCGTGATCTTGCACGAGCTTCTGGCCGGCAAGCTGCCGTTCGCCGAGCGCACGACCGAGAAACTTTGCGCGCGCGTGCTCAATGGAGAACCGACGCCCTTGCGGGACGATTGCCCTTCCTGCCCCGAGGAGTTGGAGCAAGTTGTGCGTCGTTGCTTGCTGCGCATGCCCCAGGACCGTTTCGCTGACGTAAGCGAGCTAGCCGTCGCGTTGGCGCCCTTCGCACCCGCGCACGCGCGACCCATGGTGTCCCGGATCAAGCACCGGTTGCGCCATCCCGGCGAGGCGCCCCCCGAAGGAGAACAGCTCCCTAGCGTGGCGCCCCCACGCAATCCCGAGGACGCGCCCGAAGCCCCGACCGTCTACTTGCAGAAGGCGTCTCGTATTCCCTGGAAACACGCAATCTTCGTTGCTTTCGGCATGGCCATGGCGGGTCTCGGCTTCGCTGGCGGTCTGATCTTCCGCGGACAGTCCGTCGAGCCGCCGACCACGCCGGCGACGCACTCAGCGGAACCTGTCGCGCCCCCCACAACGCCGGCGCCCAACAAGCCTGAGCCCGAGCCGGACGAGCCACTCGTGCCTGACGTGCCGATCGAGATCGACCTCGACGACGGTGTGCCAAGAACCGAGACCACGACAAGAAGGGATCGGGAGAGGTCCCCGCGCCCGGCCTCTTCCGCTTCGCCCTCGGTCCCGCCCGTCGGGAGCGGGACTGCAGTCGTTCCGCCAGCCACCGCCACGGTCCGCGGCACCGCCGATGCTTCAACTGCCGAGACTGCCCCCGCAACCACCACGTCGCCTCCGGCCAAGCCCCCGGCCTCGTCTCCACCGAAGCCTCCGGTCTCACCGCCCGTCAGGCCAACGGCGACGCCGGCGGGGACGGCCTCGGATTCACCATTCTGACCGTCTTCCGATTCGATCGAGCGCTTGCCCCGCAGGGACCGGGACGGTAAGAATCAGATTTCCGGCGGATGGATCGCTAGACGATGTCGATGACGAAAGCCACACGGTTCCGACGGCCCGGAGGAGTCCCGCGTTGACTTCCGATCCGGAACGCATCTCGAAGTACCGCATCATCGCCAAGATCGGCGAGGGCGGGATGGCGTCCGTGTACCTCGGCGTCATGTGCGGGCCTTCGAACTTCACCAAGCTGCTCGTCATCAAGGTGCTGCGTCGGGACTTGGCAGAGGATCCTCACATCCTGTCGATGTTCCTCGATGAGGCCCGCATCGCCGCACGTCTGAATCACGCCAACGTCGTGGACACGTACGAGATCGGGGAGGATCAAGGCCGCCACTTCATCGCGATGGAGTATCTGCAGGGGCAGCCCTACAGCGCCGTGGTCAAACGGCTCGGGGCCGCGGAGTTTCCCTTGCCCGTGCAGCTCAAGGTTCTCAGCTCCGTTCTCGAGGGCCTGTACCACGTGCACGAGTTGCGCGACTTCGACGGTTCTCGTCTCGGCCTGGTTCATCGGGACGTCAGCCCTCAGAACGTGTTCATCAACTACGACGGTCAGGTGAAGATCGTCGACTTTGGGATCGCCAAGGCGGCTTGCTCTGCGGCATCCACGCGGGCTGGGGTCATCAAGGGGAAGATCTCGTACCTCGCGCCGGAGCAGGCTCGAGGCGGGGAGGTGGACCACCGGGCGGACCTGTTTGCCGTGGGCGTCATGTTGTGGGAGGCGATCTCGCAGCGGCGGTTCACGGTGGGGCAGATCGATGCTGCCACGATCCATAGGCGCATTCAGGGGATCGAACCCAGGATCCGCGAAGTCGTACCGGACGTTCCTCTGTCTCTTGCGCGCATCTGCGACCGTGCGCTGGAGATCGAACCCGACCACCGCTTCGGCACAGCGCTGGAGTTCCAGCACGCCCTCGAAGCTTATCGCGAAGAATCCGGCCATCGGGTCGAACCGCGCGAGGTCGGGCGCATGGTCGCCCAGGCTTTCGCCGCGGAGCGTTTCCGCCTCGACCGGCTCATCGAGGACAACACCGCGACCGTCGTCATGCAGCCGCCCGCAGGCGAAGACCTCGTCACGTCCAAGTCGGTCGTGGCGGTCCCGGACGAGGACCCCGCCGCTCGGCCGTCGCGCTCGCGTCGCTGGTGGGTTCCGGTTGTCGTGGTGGGCGCGCTTCTGTTCCTCGGAGCGGTGTTCTACCTGGGTCGCGCCACCGGACCGTCGCACGCCCATTCTCCCGGCACGCCATCAGCATCCTCCGGGGGAGAAAGCCCTGTGGCCCTGGCCCCGCTTTCGTCCTCTGTGCACCTTCGCATTCACGTTCGCCCCCCGGACGCCACCCTATCGCTCGACGGAGAGCCGCTGGGCGCAAACCCCTACGAAGGAAGCCACGCGCGAGACCTGCGGCAGCGCCGCGTGGAGGCACGCGCGCCGGGGCACGAAACCGAGGCGTGGCTCGTCGTGTTGGACTGTGACACGAACCTCGAGCGTGAGCTTCGACCGGCGCAGGACGCGAGCGTGCCACCGAAGCTCCCCGATCCCAAGGACTCGAGCCGTCCCGCGCCCACGGACCGCTTCCCCTCCGTGGGCGACGACCTTCGTGGGAACAAGCCCAAGCCCGGGCAGCGGACGATTGACCCGACAGACCCCTACACGAAGTAGGCAGGTTCAGCGCAAACCCTGGAATCGTCGGCGTCCGAGGCGTCCGCACGAAGCTTGCCCTGGCTGCCACTTTCCGAGATGATCCGCGCATGAGTTGGTTCAACAAGTTCGAAGAGGGCTCACGCACCATCTTGCTCGTGGCCCAGTCTTCTGCGGCCATGCGCCGGCGGTTCGCGATGGGCGCCGTGGGCCTCGTGGCGGTCCTCGGCGTGGGGGGATACTTCCTGCACAAACACTCCGTCGAGCAGTCACAAACGCAGGTAGCGCAGGCGTGGGCGTCGCTGGACCAATGTCTGCTCGGTGCTCCCCTCGCCCAGGGCGAGAAGCCCAGCGTGCGGTTCCGTGCCGTGCAGCTTGCGGCGCTGTCGGTGTCCGTGACCGAAGCCGGCAACGAGAAGGGACAATGGCCTGTGCGTTGTGCTGCGCACGCGCATGCGTTGCGAGACGGTCTGGTGGGGACGACCGGCACGCCGACCGACAAAAGCCTTGCGTCGTGGGCCGACAAGCTCGCGGGCGCGTTGTCTGCCACGGGCGCCGCCTCCGCGGATCTCAGCGAGATGCTCGATGCGGCGTGGGAGCAAGCGAGCAAAGAAGGCATGGCGCGGGACAAGGGTCAGCCCTCGGGTCCGGAACCGCCTCTGCCCGCGAAGGTCATGACGCTGGACGAGTTGAAGTCGGCCAAGCCACTCATGAAGAAGGCTCCTGCCTTGGACAGCGTGCAGACCGATCTGCACCCCGGACCCGTGCTCAACCTCGTCATCGAGGACGCCAAGAAGGAAGAGACCCTGTGGTGCTCCCTCGCCCCGGATGCCAAGGTCATTCGCTGTGAGCCGCTTCCCTCGACCATCCCTGCCTCCCAGCTCGGCATGCGCTTACTCGGCACCGGCGAGGACGACGCCGCCCCGCTTCTGTTCGCAGGCAGCCGAGGAAGCGAAGGCGTCTACAGGATCGTCGGCGGGGACAAGATCACGGCCACCACGGCGCTCGGTGGGTATGCCACCAAGGATACGGCCGCCGTGCTCGGCTGGGACGAGGGCGGCAAGCGCATTTCGCTCACGCGAAAGACTGGCGCGGAGGAAGCGAAGTCCGTCCAGGTCAAGCTCGACGAGAAGCTGAAGGTGGTCCAGCCTGTGCGCGACGTCCACGTGATCTGGGACCATGTCTTGCTTCGGGGCCCGAACCGTTTCGACGAAACCTGGCTCGCAGCGGCCCGCATCAAGCCGGGCGCCACGGGCGTCGAAACCCCGGCTGACGTGGGCATGCTGCCGGAGTCGGGGGCGAACCGTCCGCCGAACGAGGTAGACCTGCCCTTCGCGGGGTGCCGGACCGACAAGTCCCGCATGGTGCGCGTGCGCGGCGACAGTCATGACTTCCTCTCGTTCTTCGTCGCCGACAAGTGGACCAAGCCTGTGAAGACCACTCGAACGGGAGGGGACCTGTCGTGCCGCCGCGTCGAGGCCTGGCTCACCCGCTTCGAGTCTCCTCCGGGGGCCGGCATGCTCGAGTCCTCCATCGTGGTGGAACGGTGCACCCCCGCCGCGTGCAAGACCTCCCAGCTGACCCTCGAGGAGATGTTCAAGGGGACGCTCGGGCTCGCTCCCGCGTCGGCTCCCCTCCTCGCGCAAGTCGACGGCAAGATCCTCGTGGTGTGGACGGCAGGCGAGCGCGGAGGCTTGCGGATGCGCCTCGCTCCTCTCGACGACCTCGGCAAGACCCCTGACAAGGTCTTGTTCGACGACCTCGTGCAGGACGGCAAGGTCCAGAAGACGAGCACGCTGGCCGACGTGAAGCTGTTCGCACGCGGCAGCTTTGCCGTGCTCCTCGTGAGAACGTCCGAAGGTCTGCATGCGCTGCACATCGACGCGGAAGGCCGTGTGCAGCCGCTGAAGACCGACGGGTAAGGGCCTTCCCGTCTCTGCGCCCGCATTGCCGCTCGCCCTCGTCAGAGCCGTCTCGACCCTTTGCAGCGGCCAGCTGCACGTCGACCATCAGCGAGCCGACCCCCCACGAGCGGTGACAAGGTCCTGGTGGCCTGCGACACTGCGTCGCATGCGACCCGCCCTGCTCTTCGCGCTGTGTCTCTCCCTTGCCTGTCAGAACGCGGGATCCTCCCGCGCGTCCCGCATGCCGGACCTCGCGCGGCCGTGTGTCCAGGCCGCCACCCAGGACGCCTGCGCCCTGGCGATCTCGTCGGCCGCGGAGCAAGGGGACACCTCCACCGTGGGCCAGTTGCTCACCCTGGCGGCCGACTGGCTGCCCCCGCCGCAAGCGGTCCCGGTCGCCCGCGCCGCCGCATGGCTCGCCCCCGCCGCGTGGGCCCCCCAGCATGTTCTGGAGACCCTTGCGAATCAGCCTCCCCCCACGGACCCTCTGCCTCCGAAGGGCCACGTGCTCGTCCTTGGCAACGCACGCGTGACCGCGTCGCCAAAGACGTCCGTCGACCTCACCCTGCCTTCCGGGCAGGGTCCTTTCGCAGGCCGGCAGCTGGCCATGACCTTGGCTCTCGCCACCGGATCCCCCGCCGTCGCATGGGAGCACGATGGCCAAACCCACCTCATCGCCTCGGCGCCTCTGCTCGAGCGCATTGCCAAGGTGCCTGTGTTCTTCGAACCTTCCGCATCGGCCTCCGCCGCGCTGTGTGGCAAGGCGGACCACGCGCTTCGGCAGGGAGACCGCACGCAAGCGTATCTCTTGCTGGGCGATGGGGTGGAGTCTCTGCCGGAGGACGCCGCCGCGTGCCGTACGCTGGGACCTCTGCACTACCTGCGCTGGACCCTGTCGGGGCCCGCCTATGCCGGCGTCGGCAACGCCCACCTCGAGGACCTCCGCAACGGGTGCTTGAAGACCGCCGCGGCGTCGGAGGCGGAGCTTCGCGAGTACTTCCATCAGCTCGCCACGCTGCAGGCCCACCGGGGCACGGAGTCGTTCGCGTTGCCACGAGAGTGGTTGTCCGCCGAAGGACGCTCCACCTACCTTGCTCACACCGATGCCCTTGCCGCCCGCTGGAAAGACGGTCGTGGCGATTTGCTCTTGGCCCTACGCGACGAGATGATCGCCCGCACGGAAACGCCGCGCGGCGCCTGCGACACCGACTTCCCCTCGCGTACCACCAAGGCCTTGGACGCGGCGAAACGTCGACTCACTGCGGCGGGACGTGACGACCTCGCTCTTCCCACCCTGCGCACCCGCTTCGGCGAGGATGGCATCGTCGCGGAGGGCGTCGAGGGCGTGATCGCGTGGACCTCGGCGCCCCACCGTCGATGGATCCGCGTCCCCGCGCTCACGGCCGCGCTGGCAGGGGTGGAGTACGCCTCGCCCTCCCCGCAGAACGCCGAAGTCCTCGCCCCCATCTGCAGCGCAGCCCACGACGAGATCCTCGCGGAGATCACGTCGGATCGTCGCGACGGTTTCCATGCACGCAACGTGGTCCGCATGATGGCGCTCTTCCGAGGCGCGGCGGTGTGCGGGCCTCCAGAGAGGTTCTCGGACGTGGCCGACGCCGTCCTCTCCAGGTCTTCCCAGGGGCCGGACGGCAAGCTCGGCACCCTCCAGGCTCTCGGGCTCGCCGCGCTCGAGATCGCAGTCGCAGCGCTCGACAAACGCATTCCGTCGGCTCTGGTGTCCGGCATGGCGCTACGGGACGCCATGCGGCGAACCCGCTCCTCGCTCGGGTCGACGGACGAGGACGTGGTTCTCGACGCGTCTCTCGGCATCTTGCTCGCGGGGATCGACCGATACACTGCCGAGCGAGCCGACCTGGCCAGGGTCATCGATGGCGCGATCCGTCGTCTGGACCCGATCGTGCCGAAGGCCGCAGACGCAGGGAGCCCAGCGCTGGTGGGCTATGCGCCGGCGGTTCACCTCATCGCGCACGCCTTGCTGGTGGCCGTGGAGTCCTCGGACAACCCGGACCGTCGCGAGGTGGCGGCGCAGCGTCTGGACCGCGTGGTGGAGCGAGACGTGAGCCTGTTCCTGCAGGCGCAGGGTGTGCCGCAGTACGCGGAGGCCATGGGCAAGGTGCTGCGAAACCTGGCGGCTGCGGTGCGCGCCCAGGGCAACGCGAAGGAGGCCGGGGCCATGCTGTCGCGGGCGCGGGAGGCGATGAGTCCGGGAGCGGACGAGCGCGGGTGGTGGTCCATCGGCTTGAACCTCGCTCGCCTTGCTTCGCTCGACCTGGCGTTGCACGCATCGCTTGCTGAGGGGACCAAGCCTTCGGTGGAGGCCGACATGGCCCTGTGCGATCAAACGCTGCAGCGACTCGTGGACCATGCGATGCGGGACTTCCCCGAGAGGCGCGACGGCCTCGATGCGCTGCACCTCTTGCCCGCCCTGCACCGCGCGACGTTCGCGGGGCTCTTTCTCGCCGAGGACGATGACGCTCGGTGGGCGGTGGCACTCGACGCGGCGGGCAGGGCTTCCCAGCCAGCGCTCGAGCGTCTGGCCTTGCGCAACGCCTCGGCCAAGGATGCAGGATTCCTTGCCGTCTTGATGGACGCGCTTCAACTCGCGCATGCGGGGGGCGGGCCGCGCCGGCTGGTGGAAGACAAGGCAGCGCGCCAACGCTGGGCGGCCGAGTTCTCCTCCCGGGCGAAGACGTATCCGCCAGAGTTGGCTCTTGTGGCGGAGATCGCGGCCGGGGTTGGCGCTCACGAGGCCGCGCCCCACGAGGCTACAGGGCACTTTCGCGCCGCCGCCGGGCTCGCCGCCAACCCGCGCAATGTCCCCTATCTTCCCCGGCTCGTGGAAGCGGCCGTGCTGCACCACGGGGGAGACACGGCGGGCGCCGCCTCCGTGGTGGAAGAGATCCTCGCGTACGGACAGGAGGCTCGCACGTGTGGTGCCCCGCACGAGGTCGACGCGTTGCTGCCGTACCGCGCCTGGGCTGCGGAGAAGCTCGGAAAGCACAAGGAGGCGGATGCCTCCCTGGCGCTCTTCCTGCAGCGAACTGCCCTGTTCTCCGGGCAAGGCAAGCTGCAGTGTCGCCTTCGCTCCGACCGGCCAGCCATCATCCTCACCGCCGATGCCCACCAGATGATGGATCGGCTCTTCTTCCGGGGCGAGAGGCCCTCGGGCAGTTTCCAGAGCGGTGTGGGGTTCGGAGGCGCACATCACGAGGACCGTCTCTTCTGTACGGCGTTTCCCGTGCTCGGTCCGCGACCCGATCTGCAGCTCGCCACCCACCTCACGCGCGCGGCCTATGCCTTCCGTGCGGCCGACGACCGCGCCGCTCACCAGGCCCTCGGCCAGGCCGTGCTCATCGCCCGGCGCTTCCTGCATGGGAACGACGTGACCGTCGGGTTCTCCGATCGCTTGACCCTGGACGCTGCTAAGGAAGAAGCACCCTTGGGGCAGATCGCGTGGGGGGCGGCCGTCGCGCGCGCACGAGGACACGTGGCGTGTGCCGATGTGATCGATCAGCTCGTCCGCGTCGTCGACGCCAAGCGGGAGAGTCCGCTCAAGACCTTGTTGCAGGATCAACCCGATGCGCCGTCCTCGCTCGAGACGCTCGGGTTCGAGGCCGCGGGGCCCTGGGTGCGATCCGCCTGGGGGGCGAAGACGGAGGAGGACGTGCGCGCGATGCGTGGGATTCCGTCGGGTTCGGGAGCGAATGCCTTGCCGTCGTGGGCTTGGGTGCTGCTGGCCGCGCAGGTCGACCGAGGGGCCGCGAGTCCGGGGCGTGCCCGTCTACGAACGCTTCGACCGACGGGTCAGGTCGAGCGCGTCTTGGTGGATCGCGTGCGCGCACGGATGGAAGCAAGCGAGGGGCGCACGGTGCGACCGATCTTGCTGGACGAGGCGAAGGTTCTGGCCGAAGGGGGGCTGCACTTCGAGTTGGTGTCCGGGGTACTCGACGCGGTGGCGCAGGCGCGAGCGACCGGTAAACAAGCGGAGGCGGGGAAGCTGGTGGACCTCGCGCTTTCGGCCGTGTCGGGTGAGCAGGCGCCGCTGGCGAGGGCGGATTTGCTGGCAGGGGTCTTCCGGAATTGGCCTCAGCGTGCGGACGACCTGACTTGGGCTGAGGCGATGGAACAGGTGCATTCGTCGCTCGAAGGGACCGTGCCCGCACCCGAAGAGGTGGACGTGCTCTACGCCGCGGTGTCGCGACTTGGGAGGCATCAGGCGTACTCACGCATGGGCAAGCTCCTCGCTCGTCTGGAGGTTCTGATGGGCCGCGCGCTCGGGCAGGATCACCCCAGCGCCATTGTGTTCGCTGCCGCTCAGCTCGCCGTGCGTGCCGTGCAAGGGGAGGCGGTGGACGCCTCGACGCTGCTCGGTCGTGCGCGCAAGAGCGGGCGAGTGGCCCCAGGCGTCCTCGCTTTTCTCCAGGCGCCTTCGGGCTCCCGCACCACGGAGGCCAAGGCCCTGTTGGGCGCGCTTCCTCCGCTGTAGACTCCCGTAGACTTCCCGATGATGACCCCATCCCGCGCTGTTGCCGTCACGCTCGCGACCGTGCTGCTCGCGTCGGGGTGTTGCAGCAAGCCCAAGGGATCGAGCGGTTCGACGGGGCCCAGTTTGGGTCCTCCGATCGCGTCGGCTCCACCGATGCGTGTAATCGAAATGAAGCCAGGCAGCGACGATCCGCCTGCGAGCTGGACGTCGCCCGCGCAGAGCAAGGCCGCTGCCCCGGCGTTCGCGCAGCGAGACGGCTACGCGCCGCAACTCGCGGGAGACGTGAAGGTCCGGCTGTTCGAAGCGGCGGAACAAGGCGGGGCGCCCATTTCCGCGGACGGAGGTCCGAGCCCGTGCCTGGTGGTCTGTTCCGTCCGTGGGTTGAAGGCGGTGGACACGGGCTTCTTCAAGATGCTGTTCAACACGGGAGCAGCCGACATGAACGTGCGTGTCACGCTCGACAAGGGCGCTGAGATCGTGGAGCGGGGGCCTGAGGACCGTGCTCACGTTCATGTTTCGGTTCCGCTCGTGGACTGCTCATCGCGCAAGCGTTGGCGGTTTCACTTGCTGGACCGCGATGGGGGGGAGTCCTTCGACGACATGGGCACGACGCACGTGACGCCCCCGTTTCCCTTGAAGAAGGCGGACGCGGTAGCGGACCTCGCCTGTCGGGCGGTGGCAGGGGAGAGTGTGGAGAGCGAGTTGCAGCAGTCCCTCGCGACCACGGACGAGACCCTCGAGCGCATTGTGGAGGACATGAAGGTGGACCCCACAGACTCTACCCTTGGGGTGCAGCCCGTGTTGTCGCGCATGCAGCGGGCGGTGAACGACCTGGCCGGTTGGGTGGGGTGGGCGGACCCGCGGGTGATCCGACGGCGGGACTGGGGGCTCCGCATCCTGGCGGCGATGCAGGAGGAACGGCTCGCCTTCGTGAAGGAGCATGCGTCCCAGCCTGCGAATCCGGTGACGTTTCGCTATGGCCGTGGCGAGTACGAGGTCGGGACGGCGGTGTTGGACTGCGATGCAGAGAAGGTTCGAGGCCATGTTGTGAAGCAGGAGGAGCGGTTGCGGGCGCAGCCCCCCATCGTGTGCCTTCTCACGCTCAAGACGCGGAACCTGGGGGGCGATATTCTCTCTTCCTCTTTGGGGGAGGGGCTTGGGTGGAACATGGTCGTGGCGCGCGACGACGGCGAGACGGCTCAGCCGCGTTTCCTTGCGTTCGAGGGGGCGGGGGTGACGCGGGCCGAGACCGGGGTCGACATTCTCGCCGAGGGCGCGTCGGGTACGGTGGTGCTCGGTTTGCCTGCGGCGGCGTTTTCCGATGCGGCGCGACCGGTGCTGCTCGTGATGAGCCCCTTCATGAGCGAAGGGCCGGTGTTCGTGCCTTTGCCGGCGTCCCCTGGTCCTGCCCCCGCGGTCGTGTCGAGCGCGCGCGGGAAGTGAGGGGATCGCACTTCAGAGAACCACAGAGGACGCAGAAGGCACAGAAGGTTGGTGCGGAGGTAGGCCGTGCGTGTCGCGCCTGACTCCGCACGGCAACGCCGACCCGAGGAGCATCAGCCCTCAGGGAGGTAATTAGTGCAGAGTGCCCGAAGTCCCTACCGGGTTGAGGGTCGACCACGACCATGGGCGGATGGCGGACATCAACTAGGAGCTGAGAACACGGAATGCGAATTCGAACTAGGAATGGGCGGAGCCAGAGGCAACACGCACGACCCAGCTCCGTACACACCCTTCTGTGCCTTCTGCGACCTCTGTGGTCCTCCGGAGTGTGATCCCGGTATTTACTTCGGGCACACGGCACTAGGTCGCGAAGCCATCCAGTGACGAGGAACTGCCGCACCCCCGTGAGCCGATCTTCGTCCCTTCGCGGCACTGACTGCGCGAGGTACGAAACATGACACCGAGCAATCTGGGTCTTGCAACGGCAATGGTGATGCTTGCGGCGTGCTCAGCGGGAGCCGGAGGCGACGTCATCGGCCAGGGCGGGGGGCAAGCAGCCCAAGGGGATTCATCCACGGGAGGCGGACCTGGGGCCGATGGGGGCTTCGTCATCGATGGATCCTCGGGTGGGGGGGCGACGGACCCGAGCTGTGCTGCGAAGACCTACGGGGCGACCCGGGTGCCGGCCAGTGTCCTTCTTCTGCTGGACCGGTCGTTGAGCATGGAGGACTGCCCCGGGACCGAGGCATGCGCGGAGAGCAAGTGGGAGAGTGCCCGGATTGCCATCACGGGGGCCCTCGGCCAGGCGCCTCCAGAGCTTCGCGTGGGGCTTTCGTTGTTTCCGGCGAGTGTCTACGGCGGCTACACGCAATGTCGCAACTGTCTCATCGAGTCGATGACGTCGGGGCAGGTCTCCGCGGCTTGCGCCCCGGTGCTCGACGATTGCGGGTGCCGTGACGTGAACGCGGTGCCGAACGTACCGGTCGACGAGCTCTCGGTGTCTCTGCCGAAGATCGATGCGGCGCTGACTGCGAACAAGCCCGACTACAACACACCGACGCTCCACGCGCTGGGGGCTGCCTACCAGATCCTCAACGGGTTGCCGAGTGACAGCGAGAAGTACGTGCTTTTGATGACCGACGGGGACCCTACCGTGCACGAGTTGACCAAGCAGGTGTTCGTGCCGCCGATGAACTGGTACGACCAGCCCGAGCGGTATGGTGCTTGCGGGGAGCTGCAGGACATCCTTTCGAGTGCGCATTCCGCGGCCACGGGCGCGCCGACGGTGAAGACGTTCGTGGTCGGATCTCCGGGCGTCACGAACACGGCGTTCATGTCGGCGCTCGCGGTGGCTGGGGGGACGGCGCGCTCTGACGGGTGCGAGGCCACGGGTGATTGCTACTACCAGATCGGCGCGACGGACTTTGCGGTGGATCTGCAGGCGGTTCTCACGGAGATCGCGGGGCAGGTCGCCACGTGCACGTTCGCGCTTCCCCTGGACTCCGGGGACGTGGACCCGAACAAGGTGAACGTGAGCTTCCAGGCCGGGGACGGGGAGGCGCAGGGGCTCGCCAGGGACGCCGCGCGGCAGGACGGCTGGGACTACACGGACGGCACGCAGCAGAAAGTCGAGATTTTCGGACCGGCTTGCGAGGCGATCAAAGCGAGCACGGACTCGACCGTAACGATCGAGCTCGGGTGTGTTACGCGCGTGAAGTGATAGCGGCGCAACACGCCACCTCTTGACGGTTCTTTCGGCCGGCACCAGAGCGCCCGCATGCTGCTCAAACATGCGTATGCTTCCCTTATTGTCGCAACCGTACTGAGCGCTTTGCCAGGTCATGCGCAGACCAACCTGCGGGCCCAAGTCCCGAAGGCCGCACCCACCGTTACCCTGGCGCCCGGGGCCCCGTCCCGCTTGCTCGAACGTCCCCGTTATCTCATTGCCTTTGCGGGTGACTCCTACGCTTCCGGGGAAGGCGCACCCCAGAGTCCCTCCCCCAAGTGGCTGGACGAAGGCTGCCACCGATCTCGGGACAACGGCCGCCATGCCGCCGCCAACGCCCTTGCCGCACGGCTCGGGACGGACTCCGTCGCTTTCGTCGACGTGTCGTGCTCCGGCGCGACCATTCGCAACGGGCTTCTCGGCGAGTACCGCGGCGTGGCGGCCCTCCGCCCTTCCGGCCCGGGCAACGTGGCTTATCGCTACGAGCCGCAGGTGGAGCAGATCCGAACGTGGATGAACCAGTTTCCCGGTCGGAGGCTCGATGCCCTCGTCATGTCCGTGGGGGGCAATGACGTCGGGTTCGCCAAGGTGGTGACCGCGTGCATGACCCCGGGAGACTGCAACCGGGACACGGGGCTTGCGAACCTCATCCAGCGGGGGGACCCGAGAAACCCCGAGGTCATCGGCATTCGCGCCATGCGGGACGCCCTCACCCGGGTCGATACTGCCGTACGGCAGCGCCTGAATCCCAGATCCATCGTGCTGACGGGTTACCCCGACCCTCTCCGGAGTCGCACGGGGGCCTACTGCGACCGCTACGACGAGGGCTACCAGATCCTTGCCATCCCCGGGGTGGACAACTCTCCCGTGTGGGGAGCGATCGCGGGCGCGTCGGTCAAGGAGCTTTCCCGCACGGAGGCGGGCTGGATCTACGACAACCTTCTGCAACCCCTCAACACGGAGCGAAGGAGGATCGCGGGCGAGCTTGCGTGGCAGTTCGTCGAGGTCGAGGCCTTCACGAAACGCAACGGGTACTGCGCCGGCAACAAGCGCATGTTCCAGAGCCCGAAGACATCCATCCAGAGCCAGGGGGACTACAACGGAACCGCCCACCCGGACCGCAACGGCTTCAAGGTCTTCCAGGCAGCCATCGAGGCCGCCCTGATCAAGCAGCTAGGGATCCGGCAGCCCATGAGCGCCGCCCCGGAATTCTTCGACTGGCACATCCAGCCAAAACCTGCCACGGCGCCTCCCCCTTCCACGACGTCGGGGCCGCAGATCACGCGAGCCGAGCCGAGGCCCATCGCCGTGACCGAGGACACCGTGGATAGCCTCCGGGAGGAGCCCATGGCGCAAGGGGCCGAGTTCTTCCTCACCGTGGTCGGAAAGGTGGGGCCCGTTCCGGGGCAGATCACCGAGGTGGCGTTCCAGCATACGACGCGGGGCAATCCCACGGCCCAGAGCGAAGACTCCGCGTTCCAGACGAGCGTGCTTGCCGACCCCCGGCCGGGATATCACACGAGCAGGCTCGACAGCGCGAGGTTCGGGGAGTGCTCGGTGGTGTTCGTGCGGTGGCGCGCGAAGAGCTCCGCTTGGTACGACGCCTCCGTCACAGAGGTGAACCGTGCGCCGGTCAAACGGCTGAGGCTCAAGTGCAACGGTAAAGCGGTGGAGGAGATCTGAGGCGGAGCTTGACCCGCCTGGTGGTGACGCTACACTCCCGCCACCCTCCCCTCACGTGAGCGCGTCCGCTCGCAGAACGGCCTGAGCCGTGACCACATCATCCCATCCCACCTGGGTCGACGTCACCATCGGCGCCCTCAACGGCGTACTCGGCGACTATCTCGTAGAGAGAGGCAACACCCTGGCGACACCCATGGTCGTGGTGCAGGGAAACGAGCCGGTCGCTCTGGAGGAGGAAGTGTTCGCGCAGGCCGTGCCGGAGGCCACGCCCAAGGTGTGTGTTCTCGTGCACGGGTTGTGCTGCACGGAAGCGTTTTGGGAGTTCCCGACCGCGCCGGGCACCAGCTATGGCACGTTGTTGCGGGACGAGTTGGGTTTCACTCCGGTGTTTCTCCGCTACAACACGGGCTTGCGCATCTCCGAGAACGGGCGCGCCCTCGCGGGGCTCCTGGCTCGGCTCATGGATGTCTATCCCGTCCGGGTCGACGACCTGACCCTTTTGGGTCACAGCATGGGCGGGCTGGTGATCCGCAGCGCGTGCCTCGTGGCCGAGCAGGAACACATGCCGTGGCTGGACCGCCTGCAGCGCGCCTTGTACATCGGCTCGCCCCACATGGGGGCGCCCCTGGAAAAAGTCGGCAACGTGGCGGCCGCGGTGCTCGGCGCGGTGCCTGACCCCTTCACCCGCCTCGCCCGGGATCTCATCAATCTTCGCAGCATCGGGATCAAGGACCTCCGGCATGGTCACATCAAAGACGAGGATTGGGCCGGCCTCGACCCGGACGACGTTCTCACGGGGACTCGCACGACGGTGCCGCTGCGCAAGGGCATCCGGCACCACATCGTGGCGGGGACGTTGACCCGCAACGAGAACCACCTGATGGGCAAGCTGTTCGGGGACGCCATGGTGCCGCTGCGGAGTGCCACGAAACCAGCGGAGTCGGCCGGCGAAATCGAAGGGTTCCCGCCAGAACACGTGCGCATCTACCCAGGTATGCACCACATGCGCCTCGCGCGAGACCCGAAAGTCTACGAACAGATTCGGGCCTGGTGCCAGAACGGAGGCTGACGTGAGCCGGATCAAGGGACTCAAGGACCTGGTGCAGGATGGTGTTCACCACGGGACGACGGCCGTCGAGCAGGTGCATCGCGCGGTAGCGAGCAGGCCTTTCGATGTCCTGGAGGCCGTGCCGGTGGTCGGGATTCCCACGCGGGGCGTGCGGGTCGCGCACGACGCGATGTTGACCGTGGTGTACGGGACCATCCGTGGGGTCAACCGCATCGTGGGAGGGTTCGCCGACGGGGTCCTCGAGGGGATGGCGCAGGGCGAGGGCAAAGACAGCGAATGACGGACTTCGAGCGGATCTACCTGGAGCGAGCGGCGGACTACCACCGATTGATTGCCGCCGAGGACGTGAAGGGCCGCGTGGGGCACTGGCTCGAGGAGGTGCTGCGGGGGACGCGTGGGGAGGTCCTCGACGTGGGCGCTGGGACGGGCCGGGTGACAGGATTGATCGCGCGCGCGGTTCCCGAGGTGCGGTTGGTCTGTACCGACGCGTCGGCGGCGATGCTCTACGAGCTTGGGGAGCGCTGGAAGGACGAATTCGGGGAGGGCCGTGCGCCGGACGTGGTCATGGCGGACTACGGGTCGTTGCCCTTCGAGGCGGGTCGGTTTGCGGCCGTGACGGCGGGATGGGCGGTGGGACATCTCACGGGGTTTCGTCCGACGACGTGGCGGGAGGAAGCGCGACGGGTTTTGCGTGAGCTCGTGCGGGTGGCCGAGCCTGGGGCTCCGATCGCGATCCTGGAGACGCTGGGCACGGGGACGCGGGAGCCGGCCCCTCCGAACGAGTCGCTGGCGGAGCTCTATCGCATGTTCGAGGCCGACGGATTCACACGTACGGTCCTGCGCACGGACTACCTGTTTGCGACGCGCGCCGAGGCGGAGCTGTTGGTGTCGTTCTTCTTCGGCCCGGAGATGATTGCCCCTCTCGAGGATGCGGAGGACGGAGTGGCCCTCATCGAGTGGACCGGGGCATGGCAGCGTCGGGCTTGATGGCTGCCTTCGGGGGCCGTGTTTTCGGACCGAGCAAGTCCCCCGTCGCGCGGGAATGAGCCATCAGATTCGGTGTTCGGGGGCGGCCGGGTCGACGGGCTGGGGCGGCGTGTGGATGCGTTCCGTGCCGCCGGAGCCGACGCCGGGCGGGTGAATGCAGAACTGTCCGGGGCGGGGGGTCAGGACGGGTTTGGCGCGCTCCCATTCCCGCTGTTTCTCTTCGACCCAGCGGGCGGATCCGAGGAAGATGGCCGCCCAGCGCATGTCCGGGGTGTTCGACAGCGCGATCTTCACGCCCATTGTCAACGGCGCCGACAGCAGGGCGCCGATCGGGCCCCACAGCCAGAACCAGAAGACCATCGAGACCAGCACCACCAGCGGGGAGAGTCCCAGGGCTCGTCCCATCACGCGCGGCTCGATCACGTTGCCCAACGCGGTGTTGATCACGAGGTACCCGACCGCCACCGCGAAGGCTGCTCCCGGGCCGAGCTGCACCCAGGCCAGCAACACCGGCGGAACCCCCGCGAGGATGCTGCCGATCGTTGGGATGTAGTTGAGCAAGAACGCGATCAGTCCCCACAACACCGGGAAGTCAAGGCCCAGCACGGCCACCCACGTGCCCGTGAGCACCCCGGTGACCGCGCTGATCGCGGTCTTCACGAACAGGTACTTCTGCAGCTCCTTCGCCGCCGTCGCGAACCGCTGAAGGTCTGCGGCGGGGTCCCCCATCGCGTACCTGATCTTCACCTGCCATCGGCTGATCTCGAACAGCAGGAACACCACCAACAGCAGCACCAGCAGCGCCGTCGACACCACCGAGGCCACGCTCGACAGCAGCGACCCCACCATGGGCATCACGTTTCCCACCGACGAGAGGTGATCGTTGAACTCCCGGGAGAGGTGAACACCGTGGCGATCGAGCCAGGCGACATCTTCGCGGAGCACGAAAACGAGTCGGTCCTGATAGCGGGGGAGCGCCCCGTAGAAGCCGCCCAAGGAGTTGCCGACGAGGGAGATCAACGCTCCCACGACGCTCAGGTCGAGGAGCACGGCGAGCAAGATGGCCGCCGACGGCGGCACCCGCAGCCGCTCGAGGAAGCGGACGACGGGAACGGACACGGCCGTGATGACGATGGCCAGGGCCAGGGGCACGAGCAAGGGGCCTGCGACCTTGAGGCCGGCCACGACGATGACGAAGGCTGCGAGGAGAAGAACTGTCTTTTCGCCGGGTCCGAGCTTCATCAGGGGGCCTTGGGAACGCCGTTCGCGGCCGTGGGGTGACCGTCGCCAGAGGTTAGCCTACCCGAGGCACGGGCGCACCTGTCGGCCGCGGTGTCGGGGGTCATTCGAGGCGCCCCGCCACGTGTTGTGGCCACGAACCGCAGCCGTTGTGTGGATGCTGTGCTATGGCCCCAGCCAACGTGTCCCCGAAGGAAACCGAACGGCCTGTTTCGACATCGGAGCGCCTGCGGGGCGAACGTTCCCAGAACCAAGGAGACCCACGCCATGACCACAGCCTTCGAAGCCATTCGGATCTCCGACCGCGTGCACTGGGTCGGCGCCATCGATTGGTCCATTCGCGACTTCCACGGCTACGCGACCGAGCGCGGCACCACCTACAACGCCTTCCTGATCAAGGGCGAGCGCAGCACCGTTCTCGTCGACACCGTCAAGCGCCCCTTCTACGACGAGATGCTCTCGCGCATCGCGTCGGTGGTCGACCCTTCCACCATCGACACCATCGTGTCCCACCACGCGGAGCTAGACCATTCCGCGTGCCTTCCCGAGCTGACGCGGGTCGTTCGGCCTTCGCGCGTGCTGACCTCGAAGGCGGGCATCGACGCTCTCGCGCAACACTTCTCCCTCGACGTCCCCGTGGAGGCCGTGAAGCCGGGCGTTCCGACCGAGATCGGGGACGTGCGCATGACGTTCCACGATACGCGCATGCTTCACTGGCCCGAGAGCATGGTCTCGCTGCTGGACGGAGACGACGTCCTGTTCTCGCAGGACGGGTTCGGCATGCACCTCGCCTCCCTCGAGCGGTGGACCGACGAGCTGCCCGCGGACGTCGTCAACCGGGAGGCTGCGAAGTACTTCGCGAACATCCTGATGCCGTTTGCGGGTCCGGTGTCGAAGGTGGTGGCGAAGCTCGCCCCCGTCATCCGCCAGGTCAAGATCATCGCCACCGATCACGGGCCGCTGTGGCGCACCGGCATCGACGACCTGCTCAGTCGATACGAGGCTTGGGGCGAGCGCAAGCCCACGCGCAAGGTGGTGATCACGTACGCTTCGATGTGGCAGAGCACGGCGACCATGGCGCGTGCCATCGCCGAGGGCGCTGCCGCCGGAGGCATGCATGTTGCGATGATGGGCCTGGATACCGCGCACCGCTCCGACATCGCCACGGAGCTGTTGGACGCGGGTGCGCTCGTGGTGGGGTCCCCGAACCTCAACGGGCAGATGTACCCGACCGTCGCGGACGTGCTCACGTACCTCAAGGGACTGAAGCCCAAGGGGCTCGTGGGGGCTGCGTTCGGTTCCTACGGCTGGAGCCCCGCCGCGCTCGACCAGGTGAACACGGCGCTCGAGGAGATCAAGGTGGAGATCGTGCGCGAGCCCCTGGGCGTCAAGTACGTTCCCACGGAGCAGGACCTGCTCGCTTGTCGCGAGCTGGGACGAACAGTGGCAGAACGCGTGCAATCCCTCTGCGGATAGTCCGCGCCGAGCGCCTCACCGCCTGCCTGGGACCAGACCAGGCGTCCACGTCGTCTGCTTCAAGCGCGCGATCAGCTCGCTTCGGCTCAGGCTTCTCGCGAGAGGCGCCGGTGACGTCCCCGCATCCCCACTCGCCCTCGCAGCCACGAAGGCCCGCGTGCGGAAGTACTCCCCGTCGCCTTGGGCGTCGCGCAGGAACGTGACGGGCAGCGTCGTCCCCTGGACGCCGAGCAGGAAGTTGTTGGGCAGTGAGGGCTCGAGCACCGGCTCGTACGGGATCTGCATCGTGTCCAGCAACGGCATCTCGACCTTCAAGTCGTCGCCGTCCTGCGTCACCACGACCGTCCCCACGTTGTACGGGTCCTCGTACGTTCCCACGAAGGCGCCGAAGCTCGACGGGTCAACCGTCAAGTCCGGTGGCGTGCTCGGGCTCGGGAGTGTGCACAGTGTCGTGAGGGCGGTCACGAGCGTATCGATGAAGTAGGCGCCGTCCGTGTTCGCGAGCGTGACGAAGCCCAAGTCGCAGGCGGGAATCCAGTACATGTCCGCTGCGAACCCCGGGATGGCCCCGCCGTGCTGCACGATCAGGATGTCGTAGAACGGTCCCAGGAAGACGCCTTGCTGCACGATCAGCCCGTACCCGTAGCCCATGCGATCCAGGAACTCCTGCGTGTTCACTTGGGGCTTCATCATCTCCTCGCGCACGCTGTCGTGGAGCACCGCGTTGTCTCCGTTGCGCAAGAACCGCACGAAATTGGCCAGATCCAGCACCGACGACCATGCGTAACCTGCGGGGCGCGCCCACGCGTTATCGTACGTCTCGGGTCCCGCGACCAGCGGTTCCCCGGTCTCCCAGTGGACAGTCTTCCCGAACGCGAAGTCGCCGTCGGCCAGGACCTCCGAAGGCAGAAAGAAGGTTCGGTCCATGCCCACGGGCGCGAACACCCGGTCGTGCATGAGCGTACGGTAGAATTCACCCCCCGCCACCTCCGCGACGAGGCCGGCGTACATGTACCCAGGGTTCGAGTAGTTGTACATGCGGCCCGCTGGCGCCATCAGGTAGGCCTCCTTCGGGAAGGGGCCGAGCATGACCGAGGCCAGGTCCGCGTCCGACGCTGGCGAGCTGTCGACCTCGAGATAGTCCACGATGGCCGACTGGTGTGTGAGCAAGTGGCCCACCTCGATGGACGGCGCCCAGGCGGCATCCTTCTCGAAGCTGAGAGAGGGCAAGTAGGTCGTGACCGGATCCATCAGGTCGACGTCGCCGGACTCGACGAGCTGGAGCACAGCGGTCGCGGTGAGCATCTTGGTTACGGAGCCGATGCGAAACAGGGTCGAGGCAAGGACTGGGTCCTCGGCGTCCGGGTCCTTGCTGCCGAACCCTGCGGCATAGGTCACCTCGCCTCCCTCCAGGATCGCCAAGGCGACGCCGGGGGCGCCAAGCTCCTTGCGCTCCTTCTCGAGGGCGGTCGCGACGGCGTTGAAGCGTGGGTTGGAGGCGTCGATGGGGGAGTCTGCGGTCACATCCCCGTGGGCGTCCGGCGACGTGTCGGTGGGTGCGTCGTCGCCCGCTTCGGGGGCCGTGTCGCCGGGGACGTCCGCTCCTGCGTCCGCTGCGGGCTTGGGGCCGGAGGAGGTGTCGTCGGAACCGCAGGCTGGAAGAACCAGGGATGTGAGGAGGGCGAACAGGGGGAACGAGCGGGTACGCATGCACAGGATACTGACACGAGTCCCGGCAGTGGGGGATACGTACCGTCTACTCGCAGTCGATCACGATGAGTTCTTTGTCGGCTTTGCGATGGATTCGATCTCAGCACCAACCCCGTCTCATCTCCTCCGTCACGAGCTTCCGAACGTCGTCTTCCCCCCAGGGACGGCCGTGCTGCGTAAGGGGCATTCGCGCCTGCAGCACCCGCGGGGCGCCGAACCGGTCGACGTTGGACACGAGAAACCGCCCCACCCCCGTGGTCGTCAGCATCTCCGCCGCTCCCGCCGCATCGAACCCACCCCCCGACGGCAGCATCTTTCGCACACGCGCCTTGTCCAGCGTCGACCCGAGACGACCGAGCAGGAGGGTTCCGGCTTGGGCAAGGACCTTGTAGTCCACCTCCGTGAAGTTGCGGGTGCAGAATACCCCGCAAACACCGTGCAGCCCGCCCTCCCGCAGGATCCTCAGCACGAGCTGCTTCGCCGAAGACTCCCCCATAGGGGGGAGAAACGGCCCGATCTCGTCGAGGTAGACCAGGAGCTTCGGCGCCGACGACCCCTGCCTCGACATCCACGCACAGACGTCCGAGAGCACGGTCGCCACGAACCGATGTTGGGTGTGCGCGTCCCCGAGCCCCGGCATCCACAGGACGTTGACGGGCACCTTTCCGCTTGGCGTGGGCTCCACCAGGTCCGACACGCTGAGCCTCCGCCCCTGCGTGTACAAGTGACCCTGCTCCCCCTCCAGAAGCGTGCGCAGCAGCTCGGCCAGCGCGTCGCGCCGCGTCCGGGAGCGCACGAAAGGCTCGACCCGCAGCTCCGTCGGCTGCCTCACCTGCGCGATCAGACCCGCCAGGCTCGCTGCCCCGGAAGGCGTATCCAGCACTTGCGCGAGGTACTCCCTCGCAAGATCTCCCCACGCGTCCGGCACCCGCACGCCCCCGAGCAGCGCCTCCGCCATGGCCACCCGACACAGACGCCGTGTTGGCTCGTCCAGCGCCACGTCCGGGGCCCAGAGCGGATGCAGAGACACCCGGAGCCCGGCGTCCGAGCCCGGGGTCAGCAGGCGGACCTCCGCCCGCTCCACCCACGCACGACGACGCAGCTCGGCTGTCTCTCCGCCGCCTTGCCCCGGCGCGGCGAGCTGCGCGAGATCACCCCGCAGGTCGATCACGATCGAGGGCACGCCTGCGAGCGCAGCCTCCTCCACGATGCTCTTCGCCAGGCATGTCTTTCCCGAGCCTGACACCCCCAGCGCGGCCACGTGCCTCGTCAGGTCCGACGGCTCCAGGCACGCCGCTCGTCCGGTCCCGCGCTCCTCCCCGAGCCACACGAGCGGCGGTGTGAAGTTGCGATCGCCCGGCTCCGCCGGGGGCGCGGCCGGCCGACTGCGAGGCAAAGGGCGGGCCGAGGGGGCGAGGGCGCTTCGTCGCGGCATCTGGTCCACGTCCGGGAGCGTGCGACCCCAGCGAGCCCAGCACGGCTCCTGGGCAGGACAGGCACGGCACGTGTCGAGCTCCCCCGCCGGCGGTGGGGCGTCTCCCTCTTGCTCGTCGATCAGCCCGGAGAGCCAACTTGCGAGCTGCTCTCGCTCGGCCTGCCCGGGTCCTTGCACCTCGCGCTTTCCCACCGTGGCTTCGAGGGCATGGACCAGGACGAGCTTGTTGCCCAGACCCCGCGCCTCGAGCTCCAACGAACACAGCCAACCATGCACTTGCCCCGGCCGGTCCCCCTGGGCTCGAGACTCCACGTCCCAGACCCAAGGCGTCGACGTCGGTGCGTCCTCGCAAAGGACCCCGAGGCGCCCTTCGATCTCGACGTCCCCGAGCTGCACGTGCAGGGGCGTGGCCGTCGAGCGAATCGCGCGACCGAGCGCCTCCTCGGCGGTCCCTTCCACCGCCCGCGCCCCGACAAGCAGCTCGGCCAGGGTCGTGCATGCGTCCCGCAGCACTCCGTCGATCCGGCCCAAGGACTCCCCGTCCACGCGGGACGCGAGCTGTGCCATTCGTGCGTAAGCGTGCTCGTAGGCCATGCGCCAGCAAGCGTGGCTGAGCGCTCCCGCGTCGGGTGCGGCAGGACCGAGCAGGCGAATGATCTCCTGGCTACGCGGCGCTTCCGACGCGAGGTGGACCAAGGCCTCCTGGGCGATGACGTGCAAGGTGGCCTCGCCCTCGGGCTCCACGGGGTGTCCCTCGCGGCTCAGCACCAGCTGCCGGGCGCAGCGCGCAGCGATCACGACCTCGCCGATGCGCATGGCGGTCACGATCTCGCCTCGATGCCTTCGGGCCGAAGCAGGACCACGGGGACGCGCTTGCGATCGAGCGTGACGTGCACGATCCCGGACGCCACGAGGGCCTCGGTCGCCTCGTGGACGGCTTCGGCAGGCGCCTCGAGCAGCTGGACGAGCCGTGGCAAGGGAACGATGGCTCCCTTCGTGCGCAAGAAGGCGAGCACCTCGCCTTGCCACGCGGCCGCGCTTGCACGTGGAACCACCCCGTCGGAAAACGCGGTCTCCACCGCCCGCTGCAAGACCCGGTCGACCACTTCGATGTCGAACGCGGCGCGCCGCACGTCTTCTTCCGGCACGGGCACGTCCCCCGCGGCAGCCGCGTTGAGCAGTTGCTCGAAGGCGGCCAGCGGCCCCACCGCCTCGGGCTCGAGCCAGAACACCAGGCCGCGCGGGGACAGGCGCGCGAGCATCTCGCGAGACGCCGGCGGCAGGGGCAGCGCCGTCTCACGCACCAGCATGGCGCGGTCCGCTTGACCGTCGCGGAGCACGTCGCGCATGCGCTTGATCGCCGCCGCCACGGACTGGCCGTGCGCGCTGTTGTTCGCCTCGAAGTACAATCGAGCTCGCTTGCCCGATTGCATGAGCGTCACGCGCGCGCCGCCTCGCGAGCGCGTGCGCACCGCGGGGACGTCGACATTCTCGATCTTCGCGCCAGCCACGGAACGCCCGTTCATCCACGCAGCGACCAGCGCTTCGCGCATGGCGCCTTGCACGATCTGCTCGCGAACCTCGGGCATGCGGGGCGGGCGCCTGCGCTCTTCCTCGACCAGAGCGTCCAGCCTTCTTCGGACTTCGGACAGCTTCCTTCCATTCGTCCCGTTGGGCTGAGGCCCGGAACCAGGGATCGCCGTCCCTCCCGCCCTGTCATCCAACCACTGTCGCATGAAACGGAGCACGGCTCGTGGTGTCCGCAGGCGATTGCTGCGGATCATGTCGAGGAGGGCTTCGGGCTCGAACGGGTAGGCGGGGCTCGCAGGCGCGTACCCCAGTCCGCGCCAAAACCGTCGCATCCGCAGGTCCACGAGGGCAGCCGCCTCCTCGGGCCGGAGCGCCAGCAACGGCATGGGCGCCCGGGCCTCCAGCCGATCCCGTACCTGTTGCTGGGCCCGCTGACGAAGCCGAGGCCATATCTGCGTCTGGCAGAGCACGAGCAGCACCGTGGCGCCCCCCGCGTTGTACAGCTCCCCCAGCGCCGCCAGCCAAGCCGCGACCGCCTCGTCCCCAAGCCTCTCCGTCCCCTCGATCTGATCGAACGCCAGCACCAGCGGGACGTCGGCAAGTCCAGCCAGATCCACAAGCAGCCGCAGCCCCCGCCAGGCGTCCGTCTCCCCGTCCAGCACGACCCGCGTGCCGAGCCGTGTGGCGCTCTCTTCAGACAACGACGCCCCGCCGAGCCACGCCACGAGGTCCTGGCGAAGGTCCGGGTGGGGATACCCGGCCACGACACGGAACAGCTCGAGATCCATGCCCGCCAGCGCGTCGAGACGCTGGGCAGACAGCACGAAGTCGCGCTCCACCTCGCTCCAGCACGAGGCCGCCACCTCCGCGAATGCCCCCAGGAAGAACGAAGGCCGGTTCGGGATCACGTCGTCGAGCACCTCCACCAGGCGCGGACTGGTCCACGGCGCCCAACGGACCAGACGCGCCACGCGAAGAAGCGCGCGAAGGACGATCACGGAGAGGGGAGAGCCGACAGCCGAGTCTAGCTGTCCCGTGAGGGATAGCGGCCTGGCCAGATTCCGGACCGTCTCGTGAAGCATGTGGTGGAAGATCCGATCCGTCGACCGGATGGGCTCGATCGGCGCCACGGCGAAGAAGCTGCCCTCGGGGGCCCGCAAGCTCGCGTCGGAGGTCTGTCGAAGCCAAGAAAGCAAGTGGGTCTTGCCTTCCCCGGGGTCTCCCGTGATGACCTGCAAGACGGGCTCGCGCTCGCCCACCGCGGGGCCGACGAGGCGAAGCAGGTGCTGACGGACGGTCGCGTGAATGCCAGGGGCATCCGGCGGGTCACGGAAAGCATGGGTGAGAACGCTATCCGAGAAGGGACTGGGAGCTTCCGCGAGAACCCGCTCGAGCTCGTCGTTGGCGGCCTGGCGAGTCATCGAAGCACCACGAAGTAGAGCAACCCGCGGTCCTGGGTCTCGATCCCCGCCTCCCGATCCGCGAGCCGGCTCGGATCGTTCGCCACCTTCAGATCGAGCAGGTACTCCTCCTCGAGCGCGAGCATGGCGTCGTCGAACGCGTCCCTCGGCATGCCTAGGTGCGAGAGGGACTCGCGCAGGCGCGGCAGGGGAACCAGGGTCCCGTACCCACTCTTCGTTGCGAGCTGGTGCCAGGTTTCCCGGACGCTGCGAGCGAATGTCTGCAAGTCTGCGGAAGGACGCGCCACGACCGGCGCGGGAGGCGGGACGCGCTCCGCCCCCACCACTGTCGCGATCTCGTTCACCACCGTCCGCAAGGTCGCCAGGTCCTCGCGAAGTGCCGCGACCTCCCGAAGAACGTCGGCCAGGGTGGGGGGGGCGACCGAATCGGAGGGGAGCAACGCGCGCTTCCCCGCCCCCGTGATCGCCAGCCTGGGCGAGGCTCCCTTGCGAGGGGGCAGGGTCTCTTCCACCAGGTGGTCCTCGAGCAGGCGACGGATCGTGTCCGCGTCCGCCTTCAGGGCTGCGCGGGTGAGGGCGCCCCGGCCCGAAAGCGCCCGAAGCACCCGCTCTTCCTGGGGAGACATGTCTCGGGCTTAGTACATGTCCCCGCAAGTTGGTACCCGTTCGGCTCGAGCCGGAGTCCGGAGAACCACAGAAGACGCAGAGGGCACAGAAGCGGTTTTGTTGTTGGTGCGGAGGTTGGCAGCGCGAGTGATGCCCGAAGCAAGGGCGAATCCGCCGCGCGAGGTACTCAAGGGAGTCCGCCGCACCCTTGGCGTGCCTTCGCCTCGAGTCGCGACACCGCCGCGGGTGGAACGTGGGCGTCCTGCCCGATCTGATGCAGAGCCTGCGCTAGTGCACGACAGGCCGCGGGACTGGCGTGCCCCGTCGCGACGTCTTCCCAAAGGCGCAGTGCTTCTTGCGAGCGCCCATCGTCCAAATAGGCTTCGCCGAGGCGTGCTACGAGCGCCACGGTGCCTGCATCGTCTTGGCCCCGGTCGCCGCTCACCCGGTGGAGGAACGCCCAGGCGGCTTCCGGTCGGCCAACGCGCGAGTAGGCCCGGACGGCGTCCTTGGATGCTTCGCTGGCGAGCTTAGGGGCGCCGGGGAGGGCGGCGTGACGTTGGCCGAACTCGACGGTCTTCATGAACGCGGCGAGGGCGGCCTCGAAGCTACCGAGGTTGTAGTGAACCCATCCGAGCTTGTATTGCGCGTACCCCCACACCGCGTTGTCCGGCGGCGGGTACTTCAAGACTTCTTGGTAGGCGTGCTTGGCGAGCTCGAGCTTGCTCGGGTCGGCCGCGGATTCCTCGAAGAAGAGCTCGGCAAAGCCGAGGTATGCGCGTGGGATGAGCTTGGACTGCGGAAACTTTTGCACGAGCTCGAGCCAGTCTCGGCGCGCCCGATCCCGTGCGCCCAGGGCGAGGTGCTCGCTGCCCCTGTGATACAGCACCTCGTCGAGGCGAGGCCATGACGGGTGGTCGTCGTGGAGCGTGGTGAAACGCTCCACCGCTTTGCTGTGCGCGGCTCGCTCCGCGGCGTCGTCACCCGCGGCCGCCGCAGCGGATGCAAGGTCGACGTAGTTGACGGCAAGTCGGTGGAGGATGTGCGCGCGATCCGGAGCGCTCGGACGGGTGGCGGCTAGCAGTCGCTCGAGCGCCGCCGTCTCCGCCTCGATGAGCGGCCTTGCTCGCGCGGATTGAACGAGATGGGGCGCGGTCATGGCCCCACCTGTCGGCTCTGCCACCAGGACATCCGAAGGGGCTGGGTCGACCTGCTGCTCGCGCGGGCTCTCTGTCGCGGGGGATGCGGCAGGGGACGCCTCGGTGGGGGCGGACGACACGACAGCAGGTTTCAGGTCCTGGGGGGAAGGAGTTGGCGTGCATGCAACCATGGACAGAGCGAAGCCGCATGCGACCCAACACACCCGTGAACGATGAAGTCCCGACATGGGACCAGCATAGCTGCCTAGCAGCTGTCGCGCTTCGTTCACTCCACGGTGGCCCCTCGGGTTCACACCCGCTCCAGCGTCGATGGTAGAATGGGCGATGTTCAGCGTGGCATGGTCGTTGCTGAAAGGCGCGGGATGAAACGAGCAAGACAGATCGGGTGCGTGGGGCTGGCCTTGTGCGGAGGGTGGTTGCTCGGGTGCAGCGGTGACGGCTTCGCTGGGGACTCGGGCTCTGGTGGCGGCTCAGGCACTGCCGGCGCGGGAGGCGGGGGGACCGCCGGCGCGGGAGGTGAAGGGGCTGCCGGCGTGGGTGGCGTGGCGGGCGCCGCGGGCACCGCGGGCACCTCGGCTACCGGCGGAGCGGGTGGGGAGGCCCCCGCGGAGGTCCGCGTGATCATGGTCGCGACCACGTCGCCTTTCCCCCACGACGATCAACTCTCCGGTCAGACCGCCCAGGCGGTCACGGCGGGAGTGCGACGGCTCGAGCTGATCGACGACGCGGGGGATAGCTGGCTGCTGATGGACGAGAGTCCCGGCAACAAGACCGTGAGCTACGATGACGCAGCACGGACGGAGCTTGCGCGATTCCCGGCCGAGCAGGTTCGTCCGGGCCGGTACGTGAAGGGACGCCTGGTTCAGGACTGGTCCCGGTTTGACGTCGCCGCCACGCTGCATGAGCTGACCGAATCGACCCCTGGAACACTGCATGTGTTTCAGGCCACGTCCGACGGTGCCTCGTACGATGGAAAGACCTACGACGCGGGTACCTACGAGCACGAATTCGTCGCTTCCGGAGAGGCGGCTGCGTACCAGGGCACCCTGGAGATGCCGGCAAGCGCCTCGACAGCGGAAGCAGAGGCCTTCGTCGAGGACGGGGATTGGGTCGTGTACTTTCCCGTCGACTTGCACGTCGAGGAGCCATCCGGCGGGACGATCGAGGTGGAGGTCAACATGCACGACGCCTTCCGATGGACGGACGTTCCGAGCCTGGTGAACGAAGCCGGTGTGTACGACATTGCGCCTCCGCTCTACGAGCCTGTTCGGCAGTTCGGGGGGAACCGATTCACGGTGCGCTGGGCACCGTAAGGGGACCGCCTCTCACGACGAGCCCGGCTCCCGCCATCGCTCCTCCCGACGTCTCATCAACGCTTCCTCCACCTCCTGCCGTCGCGGGTCGTTTGCCCTGCGATGGTCGTGACGAAGCCCCTTCTCCGCGTTGCACCGCGCACACGCGAGCGCCAGGTTCCTCGGTTCGTTGGTCCCCCCGTGGTGTCGAGGCACGATGTGCTCCACCGTCACGTCAGGCGACGCCCCGCCGTCGAGCCCAACGACCAGCTTGGCTCGGCAGTGGATGCAGCGGCCCACCCACGCAGGACTGCCTCGCACGTCCTGCCGGACAAACGTCGCGTCCGTGGCCACCACGGAGAGGATCAAGTGCGCTCTTTGCCCCGCCGACATGAGAGCCCCTCAGGGAGGTGACCACCCAAGGTGGGTCGTGCCGTCCTCGAACACCCAGACCCGTTGCCCTGCCGCGAACGGCCCTTCATAGGTCACCGTGTCCCCCCCGGGGAACACCACCTCGATCCGCTCCGCTCCCGTGGCGCTGCCCAGCCCGAAGTGCAAGTACTGCGAATCCTGCCCTCCCTTGCCCGTCCCCCCCTGCACGTGCCGAATCCGACTCACACCACCCGCCTGTACCCGTACCGTCGCCCCAATCGCGTTCGCGTTCGACGCCACGTTGCCAATCGCGCGTACCTGCAGCCAGGCTCCCTTGTTCTGGAGTGTGTTCACGAACGGCACATGGGCGAACACGTCGGGGTCGCCGTCGTTGTCGACGTCCGAGACCGCCACGCCCCAGCCATTCTCCGTGGTGATGCCCGCGTGGTACGCGTCCAGACGGAAGGTGCCATCCCCGTTGCCCCAGTAAAAGTCCGTGGGTCGGCCGTCGTACACACTCGTGATGACGAGATCCAGGTGGCCGTCGTGATCGAAGTCCGCGAGGGCGGGGACCGAGTGCGTCTCCTGGTACCGCAACCCTGCCGCGCTCTTGGCCTTCGGCCAGTCCCCCGACACGTCCTCGAACTCGTGCGAGGCGTTCTGCAGTAGCACCTCGGTCTTGTCCGAGAAGTGATAGAAGCGCGGGTGCGCAAGATTCGCGGAGACCAGATCGAAGGCCCCGTCGCCGTCGAGGTCGCCCCACGCAGCCCCAATGGTGTGACCGAAGTACGAGTTGGTCGGTGTTCCCGCCACGCCCGCGGCAAAAGCGCTCTCCTCCACCGTGCCGTCGCCCTTGTTGCGGAAGAGCTGGTTGGCCCTCAACCGATAAGCGTTCACGAACAAGTCCACATCGCCGTCGTCGTCGTAGTCGACGGGTGCCACGCCCCGCGACGGCCGCTTCTGCGACACGAACCCATGCTCGCCCGTCCAAGACTCGAACGTCCCGTCGCCGAGGCCATGAAACACCGTGTCAATGTAATAGGTCTCCTTGCTCCAGCAGATGAAGTTCGCGAGGTACAGGTCGAGATAGCCGTCCGCGTCGATGTCCACCCATGCCGCAGCTGCCGTGGGGGACCGCACGTTCTCGGCCGCTCCCCCGCAGTCCTCGTACGTCTGCTCGTCCACGATGCCCGCCGCCTCCGTCACGTTCTCGAAGGTCCCGTCGCAGTTCGAGCGGAAGAGCGAGTCCGCCTCCGACGTCGATTCCGCGTAGACGAACAGGTCGAGGCATCCGTCGTTGTCGAAGTCGCCGAACACGCCGCCCGTGCCGGAAACGCCCGACAAGCCCGCGGATTCCGTCACGTCGACGAACGCCCCGGTCCCGTCGTTGCGATACAGCGTAGGCCCCTCGACGAGCAGGTCGTCCCAGCCGTCGTTGTCGAAGTCGCCGAAGGAGGCATGTCCGCTCGGGGCGAAGGTGACGGGTTGGAAGACGCGGTCCGCGGGCTCGAGCTCTTCGGTGTACTCGACGTGCAGGCGTACGAGGTAGTCGTACTGGAAGGGAAACGAGACGCCGTTGTAGAAGGCAGTGGCCTCGGCGTTTGGGAGGTTCATGGCACCGTGGCATTCGGTGAACTTCTCGCACGTTCCGGCCTCGGTTGCGTCGAAGAGGAACACGGGGTCCGCGGCGGTTTCGGCGCGGTGGGCGACGTAGACGAGACCCGGATGGGGGACGTCCACGGGGGCGTCGAAGACGTAGTTGACCCAGCCCTCTTCCGAGATGTCCGCGCGGCAGCGTGAGCCGGACCAGAGTGGATCCCACTGCCAGAAGTCGAACCCGTTGTAGCCGAAGTCAGGGTACAGGCCGGCGAAGACCTCGTGATCGGCAGGGGCGTCCTCGGGAAGCCCGGCCCACTGGACCGAGAAGCCGTGGATGCGGGCAGGGTGCGGCAAGTCGAACCGGACGGCTTCCCACAGCACCTCGTCGTTGATGACGTACGGGTTGCCGTTGACCTCGATGGACCATTCCTGGTCACGCAGGCTGCCCGCGGGCTGACCGTCGTCCCAGGCAAGCTCGGTCAGACCGTCCGGCAGGGGACGATTGCCGGAGCCACAGACGGGCGGTCCGACCTCAGCTTCGGCCTCCGCTTCGGGGCTGTCGTCCGTGGCCTGGTCGTTCGGGCTGTCCTGCACGATGTCGGGCAGCGCGGAATCGGCGCCGGCGTCGGTCTGGGGGTCGTCGTTGGATTCGTGTCCGCCGCAGGCGGTCAGCAGGATGGCGAAGGAGGCAGCTCGGGCGAAGCGCATGCGTGCAGTGTACACGCGCGAGTGCCGCGGAGGAGGGGAGGAATCGTCAGGTCTCGCTGGAGAACAAAGCGCGCCAGAAGCTGCGGTTGGTCCGGGCGATGTGGGTGATGGAGATCTTCTTGGGGCAGGCCATCTCGCACTCGGCGTGATTGGAGCAGTTGCCGAACCCGAGCTCGTCCATCTTGGCGATCATCGCGCGGGTGCGCCGCACGGTCTCGACCTTGCCCTGGGGGAGCACGTCGAGGTGGGAGACCTTGGCGCTCACGAAGAGCATGGCGGAGCCGTTGGGGCAAGCGGCCACGCAGGCGCCGCAGCCAATGCACTGCGCCGCGTCCATGGCCGTGTCCTGGGCCGCGGGGCTGATCGGGATCGCGTTGGCGTCGGGCGCGCCGCCAACGTTGACGGAGACGTAGCCTCCGGAATGGAGAATCTTTTCGAAGGGCGTGCGGTCGACCATCAGGTCCTTGAGGACGGGGAAGACACGAGAGCGCCAGGGCTCCACGACGACGGTATCGCCGTCCTTGAAGTGGCGCATGTGGACTTGGCACAACGTGGTGCCTTCGAATCCGCCATGGGCCTTGCCATTGACCATGGTGCCGCAGCAGCCGCAGATGCCCTCGCGGCAGTCGTGCTCGAAGGTGATGGGCTCCTTGCCCTGCAAGATGAGCTCCTCGTTGACGACGTCGAGCATCTCGAGGAAGGACATGTCCGGGGAAACGTCGCGAGCTTGGTATTCCTCGAACTTGCCCGATGCGTTGGGGCCAGCTTGACGCCAGACTCTTAGCGTGAGGTTCATCTACTTGTAGCTCCTCTGCGTCAGCGGAACGCGCTCGAAGGTCAGAGGTTCGACATGCCGGGTGGGGGCCTCGTCGTCACCCGTGTGCTCCCAGGCAGCGACATGGCAGAAGTTCTCGTCGTCGCGCAGGGCTTCGCCTTCGTCGGTCTGGCTTTCCTCGCGGAAGTGACCGCCGCAGGACTCCTTGCGCTCGAGGGCGTCGCGCACGAGCAATTCGCCGAATTCGAGATAGTCGGCGACGCGGTTGGCGCGCTCCAGGGTCTGGTTGAGGTCCTTGGCGTTGCCGGGGACCATGACGTTCTCCCAGAACTCCTCGCGAATCTTCGGGATCTTGGTGAGGGCATCCTGCAAGCCCTCCTCGCTGCGAGCCATGCCGCACTTCTCCCAGAGCAGCAGTCCGAGCTCCTTGTGGAAGTCCGCCGGGGTCCGCTTGCCCTTGATGCTCAGCAGCTTCTTGACCCGCTTCTGCTCGGCGTCCTCCGCCTGCTTGAAGGGTTCCGCGGACTCCTCCACCTTCGGGAGCTTGGTGCTCGCGAGATACCCACCCAGCGTGTAGGGGATGACGAAGTATCCGTCGCCGAGCCCCTGCATGAGAGCGCTGGCGCCGAGGCGGTTGGCCCCGTGGTCGGAGAAGTTGGCTTCGCCGAGGACGAAGAGGCCCGGGACCGTGCTCATGAGGTTGTAGTCCACCCAGAGCCCCCCCATCGTGTAGTGCAGGGCGGGGTAGATCATCATGGGCGTGGTGTACGGGTCTTCGCCGGAGATTCGCTCGTACATCTCGAAGAGGTTGCCGTACTTCTTCTCGATGGCCGGACGACCCACCCGGTCGATGGCATCCTTGAAGTCGAGATACACGGCGAAGCCCGTGGAGCCGACCCCGTGTCCGGCGTCGACGCGCTCCTTGGCGGCGCGGGAGGCCACGTCCCGGGGGACGAGGTTGCCGAAGCTCGGGTACCGTCGCTCGAGGTAGTAGTCGCGCTCTGCCTCGGGGATGTCCTTGGGGGCGCGCTTGTCACCCTTCTTCTTGGCAGTCCAGACCCGCCCGTCGTTGCGGAGACTCTCGCTCATGAGGGTGAGCTTGGACTGCTTGTCACCGTGGACGGGGATGCAGGTGGGGTGAATCTGCGTGTAGCAGGGGTTGGCGAAGAACGCTCCGCGCTTGTGGCAGCGCCAGGCGGCGCTGACGTTCGAGTTCTGGGCGTTCGTCGAGAGGAAGAACACGTTGGCGTAGCCGCCTGTGGCGAGGATGACGGCGTCGGCCACGTGGCGCTCGAGCTCCCCGTTGACGAGGTTGCGCACGAGGATGCCGCGGGCGTGACCCTGCACGACGATGAGGTCGAGCATTTCGCGGCGCGTGAGCATCTCGACGCCGCCGAGGTCGATCTGGCGGTTGAGAGACGCATAGGCGCCGAGCAGCAGTTGCTGTCCGGTCTGGCCGCGGGCGTAGAAGGTGCGCGAGACCTGGGCGCCGCCGAAGGAGCGGTTGGACAGCAGGCCGCCATAGTCGCGGGCGAAGGGGATTCCCTGGGCCACACAGTGGTCGATGATGAGGTTGCTGACCGTGGCGAGGCGGTAGACGTTGGCCTCCCTTGCGCGATAGTCACCGCCCTTCACTGTGTCATAGAAGAGGCGGTAGATGCTGTCTCCGTCGTTCTGGTAATTCTTGGCGGCGTTGATGCCGCCCTGGGCGGCAATGGAATGGGCGCGGCGGGGGCTGTCGTGGATACCGAAGCACTTGACCTTGTATCCCAGCTCCGCGAGGGTGGCCGCGGCGGAGGCGCCGGCAAGGCCGGTTCCCACCACGATCACCTGGAACTTGCGCTTGTTGGCGGGGTTGACGAGCTTGAGCTCGAATTGGTGGCGCTCCCACTTCTGCTCGAGAGGGCCGCCAGGAACCTTGGCATCGAGTTGCGTCATGTCGAATCGCTCCTGTGGCCTACTTCAGCAGGTCGGGAATGTAGTAGACGAAGAAGGCGAGCAGCGAGTAGCCCGCGCCGAAGACGAAAGCCAGCAGTACCGCCGAGTCTCGAAGATGGCCCTTCTTGTCCGGGGCGGTCCCGAGGGTCTGAAACGCGCTCCAGAACCCGTGACTCACATGCAGCGCGAGAAGCAGCATGGTGACCACGTAGTACCCCGCCCAGATCGGGTCCGCCAGACGCTCCGCCACCATCTGCGACAACGCCGGTCCCTCCTCCCCGAGCTTGTGCGGCAACGTGAAGTGCGCCAGGTGAATCCCGATGAACACAAGGACCCACGGCCCCGTCAGCCACATCGTCCAGCTGCCCAACGTCCGGCCACCCTCCGCCCTCTTCACCGCATAACGCTGTCCCCTCGCCTGGATGTTGCGCACCACGAGCGCCAGCCCCAGCAACACGTGGACCAGCACCATCGACACCATCCCCGCTTCCGCTACCCAGATCAGCGGCCCCAGGGACTCGAGCTTCTTCGCATACCCATCGAACGCCTCCGCGCCCGACAACATCGTGAAGTTGCCCGCCAAGTGCACGACCAGGAAGCCCACGAACCCCAGGCCCGTCAGGGCCATCAGCTCCTTCTTCCCGATCGACGACAGAACCATGTCAAGCCGTCGGATCATTCCGTCCTCCCCGAGGCGAACCGCCTCGTGATGATGAGGTGTGCGGAACCTACCAGAACGCCCCGCGCTTGCAAGCGTGGTCCCGCGTCGCCTCACGGGAACTCGAGGTGTCTTGCGCGGTTGTCCCGCTCAGCATTTGGGTCGTTTGCCGCGGTGTGCGGCGAGGTTGCGGGCCGATAGCAAGTCGTTCTCAACGTGGAGGACGACACACCTTGTCCTGACAGATGTCCTCGCCAGGACAGTCCGTGTCCCTGTCACACTTGACCTGGGAAGCGCCAGCGTCCGCAGGCGGCGCGCCGGTCGGGGACGGGGGTGAGACGCATTGCCCGTTCTCGCAAATGCGATCTCCCTTGCAATCCATGTCGTTGGTGCAGCCCGGCGCGGCGGGGGGCGCCGCCACGGGCGCAGGGGGCGGCACAGGCGCCGTCGCCACCGGCGCTTGGTCTGCCGTCCACATCAAACAACCCGCCTGCAGCGACATCGGCGGCTGCTTCTTCGAACCCGGAATCTCCGGCTGGGATACGTCCCGAACGTGGATGGCATCGCACCCCAGCGCCGCTGCCTTCTTCTGCATGTCCCCCGTGAGCTTGGCCCGCACGTCGGTCTTCGTCGAACGCGCCTTCTCCGCGGAGAGCATCCCAACTTCGATGTGCGGCCTGGGTGGCGGCTGGTTCTGGAAGACCTCGACGCTCGACACCGCCCGTTTTTCCATCGGGCGAGGCGATGGCTGGGTGGGCGACCATTGCACGCTGCTGGATGCGCATGCGGCGAGCCAGAGGGCTCCGACTGCTACCACGGCAAGGGGAAGACGCTTGCGAATCATAAGGTTCCCTTTCGGTTGGTCCAACGCGCGGCTGTTACCACGCGGGGACCCGATGGGTCAATTCACCGGGCTTGTCTGCCGGAACTGCCTTTCACGAGAAGCCCTCTCAGATTCCCGACCGCACCAGCGCCTCTACCTCCGACGCCGACTTCGGCACGTCCCCGGTCCACACCTCCGGCTCCCCGTCCGTGACCATCACGTCGTCCTCGATGCGAATCCCGCGCACGTCGGCGAACTTCGCCAGCACGTCCCGGCGCAGGTCGTCCCCGACCGCCGCCGTGTACTCGGGGCTCGCGAGGATGGCGGGGACTTGATAAAACCCAGGCTCGATGGTGACGGCCATGCGCGGCTCGAGGTCCCGGTCGAGGCGCAGGTAGCAATCCCCGAATGCCTTCGATCGCGTCCTGCCCGGCCCGTACCCCGCGCGATCACCCAGGTCCTCCATGTCGTGCACGTCGAGGCCCAGCAAGTGCCCCACGCCGTGAGGGAAGAAGATGGCCGCTGCGCCACGCTCGAGCAACCCGTCCACCTCTCCGCGGAAAATCCCCAGGTCTCGCAGCCCCTCCACGATGACGCGCTTCGCCGTCTCGTGGACATCGCGGTACCGCGTTCCCTTGCGTACGCGATCGATCGCCCGGCGTTCCGCCGCCAGCACGACCTCGTAGATGGCCAGCTGGGTGGGAGAAAAGGACCCTGACACCGGCCAGACGCGCGTGATGTCCCCGGCCCAGCCCTCGGGCGTTTCTCCCCCCACGTCCGCCAGGAGCAGGTCCCCCCGCTGGATCGGATTGTCGTGCGCAATGTTGTGCAGCACCTCCCCGTTCTTGCTCACGATGGGGCCGTAGGAGTCCTCGTGCCCGGCCGTACGCAAGACGCCCATCATGGCCCCGAAGACCTCGGTCTCGGAGCGGGCGCGCCCTGTGGCACGCATCCCCGCGAGGTGCGCCTGCGCCGTGACCCGAGCCGCCCAGCGCAATTGCTCGAGCGCGTGGTCGTCGTGCCGCAGCCGCATGCTGATCATGGCCTCCGCCAAGGAGGCGTCCGGTGTGTCCTGCGCGAGCTTGGCACCGGAGCCCGGGGTCACCTCGCGCCCAATGCACCGCGACAGAAGGCGGCAGGACGACGTGTCCTGGGTGGGAAGCACGGCGATGGACGCGCGCAACGGCGTCACGGCCTGCTCGAGCTCGGCCAGGGCCCTCACGGCGTCGACCTGGTGCATCTCCTTCAGCGCATCGAAGGAAGGCTTCGGCCCGTCCCACAGGTCGGCGCCGGGCTCCTCGGGTTCGACGAACAGGACGGTTCGCCCCTCGTGCAGCAGCAGGACAGCGGAGGGAATGGCCGCGCCGAGTAGGTAGAGGAAGTGGCTGGTGGCCCGGAACGGGTACGTGGTCGCGGGGTAGTTGCGCGAGCGGGGCGCGCCAGCGGCGACAAGAGCCGGCGTGTGCAGCTTGGCGAGCAAGGCCTTGCGGCGCGCCACGAACGCGGAGGGGGGCGTCTTCGGGATGTGCATGAGGGCGGAGTGTAGCCGCCGTTGGGTTGCCGGAACAACAGGTGAGCTGGGACCCAGATCCGGAGGCATCGGAGTTGGCCGCAGATTCTGCAGAGAGCCGCAGAGGGTTTCGTTGCTTGTGCGGATGTGGGTAGCTGCGTGGCGACGGGTTGTGCGAGGGACGGACTACTTGCGCACCTCGCGTGCGAAGTGTCTGGCGGTCAGCTCCTCCCCGGTGGCGGCTCGGACGAACTCGGGCCACTTCATGCGCATGCCCGGCTTGAAGACCTTCTCGGTGAGGAAGGTTCCGAACTCCTTGCGGCCGTTGAACGAGAGCGTGGTGGGGGGGCCCTCGTGCCGGGCCATCATCGCCAGGGTGGCCCGCAGCTGGGAAGCGAACAGCTCGCCCAACATGTAGTTGTGGTAGTAGACCGGCGCGATCGTGAAGTGAGGCTTGGAAGCCCAGTCTGCCGCGTTGCGCTCCTGGGGCCGGCGCAAGAGCTGGTACTTCTCGACCGTGTCCCACCAGGCCTTGTTCAGATCCTGGTCGGGGTTGTCGTACAGGGCCTTTTCGAAGTGAAGCATGACGAGGGCCCAGCGCGTGAAGATGAGCTGCTCGCGCCGACGCTGCTCGAGGATGTCCGCCTCGGCGGCCTTGACCTTCTTCTCGTCCGCCCCCGCGTAATGCACCATCCACGTGGGGTTCTTGGCGAGAGCACCGAACATCATCGCGATCGCCTCGGTGGTGAAGATGTGCGCCGCCTCTCGCAGGTTGTACGGCAGGCCGTAGTCGAGCAACCGGTAGTACACGGCGTGCCCCTGCTCGTGCAGCATCGTGTCCATCCACTCCGCCTTCGGCTTGATGTTCAGCAGGGTGCGGACGTCGCCCTCTCGGTCGATCGCGATGCAGAACGCGTGCTGGTCCTTGCCCTCGCGCTCGTACAGATCGCTCTTCTCGAGGATGGGGGCGATGTCGATCCCGATGTCACCGTAGAAGCGCTGAGAGATGGTGACGATGTCTTCCTTCTTCTTGCCCTGGAAGAAGTCGTCGAGGTCGACCTTCGAGGAGGGCGGGGCGTCCTGGAAGAACGGGTTGTCGTAGTGCCAAGGCATCATCTCTTCAGCCTTGACCTTGAACCGCTTGGCAAGCTCGGCGTCCATCTCCCCCTTCATCTTGGCGAACGGCTCGTTGGTGAGGGTCTCGAGCTCCTGGAAGAGAGCCAGCAGACGGTCCGGGTCGTGCTCCTGCAGGCGCACCTGCATCTCCCAGTAGCTCGCGTAGCCGAGCTTCTTCGCGGCCTCGTTGCGGACCTTGGCGAGGGCGACGATCTTGGCGGCGACCTGGTCGCCCACCTGCTTGAGCCCCTCCCAGATCGCCCGCCGCTTCTTCGTGTCCTTCTCCTTGGCAAGCTTCTCGAGCAGCTCGTTGTTCGAGTACTTCTTGCCGTCGAGCTCGGCGCGGAAGGTGTTGAAGGTCTTCTCGATCTCACTGCTGGCGCGCACCATCTTCTCCAGCAAGTCGGGCGGGAGCTGGTTGCCCTTGAACGCGAGCTCGGCGACCTCGAGCGTTCGCACCGTGAGCGGGTCGAGCTCGCCGCGTCGTTCGAGCAAGGCCCCGATCTGCTTGTAGCGATCCGCGCTGGAGTGGAACTTCTTGAGCTCCAGCTCCGCCTTCGCGGTCGCGTCGAAGTCCTCCTTCTTGCCCGAGTTGGCCGCCGTCCAGTACGCCGAGGTGTGCGCCTTCTCGAGCTTCGCGAACTCGAGCAAGTAGGCGTCCAGCAACCCCTTCGCTTCTTTCTTGGCGTCGGTCTTCGGGAGCTTGGCGGCTGCGCTGGCCGCGGTGGCGGCGACGGTCGGGGCGGGGGTGGGCTTGGGCTGATCGCACGCGCCCAAAGCGAGAGCGAGGGCGGCGGCAACGGCCAGATGCGTGGTGGAACGAACGAGCCTGTTCATGATCGACTCCTGCTCGCGGGGTGGACCGCCAGCGCCTTTCGCTTCTCGCGAGCGTGTGCGGAAGTCAAGGCAAGGGGGAAGACCGCGTTTCAGAAGGAACCAGAGAGGCCTGCGGAGCCGATGCCCACCCAGGGGCGAAGCGTCGACGAAGAAGTGTCCTTCGGATCGTCTCCGGAGGGGGCGACCAACAAGAGCGTGACCCCTCCCGCGATCGCGACCGCTCCCGCGGCGAACGAGATGAGCGAGTTTCTGCCGTTGGCGTTGGCGTCGTCATCGATCCCGTCGATGCGGGTGCGTTCCTCCTGGGTGCAGACGCGGGGGTTGCACGTGTTGAAGAACGAGTCGGCTTCCTCTTCCCGGTCCCCTTTCTGCTTGTTGAAGTAGACGCCCAGCCCAAGGCCGATCACGCCCACCCCGATCGCGCCGTACCCGATGACGGGAAGTGCGCTCGCCGATCCTGTGTCCGCGGAGCCTTGCCCCACGGGGACGGGGTCAGGCGGAGGGGAAGCATCGGCCTCGAGCTCGAGGTTGACGGTCTTGCGCTCTCCCTCGGCGATCACGAGCTTCACCGACCGAGCGCGGGACTTGTCGGAGCTGGCGCGAAAGAGGTAGGTGCCCGGGTCCACGCGACGTGCGATGCCCACCATCTCCGCGGGGATCGCCTCGTCGTTCATCGTGATCTGGGCGGACTCGTCGCCTGGGCCCGTGATCTCGACGGTGACACGGGGGATGCGCGCTTCGACGGCCTTGAGCTCCATGCGTGCGTCCTGTTGCGCTTGCACGAAGGGGGGCGGCGCGTTGGCGTCGAGCTGCTGGCGATCGATCTCGGCATACAGCTCTCGGGCCTTGAGGAGGCGGCCCTGCACGGCATGCGCGCGTGCGAGGTACAGCGTGTGGGTGGGGGCGCGGATGATTTCGTTGGCTCGCTCGAATTGCTCGATGGCTCGCGCGTAGTCACCGGCTTCGAAGGCCTGCAACCCCTCGTTGGCCGCGGTTCGCGCTGCGGCTCTGTCGTCGTCGGGGGTCTGAGCCCGGCCGAGAGGCGCGATCCCGAGCACGGACAGCACGAGGGTTCCTGTGAGAATGGAACGTTTCATGGAGACGATCTGCATGCCACCCGCATGCTAGCAGGCTGCTCCGATGCTTCCCATCTTCCGGCCCATCGACCGGTTTGAGCGGGGAAAGGAGGGGGATGGTCGAGGTGCGCGAGCGGGGCGCGCCTTGCCGCACCCCGGCGCGAGTGATACAAGCGAACGAAGAATGGTGCCTTGATGGCCGTGCGTATCGGTCAGCTACTCGACGGGAAGTACCGTGTCGTCCGTGTGCTCGGCAAGGGGGGCATGGGAGCGGTGTACGAGGGCGAGAACACCCTCATCTCTCGTCGCGTGGCCATCAAGGTCTTGCACCCGGACCTGATGCTGAAGCGGGACATCGTCACCCGTTTCGAGCTCGAGGCGCAGGCGGCGGGACGAATCCAGAACGATCACATCAACGAGGTCCTCGACCTCGGGACGTTGGAAGATGGGTCGCGCTTCATCGTGCTGGAGTTCCTCGAGGGGGAGACGCTCAAGGATCGGGTCAAGCGTGCGGGGCGACTGACGCCGATGCAGGCGGTCCACGTGGTGAGGCAAGTGCTCGTGGGGCTGTCGGCGGCGCACCGGGCGGGGATCGTTCATCGCGACCTGAAGCCGGGGAACGTCTTCATTCTGTGGGAGAAGCTGGGCCAGCGGGACTTCGTCAAGATCATCGACTTCGGCGTGTCGAAGTTCCTCTTGAGCCGAGAGAGCGAAGAGCTGGACGCGGCGCACGCGAACACGGTGCTCGGCACGCCGCACTACATGGCGCCCGAGCAACTCCGTCGCAGCGGCGGCGTGGATGCCCGCGCGGACCTGTATTCGGTCGGGATCATTCTCTACAAGGCCGTCACGGGCCGCGTTCCCTACCACGCGCATTCGGTGCGCGAGCTTCTGGTGAAGCTGACGACCACGGCTCCGGTACCCGCCGCGCATTGGGTGGCAGGGCTCGAACCCGCCTTCCTGCGGATCCTCGACAAAGCGATCCAACGCGACGTGGACAAACGGTTTCAGTCCTCGGACGAGTTCCTCGCCGAGCTGGAGCAGTGGCGCATGGAGATGGCGGCGAGCGAGCTCCCGTACTTCACCGAAGACGGGCTCATGTCCACCATGCACAACGTGTCCCTCAAGCGTGGAAGCAGCTCGGAAGTGTCCGTGCCTCCCGTCCACGTGTCTGCCCCAGGCACGGACTCGGTCTCCCTCCAAGAGCTATCCGAGGTTTCCCTCGCGTCGATGCCCTCCGCCAACTCAGGCCCGGCACAAGTCCAGTCGACGGGTGATGCCGCTCGAGCCCTTCAGCGTCCGCCGTCTTGGGGACCCAGGGTCGCTGCCGTCGTGCTCGTGATCGCTGCCATGGGAGGTGTCGCCGCGGGCGGCTGGTACCTTTCCAGAACGCTGCGCCCACCCGTCTCGACCGCGGAGGCCCTCGCGGAACCGAGTGACTCTGCCGTGGCACCGACCGACGCCGTTCCGTTAGCGTCTTCGGCCGTCGTGGAGCCGCCGCCGACAGCGGTCGAGCCGAGCCCCGCGGATGGTGAGCCCAAACAGGAAGAGCCCGTGATCTCGGTGACCGAGTTGCCCACTGAGCCCGGAGCCCCTCCAGGTCCAGCCGTACGGGTCGACCCGGGCGCGCCGCGAACGAACGGACCGACTCGCCCCGGGGGCAAGAAGGAAGAGCCCAAGGACGAGCCCGCTTCGGAATGGGGTTACTGACGCGGTCGTCGTTCTCGTCGCGCTCTGTCCGAGGGGATTCTTCGTGACGGCGCAGGTCGCGTGCTGGGCCCTTGTGGATCCTTCGTTTCGCGAGAACGCGGCGTTCCGGACGGTGACCCATCGCGTGGACGTCGTGAACGAAATCGCTGCAATTAGCGGGGCTGAAGGCCGTCCGCAACGAAACGTGAAGTCATGATTTGTTCAGCTATGCAAGGCCTGTCGACGCGGGCAGTATCGATGAACTCGGGAGGGCGACCGCCGGAGGCTGGAGCGGAAAGGGAGTCGAGGTCCGGAACCGCCGAGCTGTTCTCAAGCATGGCTCAAAGGTTCCGACACAGGGGGCCGGCAACTGGGCTCCAGCCTCCAGCGGTCGTTCTCGCGGGGCCTCCGCGGAGCAAGCGATGAACCAGGGGGTTCGGTCGGCCCGCGGTAGGAAGACGGCGGTGGCGGCCGCCCTGCTCACCGCAGGCTTGCTCTCGGTCGTTCAGGGCAAGGTGGAGCGCCCGATGCTGCTCGCGGAGCGCTTCGTGTCCGGTGCCGGCTGGGTCGAAGTCGCCCTCCTCGCCCTGTACGCGGGATGGGTCACCCACCACGTGCTCGACCCGCGAAGGTCTGCGCTCTGGCGTCGCCGCGTCTGGGGTCTGTTCTCCATCGTGTTCTTCCTGCAACTCGCCCTCGGTCTGGCGGGCTTGGAAAACTTCCTCATGACGGGTGCGCTGCACATCCCCGTGCCGGCGATGATCGTCGCGGGACCCCTGTACCGCGGGGCCGGCTTCTTCATGCCGATCCTCTTCACGGTGACCGTCCTGCTCGTCGGGCCCGCCTGGTGCAGCTATCTCTGCTACATCGGCGCGTGGGACAGCGGCTTGGCCCACCTCCGAAAGCGACCCACCGCACTGCCTCGATGGCGACGCCCCCTGCGAGCAGCCATCCTCGCCCTCGTGGTCCTCTCCGCCCTTGCCCTGCGATGGGCCGGTGTGAGCGGTCCCCTCGCCGCCGCCTGCGGTATCGCGTTCGGCCTAGCAGGGGTGGCCATCATGGCTACCTGGTCTCGTCGCAGCGGCTCGATGGCGCACTGCCTCTCCTACTGCCCCATGGGGTGGATCGCCACGGTGCTGGGCAAGCTCTCTCCCTTCCGCGTGCGCATCGTCAGCGCATGCAACGAGTGCGGCGCTTGCACCCACTTCTGCCGGTACGACGCGCTCTCCATGGAAGACATCCGACGTCGGCGTCCCGGGTGGTCCTGCACGCTCTGCGGTGACTGCCTGCGTGCCTGTCACGACCGCTTCCTCGAGTACCGCGTGCTCGGCCTGCGTGGCGACGCCGCTCGTGCCGTCTTCCTCACGCTTGTCGTGTCGTTGCACGCCACCTTCTTGGGCGTTGCGCGCCTATGAGGACCGTCGCAGACTCCCCTCCCATGGCTCCGACCCGGCATCACGCGCGATGGACCGCCACGGCTCGCGTCGTGATCGCCGCAGGCTCTCTGACGTTGTTCGTCACCTGTGGCAAGGTCAGCGTGCAGCCGGGAGACGCGAACTCCGCGCAACCGATCCCACCGTCTCCTCGTCCCGTCGCTTCTTCCGTCGCCACGTTCGAGCCGGATGCCTCTCCCCCACAAGATGCCTCCGATCGGGAAGGGAGCGCCGACGCGACGCAAGAGACGCCCATCGTGCAGGGGGAGACGTGGACCGACGCGCACCAAGGCGTGGCGTCTTGCGATGACTACCGGACGTCGCGATGGGCGGAGCTGTACGCGGACCCGCACGGTCCTGGGCGCGCCCACGGCTACGACGGGTACCTGCTTCGACGAGTCGCGATCCGCCGCACGATCGAAGGTGTGGAGCGCGTGCACTGCCTTCGCGTGTACCACCCGAAGGAGCGGTCGGCGGCGGGCAAGCCCGTCCGCATTTCCGAGTGGATCGGCGCGCCCTGGTATCGGCTGATCGAGAACTCGCTGGCGCGTTTGCCCTGGCTTCACTTGCAGGTGGTGCAAGCCGTGGTGATCGACGACCGACCGATCTTGCATGGGGTGGCGTCGTTCAGTCGCGAGGACCTGTCGAAGGACGCGCGGGACGGGCACACGATCTGGTTGAACAAGAGGCTGTTTCTCGAAGCGAACGGGTGGGGGCCGGGCAACTATGGCAAGTACTGGGCGTACCGGGTGAACCGGGACGGGGTTCGAGCGCACGGGCAGGCGCCGGATCACGATCTATTCAGTCCCGTGTTGGTTCACGAGGTTGGGCATTTGGTGAACTACACGGTGGTGAACGGGTCCGCGGCGGACCCGACGTGCCCGCCCTGCGCGTGGATGTGTGGGGACCACAAGAACTGTGAGGACCTGCAGCCGGCCGATCGGGAGGCTTACTGTGTCACGTCGTACTGCACGGGGTTCGGGTACGCGTCGGGGACGGAGAACTTCGCGGAAATGTACCGGTGGTACTACCAGGGGCGGGAAACCCGGGCGCTGCTGAAGCAGCACTTCGAGGCTTGCTTCCGGGTGATCGATGCGTCGAACGGTCCGTGGGCGGCTCCCTGGGACGAGGGGTTGGGGGAGGTGGGGTCGTATCGCAAGACCCAGTGGGAGAGCTGTGGGGGACGAGCGTGCCGGGCGTGGTGAGGTGCGTGTTGCATCCTTCCCCTTGCATTTGACGTGGCGGGTGACCAAATGGTGGCTCGACCCTGGAAGGAGAGCTGATGGCACAGGCGTTGACGGAATCGATCCCGCTGGTGGATGAGCACAACTTTGAGCAGGAGGTGCTCACGAGCGAGCTGCCGGTGATGGTGGACTTCATGGCCGCCTGGTGCGGGCCGTGCAAGACGATGGCGCCCGAGTTCGAGGCGCTGGCACGAGAGCTCGCAGGCAAAGCGAAGCTGGTCAAGGTGGACATCGATCGGTCGCGCGCGCTCGCGCAGCAGCTCCGGATCCAGTCCGTGCCCACCACGATGGTGTTCTTCGGCGGGCGCCTGGTGAACGCGAAGGTGGGTGCGCTGCGCAAGGCGCAGCTCCATCAGCTCATCGAGCCGTTTCTTCCCCGCGCCGAGGGAGCCATCACCGCCATCGAGGCGGCGCAGTTCATTCAGCAGGGCCAGATCGTCCTGGTCGACACGCGCGAAGCGCCTGTCTACGGCCGAGCCCACCTTCCCGGTGCGGTCAGCATGCCGCTCGAGGAGATCCGAGGCCGGCTCGCGGAGCTGCACATGCTACCCGGAGCGCCGGTCCTGTATTGCCGTTCGGGCGACAAGTCCAAGGCCCTGGCCGAAGAGCTCGCCAAGGACGGCATCGGCGTGGCGTACCTCGACGGAGGCGTTCTGGGTTGGGAGGCGGAAGGGTTGCCCGTGGAGCGTCCGGACTGAGGTGAACCGACCTTGCCGTTTCGGGGTTCCAGCGCGATCCGCCGCTTCACCGGGCTGGGCTCGCGGCGACGGTGCCCCGCGCGGGCAATTTTGCTAGGCTCCTTTGCCGTGCGCTCCCTCGATCCGAGCCTGCCCCTCACGCGTTTCGCTCCGCGAGCGATTGTCGTGTTCGCCTTGCTCGTGGTCCTCGTATCCCTCTCGGGACAGGCGAGGGCGCAGCGCAAGACCTTGAGTGGCACGTGGAGCGCCACCTCCATGGTCGAGCGCTACAACGTCGGCGAGTGGGGCTCGAAGTGCGGCCCACGTCCCGGCGGGCAGGGCGCCCCGGGAGGCTCCGTCACCATCAGCCAGGTTGGCAACGAGCTGGACATCCGAGGCGCCGGCCGATCCTACAGCACCACGAACTGCTGGGAGCAAGCACCCGGGCTTCAGCGCGTGTCGCACTCGGCGTCCGCTCGCGGCTGGTCCAATCGCTGCACCACCGCCGCGGGCGACCCCAGGCGCGCGACCGTCATCACCACCATCTCCGCCACGGACGACGCCATCCACTTCGACGAGACCGGGTCGTATCAGTTCGTGCTCGAAGGGCAGAACTGCACCGCGTCGGTGCGGCGCACGCGGTCGTTTCGTCTGGTGCAGAGGCAGGGGGAAGCTCCCGTTGCGGCCAGCGCACCCCCCGCGGCCACGCCAGCGCCCACGCCAACCGCTTCGGCCCCGCCCCCCAAGCCAACGAAGGACCCGCAAGATGACCTGAAGAGCTGCACGTACCCCGGCGAGCCCGCTCGTCTGGAGGTGCGTCCCGCTCGCAAGCTCATTCGCGCCGGCGAGTCCTTCTCCTTCCGGGCCAGGATCGTCGATGACCAGGGTTGTCCCTTGTCTGTCGCTCCGACCTGGCGCGTGGTTCAAGGGGAGGCCAAGGTTTCCGTCACCACGGCGGGCAAGGTCACGGTCGAGGAGGGGTCACCGGAGGGAACGGCAGACATCCAGGTGAGCGTCGGGGACAAGAGCGTGCGCGTGTCGGTCGAGGTCGCGTCGCGTGAGCGTTACGAGTCGCTGCTCGAGGCGCGCGGGCTCAACGAGCTAGGGGAGACGGACGAGGCCGCGATCGCCGTCATCGCTACGGGGAGCCTGGGCAGTGGGGCCGCCGTCGCAGAGGACACGGCGAAGAAGCGCAAGACGATCTTCGCGGTGGTGGTGGGCGGTGCGGCCTTCGTGGTCGCGCTGGTCGGGTTCATCCTTCTGCGCAAGGGGGCACGCGCTCGCAAGAAGGATGACGACGAAGACGAGGACGTGGTGGCTCCCCAGCGCATGCAGGTCCCGGAGCGCGCCCACGGGTTCGCCCCCGGGGTTGCCGACGCGAGCCGTCCGCGACAGCGCCACGAGGTGTACGAGGTCGAGCGCGGGGCCGAGACGCCTTCGCAGCTTCGCATGCTCTGCCCCGTGTGCAAGGAGGAGTTCGTCACGGGGAGTCTCTTCTGCCCGAACGACGGGACCCGCTTGGTGAAGGCGTCCGCGGCCAGCGGCGCCATGCGAGCCCCCGCGGGAGGCATCTGCCCCACGTGCGCACGGGGCTTTCCCCCGGACATCAAGTACTGCCCCGAGCATCGGGAGCCGCTCGTTCCCGCGCCGATCTTCAATGCCACGACGGCGAAGCGCCCTTTGGTCGAAGCGAAGCGTGGCAAGATCTGCCCGACCTGCGGCATGCGCTACGAGGGTGAGGCCGTGTTCTGCGGGAAGGACGGCACGGCGCTGGTCTTGGTGAACTGAGAGGCGTGAAACGGGTCCGTAGGGGGCGCCAGCCATCGACGGAGTGCTTCCGCCAAGCGATAGGACGCCAGCAGGGTGGCGGCGAGGGCGGTCGCGGGGAGCACGGCGGCCGCGAGGTTGCCGGATGCGGCCGCTTGACCTAGCTGGGCTCCCCACGATGCGTTCGTTGCTCCCAGGCCCAGGAAGGCCATTGCCGCTTCCACCCCTGCGAGCACGCCCACGTTCACCACGACCATGCTCACCATGGCTCCCGCCGTGTTCGGAAGCATATGACGAAAGAAAAGGCGAGATGGGCTTGCGCCGAGCGCATGGACTGCCACGTACGTGTCCGACGACCGGAACCGCGTCGTCTGCGTTCGCACGAGGCGCACAGTTTCCGGAACGCGGACGACGGCCAAGGCGAGGGCCGACATCCAGAGGGGGGCGTCGGGAACGAGGGCTCGCAGCAGGGCCACGAGAAGGATGCTGGGGAAGCCGCCTAGCATCTCCAGCAACCGCGTGACGAGACGGTCGCTGAGCCTCCCGACACGCGCGGAGACAAGCCCGAGCGGGACACCGAGGATCGTCGCGGCCATCGCGGCGGGAAGCACCACCGTGACGAAGGAGCGCGCCCCATGGGAGAGCTGTCCCCAAGCGGACAGTGGCAGGTCGCGGGCAGTCAGAGCGAGGACCGTCGCGACGACCAGCACCGTGGCGGACAGCCCCATGTCGAGCCGCAGGCCGAGGGAAGCGCGCTTCATGTGTTCTCCCCGTGGAAGGCTCGATTGAGCCTCGGGTCGAGCCATCCACCGACCACGTCGCTGGCGATCAGGAGCAAGGCATGGATGGCGGTCGCGACGATGCCGAAGGCCATCAGCAAGGCGATGTCGTGGTCGAGGACGGCGCGGACCAGGTGCGGACCGAGACCGGGGAGGTGAAACGCATGTTCCACCACGCATGCGGCGGACATGGCGAGGGGGAAGTCGAGCGCGATGAGGCTGACGGCGAGGGCTCCCGCGGGCCTTCCCACGTGCACCAGCAAGAGCCGCGAGGCAGGGATGCCCTTGGCCTTGGCGTAGCGAAGCGACTCGTGGGAGAGCTCTTCGATCGCGGCGATGCGCTGGTGTCGGGAAGGGGCCGAGATCAGTCCGGTGGTCATGGCGGTCACGGCAGCGGCCAGGGCGAGCTTGCCGCTGGCGAAGACGGCGAAGACGGCAAAGCAAGCCGTGAGCAAGGGGACCGGAAGGGCCAGGAGCACCAGGGTGAGGGTCGAAGCCCCCTGGTCGATCGCGCCGCGTTGGCAGCGTGCGCCGAGCAGACCGAGAGGGAAGGCCACGCCGTAGGCGAGGATCAGGGACAGCAAGGCGAGGCCGAAGCTGCGCGGGCCCTGGGTGCGGAGACGGTCGAGAACGGTGACGCCGTCGGGGCCGACGCCGAGTTGAAGGGTGAGGGCTTGCAGGGCCCACCGTCCGTACTGGGTTTCGGTGAGGATGGCGGCGACGCGCTCCGGTCCCGAGAGGGTCTCGTAGTCGACGCGTGAGGTGAGCCACCACTCGCGCCATCGGACCACGCAAGGGTCCGCCTCACCGGGCGACATGCCGGGATGAACGCACGCATCCCGCCCCGTGACGTGCGATGCCACGCTCAGCAGACGCGCAGCTCGAGCGACGTCGTCTGGTGTCTTGCAGGGGCCGAGCGCGTTCATCAGGCCGTCGAGGGCGTAGGTATCGAGCTCGACGAGGACAGCCCTCCGGGGCAGGGAGCCGTGGGTGGCTTGCCGGTGGACGGCACGGCGAACGACGGCGGGTCGGAAATCGACGGCGCGTTCTTCCCAGAAGCGGGTCCAGAACGTGACGGCGTTTTCTGGAGTGGAGAAGGCTGCAGGGGTTGCTAGGCCCATGCGCTCGGCGACCGGTTGCAGGGCCACGGCCAGTCTGCCGCGGGCCTCGGGCCCCAGGGCGTCGAGGTGCGGAAGGACGTGGGGAAGAGCGGCTCCCCCCAGGCGAGCGAGCTCCTGCGCCGCGCGGTCGCTCGGTCCGTCGGTCAATTCTTGCAACGCTTGCGCGGAGAGGGCGCGCACGTCGCGCGGGTGCGTGTTGACGAACAGAGGAAGCCGTGGGCCGTCGGTGGGGATTGCGTGGTGGGTCAGCAGACCGAAGTACAGGAGCGTGGCAACCAGCAGGGCGGGCAGGATCCATAGGACTCGCCGAAGTGCGTAGCGCAGCATCGGGGACGGAGCTCCGTCCTACGGCTTGATGATGAAGTAGTAGGCGGCGAACACCAAGCCGCCGAACACGGCGATCACCAGCGCAGCCAGCACCCAGAGAGGTGTGTTCTCGACCGGCAAGACCACCTCGTCGTCGAGCGCGGCGTTCGCTCTCGCCCTTCGGAACTCATCGAAGTCCCTGCCTGCCAGCGGCGAAGTCATGCCCACGAGGGTCTGGGCGACCTTGGAACGGCTCGGCCCGTGGTCCGTAAGCCGGTCCTTGACCTCGGACCCGATCTTGGGCTCGTCGAGGGCCTTGACCGTGCCGCGACGACCAGGGATCGTCGGCTCGGAGGTTGCGTCCTCCGGCAACAGATACTTGGTGTAGCGCAGCGGCGGGTCCTCGTCGGACGGGTCGGGGAGCCCCTCGCCTTCGAACCGCGCCACAATGACCGTGACGTTGTCGTGCCCTCCGGCGTCGTTCGCCTTGTCGGTCAAGACCTTGCAGGCTTCGACGGTGTCCGGGTGGTCCAGCAGGGTCTGGCGGATGTCATCGTAGCGGACCATGCCGCTGAGGCCGTCGGAGCACATGAGTAGGACGTCGCCGCGACGCAGGGGAACGAAGGTGAGGTCCACCTGAACGGTATCGGCGGTGCCGAGGGCCTGGAGGATGATGTTGTTGTGCTCGAAGTTCTCGGCTTCTTCCTCGGTGAGCTGGCCGGCTTCGATGAGCTGGTTGACGAGGGATTGGTCGCGCGTGACCTGGACGAGCTGTTGGTTCCGCAGGATGTAGGCTCGGCTATCCCCGACCTGGCCGAGGAAGAGGAACGAGTCGAGCATGGCGGCGACGGTGGCGGTGGTCCCCATGCCGCGGTGGTGGCGGTCGAGCTTGGCTTCGCTGTAGATGCGGAGGCCGGCGGCCTCGACGGCACGCACCATGCGACGGGCCAGGTCGTCGTGGTCCTTGGGGAGGTCTCCCTCGACGAGCTTTTCGTAGATGATGTTGACGGCCAGCTCGCTGGCGACCTCGCCGGCGGCCGCACCGCCCATGCCGTCGCAGACGGCCATCAAGGAGCCGCGGTCGCCGACGACCTGGATTCGGTCTTCCTCCCGGATGCTTCGGGACTTCCGGGTGAGGTCGGCGATGATGAAGCTATCCTCGTTGTGCTCGCGGATGCGTCCCACATCGGTACGACCGAAGATGTGGACACGAATGTCACCAGCGGGCTGGGATGGGGAAGCCTCGGCCATTTGCCCTTCGAGTTCGGTCACCCTGGTGCGAGCTCCACGCGGAACAAGTGCTGCCCTACGCGGATGGAGTCTCCATCCTGCAGGGAGCAATCGCCACGAATCGCGACGAACGAACCGTTCGACGAGTTCAGATCCACGAGCGTCATGGTTCCGGAAGACGTGGACCGTCGAATGGCCGCGTGTCTTCTGGACATGTAGGGATCGTCTGTGAACACGATGTCACCCGACTCTCGACCGATGACAGTCTCGAGTCGGTGCAGATGGTACACGTCTCGGGCCACTCCCTCCACAGTTCGTTGCACGAGGCGTGCAGGACGCGGCAAAGCAGGGGATCCGAACACAAGCGTCCCGTGCTGTACGGCAGGTCCCAGGCCAAGCTCCGCGTCCATAGCGACCTCGAACCTTAGCACCTCCACCCCCAACAGGAGCAAGTCACCGTCCACCAGGGGGTGCGGATCGCGAAGCCGGACGAAGACCCCGTTGGTCGACGCCAAATCGCGCACCTGCCAGGTGCCGTTCACCCGGAGCAGGCGGGCGTGCCTGGGGGACATGTACTTGTCCTCTGGCAGGACGACGGCGCCTTCGGAGCGACCGATGTCGACCTGGTCGCCGACGAGCGGGAAGCTGGGTCCTTCTTGGCCGTCTCCCCCGACCACGACGAGACGCCCGGCCGGGATGGACGAGGAGCCTGAGAAGGGGACGTACTGGCCGGTCTTGGTGCCGGGGGCTTGCTCGCCGAGCACCTCGTCCCGGGTCTCTGTGGGGCTCTGGGAGGTGGTTGGGCGGGTCCTGGACCGGTCGGAGGCGGCGGGCGGTGCGGGGGACATGGCGGCGGCAGGCGGCGGCGTAGGCGGCGCGACAGCAGCTCGCGCTTCGTCCGCCATGCCGGGGCGGGTGAACGCGAAGTCCCCCGCTTTCGCCGGGCTAGCGGCGATGACAGGGGCAACCGCGACGACGGCAGGGGCCGGACTCGGCTCCGGGTCGTGTTTCGCGTAGTGGTCTGGCGGTCGGGCCCCACGCGACACGGGGGCAGCGCCCGTGGGAAGCGGAGCGCCGCAGAACTTGCAGAATCGCATTCCCCCGTCACATACCCCTTGACAGCGGTCACAAGTGATGGCGGCGGGCTTGGGGGGGGTGGGGTCGGCCGAGGAGACCTGCACGACCCCGGCGGGCGGGATCGGCGACGGTCGGGTGGGGATCTCGTCCGAGGGGGACGCCGCGAGGACGGGCGCGCCGCACGACACGCAGAACTTCCCCTCGGCTGGGTTGCGGGTCTGGCACCGCGAGCAAACCACCTCGGTGGGCGGAGGCGCGGCGGGCTTGGAGGCCGGAGCGATGGCAGGTCTCGCTGGCACTTCCGCGGCGGCCTTGAGTCCCGCCGGGGGTGTGGCCGGGACCACACGGGGGGCGGCAGACTGGAGCCTTCGGCCGCAATCCTGGCAGAAAATGAGGTGGCTCGGATTGTCCCGTCCGCAGCGGTCGCAAATCACGGTCGGAAAGGGGACCCTGCAACGTCCTCGGAGTCAAGCTCCCATTTCGATCCGGTGGCCGTTTTGCGGCGCCGGACTCCTGGCGGGCCGGCTCCCGCACCGCCGCCATCACCTTTCCCGTGCGCTGTGACTGCCGAGCGCGTCCCGCGCCTCGAGCGCGATCGCGAGCCCCCAGAAGTGCGCGACACCCGTGTCCCGTTGCTGCCCCGCCCGGTCCGTCCACTCGAAGAACAGCATCGGACGATAGGTGGCCGCCATGCCCACCACGGTCGTTCGAGACAGCTGCACCTCGAAGCCGATTCCCCCGAAGGTCGTCACGCCCCACGCTTCCGCGTCCCACTCGTTGCCGAAGGCGACACCCCCGATCCCGCTCGTCACGTACGGCTCGGTCCGCTGCCCCAGGTTGAGCAGGTACCGCATCTCCCCGTTGAGCTGCTGAAGCACCCCCACACGCATCAACCCCTGCGTGTCAAGCTTGGCGAGCGAGTAGGCCCCCCCCACGTACCACGGTCCCCTCGACCGGTACCCCGCACGCGCCGCAAGCCCGGCGCCCGAGCCCAGAATGCACGGCACCGTGGCGTCCGACGGGCACACAGGGCCGGGATTCAGCGCGAAGAGCATGTGCAAGGCGGCCCCGAACTGCAGGTAGTCGACGTTCAAGGGGGGAGGCCGCACCAGACCCGCTTCTTCGCGTCTCGGGTCGAAGTCCCCTGGTTCGGCCCCCTCCGCCCCAAGCGCGCAGACCGGGCACAGCATCGCACCCGTTACCACACAGGTTGCGACCGTCGCCTTCGAGTGCTCCCGGACCATCGGCTCTCCTCAGCTGGAAACCACCTAGTTCTACCACCGAGTTACGATTCCTGGCGCACGCTTCTTGACGGCTCAAGGTCCCATCGCATAAAGGCCCACAAGCTCTGGAGGCAAGCCCGAATGGAGATCTACCTCGATAAGCGCGCCGTGCGACAGATTCGCCTGTCCGCTGAGGACGCCGTCGAAGAGGGCGACACTGAGACCCTCCGCGAAGACATCCTCGAAGCCTTTTCCGAAGAACAAGTCGAAGACGTCGAACGTCTCCTCGACAACGGTGACTTTTTCGAATTCTTGACCGACATGCTCGACGAGTGGAGCGGCGACGACGTCGACGAGCTCTTCGAGATCCTCGAAACCAGCCTGGGTGAACTCAACATCGACCTCAAGTACGTCCTTCCGGCGGCGGACGATGAAGAGGAAGAGGCCGAGGTGGACGACGAGGACTTCGACGCCGACACGGAGGAAGCAGAAGAGGACGTCGACGAAGACTGAGGCGAGCAAACACTATCCGTTCTTGGATAGTCGTTGCCCACCGTCGTCGACGCCGTGACACCGCGTCCCGATCCGATCAGCGGGGTACTTCCCTCGCGATGTAGTCCCGGCATTCCCCCGCCGGGCTGGGCTCGGGCGCGTCCTCGCACAGGACCCTCGCGCACTTCGCATACCTGGAGTCCGGAAGCTTCTTCACCAGCAACGTCACCGCCTCGCACGCCCCGTCCCGATCGCCCTGCTCCCGCGCCACGAGCGCCTCGGCCCACAGCGCGTCATCCCTCAGGATCGACGTCGTGAACGCGTCGTACAGCTTGCGAAACTCGCGTCGCGCCGTGTCCGGTTCCCCCAGTGCGTCCCTGTGTAACACCGCGATCCTCATTTGGGCCTGGGAGTACCTCGGCCTCTCATAACTCCCCTGCATGGTCGCGCGCTCCCGCTCGCGCAGCATCGCCCTCAAGTGCTCCACGGCTTGCCGGGGCCGCCCCAACCGCTCCTCGATCAACGAGGCTCGATACAGCGCGTCGTCGAACAACCCTCCCACCGGATAGGGATACTTCCGCGCGCACAGCAGGAACCCGTCGCGCGCTTCCTCCAGACGCTCGAGCTGTTCGAAGCGCTTCGCCTTTTCGTACAGCGCAGCCTCCCCCAGGTCGTGCGCGTGAAACCACGTCTGCCCCTTGCCCAGGTAGGCGATCGTCCGCTCCACCCCGAGCGTTTCGTCCAGGTGCCCGAGGTATCGCAGCAACGCCGCGCGCGTCAGCCCGCTGTTCGGGTACCGCAGCATCGCCGCGTGAACCATCTCCCAGCCCTTCGCCTCGTCCCCATGACGCATCTCGAGCCTCGCCGCCTCGTGCGCCGCGCGCGCCGCCCTCGGACCGTCCGGCGACAGCTCCAGCATCGCCTCGTACGATGCCCTCGCGTCCCGATGCCGCCCCCCCCGCTGGTACGATGCCGCCTCGAGGTACAACACCTCGTCCCGATCCTTGCGACGCTCCGCTTTGCCGGCGGCTTCGTGAAAATACTTCGCCGCCTCGTCGTACCGACCCGCCCCATAAGCCCTGTGCCCCGCCGCCTTCGCCTCCAGGTAAGGCCGCGGCAACGAGGGCGCACACGCGGCCGTCATCAAGGATGCGATGCACAACGCACGAGCAAGGCGCGCCGCCTTCCCGAGGCCCACGATCATGGTCGCCCTCCGTGCGCGTCGTGCAGGTCCGCGATCACGTCTGCCAAGATTCGGCCTCCGCGTTGCGCCGTGTCTTCCACGTCCAGGTGCGTGACCACCCGGACCCGATGGGGACCGAAGAGGGACACGAGCACACCCCGCTCCTTGGCCGCCTCCACCACCCGCGCAGCCGGGATGCGCGGCGTGTCCACCATCAGGATGTTCGTCTCCACCGCGGCGAGATCAACTTCGGCCCCCGGCGCCTGCGCAACGACCGCGGCGATCGCGCGCGCGTTGTCGTGATCCCGCACGAGACGACCCCGATGATCGCGAAGCGCCACGCGCGCAGCCGCGGCCAAGACCCCCACCTGCCGCATTCCACCACCTAACCGTTTTCGGATACGTCGCGCCGCCTTCACGAGGTCGCGCGATGCGCACAGGGCGGAGCCGACCGGAGCGCCGAGACCCTTCGAAAAGCACACGCTCACGGTGTCGAACCCTCGCGCGATCCGCTTTTCAGACACCGAAAGCGCCGCCGCAGCGTTCCAGATCCGCGCCCCATCCATGTGGCAAGACACGCCGTGCCGCCGCGCTGCCTCGACCACCGACGACAGCCGGTCGACCGGCCATACCCTGCCCCCCGCCCGGTTGTGCGTGTTCTCCACCGCGACCAACCGCGTGCGCGGATACCAGTCCGCTTCGGGCTTGACCCCCGCATCCACACTCGATGCGTCGAACATACCGCCCACGCCGATCACCACAGCCTGGGCGCCCCACAGGGCCGCCGCCGCCCCCGTCTCGTACCACGCGCAGTGCGCGCCCTCGCCCACCAGGATCTCGTCCCCCGCCGCCGTCTGCACCGCGATCGCGATCTGATTGCCCATCGTCCCGCTCGGAACGAACAACGCCGCCTCCGTCCCGATCAGGTCCGCCACCTCCTCCTCGAGCGCACGCACCGACGGGTCCTCCCCGAACACGTCGTCGCCGACCGGGGCCTCCATCATCGCCACACGCATCGCCCTGGTCGGACGCGTCACCGTGTCCGAACGCAGGTCAATCGCCGTCTCGCCCATCGCCTTCGTCAGGTCCGAATCTGCCATATTGCCTTGTCCCACCATGCGCCAAGCCCCGTGCGTTGTCGATGCCGCGCGAGCAAGCGCTCGTCCTCCCGCAAGCCCCAGGCAATCCGCGTCGCCATGGCCAGCACCGCGATCTGAGAGTTGACGCCGATGCTCGTGGGAAGAATCGAGCCGTCGGCGACGTAGAGCCCGCGCGCGGCGCGGACCTCACCGGAAAGGGATACCGGCCCGCCCCGGGGGGTCGCCGCCATGCGCGCGCTGCCGAGTGGGTGGAACGCCATGCACTCGATCCTCCGTGGGTCCAGCGGCTCGTGTTCGAGGCGAAGAAGCTCCTTGCGCGATCGAATGCCCGTGATGCCGAACACAGGCGGGTAGAGCGTCTTGGCGCCTGCGGCAAAGGCGATCTCCCCGAGCACCGTGATGAGACGACGCACCCGCGCGAGATCCCTTGGGGCCATCCTGTACCAGAGCACGGGCTCCCGCCCCGGTGCCGTGCGCACGGACCCTCCCCCCGCGTCGTGCACCATCCCGCCGATGGAACCCAGCCCGCGAATCTTTCGGATGCGCGCGCGGTGGGCCGCCCCGATCCCCGGCAGCGCCGCCGCCAGGATGTTCGGTGGCGGATGCACCCCCACGATCGTCAGCCCGTCCGACGCCAGATGGTCCGAGTACACGGGCTGCATCGCCCCCACGTGACCGTCGACTGGATCATCGAACTGTGCGCACACGCGCACCGCAGGATGAACCGTGACGTGGTTGCCAAGGGCTGGATGATCCACCCCCGACTGGCGCAAAATCACCGGCGTGTGCAGAGTGCCCGCGGCGAGCACCACGACCTTCGCCCGCACCCGGAAACGATGCCTCGGCTTGCCCGTGCGCACGTCGAGAAGCCGTCCGACCACGCCCCGCGCGGCGCCGTCTTCGAGGATCACTCGCTCGACGAGCGCATCGGAAACGACCCGCGCGCCGTGCTCGAAGGCCGAGGGCAGATAGGCGACGTCCACCGAACGCTTGGCTTCGGCAGGACAACCGGTGTTGCACTGCGCATTGCCCTGGCACCCGCGGATGTTGCGACGGATGGACTTCATCGGAATGCCGATGCTCTCGGCACCGTCGACGAGGCGCCGCGTCGCGTGGGACCTGAGCGATGCTGGCACCTCCTGCACGTCGAGCCGCTTCTCGACGTCCTCGTAGGCAGGCTCGAGGGCCTTCTCGCTGAGGGGAAAGAGCCCGAGGTCGCGGACCCAGAGGTGGTGGACCTCGGGGGGAATACGGAAGCAGACGCCGCCCGTGAGCACCGAAGAACCGCCCACGCAGCGTCCCGTGGCGAGGGCGATGATGGGGGTGTCCCCCACACCGAACGCGGCGAGCAAGCCCGCTTCTCGCCAGAGGCGCCGCAGCCCCTCCGTCGGGCTGAACCTCGCGTACTCGTCCGGCGCGTAATACGGCCCCTCCTCCAGGATGATGACGCGGTGGCCCGCCTCCGCGAGCAGGGCCGCCACGACCGCCCCCCCTGACCCCGACCCCACGACCGCCACGTCGCACACCTCGTCGAAGCCACGAGATAGCTTGCCCCCGAGGACGATGGCGTCCCCCCCTGGAATCGATTGCCCCATCATGCCCCCCCTTGCTCCCCCTTCACTCGAACCCACGGACCGGGCTGCGGGATCGGAACGTTTCCCCTCGGCGTCTGGAGCGTCGGTCGCTCCAACCCCATGAGCGCGATGCCCTCGGGCTGCTCGTACGCGATCATGGAAAGCGGCATCTTCAACGCGATCACCGCCGTGGCGAGGAGCCCTACCCGCGCGTTCTCGAGCGCCTCGAGGAACCTGATGCGCTCCGGCAGCGTCAGGTCCGTCATGGGCGCGAGCTCGCCCAGCACGACCACCGGCAGTCGGTTCACCAGGCGCGCCAACACCCGGATGCCAGAGCGCAGGGTGAGACTGCCCGCACCGATCAGAAGGTCGTACGCCTCCATGACCCGATCCACGATGTCGGAGGCGGGTGCCAGCACACGCCCCTGCTCGTCCTCGTCACTCAGAAGCGCCTCGCAGAACGCGCGAACCACGAAGCGACTCTCGGTGTCCAGACCGCGCCGCCCGTGCTCCCGGTCCGTGATGTCGATGCCCACCGGCCACATGGGCGAGAGCATAGCAGGCCGCTGGGGCGTCACGGATGAATGTGCACGATCGTTCCTTCCCCCGTGTCCCTCGCCGCGTACGCACCGTGCCAGCCCTTGGGCAATCCGGGAGTCGACCAGAAGAAGAACCACCGCGCGTCGATCGGCGACATGTTCACACAACCGTGGCTCCGCACCTTGCCGTAGTCATCGTGCCAGTACGCCGCGTGCAACGCGTACCCATGGTGGAAGTACTGTACCCACGGCACGTCCCGCAGCTCGAACGCGTTGCCCACGTCGTTCGAGTCCATCGTCGTCGTCACGTGCTTCTCCCGGATCCGGTACGTCCCCCGCGGCGTCGAGTGCGTCGTCTTGGGGTCTCCCAGGCCGTCCTTGCCCGTCGACACCATCGTCACGTAGACCGGCGTCTGCCCCTCCCAGGCCACGATCGTCTGGCTCACGATGCTCAAGTCGATCCACTTCTGCTGGCCAGTGGCAAACGACGGCAGCTTGGAGGGAAGCGCAGCGATGGCCGCGTCGTCCGACAGGATCCAGTTCTCGTCCCTGAGTTGGACGTATCGCTTGCCCTGCCGGTTTCGGACCTTGCCGTTGAGGTTCACGGTGGCGCGGAACGGGACATCGCCGACGCGCTTGGTCTCCGTATCGGACAGCTCGAAGACCGGGGTGCCGCCGCGATTCGTCACGAACCCCAGAGGCAGGTCGAGGCCGGACTTCTTGCCGAGGGCCACGCCGTGCCACGTCGACCCCGTGTTCGGCTTGAGCTTGCTCACGGGTATGAGACGGCCGTCCGCCGTCACGGCCATGCGACGCTGCTGGGCGTCGTCACCGGGAACGAACGAGTCGATGACGGCCACGCCGGTGAAGCGCTTCACGCGCGCGGCGATCACCGCGTACCGAGGGGCTTTGTACGCGGCTAGATGCGGGATTTTGCGTCCACCGTCGAGCCACCAGGGCACGACGTCGTTGCCGTCGCCCCCGAACAGGATGGACAGGTCGGTGTGCGGCGGCTCCTTGGGCGGGGGGCCGATGGCCACGCCGTCCGCGTCCAGTGGCACGTCATTGGCGCCGACGTCGACCGCCTGCCATTCGTCCTTGAGCTTGCCGTAGGAGCGCAGGTGCTTCTCGAGCTGGAACTCGTACTGGAACTGTTCGGCCTTGGTGGGGACGCGCAGGTAGTTGGGGGCGATGGCGCGGACGAAGGCGTACCGGTAGGGCAGGGGCTTGTTCAGGTCGGGGAGCTTGCCCAGGGCGCGCGCCACGGGGTGCTGCAGGTACAGGGAGGCCTTGTCCCCCACGCAGACGTAGCCCACGGGGCGGACGCGGTACCAGCCGTACTCGCAGCCGTCGTAGGAGACGGCGGCTTTGCTGCGAGCGACGAGCTCGCCGACGCGCAGGTATCCGACTTTTTCGGAAGACGCGGAGGGCTGAGCCTGGATCACGGTGGCGAGGGAGGTGGCCACGAGCTGGGGCCCGTCCTCCGGGGGCATGGGCGTTTCGATTCGTTCTTCCGAAGGAGCCTGTCCACCCGCGCCTTCGAGGGCCGCGGTCTCTTCATCGGACGAAGCCTCTTCTTCCTCGCCGCCACAGGCCACCGCCATGGACCCAAGGGCGAGCATGGCGAACACACGGAGATCGAATGGGACGTGTCTCATCGACCTGGAACCAAGCAGATCTCGAGGGAGATGGCCCAGTTCTCTGCGAGGGAAACCAGGACCCAGAGGCTCGGCTGCTTCTGGTTCTCGGTTTCCGACCGTGGTATGCCGGCCACGTGCACAAGCCTCTGCTCCTCGTCCTCGTCGCCCTCGTCAGCTGTGGCGGCCCCGCTTCGTCCGGTCCCGGCGCCCGGCCCGCCGGGGAAGAACCCGCCGACACCACCGCCTCAGCCGCTCCCTCCGGTCCTCAACTCCCAAGCTGCGACGACGGCTCTTGCTTCGTGTGCGGCGACACCGTGTGCTTGACCGGATACTACTGCGAGACGCAGGGAGCCATCAGCGGGTGCGCCTGGAACGCCCCGTGCGCGAACAAGGCTACCTGCAGCTGTCTCGCGTCGCTGCCGAGCCACGACCGGTCCTGCTCGTGCGAGGAGCGCGACGGACACGCGTTCGTGTCCTGCCAGTGAAGTCTACCGACGTACGGCGAGGGTGATCACGCGCGGCGACTCGGCGTCGAAGAACGCGCCCGACGTGGCCGGGTGACCGCTGACCTCGACGACCTTGAACCCCGTGTCGTGTAGGATCTTGCCGATCTCGTGCAGGCTGTAGAGCCGCACCGTGTACTCGGCCTCCCTCGACGTCCCGTCCTCGATCATGATCGTTCGCTTCACCCGCAGCCGGCTCGTGATCGAGTTGAACTGGGCGTCGTCAATGCAGACGCACCCATCGCCTTCGAACCAAGCGAGGGAAGGGAGCCGCGCGCAGATGTAATCGCGATTGATGAGGTCGAGCAGGAACATCCCTCCCTTGCGCAGGGCGCGATGCACACGCTGGATGACGGAGATGTTCTTTTCCTCGTCGAAGAACCCGAAGCTCGTGGCCCAGGAGAAGATACCGTCGAACATCTCCTCGAACGCCATCTCGCGCATGTCGCCTTGGAGAAAGTTGATCTTCTGGCCGCGCTCTTGGGCCTCGTCCGCGGCCATGGCGAGCATCGTGAGGGACAGGTCGTAGCCGACCACGTTGTAGCCACGGGACGCGAGTTCGACGGCGTGCTGGCCGGTGCCGCACCCGAGGTCGAGGACGACGCCGCCGCGCTGGATGCCGAGGCTCTTTTCGATGAAGGAGACCTCGGTGTTCACCTGCCCCGAAGTGAGCCGGGGGTAGGCGCGAACGAACTCGTCGGCGAACACTTCCTCCCAACCGGGGCGCCCTTTTCGGCTGCGTTTTTCAAGCTCTTGCTGGGGCCGTGCCTTGGGAGGAGGCGGCGCCTTCGGCGGACGCACCGGCGTGGGGGGCGGCTGATCGTTGCTGGGCGGTGCGGGCACGGCGGGCTGCGCCGGCGCCAACAGCTCCGCAGGCGGTGGCGGGACCACGGCAGCTGGTCTCGGCGTCGGCGCTGGCTCCTCAGCGAGGGCCGTCACCCGAGGCGTCACCGGCGGTTCCTCCACGTCACCGTCATCCTCGCTCGTCAGCGGCTTCTGCGTGGAAGCCGGAGCAATCTCCTCGTCGGAGAGTTCGAGCACGCTCGGCTCGGCCCGGGCCGCTGTGGATGCGACCGCCTGCACCGGGGAAGGCGTCGCCTGGGGCAACGGCACCGGTGACAACTCCACCCGAAACGCTCCCTGAGGGGGCGGAACCACCGCTGCTCCCGCTCGCGCGGCTCCCTTCGCAGGAGGAGGCGGCGCGGATGCGGAGGGAGACAACGGCGCCGTGATCGGCGGCGACGGGGACTCGGCCCTCGCGGCCGGACGGTCCAGCACGGTGACGGGAGGTGGCGTGTTCGCAGGCTCCTCGTCCGCTGATTCCGGCTCCAGCTCCTCCGGTTCGCGCGACGGACGTGCCGCGGCTTCCAGGTCATCGACGCCCCCGGATGATGCTTCCGTTCCGTGCTCTTCGACCCGTGCGTTCACCACCGGCGGCGTCCAAGTCGACTGCACGTCGTGGGCGCCCAGCTCGTCGTCGAGCTGATCTTCCGGCGCCAGCACCTCGACCGGCTCCTCCCGGGTCGGAGGCGACGCTTCGCCGATGGCGATGATCCGCATCACTTGCACGACCGCTGCCGGACCCACGAGCTTGTCCGGCTTGGTTTCTTCCACCTGCGGAGGAGGGGACGACATCGGGATGTCATCGTCCGGGATCTTGAGCATGACGCGCGGACGCGGCGCCGAGTGCGGCTCAGCCCCCATCTGCAGGTCCGGGGAACTGCCCCGTCCCAACTCGTCCTCCAGCGCGTCCGAGGCATCCAGCGGCGATGAATCGTCGTCCTCGTCTCGGCCCGAGCGCAGCTCGCTCGGGTCCGGCGTGGACAGGATCTTGTCCCGCACCGCAACCTCCTGCGGAGGCGGGTCCGTCAGGAAGCTCGACACGTCGTCGGGCCCGAGCGCCTCGTCGAGCATCGACAACTCAGGGGGAGATGGCGTCGGTGAAGGCGACGGAACGGGAGGGAATTCCTCCCCGGCGTCGATGGACTTGCCTCGTTCCTCGTCCGTCATCCGAACCTCACAAGCGATTCACCCACACGTACCAGGCCCGTCGACCGCTGCCAAGGACGCGCTCCTGGACCCACGAGCACGACGGCCGTGGACCCGAGGTGGAAGGCGCCGACCTCGTCGCCTCGCGCAACCTCGACGGGTGCGGCAAGTTCATGAACCCCCTCGGGAACGTCGCGATCCGGGAGCATCGTCACCGTGATCCGACCGACAACCATCGCACCGACGAGCACCAGCACGACGCGTCCCATGTCGGGGGTGTCGATCGGCAGGACGGCGCGCTTGTTCTCCACCAACAGCGCGCGCGTGCAGCGGTCCCCGAGCGCGTTGACAGGAAACAGGTCTCCGGCAAGCCCGCGCACGCTTCGGACCGTACCCGCCACGGGCGCATGCAAGCGGTGGTAGTCGCGCGGCGAGAGGTAGACGACAGCAAACTGGCCGCCTGCCAGTGCGCGGGCCTCGTCCTCGTCCCCGATGAGCCTTGCCACGTCGTAGCACCGGCCCTTCACCACGATCCGACAACCCGGCTCGATCCGCCCCAGGGACTGCAACATCCCGTCCGCCGGGCTCACGACTTGCCCTGGCTCGTCGCACACGGGGCGTCTCCCAGGCGCCAGCCGTCGCGTGAAGAACTCGTCGAAGCTGTCGTACGGCGTCGTCTGCGGCTCCACGTCGGACATGTCCACCCGGTACAACCGGCCGTACGTTCCGACGACCGCGCGAGATACCGCGGGGGGCAATGGGACGTCACACGCCTGCCCCACCAGGCGGCTGATCGCCTTGCGCGGAAGCAAACGGACGATCCGCGAAGCTAGGTAGCGAGGGACAGGGACTGGCATGATGATGGTCGCGATCGAAGGATAGCTTGTCCGAGCCCGGAACGCGGAATGCTTGACGGTTCGGTCGAGACGCTGGTGCGTCAGGCTAGCCGATCGATGCTGACCTCGCATCCTCGCAGTCCAGACAGGCCATCGTCAATATCTTGGGTACGTCCGGGTTGCCTTGCGGAGCCACGACCGGTCCGCGGCGGAGGGCGGGGCGGGGGCCGCAAGCCCCTCACAGGCGACCTCAGGGCCCCATGGGTTCAGCCACAACCCCCGGAAGAACGCCAATTCCGCCCCCCGGGAGTCATGGCGGCGCCGCCCCTTCCAGCTCCTTCCAGGCTCGCTCGGGGGCAGAAGGGAGAGGGGAAGGCCGCTGCTGCGGCCGGGGTGAGGTTCCGATTCCCCTCGGTGCGTCAAGACCGAATCAGTGACCCAGGTCGTAGTGAACCCGGAACATCAACGAATCGACGTCTTCGTTGCAGGGCACTCCCAGGCTGCAGCAAGGCACCAACCACACGTCGTGCTCACCGTAGATGGAAACGTTCGGCGCGGATATCTGGTCGTGCGGGGCAGCGTCTCGCCGCACAGCTTGAACCGCACCTGAACGACTTGCCCTTTCTTTAGCTTGGCCGTCAGGGACAGGCCCTCCTGCGGTCCTACCGTCTCGCCCACCACGGCTCCGTCGACCAGGACTTCGAGACGCGATTCCTCGAGGATGCCGGTCATGCGAAGGCGCGTTTCGCCCTCGCAAAGCGGCGCGAACAGCTGCGGCGGATCCATCTCGCTCACCGCCTCGACCTGTCCGAAGCCCGTGTCGCTGGCGGGCCAGCCGGCCAGGCTCTGCGTCGCCACGACCCAGTCGTTGTCGACGAGGTCCTGCGGGATCGTCATCGAGCTGCTCGTGTCGCCCGTGCAGTGCCCGCCATACGGGGTGCCGCTGACGTCCACGGAGAACTTGGTGCCGGGCATCAGGTTGTTCAGGTGGACCCGGGATTGGCAAGCGCTGATGGGCTCGACCACGACGGGGGCCATGAGCTTCTCCTGGAACGGTCTCGGCCCTCCCGGGTGGATGGGACGGATGCGGTCCGTGTTGGCGCTCTTGTTGCCCCCTAGCTCGTACCCCATCTGCAGCGCATCCGAGGACTTCAGCGGCCGCGAGAGCGAGACGAGGCAGATGGGTACCGGCGCGATTCGCTGCGCTGGCGGACGGATCCCGCGATGGGCCTTCCGAAGCACTCTATCTTCTGAGAAAGCGACTCCAGCCTCGGGCCGCTCGCGAGCAGACGCACGATGACGTGCACGTGGATTGGCATCACCCGGCGGCCTGGCCGCAAAGGACGCCGTCGGGGAGCAAACCATGCAGCGACCGGCTCCGCGTTGGAGCGATCGCGCATGATGACGTGCTTGCGGAGAGGGGAGACCCGTGCAAAGGTCGACCTACAGTGCGGAGATTTGTATTCAAGACAGGGCGTTTCCTGGCGGTTGCCGTGCCTTTTCTCGCTGCCTGTGGGTCGGAGCGTCCGGCGGAGCGTCCGGCGGATCAGCCGGCCGACGCAGGTATCGCATCGGACGGTTCGGAGTTGGATGGCGCCGGGGAACCCGTCGCGTGGGCGCGCGCCTACCGGGGCGACCTTCAGATCGACGGTGTCGGCAGCGATCCGCAGGGATCGGTCTACGCCGGAGGGTACTTCGTGGGGAAGGCGGACTTCGGCGAGAGCAACGTCCTGACGAGTATCTCGGGCGCTTCGGGACAACCCACGAAGGATATCTTCCTGTCCAAGCATGCCGCGAGTGGGCAGGTTCTTTGGGTGAGGCAGTTCGGCGGCGCAGGGCTGGAAGGCAACATCTATGATGTCGTGACGAATGAATCCGGGACGACATTCGCAAGCGGTGCTTTTTCCGGCGTCGTCGACTTTGATGGAAAGACGCTGACCTCGACAGTCGAGGCCGGGTCCGGCAGCGGTTCCAGCGGTGCGTACGGCAACATGGTGCTGGCGTCGATAGGCACCGACGGATCCACGCGCTGGGCGATTCAAGCGATCGGCGACGTCGTGAGCGGTGGAAACGAAGTCGCAATCGGACCGGACGGGACCCTCGCTCAGGTCGGCATGTTCGGTGGGACGCAAGCGGCGGGCGGCAGCATGACGATCGATGCGCATCCGCTACCGTTCGACGGTGGCTGGTTTGATACCTACGTAGCGCGTTTCAAGCCCGACGGAAGCATTCTGTGGCTGGCCCACATTGGAGGCGCGGGATCCCAGCGCGGCAAGGGGATCGCGTTTGACGCAGAGGGCAACGTCCTGGTGGTGGGCGACGCATGGAGCGGCGAGACTCGGTTCGGGCCTGGGCAGGCATTTACTGCTGCTGGGGACGAATCCAAGCAGGACTTCTGGGCTGCGAAATACGATGCCCAGGGAGCACTGCTGTGGTTTCGATCGTTCGCCTCGAGCGGTCGCGACGAGGTCAAAGGGGTCGGCGGGGACGCGGCAGGCAACGTCATCGTGGCTGCTGGCTTCTCGGGGCCATCGATCGGCGTCCTGGACCGAAACGTGACGGGAGCGGCGCCGCCGGGCGGGGCCACCGGACTGGTTTTCAAGCTGACGCCGGACGGCGGGAAGGTGTTGTTCACCAACACGATCGAGTTTGTGCTGAAATGTTGTGAGATTTTGGTGGACGAACGGGGCCACACCTACGCTGGGCTCGGGGCAGGGGGGCCATCCGTGCACTTCGGCAGCGGCGCAACGGCGGAGGTCGGAGGCCTCGTGCAGGGCGGGCTCCTGGTCGACTTCGATCCCGACGGGATTCCTGTCGCAACCGCGACCTTCGAGGCCGACAAGGGGTCGTTCGGCGAGCTCAGCCTGCTGCCACGCGGTCAGGTGGTCGTGACTGCCTCGTACGAAGGCAGCTTCGTCCATGGAGACATTCACCTGGATGGCAGTGCAACCTCGAGCGAGGCCCTACTCGTGACGACGCCGCGGTGAGCTGATTCGCAAACTCCGATGTCCTGTGCGCTCGTTTTTCCGTTGTGCCTCAGCCAAATAGCACGACTCGACGCAAGCACAGTTCTGACGCCGCAGCGGCGTTGATGTGCCTGAGCGCAGGAGTGTCGCGGGAGGCAACTCCGGGCAAGGGAGGCCCTCGTGGCAAATCTCGTTTGTGCTCCCTCCGGGCGATTGGTAACTTGCGCAACCGCCGCACGGCCCGCATTCGGAAACCCAGGCGGACGTCGAATGTCGATGGCGACGGCGCCGGCCCTGACCAAGCCCTGGACAATCCGATGGGCGTCGGCGGTATGGCGCTGCACCCGTGAGTGTCTGGCGTCGCTCATGGTGGACCGGTCTCGCAGGCGCCTCGCTGGTTCGGTCGCCCGCCGTCGATGCAAGGTGGCAGACAGCAGTGCGGGGCCATGCTATTCTCACCCACCCGTAGCACGCCCACACCTCGAGGAAGGCTCATGACCCCTACCGGACCCGGATGGATTTGGATAGCAATCGTTGCGACTCTCCTCACCGGTTGCGGAAGTGACGAGTCCTCGACGCTGCCGGCGCAACTGGATTCCGATGCCGCAACAGACTCGGGCTCGGAAGCCGGAGCCGATGCTCTCGGCGAAGCGGCCCCTGATTCCGGCCCCGACGCTTGGATCGAGTCCGGCAGCGACACCGCTCCCGATGCCCCCCAAGACGACCCCACGTGCGCCAGCTTGCCGCCGTCCAAGGTGATCGCGCTCTGGGACGTCGTGCCCTTGCAGGCGTTTTCGCCTTCGATCCGCGTCGGAGTCGTCGCCTTCCACGAAGAAGGCGTCGAGGTCAGCTTCTCGGTCGACGGCAACCCCGTCGGAACGGTCGACGTCCCCTCGCTCAACCCTGACACCGGTGTGGTCGAATACTGGGTGGAGCTGCAAGCCGAGGACTACGCCGACGGCCCGATCCACGTGACGGCAAAGGCGGTCTCCGACTGTCCGGGCCACATCGATCGCGATCTTGCCGAGCTCGTGCTGCACGCGAACCACGGCGGCACCCTGACGAACAGTACCATCAAGTGGGCGGACTGCGCCGCGGGCAGCGACAGCACGGGCGACGGCACCGAGGCGAAGCCCTACGTCACTATCGAGAAAGCGCTCGTGGAAGTGGGAGAGGGCGGCACGGTGCAGCTCAAGGCAGGCACGTGCTACGCGATCACCGACGATCTTCCGGCAGCGAACTACACGCGTTGGACCACCATCCAGGCAGCACCCGGGGTCACGCGCGACGCTGTGAAGATCCGTGGCGAAGCGGAAGCCGCGGGTGCGACAGGAAGGTTCGGCGAGGACATGATCCGGTGGAAGGGTGTGTCCATTTACAAGGACAGTGCGGCGGGGTGGGGGACCATTTTCTACTTCGAGTCCGGGCACAAGGCCTGGCTCGACGGTGCCGAGCTCTACGATGCGAGGGGCATGGCAAACGGAGGCCAGATCGCTGGGGGCAATGAGCCTTACGAGCTGTATGCGACGGACGCCTACGTGCACGACATCCAGAACGTGATGCTCGGATTCAGCCGCGGGGTGTTGGCGGAGAACATCGGCTCGGACGTCGTGCGAGGGGGCAGCAACACCCTGATTGTCAACCTGACCGTGAAGACCATCGACGCGGGCGCGACCGACGCGCACCCCGATTTCGTGCAGTTCTACAATCCGGACTCCACGGTCGAGAACCTGATTGTCTACAACGCAAAGGTCACCAACATGGGCGCCCAGGGCCTGTTCGGCGGCCCCGGCCAAATGCGCGACATCGCCTTCGTCAATCTGCTCATGGAGAAGGACCCGTCCGATTCGGCGCTCATCTCCCAGTTCAGCGGCGACTGGGATCACGTGCTGCTGTGGCACGTCACCACGGTCGACTCGGGCATGCTGATTCGCGACGAGATGCTGCTCAAGCACGTCTACGTCTGGAACAACAGTCTCGCCGGCATGAGCGGCTATGACAACGCCACGTTGAAGGCAGCGCTCTGGAACATCGACCACAACCAGTTTGCCGGGCTGTCCTGGGATCAGACCGAGCCCCTGGGAACCAACGCCATCGTGAGCCCTCAGCAATTCATCGACGAGCCCACCGACGACTATCGTCCCGCTGCAGGGTCGCCTGCCGTGCACGCCGGCGTTCCCATCGCGGGCGTACCCACGGACCTGGACAACAAGCCCTACGACCCGTCGCATCCGTCCCTGGGCGCCTACGAGCTTCCCTGAGGCTGGACCGCAGCGGTATCCGTTCACGGGGATGCGCTGCCGACTCCAGTCGGGACGCGCAAACGATGGGCATCACCGCGCTCCGCGTCTGCGGCCTCGCCCGCCGCAGTCCGCGACCATGCGTTTGCTCTGTGCCGCCGTCTCCGGCCGGCCTCGCCTTGCGATGGCGGAGAGACTCAGTCTCGTGGTAGGAACGAACATGTCGATTCCTCACGTTACGATTCTGACGGCGTCCATCGCGCTGCTCGCTGCAGGCTTCGTCGCCTGTGAGCACAACGCGCCGCCGCCCTCGACACCGCCTGCCACCCCGGGTGGCGAATGCGCAGTTGAGCGCTGCGGCCCCGCGCCCGGCATGCCGGCCCAGCAGTGCCCGGACGGCTCGATCGGGGGCAACACCGGACGATGCATCCTGCTCTCCGGCGGCACCTGTGGCTGGGAGATCCGAAGCTGCCCGAGCGATCCGGGCGCGCCTTCTCCCACCGCCGGCGGCGAGTGCGTTCGCGGCGGATGCAGCGGAACCGTGTGCACCGAGCCCGGACAGACCGCAGTAACAACCTGTGAGTTCCGTCCGGAGTACGCTTGCTACCAGAGCGCGAAGTGCGAGCGCCAGCCAGCCGGAGCCTGCGGTTGGACCGAGACCGATGCCTTGAAGCGCTGCCTCGCAAACCCACCGCAGCCGTGAGGCTCCCCCCTCCTCCGTCCGCCCCCCGCACCTCGGCGAGCTCTTGGATGCCCGCCGGCGCGTGCACCATGTGTCCGTACGTGGAGCTCGCGCCCACGGGCATTGGCTCGTTGGTGTCGATCTGGGCTCCCGCAGCCGTGGGCTCGTGCAGAACAACTGCCGCATTACGCCTCGCCAGCACAACAGGTTGCCGTCGAACCCAATTACTGGTCAGTCTTTCATCAAGCAACCCTCAGTACAGTGCGTCTTGATCTCCCGCTAAGCGACGTGGCGGTGGCTTCCGAAACCGGCGCGTGTGATGGTGTCGAAGCTCTGATGCGGGTCGTTCCTACTGCTGCCATAAACAGCGTGCGCTTGAGCCACCGCACGTTCAGCAACACAAAGGGCCATAACATCGACCTTCCTTCCGACGGTCCGCTCACAGCCGATGTCGGAGAGTATGTGATGACCAAGCTGGTACCCATGGCCGGGGACGCCCCTGTTCACCATGCTGCGCTTCAGATTCGCTCTCGATCACTCACTCCCGAGTTGTGTCACGTAGGGGGGTACATTGCCGATCAAGACTATGTCGAGGCGTTCCATGGAACCGACGACTTCCATGAGGGTATGAGTGTCATGGGGGACACCCCCGGGCTGTGCAAGGCGGAGTTCGAAGTTCTTGGAGCCGACGGTGGCGCAGGGCTGCGGTTTGGCTTCGAAGTCACCTATCGTTGAAGGGTTGATGCTCCGCACCTGCGCGTACACCACCATCGCCTGCGCAGGCGACGGCAGCAGGGCGACTGACGGACCGATCTCGTCGAACTTCCGGGCCAGCCCGTCTCGAAGCCCGCCGAGGCGAGGGCGTCCGGTGAAGGATGGTCGTCGTAGGCATCCGCCCGGCGCCAGCGCTTCTCGAAGTGCATGGCGATGCCCTCCTGCAGCCAAAGGGGCGCGCGGTCCGCCCATGCCGACCGCCACATGGGTCAACTCATGGGCGAGGGTATCCATCCAGGGATAGCCCGCATTCATCGACCGAAACGTCACCATCGTGACGCGTCCCCCATTCGCGGTGGTCACCGTGCCCGTCGTGTGCGCCTCCTCCGGCAGCCCCGTCATCGCCGACAAGGAGAGGTGATCCCGGACCTACTCCGCGTGCATCGGCCTCAAAAGCTCCACCCCGAGCCCGCGACGCGTGGACCACCTCAGAAATGAAAGGCACCAGGGGGCGTCATGTGGCCTTGATGCGTCGGGTGATTTCGGCCCGGTTACGAGGCAGTTGCCAGGCGGCGACGAGCTCCTGGCGTTCTCTTCCGCGGTGACCGTCGAGCCCGGCTTCGTCGGCTCGATCTCCGCGTTTGCCGCGTCCGATGGATCGCCACGCGCGTCGATCCCGACGAGGACGGGGATCAACGCCATCGCCGTTTCTCCGAGCGGCGCGCTGATCGCGATCGCGGCGAAGGACACCCTCGTGGTCATGGACAGGACCGGCGCCGAGCGAGCGCGAGGGACGGGGACTCAGGAGAGCCTCCTTGTGTGCGCCTTCGTGGACGAGCGCAGGGTCGTGGCAGTCGGCCGAGACGTCAACAGGGGGCCCGCGATCCTGGAGCTCACGATCGAGTGATCGCGTTGGTAGGAGCTTGCCGAGGTGCGCTTGATGTGATCTCAACCCAGCTCACGGCATGAACGGCCCATCCGTCGCTTCGAGCCAGTCTGCGATCCAGTCCGCCGCGGCGGCGACGCTGCTCGTCGACCTCGACGTGAGGCAGCCCATGCGCCCCCAGAGCGCGAACGCCTCCGCGTGCGGCGCCATGGCCGCCGCCTCTTCCATCTCCTTCCGCGCCAGGCTCGCTCGGCTGCGCTCGTTGCACATTGACGATCGCTGACTTAGCATGAATCACTCGTGTTCGTTGGTGCACATGGAAGACAAGGAGGCTTGATCATGAAGACTTCTGCTTCATTCTCGGCGGTGACGGGGGCCCTTCTTCTGCTGGGCGGTTTGGCTGCGTGCGGCGATGACGACGACAGCAACAGCGGTGGTTCCGCTGGTTCTGCGACCGGCGGCACGGGCGGCAGCGAGACCGGCGGCACGGGCGGCAGCGAGACCGGCGGCACGGGCGGCAGCGAGACCGGCGGTACGGGCGGCAGCGAGACCGGCGGTACGGGCGGCAGCGAGACCGGCGGCACGGGCGGCAGCGAGACTGGCGGTACGGGCGGGGGTACGGGTGCCTTGGATTGCGCGGGAGCCTGCGCAAACATCGCTGCGGCAAATTGCGCCAATGCGGACGACGAGGCCACCTGCACCGCGGACTGTTCGACGGAAATGGGGGCTCACCTTACCGATTGCGGCACGGAAGCCAGCACGCTCGTCACCTGCGTGGCCACGACGACCATCACGTGCGACGAGGACGAGGATCCGCTGCCAGGAGAGTGTGTGGACGAGGGACGGGCCTACGAAGTGTGTATCGCTTGTCTCCCCGAGGCGGAGGACGATGCGTGCGACACATGCATCAAGACAGATTGTTGCACCGAGCTGAAGGCGATGATCGAGGACTACAACACGACGACGGAAGACGCCTACTTCGATTGTAACGAAAACCACTGCGTGGATGAATGCGGTTCGGGCTGACGGAAAGGAATTTGCCGGGCCCTCGTCACGTGGGCGGGCATCAAGGCATGGGTTGGAGAGTCCCCATCAGGTCGCCCTTGCACTCCACACAGTCTGTGCCGTACTCGAAGACACGCAGCGCGCCGGCACTGGCCTCGAAGTCGTACTGCGCTTCGACCTCGTGGTTCCAGGCGCATTGTGCCGCGGGAAGGTTGTCCTCCGCGAGCAGCTCGCGAAATCGCTGGCGCGTGAACGTGGCCGGGAGCGCCGTGTCATCGACGATCTTCGACCCAGTCCCACCGAACGTGACGTAGCCCGTCCCAAGATTGCTGTCGTCCTGATCGATCGTGAGCGTGACCTCGGTGTCGACGTCGAACTGGGTGACCTCGCCAGGAGGAGAGCAAGGCGCGTGGGTTCCGGTGAGACGCAAGGCGTACGTGCCGGAGATGGGGGCGGGAGAGTTGTCGGCACCGCAGACCCCCGCCGGGTCGGGTGCCACCGGGATTCCCCACATCGGCGAGCCTTCCACGGTGAGGCAGTTCCCGTTCTCGGGGACGTAGCCAGCGTGGTAGTTGCCTACGAGGACCGGTGCGCACGCCGCGTCCGTCTCGAAGTAGAAGTAGTAGTTGTCCGTGCACCCAGCGGGGCAGTCCCCGAGCCCGCGCTTGAGCACGAGGGCGAAGCCGCCGTCCTGCGTGGCGAACGCGTGCACGTAGCTGCCGTCTCCCATGTAGGTGGCAGTCGGGTCGTAGATCTCGGAGATATCCGCGAGGTCGGGGTAGCTCGCGTGCAACGCCCCGAGCACCTGGGCGAGGGAGAAGCCGTTGCAGGGCCCCCACCCCATGGAGCCGCCGTTGGTAAGCCTCGAGCCAGGTGCGGAGACCTCGGCCGTCCCGCCGCCGGTCCCTCCCGTGGCCGACCCACCGGTCCCCGATGCGCCTGAGCCTCCTGCCGCGCCGGAGGCACCCTCGGACAGTTCGGTGGTGCCGCTACATGCCATCGCGATGAGCAGCATGGGCAGGACAGCGTGATGTGCGTGCATGCAACAAGCGTAGCCTTTTCTGAGATGCAATGGACTCTTGTTTCACTTCATGCTTCGTCGGGTTTTCTTCTCGCCTTGGTCCCGTGGCGGACCGGGGAGTGCAACGGCCGCGGGCAGACGGTTGGGTGCCTGGCACATGGGCAGTCACCACGGACCGTTTGCCGCGGCGCCGCGCCCCTGTTACGGGGCGAGCATGAGGATGCTTGCTGGCTGCTTGGTCTTTCTCGGCGGGTACGGCCTTGCGTGTGTGCCGAGTGCGACGCGGTCGACCGACGTGTCCCGTGGTGACGCATCCGTTGCGAAGGTGGCTCCGTCCGCGCCGGAGTCGGCGTCCGGCGCGACAGGCGAATCGGAGGAAGTCCTGCCGGAGGCAGGGGCCGGCACGTCGCGTGGCCTGGTGAGCCCGCCCCCTGCGCTTCGCGTTCCCCCACGCTTGCCGCCGACTCCACCCGGGATCGACGCGGAGCGATTCACGGTGCTGGCGAGCCTCTGTGCGGTGTCTTCTTGGCGGGGTCCGAAAGGCCTGCTGGTGGGGTGCCGGTCGAGCCCGCCCTTCGATGGGGTCGAGGAGCAACCCGACGGCGACGTTCGCGAAGCGAGCGAGTTCGCGGAGGTCTGTTTTCTCGATCAGTTCTACCGGGGCGCTTTCACTGCGCCGGACAAGGACCAAGCCATTCTCGGGCTCGATGCGTGTGGGGACGACCGGGTCAACGACATCTCTCCGGGCAGCGTGGTGCTCGCCGAGCACGATGAGCAAGGCTGGCGAGTCATTGCCGTGGAAGAAGGCACGAACGTGCGAGGCTGCAAGCTCTCGAAGCGTCCGGATCGAACGCTGTTGGTGTGCGACGATAACGTGGGCGCCTTCAGCGACGGCTCGCTGCAATGGTGGTTCACGCTCGACCTCGCGAAACCGAAAGGGTCGCGCGCGCAGGTGTTCGCGAAGGCGTATGCGAGCCCGCCGACGACGTGCATGTCGGGACCGGGCCTGTTCGTGGAGCGCGGGGTGACCTACTTCGAGCAGACGGGCGAGCGCTTCACCGACGTCGACGCTGACGGCATCGAGGACTTGACGATCACGGTCGAGCGGGCGCTTGCGCCCGGCAGTGACGCCTTGGGGCGGCAGTTCGACAGGCTGTGTGCGGGTGGGATCCAAGTGGTCGAGCCGCGGCAGTTGGTGGGTCGCCCCACACGCCGCACGCTGGTCTTCAAGGGAACGGCAACCGCGCTTGTGCCTACGGAAGAGACGCGGGAGTTGCTGGAGACGTGGCGCAAGCAAGCTCCCGAGTTCTGGTGGAACTTCCGCTGAAGGACCGCGGCGCATGGTTGCTTGTGCTATCTTCCAGAAAACTGCCTGGACGAGACAGCTATCATCGGAGGACGGCCGGGCATTTGCGCTTCGTGGATGCGCGTCCACGGACGACGCAGCAGTCCGGGCCGCGCGAGGCTTGGCTCGCGGAGGGGCAGGCCGCGCCGGTGGTCACGCCTGGTGCGATGCAGTCGATGCTCGATTCACTTGGAGGTGACGGTCTCGCACCTCCCCCTCGGTGTCACTCTCCAGCCAGCGATACGGGTCGAGGACGGTGACGCCAAACTTCGTGTCTGCGTCCGTCGAGCGCCGCGCGGGTGGATAGTCGAAGCGCGGCGGTGCCGAACGAACCAGCGCCTCGCGGGCTGCGATCTTGGGTGGCTCGTCCCGCCTCGGCGGGACTCCGGCACCCGTGCACCCCACGATCATGGCGATCATTGTAAGGAGGGACAGTGTGGACCTCATGCGGGCCGCACTATGACACTCTTCGGAGTCCGCCTCGTACCCTGTCAGGGTTCGGCGAGGCATCGCGCGAGTTTTTAGACGACAGGATAGACCGCCCCTGGTGGGACAAGGCGCTGGCACCCGCCCGCGCCTGACGCTATGTCTCGTCCGAAGGAGGCCGGCCATGTACGTGGTATGCGTGACGATCTGGGTCAAGCCGGGGTTCGAGGACGCCTTTCTCGAGGCCACACGACAGAATCACGAAGGAACCCGCAAGGAGACGGGGAATCTGCGCTTCGACGTGCTCAGGAAGGCCGACGAGCCGACGCGGTTCTTCCTCTACGAGGCGTACCGGACGGAAGACGACTTCACCTCTCATCAGAAGACGGCGCACTACGTCGCCTGGAAGGAGACCGTGGCGGAGTGGATGGCCCAGCCGCGTCAGGGAGTGCGTCACCACAGCGTCTTTCCCGACGCCGCGGGCTGGTGAGGCCGCCATGAAGCTCGAGCTATGCATGCCCACCCGGGTCGTGTTCGGGCGCGGGTCCATCGATCGCCTCGGTGAGCTCGCCACACCCCTGGGGTCTCGTGTCATGGTGGTGCGCGGCGGCAGACACCTTGACAGGTCGGGCGCCCTCGATAGCGTCCGCGGACAGCTCGCGTCCATCGGCATGCACGTCATCGAGCACGCTGTCGTGGGGGAGCCCGACGTGACAGCCGTGGACGAAGCGGCCGACCTCGCTCGACAACACGCCTGCGACCTCGTCATCGGCATCGGCGGTGGAGCAGCCCTCGACGCCGCGAAGGCCGTGGCGGGCCTGCTCACCCTCGGCGGACGTGCGCTCGACTACCTCGAAGTGGTCGGACGGGGCATTCCCATCGATCACCCCTCCGCGCCGCTGATCGCCATCCCCACGACCGCGGGCACGGGCACAGAGGTCACGCGCAACGCCGTCCTGACGCACAAGCCGTCGCGCTTCAAGGCGTCCATGCGCAGTCCGTACCTCCTCCCGCGCATCGCCCTGGTCGACCCTGGCCTGACCGACTCCGTTCCTCCCCAGGTGACCGCCGCGACCGGACTGGACGCGCTCACGCAGTTGATCGAGCCGTACGTGTCCACCGGAGCCAACCCGCTGACCGACGGGCTCGCGCTGGAAGGCGTGGCGCTGGTGGCGAAGTCGCTCGCGTGCGCGTGGACGGACGGTGCGGACGAAGCCGCTCGCGACGACATGTCCCTGGCTTCATTGATGGGAGGCATCTGTCTTGCCAACGCCGGGTTGGGGGCGGTGCACGGGTTCGCAGCGCCGCTCGGGGCGATGTACCCCGTGGCCCATGGCGCGGCGTGTGCGGCCTTGCTTCACCCTGTGATGAAGGCCAACGTCCAGGCCCTGCGGGAGACGGACGCCCGACACCCCACGCTCGCCCGTTTCGCACGGGTCGGGGAAGCCCTCACCGCAAGACGATACCAAGCCCAGGATGACGCCATCGACGCCGGTGTCGCGTTCGTGCGTGACCTCGTACGCGCGCTGGAGGTTCCGGGGCTCTCGTCGCGAGGCCTCGGCCCCGCTGACGTCGACGCGGTAGTGAGTGCGGCGCGCAAAGCTAGCTCGATGCGCTACAACCCCGTGGTGCTTTCGGATCAGGCGCTCGCTTCGTGCTTGCGGGAGGCGCTGTAATCGCGGTCCCTCGCTCGCGCGGCATGGCGCGCGGACTCGTCCTCGGACTGGTGCGGCCCGTCCGATAGCTCCCGCGGAACCTCCCGACGCGTCGACCCCAGCCAACTCCGTCACCCCTCTTGCCACGACGCCAGATCCCGCCCGCTCATCGATACCAGTTCCAGACGTGCAATCGAAATTGCAGGGATGAAAGCGTGAATTGAAGGTACCAGTGAAACGGTGTCGCACCTTGTGCAACGAAGTCCAATCCGAAGCCGCCGAGACAATCGCTCATCGCCGGCGCGCGTCATCCGGGCGGCACGACGAACGCATTCGTCCCGCCACCTGTCGGCGATCACGCACCGAGTGTCCCCATCGCGGCGCGTCAATGCTCGTGTGTCGATGGGCTGCGGAGCGGGCAAGCCACTCATCGAGAGACCGGGCACGCGTTCGGATCCCTTCCAATTCTTGCTTCGGGCATGCTCTTCGCACCAACTCGCCCTGTCAATCGCAGCGCAACACAACGTAGACGTAAAAATCCGTTGCGTTGTCCACAGCGGTGACAGGGAGCGTCCATGTCTCGTACGACTTCGAGGATACTCATCTCCGCCTTGGTCCTGTTCCAGTTCGGTGGGTCCACGGTCGCGTGCGGTGGTGGCGGCGAGAACGAAGAGGCGGACGACGGGAGTTCCGCAGGTGGGGAGGCGAGCTCCGCAAGTGGAAAGGCCGATGACGGGACCGTGCCCGACGGGGAGGACCCGTCCACGGACGGTTCGCTTCCCGATGGGGAGGGTCCCTCCGCCGACGGTTCACTTCCGGACGAGAGCGACACCACGCAAGGGCCGGGCGACCCGGCGGCCCCACCGGACAGCTCCCCACCCCAGGTCTCCATCTTGAAGCCCGCCGACGGAGACCGGTTGAACGCGGCTGTCTACGTCGAGGTCGAGGCGGTGGACGACTCAGCCGTAGCGGGCGTGCAGTTGCTTGTGGATGGCGTGCCCATCGGCGAAGAAGACAACGAGCCCCCGTACCTTCTTCCCTTCGATCCGCTGACGTCGGGGGCAGGTGCCCATACCATCAAGGTGATCGCCAAGGACACGTCGGGCAATTCGGCGACCTCGTCGGCGGTGTCGATCGAGGTCGAAGCCGAGCTGCCTGACGGCCACCCGAAGATCTGGCTCGACCCCCTGAATCTCGAGGAGCTGGCCCAACGCGCCGCCAACGGCGACCCGCAGTGGACCGCGTTGCGGGCGCAGTGCGACGCGCACCTTTCGGGCGCGGTGGAATACCCGGACGGCGACGGTTACCCCGACAGCGGGATTGGCCCGGGCTATCACGGTGACGGCTACATCAACCCGGTCATCGAGCTGGGGCTGTGCTATCAAGTTGGCAAGGCCAGCGGCGCACCCATGGCGGATGGGTGGGGGCAGAGGGGAGCCGAAGTCCTCGACAAGATTTCCCGGCCGCCCGGTGCGGCCCACTACGTGGATCCGGGCAACGGTTACGGAATCCGGTTCTACGGCACAAGCATGGCGCTTGGCTACGACTGGCTCTTCGATGTGCTGTCACCGACGCAGCGAAGCCAACTCGTGGCGTCGATGAATCATTGGCTGGACAGGTACGCGTCGAACGGGATCGGTCCCGACCATCCCCAGGGCAACTACTTCGCGGGCTACTACGCAGCGAAGGCGTATGCGGCGATTGCGACCGAGGGGGAGAACAGCGCAAAGCCCCAGCTCTGGACGCAGTGGCTCGACGGCATGCATCGGGGGCTGGTTGCCCCCTATTACGAGCAATGGCTCAAGGGCGGTGGATGGCCCGAGGGCTGGCACTACGGCGGGTACAGCCTCAACATGGAATTGCCCATCTTGGCTGCGCGCAGCGCCAAGGGAGTGGACCTCTTGCACGACTCTTCGACGCCGTACAGCTTCCCGCTGGGACAGAGTCTGCATCTCATCCACTTCGCCTGGCCGAACCGCAAGCGGATCGACGACCGCGGGACGATCCGCCAGGCCGATTCCACCCTCATCAAGCCGTCGATGGTGACGGTTCACGCGGGCCTCGCCCAGCGGTGGGGTGATCCGAACGCACCTGTGTTTCAAGCCTTCGCCAGGACGATTCGTGATCTGTCGGGGCCCGCCCGGGCATGGGAGGACTTCTTGTTCTGGAACGAGACAGCTCCCGAAGTCGACTTCACGACGCTGCCGCGTTCCTACGCGACGCAGGGCATGGGCGAAGTCGCGGCGCGCTCGGACTGGTCCACCGACGCCGTCTGGGGCTCCTTCCGAGCCGGCCCCTACATCAATAGCCCAGCGTCGGGGGAGGAGTACTTCGATCAAGGGGCCCTGGCCATCGTGCGCGGCGATTCTCCCCTGCTCATCAACGTGAGCGGAACCGCGGTCGCCAGCTACCCTCCCTCGAGCTATTCGACCGAGGCCGACGTGTACGCGAACAACTGGGGGTCGAGCAGCGCGCCGCGGGACATCTACAACATCTTCTACAACGGCGCAGGACAGACGATCGCGGCGCCGTCGGACAACCCGTCGCCGAAGACGCGATTGGCGCGTTATGAGGATATGGGCGACTACGTGCAATTCCGCGGCGAGCACTTGGAAGATGTCTCGAGCAACGCCGCTGCCCTGGTCTCCTGGACGCGGGATGTCATCTTCGTGCGGCCGAGCTTGTTCGTGGTCTACGATCGCACGAACGTGTCAACCGACAACGACCAGCGGCTGCACTGGCACTTCCTGTCGACGCCGACATTGACCCCGGCCTCGTCCGGAGGCACCCGCTACGATGTAGTGCACCCGCAACGTGGCTTCCTGGGCTCGATGACGAGCCTGCTGCCCGCCGGGCACGTCACCCATCGGGTCGATGTATTCGACAGCGGCAAGATGTTTCGCGTGGAAGTGCGACCGGGCAGCTCTGGCGCGCAGCAGCAGTGGCTCACCGTCCTTGATGCTTCTGCTTCCCCCGCCGCCGTCGCCGGGACGTCCGTCATCAATGCGTCGTCGGGGGCGAGCCCGAACGTGCAAGGCGCGAACCTGAACCGGGCGGGAGAGCAGACGGTGGTGCTGTTCTCGACCGGCGCCTGGGACCAGGCCATCTCCGGTCCCGTCAGCTACGGCGTGCCGGTCGCCTCGACCATGCACGTGATCGCGGACCTGCAGCCCGGTGTCCAATACGCCGTCGGCGTCACGACCGTGGGCAACGAACACCGGGTCAACGTCCAGCCGGGCGCGGGAATCATGTCCTCGCCCAATGGAACCCTCGAGTTCCACGTCACGTCCGGCGGACAGCTCCAGACGAACTAAACAGGGTCGTGGTGCTCGAGTGCCCACCCGCGCACGCCCGCGATCACCAAGACCCTCGACAGTCTTGGGCTTGCCTCGAGCCGAACTCGCCGAATACCTGGCGAGCCGGCAGTTCGAGCACCCGGGAGCTGCCTGCGCCTGGCGACGCGGCTTCCTGGCGCGGGAGGTTGCCGAAGAACCAGGAGGAGACGCTCCAGCTTGCGGAGTTTGGGAGGCTCGTGGCGGGGAGTTGAGGTTGGGGCCTCGCGAGGCAGAGGAGGTTTGCCGAAACCCAAGCCCCGCTTCGGGCATCCATCAGGCGGAGGTTTTCCATGGCCATTGTGCTTCATCACCACCCCTTCACCCGTGCCGCGAACGTCGTGTGGATGCTGGAGGAGACGGGCGTCGCCTACGAGCTGAACCACGTCGATCTGATGGCCGGTGCGCACCGCCGCCCGGAACACCTCGCGCTCAATCCCATGGGGAAGCTGCCGGTGCTCACCGACGGGGAAGCCGTGGTCACGGAAGCCGCGGCGATCGGTGTCTACCTTGCCGACCGCTACGCCCCGGGACGGCTCGCTCCTGCCCTGGACGATCCCGCGCGCGGCACTTTCCTGCGGTGGAGCTTCTTCGCCCCGTCCGTCATCGAACCGGGCTGCATGGCCCAGGCCGCCAAGTGGGAGTATCGGCCCACCCAGGCGGGGTGGGGCGCCTACGAGCAGATGCTCGGCACGATCGAGAAGGCCATCGGCGACGGGCCGTGGCTGCTCGGCGAGACCTTCACGATGGCCGACGTGATCTTCGGCGGCACGGTGCGTTTCATGCTGCAGTTCGGGATGATTGAGAAGCGAGCGTCGTTTGAGGCCTATGCGGATCGGCTGGCGGCTCGACCGGCGGCGAGAACGGCGGATGCCAGGAACGCGGCTGTCGTCGCCGAGCGTGGTCTTCGCATGCCGGGTTGAGAGGTGGTTTCTCCGGCCTTCTTCCGCTGCGGCTTGGCGACGTGGGTCACCGCGGGAACGGGTTTGGGGATGAGACGGAACGACTCGGTGCACGCGAGATAGGACTCGAAGACCCCAAAGTCCGTTGAAAAGCATTCGCCTCGCCTACTTCTTCGTCCGGCTCATCCAATCCGTCTCCCAGACGTGGCCGCATTTCCGGCAAACGAGCGTCCACTTCTGGCGGATCACCGTCTCCCGCCGCGTGACCCAGGAGCCGTCCTCGAACCGGCCCTCGAGCTGGCTCGTGGATCCGGCGTCCACACACGACGTCCGGACGCCTCCCCACCACTTGCTGCACGCGGGGCACCTCCTTGCCTTGAAGTGAGCCCAGCTCACCCAAATCGAGAACGCGAACAGGACAAACGGCGCGGCTGCGATCAGGGTCGGATCGTTCTCGGTGATCCCCTTGGATATGTCGCCGACGACGCCCCCGACACCAAAGCCCTCATACAGGAGGATCGAGCCGAGCGTGACGATCACGAACAGGCCCGGGAGGAGGAACCACCACAGCCATTGGATCATCGTCGTTCTCCCCGACCCGAGGTCACGGGCACGTGCCTTGCTCGAAGGGGGCAGTGGTCACTGTGGGCTCGGTGCCCGCCAAGGGGCGCAGCAGCACCCAGTCCAGGGCGGTCCTGGCGACGTAGGCCGAGTTCACCTGCCAGGCGAAGAAGCGCAGCCGGTCGACCGATCCCTGGTCCGAACTGAAGGCTGCGTCGTCGGCCACCTGCGTCCCGTTCACGAACATGTCGAAGGTGCGGTCTGGTACGGATGCCCGAACGGCGACGCTGGCCTTGCCGGAAACCACCGCCGATTGCGTGACGGCCCCGCCCACCTCGTAGCCGAACCCCTCGTGGTTTGCCATTCCCCCGTTCGTGCCGGACCACAGCAGGCTGGGTCCGGTCCCCAGGTTCGAGAAGACGTCGCTTTCGGGCGGTGGGCTGTCCATCGCCGCACTGTTGCCCATCTGCAGGTGAAGACGGTACCAGCCTTCCGCGTCGGTTCGCTTCCAGTCCATGCCGAAACGCAGCTCGACTGCGCCCGACAAGGGCGGGAAGGGGTGGTCAGCGGCAGGACGGTTGTTCTGGTCCGAGCACGACAGCCACAGCGCTTGCTCCGCGATTCGCACGGTCGCTCCGGTGGTCTCCCACGTCAGCCAGCCGAAGTCAGGCTCGTCGTTGTCGGCGCGATCGAAGAAGTCGGCGAAGTGGAAGACAGCCGCCTCGTTGGCAGGGGGGGGGCCCGCCGCCGGATTCCCCACGAAAAGGTAGTAGTCCTCCTGCCCGCCCGCGGGAATCGCGCTCTGCGTCGCGAACCAGACCCGGGTCGTCCCACTGCCCCATTGCGAGTCCGGGTCGAGCACCCGGTCGAGCTCGACGACCTGCCCACCTTGCACGTGCACGATTCGCACGTCGTCCCCCGAACCGACGGAGAGCCCCGCGTTTACGAGGGCGGCGTGGTCCAGCAAGAACGAGAGGCTGTAGCCTGCTGGCAAGGCGTCTTGCGACGACACCGTCAGGCGGCGACGGTGGCTCCATGCGCACCCCCACCACCAGTCGCAGACGTTCGCCTTTCCGGCGCCACCGCAGGTCGACGGGGCGCCGCAGCCTCCACAGTCGACCGAGCGCGTGTCGCCACAGTTGTCCTCGCCCGTGAAGGGCCCGCAGGCGACGGCCAGTCGCGAACAGAGCTCGCTGTCCGTTTCGGGTGCGCAGCTATCCGCATCGGGTGTGGCATCCTGCGCGTCATCCTGCGCGTCATCCGCTGCGTCATCCGCTGCGTCATCCGCTGCGTCATCCGCTGCGTCCTCTGCGCCGTCGGGGACGTCCGAAGCGTTGTCGGCGGGAACATCGGGCCACGCTTCCGGATGCACCTCGGCAGGCCCGTCATGCACGCCGGTATCTGCGTCGGGGACCGACGCGTCGTTCGACCCGTCGGCGGCTACGAACGTTCCCTCCCTGTCGAGCTGGCATCCGCACACGGCGAGAGGCAACAAGATAAAGGAGAAGCGGTGAGGAGAACGCGATTGCATGGCTACCAGCAAGCTTAGCAGATCGGTAGTCCGGTCGTCCCCGGCGTGGCCGCTGGGCGCGGGACGAATTGCCTGGCGGTGCTATCCCAGGGACCATGAATCCCGTCATTGCCGACAAGGAGAAGTGGTCCCGAACCAGCTCCACGTACATCGTCCACCCCGAGCGCGCAACGTAGCGCTCCGCGCGAGAAACTGCACCTGCACCATCAGCAGATGCACCCGCCGCTTGCCTCGTCTCGCGTGGGGACTGGAACAATCGCCGTGTGAGCGCTACGCTCCAAGCATGTCCGATGCCGCAAAGAAGCTGCTCGACGAAGCTTTGAGCTTGTCGGCTGACGAGCGCCGCGAGTTGGCCTTGCGACTTCTCGGCAGTGTGCGTGGCAGCGAAGCCGACGCCCGTGAAGCGCGATGGGCCAGGCTGTGGACTGCGGAAGGATGCGTGCACCTCGGCGGCAACGCCGTCGACGACACCGAGGCGCTCTACGATGGCTGAAGTCGCCCTCGACGCCAACGTCGTCGTCGGCTTCCTCGACGCCAGCGATACCTTGCACGAGCGTGCCACGGCGCTGCTGCGACGAATCGAGACCCGGGGTGACGATGTCATCCTGCTGGACGTGTGCGTGGGCGAAGCCATCTCGGTGCTGTGCAGACGAGCGAGGGAAAGGCGTGGGGGAACCAGCTCTGTAGGCCTGGCGAAAGCGCCCCCGGACCTTCGCGGGGCGCTCGAGCGCGTGCGACAGTGGACCTTGGCTGGCGACATCGTCTGGGTCACCGCTCCCACCGAGCGCTTCGCCGCAGATGTCGTGAATGTCGTCGAATCGACCCGTGGTCGGCTGAACTGGAACGATGCGTTGCTGGTCGTGCTGCAACGCGAGGGTATCGTCGGTGATGTCGCCAGCTTCGACGACGGTTTTGAGGCGATCCCCACGTTCCGGAGGATTTCGTAGCCGGGCACCGCGTCGGTCATGTGGGCAGGCTGGCCCTCAGCCTTTCCCCACCAAGCCTCAATACCTCGGATACCTCCGCGCCGCCCCACAGAGCCACGCCCGGTCTCCATCCCCAGGCAACGCAGGCGCGGCAAGTCCCTCACAAGCCACCTCGGGACTCCACGGGTTGAGCGACAGTCCCAGGAAGAACGCGTACTCCGCCCCCACACCGTCGTGACGGTCGGCCAGCATGCGCCCACGCAGCGCGAACGCCTCCGCGTGCGGCGTCATGGGCGGCGCCGCGCCCTCCAGTTCTTTCCACGCCGCCTCGGCCGACCCCGCCGCAAGGTGCGCCTTCGCCAGCAGGTACCGGATCTGCAACTCCTCGGGCAGTTGCTTGCTCGCGGGCTCGAGCAACCGAACCGCCGCCCCCCCATGACCGCGCTCCACCAGCAACCGGCCCAGCCGCACGTTCCGCACCGCCAACGCATCCGGACCCTTGCCCCCGTGCGACAGCTCCCGCGGAACCTCCCGGCGCGTCGACCCCAGCCAGCTTCTCCACGCCTCCTCCCACGACGCCAGATCCCGCCCGCTCATCGATACCAGCGCCTCGCTCACCCCTTCCTCTTCCGTGGCCTCCCGGAGCCGCGGCACCAGCTCGACGAGCACTTGCTCCCCCAACTCCGCCACCAGGTACCGCAAGAAGCTCTCCACCTGCGCGTACACCACCATCGCGTGCGCAGGCGAAGGCAGCAGGGCGACCGACGGGCCGATCTCGTCGAACTTCCTGGCCAGCCCCATCTCGAATCCCGCTGACGCAAGGGCGTCCGGGGAAGGGTGGTCGTCGTAGGCATCGGGCCGTCGCCATCGCTTCTCGAAGTACTTGGCGATGCCTTCCTGCAGCCACAGCGGGGCGCGGTCCCGTGTGCCCATGCCGAGCGCCACGTGGGTCAGCTCGTGGGCGAGAGTATCCATCCACGGATAGCCCGCGTTCATCGACCGAGGCGTCACCATCGTCACGCGCCCCCAGTTCGCGATGGCCACGGTGCCCGTCGTGCGCGCTGCCTCCTCCGGCAGCCCCGTCATCGCCGACAAGGAGAAGTGGTCCCGGACCAGTTCCACGTACATCGGCCTCGGCAGCTCCACCCCGAGCCCGCGACGCAACACCTCCCGCGACGCGTGGACCACTTCCGAGATGAAAGGCACCAGGGGCTGGTCCCGGTCGTCCTGCATGCGCACGATGACGTCGCGGTGCAGGTCGTGCACCACGAAGGCTCCCGCAATGCTCTTCTCGCTGTCCCGCGCGAGTTGTCCGAGCTGGGCGCCTTCCGGGGTGGCCGCCACGTCGGGCCGTTCGAGAATCTTCCGGGCTTCCTCGTAGCGGGTGGCGTACAGCAGCATCCTTCCTCGCTCCAGGGCCATGCGCGTATCGCTCACGGGCCCATCGAGGACCTTCTCGGCCTCCGCAAGACGCATTTCCAAAGTGAGCGAACGGGCACGATCCGCCGGATGGATCTCCCACGCAGCCACCCCTTGCGGCACGAGCAGGATCGCAAGGCCGAGCAGGGCCGCTCGCACGCGTCTGAGTACCGTGTGCCCGAAACGAGTACCGCGATCGGACAGCGGAGAACCACAGAGGACGCAGAAGGCACAGAAAGGTGGTGCGGGGCTAGGCCGTGCGTGTTGCTCCTGACTCCGGCCATTCCTGGTTCTCTGTTGACTGCGCCTTCGGCTTCGTCGTCCTCCGTGGACTCCGCCAGCAGAGCTGGCCTCCGTCCACTCCGGATCGCCTTCCGTGTTCTCAGCTCCTAGTTGATGTTCGTCATCCGTCCCTTGTCGTAGTCGGGCCTCAACCCGGCAGCGACTTCGGGCACCCAGTACTCGTTGATGTCCGTCATCCGTCCAGCGTCGTTGCCGAGCCTTGATCCGGCAGGGAAGCATGAGGGTCATCGAAGCAGCCCCTCCGTGTACCGTCGCACCGCGTCTCGCAGCGACGGGTCCGCCGGGCGGCTCAATCCCTCCACCACGCGGCGCCGGAACGCTTCTGGGCCTGTGAAGGCATCCGCCGAGGGAATGTCGACCGGTCCTTTGGCGACGTCCTTGCCATCGCCTTCCTCGCTTCCCTCCTGTTCGCCCTTGTCGTGTGGGTCTTTGCCCTTCGTTTGCGCGTCGGCGGACTCGCGACTCGGCTCCTGCAACGATTCGCTCGCCGCCTCGAGCAGGCGCTGGGCCGTGCGTTGATGGGACATCGCCTGCTCGCCGTCGGCCTTGTCGAGGGCCTTGGCGGCGTCGCGCATGGCGGACTCCGCACGCTCGAGCAGCTCCATCGTGGATCCAGGGACGGGGTTTTCTCCAGTGCGCGCGCGCTCCGCGATCCGCTTCGCCCGGTCGGCCAACTCCTGCTGGTGCTTCGACTCCCCGGTCAGTCGTTCACGGCCTTGCTCCGACGCGGCTCTGCGCATGCGCTCGAGTTGCTCGCGCACCCAGCGCTGCTCTCGCTCGAGTTGCTCGCGCGCTCGCTCCACGTCGCGCCCCAGGGTCGGCGGTTGGCCGAACAGGTCTCGTTCGCGGCTCGCCACCCGCCTGGCTTCCTCTGCCGCCTTCAACGCGTTGCTCGCGGCCTGGTCCGCCTCGGACAGGGCAGTCCGGTCCAGCGCGTCCGCCATGCGCTCCGCTTGTTCGCGCATCACCATGGCCGCCCCGTCGAGGGACGACATGTCCAACGCGTGCGTGGGAAGCCCACGAACCGCTTCCCTCACGTAGCGCGCGTGTTCCCGCGCCGCGTCCTGCAAGCCATCCATGTCGACCGCGTTCATCGCCTCGGACATGGCCTTGCGCACTTCCTCGATCCGCGACGCGTGGTCTTTCGCCAGCTCCTCGATGTCGTCGCCCCGCGAGTCGAAGGCCTCCATGCCATCCGCGCCTGCGGACTCGTCATCAAAGCTGGGCATGCCCCCACTCTCCGTGCCCGGGCGTCCGCCACCACCCGAGAACGAAGGGTGGGGCCGACGCAATCGTGCGGCCAAGTGCGTGGCGGCAAGCTCGGCGCAGTGGGTGTCATCACGAACCATGCAGCGCTCCACGTTGCGAACGCCGAGTCCCACGACTTCTCCCAGATCGCCTCCCAGCCCTCCGAGGCGCAGGAGCGATCCTCCTCCGCCGCGCAGCACCATGAGCGCCGCGTCCAGACGCGCTCTCCCGCGTGCCGACTCGGGCTGTCGAATCAGCCTTGCCCCTTCTGCGCCCTCTTCCGCAACGTCCGAAAGCTTGCGGGCGATGTTCACGGAGTCCCGCGTGGACAGCGCCCGCGCCGCCACGTCGAGGGCCAACACCGTGTCTCCTGTCACGTCGCCGAGCCTTTCCAGCCCTTTGCGACACGCCTGCTCCGACACGCTCGGGCAGGCTCCGTCCGCGGCCTTCGTCAGCCGTTCGAGCTGCCCGGCCAAGAACGTTCGCATGCGGCGCGACATCTCGATGCCGCCGTAGCGTCGCTCCGCGGCGTCCTTCACGGACTGCTCGAACGCTGCGTGCGCCTTTTGCTCTCGAGTCCCCAGCGCCTTGCGCTCCTCGACGCTGCCGGGCGCCCGCGTTTCTAGCCGGGAGGCGAGCAGGTCCAGCAGGGCGTTTTGCACGTCGCGCAAGGCTTCGTAGCGCAGCGCTTCCTCTTCCCCCACCGCGGGCGGAACGAGCACGATGGGGCTGCTTTTCCCCCACTTCGGCCCGCCCACGGGGTCGTTGTCCCGGGCCTCCACCGTCACTTCGACCGGCATGTGCGCCCCGCTCAGGAACCGATCGTGACGGTGCAACACGGAAGACCCGCGGTCGAACGTCAGCGTCCCGTCGTGTTTGGCGAGCACGCGACGCGACTCCTTGCCCCCCGCGCGCAGCACCAGGTCCACGTGCGTCAAGCCATGGTCGTCCGTGATCTCGTAGCGAACAGGGATCTCGTTGACGTCGAGCAACCGCACGGTCCTCGGTGCGTTCTCGACTTTCACGATCGGCGCCTCGTCCTCCAACGCCCCGATTCGCAAGTCATCCCCCTGCGGGATCAGGACGTCGCCGAAGCGTGCGGCGACCTCCAAGTCCACGTCCGACTCGATCGTCCAGGTGGCCATCACGCCGCCCCGCCCGTCTTCGACGAAGGGCACCTCACGGGTCCCGTCGGTGAGCACCAGCCGGCGTCCCTCGAAACGTGGCTGGGCATGCACGGTGAGCGCAGTGCCCTTGGGTTGGTGCGTGTCCACGAACCCGAAGAACATGTGCGCCTGCTCCCCGAGGTAGGCCGGAGGCTGCACGCTGCAGAACACTCCCTCGACCCAATCGATGGGCAAGGGAGCACGACCGTTCCAGGCCACGAGCACGTTGAGCCCTTCGATCACGCGCAGCGGACCGAGCGAAAGCGCCCCGACGGCAAGGGCGAGCAGGATCACGACGACCCTGCGTCCCACGGAGGCGCGCTTGCGCCCCACTTCCCACAAGGTTTCAGCCCGCACCTGGGCGAGAAGTCGTTCGAGGTGGATGCGTGCGAGTCCCGCCCCGAGGGGGTCCCCGGCGGCATCGGTGGAGCTCACCAATTGCACAGCGCGTGCAGCGCGATCCCCCAGGGACGGATGCTCCAGCGCACCGAGCTTCTTCGCGAGACGGGTCGCATCCCTGTCTGCCCAGCGTGTCCACCACGCAGCGATTGCCCAACCGAACGCGATGGCCAGCACGATGGCGACGGTGGTTACCCGGGCGATGGGGGTCCCTTCCCGCGCGAGGTGGGCGCCCGCGAGGGTGGCGACGAGCAGGGTGGCGGCGAGGATTCGGCTCCGCCATGGACCGGAAGCACGCTGCCACAGCAGGGCCAAGTGGGTCAGGCGGGGGGACGGGGTGGGCGCCACGACCCCAGCTTGGTGCAAGTCGCCGAGAGGTGCCAGTCCCACGAAAGAGCCCCCGCCTCACGGAAGCGGATGGATTCGGTTGCCCACGCGTCTACACTCCCCGCACCGCGAGGGTGCAAGATCTCCCCAGCGCTCGCGGGAGGCGGGGCGCGTGGGCTTGTTCCCCATGCCGCGAACGTTTGGTAATCTCGCGCGATGAGCTCCGAAGCAGAACGGTTGTTCGACGAGGTGAGCGACTGGCTCGCGCAGGAGCTTCCCTCCGCACTCGGCACTGCGCGTGAGAGCGCGGTGCTCGAAGAGGCGGTGAGGCGGTACGTCGAGGCGCGCAAGCTCGTCGACCCCGACGATCCGTTCGCCTATGCCACCCACTTCTTCAGCGCCGACGGGGTCGGCTTCGAGAGGGCACGCACCCCGGCGCTCCAGAGGGTATCGGGGCTCGGGCCGGAAGACACGATGCGGATCTGCGACGCCCTGGGCGAGATTGCGCTGCGCCTCGAGCGCGAGTCGTTCGCCTCGGAGAACTGACGCGGCATTGGAAACGCACGATTCGCGCGTCTCGCATGGCGGGAGGCGCTTCCCTCGCGCGTGTCGGCGACGGCTACGAGGTATCACGAGACGCTGCACCCGCTGGGGGGCGCAAACGTTGGATTCCTTTCGATCCAGGCCTCCCGAGTGCTCGATGCCGGCGGAACGTTCCCTTATTCGATCATGCATCGCGACGAGGTCGGTCGTCACATGGTCGTGAAAATCAAGCTCGACTGATCCGCGGTGGGCGAGCCTTGGGCGCCAGAACTCGCACGTGGGGTCCCGACAGGGAGCCACGGGGATGGGTGCGACCATCCAGGGGGTCTCCTGCTGCATCGGTGGAGCTGACCAGGTGCATCGCGCGTGCGGCGCGATCACCCAGGGAAGGATGCTCCAGCGCACCGAGCTTCTTTGCGAGACGCGCCGTGTCCCGGTCCGACCATCGTGTCCACCACGCAGCGATTACCGAACCGATCGCGATGGCCAGCACGATGGCGACGGTGGCTACCCGAGCGATGGGGGTCCCTTCCCGCGCGAGGTGGGCGCCCGCGAGGGTGGCGACCAGCACCGTGGCGGCGAGGATTCGTTCCGGCCATGGACTGGAAGCACGCAGCCACAGCAGGGCCAAGTGGGTCAGGCGGGGGGACGGGGTGGGCACCACGACCCCGCCTTGGTGCAAGTCGCCGAGAGGTGCCAGTCCCACGAAAGAGCCCCCGCCTCACGGAAGCAGATGGCTTCGGTCGCCCACGCGTCTACACTCTCCCCAACCCACCACGGAGGGATCGAATGCGAAAGACCATCGCCATCGTGTTCGCGGGCGGCCGCGCCGAGGAGATGTCGGTGCTCACGTTCTGGCGCCCCAAGTCTGCCGTCCTGTTCGGCGGCACCTACCGGATGATCGACTTCGCCCTGACCAACCTCGCCAACACAGCGGGCATCGAGAACGTCGGCATCCTCTCCCAGTACCGCCCGTCGTCCCTCATCGACCACGTGGGTATCGGCCTGCCCTGGGACTTCGTCGGCAACGAGCGGGGCGTTCGCTTCCTGCCCCCTTACATCGGTCTCGACCACTCCCAGTGGTACCGCGGCACCGCCGACGCCCTCTACCAGAACATCGACTTCCTCGAGTTACACCGCCCGGACGACGTCCTCATCGTCTCCGGCGACCACGCCTACAGCATGGACTACACGCCGCTGCTCCGCTTCCACATGGAGCGCGACGCCGACGTGACCCTCGGCTTCACGCCCATCGAGGTGGACCCTTCGCGCTTCGGCATCGCCGAGCTCAACGCCGAGGGCCGCATCACCGGCTACATGGAGAAGCCCAAGCACCCTCGCACCAACCTCGCCTCCATGACCGTCTACGTGTTTCGTCGCAAGGTGCTCGTGGAGGAGCTTCGACGCCACGCCCAAGCGAGCGACGAGGAGCGCAAGACGTACCAGATCTACGACGAAATCCTGCCGCACATGATGGCCCACCGCAGGGCGTTCGGTTGGGTCCACTACGGGCAGTGGGAGTACGCGCGCACCCTCGACGCCTACCACGCTGCGCACATGGACATGCTGGGACCCTCGCCGCGCATCGACCTGGCAGCGTGGAACGTGCGCACGAACACCATGATGCGACGGGCGTCGCCGCCGCCTCCCACGCGCTGCTTCGCCGGGGCGGAAGTCGTCGACTCGCTCATCGGGGGTGGGTGCAAGATCCAGGGACGGGTCGAGCGGTCCGTGCTGTCCCCGGACGTGCAGATCGGACGGGGTGCCGTGGTGCGCAACTCCGTCTTGTGGGAGAAGGTCGTGGTGGAGGATGGCGCCGTGCTCGACGGGGTCATTTGCGACAAGCGCTGCGTCATCGGCCGAGGCGCGCGCGTGGGGGCGGACGTGAGCGCTCCCCCCCCGAACGAAGAGATGCCCGGCTCGCTGCACGGCGGCGTGACCGTGCTGGGCATGGACGTCGAGGTCCCCGCGGGTGGTCTGCTCGGCAAGAACTGCATCATCTACCCCAAGGTCAGCTCGGACCTGCTCTGTGATCCCGTGGCGTCCGGACGCACCGTGCGTGGCGCGGCCCATTGATGGAGAGCACGTAGGCGATGAAGGTCACAATCATTTCCAAAGAGTACCCGCCGCACGTCTACGGGGGCGCTGGCGTGCACGTGAAGTTCCTCACCCGCGAGCTGGCCAAGCGCATGAGCGTGGAGGTGCGCTGTTTCGGGGACCAGCGCATCACCGACGGCAACCTATCCGTCAAGGGATACCAGGCCTGGGAGCGAATGTGGGAGGGGGCCGACCGTCGGTTCAACTCCACCCTCGGGACCTTCTCGACGGACCTGTCGCTCGTTCGGGATCACATGGACTCGGACGTGGTGCACACCCACACGTGGTACGCGTCGATGGCCGGGTACATGGCGAAGATCCTGTACGACATACCCCTGGTGTGCACGGTACACAGCCTCGAGCCGCTCCGTCCTTGGAAGGAGGAGCAGCTCGGAAAGTCGTACCACCTGTCCACGTGGGTCGAGAAGGTCGCCCTCGAGAACGCCGATCGGATCATCTCGGTCTCCCAGGGGTCGAAGAAGGACATCCTCGACAACTTCGACGTGGACCCGGAGCGGGTGCGTGTCATCCACAACGGGATAGACCTCGACCTGTACCGTCCTTTGTTCACGGAGACCACGCGCAAGGCGTTCGACATTGACGGGCCCTACGTGTTGTTCGTGGGGCGCACGTCGCGCCAGAAGGGGATGAACTACCTCATCGACGCGATGGAGATGGTGGATCCCGGGGTTCGGTTGGTGTGCTGCACGAGCGCGCCGGACACGAAGGAAGTGGAGCAGGAGATCGCCGACAAGATCGCGAAACAGCCGAAGGTGCTGTGGATCAACTCGCTGTTGCGCGAGGACCAGTACGTGGAGCTGTACGCGAACGCTTCCGTGTTCGCGTGTCCTTCGGTGTACGAGCCCTTCGGGATCATCAACCTCGAGGCCATGGCCTGTCAGACGCCGGTGGTGGCGAGCCGGGTGGGGGGAATCCTCGAGACCGTGGTGGATGGGGAGACGGGGTTCCTCGTGGAGCCGGCGAACCCTCAGGCCATTGCCGACAAGATCAACGTTCTGCTCCGCGACCCGGAGCTGGCAAAGAAGTTCGGGCGAAACGGCCGAAGGCGGGTGGAAGACCACTTCTCGTGGTCCCATATCGCCAAGCAAACCGAAGCGCTGTATAGCGAGATGGTGGAAGAACGACGCCGCCGCGCATAGCGGAGGGAGGTACCCGTGATTGGACTCGAGACCCTGAAGAAGGAACGAGAGGCACTCAAGAAGAAGCTCGCCGAGGTCGAGGCGGAGGGCAAGGAGATGGATGCCAAGGTCCGCAACGTCCGGCAGCGGGAGATCCAGACGAAGCGCGAGATCGAAGCGCTCTCCGTGCTCATCGAGCTGCAGGAGACCAAAGGCGAGGACTGACCTCGCAGCGGCTCACGCGCCGTCAACGACGGCTCGCAAGCGCACGAGCCCTTCGTGCGCCCATGCCCCGTGCCAGCATAGATCGCGCCCACTGACGCAGTGAATTGCCCCCGTGTGGGCCGCGGGAATGCTTAGCGTGCGCAGCCACGCGGCATGCTTCGGCCCGAACCGGTAGGGCTCGTCCGGCAGCAAGATCACGTCCGGTTGTGACGCCTCGATCTGTTCCTGCGTCACCTGCGGATAGCGCGTGTCCTTGCCCTCCGCGCTCTCCGAAGGCAGATCCCCGAACACGTTCACCAGCCCGAGCCACCTGACCACGTCGCCGATGTACGTGTCACCGTTGACCGTCATCCATGGGCCCCGCCAGATGGGAACGAAGCAGCGGCGCGATGTGGGGGGGGAGGGGGCCGGGGTGCCGAGCGCGGTCCTTGCGGACCCGAGCAGCGCCGCCAGCTCGTCGTAGTCCCGACAGCCTTCCTCCACCGTTTTGGGAAACACCAGGCGCACGTTCAGGCCCGCGTCGCGAAGGCGCTGCACGTCTTGCTTCCGGTTCTCCTCCCGGTTGGCGAGCACGATGTCGGGCGCGAGCGCCACCACCTCGTCGACGGACACGTCCTTGGTCCCGCCGACCGTGGGCACGCGCAGCACTTCCGAAGGCTCGACGCAGTAGCGAGTGCGTCCCACGAGCCGGGATAGCATCCCGAGCCGCGCCACGTTGAAGGTCTCGCTGGGCACGAGGGAGACGATGCGTCGCACGCTCACGCCACTTGCACCTCGGCCGCCTCGTCGAGCAGGTCGCGCTTGACCGATCCGAGGTCCGTTTGCGGGTCGGCGAAGGCGATGGAGTGGCGCGCGAAGTCTCGCTGCAGGGAGTCGAATCGGTGCTGCCGGATCGATCGGAGCGTCTCGCGGAAGGCGATCTCCTCGACCTCCGGCCGGTGGAAGAGCTTCGAGGGGGATCCCGCCATCACGCGCATGGTGGCGCCGTCAGGCTGAAACAGGTGGAAGGCCACGTGGGGGTACATGGTGCGAAGCATGTGGACGGCGCGGTCGAAGCGTCCGTGGATGAGGGACTTGAGCCCTTGCATGCCGACCATGATGCCGCCTTTGGCGAAGACGTACCCCGGCTGCTCGCTGTAGATCGGCACCAGCGGATCGACGAGGATGACGAGGCTGGCGCCGTTCTCGACGGCGATGCGGACGTTCGTGGTGCGTGTGAAGGCGCCGTCGACGAAGTACCGATTGTCGATCTGCTCGGGGGCGAAGAACGGGGTGAGGGCGGTGGAGGCGCGGACGGCCCTGTGGATCGGGACGTGCTCCCAGCCAGGGCCGCCGAAGATGATGTGCTCCGCCGTGTCTTGATCGGTCGCGCCGATGAACAGCATGCGACGGAGCTTTCGGAAGTCGTCGGTCAGGCCGGGCTTGTTGAGTTGGGTTTCCAAGTAGGTTCGAAGGCGCTTGCCCGCGAAGATGCCGGTGGGAGCGAGACGGAACAGGGACTGAAGCGGGGTGGACCTGCCCCGCAGGATCGAGCGTGCGGAGAGCCCGAGCCGGCTGGCGAGCTCGGCGAAGTTGGCGTCGAAGACGTCGGATCGTTCGATGCGGTCGAGGGGGCCTTCGCCGAGCAGCATGCCGCGCAGGATGTCGCTGGTGGGCAGCCCGTTGGCGAGAAACGCGCCGATGACGGAGCCGGCGCTGATCCCGCAGAGGATGTCCACGTCTTGCAGGGCGTATTCGGGTAGGAAGTGTTGCAGGGCGCGCAGGACGCCCAGCTCGAAGAACAGGCCTTCGAAGCCGCCTCCGGCCAGACAGAGGGCCACGCGCCCGCCCTTGCGACGACGCAAGGTGGCGTCGAGGTTCTGCCAGATGACCCTCCAAGCCTGGTCGGTGGGATCGAGAGCGAGCGTGCCGGCGAGTCGGAAGGTGCCTGCGTGGAACGACAGCTCGGTGCCGCGCTGGTCCGGCGGAACGACCAGCCATGTTTGCTCGCGGCCGATCGGGGATCGGATGTCACCCTCGGTGAACAGGCCGGTCATCAGGTCGAGGCTTGGGCTCGTGTGGACCGGCCCCGACTCCTGGCGCGCGTCGATCACGAGCGCGTCGACGTCGTGAGAGCGGAGCATGCTGAGCAACCTGGGGACGCTGTTCTCGGCGTGGAAGCGGACGCCGCGCGCCATCAGGGGAGACAGCTGGTGCGCGGCGTGGGCGAGGGCGTTTTCCGCACTACGCGCGGTGGTGAGCGTGGGGTTGCTGGTGAAGTAGACTACTTGATCCATGGGTTTGCGTCCCGGCACCCCCTCGGTTGCATGCGGGCAATCCCAGCCACCCGCCCATACTGGCGCGCCCTCTGGAAAGCTGGGACGTTGAACATGCTTGAACAAGCATAGCGCATTGTGACGGGGACGTCTCGTTGGAGGGGCCTTGGTGGGACGGATGCGAGATCGCACTGGGCCAACGACCTGTCAGAAAACCACAGAGGACGCAGAAGGCACAGAAGGGGTGGGGGTTGGTGCGGAGGTTGACAGATCCATCCGTTCCTGGTTCTCAGTTGACTGCGCCTTCGGCTTCGTCGTCCTCCGTGGACTCCAGCCAGCAGAGCTAGCCGGGCCTCAATCCGGATGAGACTTCGGGGCGCGGGGCACCAAGGTTCGCGGAGAACGGGTTCTCCCTCCCCCGTCAACCGGAAAGCCACGCCGGCCCTCCGACACCTGAAACCCAAGGCTCTCGGCCCCACCGTTACAAAGAATCGCTGGCAAAGGTTGCCGTGCGGCACGGTCGCTGGCTACACTATCCAGGTAGTATCAAGACCAAGCGCGAGGACCGTGGGACATCCCATGTGGAAGCTCACCATCATGGACGACGAGGGGAAGCAAACACAGCTTCCTCTTTCCCGTGGGGAGTACGCCATCGGGCGGGCTGAAGAGAACACCGTTCGCCTGACGGATAGGAACATCTCGCGCAAGCATCTGGTGCTTCGCCGCAACGGCGACGACGGATGGTTGGTCGAGGACCTCGAAAGCTACAACGGTTGTTTTGTCAACGGGATGCGGGTGTCCGGAACCCACCCGCTGTACCACGGGGACTTGCTGCAGCTAGGCGACTACCGCTTGGAGCTGCAGGACGAGGCCGCCCTGGTCGACCCCAGCGGGGAGCAGACGCAAGAGGTCCCGGGAGCCCCGGTGTCCACCCTGCTCGACCGGCCCGACCGGTTGGTCGTGGTCGACGGGGTCGCCGCCGGCACCGAGTTCCCCCTCGAGGGCGAGAGGATCATCATCGGACGCGCGGAGGACGCGGACGTCAGCATCAACCACAGCTCCGTGAGCCGCACCCACGCCGAGATCGTCAACCTCGGCATGGGCGTCTACGAGCTGTTCGACCGCGGAAGCTCCAACGGGATTCGCGTCAACGGCATCAAGTTCGAGCGTCGCGTCATCGAGGATGACGACGAGATCGAGCTCGGGGACGTTCGGTTGCGGTTCGTGGCGCGCGGGCGGATTTTCCGACCGGGGGGGCCGCCAAGGAGCCTCGGGTACGCCGCTGCCACCGCCTCCGCTCCCCACCCGGCGCAGCGCAAAGGCGGGCTGGGTGTCATGGTCGGCGTCGGCGCCGTCTTGGGCATCGTCGCGGTTCTTGGCTTCGTGGCCTTGCGGTCGTCCGATACCTCGCCTTCCGGCGCTTCCGCCGAGCGTACCGTCGTCGACCAGGCTGTGCTCGAAGAAGCCAAGCGCCTCTCCGAGTCCGGAGACCACGACGCCGCGCACACGAAGTTGGGGCAGCTGCCCGATAGCTCGCCCCTGCGAGACAGCGCAGTGGTTCGCGAGATCGAAGGCAAGTGGGCGGACGAGATGTTCGCGCGCGCCGCGACCTCCACGGACTTGCCCAAGCGCCGCAGCCTGCTGGAGCAAGTGTCTTCGGCGCCTCTGGTGGATGCGGAGCGACGCAAGCGCGCGGCCGACATGATCGCGCAGATGGACACGGACGGAACGGACATCAAGGACTTCCCTGTGGCGGACGGGAAGTCCAAGGATGCGAGCGCAGCCGGGACGGTTCTCGCGCCCAACCCGTTCGATGGTTCGAAGTCCCCTCCTGCCGCCACGACGGGCAAGCCTCCACCCTCGACGACGACGACAGCGACCGGAACGGCCGCCACGGGCACCGGTACTCCCGCCACTGCCGACAACGCGCGCGATGCCATCTTGAACAAGGAAGATGGCGAGGCCCGAGCCCGACGCATGTTGGAGCCTCGGGTGTGGTCTGGCCGCGCGACCGTGGACGAGATCAAGATGCTGCGAGCGATCTGCCGGCATCAACGGGATTCCGCGTGCGTCGCCAAGTGTTCGGCGCTGCTCAAGCAGAAGCAAGAGCAGTGACCCTTCGTGCGCCGGACCCCGGGCGCACCCGCCACGAGGAAGAACCATGACGTTCGTGATCGAACAAGTGCCCGCGGAAGCGACCGCTCGCTACGTGGAGCTCGGCCGACAGTTCGGTTGTGCTGACACGCTCGCCCAGGCCGACTTGACCCTCGAGGCGTTCCGGCGGTTCGGCGAACAGATCGCCCCCCACGGCTTCATCGACTTGGATGCCGATCGCCTGCGAGAAGCGCGCACGCTCCTCCAGCTCGAGACCGCGGGCTTTGCCGACGTCCAGTCTCGATGCAAGCAGACCTCTCGCGGGTACGTGCAGGCCATTCGCGCGGGCAAGGACGCTCGCCAGCGAGCCCGATCCATCCTGTACATCATCGCCCAGCGCCTCGCCTACAGCGGGGACTTCATCGCCTCGGAGGCTGCCAGGGCGGTTGCCGCGACCCTGCAGCAGACGGAATCGTCACGAGGCGACCCTTTCCGCTTGGCCGCTCAGCTCGACCAACTCCGCGCCACCCTGACCATCCCTCGCGTGGACAAGGAAGCAGAACGCCGAGGAGGCCCGGCCGCGGCCGATGCCCTCACCCAGGCGGCCGAACGGCTGCGCGCCGTGGCCGACGCACACGCACCGGACGCTGCTCCCCCCAGCACCCACCAGACTGCTAGCGCCGACTTGCTCTGCGGCGTGATCGTGGAGCTCGTTCGCGACGCGCGTCGGGCCGCCCGCTCCGCGGCCCGTGCGCAGAACTCGGAAGTGATCGCGGCGGCCTTCGCGCTCACCAAGCTCTACGGTCCTGCCGGGGGCGGTGGGGCCGAGTCCGAGCGGTCGCCCATGATTCGGTAGACTGGTGAGCTGGGGACGGGGAACCGGGACCTTGAATGGGGGGCGAGGGAAACTGGTGAGCTCACAGCGAGAAGCTCTCACAGCGAGAAGCTCACGCCCGCCCGCGGCGTCTCGACCAGACGGTCAATCCCAGCAGCAGCACGCCGAGCGATGACGCGAGCCCGCTCGTTCCGTCGTTTCCGACGGCTCGGCAACCACAACCCGCGCCCTTGGCCTTCTTGTCCACCGGGGGCGGGGCAGCCGCCTCTTCCGAATCCGGGGGCTCCACGTCCTCAGGCACCGTATCCGTCGGTTCCTCCGCCGCCTCTTCCGGCTTGCCCTCCTGGGGCTTGTCGGTCGCAGCGGGCTTGGCATCCGGCTTCTTCTTGGGGTCTCCCGCGAACACGATGGCGCGACGGTCGATCAGCTCGTTCTGGCCGTTGAGGGTGATGTTCATGGGGCGGCCGAGGACGGCGCCGTCCGAGGAGCGCTTCACGGTCAGGCTGTATTCCCCTGCGGAGAAGCCGCGGTCACGGCGAAGCGCGAAGGAGAACTTGGTGCGTTGCCAGAGATCGCCGCGAGCATCCGCGAACGCGATATCCATCTGCTCGCGCTGCGGTTCCTGGTTGTGCATGGGCTTGCGCCGCTGGACCGGCGCCTTGTCCGTGTCCGTGATCGAGTACTCGTAATAAACCTTCTGCACGAGGACGAAGTCGAACGGGACGTGACCCAGGTGCGGCTTGCTCCCGTAGTCCACCTCCACATTGAACTTCCACCGCCCGTCGGCTTCTTCGACGGAGGTCTGCTTGAGGTTGAAGGTCCCGAACGCGAGGGCAGGGGACGAGAGCGTCACCCATCCCATCACGACGGCGGCAGCGACGAGCACCGACCTGAGCAGGAACGAAACCCTGGATGAATGCATGCGCGGCAGGATACCGCAACGACGTGCCGGTTTTCCACCGCAATGCCTGGGTGATTGGCAGGACCGGGGGAAAGCGGGGGAGGGGAGAACGTGGCTGGTCATGGGGAGCGAACTCGAATAGGAAACCGGCTGTAACCTGCCAGATGCAAGGTGTGGAACCGTGTCTCCCCCGATTGCGCGGGTCACCCGCGATGCTCTTCTCTCCAAGCCCGTGATGGCTGCGCTGACCGCGTTGGCCCTCGTGGGGATCGCCTACCTCGTACCCGGCGCGGAGCGTTTTCACCTGCTCAGCCCGAAAGTCGGCGAGGCAAGCACGCCCCCCGCGGCATCCGACCTGGCTTCCGCCCCCGAAGGGGAGGTGCGCCTCGCCGAGGAAACCAAGGACCGACCCGAGCTTGCCCTGCCAGGCGCCAACGCGGTCCCCACCGAAACGCCTGGGCTGCCTCCTCTTCCCCACGCCATCCGCGAAAAAGCTCCCCCCGTCCCCATCCTCGACCCTTCGGGCAAAGCCCTCGACCCCTTCTTCCAGGTGCTCGTCGCCGCCGAGCGCAAAGAAAAGGGCGCCCTCGCTCGCATCGTCCACTACGGCGACTCCCTGCTCGCCGTCGACTTCGTGACCGGAACCCTCCGCCGACAACTCCAAGGCCGCTTCGGCGACGCCGGACACGGCTACATGCCCATCGCGAACCCCTGGCCGGGCTACTTCCACAACGACGTGTTCCGTCGCGCCTCCAGCGAGTGGACCGTGAGCCGCATCGTCGGTCCCTTCGTGGCCGATGGCTTCTACGGTCTAGGCGGCGTCTCCTTTCAGGGGATCAACCGCGCGGCGTGGGCGCGCTACGGGACCACCAAGGAAGGGGAGTTCGGACGCTCCGTGTCTCGCTTTGGGGTGCAGTACCTCGAGCAACCCCGCGGCGGCACCATCGAGGTCGAGATCGACAAGCAGCGCACCGTCGTCATCGAGACCGCTGGCGACAAGCCCGCGCTCCGGGAGCACGTCATCCAGGTGCCCGACGGCCCGCACCAGTTCGAGCTTCGCGTCGCCAAGGGGCCGGTTCGCGCGTTCGGTACCTGGATGGAGCGCGACGTCCCCGGCGTTGTCCTCGACTCCATCGGCATGCAAGGCGCGCGGTTGCGCTTCCTCGATCAGTCGAACGACGCGCACTACGCGCAGGCCTTGCAGATGCGCAACCCCCACCTCATCGTGTTCGAGTTCGGACTCAACGAGAGCGCGGACGGGTTCGCCTACCCGATGGACCGATATCGCGAGACGTCCCTCGCGGTGATGAAGGAGATCCGCGCGGCCCTGCCGAAAACGGCTTGCCTGGTGGTGGCGCCGAACGACGTGGCGCGCAAGGAGGGGGCGGGCATCGTGAGCGCCCGCATCATGCCCGAGCTCGTAAAGGCCCAGCGAGAGGTAGCTCTCGAGGTCGGTTGTGCGTTCTTCGACACGCACGAGGCCATGGGCGGACCTGGCTCGATGCCGACCTGGGTTCGACGTGGCCTGGGCCAGCCCGACCTCACCCATCCCACCACGCTCGGCGCCGACGTCATTGGAACCTGGATCTACCGCGCCCTGATGGACGCGTACGAGCCCTATCGCGCACGTCAGGGAGGCACGTCATCGCCCCCGGCGGCGTCCAGCGCGCCGTGATGCGGGACGCGCCGGTTTCGGAGAACCAGAGAGGACGCAGAAGGCACAGAAGGGCTGGTGGTTGGTGCGGAGCTCAGCCCGAGTCAGCCCGAGCCCGAGTCAGCCCGAGCCGGGATGGAGTCACTTGTCTCTGCGCGATCTACAGGGATGCGGGCGGGTTCCGAGCCTGCACGAGCGACGCCCGAAGCAAAGAGGGAGGTGAGGACGGGCGCGAGCGCGGGCTGGCCTGTTCCGGGCGAAATGGGTGACCCGCGAGGGGCGCGTGCCAACACTACACTTGGCGATGCAGCACATCATCGAAGACCCCGGACGGAGCGACATGCCAAGCACAACCCCCGCGGCAGAACGTGTTTCCCCTGGAGCGACAATGTCCGTTCCTCGCGAGCAGTTCACTGCGGCTCTCGTCGCGGTGCAAGCTGCAGCTGCGCAAGACGAGGGCTTGGTCGAAGTCGCCCGGCTCGTAGCATCGGCCTCGGCGCGCCTCTTTCGAGCCGATCACTTCGAGGCCACGGAACAGCAGGTCACCAAGGCAGTCCTTGCCGCGGCCATGACGTTGCGCAGAGCGCGCGCAGATATCCGAGCCATGACGCTCCCGAGTCGCATCGAAGCGCCGTTGATCGAGAAGCTCACGGTGGGCATCGCGTCGCTCGGTGAAGTCGGAGAACAAGCTGCGCACGCCTGCGACGCCGCGTGGGACGCGTCTACGCATGCCACGGAATCGAGAAGGAAAGGCACTCGCAAACTCGCTCTTGTTTCCGAAGACGGCGATGTGGTGACCGCGACGGACTGCGCTGCGGCTCATGGCGCAGGCGCTTCCGAGCGGCGCGAGGCCGAGCGTGTCGTCCTCGAGGTCGAGCTCGGGCTCGGAAGTGATTCGAACTTTTACACGGGGATTACCATGGACGTCTCGACGGGAGGCGTGTTCGTTGCCACCTACCAACAGCTTCCCATGGGAGCCCTCGTTGAGTTGGCGTTCGACTTGCCTGGCAGTCACCGTGTGGAGGTCGACGGCGAGGTGCGGTGGCTCAGGCAGTCGAGTGCGAACGATTCGATGCCCGGGATGGGAATCGCCTTTGGCGCGCTTCGACGCGATGATCTGGAAGCGATTGAAGCGTTCTGCAGGTCGAGGACGCCGCTGTACCACGACATCGATTGATCAGGGCTTCTCCGCCCGTTCGCCCCGCATGACGCCCGCATCATACCCGGCGAGCATGTCGCGCCCGAGCATCTCTCCGAGCTTCTGGTAGCCGCGCGGGTAGAGGTGCACCCGGTCCCCTCCGCCGAGCGGAGGCACCATGGACGCCCAACGCTGCATGCTTCCCGGCCCACCCATCGCTTGCTGTCCGTTCCAGAACGCACAACCCAGCTCCCGCGCGGCCGCAGCTTGCGCCTCGTTGATCCGCACCACCGTTTGCTCGTACTGCTCGCCGCCGCGGTCGATCGGCCCGAAGATCAAGCAGTCCACTTGCGGCGCCGCCTTGCGAATGCGTTCCACCAGCTGCTTCACGCGAGCCGCGTGCGCCTCCGCCTTCAGCTTGACGTCGCTCGATTCGTTGGTTCCGAAGGCAAGAACCACCAGATCGGGCTGGCGACGCGCCAACTCCGCCACCCAGGTGGCCTCGTCCGACGCCAGCGCGGAGCGATACCTCGCCCCATTCAGGCCGAGCGTGTCGAGCACGACGCCGTGCCGGTCCGCTGCCTCTACCACCACGCCGAGAAGCTGCGGGCGATTCCACCCTCGGCTCACCTGCAGCGTGCCCCCTGGGCCCTTCGATTCCAGGGGAACGTGACGGATGTGCCCGAGCGTGTGGGGTTGCGCCTCGAGCGTCTGCTCCTTGCCGTCGAGTTGCACCACCAAGCTCGCGTCTTTCTCCGTGAGCCGGACCGCCAGGTCCCAGGAGCCCTTGCCAGGAAGATCGCTCGCATCCACCACGACCGATGCCGTCGCATCCGCGCCCCGCGGCTCCAGACGCAGGCCTCCCAACCCCAGCACGCCGTCGTCCACGGGCGTGACGGACACCAGCGTGTTCGGCAGCAGCGACCATGACCCGGTCGCCCGCAGGACCACGTTCTCGCGACGGTATCCATAGGTGATCCATCCGACGTGGACGAACCCCGGGCCGCCGTTTCCGAAGCGCGCTTGCAGGGCCTTGCGGACTGAATGCGTCCATCCGTCCGCTTGGGTGTGCGAATCCCCCAGCCACACCACGCGCACGTGATCGTGGCGAAGGCGTGTTTCGAGACGGGCGAGCGCGTCGTAAAACTGCGGCAGGTCCGGCACCGCGTTCCCCTCTGGCGTCGTGCCTAGATCCGAAGGGGCGAACCACCGTCCGACCAGCGACGGGGACGCTTTGGGATCCTGAGAAGCTGTGGGCGGCCCCGCCACAGGGGGAACGCTCGCGATCGGGGGCGCCTCCACGCTGGCGGGAAGGGTTGGGCTGGCGTGGTGCGGATGGCGCGTTCCCATCGCGCTGCACGTGACCACGGTCGCAGCGGATGCGAACACGGCGAGGGCCGACAGCACGATGTCCCGGTGTTGCTTCGAGCGAAGGATTCGACGTGTTGCCATGCGACCTAGAGCAGCGGATCGTCCGCGAGTTGAGCGTCCGCGTCGTTCTTGCGGCGCTCGCGGATGCGGGCCTGGACGTAGCTGACGATGCGATCGACGTAGGATTCAAAGGGGGGACACACGACGCCGGTACCGCGCAGGATCTCCGTGGTGTTGGTGGCGTCGAAGCGGGCGTTGGTGGTGAGCACCTCGAGGAAGGCGCGGGGGCTCTTGACGAAGCGCTCGACGCCTGGAGCACGCAGCATGGAGCGAGCGACGTAGCTCGGGACGGCCCCGCGAGGGGAGCGTCGGCCTGCCGCATGGGCCACGAGCTCGAACACGCGGCGGGTGGACAGCGGAGCCGGGTCGACAATGTGGAAGGTCTTTCCCGCGGCGGATGGGCTGGAGCCGATGACGTGGGCGGCTCGAATGACGAAGTCCACCGGCACGAGGTTCAGGGGCACGTCGCCCCGGATCGGCAGGGGGACGGCGCTCTTCCTGGAGGAGGTCAAGAGCAACAGGATGAGGGGGTAGGGGCCGTCGAGGCGATCGATCTCTCCGGTCTCGCTGTCGCCAATGAGGGTGGAAGGGCGGAGCACCGTGAGGGGGATGTGGTGGGCGGCTCGCCCGTAGATCCGTTCAGCGTGCGCGAGGGTGTCCTCGATGACCGTTCGGTAGGGCGGGTCCTTCGGAGGGTCAGTCTCACGTACCAGGCCGGATGCAGACGCCACCGTCGCGGACGACATGCAGACGAGCTGTGTGAGCCGGGGTGCGGCGCGGGCCATCTCGAGGGCCTCGCGTGCCCCGTGCACGTTCGCGTGCCTCGCCATCTTCGGGTCGGCATCGATGTAGCTGAACTGCGCGAAGTGAAAGATCCGGTCGATCCGGCTGCTCACCTCGTGAAACTCGGCGCCCGAGAGGCCCATGTCCATCGATGCCGCGTCGCCTTCCATCATCACGAGGCGGTTGCGCCGCGAGGCGGGCAGGGTCATGGCAAGCTCCTGCGCCAGCGGCGCCAGCTTGCTCCTCACCACGCAGTACAGCATCGTGTCCGGCTCCCGGGCGAGGATCTGCTCCGCCATGCGTCGCGCGAGGAAGCTCGGGTAGCCCGTGAGCAGGACCGTGCTTTCGTGATCCGAAGCCATGGGGCCAGGCTAGCAGAGGTGGAGGGTCAAGGACTGCCGCAGTCTCCGTCGACGCAGACCAAGTTCTGCACGGCGCAGTTCTCGCAGACTTCTCCGCTCCTGCCGCAGCGCTGGTTGCTCAGGCCCGGTCGGCACTGCCCTGCCGGGGTGCAGCACCCCTCGCAATTCCACGGTCCGCAGACGGGCATCGCATCCGGAACGCCGCCGTCAGGGGGCAGGCCGCCATCCGGGTAGCTGGTGCAAACCCCGCCGCCCCACGGCTGCCAGGCACAGGTTTCGCCCGGATAGCAAGACGAGCACATCTGCCCGCCCGAACCGCACTGCCAGGAGTCCAGGCCCTCGACACACTGAGACGGGTAGGTGTTGGTGCAGCAACCGCCGCAGTTCCAGGGGCCGCAGTCCTGCGGCGGAGGCACGTTGACGCACTGCCCACCCCCGATGGGGCTGGCTTGGCACATGGCCGCGCCGAGGTTGCAGTCCTGACAGACTTGCCCGCCGCTGCCGCACGCGTACGAATCGTAGCCGTCGAGACACTTGCACGCACCCGTGGAGGCGTCGCATTCGCAGCAACCCTTGCAGTTGTCCGGCCCGCACGTCGGGTTGGTGCTCACGCACAGACCCCCGCCGGACGAGGTTCCGACACACTCCGTTCCCGGCTCGTTGCAGTTCTGACAAACCTGCCCGCTGGTGCCACAGGCCCAGGAGTCCCACCCGGTTCGGCACTCGTTCGAGTAGGGATCGCAGCAGCCGTAGCAGTTGCCGGGCCCGCAGGCGACGGGCACCGAGCAAGACAAAGACATCGGGTCGCAGTAGCCGCCGTACGCGGAGCAATCCTGGCACGCCTGCCCCTTCACGCCGCAGGCCCAATCGCTGCCACCCCAGTCGCAGGTCCCCCATGGGTCACAGCAGCCGTCGCAGTTCCAGGGGCCGCAGTCCTGCCCGGACGTGCACACGCCTTGATTGGGATCGCAGGTCAGCCCCATGCCCCAGCAATCGCTGCAGCCGTAGCCCCCGTAGCCGCAGGCCCAGTCGTCGCCACCCCAGTTGCAGGAACCGTAGGCGTCGCAGCAACCACCGCAGTTCCACGGTCCGCAATCCTGTGTGTCGGTGCACGTGTAGCTGTACGGGTCGCAGGTCAGCCCGAGCATTCCGCAGTCCTCGCACAGGCCGCCCCCCGCGCCGCAAGCCCACGGATCCCCGCCCCAGTTGCAGTTGCCCCACGGGTCACAGCAACCGCCGCAGTTCCAGGGGCCGCAGTCCCCCGTCCCCACACACACGCGGGCGTCGAAGTCACAGGTCGACCCGGCCGGGCACGCCTGGCAAGCCTTCCCTCCCGTGCCACACGCCTCCGTCCCCGCGCCGTCCACACAGAGGCCCTGCCCGTTGCAGCATCCCTTGGGGCAAGTGGCCGGCCCGCACTCCTGGGCCGCACCGCACGTGTTCGTGGAAGCATTGCACGAGGCGTTGTACGCAGAGCAGTCGACACACTGGTAACCGTCCGCGCCGCACGCGGAAGCTTCGAGGCCCGTGCGGCAGTTGCCCGAGAGGTCGCAGCACCCCCCGCACGTCGACGGGTTGCACCCGTTGATGTCGTTGACGTGGTCGTAGACCACGTCCGAGGGGGCATCGAGCTTCGCATCCGTTTCCGGACCCGCGTCTGCCCACTCGCCCAGCTCCATCGTCGTGCGAGCGCCACAGGCAGTGAGAAACAAGCCCGGCAACACGACCCACAAGAATCGACCGTAAATCGGAGCACGCATGTTGGAAGTCCCTCCTCAAAGAGAGCTTGCCCATGCTACCGCGATTCGTTGCCGTCGGCACCTTTCCGCTCAAAAACCCAGACCCGAAGGCTACGGAAGTGCAGGCCGAGGACGCGGAAGGCCGCCGACCAACACAACCACCGTCCCTCGTCGTTAGCGTGGGCTCTGAAGCGCGCGGACCGGATTCCCCTTCGCGCCGGAACGGGAGGTGACGCTTGGGCCTAGCCTTTGGACTTGAGCTTGGCGTCGTTGTCCCGGATGAAGGCGCGGATGTCCTCACCCATGTCGAGCAGCCTCACCCACTGCTCCTTGTACAGGGTCACGGGGAACCTCCCGAGCCCGTACACCGACACGCCGCCCTTCTCGCTCACCTTGATCGAGATCACCGGCGCTTTCCGGTTCTTGAGCGCCTCGTTCTCCGCGCGCAACCGTTCCAATTCCGCTTGCAGCTCTTCTTCCGTCGCCATTGCATCCCCCGTTCCAGGGGCCTTGGGAGCTACTTCAGCTCCCTTCGCCCCAGCATCTTGATCAGCTCACGCGCCGAGGCGTGAGACAACGCAAACTTGAACCAACCCTGCTTGCTCGCTCCGCCGTAGGCAAGCACGAACGGAGCGTTCGGTTCCTTCACCTTCGCCCCCCGCGGGGCCATGCTCGACAAGAACAGTTGCGGGTCGAAGAACAGCACGAAGGATGCGTCCCCACCCACCCCGGCGAACACCTTCGACGTCGTCGGGTGCTCCCCCAGGGCCGGCGGCTTCTCTCCACCGTCCGCCTTCAACCAGTCCTTGCCGTCCTGCCGCGCCCGAGCCTCGAACCCCGAACCGTCCACCCGCCACGCCACGTCGAACGCCGACGTTTGCGGCGGTTGGCCCTCCGGCACCTTCTTCTGCCTGTCCACGTGCATCACCGACCCGGGCCCAACCTTCTGCACCTTGGACAGGGCCAGCTTGCCCAGGTGGTGCTCCAGTGGCTCCCGAACCGCCGGCACGTCCAACAGCCCAAGCACGTCCCGAATGCCACGCTCGAGCATCGCGGGATCGCTGACTGCTCCACGAACGATCGCTTCCTGATCCTCCCGCGTCCACCGCACGGCCGCGGCCAGCCAGTCTCCACGGCCCTTCGACCACGACGACATCGCCTCTTGGATCCGTTGCTTGTCGCTGTCCTTCACCCGCTCCCCGAGCAACGACGAAAGCCCGTCCGCTTGCTCCTTGGCCCCTTGCTCACGACCCGCGGCGTTGTCTCGAACCAACACCCCGAGGACCGTGTCCTGCGGCATCGCAAGCAAAGGTGCGAGATCCCCCGTCACCAAGGAGGCAAACTCCTTGGCGGCGCGTCCGTCCGCGGACGCCGGGATCATCGTGAGCAGCGCGTGAATCCCCGTCGTGTCCGTGTCGATGCGCACATGCGCCTGATCCAAATCGGACAGGAGCGCCACGATCGCATCAACCTTGCCCCCGACGTCCGCGAGGGCAGCCGCGGGCTCCCCGAAGTCAGGCTTCCTTCCTCGCTCCTTGCGGAGCTTCTCGTCATCGTTCTCGCGGTCCGTCTTGAAGGACGCCCACGTGTCCCGGATGCGCTTGGCGAGCGGCCCCTGCAGCGCAGCCTTGTGGGTGACGAGGGTGATCTCACCCTCCGGCCCCGTGCGCTTGGGCAGGGTGCCGGTCACATAGGGGCCGCACTGCAGCAGGTCCTCCGCCTTCTCGGCCGTCAGCAGGTAGTTGCCCGCCACGCCCAGAGCGCTCACCCGACTCGTCAGGGTAGGCTTGGGGTCGAGCACGACGACGCCGCGATCCGCTGGCTTCGCCGTGTACTTCGCGTCCGCGCCCTCCGTGAGCAGTTGCACCGTGCGACTTCCGTCTCGCACGTGGATGCCCACGACCACCACCACACGAGTCCCGTCGTCCGTGACCACGCCCAGGACCGGGGACTTTCCGTCCACTTGCTCCAGCAATTGCACCGTGAGCCCGAGGGAGGTGACGACCATCGAGGGGAACGTGCTGGGCAGCAACGCCAGCGGACCCCCAATGCGGTTGCGGAGGTTCGAGAAGGTCTCCTCAGGCTTGGCGATGAAGACGTCCGCCACGTGATGCGCCGGCGCCGGAACCTCCGGCAGCTCGGCCATGACGACAGGCTTCTTCTCCGCTTCCTTGCACCCATGGCACCCCAGCGCCAAGAGCGGCACGAGACAGACCACGACCAAGCGAACCCACGACAGGCAAATCCTCATGGCAACTCAGAACGGAATGTCGTCGTCATTGGGGAAGTCCGGCGGCTCGGGTGGACCCCCGTGCCCACCGCCCGACCTGGACGGAGACGGAGGCTCGAAGTCGTCGTCCGGAGGCGCTGAACGTTCCCTGCCACCGCCTCCTCCACCACCACCGCCGCCACCGCCGCCGCCAGCGCCTCCGCCACCGCCCGCGAACACCACGTTCGACGCGATGATCTCGGTCCGGTACCGCTTGTTTCCGTCGCGGTCATCGTAGGTGGACGTACGAAGGGACCCCTCGACGAGAATCCGTGACCCCTTCGACAGGTACTTGTGAAGCGCCTCTCCGCGCTTGCCCCACAGGGTGACGGCGTGCCACTCCGTGCGCTCCTGCTTGGCGCCGTTGCGATCCACGTACCTCTCGGTCGTGGCGAGGCGCAGCTTGAGCACTGCGGTTCCTCCCTGCGTGACCTTGAGCTCCGGATCCGCCCCCAGGTTCCCCAGCAAAATGACTCGATTTAGCCCTTCAGCCATGGTCCATCCGTAAGCGTCGTGCCGGGGCGCTGCAAGCGCAAATTGCGGCAGACGCCTGTTTGCCGGTGTTCTCGCGGGAAGTGAAGCCCGCTTGCAGCAGCCTCTCGGCAGCTTCCCGGCGACCTTTCCAAGGGGGGCGTTCGAACCCCTTTTCCACCTCACGGCTCCAAACCGAACGAGCCCGTGACAGCGACGATGCCTCACGCGGCGCGACCCACTTCCCCCCAAAAACGTGGTAAGGCGCACCCCATGTCCTCACGAGTCTACGACACCATCATCGTCGGTTCCGGCCCCGCCGGCCTCACGGCTGCCATCTATGCCGCGCGCGCCAACCTCAAGCCCCTGTGCATCGAAGGGTTCTCCGCGGGCGGCTTGATTCCCGGCGGCCAGCTCATGTTCACCACGGACGTCGAGAACTTCCCGGGCTTTCCCGAGAAGGTCCGCGGCTCCGACCTCATGCAGCGCTTCCGCGACCAGGCCGAACACCAAGGCACCACCTTCGTCACGGCCGACGTCACCAAGCTCGACCTGACCGCCAAGCCATTCAAGGTGTGGGCCGACGAGGAAGAGCCATACCTCGCAAAGACCATCATCCTTGCCACCGGCGCGCGAGCCAACTACCTCGGTCTCGACAGTGAGGACAAGCTCAAGAACCGAGGCGTCAGCGCTTGCGCCGTCTGCGATGGCGCCCTGTACCGCGACAAGGACGTTGCCGTCGTGGGTGGCGGAGACACCGCCCTCGAGGAGGCCACCTACCTGGCCGGGCTGTGCAAGACCGTCACCCTGATCCACCGTCGCGACGAGTTCCGCGCCAGCCAAGCGATGCAGAAGCGACTCTTGGAGAACCCCAAGGTCAAGGTGCTGTACAGCCACGTCGTGGTGGACGTGCTGGACCCGGCGAAGGGGGAAGTCACGGGACTCCGGGTCAAGCACGTGAAGACCGGTGAGACGAACGTGATCAACGTGGATGCGATGTTCGTTGCGATCGGGCACACGCCGAACACGGACCTGGTCAAGGGGCAGCTCGAGCTGCACGACAACCAGTACGTGAAGACCAAGCCCGGGACCACGCTGACGAGCGTGCCGGGTGTGTTCGCGGCGGGCGACGTGCAGGACTTCGTGTATCGCCAGGCCGTGACGGCCGCGGGCACGGGGTGCATGGCAGCGCTCGAGGCAGAGCGGTTCCTCGCCGCGAACGACTGACGATCGACAAGAGCCCCCCCGTCCTTTCGCCCTCCTAAGCAACCTAGAACTGGCGCCCGCCAGGCGATGCCACTCCTGCGGATGGAATCGCCGTCCCGCATGAGGTACCCTTCTCAAGCCATCCTTTGCCAGGAGACTTGCCGTGCGCACAGCTCGATGCCTCGCCGCGTTGTCCCTCGTCCTTGGTCTTCCCACCCTGTCCATCGCCTGTGGGTCTTCCGGCGATGACACCGCGGGACCCGGTGGATCCGGCGGAAGTGCCGACGCCAGCACCGAAGGGGGGAGCGGCGGCACAGGAGGAGCCACGGGCGGTACGGGCAGCACCGGCGGCACCGGCGGCGGTGTCATCGTCGATGGCTCGACCGGGTGCAAGTCCGCCGACGACTGCGACGGCGGCATCTGTTTGCCGAGTGGTGTTTGCTGCGACGCGGCCGACCGGGTATGCGGCGACGTTTGCTGCGACGCTGGTGACGCCTGCCTCTTTGGCGCCTGCGTGACCCCCGGGGACATCTGCTTCACCCCCGCGGATTGTCCCGACGGCCACTACTGTGAGCCCGCCCTCGGCACTTCGACTGGCTCCGACGGCGGGGTGCCAGACGCGGGCGATCCTGACGGCGGTCCCGTGTGCACCCAGGACACGCCCCCTTCGGGTCGCTGCGTGCCTTCCCCCGTGCTCTGCGACAGCCAAGGAGAGCCTCCCGGGTGCGTCGAGCCTTGCGAGTTCAAGCCGGAGCCCGGCCCCTTGCACACCGTCGTCAAGTGGCAGTGGGGCATCGACCCCGAGCCGACCGAATTCCCCAACTTCGCCGACGTCTGGTCCACCCCTTCGGTCGCGCGCGTCTACGACGCGAACTGTGACGGCAAGGTGGACCTGGCAGACCCGCCCAACATCATGTTCGTCTCCGGCAACGCCAAACAAACGTGCTGCTCTTGCAGCAGTGACGCCATCTCGACCTGTCTGACCGGCGTGCTTCGCATGCTCGACGGGCGAAACGGGCGCGAGATCTGGTCGCTGCGAAAGGCGTCCGACACCAGCACCGGGTTTGCCGGGATGAGCGTGGCGGTAGGGGACGTGGACGGCGACCGCACGCTCGACATCGTGGCGATGACAGGCGAGGGGTTCATCGCGGTGATCAACCACGACGGGACCGTCAAGGCGGTGAGCACGGAGAAGGCCGACGGCAGCGCTGCCAACACGTTTGGGTGGGGCGGTGGCATCTCGATGGGTGACATGGACAACGACGGGCGGGTGGAGATCGCCTACGGCCGAACGCTCTTCACGTACAATGCGGCGGGGGAGCTCGAACGGTTGTGGGTGGGAACCGAGGGATCGGGCAGCGGGCTCGCACAGGCTCTCTCCCACTTCGTCGACCTTGACGGCGATGGCACGCTCGAGCTTCTCGCCGGCCGAACGGCCTACCGCAAGGACGGCACGATGCTGTGGAACAACACCGAGGCGAATGGCTTCACCGCGGTGGGAGACTTCGACGAGGACGAACAACCGGACGTGGTGGTCGTGCACAGCGGTGTGATCCGAATCCTCAAGGGGATCGACGGTACGATCTTGCTCGGGCCGCTGACCCTGCCAGGAACAGGCAGCGGCGGGCCGCCCACCGTGGCGGACTTCGACGGCGACGGGAAGCCCGAGATCGGTGTGGCCCAGCAGAACCTGTACTCGATGCTCAAGCCGGACTTCGGCAACAGCGAGCTCAAGGTGGTCTGGTCGCAAACCAACCACGACATGAGCTCGTCGGTGACGGGGTCCAGCGTCTTCGACTTCCAGGGCGACGGCAAAGCCGAGGTGGTCTACAACGACGAGTGCTACCTGTGGGTGTACGACGGCGCCGACGGTTCGATCCTGTACACGGACTTCACGCAGTCGTTCACGGCGACGGAGTCGTCGATCGTGGCGGACGTGGATGGTGACGGGCATGCGGAGTTGGTGAAGGTGGCGAACGGGGCGAGCCCGACCCAGTGGACGTGCGCGCACCATGACGCGCCGGGCAAGATCGTGGCGCCGCACACCCAGGCGTTTCCCGTCTGGCAGCCCGCGCCCACCGGAGACTATCGAGGCATCACGGTGCTCGGCGATGCGGAGAACGCGTGGGTCGGTACGCGCACGTTGTGGAACCAGCACGTGTACGAGGTGACGAACGTCTGCGACCCCCGTGACAGCGCGTGCGAGGATGGGTCGTACTACGGGCAGATTCCCAAGAACCAGAAGTCCAACTGGAAGCAGCCCTGGCTCAACAACTTCCGGCAGAACGTGCAGGACAAGGGCGTGTTCGACGCGCCCGACGCCACCGTGTCGTTGACCGTGCTGTGCGCGAGCCCCGTGCCGCTCACGGTCAGCGTTCGCAACATGGGGCTCTCGGGTCTGCCCGCGGGCGTCGAGATCGGTCTGTTCAAGCAAGGTCCGCCCGAGCAACAGATCGGCACCGTGACCACGTCCAACGCCTTGCTCCCCGGACAGACCGAGGTGATCGAGTTCAAGGCGGACGACGCGACCACCTCGGACACGTTCTTCGCACGAATTCTCTTGGATCCCCTGGCCCCGACGTTCCGCGAGTGCCGCGACGACAACAACGAGAGCGATCCCGTCACCCCGTCCTGCGTCCAGTAAGGAGCGCTCGCCCTCTCACGCAGAGTCCGTCGCAGGCATACAGCGGTGTTCTGTGCCTTGACGACGAAGAATCAAGTTGCGTCAGGCACCTCGCTCGATACACTCGAAGGGTTCAATCGAGGGATGGACTGCACCGGGGGGGTGGAATCCGTGCCGGAACGACAGGAAGACTGCGCGATCGGACCGAGTCCGGTCGAGACGACCGTTCGCACCGCGCCGGGCGATCTCATCGACACCTTGCCCGACGCCGGGTCGCGATTCGCCGAGCCCATGAGGTCACCCTGGTTGTCCGGCGGCACGCTGATCGACGAGAAGTACCGCGTGGACCGTCTCCTGGGCGCAGGAGCCACCGGGCAAGTCTACCTCGCGCACGATGAGTCTCTCGACCGAGACGTCGCCCTCAAGCTGGTCGGTGGCGTGACGGGAAGCACGGACGAGTGGCGAGGCCAATTCCGGAACGAGGCGCGAACCATGGCGCGCGTCCGTCACGAGAACGTCGTGGCCCTCTTCGCAGCCGGGGAACACGAGCGCTGGCTCTATCTCGTGATGGAGTACGTGCCGGGCGTCGACCTGCACACCTGGACTGTCGACCGCGGTCCTCTCTCCCTCGAGGAAGCGCACGCCGTTCTTCAACAGGTTTGCGCGGGGCTCCAGGCCATCCACGACGGCGGCGCCGTCCATCGCGACGTGAAACCTGGCAACGTGCTCGTGGGCGCGAAATTTCGCGTCGCCCTTACAGACTTCGGTCTGGCACGCTGGATCGACACGGCCCACTCCAGCGGCGAGCATGGTGTCGTAGGCACCCCCGCGTACATCGCTCCCGAGATGATCCTCGGGTGCCCCGATCCCGCCCTGCTCAACCGTGTCGACATCTACTCCCTCGGCGTACTCACCTTCGAGTTGCTGACCAACCGCCTCCCCTTCGAAGGCTCCACGCCTTCGCGCATGATCCTGGACCACGTTGCCACGCCACCCCCCCCTGTCACACGGTACCGCGACGAGCTCCCTTCCTCCGTCGACACGGCGGTGATGGCGGCCATGGACAAGGACCCCGCGCGGCGTCCCGCGTCCCCGCTCGAGTTCCTTCGTTTGCTCGAGCGCAGTTTGGAAACGTGAGGCTTGCCTGCCACCCTCCCCATTCCCCCGCACCTCGCCCTCGCGTACCATCCGCTCACGGAGGGCAAACGATGGCCAAGCAAGACCTGGATTCGAAACCACGCGCACTTCCACCGATCCCGCGAGGGTTGCAGGACATCCTGGTGCTGGCCGGTGGTGACCCGGCCTTCCGTGCCGCCCTCACCAACGATCCCGAGGCAGCCCTAGCCGAACGAGACATCCATCTCTCCGCTCGCGAGCACGCCATCCTGCGCGCGGTGCCCAGGGAACAACTCGACGGCATGATCCGAAACGTTGCTGACCCGGGGCTTCGCCGTCGTCGGTTCCTCGCCCAGTCCGCAGCGTCTGCCGCGGCTCTGCTCGGAGCGGCCGGGCTGATCGGGGCCACGGGCGCGTGCAAGTCGAAGGCTGACGTCGACCCTGAGCGTCCCACGGTCCGTGCCGCCGCAAGGGACGGCGGCATCTCGCCGCACCTTCCTCCCATGTGCGGTTTCAGGGCGGACGTTGGGAAGTTCACCACGACCTCCGGGCCGGACCGCTCGCCCGGGGAAGCTGACATCGAGCGGCTCCGAGCGCAGCTCACCCAAACCTGTGGCGCCGAGTCCGTGAACAAGCCAGGCAAGCTGACCTACGAAGTGCACGTCGGACGCACGGGAGCGGTCACCGAAGTCAAGACCGTCGAGAACACGATCGGCCAGCCCGGTCTCGACGTGATCATGAAACGCCACCTCGAGAAGATCGTGTTCTTCGATGCGGGTGAGCCGTCGGTGTGCAGGGTCACGCTGAGCTTGGAGTGAAAAGATGGCTGAGAAGAAGTCACGGCGCTCGTTCTTCACAAAGCTCATGACGATCGTGGCCGGGGCCTGGGTGGGGTCTGGCTGGGTCGCATGCGACCCAGAGGTGACGGCCAAGTACGGGGGCCCTCCGACGCCGCCCGGGCCTGCGCCGAAGTACGGGGGCCCTCCGACTCCCCCCGGACCCGCACCGAAGTACGGAGGTCCGCCGGAGTTGCTCTCTGCTGCTCCCGCACTGCCCGCGCCCTCCGCGCCGCCGCCTGGATCGGGAAAAGCTCCGCCGCCGTGACCGCTACATGAACCACTTCTTTGTGTGGTGCACCCGGTCGCCGAACCCCCGCATGAACGCAAGCTCTTCCTGGTCCATGGGACCCCGCCGTACCGCGGCGAGGTTCTCTTCGAGCTGCGAAAGGTTCGACGGCGCCGTCAGGCAGACGTCCACGTGCGGGTTGCTCAAGACGAAGCGATAGGCATCCCCTGCCGTCGGCACGCGCTCCGTCTTGTCCCACCCCTTGGGGCGACGCATCATGTACCGCCAACGCGTGGCCGTGTAGCTGATGACGGCTGGGTCGTGAGCGGCGAGGTGCGGGAAGATGTCCGTCTCCGCCCCGCGATGCGCGGCGTTGTACCGGACCATGAACGCATCGAATATCCCCTCGGCCGCGAGCTTGCCGGCGAGCTTGCGATCGTGGGTCGACAGCCCGATGCGATGCACCTTGCCCTCCTCCCGAAGCCGCACGAGCTCGTCACGGACGTGCTGGGGAAACTGCTCTTCCTTCATGACGCCGAGGAACAACAGCGCGTCGAGGTAGTCCGTTCGCAGCTTGCGAAGCCTGTTCTCCAGCGTCTTGCGGACGTCCGTGCCCGTCCAGATGAGGTTGTAGGCGCCGGTGACCACCACGATCTGCTCGCGTCGCGAGGGGAGGGCGTCCCGGAGGGCGTCGAGCATCTGCAGGTCGATGCCGTAGGCAAAGAACACGTTGATGCCTTCGTCGAGGGCGCGGAAGATGGCCTTCTTGCCGGGGCGATAGGTGCCGGAGAGGCCGAGGCGATGCACCGCAGGACCGCCGCGTCCGAAGGTCGTTCGGAGAAAGTCGTCGCTGCCGGGGCTGTCTTTGGTCGTCACGTTGGGGCCTCCGTGGATCCAAAGTACGACGAAGCGATCTTGTGTGGAACCCGCAACGTGTGGAGGACGGTGGCGCTCGTCGTGATACCGTGGTGCCCATGACGACGAGCTTCGTACGGTTTTTCGGGTGGCTGGCTCTTACCCTGAGCATGGGTTGTCAGGGGAGCCTCCAGGCGGGGGGGCAAGCTTCCGGGGCAGGGCAGGGACAGGCCCAAGCGCAACCCCCCGGAGAAGCTCACGGGCAAGCTGGGGGAGAGTCCTCCGGTCCGACGGGGTCCCCCAGCTCAACGCCCTGCCCGAACCTCACGGGCAGCGACCAGCGCATCGTTCTGCCTGCCGGCACGTGCGAGGGCGACCTCGTCATCAGCGGCAGCAACCACCAGGTTACCGGAGCCGGGATCGGTCAGAGCATCGTGAGCGGCAGGCTTCTCATGAGTGGGAGTGACAACAGCGTGCGCGGCGTCACCGTGATGGGGCAAAGCTCGATCTCCGGCAGCAACAACGACGTCACCGGAAGCGAGTTTCGGGCCGATGTGAACGTCTCCGGGATGGACAACAAGCGCTGACGCGCTATCCCCTCGGCGGCGCGCTGGGCGGCTGCGACCTCTTCGCGTCGCTCTTCCAGAGCCCCGTCTGCGCCATCTCCACGAGCGCCTCGGTGGACTGCGGGATCTGAATCGCCTGCTTGCCGTACATCATCGGCCCCATCTCCGAGATCGACAGCGTGCACTTCAGCCCCTTCTCCACGTTGCGAAGGTCGATCACCACCGCCGTCATCGACCACGTCGCCGGGTCCAGCATCCCACTCACGATCGGGTGAAGCTGCCCGTCCGTCGTCTTCACGAACATCGACCGCAGGCCCGCCAACCCGATGTACTGCGTGTCGAGCAACGACGTCTCCGTGTCGATGCGCGCCACGATGACCGTGATGTTGTCCTGTCCGCCCGCCTCGTTGGACATGTCCACCAGCCGTTTGGCCGCCTCCCGCGGGGTCGCTCCCGCAAGCGTGAGGCGGATCCGGGACTCCTCCACCATGTTGGTCAGCCCGTCGCTGCACAGCAAGATCACGTCACCCGCAGACAGCGAGATGGGCTCGCGGTCGCAGACGTCGACCGAGGGCTGGGTGCCGAGGGATCGGGAGACGATGTGGCTGAAGTTCTGGGGCAGGTTGCCCGCGATCGACGGACCCTTCGTGTCCGCGATCTCCTGGACGAAGCTATGGTCCCGGGTGAGCGGATACAGCATGGAGGCGCGCAGCATGTAGGCGCGCGCGTCCCCGGCGTGCGCCACGTACAGCTTGCCTCCCGAGATCAGGCACGCAACGCAAGTGGCGCCCATCGTGCGTCCGATCCCTTCCGCCTCCTCGTGCACCACGGCGTTCGCGCGAGCTAGGGACTTGGCGAGACGCTCACGCGGGTTGTCCGTCGCCTCCCGAAGCTCGTCATGGATCGTGTTGAGAGCGAGCGTGGATGCTCTCTCTCCGAAGTCGTGCCCCCCCATGCCGTCCGCGACGGCGATCAGGTACCCGAGGGGCACACCGACCTCGAGCAGAGCGTCTTCGTTCTTCTGACGTTGCTTGCCGACGTCGGTGTGGAAGCCGACGAAGACCTGGAATCGCGGTGGGGGGGGTGAAGAGGTCTTGTTCATCTCACACGACCGCTTGCATGGCCTCTCCATGGGGGAGGGGATGAGCTGTCACCAGTCCCGATCGTACACCCTTTGGAAGTCGCCGCCTGCATCGACCGCATCCGGGTCACCAGAATCGCCCGCCCCGCCGCGGTCCGCCGGCCCTGCCTCTGCATCACGCAGCAATTCGGCCAACTCGATGAGCCGACGCTCGACACGTCCGAACACACTCCCGGCCGGGAACCGCCCACTCGAGTCGCGCGCCCCCGCCGGCAGTCCCGTCAGCACCTCGATGCCCTCGCCGACACTCGAGATCGCATAAAGGTGAAATTGCCCGTCGTCGATGGCCTTCGCCACGTCCGGGCGCAGCACGAGGTGCCTCAAGTTCGTCCTCGGGATCATCACGCCCTGCGCCCCCGTCAGCCCACGCGCCTTGCACACGTCGAAGAATCCCTCGATCTTGGCGCACACACCTCCGATCGCCTGGATGTCCCCCAGCTGGTTCACCGACCCCGTGGCCGCGATCCCCTGGTCGATCCCCACGTCCGCCAGCGCGCTCAGGATCGCGAACAGCTCCGACGAGCTCGCGCTGTCCCCGTCGATCTCCCCGTAGGATTGCTCGAACGCGATCTGCACCCGCAGGCTCAAAGGCCGCTCCTGCCCGAACAGGTGCGAAAGGAACCCGCGCACGATGGCCACACCCTTCGTGTGCAGCGACCCGCCCAGCTGTGCCTCCCGCTCCACGTCGATCACGCCGTCGCGCCCGAGCGACACCACCGCCGTGATGCGCATAGGCTGCCCGAACTCGACGTCGCCCGCCGCCAGCACGCTCAGCCCGTTGATCACGCCGACCCGCGTGCCCGACGTGTCCACGAGGAACTCTCCTCGCACCGCGAGCTCCCGCACCTCACGCTCGATGCCTCCCGACCGCTCCCGACGCTCGTACCATGCGGTCTCCACGTCGTCGCCCGTCACCGTGGCGTCACCCCGCTCCGCCGCAAGCATGGCCGCGAAGCAAGCCGTCTCTTCGAGCGGAAGGACCGTCAATGCGAGGCGATCCCGGTCCCCCGACAAGCGGGTTGCGAAGTCGAGCAACCGCACGCGCGCGTCGCGCCCATACCGCGCTCCCGTCTGCTTCACTGTGGGCATGGACATCAGGTACGCGTCCAGCCTGCGCTGGTTGGGCTCCGTCCGATCCACCCACCAGTCCACCTCGACCTTCACGCGGAACAGCGTGCTGAAGTCCGGGTCGACCTGCATCAGCTGATCGTACAAGTGCTGCGAGCCAATGAGCACCACCCGTACGTTCAAGGGCACGGCCTGCGGACGCAACGTGGTCGCGTACAGACTCACCGGCCCGATCGGATCCTCGATCGCCAGCTCCCGGTCCCGGATCACGCGCTTGAATCGCTCCCAGATCAGCGGGTCCGCCAGCAAGTCCGCGACGCGCACGAGCAAGTACCCGCCCGAAGCATGGGCCACGGCGCCGGATCGGATGCGCAGGAAGTCCGTCAACAAGGCGCCGAACCGCGCTCGCCGCTCGAGGTAGCCAAAGAGGTTCGGGAAGCTCGGCGTGTGCGCGTCCACCACCGGCGCCTTCGCGTCCGGCGCGTGGCTCACGAACACGTTCACCCGAAAGCGACCCGTCCGCTTCGCCACCTCCGGGTTGCCCGGGTCTACCTCGTCCCCACGAGAATCGTCCGCGCCCTTCGGCTCTTCGTCCGGCTCCGTGAAGTCCCGCCAGTCGTGCACCAGCTCCTCCCGGATGCGCTCCAGGTAGCTCACCACCGGCTCGATCTCCTTGAACGACTCCACCAGCGCCGCGATGTTCGTCTCGATCACCACCTCCGCAGCCTTCTGCACCGCATCGTCGCTCGCCGCGTTCACGTCGTCCGTCATCTCGTGGATGCGCTTGGCGCTCTCCTCCACCGCCGCCGACAGCTTCAGCTCCGCGTCCCCCAGCGCGCGCTTCGTGGACTCGTCCAGCACCTCGAACTGCTCCGGGCTCACCGGCTTGCCATGCAGGATCGGGAAGGTCTGCACGCCCCCTGGCACCGCCTTGACCCCGAACCCAAGGCTCTTGGCGAACGACTCCAGGTCCGACACGACCTGCTTGTTCTTGCTCGACAGCTCCTTGGCCAGCACCGTCTCCGCGTCCCGCACGCTCGGCATGGCTCCCAGGTGCAGCAGCTGCACGCTGAGCATGTCGATGACCTTGTCCACCTCCGCCGCCAACTCGCGGCCCCGCCCCGCCGGCAGAACCAACGGCTTGGGCGCCTCCGGTCGCTCGAAGTCGTGCACGAAGACCACGTCCCTCGGCGGCGGAAGCGCTTCGGCCGCCGCGGCCGCCGCTTGCACGATGTCCTTGTCGAACATCAGGTCCGGGTCGCACGCCACGTACACGTGAAAGCCGGGATTCCGTAGCGACAGCCCCAGCTTCAGCGCCTTGCGTGTCCGCTCCGGCAACAAGTCGACACGATCCGCCGCCGTCTCCGGTGCTTCCGTCAGAAGCTCCGGATCTCCTCGCAGCGTCACTTGCTCAGCAGGCACTTCACGACTCGAACGCATGCTCGTCTCCAGACGGCCACCTCCCGCGCGGCCTTCCGCGAGACCTCGTGGCCACGAGTTGCACTGGTAGCACTTCGCGAGGCCTTTGGGATCCCCCCTGATCCGGAGCGAAGCGACGGACCGAGGGAGCAACCTCCGGATCCTGCTCGACGAATGGCAAGGTGGCCTGCCACCAACAGAGGGCCGTGCGTGAGAGGGCTCCTTCCCCCGACTGTTCGGGGGAAGGCTGGGATGGGGGCGTGTCTCCGAATCTGGGATCCCCTCCCTCACCTCCACCAGCGATCGTACCCGAGCACCACCAGCCCTAGCACCGACGCCACCACCCCGCCCCCCGCCTTGACCCAGAACCAGACGTCGTCGTTCGATGCCCCCACGACCTTGGCCTTTCGCACGTCCGTTCCGTGCAGCGCCAGCGTCACGTTCGCTTGCTCCCGATGCGCGTTCCAGTATTCCTCGTCCACTTCCCGCTCGATCACGTGGTCGGTGCCGTCCGCGGTGACCCGGATTCGCAGAAAAAGCCCAGGATCTACCTGGGTGCGGGTCGACGCCGTATAGCGCTCCACCACCACGCCCTCGACCGTCTGGGGCTCCTGCAGCAGCCCATGATCCCCGCTGCGAAGCGTGAGCCACAGCAGAAGGATGCCCCCGAGCAGCAGGATCGCACCAAGTGGCTTCAGCTTGAGGTTGTCCATGAGCTCACTCTTCGCCGGTCGTTGCCTTCCGCGGTCGCGCGATGCCGTAGGTATCAAGGCGGCTCACGAGCGTGCGGCGCGATATACCAAGCATCTTTGCGGCGCGGGTCTGGTTGCCGGCACACGCGTCAAGGGCCTGCAGCACGCGGTTTCGCTCGGCTACCTCGAGCTGCTGCCGCAGTCCCTCCGGGGTCCGGTCGGAAGCCTCAGCGGCGGCGGGTGGGGGAGGGACGACGAACGGCGGTGGGGGTGGAAACGACGGGGGGCCCGAGGGCGGAGCCGTGGGCAACGTGGCCCCCATCTTCTCCACGGGCAGGTGCTCGATCAGGATGAGCCCATCGCCGGCCAGCAGCATCGCGCGCTCGATCACGTTGCGAAGCTCGCGAACGTTGCCCGGCCAGGAATAGCGCTCGAGCCACGCCAGGGCTTGCGGCGAGATGTCTTGCGCCCCCCCGCGCGCGAACTGCCGGACGAACCTGCGCGCCAACGGTTCGATCTCCGCGCGACGCTCCCGCAGGGGAGGGATGATCAAGGACACACCACTCAGCCTGAAATACAGGTCCTCACGGAAGGTCCCCCGGCGCGTGCCCTCCTCCAGGTCCCGATTCGTGGCCGCAATGAACCGTACGTCGATGCGTCGCGGCTTGACGGCGCCCACGCGCATCACTTCGTCCCCCTCGAACACCCGCAGCAGCTTGGCCTGGGTCGGCAGCGGCAGCTCCCCGATCTCGTCCAAAAAAACCGTCCCCCCATGCGCGGACTCCAGCAAGCCTTGCTTGGCGGCCGCCGCGCCCGTGAACGCGCCCCGCTCGTGGCCGAACAGCTCGCTCTCGAGCAGCGACTCCGAAAGCGCCGCGCAGTTGATCCGAAGCATCGTCGTCCGACAGCGGGGCGAATACTTGTGGATCGTTTCGGCCAGCACCTCCTTGCCCACCCCCGTTTCCCCCAGCAACAACACACAGATCTTGCTGTCCGCCACGCGCTCCGCGAGCCGATAGAGCCGCTGCATGGCCGGGTCCACGATGACCAACGGCCCCTCCGCCTGCGGTCGCTCCCCCAACGCGCGCTCACACGCACGCGCGATGAGCCGATCCGGGTTCCGCCCGTCGCTCGGGAAACACGCCATCCCGACCTTTGGCTGCAAACCACGCGCCTCCAGCTCGGACATCACCCTGCTTCGCAACGTCGACGCGCGCTCCGGGTCCACGTCGATCGCCAGCACTTCGTATTCGCCGGGACCGTAGGCCGCCACCACGTCGACCGAGCGGGTCGCCGCCGCCAGGCTCCGCTCGATCGCCTCTGCCGACGCGTTCTCGCCCGCGTGGATGCGAAACACCGCGAAGCTCGAGCGACTGCGGTCCGCCCGCGCACACTCCTCTTCGAGTCTCGCCTCGAAGTAGCCGTGCGCCCACAACCGGCGCGGCCGACCCTCCGATACCGCGTGCTGCACCACGACCACCGCCGTCCCCAGCTCGATCACGTCCCCTGGTGACACCTCCATCGCCTGGTTCGACGGCACAGGCCGGTCCTGAAGCTCAACCGTCTCAGCCGAGTCCATCGACGACGCGTAGACCAGCCGCGCATCGCGCACCCTCGTCCCGTTGGCGCTCCCGAGATCCTCGATCGAGATCGTCTTGCCGATGTGCAGCACCGCGTGTTGGCGCGACATCGAGGGGTCGTCGATGCGGATGTCACACTTGTGCGAGCGTCCGATCGTGACGCTCCCTCGCTCCGGCAGGGGGAAGGAGGCGCACTGGGCCTGATCGTCCCCCAGCACGAGCAGGACATACCGATCGGAAGAGCGGTTCGGTGGGGAATGGGGGTCTCCGGTCACGATGGGAGCATCGACCAGGTGCGGCGCGCGCGCAACTGGGTCGTGCGGGGACCTGCGTGTGTTGGCCGCAGATTTCGCAGAGAGCCGCAGATGGATTCACTTCCCCGCGGCCGCGTGGCGCTGGAACAGTGGCATCTGGCTCATGAGGAAGGCAATGTTCGCCACCGGCAGGACGAAGGTGCGAAAGCTGACCCAGACGTCGGTTCCGAAACTGCGCCAGACGATCTCGTTGACGACCGCGAGAAGGACCCAGAAGATGATGATGCGCTTGGTGAAGGTAATCCATCCCTCTTGCACCATGGGGATGAGCTCGTCCATCAGGTAGCGCAGGTAGCTCTGCCCCCGGAGCAGGCCGATGCCGAGGATGGTCGCGAAGAGGCCGTAGGTGATCGTCGGCTTCATCTTCACGAAGGTGTCGTCGCGCAGGATGATGGTCAGCCCACCGAACACGGTCACGATGACCGCCGTCCAGAGCGCCATGCGCGGCAGCTTGCGCGTGATGGCCCAGGTCAACGCAACCGAGGCGATGATCGTCGGCACGAAGACGATCGTCGCGAAGATCACCTGATCGAGCTGGCGCTCGACCTCGGTAAGGACCGGGTCGACCGGAGCGAAGCGATAGGCGAGGAAGAACACACCGATCGGCCCGATCTCGAGCGCGAGCTTCAGCCACGGGTTGGTACGACGTTCCACGCCGCCCTCCTTAGCCTGGGGCCGTCCCAAAGGGAAACGCCGTTGTCTCGCCTCCAGGTCCGATCCGGTCCGTCCCATTCGTCCGTTCGAGTTTCACGAGCTGCCCCAGTCCGCCTACGCCAAGGGAGGACCTCACCCTCCCGCGCGTACCATAGACGTGCTTCGCTCCCTTCCCGTCTTCGCCCTTCTGGTCGCCATCTCCTTCTTCGGCTGCGGGCCCTCGTGCCCCAACCCGCCGACCGGATGCTATCCCGACACGACCCTGGTCGTACCCCTGCCCGCGGGAACACCTGAAGCCTATGAGCTGTTGCTCTCGTTTCGCGTGGGCGACACCGTGGATACCGACCGCTGCCTCGTCATCCTTCCCCCACCCGAGGACTGGGGCGCCAACCTCGCGGCCTCCTGCCAGGGCGGACTCGTCTCCGTGTACGTGCAGCGAAACCTCGACGCCGACTGCTCCGTAACCTACCCCCTGGGCGCGTCGTGCTCAGTCAACGCGAACGGGTTCGGCCTGGTGATTCGTCGCTCCCAGCGGGTGGACGAGATATCCGTGCAGATGAAGCGCGCCGGGGAGTCCTTCGCGCCGCTGGTGCTGACCCCTGCCTACGAGGTCTTCCACCCCGACGGGCCCGAGTGCCCCGGAACCTGCGATGTCTCCGAGCAGGTGATCGCGTTCGACGCGCTGGTCACGCCCGTGGGTGACTCAGGCTGAAGGGGGCCGTCCAGGTTGGCCTGCCCTTACCGATCGGATAGGCTCACTGGGAAGTGAGCCCCTCCTCCCCCATCATCGTTGGCCGGTACGCGCTGCACGGTGAGATCGCCAGCGGAGGGATGGCCACGATTCACGTGGGGCGGCTGATGGGACCGGTCGGGTTCGCGCGCACGGTGGCCATCAAACGCTTGCACCCGAACTTCGCCAAGGACCCGGAGTTCGTGGCGATGCTCATGGACGAGGCGCGGCTCGCGGCACGCATCCGCCACCCCAACGTCGTGTCCATCGTCGACGTGGTGGCCGCGGGAGGCGAGCTTCTGCTGGTCATGGACTACGTGGCCGGCGAGTCCCTCGCGCGTTTGCTGTACCGCAACAACAAGCTAGGAACTCGTGTGGAGCTTCCCATTGCCGGGCGCGTCATCTCCGAGTTGCTCGCGGGGCTGCACGCCGCCCATGAGGTCAAGAGTGACCGGGGCATCCCGCTCGACGTGGTCCACCGCGACGTCTCTCCGCAGAACATCTTGGTGGGACGAGACGGCATCACGCACCTGATCGACTTCGGCGTAGCCAAAGCGGCGGGGCGGGTCCAGACCACGCGCGAAGGGCAGCTCAAGGGCAAGCTCGCCTACATGGCGCCGGAGCAAATCCGTTCGAGCCACGTGGACCGTCGCACGGACATTTACGCGGCGGGGATCGTTCTCTGGGAGACGATCGTGGGGCGACGCGCTTTCGAAGGAAATGATGCGCAACTGCTGTACGCGGTTCTCAGCCATGATGTGCCGCCGCCCAGCCAATTCGTACCGGGGTTGCCCCCCGAGCTGGACGCTGTGGTCCTGCGGGCCATCCACAGGGACCCCAGCAAGCGGTTCGATACCGCGGCGCAGATGCTCGAAGCCTTGGAAGCTGCCGTGCGTCCGGCGACCTCCACCGAAGTGGCTCGGTGGGTGAAGCGGGTCGCTGCTGACGCGCTCGAGAAGCGGGAACGCCTGGTTTCGGACGTGGAGGGGATCTCCATCATGCCGCCGCCGTCCGCGGGCCCTTCCCACCCCGACTGGGACGGCCAGCCCTCGGAGGGGAGCTTTACGAACGTGGTGGACGCCGCGGCGTTCGACTCCAAGTCGTGGACCGAGGAAGTCGCCCCGACAGCTCGACTGCCCGCTGGGGAACCGGATGTGCCCACGGATACGAACACGACGGTCAGCAGCGCGCGGATCCGCGTGAACCTCCGAACGAGCCGGCTCGTGTTCGTGGGGATCGCGACCGGGGCGTTTGCCGCCCTCGTCGCCGTCGCCCTTCTGTTCGTGGTGTTGTCAGCACGCGATGAGCCCCGGACGCTCACCGCGCCGACGCCGCCGGAGGGGTTCTCCATGCCCGTCCCGGCCCCAAGCGCTTCGCTGTCCGCCCCCGAGCCGATGGCATCGGCCAGTGCCAGTGCCGTGGTGTCCGCGGCGAGCTCTCCTGTCCCGCCTCCGGTGCCCACCCGCGTCGCCCCACGGCCCCCCTCCACCCTCGACAAGCGTGACGAGCGGATCAAGAAACGCGGCTGGTGAACCCCTGGAAATACGCCGGAGAAGAACATGTTGAGGACACCAAGGCACGCCGCGATATCCGTTCTCGGAGCCCTCACACTTGCCCTGTTTCTCCACGCGTCCCCCGCCCACGGTGCGCCGTCCGAGCGCGAGAAGCAGGAGGCTGCGGACCTGATGGACGCCGGGGACGAGCTTCTGGCCTCGGGTCGCGCCGAGGACGCCCTGGACCGCTATCGTCGCGCCGACCGCATCATGGAGGTGCCAACCACCCGCATCGCGGTGGCGCATGCGCTCGCCAAGATCGGTCGACTGGTCGAGGCGAGAGACGCGGCCGTCGAGACGCAGCGAATGCCCCCGCACCCCAAGGAGCCCGCTGCCTTTCGCCTTGCGCGGGAAGAAGCGGCCCGGCTGGAGCGCGAGATGTCCGAGAGGATTCCGACGCTGGCCGTCACCGTCCAGGGGTTGGCCGAAGACGAGACGCCGTCGGTCCTGATCGATGGCAAGCCTCGGCCGGAGCCAGGAACGCCGATCGAATTGAATCCGGGACGTCATGACGTCGTCGCCCAGGTGCCTGGATCACCCGCCATGAAGCAGGCGTTCGATCTGCAAGAGAGGGAACGACGAACGGTGGTGTTGACGGTCACGCCCCGGGAACGCGAAGAGGCGCCGAAAGGGGCTGGCGGGACACCCACCTTGGCCTATGTGGGATTCGGCGTGGGGATCACAGGGGTGGCCGTCGGCGCCGTGACGGGACTTGTGGCGATGCGAAGGTCGACGGACCTCGAAGATCAGTGCGCCGGCACGGTGTGCCCAACGAGCTACGAAGATGACATTGCGTCCGCGCGGACGATGGCGAAGGTCTCCAACATCACGTTTGCGATTGGGCTCGCGGGGCTCGCGGTGGGGACGGGGGCGCTGCTGTTCGGCGGAGATGGGGGATCGGAGTCGACGGCGTCGCGTGGGGTTCACGTAGTGCCTGAGGTGGGGCCGTTGCGGCTTGGGGTGAGGGGGTCGTTTTGAGGATGAACGGTGCGATGTCGAGGCGATGTGGGGTGCTGTTCTTGGCGCTCGTGGCAGCGCTGGGGTGCGAGGGGATTGCCGGCCTCGATGAATTCGAAACCACAGACTTTCTCGATGGATCGGTGGATGGGGCGGGTGGCAAGGTCGACGGTGGGAGTGAAGCTGGCGTGGGCGGTGAGGGAGGTACGGGCGGTACAGGAGGTGCGGGCGGTACAGGAGGTGCGGGCGGGACGGGTGGGCAGGCAGGCTGCGCGCCGCCTTGCCCGACCGGAGCGACGTGCAACAGCGGGGAGTGCCACTGTCCAGGCCCTGCGCCCACGGTTTGTGCAGGCGCGTGCGTGGACGTACAGACCAGCCTCGCGCACTGTGGGAGTTGTGGTGCGGCGTGCTCGGGTGAATGCACTTCCGGACGGTGCAAGGTGGAGATCACGGACAGCTACGTGGCCGGTCACTTTGCGATCGATGAAACCAGCGTCTACGCCATCGAATCCGGTGCTGGAACACCCATGGTCTTCTCGCTCCCACTGAACGGCGGACCGCGCACAGTGCTCGCGGAAGGAAGCGGCCTTTCGGCAGAACGGCTGGCCGTGAACTCCTCCCACGTGTTCTGGACCGACTACAACGTGAAGGGGGTTTCGCGGGTTGCAAAGGTGGGCGGTACCCCGAAGACCGTGGCTTCCACGTCCAGCGGGGACCCCGTCGCCATCGCGGTGGACGAGGAGTTTGCCTACTGGGTGGACGCGGCCGACGAGACGATCAAGCGCGTTGCGGTAGGGGGGGGGACCCCGACAACCTTGGCGCCGGCGCCCGGCGCCTTCGCGGCGATCGCGGTCCACGCCGGGACGGTGTGTTGGTCGGAGTACGGGGTCGACGAGGGCGCCATCGCCTGCATCCCGTCCACCGGAGGCACCAAGCAGACCGTGGCGTCTGACCAGGGGGCCGTCCAAGCAATCGCCATGGACGCGGAGTCCGTGTATTGGGTTGACGGGGCGGGCATGGATGGCGCAGTCAAGAGTGCGCCGCGGGCTGGCGGTACGCCGACGACACTCTGGACTGGCCCCGGCACCCCGAGTGGCATCGCGGTGGACGACACGCACGTATACTGGTCCGTCGACTACGAGGGTCTCCTGTTGAAGGTGCCAATCGGAGGCGGAGCCGCAACGACGGTGGCCACGGCCTTCGGGAATCTCTACCAAGTCGAGGTGGACGGGACCAGCTTGTACTGGGCGAGCCAAAGCTACGTGGCTCGGATCACCCCCAAGTAGGCGTCGCTACTTCGCTACCCTGAATACCTTGCTGGCAGACACATAGACGTAGGTGTCATCCACCGCGAGCGCACCCTCGCGCGGGCCGCCGATGCCGCTCGTCAGCAGCAGCGGTTCGCCGGCGCACCCGGTCAACGGACACGAAAACACCCGGCCTTCCTTGGACGCGAAGTAGACGCCGCTGGCATCGGCGGCGATCGCCACGAAGCCCTCGCCCATCTTCGACGCGATGACCTTCGGGTTCTTGCCGCAGTCGTTGGAATCGCAGCTGAACACGCGGCCGCCTTCGTCGACCCAATACGGCACGCCGTCGTGCGCCGCAATCTCCCATACCCCCCAGGCATCGTTCGACAGAGGCTCCGCGACGATGGTGGGGGCCGTGCATCCGGCGCTCAGGTCGCAGGTCCAAATGCCGCCTCCCTTGCAGTAGTAGATACGTCCTGCGGAAACCGCCGGCTGACAGCTCAGCGCCTCGGCGTCCAGTGTCGTAGGCGCTCCGCCGCTCTTCGGCCAGCCAAGCAAGCCTTCAGAGTGATCAATCCAGTACAGGTGTGTCGCGTCCTGGGCCAGCCACCAATCGGGCCATCCGTGGTCAACGACACCGCATGCCGTCGTCTTCGTAGGGTCGCACAGGTCGCATACCGCCGACTTCGGCCGCCGCGCAAACCCCTGGTTTGTGCCCCACCAAACGTCGGTGGCGTCCGACACCACCGCGAAGGCCATGTCCTCGTCATCCGCGAACGGCTCGGCCGTCGCGCAATCCGGAAGTGCACACCGATACACCTTCGTCTCGCACGTAGGCCCCCCCCCGTTGATCGTCCAGTACACGTGGGTATCGTCGACGGTCACGTCCGAGTAGCCGTCGCCTATCTCGGTGGGCACGCAGACCCCCGCAGTACACGCCACGCCCAGGCAATCTCGTTCGCAGGAGCCGCAATGTGCAGACGTCGTGAGCGCATCCGTCTCGCACCCGTTGGTGGTGTCCCCGTCGCAGTCGAGCTGAGTAGCAGTGCACGGAGGGAGAGACGTGCCGCCTGAGCCGCCTGTGGCTCCGCCTGTTCCGCCTGTGCCTCCAGTCCCGCTCGCCCCCCCCGAACCTCCCGTGGCGCCACTCGACCCGCCCGTGGCGCCGCCCGCCGCCCCACTCGACCCGCCAACCCCACCCGTTCCCCCGAACGCGTCCTGGCCACCGTCGTTCGAGACCGTTTCAAATTCGTCGAGCCCCGTGATCCCTTCGCACCCGACCCAAAGCGCGGAAGCGAGAAGGCCACAGCACACAACCCCGGTACGACCAAGCATGCGATATCCTGTGCCGAGCCCTTCGCGGGATCAACTCCCATCACCCATTCGGTTGCCCCATCCGCAACGGACCCCCCCGTGCCGTCGGCCAGAGCAAACAGTTCGTCGACGACCCCGGCACCGTGAATACATCCATCCCGTGCTCGAACGTCTGCACGAAGATCTCGAGCTGCCCGTCGCCATCCAGATCCCCCACCGCAGGCGCCGCAGGCGCCCCATTGCCATTCCCGTTGTCCCCCGGGTTCGGCAACGCCACCGCGTGAAGCTCCGTCCCGTCCGCCCCGAGGATCACCAGGTGCCCAGAATCCAACACGTCCGGTGCGCCATAGGTGGCTATCAACAGCTCTGGTGACCCGTCCTGGTTCAGGTCCGCCACCGTCACCTCCGACGCGTACATCACCACCTTGCCGAACGTGAAGTTGTACTTCCATAGCTCCTTCGCGTCGGCGTCGAACGCGTGCACGAACCCGTCGTTGAGGGACACCACGATCTCGGGTCGCGCATCACCCTGAATGTCGACGGTGGTCGGCGCGGGCACGCCTCCCGGCGGGTACCACCCGTCCACCGAGATCGGGCGGTTGCCCCGCGGCAACGTCTCCCAACCCGCCTTGCGCATCGCGGACCGGCTCCCGTCCCCGTGCGACCCCTCGAGCGCCATCACCGCGTAGGCCTGCGTCTCGTACGGCTCGTGCATCTCCACGTTCGGCACGCCCACCACCTCGTTCTTCCCGTCGCCGTCGAGGTCGACCACGTTGGGCGGCGACGCCGTCCACTGCAGCCACTCGGTCCAGCTCGGGTGCGGCCACTCGCCCGTGTGGTCGTGGTAGTGGTTCTTCTCCACCTCGGGGTCCGCCCACCGTATGAATTGTCCCCAGGTGAAGCGCTGGCCCGCGTAGTCCGAGCTGCGGTTGGTGAACCAGTCCGACGCGTCGATCGCGACGCCATCGTGATCGAAAGCCTGGATGTGGTGGTTGTCGTAGGTGACGAGGATCTCGAGGTCGGCGTCGTCGTCGATGTTGCCGAGGCCCACGTTCAGCCCGTAGCAGCCGTAGCCACTGTGGCCCTGGCCGTTGCGGTCGGCGTCGTTGCCCTCGCCGGACGCGGCGTTGTATCGCGGCCACGCCTCCCAGCCGATGCCGGCCGGTTGGTGCAGGCTGCCGTTCGCGCGATACACGAACACCTGCGCGCCGCCGTCCTCGGTGCTCGCGGTCTGCGTGGTGGTGACCACGATCTCGATCGTGCCGTCGCCGTCGAGGTCGCCGGCGGCCATGCCGCGCACCTCGGGGGCGTTGCTGGCGGTGGTGGTGTCCGCGGGCCAGCCGCTCTTCTCGACGAGCGCGCCTTCCCGCCACTCGAACGCGAGGACCTGGTGCCCGTTGCCGTACACGATCTCCGTGACGCCGTCGCCCTCCAGGTCCGCCACGACGTGGGGCGCGTACACGCGGCCTTCCCCGACCTCGGCGCGGTCCAGCTCGTTGCCCTGGCTGTCGAACACGTAAACGGAGTAGTAGGCGGCGATGAGCTCGTGGGTGCCGTCGCCGTCGAGGTCGTACACCACGGGGGAGGCGAACCAGGAGGTCTGACCGCGCAGGTTCATGACGAACGTGGGGGCCTGGACCTCTCCGGCGCTCGTGCCTTTGGTGCACGTGGGGTTGCGTGCACCGCCCGTGCTGCTGCCTCCCGTGCCGATCGCGCCGCCCCCCGCGCCGTCGTCGTCCGAGCTGCATGCGCCATGCACGAGGGTGAACGCAAGGCCGACGGCGAGGACCGTTCGTCCGGTGAGACGTCGTACGCGGCTGTTTGCAGGACCGAATGCCATAGGTTCCTCCCGGTGGGATCGAGGTGCGATCGAAGGATGTTACCACTTGGCGTGCCACGAAAGGGCTGACGGGAGCGCGCGGGGCAACCCTCCGTGCCGCGCCCCTTGTTGTGAGCGTACCGTCGGCGCGTGAACCATCACGCATTTGCAGAGGGGGTGCGCGACGAGCATAATCACCAGATGCGTTTGCCCTGGAGTTCACTTCTGGCGGTAACCTTGGTGGTGGTTTCCTGCGGCAGCGGGGACGACGCCAACCAGGCGGAAGCCGGACCGGCCCCGGGGGTGGAGGCGGGCGAAGACGATGCCGACAGTGGGGGCGCGGGGGACTCCGCCGTAGCCGACACGGGTTCAGACGCTGTCTGCATGCCGAGCACGTGCGTGCAGCTCGAGGCGGAGTGTGGGACTGTGAAGGACGGGTGCGGGGGCGCGCTCGAGTGCGGCACCTGCCCGACGGGCATGACCTGCGGAGGCAGCGCGCCCAACAGGTGTGGCGACGCGGCGTGTGCGCCCAAGACCTGCGCGCAATTGGGAGCAGCCTGCGGTCAGGTGTCCGACGGCTGCGCGAGCCTGCTCGACTGCGGCTTATGTGCGGCGCCCGCGTCGTGCGGCGGAGGCGGTGTGGAGAATCAGTGTGGATGCACTTGCGCCCTGCCCCATGCCGTCGCGGAGTGCGGCTCGAACGGGTGCCAGCTCGTGTCCTGCATGACGGGATGGGAAGATTGCAATGCATTGGCCGCGGACGGATGCGAAACGGATGTGAACCTTCCGTCGAGCTGCGGCGGGTGCGCCACGGAGTGCGAGTTGCCCAACGCTGTGAGTGCCTGCATTGCCGGCAAGTGCGCCGTTGGCGCCTGCGAGACTGGTTGGGGCGAATGCGACGGGGCAGCGCAGAACGGATGCGAGGTCAACCTGCTGACGAGCAAGCTGAACTGCGGCGCGTGCGACGCGGAGTGCTCCGGGTTCTGTGACGAGGGTGAGTGCCACTGCACCAAGCCGTGCGGGTCGGAGTGCTGCACGACCGGCCAGAAGTGCTGTGAGGATGCCCAAATGTGCTGGCCGAGCACGTCGGTATGCCCGCTTCCGCGGTGAGGGCGCGGGACCGGACTTGCGCCCATGCCGACGGTGTTCGTTGGGGGGACGTCTCTGACGTAGCCCCAGGCCCGTACGAGCTTGCATGCCATTTCGGGAACCTGCTGGATGGCCGCGGGGGGCGAGGTGCAGCGAAATGGCGCCCGCATGCACAGTTCTGGCTGGTATCATCTCCCCCAAAGAGAGGATGGAACCGCCATGCCTTGCCTTCGACGTGCTGGGTCCGGTCTTGTGACGGCTTTGGTTTTGCTTGGAGCGAGCGCTCCGCGTGCGCAGGCTGCAGAGATCATCGTGGCTGCATCGGGCGAGCAGACGGACTTGCAGGCCGCGGTGGACCAGGCCGCCGCTCTCTCCGAGCCCGCCGTCATCGTCCTCCCGCCTGGCGCCTGGGAGCTCTTCGGTACCGTGACCATCGAAGTGGACCACCTCACCGTCCTCGGCGCAGGACCGGACAGGACCGTTCTGTTTCGCGACCACGAGGATGCCGCCCCCTTTCTGCGCGTGCAGAACGCCCAGGGGGTGCGCGTGTCGGGCATTGGCCTGCGAGGCAGTCAGAACCCAGCCTCGGACACCCTCGAGGTGGGCATCCGGGTCTCCGAGGCCATCGACTTCCGCATCGACCACTGCCAGTTCGGGTTCCTGGGCAACTCCGGGATCATGACCCAAGGCGATACGAGGGGCGTGATTGATCATTCGAGCTTCGACGACATCTTCAAGGATCCAATTGGCAACTACGGATACGGTGTGTCGATCTACGGCGTGGGGCTGATGGAGAATGAGCCCTTCGGATCGCCGCGGGCCACCTTCATCGAGGACTCGATCCTGGCCGGGTGCCGCCACGCGACCGCATCGAACAACGGCGCACGCTACGTCCTTCGCCACAGCCGGGTGACCGCCAACGAGTTCTCGCACGCCATCGACGCCCACGGCGACGAGTACAACTCGACCGACGCGGGGACCGAATGGATCGACGTGCATCACGTCTTGGTGAACAACCCGGTGTACGTGAACAATGCGGTGCGGATACGAGGCGGCAAGGGCCTGATTTGGTCGAACGAGATCATCGGCTACGACGTGGCCGTCAGTCTCACCGAGAACACGCCGCAGCAGACCGGGCCGGTGCATGTGTGGGACAACACCCTGAGCGCAGGCACCACTCCGGTGAGCAGCGGGGCCGGTTCCGAAGCGGTGATGGCGGCCCCGCCGGGCTACGAGCCCTATCGCTACCCGCATCCGCTGGTCGATGACCTTGTGGCCACGGCGGGTCCTGACGGTCGATACTTGGTCGACCCGGCAACGAACGTGGCCCAGGTCTACCTGGACGCTCGCGCCTCAACGGCCGCCGAGGGGGTGCTGGTGGCAACCCGCTGGAGGCAGGGCGATCAACTCCTTTCGGACTGCGCCGTGGACGCGCGCCCTCTGCCGTCGGGCCAGCACCTGATCGTGCTCGAGGTCGAGCGGAGCGACGGACTCGTGGAGCACGACTTGGTCGTGATCGATGTGGCCGATGCGGCTCAGAGCGGTGCGCTCACGTCGACGCCCTCCTGGGCCAATGCGTGGTTCGTGCCTGTCGTGGGCCAGGCTGCCGTGGAGCTCGACGTCACCCCTGCAGCTTCGGCCATGGACGGGTACGTCGCGCTGACCGGTCGCTGGCCGGTGAATGCGCACGACGACAACGCCGCCATCGTGCGGATGAACAACCAGGGCTTCTTCGACGTACACAACGGGACCGGGTATGCGAGTGATCAAGCGATCCCCTACCAGGCGGGGCAGACGTACCACCTGCGCATGGATCTGGACGTGGCGGCGCAGACCTACGACGTCACGGTCGACGGCGCCGCCCTTGCGAGTGGCTATTCTTTCCGTGTGCCGGCCGAGTCGATCGGGCAGGCTGTCGTCTGGCACGCGACGGGTGGGGTCACCGCGGCGGGGATTGCGATACAAGGCGAGCAAGCGCAGCCCGATCCGCCCTGCGCGCCCGACGCGGGCGTGCCAGATGGCGGCGCGGACGCGGAGGTCCCCGATGCCGACGGCGGCACCGTTCCGTCTGATGACGGCGGTGATGGCGGCAGTGTCCTGCCTGATGGCGGTAGCGTCTCGCCCGATGGCGACAAAGTCCCGCCCGGTGGTGCGACAGGCAGCGACACGGCGGACGACGGGTGCGGGTGCCGGACGGGGGGCGCACCTTCCAGGTACCCGGCACTCATGCTCCTCTTTGCGTGCGTTCTGGCGCTCTGGCGTCGCGGCATGTCCCCGTTCGTGCGCTTCAGCGGCCGCTAGGGAACCAACCGGCAAACGGAGCGCGGGAAATCCAAACGCACCTTGCACTTCGAGCACGGCGACCCTGTCCCGCGCCTCGCCGGTCGAAGGCGATCAAGGCGTTGCCTCCGACCGAGCGGCGACGTAGCGTCTCGGTCGGCGCAAGAGGGAGTCCTGTTACCAGCGTCTCCAAGGCACCGACAAGCTCAAGGTGCCGACCCCAGGGAAGAAGGGAAAGAAATCATGAGCCAACGTCGCCCGCAGCCTCGTTCGCGGGGCCCCAAGGAGACCGCCGGGATCGAATGGGTCGGCGGCACCGTCGTGTTGCCGGCCTATGTCACCGGCGATGGCGAGCCGTACCGACCGGAGGTGCTGTTCTGGATGGGTGCCGACGGCGCGGTCTTCGGCTCGGCCACGGCCAAGCCAGGCGAGCTTCTACCCTTGGTTGGCGAGAGTCTCCAGAGCACCATCGAACAACCGATGTTCGGCGAGCCGCACAGCCCCACGCGGGTGCGGGTGGCCTCGGCCGAGTTGGCCGACGCGCTGCGTGCTGGGCATCCAGGCCTCGACGTGGTCTGCGCGCCCACGCCCGAGCTGGACGAGATGATCTCGCTGTTCCTCGAGAAGATGGCCGAGGACGGCGCGACCGAGTCCTTCCTCTCGCCCGGGATGCCACCGGAGGCCATGGCGTCGTTTTTCAAGGCGACCGCGGCGCTGTTCCGGGCCAAGCCCTGGAAGCTGGTGCCCGACGACCGGAGCCTCTTCTCGGTCACCATCGAGCAGCTCGGCTTGCGCGATGCGGCGATCTCGATCATTGGCCAGATGGGCCAGACCTTCGGGTTTGTCTGGTTCTCAGGTATCGACGACTTCGAGTCCTACCTCGACGCGGCCGCAGCCATGGAGGCGGGCGAGGAACCTGAGATGCCGCCCCACTTCGGGTTGACCTTCGGGCGCGGCGCCGAGCTCGCGCCCGAGTTGCGCGAGGAGGTCTCCCAGCACCATTGGGAAGTCGCTGGCGCGAACGCGTATCCGTCGCTGGTCGCGATCGATGAAGGGCCGCTCGTACGACCCCCGACCGACAAGGAAGTCGCCATAGCCGAGGCCATCGCCTTGGCGCTCACCAGCGTGATGGCCGAGAAGAAGGCGCTGCGGAAGGCATGGGATGGCGGCGAGCCCGTCTCTCGCACGCTCTCGGTGACGACCCACTCGGGCGAGGTCGAGGTTACGCTGTGCGCGCCCTACAAGCGCGCGCCCGTCGCGTTCGACCCGTCCCAGGAGATCCTCGCCAACCTGGCATCGATCGCGCGGGTTGGCGACGAGATCGACGACGACGCGCGCATGGCGCTCGAGGACGAGTTGATGCGGCGCTTCGCGGCGTCGCCCGAGGCGAAGGGCCTCGACGAGATCCGCGCTTGCGAAATCGTGATGGACCTGGCCGCCGGTTACCTCGGGCACACCATCGCGACCCTCGGAGCCTCGGGCCTGCGCGAAGTCCTCTTCGAGCTGATCCCACGCAAGGTGAGCATCGAGGCCTCGGCGGGGCGGGGGATCATCGAGGAGACCCGGGCCCTTTACACGTTCTTGAAGCGGGAGTTCGGGCTCGAGCAGGCCGACGCCTGCCTGCGCGTGCTCGGAGACAACGCCGTCAAGAAGCTCGAGGCGGCGCTCTCGGACAGCCGCAACTTCGGCACGGCCAAGTCGCTGGTGATGGCGGGAGCCAACGCCGGCTTCGACATGGAATCCAAGGAGGGCATCCAAGCCTGGATGCAGTCCGTGGAGGGCAAGCCGCTGCCTTCGTCGGTCCTCCGTCCAGGCCTCGGCGCACCGCAGCCATTGCCCAAGAAGGCGGCCAAGGCGAAGAAGAACAAGCGCACGGCCGCCCGCGACGCGCGGAAGAAGAACAGATAGCTTCAGCACCTCGGGCCTGTTTGGCTCTCAGGGCCTGGAGAACAAGACCTCGCCAACCACGTATTCGCCGGCGAATTGTGGCTCCGCATACCCGTCCATGCTCTCCTCCTTCGCGGTCTCGAGCACGTACGCCACGAACTCGTCCGCCGTGACCTTCTCGTCTGGCTCGCCGTCCAGGGCGCCGTCGGCGGCACCACCCAACGCGGTCCGAACCGCGTACGTGAACGGGTTGCCGATGGCGGCGGGATCGGTGGACACGTCTGTGGGCGTGGACAACTGATCTTTGGAGACCGCGGTGAGAACGATGAGGCTTCGCCCGGCGGCCTCGCGTTGACCCTGCCACTCCACGCCGAGGGCGTTCACGGCCTCCGCAAGGTAGCCCGAATGGCAAGCCATCACCGTGATGACCACGTTGCGAGCGGGTAGGGCGACAATGTCCTCGGCCAGATCTTCCCAGCGGTACGCCGCGCCTTCGAGGGTGCCCGTCTCGAAGTTGATGAGAAGTCCAGGGGTGTCGCCATGCGTGTGCGCGTACAGGAAGAACGTGTCCTGCTCGCCGAGGCTGTCGCGATAGGCGGCGAGCTTGGCACGCAGGAAAGCAACGCTGATCTGGCCCGGGTCCTGCGCGACCTCTACGTCGAAGTCCGGCGACGGAACGGCGGTGAGGGCGTCTGCGACCTTGGTCATCTGATCGAGCCCGAAGTCTTGCTTGCCAGTCGGATCCGAGGGTGCAGCCTTGAAGAACGTGAACGCAGAGGCCTGGGCAAGCGCGTTTCCGTCGACTACCTCCGAATCGATGGCGTCCAGACTGCCGTCGTTCGCGTCTTCATCTCCCGCGTCCGGCGGGGGAGCGACGTCTTCGGCGTTGGCCTCGCTTGCGTCGGCCTGCCCCGTGTCGGCCTCCCCGTCGCCGTTGCAGGCAACCACGGTGGCTGCGACCAAGAAGACCCAAGGAGTGACACCGAGGTTCATGAAGCGTTGCATGACGGTCTGCCACACTACCTCGTGTGGTGAGGCCGTGCTCGCCTTCTGAAGTGGAATCGAGAATCGCCAAGGCGAAGAAGAACAAGCGCACGGCCGCCCGCGACGCGCGGAAGAAGAACAGGTAGCTTCAGGTCAACTTGGTGGCCACCTCGCCGAAGTCGAATTGCCTGATGCGCTCGTTCCACTGCGCTCCAGTGGACGGAGCCTGCTTCAACCCCAGAAGCCTGCCCTCGGCTATCCTCCCGACCATGAATCGACCCCGCTGGCTCCCCCTCGTCGCCCTCGCCTCCCCCGACCGAGCGGCGACGTAGCGTTCGTTCCACTGCGCTCCAGTTGACGGAGCTTGCTACAAGCCCAGAAGCCAGCGCACCCGAGCCTCGACCTCGGCCATCGTGGATGCAGTCACGACGCCCAATCGCCCGGACAACCGCTCCTTCGACACCGTGCGAGGCTCCTCGCACTTGACGAAGCACGGCATCTTCAAGCCGCCCTCGGGTGGATCGACCCGGACGTGTGAACGGATCCGCTTGTCCTTGCTCGTGATCGGCAGCACCACGATCAAGTCCGCAGGGCTGCGGTTGAACGCGTCGGCAGACAAGACCAGCGCCGGACGGACGCCTGCCTGCTCGTGACCCCGTGTGGGATCGAAGTCGAGCTTCCAGACCTCTGCGCGCAGCGGTTGCTTGGTCATTCGTCGTCACCATCTGCCAGCGTCTGATCCCATTGGCCCCGCTCGGCTTGCTCTTGCGCCCACGCTTTCGGGTCAGCTCTGAGACGAGCGAAATCATCGGCCAGACCTTCGAGAAACACGGCTCGCCGGTACGTTTCCACGGCGCGGCTCAGGGCCGCTTGCATCGTGATCCCCTTCGCCTTCGCGATCTCGCCCAAGGCCTTATGCGTCCCCTCCTCAATGCGGACTGTGGCTGCCATGTAAGACAGTATACGCCGCAGTATACATTTTTGCACGCCCACCAGTATACAAGTTGTTCGGTCCCTGGCTTCGTACCCCACGAACCCCCCGACAGCGCGCAACGCCGCCTCGAACGGAGGCGGCGACGTCGCCGGACGTCGACTTGCGTCACCGCCGCCGCGGGTCCGCCGACCCCGGCGCGAGCACCTCCGAAAATCGGTCCGCATCCCGAATCCCCTGCTCCGCCATCCACGCGTCCGTGTCGTTCACCATCTGCGCTCCCGTCGCACCCCCCATGATCCGGCCGAGCCGGCGACGTGCCACGTTCGCGTGCAACGTCATCCCCGCCCCCACGAACCCCTCCTCCGCCTGGCCGAAGAGCGCCACCGCCCGGGACACCTCCCCGCGCGCCATACACGCCACCGCCTGCACCAGGTGCCCGAGCGGGTCCGCCCAGGGCAGCCGCTCCTCCAAGATCTTGCGCGCGTCCGCGTCCGCTTGCGCCACCAACTCCAACGCATAAGTCGTTCGCAACGCCGCGGCCAACGCACATCGCGCCCGCAAGAAGTGAGCCTCTACCCTCACGTACTGCACCCGCAACAACATCGACCGATGCATCGGCGCCCATGCGTGCCGCACCAGGTCGTACGCGCGCGTGCCCAGCAGTTGGTACAGGTACACATGCGCCTCCGCCAGGATCGCGGCGAAGTGCTGCACGTGGAACCCCTCACTCGACCAGTTCGCCGAGCCCTTCCTGATCTGCTCCAGCGCCCCGTCCACGTCCCCGCGCACGAGCCACGCAAGGCTCGGGTAGCCTTGCCGGAAGCTCGCCGCCGCATACCGATCGTCCCGGCGGTCCGCGTAGGCCAGCAGGATGGGCGTTCTCTCCGCCAGCGTGCGGACGTCTCCGAGGTAGTACCGCGACCGTAGCCCGAAGATCTGCGCCGTCACCAGCTCCCATGCCGCCCCGGTGCAAAGCTCCCCCAGGATCGTCTCCGCCCGCTCGCTCCACGCCAGCGCGCTTCGCCAGTGGCCTTGAAGAAACGCCGCCGCGCCCGACGTGACCGCCGTCAACCCGATCGCGTGCAGGCTGTCGATCCGCTGCGAGATCTCCCGCGCTTGATCCAACACCTGGCGCACCTTGCGCTCCGCACGAGGTCCCTCCGCCGCCAGCAGCGTCGCCTCCCCGCACAGCGCCCGCGCCACCCGGTACGGCTCCCCCGCCTTCAACGCGAGCAGCAAGTGCCGGCTCTGGTAGTCCGACGCACGCACTGGGTCGACACCACTCAAGCCCAGGGCCATCGCCCACGCGACGTCGATGCGGTCGAGTTGCTCGGCGGGGACCTTCTCTTCCCGACGCTCGCGGTACCGCAGCCCGCGCACGCGAAGCCGAAGACGCACCCCGACGAGCGCGCGGACCGCCTCCCCCGGTGTCTTGGCGAACGGGATCCCCATCGCGTGCAGCACCCGGCGCATCACCACCACGCCGTCGTCGATGTAGCCGCACCGGAGCAGCTGCTCCGCCGCACGACGTTCGAGCTCGAGCTCCTTGGGTCCGGTCGCGAACTCGGCCGCGCGCAAGTACGCACGCGCTGCCTCCGCACCCCGTCCCGCGTTGGCCAGCGCGTCGGCCATGCGCCTTCGCAGATCGCTCGCACGCGCCACGGGATGGGATCCGATCTGCAGCACGCGATCGTAGAGTCTCGCCGCGTGCTCGAAGGCGAGCGCCTCCGCGGCCTTGTCCGCCGCCATCTCCCCGTAGCGCGAGGCCCGTTCCTCGTCGCCCGCCGCCTGAAAGTGAAACGCCATCGCCTCGGGGTCCACGATGCCTTCGGCTTCGTGTGCCCGCGCCAACGCCAGGTGCCGCTCCCGCAGCACCTCCTCCGATAGCCGCCCTACGAGCACCTCACGCACTCGGTCGTGGTACGTCTCCACGACCTCACGCCCCGCACGCGTGGTCGTGCGCACGAGGCGCGCCGAGCGAAGAGAGCTCACCAAGTCGTGTTCGGGCTTCCCGTTCGTCGCCGACCGCCACAGCAAGGTGAGCTCGAGCGGTCGCGCCGCGATGGCCACCACCTCGAGCACGTTCGACGCCATCGGAGGCAGCTGGCCCAAGCGCTCGTCCAGCACCCGCTCCAGCGTGACGCGCGACTCCGCGCCCCATGGCATGCCTCCCTCCTTGCCCCGGTGCCTGCGCACCCACCGCGCGAGCTCCTCCACGAGAAACGGGCTGCCGTTCGCCTCCGCCGCGATCGCCTTCGCCTGCTCCCACGCTTGCCCGTCGTCGCGCCCCAGCAGCCGGTGCGCTAGCTCCAACGCGTCCTGCGGCGACAACGGTCCCACGTCGACGTGCCGCACGTCCGACCCCTCGCTCGCACGAGGACCTGCCGAAGCTAGCGCACGTAGCATCGGGCTCGAGGCCTCGTCCTCGCTCCGGTAGCAGGCCACCCAGAGCAAACGAGGTGCCCTCGGAGGACGCATCACCTCCGACAGCAGGCTCGCGCTGTCCGGGTCGCCCCACTGCAAGTCGTCGGTGTGAAGCACCAGCGGTCGCTGCTGCCCGAGGTTCGACAGAAGCTCTCGCAGGGCCAAAAACGCGCTGCGTCGCAGGTGCATCGCGTTGGTCCTCTGCGTGGTCTTCCGCGGCGCCTCCGCCAGCCCGGGGACCCGCATCAACACCGGGAACACGCGGCCCAGTGCGTCCGCGTCCCGCGGCAAGATCGCTTGCCTCTCCGCGATCGGAAGCCGCATCAGGTGCTGCGTCAGCTCGTCGATCAGGCTGTCCACCGCCTTGTACGGCACGAGCTCCCGCTCGTACGCCCTGCCTTGCAGCACGAGCGCGTCCTCCTGCGCTAGCAGATCCATCAGGAACGCTTGCACCAGCGCCGTCTTACCCATCCCGGACCGCCCACGAACGTACACGGTGACCGGCGTGCCCGTGCGCGTGCTCTCTAGCGCTCCGTGCAGCGCCTCCAGCTGTTGCTCACGGCCCAGAAGGAGCGACGGGTCCGTATGCGAAATGCGCACGTGCGTGCCCGTCAAGAACGACTCGTTCGCGAGCACCCGGAGCACCTCCTCGCCCCCCGGACGCTGCGCAGGATCCCGGCGGAGCAAGGCCATGCACAGCGCGTCCAGGTCCTGCGGCAGGTCCGGGCACAGGTCCCTCGGCCGCGGCGGGTCCATCCTGCGCTTGTCGGACAGCACACGCACCGCCGGTCCGGAGAACGGAAGCCGCCCCACCAGCGCCTGGTACATCATGACGCCCACCGCGTACCAGTCGCTCTGCGTCGTCGCGGAATGGCTCTCGCATTGCTCCGGCGAGATGAACGCGATCGTGCCCACGATCCGGCCCGACGCCCCGTGGGACTCCTCGACCCGCAAGAACTCCGTGGCAAGCCCGAAGTCCAGCAACACCACGCGGCCCTCGTGCGTGATGAGCACGTTCGACGGCTTGACGTCACGGTGGAGCTTGCCCGCCTTGTGCAACGCGAGAAGCCCACGGGATAGCTGCGTGAACGCGTCGCGCAGGCGCGCCATGTCCGGCGGCGGCGTGAGCTTTCGCCCCGCAGGTACCAGGGCGCGCGCCACACGAAGGTCGTCCAACCCCAAGGTCGACTCGGACCGATCCTCGCACGTGTCGTGCTTCTCGTACTCGAGCGTCACCGACTCCGTCGCCTCGGTCCCCGCCGTGCCCTGCTCAACGTCGTCGCTCTCGTCCGCGTGCACGCTCGGACGTATCCAGCTCTTGAAGTCCACGCCGTCGATCAGCTCCATGCCGAAGAACCAACCCGACGGTCCCGACACGAGCTCGTGCAACCTCACCAGGTTCGGGTGGCTGACGTCCGCGAGGGTGCGGAACTCCTGCTTGAAGCGATAGAGCCGCGCCGGGTCCATGCTGAGCAACGTCTTGATCGCCACACGCTCACGACGCTGGCTGTCGTAGGCCTCGTACACGACCCCCATGCCGCCGGATCCGATCCGTCGAAGGATGGTGTACCGTTCCGTGGTCGTGAAGTCCTCGCTCACACTTCGCTCCCGCCACGAGGGTACATCGAATGGGTTGAGTCGGGCGATGGACCGGGATCTTTCGCGCCGACGGACCGTACAAGATCCCGACCCCAGAACCGCAGGAGGCCGTCGATGCACATTGACCGTGCGAAGTTCCTCGCCCTGACCGCTTCGCTTGCCGCCGGGTGCGTGCAGCAAACGCCGCCGCCGCAAGACCAGCCCGCCACCGTGGTGGGGCCGACCGCGCTCGTCCACGTGCAAGCACCGCCCCCCGCACCGCCCCCGCCAGACCCCAAGGACGACGAACCTGCCCTCGCAAACCAACCCGAGTCGGAGACGGAGTACGAGGAACCCAGTTTCGTAGCGGGGGAAGGAAGGGCTCGTCGTGCCACGTCCGGGCCTGCGCTCTCCTGCGCCCAGCTGCGTGCGCCTCCGGGACCGTCTTGCGAGAGCTTCGACACCCTGCACGAGGACTGCGAAACCATCGTCGGATCGCTCGAACAAGGCGTGGCCCAGCGGACCATCCAGTGCCTTCAGTCCAAGAGCGGCACCCGTCAGATCTGCGACATGCTCGTCACCCCTCGCTGCGCCGAGCGAGCCCTCCCGGGCGTCCCCCGACGCGCCTCCACCACGCAGCCCTGCCGCGGGGTCGTTTCGGCCTGCGGCGGCGGCATGACCCAGAGCAAGTGCGAGACGTTCCTGTCCGCGGTGGTCCCTCCCATGGATGCCCACCTCGTCAACTGCATGACCGAGGGCTGTGAGCTGACGGCCTGCTTCTTCGACCTCTGACGCACATCGCTGAACGGGATGGTCGCAATCGCCTCCGGCTGGATCATTGCCCTGACGTAGAAACACAAAAAAACTTGGAACAACCGTGTCAGCGGACGGTCCCTCTCCGTCATCGGTTGCGCTCCCTTGCCCCGGAGGTACTGGATGCCATCAGGACCCAGCGTCGTTGACCCGCGAGCCGTCGAAGCGCAGGACTTGCCCCCCGAGGCGGCAGCATGGGCCCGTCGTCAGGCCTTGCGACCGCTCCGGTTGTTCGGGTCGGTATTGCTCGCGGCAGGCTTCGCGGTCTTCATGGGGTGGCTCTCCCACGCGCTCGACCGGCCGACCCGGTTCGACGAGGACCTCGCGGCTGCCACCCACCCCAGCAAGCCTGAGCCCTGGTCCCCCTCCTACGCCCTCGACCCAGCCGTCGTGGCGAGCATCGACTTCGAGGACGTTCACGCCCGCCTGCTTCCCGAATGGGTGATCTCCCTGCAGCACGACCCGTACGCCCTCGGCCGGGATCGCGAGCAACGTCGCTTCGAGGCGTTGATCTCCGAAGCGGGCAAGGACCCGAACCTCGCCTCCTTGCTGCGACAGTTGCGCGACCGCGCCACGGTCGGAGTCTCCGTGTACGCGCTGGAGATCACCTACCTGCTGAACGGGTGGAACGACTACATGCAACAGGCCGGGTTGCCATGGCACGTCGCCCACGACCTGGTCGACACGGCCCGCGGCGGGCGCATGTACGCGCGCTGCTATCGCGTGCAAGCCGACGTGCAGGTCCCTGTCTCCGGGGCCGAGCACAACGTGCGCGTGCTCAGTCGCGTCGACGGGACGAACGTGGGTGAGCTGTTCTTCGGGCAGACCAGCGTGGAAGAGCGTCGCGCCATGGTGGTGTCGGACCGCGTGGCGGAGTTTGCCCTCGAGCGGCTCTGGCCGATGATGGACGCCGGGTCGGACCCACGCCTGTCCGGGATGGACCGGGCGTTCGCGCCATCGCTGCGTCGCGAGGCAGGCACGGTGCTCGCTCCGGCTACCCTCGAAACGCTCCAGCGCGGTGCTGCGCTGCGTCGTCAGTTGCTCGAACGACTGGCGGACATCGCCACGCGCAAGGGCTGTGGGCGGGGCATCGAGGTCGAGAACATGCCGTGGGACGGCTTGTCTGCTCGGGGGCGTGCGATCGTGGCGCGTGCGGCGGACCACAACGAGCGCAAGCGATGTGGTCGCCTGACGCAGCAGGACGCGGCCTTCCTGCTGAGCGCTTCCGACGCCCTGTCCAAGGATCAGAGGTTGCGCGGGGCACTTGGCGAGCTTGCCGCCTGGTTGGCGCGCGCGGTGGCGGTTCACGAGGTGAGGCATCTCGCGGACGGGGTGCAGGCGGGCGACCTTTCGTGCGACGGGTGCCCTCCCGCGGTTTCCTTCCGTACGAAGGCCGAAGTCTCGGCGTACGTGGCGTCGCTGGCGACCGACGGGGTGGGGTACTTGGCGTTGTACCAAGCGTGCGGTGTGGACTTGCCGGCTCCGCACGACAGTGGCGGAGCGTTGCGGTTCGTGCTTGGGGTGGTCGCGCCCGAGGGGTGTGACGCGGCTCCCCCGGCGAACCTGTATGCTCAGGCGCGCCTTCTCGACTGGGTCTTGTTCAAGCGGGTGCAGCGGATCGAGATGCCCGAGACCTTCCCGAGGGAGGTCGCGCTGCCCGCTGTTCGAACATCGCTCCCGACACCCGGGTTCGAAGCGGTGGCGGAGGGGATGCTCCGAACCCGTCACACGATGCACCCGACGTTCCCGATGCGCGCGCTTTGACCGTTCAGGCGAAGTGAGCCTTGATCCGGAGCAACCTCTGGGTCTTGCTCTGCGAATGGCAAGGTGGCTTGCCTCCCATGAGGTGGGTGGCGCGTGAGAGGGCTCCTTCCCCCGAGGCGGCCGAGGCGGGGGAAGGCCGGGATGGGGGCCTTAGCCGAGACCGCAAGGGGATTGTGGATCGCGTAGCACGCGCCATGCGTCCGGGATCTGATGTGAGCGGTGGTGCTGGAGTTTCCCGTGACCGTGCGGTAGGGGCGGGGTATGTGCCGAGACCCTTCGGACCTTGGTCCTTCGGAGGAGCAAGCGAGCGAGCTCGCGATGTGGTTGAAGGGCATGCCGGACTTGGCGAACCTGGCGCGCAAGCAGCCCGGGGATCCGGAGCTGCCGAGGGTGTTCCACGCGGGGACGGACGCCGACCCGGTCTACCCGATGGTGCACATTCCGGTCTACGGAAGGTCGGGGACGCTATGGGTGGGGCGTGTGCCCGGGGGTGGCGACCTGGGTATGGCGCGCGAGGTGGACGCGCTGGTGGCGTTCGGGATCGGCCGCGTGGTGTGCCTGGTGCCCACGCGCGATGTGACGGCGTATGCGGAAGCGGCGCGTGAGCGTTTCGGGGAGAGGTTCCGTGTGGTGCCGGTGGCGGACTTCGGCACGCCGCCCGACGACCGAATGTTCGAACACGAGCTGGCGCTCACGGACGAGGCGCTTGGTGCAGGAAGCATGGTGCTGGTGCACTGTCTCGCGGGGTGTGGCCGAACCGGGATGTTCGTCTCGTGCCTGCTCGTGCGTGCGGGGGACGCGCCCCAGTCGGCCATCCGTCGGTATCGGCGGCTGCGGGGCTGCGGCCCGGAGACGCCGGAGCAGGTCGCGTACGTGGTTCGGTATGCGAGGCGGTTGGGGGAGGGCGTGAGCGGCTGACGGCGGGTGCGGTCAGACCTTCTTCAAGGCTTCGTCGAGGACGCGAACGAGGTCATCGGGGTCCTCGATGCCGACGGAAATTCGAACGAGGCCGTCGGTGATGCCGCCCTTGAGCTTCTTGTCGCGCGGTACGGACGCGTGGGTCATGGAGGCGGGGTGCTGGATGAGGGAGTCGACGCAGCCGAGGGACACCGCGAGGGTGAAGATCTGGATGGTGTCCATGAGCTTTTTGCCCGCCTCGAAGCCTCCGTTCAGCTCGAAGGAGAGCATGCCGCCGAAGTCCGCCATCTGCTTCTTCGCGAGGGCGTACTGGGGGTGGGACTCGAGACCGGGGTAGAAGACGCGCTTGACCTTGGGGTGCTGCTCGAGGAAGCGTGCGACGGCCATGGCGTTGGAGCAGTGCTTGTCCATGCGGATGGGCAAGGTCTTGAGGCCCATGTTGACGAGCCAGGTGTCGAAGGGGCTTGGGTTGCTGCCGATGTCCTTGAGGACCTTGTACAGTTCGTCCTTGATGCTGTCGTGGCGCGTGGTGGCGAGTCCGCCCACGACGGCTCCGTGGCCACCGATGTACTTGGTGGTGGAATGGACGACGACGTCTGCGCCCAGTTCGAGCGGCCGCTGGAGGTAGGGCGTGGCGAACGTGTTGTCCACGATGACGCGCATGTTGGGGTTGTGCTGGCGGACGATCTCGACGACGGCGGGGATGTCGACGAGGTCGAGGGTGGGGTTCATGGGCGTCTCGAAGAAAATGAGCTTTGCATCTGGGTTGGCGCGCACGGCAGCGCGGACGGCCTCGAGGTCGGCCATGCGAACTTCCACGGTCTTGACGCCGTAGCGTTTGAGGATGGTGGAGCAGAGGTGCTCGGTGGCGCCGTAGACGACGTCGCCCATGAGGATGGTGTCGCCGGTGGAGGCGCAGGCCATGAGAGCGGCTGCGATGGCGGCCATGCCGGAGGAGAAGGCGAGGGTGGCGATCGTGTCTTCGGGGTGTTGGAGCTTCCAGGTTCCGCCTTCGAGGGCGTTGATCTTGGCTTCGAGGGCCATGACCGTGGGGTTGCCCAAGCGGGTGTAGACGTAGCCGGGGGTCTCTCCCTTGAAGATGGCGGCGCCCTGATCGGCGTTCTGGAAGATGAAGGTCGACGACTGGTAGATCGGGATGTTGTGAGCGGGGGTGTGGGGCTGGCCGACGTGTTCGCCAGCGTGCAGGGCGCGGGTGGCGAATCCGCAGTCGAGGAAGAATTGCTTGATGAAGTCAGGGTTCTTGGAGTCTTCCATGGGTTGCCTCGATGGCGCCGGCAGGGCGGGGTTGGAGGGCTGTGCGGCGGAACGATGACAGCGTGGCTCGATGGGAGCCGGGCGTGCTGTCACGACCGTGGCGCGGACCCTAGCACGCCGGACGAAGGATGAAATCCCCTGAATTCGTTGCATCTTCGCAACCGGGAGGCAGTGACGAGAACGTCAGAGCTTCATTCACGACTCGTATGCGTATCGTGCTGTTTCAACAAAGACAATCTGGTGGACATTTGTGCGAGCGGCGTCGTATCATTCGGCCAATGTTGACAGCGGCCTTTGCGGGCTTCTGGGGACGGCGCTTCCAGCAGGCTGTGGTCACGGACCTAAAGTCGCGTCCGGAGGGCCACTGGTGTATTGGAGTGCAGAGAAAAATGTGGTTCAATTGGAATGGCTAAGGAGGCGGGGGACGGGTGATAACGAAGTCCGGCCATCGGGCGACGTGGGAGGTCGGAGGGAAAACGCAAGTGAGCGTTTCGGGCGGAGTTGAGAGTCGCGCCCGGCGTTCCGGGGCTACAGGGGGTTGGCGAAGGCAGGATGGGAGGGTGAGATGGGTTTTGGGCCAGTAGAGAGCGTGCCCACCGCGATTGGCAAGTACAGGCTGCTAGCGGAGCTGGGTCATGGCGGCATGGCGAGGGTCTTCCTTGCTGTGGCCCACGGTCCGAGTGGCTTCAGCAAGCTTGTGGTGCTCAAGATGATCCGGGTCCACCTGGCGGACGACCCGGACACCCTCCAGATGTTCCTGGACGAAGCGCGGCTCGCGGGCCGCCTCAACCACCCCAACGTGGTTCACACCTTGGAAGTGGTCGAGGAAGACGGTCGCTACCTGATGGTCATGGAGTACCTCGAAGGCCAGTCCTTCGCCTCCGTGCTGCGACGCGCCCGCCACGAAACCAAGGAGATGCCGCTGCACCTTCACCTCCGAGGGCTCACCGACGCCCTCCAAGGCCTTCACTATGCCCACGAGCTCAAGGACTTCGACGGCACCCCCCTCAACCTGATCCACCGGGATGTCTCCCCCCAGAACATCTTCATTACCTACGACGGTCAGGTGAAGATGCTGGACTTCGGGATTGCCAAGGCGATCACGTCCTCGTCGGAAACCAAGGCTGGGGTCATCAAGGGCAAGATCGCCTATATGGCTCCTGAGCAGTTCCTCGGGGAAAAACTTGACCGGCGGGTCGACATCTACGCCATGGGCGCCGTCCTCTGGCAGGCGGCCACGGGCCAGCGACTTTGGCGCGGCGTTCCCGACGGACAGGTGATCCATCGCGTCATCCGCGGAGAGGTCCCCGAGCCCGTCACCCTCAACCCCGAGGTCAACCCTGAACTCGCGCGCATCGCGATGAAGGCCCTCGCCCGCGACCGCGACGATCGATACCCCTCGTGCGTCGAGCTGCAGACGGAGCTCGAAGCGCTCGTGGAGCAGATTGGGGGCAAGGTCACCGGGCGCGACGTTGGCGCCTACGTCGGTGAGATGTTCGCCGACGTGCGCAAGGAGATCGCCGCCACCATCGAGGGGCAGCTCTCCAAGGCCCAGAACTACGACACCCAGGCCTTTGACCGAACGGTCATTCCGGCGATCTTCTCGACGACCAACCCGGGCGGGGTCCTTTCCTCGGACAGCTCCGGACAACATCTCCGGCCCAGCTTCAGCTCGGGCCTGAAGGTGCTGTCTCCCGGGCACACGGACAGCGAGATCATCAGCGCTTCCGTTCGTTCGAACGTTGCCATGTCGAACTCCATCCCGGGGTCCGACGAGCCCGCGCCTGCTCCCAAGAAGAGCTGGGTCCCCATCGCCGTCGTGGCGGTCCTCCTGCTTGGCATCGGCGGAGCCTTGTGGCTCGTTCCCTCCGTCCGTGCGGCCTTCACGGGGGAGGAGTCCGCTGCCGTGCCCGCGGCCTCCTCCGCGCCCGCCGTTCCCACCCCGGAACCGGTCGCCTCGGTCGCCGAACCCCCCGTCGTCGATGCAGCACCCACCGAGATCGACATCGAGATCAAGGCCGAGCCGGCCGACGCGCGAATCTACTTCGACGGGACCGAGCTGGCGACGAACCCATCGACGCGTCGGGTCCCCAAGGATGCCAAGGTCCACAAGGTCCGGGTGGAGTCGAAAGGCTACGAGAGCCGAGAGATCGACGTGCCTGCTGAGAAGGACATTGTCGTGACCGTTGCGCTCGACCGGTCGCGAGCTGCGGGAGGGGGGCCCGCCGTGGCGCCTCCCCGGGTGGCGAAGGATGACCCCAAGGGACCGAAGCCGCCGGAGACCGCGGCGCCGCCTCCTCCGCCGCCTCCGAAGACCACGAAACCGGAAGAACCGAATGCGCGCGATCGCATTCGAAATCTCGATAAGAGCAACCCGTGGGAGCAATGAGACGCATGCACTACAGAAAATTTGTCGCCATGGGCATCGTCCTCGGTGCCATGGCATCGCCAGGCTACGCAGACGCACAGCCCGGGTCGGCGGCGGCGCAACAGGAAGCGATGCAGCGCTTCCAGCGCGCCGTGGAACTCTATGAGGAGCAGGACTACGCCGCAGCCCTCATCGAGTTCAAGAAAGCCTACGACCTCGCGCCTTCCTACAAGCTGCTCTACAAGGTCGGCCAGGTCTCCTACAAGCTGAGGGACTACGCTGGCGCTCTCCAGGCCTTCGAGCAGTACCTGCTCGAGGGAGGGGAAGAAGTTACCCCGGAGCGCCGCGCCGAAGTCCAGGAGGAGATCAACCTGCTCAAGGCCCAGACCGGACGGGTCGAGATCACTTCGAACGTGTTCGGCGCCATGGTCACCATCGACGACGTTCCCGTGGGCACCACGCCCCTGGACGGTTCGTTGCTGGTGAGCGTGGGCAAGCGCAAGATCACGGTCAGCGCGGAGGGACGCCAGACGGTCACCCAGGCCGTCACCATCGCGGGACAGGAGTTGCGGAAGCTCAACTTCGAGCTGCCGGAGCTCGCGGGCGAGACCCGCACGATCTACCAGAAGGAGACGCCCTCCAAGATGACCACCTGGTCCTGGGTGGGCATCGGCGCTGCGGGCGCTCTCGGCATCGGCGCCACCATCACCGGCATCATGGCCACCGGCGCCGACGAAGACTTGTCCAACATGACCTTTGTTGGAACCACGCCGACCTCCGAGATCAAGGACCAGCAGAGCAAGGTCGACAACCTCGCCTTGACCACGGACATCCTTGCGGGAGCTGCCATCATCACCCTGGGCACCACGCTGATCTGGACGTTCGCACGGCCTGACCCGGCGCCTGAGTTCGACAACCAGCCTCCCCCTGCGGAGGCCAAGCGCCCCTTCGTCCAACCCATGATCGGCCTCGGTTCGGTCGGCTTCACAGGAGAGTTTTGAGATGCGTCGTACGAACCTACTCCGCTACCTCGCAACGACCCTGTTCAGCGTAAGCATCGCGACGTTTGCCGCATCCAGTTGCACGCTGATCACGGATAGCGATATCGCTCCCGGCGGCATCGGGCAGCCCTGCAAGGACGACTCGGACTGTCAGGGCGCGAGCTGCGACGACGGCGGTTGCGTCGCGGCCTGCGAGGCCGACGGCGATTGCCCCGCGCCCACCAAGTGCCGCGGCAAACGCTGCATCATGGATGCGGCCGTGGGCCAAGCGTGCACCAACAACGCGCAATGCGAGGGCGCGGACTGCCAGGACGGCCTGTGCACTGCCGCCTGCACCACGGACGCCCAGTGCCCGGCCCCGTCCAAGTGTCTGGACTCCACCTGCCAGCAGCCCCTCAAGGTCGCCGGCATCTGGATCGGCCTGGCCGCGTCCGCAGAAGGATGGACGCTCACGCACCACGAAGGCATGCTCGCCAGCAAGGAGAAGCTCGGTTACGTCGACTACGTGTACGGCGAAGGCCTCCTCGGTGACCCCGCCAACGCCGCCGTCGACAAGTTCATCGAGGAAGGCGCCCAGGTCATCATCGCGAACTCCTGGGACTACTTGCAGATGGTGAAGGACAAGGCCGCACAATACCCCGACGTCAAGTTCCTCCACTGCTCCGGGTTGCCCAGGGAGCCCAACGTGGCGAGCTTCTTCGCTCACATGGAGAACGCCTGGTACGTCGCCGGACGCATTGCGGCTCGCAAGAGCCTGACGGACCACATCGGCTTCATCGGGTCGTACAACAACGGTGAGGTCGTCCGGCACATCAACTCCTTTGCCTTGGGTGCGAAGAAGGAAAAGCCAAATATCAAGGTCGAGGTCCGCTGGGTCGGGTTCTGGTACGACGTGGCGTTCGACACGCCCATGTGGGAGTACACACCGCTGCACATGGGGGACCAGGCGGTCAAAAAGAAGATGACCGCGGAGGAGTACCTCACCGCCAAGCTGATCGACAGCGGCGCTGACGTCATCACGCACAACCTCGACAACCAGTTGGCCTCTCGGTACGTGGGTATCCACACGACCGCAGGCACCTTGAAAGACCCCAAGGACACGACCAAGAACTTCGCGGTCTGGACCATCGCCAACGACAACTACTATGGGTGGCGTGACAGCACCGGAGAGCCGTACGTTCACGCGATCGGAACCACCTACTGGAACTGGGAGCCGGCGTACTCGGAGATTTTCGAGGACATCCATCGCGGCAGGTTCGTTCCGAAGGACTACATGTACCCGCTCACGCCTGACGCGACGACCTCCATCGTGAGCTTCGGTCTGTCGACCGCGGAGACGGACATCACCACGCTCAGCCTCAAGAGTTTGCTCGAGGACGCAGCCAAGATCGAAGACTTGTTCACGGGCCCGATCAAGCAGACGGGGCAACGCGCCGGTGGAGACATCCCCGCGGGCACCGCGATCGAGGAAAAGGAGTGGCGCACGATGTGCTGGTTCGTCGACGGCGTGGTCGAGCGTGCGAACCCGAACGACTTCGCGTCCGAACTCGTGCCCGCCAAGGTGCCCACGGTCGGACACGTGGGGAAGATGGGCGACGCAGCCGAACCTCCGGCTGGGACGCCTCGCCAGCCCACGACCGCTCCCGAGATCCTGGTCGACCTGGGTTCGGGTGGAGCGATCTGGGACTGCAACGCCAACAGCGCCATCGCCGACTGATCTACCCCTCCCCAACGTCTGTTCTTGAACCGAAGCGGACGGAGGCTAGCTCCGCTGGCCGGAGTCCGCGAAGGACTACGGAGCCGAAGGCGAAGTGAACCGAAGCGGACGGAGGCCAGCTCTGCTAGCTCTGCTAGCCTTGCTGGCCGGAGTCCATGCAGGACCAAGAGCACGGTCGGACGTAAGTCCGGCCGCGCGCATTGAACATCTAGCCCTTTCGGGGCATCCCAGTGCTGTCCTTTGTCCTGCCCGTTTGCACGTGCGTTCTCCGCCGCGGTCGCGATTCATGGCGCGCTCGTCGGCGGAGCCTTGCTCTGGGAACGAGCTCGCCCGCCCGTGACCGTCGCCATACCCCCAGGCGTCCAGCCTTGGCTTGACCTCTCCCTCGTCCCGACCCCTGAGCCCACGCTGCCCCCCAGCGTCACGGAGCCTCCCGCCGCAGGAAACGTTCGGTCGGAGGGGCCCGGCCGTGTGGCGATGCTCGTGCCGCGGTCCAACCCGGGGCAGCCGAATCCGGTGGAGGCAGCGGGCGGCGGGGCGGGGTTCGACACGACCGGCGCACCGGGAGGTGACCCGATCGGGATACCTGGGGGACGTTCGGGCGGCAGTGGCGCGGGGCAGGAAGGCGAAGCCAGGGCGCCGGTCAACCTCGGACTCGACCGCGGCTTGACGTGGATGTGGACCTCGCCTGACCGTGAACCTCCCAAGCCTCGCCCGGCCTCGACCACAGGCGGTTTGCAGGAAGCCCTCGATGCTCACGACCGAAAGGCCGGTCTGGGCTTCGGTGGTCCCGTCGTGACCGCCTTCCATGCGGCGGCCGCTCATCCATCCGCGCCGCAGACCGGCAGCGCGAGGTTCGAGGCCATCATCGACGCCTCGGGTCGCGTGACCGACGTCCATGTGCTCTCCGTAGACGGGGAGATGGAAAAATGGCTCACCGTGGCGCGGCAAGTCCTCGCAGCGTTGCGCTCACGGGTGCTTCGCACACCGCTCGGCGGTCAGGGCGTGGCGATCGTCGTCGCGGTGCAGTCCCGGCACCAGCTACCGAGCGGCGCGGCCCCGGGCCGGGCCGTCGAAATGAAGGGCGCCGGCGCCCAGTTCGACCTCTCGGACATCGGTGCCCGCCCGACGCACAACGTCGCGGTCCGGGTGCTGTCCGAGCGCCGTCTTTGAGCCCGCGCGAATCGACGCAAGGTCCTTGCCTTGGCGCGTCATTCCAGTAGCCTTGACATGATGCGTTCTTGTCATCCTCTGCGTCTCTGGTGGGTGACCTGCCTGGCCGTCACGTCCTTCGGGTGCACCCTGGACACGGAGGGCGGCGGGCTCAGTCCTGACGGCGGCACAGCGGGCATGGCGGGGCTCGGTGGGATGGGCGGAACCGGCGCACACGATGCGTCGTCGGGTGGCACGGGTGGCGCGGCCGGAACGTCAGTGGGCGGGACGGGGGGAACGTCGTCAGGCGGATCGAACACGGGCGGAACTGGGCCGGGGGGGGCGAGTGGCGCTGGGGGGACCGACACAGGAGGAACCGGAGGCGCCCTGCCCGTGGAGAATTGCGCGGACGGGATCGACAACAACGGGGACGGGGCGGCGGACTGTTTGGACGACGAGTGTCACGCACTCGGCTACGTGTGCGCGCCGGGGGTGCCGGAAGAGTGGACGGGCTTCTTCCGAGTCCGGGTGATGTCGAACGCGGTTCCTGCGCCCGTGGCGACGGCGTGTCCCGGGGGGGGGAACGCGGAGCGATACTTCGCGGACAAGGCGGGGCCAGCGACATGCGAGCCCTGCGCCTGTGGGCCGTTGGAGGGAGCGGTGTGTGGTGCTCCCGGGATCGCGTGTGACTACGAGAGCTCAGAATGCGCCAACGTGCAGCCTCGACCAGAGTTGGCGGACTTTGGCTGCCACAATCTGTCGGGTAGCAGCATCTCGTGCCGCTTGACCGGGGTCAACCCGGTCTCCAACCCCGGCGCGTGTGCGCCTTCTCCCACCGTCCCGGACTTTCTGAACAAGCCCTCCTTCAATGAGATTCGCGATGCGTGCTTCTTCGACCCGGCCACGGACGGGACGGGGTGCGGTTCACACCAGCTCTGTGTCGCACCTGGTTCCGGTGACTACGGCGGCGCGTTGTGCATCATGCAGCCGAATGACCAGGCCGTATGTCCGCCTCAGTGGGACCTGAAGCAGCCTCTGCGCTTGTACAAGGCCGAGGACACCCTTGACGACCGCGGTTGCGAGCCGTGCACGTGCACGCCAGACCTCACCGAGATCAAGTGCGTGGGCGGATCCTATGAAGTGTACGATCGCGACGGGTGCGACGACTGCGAGAGCTGGGAAGTCTTGTGCGAGGATGAGACAAACGTGACTTCGTCGGACTGCAAGAACCTGTCGAGCTGGGCGGACTACGATCAGATTTCCATCGAGGCCCGCCGTCCGCAGATCGAAAACGGGATGTGCAAGGCTGGGGGAGGCAAGGCGACGGGGTTCGTCCAGACCACCAAGGGCGTGACCTTCTGCTGTATCTCGCCCTGAGCGGGTGGACTACGAGTCCTCGCTCAGCAAGGCTTTGAGCTTGATGACGAGCTGGAGTGCGTCCAGCGGCGTGAGCCGGTTGGGGTCCACTTCTCGCAGCGTCTCGAGGGCAGGACTGGGACGTGCAGGCTCCTGTGGTGCAGGCGCGAACAGGTCGAGCTGCACGTTTCCCTTTCGGTTCCGCCCGCGGAGCGTCGCATACCTCCCCCCGGGCAGTGCGCTCCCTGACTCCAGGGACGTGAGGATCGCCTTCGCGCGAGCGAGGACGGGTTCACTCACCCCGGCAAGCCTTGCGACCGCAACGCCGTAGCTCCGGCTCGCCGCCCCCCGGACGAGCTTGTACAGAAAGACCACGTCGTCCCCGAGCTCGCGCGCCGACACCGAGTGGTTTGCCGCATGGGGCGCCGTCTCCGCGAACTCCGTCAGCTCGTGATAGTGCGTCGCGAACGTGGCTCGGCAACGGACGACGTCGTGCAGGTGCTCTGCGACCGCCCAGGCGATCGCGAGGCCATCATAGGTGCTCGTGCCCCGCCCGATCTCGTCGAGAATGACGAGGGATCGAGAAGTGGCCTGCCGGAGGATCGACGCGGTCTCCCGCATCTCGACCATGAACGTGCTCTCCCCACGAGAGACGTTGTCATTCGCCCCGACCCGGGACAAGACACGGTCGACGACGCCGATGCGAGCTGCGCTGGCCGGTACGAAGGAACCGGTCTGGGCAAGCACCACGATCAGCGCCACCTGTCTCATGAACGTCGACTTGCCCGCCATGTTCGGGCCGGTGATCAGCCACAAGCGCTCGCCGGACCCGTCCAGGTAGACGTCGTTCGGGACGAAGCGTCCCGCTGCTGCCAGACGCTCCACGACGGGGTGCCGCCCGTCTCGGATGTCGATGACGTCACCTTCGTCCACGACGGGGCGACAGTAGTCCAAGCCATGGGCCACCTCGGCGAGCGACGCGAACGCGTCCCACGTGGCGATTCGGTGACCGAGGGATCGCAACGCGGCGGCGTCCTGGGCGACGCGGCGGACCAGGTCGACGAACAAACCCGACTCGCGCTGCGCGTGCCGTTCCTCCGCGTGCAGGAGGCGGTCCGCCAGGTCGTCGAGCGCGTCGTTGGTGAAGCGTTCGCCGCTCGCCACCGTCTGTTTGCGTCGCCACCCATCGGGGACCTTCGAGACGTTTGTCTTCGTGACCTCGATGTACCAGCCGAACACACGCGTGTAGCGCACTTTCAAGGTTGGGATGGCGGTGGAGGCCCGCAAGCTCGCTTCGAGGGCGACGATCAAGTCGGCCCCTTCGCGCTGCAGGTGGCCGGTCTCGTCGAGCTCGAGGTCGAAGCCTTCGCGAAAAATTCCTCCATCCCGGGCGAGGGCGGGGGGGCGTTCCACGAGAGCGGAGACGAGCAAGTCACGCAGCTCGAGCAAGGCATCCTCGAGTCCTGGTCCCATCAATGCATCGCGAGCGGACGGGTCCGTCATTTGGGATACGACCTCGAACGCACGCGGAGCGGCGACGAGTGAGTCCCGCAAGACGCCGAGGTCCCGCGGTGTGGCTTCCCCCAAGACGGCTCGAACGCCGAGGCGCTCGAGGTCCCCGACGTCCTTCAGGATCTCTCGAAGCGCAGTCCGCGCCACGGCATCCTGGACGAACGCCTCCACGGCGTCTTGTCGTCGCCGAATGGCTGTCATGTCCACGAGCGGGGAGAGGACCCACTTTCGCAGGAGCCTCGCCCCCGGCGCGGTGATGGTCTTGTCGATGACGGACAGAAGGGTTCCGCGTTTGGATCCGTCGGAGGCGCGGACGATCTCGAGATGGGCTTGCGCGACGTCGTCCATTTGCAGGACGTGGGAAGGGTCGAAGGGGACGATGCGCTGCACGGGAAGCGGGTGGCCCGGGTTGCAGCCCATGGCCATGCGCAGGGCACGCCCGCACGCACGCAAAGCGGCTGGCGCTACGGCCCTTTCCGCCTCCGCAGAGGCTCCTTCCGGCAACACGCGCTCGAGTATGCTCGATACGTCGGCGTCCTCCAGCGCTGGGTCTTCCCGCAGCGAGGCGGAGGGAAGGACTTGCCGGAGCGTAGATCGAAGGTCGACGTGTCCTTGCTCGAGGAGAATTTCGCGTGGCTCCACGCGTGTGACCTCTGCGATGAGCGATGCGGTGTCGTCGAGCTCGGCGGCGAGCATTTCGCCCGTGGACAGGTCGAGCAAGGCGAGGCCGTGATGCTGGTTCGAGAGGTCGATCGCGCACAGGTAGTTGTTGGCTCGCGCCTCGAGCTGGTCTTCGTTGGTCACGAGCCCTGGGGTGATGACGCGGACGACCTCGCGGGGGACGATGCCCTTGATCTTGCTTGGGTCGCCCATCTGCTCGCAGATGGCGACCTTGAAGCCGGCGCTGATGAGGCGGGCGATGTAGCTGTGGGCGGCATGATGCGGCACGCCGGCCATGGGCACCTCGTCGGCCGCTCCCTTGTTTCGGCTCGTGAGGGTGAGCTCCAGCTCCCGCGCGGCGACGACGGCGTCGTCGTAGAACATCTCGTAGAAGTCGCCCATCCGGAAGAAGAGGATGGCATCCGGGTAGGCCTGCTTGGCGGCGTGAAACTGCCGCATGACGGGCGTGAGCTTGTCGGTGTCTTGGGTCTTCGCGCCCGGCATCTCCGCGATCCTGTCAGAAGAAGGAGCGCGACACCCCGACCGAGCCGAGGTCGATGAACACCAGGCCTTGGGCCGAGCCGTCCGCGATGGCGAGCTCACCCGTGGGAGCCAGCTCGAGAGACTGCGGCTGGATGTAGCTCGTGGCCGCCGCGAGGTTGACCAGGAGAGGAGAGAACCCGTCCTTCTGCCGGAAGGTGAAGGCCATCTTCCGTTCCGACGGCGCCGTTCCTCGCCACACCACGAACTGCATGGCCGGGTTGCGGAACACGCCGGGCCCGTCGAGTTCCGGGATCGGCTCTCCCCGGTCGCGCTCGAGAGCCCTTCCGTTGAGTAGTGCCCGGTTGGGATCGCAAGAGTCGACACAGCGGCCGGTCGAACGATCGGGTGCGACCCGGTGTAGGAACCCCGCCGAGGAACCCGTGACGACCCACTGATTGCGAGCTCGCACGGTGTACGTGACGAGGGATGGGAAGCAGCAGCGGACGAAGTCGTAGACGCCGTCCACCACGAGCGTTCCCTGGTAGGCCTCCACGATCGGCAGGTCGCGGGTCGACTTGGGATCGCGCACGACGCCGAACGTCTCACGGCACTGAAGCCAGGAGCATCGACCCGACACGGAACCCCAGTACGGGTCTTCCTCGCTCAAAAAGTCCTCGGTGATCTCCAGGACGTCTTGGTGCTCTTGTGCCCAGGTGACGGTCTGCGGATCGCCGATTCCCAAGGTGGATGCCACCGCCTTGGCGGCGTCGAGGTCGTGGACTCCTCGATCGCAGAAGAACGCGCTCCCGTCGTAGAAGGAGGTGCGGCCACGCTCGTCGGAGACGGGGTCGAAGCGTCCGACATGCCCTTGGAATCCGGCGACGGTCCCTTCGAAAGCTACGGCCCAATCCTGCTCCGCGTGAACGCGGGGCTCCCGCAGGTCGACCACGACCATGTTCTTGTCCGCCGTGTTCGGGTCGGTCTGCAACGCCTCCACTTCACGGCCACCGACCATGAGCCGGGCTTCCGGTGCCACGGGAGCGAGAAGCTTCGGGTGCCGAAGCCCGTCCGCCGTCTGATCCGTCGGCAAGATGCTCGTCTCCAGCGTCAGCACCGGGTAGGACTGCAGCCCAGGGACCAGCCCGCTCGCATCGTCCGACAAGTGGACGAAGCGGCTGCTGCGCGCTTGATGGGGCTGCACCATGTTGCAGGATAGCTCGCCCGTCGCGCCCTGGTAGCTGGCAAGCTCCTCTCCGTCACAAGCTCCGGACTCCTTCGGGCGCCGACACGCGGTATCAAAGTCGTCCACGTCGATGACCATCACTTGGCCGTTGGTGAGCGCGAGCGTGGCGAAGACACCTCGAAGGTTGTAGGGCGTCGCCCCTTCCGAGAAGTCCGAAGACGTGCGGTATCGCGAGCCGGCGGATCCGTCGTTGGCAGGGTCACAGGAGATGCCCACGGCGGTCGCGCCGGAGCTGGGGTCCGTGGCGGGCTTGTCTCGCAAAACGAACTCGATGTCGCGCACCGGGACAGAGAATGCGAGCCGGTCGAGCGGCTGGAACGGGCTTCGCCACGCGTACGGGCGAAGCAGAGGTGTTCGATCCGTCGACTGCAGGCTCACGTCGAAGACCATCACCGACCCATCGAGCAAGTCAGTCGCGTACAGGAACTTCTTCCCCTCGGACGTGGTGGGGCTGACGGCGACCTTTCGGCTGACGACGATTCGTTCCGGCTTTGCAGCGGACATCGGCAGCAGGGGTGACACCTCGGCGAGGTTGCAAGGGGAGGAGGCGTCAAGGACGTGAATGACGGGGGCGTCCTCGTCGGCGACGTAGAGCTTGCCGGAGGATGGGTCGAAGGCGAGACCTGCAGGGCGTGGTGCGTAGTCGGACTTGGTGAGCACCTCGGGGCGCTCGGTGAACTCGCAAGCGCTGCCGTCGGCGCTCACGCCGGGCGTGAAGCCACCTTCCGGGACGCGCTGTTGCGGCAGGGCTGGGGGCAGATCGACCTGCAAGGGGACCCACTGCTCGACCGGGCAAGCTTGGAAGCTGCCGGCTGGCTGGTCGAGGAGCTGCTGGGCGTCCATGACGACCACGGCTCCGAGGTCCGGAAGGGTGGCGATGAGCTTGAGGGTGCCCGACACGCCACGTTCGAGCGACAGGTCGCCGTTCGGACGCTCGGGCTGCTCGTACGGTTGGCCGTCGCACCGGGACGGGGACAAGAGTGCCGGGGTGGGCTGGGTGAGCACCACCATATCGCCCGGGGCGGCGGGCAGAGCACATGCGGCGAAAGACGTGAGCCTCGGGTCGCGTCGAACGAGGGTGCGCGACGGAAGGATCCAGATGCCCTCGCGACCGGACTCCGCGGAACCGACGAAGGCGGCGGTTCCCCCTGGGGTTGCTGCGATGTCGACGGGGACGGCGCCCACGGGGATGAAGTTGAATCCGGGTTTCGACTTGTTGAGGTCGACGACTTCTTCCTCGGAGAGGTCGATGACGGCGACTTCGCCGCGGGTTGTCTGCGTGACGAAGGCATGGAGGGAGCCGGGGTCTTCGTTTTCGGCTCCGGTGTAGCGCCCGCAGTGCTGCATGGGGCGGCCGGGGTTCTCCAGGTCACGCCAGGACATGCAAAGAAACGCGACGTCGCCGGACTGCTCGAGGGACCGCACGGCCACGGTGATGGGTTGCTCGGAGCAGGCGAACGCCAAGCAGCCGAGAAGAGATCCAGCCAGTGCTCGTCGGCCGGGCGATTGCGATGGGAACATTCGCGCGGTCACTTCGACTCCCTCGGAGGTAGGGGCACGCCCAACGTGGCGATGATGCTCGGGTAGGTCAACGTGTGGCGCTGGTCGAGATCCACCACGCCGATGTACGAGTCCGTGAAGTGCGCCACGTACAGATAGGGCTCCTCAGGATCGAGCACCATGGCGTGGGGACCTCGTCCGGTCCGGATCTGCCCGTCGATTCGTCTACCCTTCGGGTCGTAGATGAAGATGTAACGGGCGTCGAAGCACGAAACGAAGACGCGGGGTTCCCGTTCGCCTTCGGCGTTGACCACCGAACCGAACAGGACCCTGGACGCTCCATACGTCAGAGGAACCGTGTCGTAGATCGTGACGAGGTCGTCGCTGCCCGTGGGACTCACGTTGGATCGGGTCTCACCGACGAGCAGGGAGGGTGGGGCACGGTTGGCGACGTACACGTTGGCGGGCACGGTCGCGCATGCCTGCAGGCAAGCCAGATCGTCCCGGCACTCGTCTTCGCAGGCGCGTCGAGCTCTGCCGTCGATGGCGATCCCGCGTGAATCGTAGCCGCTCGCGTTGACGCGGATGGGAGCCACGCCAGCCCGTACGAGGAAGGGACGAGCCGGAGCCGCGGCCACGTCGTCGTAGTAGCGGATGAGGTCCACTTCGGGAGAAGCCCGGAACGTTGCGAGGAATCCTGGTTGGTAGTCGGCGCCGGACGCGGAGATGTAGCGGGGCACGGGAAGAGCGGCCACGCCCACCCCTCCGGAAGGGAAGCCGCTGGAGAAGAACTGCAGCGCCGGCAGGCCGTCCCAGGGGTTGGTGATGAGGCTCACAGAGCCCGTGGTCTGATGGGTGACCACGATGGCATCTCCCGCTTCCGACGCAGCGATGCCGTAGGGCTCCGGAGGCAGGACCACCTTGCGCTGGTTCGTGTCTGGGTTCTCGCCTGCGCGATGCCGCTGGTCGCACCGATCTCCGCCACAGGACAGTCCTCGCGCGAAGGGAGGCTCCAGATCGGTATCGTCTTCCACGTCGATCCACGTGATCGAGGGGTCGCCGCGGACGGGAAGGAAGAGTCGCGTCCCGGGCGCGCCCGGGCGCTTCACCGCAATCAGATCGGTGGCGAAGGCGCCGATCTGAACCGACGCCTCCACCATGGTCCCTTGGCCGTCGGGCGGGTTGCGCAGAGAAATTGGTGAGCAAGGCCCGGGGTACAGAAGCTTGGTGTTGTTCTGTGCGAGGGGACCGCACGGATAGGCCGGGTCGTCCAGGTTCCAAGCGGGGGGGATGCTGCTCCGGATCCGGTCCAGGTCCAGGGCGATGACCGTACCGCTGTTGTACTGCAGGTCGAAGTCCGAGTTCGCGACGTAGAGCGTGTGTCCGCCTGGCGAAACGGCGAGCCCGACCGGAAAGTACATGGCGTCGAGCTCAGGAGAAGGCCCTTCGCCAGGAGAGACGCACGAAGGCGACGTCGCGACAGCGAGGGCGAGCAGTGGAGGTACGAGTCGACGCCGAACCATTGCGCGGCACCCTAGTGAGAGGGGGGAGCGCTGTCCAGACGGCATTTTCCCAGGCCCGGCCAAAGGCCCACGCCCGAGACGCGGGGGCGAAGGTCTCGCCGAGCCCGATTCGGAATGATGCTGGGATTGACGCCGGCAGGGTCCCCGGGCCATCTTCGCAGGGTGCCGGTCCTGCCCTATCGCGTCGAGCTCAGCGTCCTGTCGAGCGAGCCATGGCTTCCCCTCGCTCGCGGCCGCACTGCGGAGCGGGGACACGGCTTCCCAGCCACCGTTCAGCCGAGGTCGATGATCAACACACCGCGATCGCGCTCGTCTTCCTCGTCGGCTTCCGCATCATCGGACCGGCTGGGGGGCGGACTGGAAGGAACCTCGAGCGTAGGCTGGTGCTCTCCGCGTCGCTGGTTGTCCTGCTCGCGCCTTCGGATCTGGTCGATGATGAACGGTGGCAGCACGGCAGTGTCTCCGGCCAACTCCTGCGGTTCGCAAGCCGTTATTCGATTTCACTGGACACTCTAGCAACCGCCAAACCACGGTCAAGTTCAGTGCCAACCTTCTCCAATCGACATTCGGGTCAGGTTTCGCCACCGCGACCGGGGAGCGCCGCCGGGGCCTTGGTAGGGTTGCTTTGTGCGCTATTCGTGACGTCCTCCGCATGGGCGTTGCCGTACGGATTCGAGGAAGACACCTGGGAAGGGTGCACGGCTTTCTTGGAGACGCTGCGGGAGGTCGCCGGGCGAGATCAGGTCGTGGCGACCACGGAGCTGCGATGGAGCGAGCTTCGTCCCGAGGACGCGCTGGTGGTGATCTACCCGCTCAGAACGCTCAACCCTGACGAACTGTCCGCGTTCCTTCGGTCGGGAGGGCGCGTGGCGCTGCTCGATGACTTCGGTGCTTCCGACGCCAACCTCGAGCGTTTTCACATCGAGCGAATCCCGGCCCCTACGCGCCCAGCGCGCACGCTGCGCAACAATCCAGCGCTTGCCCTCGCCGAGCCTGTCTCTGACATGGCAGCGGGCAAGACCGTCGGCGTCCACCCCGCCGTGGCCGCGGTCCATGTCGTCGTCACCAACCATCCGTCTGCCCTGACCCACCCGAATCTCACGCCCGCGCTTCGTATTGCAGCCATTGACGAGCCCGACGGCATCGTGGCGGTGGCGGGGCAGGTGGGGCGAGGGCGTCTGTTCGTGGTGAGCGACGGCTCGGTGGTCATCAACCAGATGATGCGGTACCCGGGCAATCGTGCCTTTGCGCAGGGGTTGGGACGCTACCTCGTGGCGGATGACACATGGGGCGAGAGGAAGGGCAAGGTCTATGTCCTCGCGGGGAACTTCGAGGAATCCGGGGCGTTCGGCAACCGATCGACGATCGCCAAGTCGTTGGGCGCGACCGTGCGGGACCTGCGGCGATGGCTCTCTGAAACCCGGGATGCCGGGTTGCCGTCGACCTTGGCGTTTGTGCTGGGGGCGATCGCGAGCTTGGCGTCCCTGCTCTGGGTGGGGACGGTGGCTGCGCGGGTCTACCAGCGCCGTGCGCCTCGGTTTGCCCGGGCGCTTCCGCTCGTGGCGCAGGGGGGAGTAGCGGGTCGCGCGGCCGTTTTGGCGGCCCCCACCACGCACAAGGCGCTCGCCCTGCTCGAACTCAAGAGTGCGCTGGAGGAGTCCGTGGCCGCTCGCTTCGACTTGCGGCTTCCTCTGTCAGCGCCGGACTTGCTCGATGCCATCGGGCAAGAGGGCGTGCTGGACCCGCCCGAGATGCGCAAGCTCAAGCAGTTGCTGTTCAAGATGAGCATGGTGGAGACGAGCGTTGCAGCCGGGCGCCCCATGCGGGTACGAGAGCAGGACGTGCAAATCGCTGCCCAGCACGTCGACCACGTCCTGGCATCCATCGACCAGAAAGGCCGGAACCGCTGACATGACTGCACCACCCGACAGCCGCACGGCGGGCATGAACGAGATCGCTGCGGCCAAGGAACGCCTCGAAGACATGCGTCGCGAGGTCATGCGTGTGTACATCGGGTCGTCGCGCGTGGCCGACCTGCTGCTCACGGCGCTGCTCGCGAGGGGACATGTCTTGCTCGAAGGCGTGCCCGGCATTGCCAAGACCACCCTCGCCAAGGCGTTCTCCGCAGCCCTCGGCTGCTCCATGCGACGGATCCAGTTCACGCCGGACTTGCTGCCCGCCGACATCACCGGCACCTACGTCCTGTCCCCGCGCGAGGGCACCTTCTCGCTGCGACCCGGTCCCGTGTTCGCCAATGTCGTGCTCGCTGACGAGATCAACCGCGCTCCCGCGAAGACCCAGTCCGCGCTCCTGGAGGCCATGCAGGAGCAACAGGTCACGATCGAAGGCGACCGATTCGAGCTGCCCAAGCCGTTCCTCGTCGTCGCTACCCAGAACCCCATCGACCTCGAAGGCACGTACCCCTTGCCCGAGGCGCAGATCGACCGATTCTTGATCCGCGTGGCCGTCGGCTACCCGACCCACAAAGACGAGGTCGCCATGCTCCGCGCCCACAACGTCACTGCCCCTCAGGCATCGGCCGTGCTCTCGTCGGATGACATCCAGGCGCTCCAGAGCATTGCTGCCCGCGTTCACGTCGAAGACGACCTGTTCGAGTATGCCGTGAGCCTGACGGGCTTCACGCGCGCACACCCCCGGCTCGCCCTCGGAGCCTCACCTCGCGCTTCTCTCGGCCTGCTCCAGGCCGCCAAGGGGGCCGCCGTGATCGACGGTCGCAACTACGTCACTCCCGATGACATCCGCGCTCTTGCTGGCCCCGTGCTGGCGCACCGGTTCATCCTCGTGCCTGAGGTGGAAGGGGACGAAAAGGTTCGTGACCACGTCGTGGAAGAAGCGTTGTCGAAGGTGAGCTACCGGCGCGCCGTCCGAGCCGTGTGAGGCATCGTGCAGGTCTATCCCACGCGACCGGCTTTGCACCTCGCTTTCGCAGGCGGGCTCGTCTTGGTCGTGGGCATCGTCGCACAGCAAGCGGCCATCCTCGCATGGGGGGGGGCTGTCCTCGTCGCCGTCGTTCTTGCGCGCGCGGCCGCCCTCGCCAGCGTGTCCCGGATCCGCGGCGCCGGTTTCGAAATGCTCTGGACCGGAGACCGTCGCGTCGTGACCGTCCCCCGAGGCAGCGAAGTCGAACTGGACGCAGAGGTTCGCAATCGGGACAGCCGAGCCGCCCGCTACGTCCACCTGCGCCCCGTGGCGTCCAGTCATCTCAACGTGACCATCGAGCCTGCCTTTGGCGAGGTCCCCGCTGGCGGCCGGCTGCTCGTGTCCGTGCGCGTCCACGCTCCACGGGTCGGTCGCCATGCCGTGCACGGCCTCTCCCTCGAGGTCCAAGGCGCTCCAGGGCTCTTCGAAGTCCCTCTGACCTTCGCAAACCCTTATGGTATCGAAGTCCTCCCCCGTCCCTTCGCTCCCATGCTGCTGTCCGCGCGCGGCGGGAGAAGCCGAAGGGAAGCGGAGATCGGTCGTCCCGGTCCCATGCCGGGGGATGGCATCGACCTGCGTGAGCTGCGTGATCTCCATCCAGGCGATTCCTTCAAGCGCATCGCTTGGCGCGCTTCCGCACGGCGCGGCAAGCTCATCGTTCGTGACTTCGAGCACGACGAGCGGGACGTCGTGTGGATCGTCGTCGACGCGTCGGTCGAGCTGTGGGCAGGGACGATCGGCTCTGCGCCGCTGGACTTCGGGATCGACGAGGTCGCCGCCGTGGCGCGACGGCATCTGGCGCGAGGCGACAGTGTCGGCTTGGCCGTCCTCGGTGGCCGTCTGCGTGGTCTGCTCGAGCCCGACCGTGGCGCGCGCCATGCTCACCACATCGGTTTGGCACTCGTGCTGTCCACGGCGGCCTACGATGCGGATCGCAGCGAACTCGAGGAGCGGGACGTCGCGATTCGGGTGCTCGAGCACCTTCGTCCCTTGGATGGCCGCGTCGGTAGGATGGGGAAGATGGACCTGGACCGCTTGGCGTTCCGCGCAGAAGCGGCGATACCACGCGCCCCCTTTCACGCGGCTACACCCGACGCCCCGTCGCCGCGAGAGCGTGCCCTGCGCAAGTACCTCGCCGCTTTCGGCATCGAGAGCCCGCCCAGGAGTGACCCGGAACGGGCTCGCACCGAGGAGGCAATGGTCCGGTTCCTCGACCGCCTGGCTGGGCGCAAGCCAAGGCCAAGCCTCGTTCATGTCTGGGCCCCGCCACCCGATCACGCCAAGCCCGAGCTCGTCCAGGCGCTCGCTAGGCTGCGACGCATCGGCGCCCTCGTCCGATGGACGGCTCCCAGGCCGGAGCTGTCCATCGACCTCGAGGACAGCGTTGTGGCCCGTGTGGTCTCCGATGCGGTGGTCCTTCGTTCCCGGATGGCGCGCGAGCGGGGCGAACGCGTGCTGACGCGCATGGGAGTTCGTGTGCAGCGAGTTCGCCGTTGGGGCGTACCGAAGACCCACGTGATGGAATCAGCGGCGTCCAGGATGTCCATGCCCGCGCCGCCGCCTGCTTGGGTCCCCGACGCCAAAGACGAGGAGCCGTGATGGGCAAGGGTGACGGGGGGAATGACGCGGGGCAGAGAGGCAGGCATCTGTTCCGGGACAGGGGACTGCGTGCGAAGCGGTCTTTTGGGCAATGCTTTCTCGCCGATCCGAACATTGCGAGGCGCATCGCCCGCGAGTGCGTGCCGGAGCCGGGGGGAACTGCTTTGGAAATCGGGGCCGGCACAGGGGCTCTCACCTTGCCTTTGCTCGACCGCGGCGCTCGGGTTGTCGCCATCGAGCGCGATCGCGAGATCGTACCCATCCTCGAGGAAGCGCTGCATGAGGCGATCGCCTCGGGTCGCCTGACCGTTCACGAGCTCGACGCGGCCTCGTGCGACTGGTTGGGGTTGCTGTCCGGCATGCCGCGTCCTCACGCCGTGGTAGGCAATGTGCCCTACCAGATCACCGGTCGCCTGCTCGAACGCGCCACGGAAATTGCGGCCGAGGTGCAGCGAGTGGTGTTCATGATCCAGAAGGAGGTGGCCGATCGCATCGAGGCGCCGTGTGGCTCGCGCGACTACGGCGCTCTCACCGTGTTCGTGAGACGCTCCTTCCACGTGGTGCGGCGAATCTCCGTGCCTCCGACCTGCTTTCGGCCACAGCCCTCCGTGCACTCCGCCGTCCTGGTGCTCGAGCCCAATCCGTCCGCCCCAGGACCCGTGGACGACGTCCTTCGCGCCCTGGTCCTCACCTCGTTTTCACGGCGGCGAAAGACGCTTCGCAACGCTTGGAGGGGCGCCATGGGGCTCGACGACGCCCAGTGGGAGCTCGCTGCACGGGACGCGGGCATCCGTCTCGAAGCGCGCGCGGAGACGCTTTCGCCGGAGGACTTCGAACGTGTTGCTGCGTGGGTGCGGGCGGTCGGGTGAAGTGACCCGTGTGGGTTATTGAGCAGGCGGGGTCGCGGGCTTCTCTGCCGGCCTGCCCCCTGGGGGCATACGCTCCGGCATGCCGCCACGCGGCATCGGGAGGTTCGGGCGCGGGCGGATCAGGTTGGGCATGCGCCGCACGTGCAGGGGCACCTCGAGCTTGGGCTCGAGCGGGTCGTTGCTCACCACTTCGAGCTTCCCGTTGAGGCTGGCTTCGGGCTTGTCCTTGGCAGCAGGCTTTTCCTTGCCGTCGTCCGTGGCCTTGAGCGTGACCCGGATCTCGAACCCAGGGCCCGCCTCGGGCTTCGTCAGCTTCGCCTCGTAGGGGCCTTCCAGCACGCGCACGGCAGTGACCTTCAAGTCATCCCGCTTGCTCGTCACGTTGAGTACGCGCTCCTTGCCCTGGGGTGACTGTGTGTCGAAGTACAGCGCCCGCGGGCGGAGCTGGAGGTTGCCCACCACCGTCGTGTCAAATCGCACGGTGAGCTCAGGCATCGACTCCACGCCCGTCTTGATCGAGACCGTTCCGTTACCCCGGCCGACCTTCGTTCCCTTAAGCGTGAAGCGAAGTCCGACCTTGGTCTCGTCGCCTTCCTTCTTCTCCGCGAGCTCGACCTTCGCTCCCGTCTCGCCCGTGACTTCGCCCAGCACGAGCTTCGCGTCCTTCGCGAGCTTGCCCGTGAGCCAGGCCTCCACGGTCTGCTCTTCGTTGTGTCCAACGCTCAGACGCACGATCGAAGGCTGAAACGCCAGAAGCTGCTCGATCATCGCCTTGATCTCGAGCTTCGCGTTGGGGGTGTTCTTGTCGTTGCTCTGGATGGTTATCGTCTTGCTGTTCGGGCCCATCCGGCCACGTGTGTTGAAGGATACGTCGAGCTCCGTCGTCTTGCCCGGCGCGACCTCCTTCTCCTTGGTGACAGCCGCCGTGCAGCCGCACGACGAGCGAACCCGATCGATGACCAACGGGGCAGTGCCCGTGTTCTTGATGATGAACGTGTGCTTGACCGTCTCTCCTTCGGTCACGGTCCCGAAGTCGTGGACCGGATCGACCAGCTCGATGCGAGGGCTATCGCCGCTCACGGCAGCGCTGCTCGCACCTTCCGGCGCCGACTCCTTCTTCTTCTGGGCGCAGCCTCCCAGCGATAGGACGAGGACCGTGGTCCCCAGGACCAAACCTGCTTTGCGAATCCAATTAAGTCTGTTCATGGCAACGCCGGCATTCTGATCTTCGGCGACGCCACTTGCAAGGGGGATGTCGGGGGGGGTGAGACCCTCAGCTGGCCTGGGTGTTATCCAGGATTCGGACGAGCTCGATGTCGAACGTCACGTCCAGGCCAGCCAGCGGATGGTTGCCATCGACAACGATTTCGCTGTCCGTCACCTCCGTCACTTGCACCCGAAGCGTGGCTCCCTCGCTGTTCTGCATCGTCAGAACTTCCCCAACCCGAGGATGGGCGTCTGGCGGGATCTCGTTGGCATCCAGCCGCAGGATCAGATCCCTCCGTCGCATGCCGAACGCTTCCTTGGCCCGGAGCAGCGTGGACTTGGTCTCGCCGGCTTTCATCCCCACGATCGCTCTCTCGAGGCCGGGAGGGACAGACCCGTTTCCGAGCTGCAACTCCACGGCTCCGGTCTTGGAAGAAGACTCGACGACCCGGCCGTCGAGCATCCGTCCGGTGTAGTGAACGAGCACCTTGTCGCGGTGATTGGCGGAGTTCATCGGAGGCCTTTCGGTTCCTTCTACGTTGACCGAAGCTTTGGGCCAAACTCAGGGGAGTCAAGGGGGGCGCCGCCTGCCGCGCTCACCCAGGCCTCGCCCTTCTCGCAGGACGAAGGGGCTTCTGGCCCCGAATCGATCGCTGTTCGAAGAACGTGCTTGGGTTTGGGGATATCCGAGCCGGCGAGGCGATTTGGGGTGGGCCGCGGTGAGCGCGGCGCGCTTGATTTGGGTCTAGCGCACAGGCTGCTTTCCCCGCGCCCGCATGCGAACACGCGAGGCATGCACGGCGTCCCTGCGCCCTGTGTAGCCCGCATAAGCGTCCCACCGCTGTGCCAGCTCCGGAAGAACCGTCGCGCCCATCTGGAACAGGTGCGCCATGTGATGTCCCCGCGTGTTGCCCCGATACCCTCGGATCCGGAAGCTGCCCACGCGACGGTCTGAGAAGGGATCCAGCTTCTGGACGTCTTCCTTGGCCACCGCGCCGCGCATCGACACGAGCTTGAGGTAGGCGGGGACGGACAACGCAGAATCCTCGACCGCTCCGCGCAACTTCGCCACCGAGAGCAGGTGCTCCGCCGTCGCACGGGTACCCGCGTACCCCGGCGGATCGATCTCCGAGTACGTCACCGTGAACAGCAACTCCCCTGAAGCTGCCGCGTCTGCCGCTTCCTCGAACGAAGCCAAGCGACGCTCCACGAGCGCTCCCGGGCGTCCATCCTCATAGCCCGTGTGAATCCCGTCCAGCACAAGGATCGCGTCGAGCGGATCCGCACCCTGGCGCTGCTGCAAGATCGTCGAGATGGCGCCATATCCCGCGCTCCACGCGGACAGGGCCACGCGTCGAAGGCGCGCGTTGTCCAAGCCCCGACGACGGACGGCCGACTGGATCAGCGCGAGAAGCTCCTCGTACGTCCCGGGGGTGGCGTAGGCATCCTGGTACGGGCCCGAACCCACCCCGAGATTCACCACGGCCACGGCAGCGTTGAGCTTCGAGGCCTCGGCGCTCTCCACGATCACCTTCACGTTGCCGTGGAAGTGGAGCAGCAGGTCGTAGGACCCATCGCTCGAGCTGAACGACTCCGGCGTGTACAGCACGCCGCCTGGGATCGACGCATATCCCTCGTGCGAGAGGTTCGCATCCGCGCGACGCTGCCGGGCCAGGGTGCTGAGGTCCATCTTCTGGACGCGTACCAGGGACGACGTGTCGACCTTCGGCATGTCGCTGACCCAGCTTCGCAGGGCCATCGCGGTCTGGCGTTGGGGTGTCTTTGCCCATGTCACGCCGAGGGCGATCACGACCCCCACGACAACGGCGGCCCAGATCGCGAACACGCTCCGGTTGCGGGGGTGAGACACGGACGACGGGGCGAGGGGCGAGTCTTGTTGAGAAACGGCAACGGGCGGCGGGGTGACGCTGTACGATTCGTCCCAGTCGAAGGACTCGTCCGCGTCGTCCGCTACGCAAAGGGGTACCCGTGACGGTCCGGTCTTCACGTTGCGGGGAAGCTGCTTCATGGGAGCAGCCATTCAGCATTTGGCTGCTCTTGGCCAAGTTCCCGCCGCCGGGGACGTCCATCGGGGAGCGGACGGCGACCACACTGTCTTTACGCCCCTCGTCGATCACGCTACGGCCTACGTCATGAGGCGCATCGTGTCGAGGATCGTGAGCCCCCTGCTCGTGCTTGGTGTTCTTGTCGTCAGTTGCGGTGGCTCCAAGAAGGGACCGGAGGCCCCCGAGGGGTTCAAGGTCTGTACGTACTGCTGCACGACCGCGAACATCACCTGCAGCTGCGATGTCATCGAGGCAGTGGAGTGTCCCGCCCCGGACCAGACCGGGAGCCTTTCCGCCTGCGCGGAGTGCCGGAGCTGCACCAAACGGTTGGGCCCCGAGGACAGCTGTCAGGTCGACTGAAGTCAGCGCTTCTTCGGTACCCACGCCCAGATCATCTCGCACTCGATCGGCTCTTGCCCGGAATCGTCCGTGGCACGCACGCTCACGAGCACTTCCCCCTTCTCTTCCCGCCGGATCTCGTCGATCTGTGGCTCCGTCAGCCATGCCTCGACGCGCAACCCTCCTTGCAGGCGACGTCGGAACGCCACCTTGAGGCTCTTCATCAGAGGCAGGCGGTCGTCCGGAACGTTCATCCCCACGACGAAGCCGGTCGCGGTTTCCGCGGCCAGGGTCATGGCCGCCGCGTGAATGCCCTTGATGTGGTTGCGGACCGACGGGTGGTTCGGGACCGACACCACCACGCGCCGAGGGGTCATCTCCTCGATGCGCACGTGGGAGGTCCCGACGAACGGCACCATGCGGCCCATGAACAGGGACGTGGCGCGGACGCGCAGGGGCGTAGGGAGCTTGTCGAAGATGCTCAGGGTGCGGGCAAGCCGGTTCTTGGCCATGCGTCTCTCCTTGCGGTGGCCGCCGAGCATGCTGGAGGGGGAACCGTCTCGCAAGCGGTACGTCCTTCCTCCTCGCCATCGCAGCATCCGTGCTCTAGGTTCTTCCCATGAAGCCTCGAACCGTCGCGGCCCTCGCGGGCGCCGGGCTCGCGCTGCTCATTGTCGCTCTGGTCGCCTGGGACATCCTCGTCATCACCGACCAGGAGCGTATCGAGGCGTTCGCCGACACGGTGACGTCCGAGGTCAACGCCGAGAACATCGAGTTGGCCCTTGCCTACGTGGACCCTTCCGTTCAGCCGGTCCTCATCGAGGTCCGGCACCAGTCTCTTCGCTACGACAAGGAGAGCCCTGAGGAGTTTGCCACCATGGCCCACGGCCGCTTGCGGCCCTATCACGGCACCAAGCAGCACGTGATGCGCAAGAGCGTCGAAGTGGAAGAGACCCGCGCCACGGTCGCGACCGAGACGTTCTCCCGCCGCGGTAGGATTTCGGTCGACTGGGAGCTGAAGAAGCGCGGCGACGACTGGCTCGTCAGCCGGATGGCGATTCGGTAGCGTCAGGGCTCGGGAGGGGGGGTCTTGCTCGGATCCTCTTCCGCCAGAGCCTCGTCCGAGGCCGGCTCCGGACGCACCGCCTGACGCTCCCAGGTCCACCGGTCCAGCGCCTCTTCGCTTGGCGTGAGGAGCCCCATGCCCGAAGCCACCAGCACGAACACGGTGGCCGTCGCGGCGACGAACCAGCTAGGGAAGAGCCCTCCCATCGCGAGCCTGTCGTAGAACTCCCCCAGCGTCGACGGGCTGCTGGGGTGAATGAAGACCTTGGTGAGCCACACTGCCGTGATGAAGTACATGAGCAGCAAGTAGTTGCGACGCAATCGCAGACGCGTGGCCATCACCCACGTCATGGTGAAGTGGGGGCGTCGAAGGTCGAACGCGAGCTGCCTCCTCCACGCCGGCTCCGCAAGCCGTACCGGGGGCCAGAGCATGTTGGCGTAGTAGTTGTGATCGAACAGGGCGAGGCGCCACTTGCTGTGATGCAACCGCTGGTAGCGGCGCGCCTCGATCACCAAGCAGATCGATACGATCGCCAGCCCGAGCAGCATCACGTAGTGGGGAACGGTCGCCGAGCCCAGCACGAACGTCGACATGCCGAACGTCAAGATGATCGCCCAGTTGCTCGTCGTGTCGAGCCGCTGCCTCCACACCGTCATGCGGCTCATCTCCGCACGGTACAGATGCGCCATCGCGGTGTGGAACACGGGGTCTTCCTTGTGGCAGTCCGATGGCACCAGCCGATGCTCTTCGATCGTTTGCATGGGATTCGCCGCCTGCTCTAGCCCGAACCCACCGAAACGCAAGCCGCAACCATTACGGCCCCACCACCACGAGGGTGCCCCGGTCCCCGCGCGCCGGACCGATCCCCTGCCACCCCTCCGGCAACTTGGGGTCCGTGAAACGGAAGAGGTACTCCGCGTCATGGGGCGACAGGTTCGGACACCCGGCGCTCGTGGGGATGCCAAAGCGCTCGTGCCAGTACGCACCGTGCAGCGCATAGGGCTGCTCGAAGTACTGCACGAACATCACGTTGCTTATCCAGAACGTCGTGGGCGCCCCAGGATCCGGTGAGAACGTCGCATACCGCTCCTTCCAGTTCACGTGAAACCCCCCTATGGGCGTCGTGTAGTTGCGCACATCGCCCTTGCCGCGGTGGACCCCACCTCGCCCCGACGCATGCATCGTCGCATACACCGGGCGCAATCCCTCGTAGGCCACCAGTGTCTGCTCCAGCGTGGACACGTAGATCCATCGGCCGCCTGCCGTGACCCCGTCCGGCATCTTCTCCGCCAGCTTCACCTCGCACACGTGGTCCGCGCGCACCCAACCCGGATCGTCGCGAAGCTGACGGTACTCATGCCCGCCCGAGCGCTCCGTTCGATCGCTCAAACGCACCAGCGTTCGCGCGGGCAAGCTCTCTCCCCCGGCCACCATCCGTCCGTCACGCGGCTCGTGGCGAGCCCGGCTCCCTCCGCAGGTCCACCCGAACCGTGGCAGCAGGCTCGCCTCCACAGCCACCCCCCGAAACGTCGTGGTTTTGTACGGGAGCACTCGATCTGCGGGCACCGCCGACAGGTCGTCCGCGAGAAGGTAACGACGTCCCCCGTGTTCGAACACCTTCGTGAAGGCGAGCATGGACCCATGAGGGAGCGCCCTGCGCACGAACCCGTGCGTGGCGTTCGGACTTGCTTTGCCGTCGCGAAGGAACTCGGGGACAGGCTCCAGGTTCCACGTCGGGTTCGGGTCGACGAGGTCTTCGAACGCGCTTGCCCAGTCCCCGAGCTTGCGCGGTGAGGGATAGCGCATCATCACGACCTGATGCGTGCGATCGTCTGGGAGCTTGTTGTACATGGGGGCGCCGAGGCTCAGCCCGTACCGAAACGGGAACGTGCCATCTGTCGGCTGTGCGTGGTCGCGCAAGGCGGTCACGACCGGGTGTGATTCGTCGAGGGTAACCTGGTAGTTGCCGCACACGAACCCGCGCGGTTCGACAGCGTAGAATCCTCGCGGACAACCCTCGGTGGGGGGCCGCGGCTCGGGTTCACGTAGCGCGACGGCCATGCCTACGCCGACGTAGCCGAGCTTCCGGGTCGATCGATGGGGTTGATCGTAAATCCAGGCGACGCGGTCCATGGCGAAGAGTCGTGGGGCGCGGGGGGTCGGATCGGGGAGGTCGGTGGCGATCGGGGGCGAGGAAGGCGGAGCGGGGGTCGGGGCAGGGGACGGGCCGGAAGGTGCAGAATGCCTTGCAATCACGTCCTTTTGGGGGGGTAGGGCGGGCTCGGTTGGGGGGGCCCCGCAGCCAGCGACGACTGCGGGAAGAATTTTCGATAACCACCGTACGAAAACGCGTGCCATGGGCGCCTTGATGGTCCATGACGGAGAACCAAAGGGCCAAAGGTTTGGCAACGGCGCAGCCGGGTCCGAGAGTTCCCCGCGGTGGTTGAAGGATTGGGTCGATCGCACAGCGTTTGCTCAGTACTTTCCCTGCCGCGACCGGCATTCCGGATGTAGGTATCCAAAAGGAAGGACATGACGTATGCTTTCCCACATGCTTCCAGACAACACCCGCAGCACATGGATCAAGTACCTCTCCACCGGAATCCTCTTCGCTTCGGCTGGCCTCCTCGCGGCGTGCTCGTCGAGTGACGACGGCGGCGGCAGCGGCGGCCCGGAGGTCACGAACGAGGACGGCGAAGCGCCGCTGAGCGATTTGGACGATCTGCTCGAAGGCGCGCCGTCGAAGGCCGACTTGCCTGAAGAGGGCAAAGCGGACGCGGTTTACCCCGCGACGTTCTTCGAACTGGTCAAGCTGCAGTCACCGATCAAGAGCCAGGGAAGCCGTGGCGTATGCTCCATCTTCGCTTCCACCGCGCACATGGAGCATCTGTACATCGCCGAGGGGACCATCAAGAACCCGGACTTCTCCGAGCAGTTCCTGCAGTGGGCGGTGAAGAACGAGGTGAAAGCCTTCCGCACGACCGAAGGCTCTAGCGCGTCCGAGAACCTCAAGGCGATCTATCAGTTCGGCATCGTCGAGGAGTCCGCGTGGCCTTACCAGACCACCAAGTGGAACAGCTCCAACGACGCCGAGTGCAACGGTGGGGAGAGTCTACCGACCAAGTGCTACACCAACGGTGACCCGCCCGAGAGTGCGATGGGAGCGAAGCGCTGGAGGATTCCTTCGGGCCGCTGGATCAACTCCAACGAGCGCAGCATCAAGGCCCACATGTTCGGCAAGAAGCTGGGCGTCGAAGTGGGCGGCACCTTCTACTACCAGGCGTGGAACCATCGCTCCTCCTCGCTGCCCACGAACAACGCCTACTGGCGCAAGGGCTACGTCACGTACCCGAACGACGTCGACAAGGCGAAGAGCCTCGAGAAGCGCGCCGGTCATGGCTTCCTCCTCGTCGGTTGGGACGACAACCTCGAGGTGCAGAAGCGTGACGGCGAGGGCAAGCTGTTGACCGATGCCGAGGGCAAGCCCCTCATGGAGAAGGGCTTCTTCATCTTCAAGAACAGCTGGGGCCGTGGAAGCTTCGGTGTGGAGAACCCGCACGGTGATGGCTTCGGATACATCTCGTATAAGTACGTCGGCGAGTTGACCGCGTACGTGTCGGGCCTCCCCAAGGTCGAGCTTCCGAAGGAAGTCTGCAACGACGGTGAGGACAACGACGTGGATGGGGACGCGGACTGCGACGACTCGGACTGCGCGCAGGACCCGTCCTGCGTGGGGTCGACGAAGGTGTACACGGGCACGGGCGGCAGCATTCCCGACAACGATTCGGCTGGCCTCTCGAGCTCGATCGTGGTTCCCGAGGGCGGGACGATCAGCGCGCTGTCCGTTGCGGTCGACATCACGCACACCTACTCCGGCGACGTCACGGTCAAGCTCGTGCGCGAGGGTGGCGGGCAAGTCGTGCTGCAGGATCAGGACGGCGGCAGCGAGCACAACATCAAGAAGACGTATGCCGTGAGTGACTTCAACGGCCAGGACGCGGCCGGGACGTGGAACCTCGTGGTCGTGGACAACGCCAAGCTCGACACTGGCACGCTCAACAGCTGGACCCTGTCGATCACGGACTGTGTCGGTGACGGCTGCGCTGCGGGCGCGAAGACCTATTCCAGCACCGAGTCCAAGTCCATTGACGACGGCTCTGCCGCGGGCGTGTTCTCGAACATCGTCGTGGAGGACGAAGGCGACATCACGGCCATGAAGGTCAACGTGGACATCACCCATCCCGAGCAGATGGATCTCGCTATCAAGCTTCAGCGCGTGGGTGCCCCTGGGGAGGCGATCTTGCAGGGGGCCGCGACGGCGGAAGGGGCCTTCGTGGCTCGTTCCTACAACGTGGCCGACTTCCTCGGGCAGGACGCGAAGGGCACGTGGCGTCTGACCGTGATCGACCAAGCCGCGGGCGATGCCGGCACCCTGAACGGCTGGAGCCTCGAGATCGCCCGCTGACGTCTCCGGGACTCCCGGACCCCTTCCCATCCCTTCTCCGTCAACCGTGATGGGCTGCGCCCTGCGCACCCGAAAACCTCTCCCCCTTTGTCGTCCTTGACGGCGACGGGGGGAGGCATCAACGATGGCGCCCTCCGCGCGACCGGAGCGACGTCGTACCCACTGTCGAGGGAGCGTGATGCAACCAACGCTGGACTACGAAGGTGTCGGGCTCATCTCGGGGCTCGAGGTTCACCAGCAACTCCTGACGAAGGAGAAGCTCTTTTGCCGGTGTCCTGCCGGTTTGTACACGGTCGACCACGATGGCGAGGTGTTGCGCCACATGCGTCCCACCCTCAGCGAGTTGGGGGAGTACGACGGCACGGCGCTGATGGAGTTCAAGACGAAGAAGGAGATCGTCTACCTGCTGCACCGGTTGAACGTGTGTACGTACGAGATGGACGACACGCCTCCGTTCTTGGTCAACCAGCAGGCCATCGACACGGCGATCGAGCTGTGCCTGATGATGAACATGGACATCATCGACGAGGTGCACATTGCGCGAAAGCAGTACCTCGATGGCAGCATCCCGACGGGCTTTCAGCGCACGGCGATCATCGGCGTGAACGGGTCTCTGCCGTTCCGTGGGCGGAAGCTGACGGTGACGCACGTGTCGGTGGAGGAGGATTCGTGCCGGGAGGTTTCGGATCGCGGCCATCGCATCGTGTTCCGTACGGATCGCCTTGGCATGCCGCTGACGGAGACGGTGACGGGGCCGGACCTGCGGACGCCCGAGGAGGTGCGCGACGCGATCCTGCTGTGCGGGTTGACCGCGCGTAGCACGGGGCATGTGCGTGTGGGCATTGGGGCGGCGCGGCAGGACGTGAACGTGAGCGTTCGGGGGGGGAACCGGGTGGAGATCAAGGGGGTGATGAAGGCCGCCTACGCGGTGAAGCTCGTGCACAACGAGGGAATCCGGCAGGTGGAGTTGCTGCTGCTGCGGGACGAGCTCCACGCTCGTGGCCTCAAGACGCCTGGCGACGTGAGGATCTGGGCGATGGACGTGACGGACATCTTCCAGGACGTGGGGTTGGAGTACACGAAGCGCGCCATTGGGCGGGGGCATAGCGTGTTTGCGGTGCGGGTGGACGGCGTGGGGGGATTGACGGAGCACCCGACCCAGCCGGACACGACGTTCCTGGACGAGCTATCGGGTCGGATCCGGGTGATCGCGTGTCTCGACGAGCCGCCGGTGGTGTTGTCGGGCAAGCGGATGCCGGAGTTCCCGCGGCTGCATCAGGTGCGTGAGCGCGTTCGGAAGCGCTTGCGGGTGGGGGAGAAGGACGACTTCTACATCGTGTGGGGTTCCGAGCAGGATTGCCGCACCGCGGCCGAGGAGATCCGGCTGCGCTGGGGAGATGCGACCGAGGGGGTCCCCAAGGAGACGCGTCAGTCGCTTGCCGGTGGGCACACGACCTTCGAGCGAATCCTCCCGGGGGCGGACCGCATGTATCCCGATACGGATTCTCCACCCACCCGCGTCACCACCGACCGGGTCGAGGCATTGCGCAAGTCTCTCCCGCCTCCCCCCTGGGAACGGGAGCTCCGCTACCGCCAGTGGGGCGTCCCGACCGAAACCACCCACTACCTCATCCGTCGCGGAGGCGCTGCGATCGTCGACGAGGTCGTGCGTGTCACCGGGGTCGACGGTCGCACCGCCGCCGTCGAGATCGGTCAGCGCGCCAAGGCGTTGCATCGTGCCGGCGTGCCCACGGACCGTCTCGGCGCAGAGCAATGGGTGGACATCTTCCAGATGTACGTCGACGGACAGATCCCGCGCGAAGGGATCCGGCTGGTCGCGCAGGTGCTGGCGCGGGCTCCGGGGTTGGATGCGAAGCGAGCGCGCGTGGCCGCGGGCATCGAGATGCAGCCGATGGCCGTGTGGCAGGACGCGCTCGGCGCGGTGAACCTCTCGGACTACCGCCCCGGCAAGCAGGACGCGCGTGACAAGCAGATACGATTCCTGATCGGAAAGGCCGTCCGGATGCTGCAAGGAAAGGCGCCGGCCCGGGCCGTCGTGGAGTTCCTGTCGCGTCAGCTCGAGGAGGTGAGCGCATGAAGGCCCCCACGGATCGCGGCGACGTCTACCAGGGGTACCGTGGCGAGGCTCGTGCGGCCCTGGAGACCTTCGGGATCGGTGTGTGGAGCGAGGTCGAGATCGAGAACGACCAGGGATCGGTCTTCACGGGGGTGATCCTTCCGCGAAGCGAGACCTGCGATGACCTGCACATCGTGATCAAGATGTTCACGGGCTACAACGTGGGGATCGCGGCCAGTCGGATCAAGCGCGCGAGAGAGCTCGGCTACAAGAAGGCCGTCTACAAGATCCCCGAGAAGGCCTTTCCCTTCGACCCTGCCAAGAAGAACGTCACGCTGCTCGGCACGGGCGGCACCATTGCCAGCCGGCTCGACTATCGGACCGGTGCCGTGATCCCCGCCTTCACGCCCGGGGAGCTGTACGGTGCCGTGCCCGAGCTCGCGGACATCGCCAACCTGACCACCAACAAGCTGTTCGGCGTCTTCTCCGAGAACATGGGACCCGAGCAGTACAAGGCTCTCGCCCAGGCCATCGGCGACGAAATCGAGAAAGGCGTCGACGGGATCGTCATCGGTCACGGCACCGACACCATGCACCACACCGGCGCCATCCTGAGCTTCATGGTGCAGAACTCGCCCGTGCCCATCGTCCTCGTCGGAAGCCAGCGAAGCTCCGACAGGCCGTCGAGCGATGCGGCCCTCAACCTCATGAACGCCGTGCGCACGGCAGCCGACTGCGACATCGCAGAGGTGATGCTCTGCATGTTCGGCCCCACGTCGGATCGTTACGACCTGCTGCATCGAGGCACCCGCTGCCGCAAGATGCACTCGAGCTACCGGAGCACGTTCCGATCCATCGGCGCCACCCCCCTCGCCATGGTTCACCTCGAGGCCAATGACCGCGGCGAGCACTTCAACTACCTCAACAACGACTTCCTCCGTCGCGACAAACGACGCAAGCCGATCATCACCCCCGCTTTCGAAGAGAAGGTCACCATCCAGTATTACTACCCCAACTTCCAGCCCGACATCATCGACGGACTGGCGGAGATGGGGTACCGCGGGCTGGTGATCGCGGGCACGGGGCTGGGCCACGTCAACAAGCCGCTGTACCCCGCCCTGGCGCGCGCCGTGAAGCGTGGCATGACCGTCGTGATGACCGTGCAGACCCTCTGGGGCTACGCTCAGATGTACGTGTACGACACGGGTCGGGACCTGCTCGACCTCGGCGTCATCCCCATGGACAACATGCTCCCCGAGACCGCCTACATGAAGCTCGCGTGGGTCCTCGGCCAAACGGATGACCCCGCGTTGATTCGAAAGATGCTGCTGCATCCGATCAACCACGAAATCACGAGCCGCGAGCCCCACAACGGCTACCTCATCCTCCAAGGCGGTTTGCCCGAAGTCGAGGAGTTCATCAACCGTCACTGGAAGTGAGCGGCAGCGTCGTGCACAGCGCTCCCGCACGTTGACAGGCCCCCTGGTTTGCTGCTGTGCTTTGCCCTTCGACCTGGGGTCGAACCACCAAGGAGACTGCGACGATGATGATGAAGCAAGGGGCCATCAAGATCATCCTGCTGACGTTCGTGACGTGCGGCATCTATGGCATCTACTGGCTGTACAAGATCGGCGAAGAGTTGCGCGAGCGCGGCGCGGACATCCCCGGCTTCTGGCAGGCGTTCGTGCCGATCCTCGGCCTGCTCTGGCTCTACAAGTGGGCGCAGGGGATCGAGCAGGTTTCCGGCGGAAAGACCAGCGCCACGACGTTGCTCATCGTCTACCTGTTCTTCTTCCCCGCGGCCGTCTTCATGGTTCAGGGCGCCTTGCAGGACGTCAACTGACCCTTCCCACTCCGGTGTGTGCGACATGGAACACATGGGCGCACCAAACCGGGCTGCCGTCATCGCTAATCGCTTGCATAAGCACCCCCTGAGGCGGTTGGATTCAGCATCAGCCTCAGGAGTACGTCCATGAACGCCCACCGTCTCTCGCTTCACCCTTCGCTTGGTCTTGCGCCTTTCGCGCTTGTCGTGCTCGTTGCGGCGGCCGCTTGCGGGGACGGGTCGGAAGACGACGAACCCGGAGGCAGTGTCGCGACGGGCGGCACGGCAGGCGACGGCGGCGCAGCGCAAGGTGGCACCGGCGGCACCGGCGGCACCGGTGGGTCGAGCGGGCAGGCTGGTTCGGGGGGGGCTGACGTGCCCGATGCCGCGGACGGCGGCGAAACAGGAGGGTTCAGTGGCTCGGGAGGGTTCATCCCCGACGGAGGCCCTGGCGACTCCGGGATCGATGTCGTTATCGACGCGCCCATCGACGTGGAGCCGTCGCCGGACTGCGACCGAGCCGATGCGCTCGAGGCCGACCTGGCGGCGGTGTCGAGCGATGAGGAGAAGGTTTCGATCCTGGAAGACTACCTCGTGGCCATCGAGAACTCCGACGGCTTCCCGGTGCGCTGCGCGCCCTACGCGACGTTCTTCTTCCGGTTGCCGGACGGGTGGGGACACCCGCACGTCGCGGGGGACTTCAACGGTTGGGATGCGACCGCTGCCCCCATGACGCTCGTGGCGGAGGACCTCTACCAGGTCACGTTGCAGGTCGACACGGGCCCGCATCGCTACCTCTACAAGTTCACGGACGGCGTCCACTGGTCTGCGGACCCCATGGCGCGCCGCTTCGGGTTCGACGCCTACGGGGAGTATTCCCTGGTGCAAGGCGGCAACCTACAGGGCCATCTGGAGCGGCATCTCGGCGTCGCGGGAAATGGTCTGTCTTCACGTCCCCTCACCGTCTATCTGCCCCCGGGATACGAGGCTTCGAGCCAGACCTACCCCGTTCTGTACGCTCATGACGGCCAGAATCTCTTCGATCCGCAGGCCATGTGGGGGGGCTGGCACCTGGACGAGGCCGTCGAGACGCTCCTGGAGGCGAACGAGATCCAGCCTCCGATCGTCGTGGGGATTCACAACACGACGGCTCGCTTTGACGAGTACACCCATGTCGAGGACGTGGTGTCGGGGCAGACGGTGGGCGGTTCCGGGGAGGCGTACTTCGGGCTCGTGACCACCCGGGTCATGCCGCTCATTGCGACGCATTACCGTGTCAAGACAGGTCCGGAGAACACGTGGACCATGGGCTCCTCCCTCGGTGGGTTGATATCCCTGTACTTCACGCTGAGGCACCCGGACGTGTTCGGCAGGGGTGCGGGAATGTCATCGACGTTGGGCTGGGGGAGCATCGGCGCCGACAATCCCACGCTGATCGAGATGTTGCCGTCGTTCAGCCATCCGGATGTCGTGCTCTATCTCGACTCGGGTGGGACGAATGGGGGTGGTTGCGTGGACAGCGACGGGGACGGTATTTTTGACGACAACGACGCCGCTGGGGACAACTACTGCGAGACGGTGCAGATGCGGGATGCGTTGGTGGCCGATGGCTACGTGTTCAACACGGATCTGTTTCACTGGCATGAGATCGGCGCTGAGCACAACGAAGCGGCTTGGCGGGCCCGGGTGGCTCTTCCCTTGCGCGTGCTTGCGGCCCCCTGAGGTCAGGGACAGGTGACGTCGTTTCTGCGGCGGAAGTCCTCGAACGGGTATCGCAGGCTCTTCCCCTCGCGCGTCTCGAGCACGATGATCGACGAGCCGAGGTTGTCCGGGGAGCCGTTGGGCATGTGGGCTTGCGAGATGGTGGCCACGCGGCCGTCGGGTGTGCGGGCCTTGATGTCCAGTCGCGCGCCGCCGTAGTCGGCGCCGGCCCAGGTGGATGCCGTCGCATCGATCTCGTAGGTCCCAGACATGGCCGAAGACGGGTCTCGGATGCAGAGCGTGCCCGTGACCGGCAAGGGCTTGCGGTCTTGCGGCACGGCTGCCGTCACCCTGAACGAGACGTCCAGATCCACAGAGGCGCCGTCGTCCGACTTCAAGGCTGCGGAAGGTCCGAAACTGGCGTTGGCCCACGTTCCGCTCACGTCGTGGTAGGGCCTGGCCTTGCCGCACGTGCCCCCCAAGCTCAGGGCGGCGAAGATCACGACGAGGTAGCCCGCCGCACGTCGCTGTTCGTCCATGGTCCAGATTGTGGCACCGACACGGGGCGCAGGGAATGCCCGTCAGAGAGCAAGCGCGGAGGCTATCGTACGGTAGTGAATATCGTCGCTGGGAAGGGCTCCGAAGTCCGTGGGGGGCGCCTGCCACAAGGTTGGCGCGTTCGAGGGCATCACGGTTTCGAAGTCGTCCTCCGGCAGGGTGCCGCACCACGACGGTTCCCAGCAGGCCTGAAGCACGTCGGGGTTGGACGGCGGGGGAGGCAGCAGGGTGAGCCGTCGAGCCGGGGTGCTTTGCGGCAGATCGCGGGGCATGGGAACCGGGTCGCATGGGCCCACGGGCTTGGCCAAGTTTTCGCCTGACCGTCCCGGCCCGATTGGGAGTTGTACTTTTGCTGGAACTTGTCTCTTTCGAGCCCTATGCTCCGAACCGTTCACGGAGTCACGGTTGTGACCATCAGCGGGAGGAGCCTGGGGCATGCTTGGCAGTCGTCGATACGCTCTGCTCTTGGGAGCAACGCTTGCTGTCGTGGGGTGCGATCCCAACGTCGGAAGGGATGAGCCGGTCGAGGCCACGCGTCCGATCTTTGACCCTATCGCGGGGCAGATTCCCTTGCCCAACGACGCGCTGATCGACCCCACCACGGGGTTGCTGAGCGTGCCGGTGGACGATGCGGTGGACTCGGACCTGACCAAGCACGTCAAGGGCAACCTGAGCCGGATCAACGGGTGGATTCCCGGGTCGATGATCACGATCCCCTTTGACGGAGAACTCGATCCTGCAACGCTCACGGGGGATGCGGTGCGCCTGTACGACGTGACCGGGGCGAGTCAATCTCCGCCGACGTTCGTGCGTGTGGACCCTGCGAGCTACTTCGTGGCGTTCAACGTGGGCCGGGCGCCGGCGACGCAGTCTCCGTACACGTTGTACGTTCGCATGAAGCCCACGCCGATGATGCCGCCCGACTACGAGTTGGGGCACCGCTACATGGTCGTGGTGACGAGCGACGTGAAGGACACGAGCGGCCGACCCGTGGTGGGGACGGTGGCCATGGAGCTGTTGAAGTCGCGGACGCCGCTGGTTAACGAGTTTGGCCGGTCGATGACGATTCTTCCGGACGCGGACGCGGCGGCGCTGGAGATGCTAAGGCAGGCCAACGCGCCTGCGCTAGCCGTGCTGGAGGCCGAGGTGGATCGGGATAGCGTGGTGGCTCACGCGGGGTTCACGATCCAGTCCAACCCGATGCCTGGGTTCAACCCCATGGTGATCGGCCAGGAGCTTCCCAAGCCCATCGGGGAGCCGAGCGCCGCGAACAGCAAGTTCGGCAAGCCCTGGGTTTGCTTCCACCACCCCATCGACCCGCAGACGGTGGCTGGCAACGTGAAGCTGTTCAAGCGCGCAGCGGGTCTGACGGAGGTCGCTGCCAGCGTATCCGTGGGCAATGTCGTGAGCCCGGATGACGCGACGAAGGTGCTATGCGAGCAGGCTGTGGTCCTGGATGCCGGCACCCTGGAGGCGTCGACGACCTACCAGGTGGTGCTGACGGACGGGATCAAAGGGCTGGACGGGGCGCCCTCGAGGCAATCCAGCATCTTCTCGTTGATGGCTTCTCCAACCCCGCTCTTCGATGCGAGCACCACCCCTCCGACCCTGAACTCGCCGTTCATCGACTCGACGTTCGACGCGTTGTTGACGACGGGTAAGGACCCGGCGACGGCGACGCAGGAGGAGTGGGACAAGGCGTACGTCACGCTGATGGGGGACCTGGCGCTCGGAACCGTGGAGAAGTGGCGGGCGGACTACCAGCCGTTCCTGAGCGATGCGGCGGCTGCGGTTGGGGTCGAGAGAGCGTCGATCACGGTGACCTGGGTTTTCACGACGGCGGCTCCCTGAGGGCAGCGGGATAGAGGATGACGATGACCCGACGAACGATTGCACTCGTTGGATTGGTGGGCGCGCTTCTGGTTCCGGGGACCGCTTCGGCGAACGGGTTCTTCCTCTGGGAGGTGAGCCCGCGGTCGGTGGCGCAGGGCGGCGCGGCGGTGGCCGAGGGCGCGGAGCCCGCGACGCTGTTGTACAACAGCGCGGGCATGTCGCGCCTCGACGGGCTCCAGTTGCAGGCCAACCTGTACACGTACATCGCGAGCAACTCGTGGGAGGACCCCAACACGGGCGAGAAAGAGGACGCGGACCTGGGCGTCTTTCCGATCCCGTCGATGTTCGCAACCTACAAGCCCGTCGATTGGCTCGCGCTTGGCGTGGGCGCCTACTCTACGTTCGGGCTCTCCCTCGGCTGGCCTGATCGATGGAAGGGAGCCTACATCACGCAGAAGTCTTCGCTGCGCTCCTACTCCGTGCAGCCCGCACTCGCCCTCGGTCCCTTCGAAGGGGTGTCCGTCGGCGCCGGGCTCACCATCACCCGTGGCTCCGTGAAGCTCGAGCGCGGCCTATTGCTCGGCAATGACTACGGCACGTCCACCATCGGAGGCGTCGACACCGGCTTCGCCCCCAACTTCTCCCTCTTCTACGAGGCCACGGAGTGGCTGCGCGTAGGCGGCCAGTATCGCCACAAGACCGAGATGATCCTGGACCCGGGCAAGATCGACTTCGAGGTTCCTGCCGCGTACCAGCAGCAGCTCAAGGACCAGAACCTCAAGACGTCGATCACGTTGCCCGCCATGGCGCAGCTCGGTGCGCGCGTCCTTCCCGCCAAGAACTTCGAGCTCGAGTTCGATGCGTTCCTGATCATGTGGAACACCTATGACGAGCTGGCTTTCGAGTTCGAGGACCCCTCGATCAACCAGACGCAGAAGACGGACTGGCACGATGCGTGGGAATGGCGGATCGGCGGCCAGTACTCGATGGACAAGCTCGCGCTTCGGGCCGGGTTCATCTGGGACTCGACGCCCATCCCCGACGAGACGCTCGACCCGCTCCTTCCCGACAACCACCGTTTGATCCCGTCCGTGGGGGCAGGGTACGACTTCGGGGTGGTGCGCGCGGATGCGGCGTACCAATTCGTGTACTTGTTGCCACGCGAGGTCAACGAGCCGGAGAACAAGTTCCCCGCGAAGTATGGCGCGATCGTCCACACGATCGCGCTCGGCGCGACCGTGAAGCTCTGACGCCCCGCCGTAACCCACCCTCCGTGCGGCGGATCCGCTCGATCGCCTTGACCCTTGTCCCTGCCAGCCCAAGGCCCACACCCATGTCCGTCACGCCATCCACCTCCCGCTGGGAACGCTGGCTCCGGGGGTCGCTCTCACGAACGCCATCGATGGCAAGACGGAGAGCCTGGGCAGCAACATCAAGTGGAACGCTGGCAACGAGCCCGACTACTTCTGGTGATGCATGACGCTCGTCATGGCGCCGACGCGGCGGCGGATGCATCTCAGGGGAAACGCAATCCAAAGGAGAACCTCATGTCGAACCAGTCCGCCGAGATCACCCCTTCCGTCGCCCACGGTCTGCTTTCTCTCATCGAAGTGGCACCAGGCGCTGTCGTGAGCCGTACGATCTCGAAGACCAAGGGCGGGACCCTGACGCTGTTCGCGTTCGATGTCGGCGAGGGGCTCAGCGAGCACGCCGCCCCCTTCGACGCGTTCGTGCAGGTTCTTGATGGGAAGCTGACGCTGAAGATCGGCGGGGAGCCGGTGGAGGCATTGCCGGGGACTCTGGTGCGCATGCCCGCCAACATTCCGCACGCGCTGCACGCGGAGGCACCCACCCGCATGATGCTCGTGATGCTGCGCGACCCGAGCTGATCGGGTCACCGGACCCCGAACCATCCCCCGGTGTCGCCACCGCCCCAGCACGCATCGCCGCACGCCGGAATGCTTGCCTTGCACAGTTCCCGCATGCCGGGTTGTGCGGAGATGTCCGCACGGCCATAACGGTCCGGGAGGCAGACCCTGCCGTCGTACCTGCCGGGCACGCGAACCTGCCCCATGACGTGGATGCCGCCTCCCACGGCGTACACACTGCCCTGCGGGCTGTGGCTGTAGCAGGCCACGTAGCACCCCGGCACGCCTCGGAAGTCGTTGACCGTGGTCAGCACGCGCTCCTGGAAGCCGGGTTGGGGGTGGTTGATCACGGCGGTGCCCCGCACGTACACGAGGAAGCTCTCGGGCAGAAGGCGCTCGTTCGCGCTTGGCGCCACGTAGGTCCAGCTCGTCGGCCCGTCCGGCTCGGGAGGATCGACGATCGTCGGCGGCTCGGTCGGCGCCACGTCCCACCGAGGCTGCTCCACGGGGGCATCGAACATGACGAGCGGTTCGGGCGTGCTGTTCGGCGGGGCCTGAGCGGGGGCCTGGGAAGGCGAGGTGGCGCTCACGACCGTCGGCGATTCCGAGGTGCTGCCGCCGCAGCCGAGCAGCGCGAGACCGACCAGGTAGCAAGACTTTCGCATGGGGTTGCACCTTGGAGGGACGACCATGAGACGTCAACGCGCCGAGGCAAGATTGCTTACGGGTTTTCAGCCAGAAGCCGGGTAGAATCCTCCCCAGATGCCCCCTGATCGCATCATCTTCCACGTGGACATGGACGCGTTCTACGCGGCCGTCGAGCAGCGGGATCACCCAGAGCTCAAGGGAAAGCCCGTGATCGTGGGGGGGCCCAACCGTCGCGGCGTGGTTTCGACGGCGAGCTACGAGGCCCGCGTGTTCGGCGTTCACAGTGCCATGCCGATGGCCGAGGCCATACGACGGTGTCCTCGCGCGGTCGTGATGCCGGTGCGGATGTCCCACTACGTGGCAGTCAGTCGGCAGCTCATGGGGGTGCTCGATAGCTTCAGTCCGCTGGTCGAGCCCCTGAGTCTGGACGAGGCATTCCTCGACATGACGGGGACGGAGTCGCTGCACGGCGCTTCGACCGAGGCTGCCCACCGGATCAAGCGACGCATCCTGGAGGCGACGGAGTTGACGTGCTCTGTAGGGGTGGCGGACAACAAGTTCCTGGCCAAGCTGGCGAGCGACCTCGACAAGCCGGATGGTGTGACGTTGGTGCCGCGGGGAGGGGGCGCGGCCTTCATTGCGCCGCTGTCGATCCGTCGGCTGTGGGGGGTGGGTCCGCGGACGGCGGAGCATCTGGAGAGGATCGGGTGCAAGACGATCGGAGACGTGTCGCGTGCGCAGGGGCCATGGCTCGCGGCAGCGCTCGGTGCGTCCCACGCGGAGCACCTGCAGGCGCTCGCGCGAGGGGAGGATGACCGGCCGGTGGTGCCGGACCGAGAGGCGAAGTCGATCGGGTCGGAGGAGACGCTGGACCTGGACGTCACCGGGGACCGCGCGGTCTCGGCGCTCGTCCGGCGGCATTGCGATCGCGTGGCGCACCGGCTGCGGGTCGCGGGGCTGAGGGCCCGAGGGGTTCGCGTGAAGGTGCGCTACAGCCGTGGCTTTCGCCTCGTGACCCGGGAGGCTGCGCTGCCGGAGCCGTGCGACGACTCTCGCACGCTGCGTCGTACTGCGTTGGAGCTTCTGCGAAAGCTGGACCTGGGCGAGCCGATCCGGCTGGTGGGGGTCGCGGCGGCGCACCTCGACAGGACGGGTGCTCCGCTGCAGGCGGACCTGTTCGCGCACAAGGAGGCGGAGAAGCACTCACGCCTGGAGCATGCGCTGGACTCGATCAGGGACCGATTCGGCGACGTGATTCGCCGGGCGGATGATTGAGCGGCCGCCCGTTCGACGGGGACGGGAGCTTGCGCTGGTGTCGCGTCGATGGGGCGGATTGCTAGAGAAGTGGGGTTACTGGCAGGCGCTCATGCATTCAGCGAACGGACCCGTGCCCGCCGTGTACAACTGGTCGATTTCGTCGCAGGAATGCTTCTCGACGCAAGCGGCGGCACACTTGTCCGCCTCTGTCTCGCAGGACACCTCTTCGTCCAACGGATGACCGCATTCCTTGAGCTTCGCGACGGCGGCGTCGCAGCCTCCGCCCCCTTCGTCCTCGTCGTCACTGCAGCCCAGGAGCAGACCGATGGTCGTGGCGATGGCGAGAACGGTTGTGATGCGCGTGAAGAGTACTGATTTCATCGAGTTCGACCTCCCGTACCTCAAGATTGACATGCCAAAACAAGGCAGAAGTATCACAACTGCGTCGGGGGTACCATCACAGTCTGCACGGTCTCTACTGGCACGTAAGATCGTTTGGCACGCACATCTTGGGGATGACGGAGTTCTCGAGGCCGGGGATGGCGACGCAGCTGTACCGGTCGCCGCACCCGGTGTTGTCCGTGCACACGGCCCCGCACCCCTTCGTCCCGTTCGGGAAGCTCAGGCAGAAGTTGCCCCCGCCCTGGCAGTCCAAGTCCTGCTCGCACGGTGCGCACAGGTCCTGTGGCTTCACCCACGGGCTCATCTTCGGGCTCGAGTCCACCCCGTGAATGCCATAGTGCGTGTGCGCGTTCTGGTCCTGCAGGTTGAGCCACGACAAGAGTGACAACCAGCTCACCGGCACGTGACGCTTCGTCTCCGTCTCGTTCATCAGCATGCCGAACAGGAGGCTCGTGGTGCCGGGCAGCCCCATGTTCGTCCACATCGTGTTGACGGTCGTGACGACGTCGAGGTTCGCATCGTTCTTGGCCGGGTTGGCAAAGGCGGCGTCCGCGTAGGTCGAGTAGGTCTGGCAGCCGTACATGACGAGGATCTGGTAGCTCTCCGGCATGGACAGGGACTTCCACTCCCCGTCGTCGAGCTCGGTGCGGGGCTGGTAGTCGAGGACGTAGCCTGCGCCAGGGCCCGCATGTCCCGCGTACAGGACGAGCTCACGGGTCGCGAGGCTCTCCTTCATCGCGTCGACGAGCTTGCGCTCCTCGCCGCAGGGCACGATCTCGGGGTACACGACCTTGACCCGCACCTCGACGGGCATGCCGTGGAATTCGAAGGTCTTGGTGAATGGGGGGGAGTCGATCGTGAGGTCGAGGTAGGTCTGCGCCTCGTGGGCGAAGCCTTCGTTCTTGAGGATTTGGACCATCTGTTCCGCAGTCCAACGGTCGATGCGTCCGCCGAGCTTCTCTACGGTGCAGCCTTCTTCGGCGGGCTTGGAGCACGCGTCCTCGACGGGCTCGCAGCTGTTCTCGCACTCCACCTTCTTGCAGCTCTGCTCGCCGGTTGCCGGGTCCGGGCAGCAGATCTTGACCTGCTCCTTGTTGTAGTCGCCGCCCACGTGCAGTGCGACCTCGAACACACCGTCCGCGAACAGCTCGTGGTACCGGGGGTAGCCGTCGGTGGACGGGGTCTGGGCGACGGCGACCTGGATGGTCTCCGAGGCGGGTTCGCCGGAGTACTGGGTGACGGTGACCTCGAAGGTCTTGCTCTCTGCGAACATTTGGCTCGCAAGCTTGCTGGAGAGCAGGGCCTCGATGTCGAAGTCGAAGAGGTAGGCGCCCGTGTCGTCCTGGCGGATGGACGTGAGGTGTTTCATGGTGGAGCGGGTGGCGGCGGACACCTCTTGCTGGGTCTTCCAGTTGTCGAGAATGCGACGCTTGGTGGCGTCGTCCTCGTTGGCGATGGTCTCGGCGATCTCGGGGGGCAGCTCGCTGGGGATCTGCTGGTTCATCTCGCGCGCCTTGGCGGTGAGGTAGGAATGCACAGCGGAGGCGATCTTGGCGAGCCGTGCGTCGGCTTCCTTCTTGAGGGCGGCTTCGGCGTCCTCGGGGGTCATGGTGTCGAGGCCCGTGGGGGTAGCCATGTGGGCGATGCCGGTGAACTTGTACTCAGCGGCGGCGGTGTTGACGTAGCTGTCGGCCTTTCCCCCGGGGGCGGCGGGCAAAGGCGGGACCTTCTGGCCGTCGTCGCCAGAAGGGCTGCCCGAGGGGGCGTCGGACGTGGAGCAAGCGACCGCGAGGCAGGCGGCAAGCAAGGGGACAAGTCGCGCGTTCATGGGGAACCTCGATGGAAAGATGCGGTGAGGGTACGACGGTGAGGGAGGAAGTCAAAGGGCAAAGGTGCCCATCCGTTGAGTACGAATCCTTCTCACCGCGCCACGATCATGCCCACCCCAACGACCCCGCCCCCGGCCCCACAGCCCAATTCATGCTACCGTGGAAGGAACGATTCTTGCCCGCCTTCCCACGGTGATGAACATGAAGTGGAACCTCTCTTGGTTGGTCGTCGTCGCCCTCTGCGTCGGGGGCCTCGTCGGCGCCTGTTCCGGCGATGACAGCGGCGGCAGCGCCACCAACTCGAGCCCTGGCAAGGACGGCGGCACTTCCGACGCCTCGGAGGACGCGACCCCACCGCCGGACGCCGCGGACGGGTCCGCCTTCGACGTGTCCTCGTCCGATGCGCACGACATGACCATCGACCCGGAGGACCCGGTGCTCACGGTGACCACCGGGCAGCCGATCCCCACGGTCACCTTCGAAGCGCGTGTCAACGGCAAGCCCGTCACGGCTCTGTGGCTCGTGGATCGGGGCGAGATCGGCCTCATCGACGTGCACACTGGGGACTTCACGCCTGGGGGTAGCGTGGCGGGCCTAGCGAAGGTGACAGCCACCGTGGGAACCGAGGAAGTCTCGACCACGGTGACCGTGAAGATGGTAGTCGAGCAGAACGGTGTGACGGGCGGCGGCGGGACCGGGAGCGGTGGGTGGGGAGGCGTGGGCGGTGAGGGCCCGGGCGTGCCTATCGACGCGGCCTTGCGTGGCATTCTCGAGGGCGCGTCGACCGCGGACCCGAGCCTTGCGTGGCTGTACCCGTACAACGGAACGGTTTGGCCTCTCGGCATTCTGCCCCCCTTGCTGCAATGGACGCAGGGAGCTGCCCCGGCCGATGCGGTGTACATCCACCTGACGAGCGAGCACTACGACTACAAAGGATTCTTCGGGCGGCCGCCCGCCTTGCCTGCGGGAGCGCCCCTCGTTCGCCACCCCATCCCCCAGGACGTGTGGAAAGCTGCCACGACCTCCAATGCGGGCGGGACACTGACGGGCTCGATCGTGGTGGCCGCGGGCGGGACCGCGTATGGCCCCATCTCTCAGACCTGGAAGCTCGCGACGGGCCCGTTGAAGGGCACCGTCTACTACCAGTCCTACGGCACGGCCCTAGCCAAGAACTACACTGGCGGCATCGGCGGCGACGGGATGTTTGGCGGGGCCACTCTTGCCATTCGCGGCGACTCGGTCGAGCCCACCCTCGTGGCCGGGTCCAACGGGGGAACGGCGGCGTGCCGCGTGTGTCACTCCGTGTCTGCCGACGGCAGCCGCATGATCGTGCAGCGTGGTGACGACTACCCTTCGAGCACGTCGTTTGCCCTGGCCTCTGGCAACGCCGAGACCGTGTACCCCGCGGCGGACCGGGACAAGTTTGGCTGGGTGGGATTGTCCCCCGATGGTGCCTTGGGGTTGGGCAATGCAGCCCCGCTGCATGCCGGGGCGCCAGCCAGCAGCCTGCTCTACGACATGAACACCGGGGCGGAGGTGCCTTCCACAGGGCTCGCCGCTTTTGTGACGAAGGCAGGATTCCCGGCCTTCGCGCCCGACGGCAACCGCGTCGCGTTCAGCTTGTACTCCGGTGCCGGCGACGCCTCGACCGGTGCCGGCGACGGCTCCCAACTCGTGTCGATGGCGTTCGACCGGGCGAGCGCCACGTTCTCGGACCCAAGATTGCTGTTCAAGGCCGCCGCGGACAAGGCGCCGGGGTGGCCGTCGTTCCTGCCGACCAACGACGCCGTGGTGTTTTCGGTCCAGTCCCGGCTGAACAACTCCGGCGAGTTCATGATGACGAGGTACGGGGGAAGGGGAGAGTTGTGGTGGGCGGACCTCGCCACGGGCACCGCCTATCCGCTGCACAACGCGAATGGCATGGATGGGGGTGTGTCGTACTTGCCCACGGGGCCGAACGCCCATCAGGATGACGCGTCTCTTCACTACGAGCCCACGGTCAATCCGGTGGTGTCGGGGGGGTATGCGTGGGTGGTGTTCACGAGCCGTCGGATGTACGGCAATGTTGCGACGATCGACCCGTGGGCGAGCGACCCGAGGGAGCACGACCTGGTGAGCCAGGTGACGCCGAAGAAGCTGTGGGTCGCGGCGATCGATCTGAACGCGGCGCCCGGAACCGATCCGAGCCACCCGGCGTTCTATCTGCCTGCGCAGGAGTTGATGGCGGGCAACACGCGGGGCTTCTGGGTGGTGGACCCGTGCAAGGACGATGGGGAGTCTTGCGAGACGGGGGACGAGTGCTGCGGAGGGTTCTGCCAGATGGATGGCGACGCGGGCGGGCTCATCTGCATGAACCACACGAACGAGTGCTCGAACGAGTACGAGAAGTGCGTGCAGGACTCGGACTGCTGCGACTTCCTGACGGGAACTGTGTGCATCAACGAGCGGTGCGCCAGCATGGTCCCAAAGTAGCCGCGGATGATGCACGTCCCTCGCCATGGGCCTTGGCGCGGCGTTGCCGTGCTCGGTGCACTGACTTCGATCGCCTGTGCCGGGAGCGAAGGTCCGCGATCGACAGTCTCTGCGGTAGTGGTGGCCTCACCCTTGGCGATGACCGCACCCGAGGAAGCGGAAACACCCCCGGCCGAATGGATATCCGATCCACGAGAGGGGGGTCCGTCGTCCAAGCCTCTTCCGGTTGCGGTCGAGCACGAGCCTTGTGATGTCAGTGCCGCATCCGCGCTGCGTGTGGACGTGAACGGCGACGGGAGGCCGGACGTGGTGACGGTCATGGTTGGTGCGCGCAAGGTGTGTCGTGCCGCGGACCTGAACTTCGATGGATCACCGGATTCGTACGAGTACTTTGACATCACGGAGAGGGTGCGCCGTGTGGAGAGGGACCTCGATGGGGATGTCGAGATCGACGAGGTCAGCTTGTACGAGGGAGAGCGCATCGTCGGGACCTACCGGGACACGAGCGGCGATGGCCGGTTCGACGTGTGGACCGAGTGGTCTGCCACGGAGCCGGGCTGCTCGCTCGTCACTGTGGACCGCGACCTGGACGGCATTCCCGACGACGAGCGGAAGGAGTGCTCGGCGGCTCGGTAGATAGTCGGGCTACTACCGTGTGCCCGAAGTGAGTACCGGGATCGCACTCCGGAGAACCACAGAGGACGCAGAAGGCACAGAAGGGTGGTGCGGAGGCAGGCCGTGCGTGTTGCGCCTGACTCCGCCCCTTCCTGGTTCTCTGTTCGCCTTCCTTGTTCTCAGCTCCTAGATGTGCTCGGCAGAAGAATCAATCCGTCGCCGTCGCCGATCCCGTTTCGCTTGCTTCTCGGTCAAAGGATCGGCACTTCCGCCAGGCACATCCAGTTGATGTCCGGCATCCGTCCATTGTCGTAGCCGGGCCTCAACCCGGTAGGGACTTCGGGCACGAAGCACTACTTTGGGTTGGGATCGCGGTCGCGACCGGCACGAGGTTCGCTGTGACGGGAACGTGCGCGTTCTGGGGAGAACAGCATGACGTAGCAGTCCAAGCACTCGAAGCCGTCGAGGGATGCGCCGAAGTGGAGAGTTCTTCCACCCCCTGAGAAGTGAAGCGGATCCTCCCGCTCGCAACATGCACGTAGGATGACCTCGTAGTCTTCCACCGCGTCCTTGCCGGTCGTTACCCAGTCCCTGGCGTAGTTGATCTCAGGGCTCCCTATGCTGCTCGGCTTCGTTGGGAGACAGACGGTGATCAACCCCTGCGCCTGGTACGTGTTCACCAAACGACAGAACAGCGAGATCGCTGCCTTCTGGTCGGGCACCCTGTCGAGGCAGTAGGAAAGCACCACCAGAACGTGATCGACATGGGCACGAGCACGGTTCACTGAATCGATGGCGTCTACCGTCGCCTGGGGGATGCAGATATCTCGCTCAAAGAACTCGACGTTGTGCGCTGCGACCTCGGGGTGCTCGAAGAGGTCCAAGCAGACGCCTCGATGCGCCTGTCGGGCGAGGTAAGAGGGCCCGCCGCCGAGCTCCACCACGCATGCGCTAGAGAGAGGGTAGCCAAGGACCGCTTCGAAGCCGTCGTCGATGCCGGGCTTGTAGCTGTGGTAGGTCTGCTCCCGGTACTCGATCTGGTAGCGTTCACACGGTTTGCTCACGGACTTGAGCTGTTCGTTCAGCTTCTCGAGGTCCCCGAATGATTTGGTCTTGTCCCGGACGTGCGCGACGCGGTCACAGTTCGCCTGCGGGAAGTTGAGGTGCACACCGAAGTGTGCCGCAATTCGGGCGCCGAGTTTGGTGTCCATTTTGGTCTCTCCTTGGGTGGGGACCGGGCGTCTAGGATACCACTCGCATTGGGTTCGCCTCAGGTACCAACGCGAGGACGAGGGAGATCGGTCGCCTCTGCCCGTACCACGAGCATCGATGTCAGGAGGTCTCTCGAAAGTCGCCTCATCATCCCGGGCCGCCGTGCGTTCGGCGCGCCATTTTCTCCCCCTCTTCGCTTGCCTCGGAGTGGTCTCCTCCTGTTGCCCGCGACGCAGTGGCGGAAACCACAGCGTTAGCCATGAGTTCGAGGCGCGCGCCGTGGCCGCCAACGCCACGCACACGTGTCTGCTGCACACCGACGGCACACCCTGGTGCTTCGGCGGGGACACGTCCGTCCGCCCCCCGATGACACCGGCGCCCCAAGTGCCCCTCTCGCGGCTCGAGACGGGTCGACGATTCGCGTGTGGGATCCGGGCTGCGGACGGCGGTGCCGTGTGCTGGGGCGACTGCCATGCGTCGCACCGATGCGCCACGCCGGCCGGACAGTTCGAGGAACTGGCCCTACACGATGATTCCGGCGGGTGTGCGTTCTCCCGCTCCGCGTCGCGGGTCGCCTGCTGGGGTGACTGGGTCACCCGGTTCGCTCCTCCCGTGGAGCTCGCGGCGACCTCGTTGAGCCAACTCGTCTTCGGGCCCGACTGGGCGGTGGCCCTCAGAAGCGACGGCACCTTGCTGGCCTGGGGCCACGGAGCGGTCGTCCACGACCCGATTCTCCTCGCCGCGGTGCGTGCCCGCCAGGTGTTCTCCTCGATCGGGGGGCGCGGCGCGCTTCTGTGCCTCATCGATCCAGCAGGCGTTCCGACCTGCCTGTCTCATCACGCGAACGCGACCCCCCCGCGCGTGACGGGCAAGGCGCTGATGATCGACGCATCGAGTCCCCGCGGGGCGGTGCCGGCGTGTGTGCTGAGCGAGCATTCGGGAGAGAGGCGGTGGGCGTGCAGCGACTCGAACAAGGGAAGAAACCTGGAGGTCTTGCGGGGAGAGATCATCGACGCGGCGGTGGGAGACGACCACGTGTGCGTGCTCTTTCGCAGGGGTCGCGTGCGGTGTGTTGGCGATGACCTGTACGGTCGCGTGACGGCCAAGTCGCTCATGGCCGATGCGAGTTGGCCTTGAGTCCGAGAGCTCCCTACTCGTGCCCCGCGCCCACCTCTTCGGGAAACAGTTTCCCCGACGCGAGCAGCGCCGCGAGCAGCCCATAGGCAAGCGCCCACTCCCACGCAAAACCGAAGCGCAGGTTCTGCACCGTATCGGCCATCGACCACCCGTAGCCGTGCATCAACCCCAGCAAGGACAGCGCCGCGGCCCCCGCCGCCCACGCCGCCGCCCGCAGGAACCTCCGCTCGATCACCTCCACCGTCAATGCCGCCCAGATCATCGACGTCAGCAGGAACCCTTGCTCGAGGGCAAACGCACCGTGCACGAAGACGTCGCCCTGCTTGAACACCGCAACGAGATTGTCGGTGAAGGGCCGTTCCGGGGTGCCCATCCCTCCGGCTCGCAACCCCGCCTTCAACATCAGTGCACCCCACGCCGCGGTCCCGGGTAGCAACCCGATCGCCACGGCAGGGGCGTGCTTTCGCGGTGTTGCCTGAAACGACTGCGCCACCATGATGATCCCGATCCACAACACGATCGCCATCCCCGCCTCGATGGGCACGAGATACCCCAACAGCGCCGACGCCCCAGTCAGCCCCAGCAGCGTGAAGAACACCGCGTTCAACACCGAGTACCCGACCCGCGCCCCCAGCGCCTTCCAGCCCGGGTGACCGATGTAGATCGTCGTCGGGAACGGCGAGCCGAAGCAGGCGCCCACGATCGACCCGATGCCATTGACCACCAGCGAAGGCACCGTGGGATAGTCGTCTCCCGCGGCTGCCGCCGAGTCCAGGTTCTGCAGCGAGCCGATGAGGTTGAACAGCCCCATCGGCGCGATGATGGCCAGGTACGTGGTGAAATGCCCCTCTGCTATCGCCGAGAACATGGGCAGAATCGTCGGGACCGGTGGGTGAAAGCCGACCATGGCCACGGCGTCCCCGAACGCTTTCGCGTCCCAGTCGAGAAACGGAGTCGCCCAGGCCAGTCCCGTGCCCAACACGAGCGCGACGGCCCCGCCCGGAACACCCCCGGGAAAGCGCACCCGGCCGAAGTACGTCAGAATCACCGCGCCGAAGGGCAGGAACGCCACCAGGGGCGAGGCGAACGTCCGGAACAAGAACCCCGCAGCGATGAACGTCGTCGCGATGCCCGCCAGCGTCGATAGCATCGCCGCACGTGGCGTCCACTTTCGCAGCCATGCCACCAGCCAGGCGCCGCCCCCTTCGATGATCCCGGACCCGAGCGCCGCCACCACCCCGGCCCGCCACGCCGCCTCCGACGCCTCCGCCACCGATGCCCCCGCATTCGCCGCGCCGATCTTCACCGGCAGCATCACCAAAAATACGTAGGCGAAGAGCGACACCGTGTTGATGCCGTAGGGCAGCGCGCACACGTCCGACCGGCCCGTCCGGTCTGCGAGTCGCTTCGCCTGCCATGCATAAAACAGGTTTCCCACGATGAGCGAGACCGCGATCCCCGGAAGCATCCGGCCGTAGGTGATCTCCGGCGAGAAGCCAAGCACATGTGTGCACAGCGCCAGGATCACCAGCACTTGGATCAGATTGTCCAGCGCCAGCCCGAAAAACCCGTCGATGTCCCCCCGCACGAACCACCGAGCCGATGCTTGGCTCATCCCTTCCTCCCTTTGGCCACCCGCACGGCGCGGCCGGTCGTGTCCGTCCAGTGTCGTCAGTGCAGCGTCGCGAGCGGCCCTTCGAACAGCTCCACCTTCTTGGAGGCGGGCATGCGACGAAGCGCCAGGACCTCGTGGGGCTCACATGCTGCCGTGACCTCCGGCGACGACGTGGTGAGGATCCATTGCACACGGGGAAGCGCGCCTCGCAGGGCATGCACCAACCCTCGCTGCACGGACGGCTCCTGGTGCAGCGCCACCTCGTCGATCAAGATCACGCCCTCGGTCATGCGGGGATCACGCCCCGGGTAGGCCGCGAACAGCGCACGCACGGGCAACACCGCGAACGCCACCAGGTGCCGCACGCTGGTCGGCAACCGATCGAACGGCACGATCTCTCCCTGCTCCGTGGCGAAGGTCGGCTCGAGCGTGTACGGGTCGACGCCGAGATACCGCATGGACACGAGCGCCAGCAAGCGGCGAAGCAGGTCGCGCATGGCCTCGTCCAGCACGGACAGGGACAGGGACGGCCTGCCCGTGTCGGGCTCCGGCAGGCGGCTCACGAGTGCCGCGTAGGCAAGCCCGAGCTTGGTCTCTCGCGAGACGTCCGCGTGGCTCGCGTCATCGAACGGCTGTGGGGCACGCACGTCGTAACGAAGCACCGTGCGCAATGGCGTTGTGATCGTCGTGGAGGTGCGGGAGAACCACCGCGTGGCTGGCAAGCTCGCCAGCATGAACCCGCCTTGCTCCACCGCGCGCCGATCGAACAGCGTCTGCTCCCGGCGTCGCAGCCGGTCCTCGTCCGTGTCGTCCATCGGAGCGTGAGGGGAGGCGACCCGCAAGGAATGGGGCCGATCGGGATCGTCGTCACCCAAGTCCCATTCGGCGGATGCGTAACCCGGAGCACCTGTGCCCGTGCGTGTCATCGCCGGCACCGCGTGCGCCGGCCGCGTGGACGCGATGGCCGTGAGCAGGGAGGTCTTTCCCACACCGCCACCGCCGAACACGACGGTCACACCGCGCGCTTGATCGTCGGGGCCACGGAACGAGACGGTGACGTCGGCGAACGGGCCGACAGCCACCATGTGGATTTGCAGAAGCTTCATCGGGGCAGTCGGACTGTAGCCGTTTTCGAATTCTTCCGCGAGAGCGGTCGAATCGGCGCGAAAAGCGGTTGCGGTCCCACGTTTGCGGCCCCAAGTCATGGCGAAGGCGCGACGACAATGGTAGGGATGCGCAGCCCTCTCGGCCATGACGAAGAAGCAACGGAGCCCCGTCGCACCATGATCAGCTACCCGCCTCCCCCGCGCGTGCGCGACGTCGACACGTTGCGCGAGATCGCACGGCAGGTTCGCGTCTCGATCGTGCGGATGATCCACAAGGCACGGTCGGGTCACACGGGCAGCTCCCTGTCCTGCACCGACATCCTCGCCTGTTTGTACTACGCGGAGATGCGACACTTCCCCATCCGGCCTGACTGGAGCGGGCGCGACCGGTTCGTGATGAGCAAGGGGCACGCGGCGCCTGCGCTCTACGCCGTGCTCCAGCATTGCGGCTACATCGCGCGCTCCGACCTCGACCGGCTCCGCACCCTGTCGAGCATCCTGCAAGGACACCCGGACTCGCGACGCTGCCCCGGGGTCGAAGCCTCCACCGGCTCCCTGGGACAGGGCTTGTCGGTCGCGCACGGCATGGCCCTCGTGCTCCGCGCGTCGCCCGAACACCCGCGTGTGTACGCGCTGCTCGGCGACGGGGAGCTACAGGAAGGGCAGATCTGGGAGGCCGCCATGAGCGCCGCTCACTACCGCTCCTCCAACCTGTGCGCCATCGTCGATGCCAACGGGCTGCAGATCGACGGGCGTGTCGAGCAGATCATGCGAGTCGACCCGATCGTCAAGAAGTTCGAGGCCTTCGGATGGCACACGCTCGAGATCGACGGGCACGACATCGCGGCAATCCTCGGTGCCCTCGACGAAGCAAGGTCGGTCACGGACAAGCCCACGGCGATTGTCGCGCGCACCACGAAAGGCAAGGGCGTGAGCCGGTTCGAGGACAAGGTGGAGTGGCACGGCAAGGCGCCGAACGACGACGATCTCGCGTTCGCGCTGCACGAGCTGGGTGAGAGATCTGCCAAGGAGGCGTCATGAGCAGGTCGAGCGTCTCCCCGCGCATCCTTGCGACCCGGGAAGAGTACGGTCGCACGCTGGTGCGCCTCGGCGAGCGGAGTCGCGACATCGTGGTGCTGGACGCGGACCTTTCCGGATCCACGTGCACCCGCGCGTTCGCCAAGCGGTTTCCTGACCGGTTCTTCAACATGGGCATCAGCGAGCAGGACCTCATCGGGACTGCCGCGGGTATGGCCCTCGCCGGCAAGATCCCGTTCGTGAGCAGCTTCGCCATCTTCCTCACAGGCCGATGCTGGGAGCAAATCCGCCAGAGTGTGGCCCTGCCCGGCGTGAACGTGAACCTCGTGGGCACCCACGGCGGCATCACCGTGGGCAAGGACGGTGCGTCCCATCAGGCCCTCGAGGACATTGCCGTGATGCGCGCCATCCCGTCCATGACCGTCATCGTCCCGGCGGACGCGGTCGAGACCCGCAAGGCCGTGGAAGCCGCGGCCTGGTACGACGGCCCGGTATACATCCGCCTGACGCGGGAGAAGCTGCCGGTCGTGTACCCGGACGAGAAGGCGTTTCGCATCGGGACCGGGTCGGTCGTTCACGAGGGAAATGACGTCACGTTGTTCGCTGTGGGCTTGATGCTTCACGTCGCGATCGAGGCGGCAGACCTGCTCGAGATGGAAGGCGTCTCGGCGCGCGTGGTGGACCTCGCCACGGTCAAGCCACTCGACGAGTACCTGGTGACGAAGTGCGCGAGGGAGACGGGATGCGTGGTCACCGCGGAGGAACACAGCACCATTGGTGGTCTCGGAGACGCCGTGGGGGAGGTGCTCTTGCGACGCCATCCCGTCCCGATGGAGCGCGTGGGGGTGCGGGACACCTTTGGCCGCTCGGGCAATCCGCAAGACCTCCTGGAGTACTTCGGGCTGACCCCGCAGGCAGTGCTCGATGCTGCGAAGCGGGCGATCAAACGCAAGACGGGTGTCTGACTGGGACCTTCCCAGTACGAAAGGTGAGTCATGGTTCCCCTCAAGCTCTTCACCGGCAGCTCCAATCCCGAGCTCGCCCACAAGATCGCCGCGGAGCTCGAGATCAAGGTCGGTGATGCCGACGTGACGCGGTTCTCCGACGGGGAGGTCGACGTCAAGATCAACGAGAGTGTGCGCGCCTGCGACGTGTACCTGATCCAGTCCACCTCCTACCCGGCCAACGATCACCTCATGGAGCTGATGCTGATGGCTGACGTGTGCCGCAGAGCGTCCGCGGCGAAGGTGACCGCCGTCATTCCGTACTTCGGGTACGGAAGGCAGGACCGCCAGGTGCGCAAGCGCGTCCCCATCTCGGCCAAGGTCGTGGCGAACATGCTCACGGTGGGTGGGATCGATCGGATCATCACCGTGGACATCCACGCCGAGCAAATTCAAGGCTTCTTCGACGTGCCGGTGGACGTGCTGCGTTCCGCCCGGCTGCTCGTCGAGAACGTCCACCAACTCGGGCTTCCTGACCCCGTCGTCGTCGCCCCCGATGCCGGTGGTGTCGAGATGGCAAGCCGTTTCGCCATGGGCCTCGGCGGCACAATGGCCCTGATCGACCGTCGCCGCGACACCCCCGCCAAGGCCAAAGCCATGCGCCTCATCGGCAACGTGGAAGGCCGAGAGTGCGTCCTGGTCGACGACATGATCGACACGGGAACCACGCTCACGGAAGCCGCGGACATGCTCATCACGAGTGGCGCCAAGAGCGTCCGGGCCGTGGTGACGCACCCCGTGCTGTCCGGTACGGGGGTGGAGCGACTCAATCGCTCCAAGATCGACGAGCTGATCACGTCGGATACCATTCCTCTTCCCGTCGAGAAACAGATCGAGAAGGTTACCGTGGTCTCCATGGCGTCGTTGCTCGCGAAGGCCATCCGCCACGTGCATTCGGGAAAATCTCTGTCGACCGTGGAGTAGCCACCGGCGCAGCCTACCGGGAATCCCACTCCGGAGAACCACAGAGGACGCAGAAGGCACAGAAGGGTGGTGCGCAGGGAGGCCGTGCGTGTTGCGCCTAACTCCTCCCGCTCCTGATTCTCTGTTGACTGCGCCTTCGGCTTCGTCGTCCTTCGTGGACTCCCGGCCAGCAAGCAAGCAAGCCTCCGTCCACTCCGGATCGCCTTCCGTGTTCTCAGCTCCTAAACGATGTCCGTCATCCGTCCATCGTCGTAGCCGGGCCTCAACCCGGTAGGGACTTCGGGAACGCAGCTCTAGGGCGTTCCGTCCCAGCCCGCGATCCTGGCGAAGAGCCACCACGCCGCGCGCGCCTTGAGTACGCAGTTGAGATTCGCCTCTTGCGGGCTGTCCGAATGGGCGCAGGCTTGGCACCCGTCGTATCCGCTCACCCCCTCGCCCGTGGTCAGCTGCTCCAGCTCACTGCCGGTGTTCGCGGCACACCACTGCACGGCCCAGTTCCCGCCGTCGTAGTCGAGGTTGTCTAGCATGTTCTGGTCCCAGTAGTACGCGCCGTCGGGGTCGTGCGCCTCGATGTCCGCGAAGTCGAACAACCACCGATCATGCGCGGCGCAATGGGATCGGATCAACTCGTTGTTGTAGTGAATTCGGTCGGGCGTCATGTCCTCGCCCTGCCCCTCGGCGTGACCCGTCATGAACACAAAGGTCACGGACGGGTACTCGGCAACGAGCTTCTCCATGTTGTCGACGTAGCGCTGGGCGTTGTGGCCATTGATGCTGCACCAGGACCACATCACCACGTTGATGTGGCTGTTGGCCGCGTCGTTGAGCAGGTCCCGCGTGGCGATGACCCACGGGGTGTCCCCGTTGCCGTCCACCTCGTCGCCCTGGCTCAGATCATCGCAACCTGGGATGCCGTTGTCGTCGAGATCGAGGGCATTGGGGGCCTCGCCGTAGTCATCCCATGCGTAGGTGTTGCCGAAGGCAGGGAACGCCTGGAGCGCGTTCATGCCCGTGATCAACTGGCTGCCGTGCGACGTGTGCTGGTAAGCGATGTGCAGGTTGGCCTTGGCCGTGACGATGGCGCTGTCGGGAATGAGGTCGAGTCGCGTGTTCTCGTGGCTGATGACGTGACCGCTTGGGACCACGCCGCCGCAATAGCCGTTCTCGCACGTCTCGCTGCTGCCGCATTCGGTCCCGTCTGGCAGCGGTGAGTAGGTGTTCGCGTTTGCCGTCGGATCGCAGGCCATGCATGCGTTCGCGGGGTTTTGCGCTCCCTCTTGCACGCACGCGTTTTGGATGACGCACCAACCCTCCTGGATGGTGTTCTCGCAGACATCGTCCGCGCATGCGTCGTCGGTGCATGCGAGATCATCGTCGCAGCCGTTCTCGCAGGACACGGTTCCCCCCGTTCCTCCTGTACTGCCGCTCGAGCCGCCAGTGGCGCCACCCGAACCGCCCGTGCTCCCGCCCGAACCGCCCGTGCTTCCCCCGGCTCCGCTCGCGCCGCCGGACCCTCCTGGGGCGCTGCCGCCATCGTCCGAGTCCCCGCAGCCCACAGCCAGCACCATCGTCGCGACCGCACCAAGTGTCCACCACCCACGCCGTGTGATCTTCATGTGAAGCCCCTTCCCGCATCGAGCGGTTCAAGGAAGTTTGCGGCAACCCAGACCGAACCGAAATCTAGCACAAAAGAGTCCCTGTGCGATGGGGGACATCATTCTGTCTAGGGCAACGGTGGGAGGCTACCAGCAGGCGGGGCGCCCGCTCACGGGGTCGGGGTCCGGATGGGGCAACGTCTGCTTGAGGTAAACGAAGTCCTCCTCACAGAACACGGCGGGACCGTACCCCAGCATCTCGGAGCGCTCGAGGAAAGGCCGGAACTGTCCACTGTCCATCAACCGGTTGTGGCCATCGCCCAGGTTGTGGAACTCACTGCCGTAAGGATCGGCCAAGCCCAGCGAGTGGCCGACTTCGTGGGTCATCGTCGACCCGATCATGGACCCAAGGACCCACACTGCGCAGGCAATCTGCATCCCTCGGTCGGACTTGTCGACGGCCGGACACTCATCGCCGGAGGTGAGCTCGGGGATGCTGAGCTCCGACAGATCAGCGGCCTCGACCGGACGTCCTCCGATGTCCGGGCGAAAGGGATCGAAGATGGCGTCGAAGAAGGGGTTGGCGCCCTCGAGCTTCTTTGCCAACTCGCCCGGGTGCTCGCTGAACCCGAAGAAGGATTCGACAAACACGCCGCCAAAGCCCGGATAGCCGTCCTCCTGGGTGGCCGCGTTGACGCCGCCGATCTTGTCGTAAAGGCGGACGTTGTCCACATCCTTGCCAGGGCTGTTGTCGTAGCCGAGCAAGCCATAGCCGTTGGGGTCCTGACCGCTGAGGTCGACCTGGGCGAACAAGGCGAAGTCGGTGGGCTTCTCGGCGCGGAACTCCATGTTGGTTCCAGCGTAGTCGCGGGCCGCTATCTCGAACACGCGCTCGCGAATCAGAGGGTCGACCGCGCGCAACCCGAAGTGCCTGAGGCTTCCCACATAGGAAGCCACGAAGTTCACCCACACCACCTGCTTGACCTGCTCGACACGGAAGCTTGTCGTGTGTGGGGCGCCGTCGACCGAGTCCTGCTGGTACTGAATGATGGGGCGGATGGTACCGCTGAATTCCCCTGAGGACTTCCTCAGGTCGAGGCTCGTTCCAAGCTCGTCTTCCTCGCTCAAGACATAGCGCACGAGATTGCCATTCACGAACTCGGGGACGAGGGTGACGTTGACCGGGATGCCCTCCGGCGCGCCGGACGGCGTGAAGCCGCCCGAAAGCGTGAGGGTGGTCACGGCGAGCCCCGGGTCAGACCCGCCGGGGGGAACTCCCACGAAGCCGCCGCCTTCGACGTCGACGTACTGTCCGAGGCTCGCGATCTTGGGGTTCAGGTCAAAGATGGTCGTGCTCGTCATGTCGAGCTGGACGGGAAGCGAATCGGTATCGAGTGTGGTGGAATCCGCGGCGAGCCCGTGCCGGTTGCGGATCAACACCGTGCCCTCGAAAGTCCCGGGATGGATTCCCGCAACGCTGGGGGCGAAGGGGAACGCGACCTGGGTGCGGTCGGTGGCCTTCACGGGGAGCGCGGCAATCTGTGCCGTGCCAACCGGCTCGCACGTACTCTGTCCCTCCCTCCGGAAACAGCCCTCGAGAACCGCCACCGTGTCGCCCTCCTCACCCCCGAGCAGGAAACCGTCCCCGCGGACCGCGATTCGATCGTTGACGAAGATCACCCCCTGCGCGATGTCATGAACCTCAGGCGCGGACGATGGAGCAATGTTCAGCCGGACCGGCAGGGAAGGCGAGACATGCGTCTTGCCGTCGTCCTGGTCCGTCGCCACCACGGCGGTTCCCTCGAAGACCCCTTCCGCGCTCTGCAGCCCGGACTCGAGTCCCCCGCGCCACGACGCTTCCAGCTCCGTGTCGGACACGTAGGCCGCGGCGAGGGTGACCTCCACCTGGGAGCCGTTGAGACTACCGCGCAAGACCAGCCGTGAGGGGCCTACGTTGGGCGGGACGTAGGACTTGCCCTGGATGACCACACGCGTACCCGGCAGGAGCAACGGGGGCTGGACGGACTGGATCCCGAGGTCCTGGGGCTGGACGGGATTCGTGTTGCCGGTCGGATCCTTCCCCTCGGGATCGGAGGAGCATGCCGTGAACGCGACCAGGGCAACGAGGAGCAAGCGACGCATGAAACCTCCGCACCTCAGAGCTTCGGGCAGTGAGCCTGTTCGAGACCGACGCAGATGTCGTACAGGTTCTCGGCTCCGTCGAACCCGCGCACCACGACGTAGTAGAGGCCGCCTTCGGTGATCTGCCAGGTCAGATTTTCGTTCGACGTCCAGCTCTGCCCGTTCTCCTGATCGCACCCTGTGGACGTGGTCTCGTCGCAGGGCGTGAGATTGGTGGTTCCTTGGTACAGGATGATATCGAGATCCTCCTTGGAGCTGGCCTGATCGAAGGCGATCGAGGCATAGAGCGTCTCGTTCGCGAACAGGTAGACGGAGTACCAATCCTCGTTCCACGAGCAGATGGCGTTGGTGTCGGACTTGAATGCGCCGGCTGAGATGTCCACCTCACGCGCCTGGCTCGCATTGTCGTCAGGCTCGCTATCGTCGTCGGAGCAAGTGGTGCACGCCCCAGGGACGAAATCGTACATCAGCGAGTAGGTGTTCTGGTTGTTCTGCCAACTGTAGACGCGGACGTAATAAGTCCCGGGAGGCTGGCACGACTCGACGAACTCGAAGGATTCGAGACCCTCGGACTTTCCAAGCACCGTGCCCGCGCCGTCGAGGATGGCGAGGTCGAGGTCGGAGGCATCGCCGCCATCGAGCATGACGGAGAGGGTCCCGGACTCCGTGGTGTCGATGGGATACCAGTCCTCGTCCGCGCTGACCGAGCCGGGGCAACTCACGAGTGCCGAGGTGTCCCCGGTCGAGAGCCCGGGCTTATCGGCCGCTTCCGCGATGGTGTCGTTGGGCTCCCAGGAGTCATCCTCGCACGTCCCGCCGCCGCCACCCTCGCACACCCCGGACTTCGGAATGCACTGGCGCGCGGTGACACCGTCGACCGACGTGATCGGGTCGGAACAGGCGTAATCTCCCGGACAGTCGCCCTCACCCGTGCACGAGCGGAAGCAGTACGTCTTGCCGGCGGTCCCGAGGATTGCACACAGATCCCCCTCTGCCCCGCATTGCACGTCGGCCGTGCACGGCTTGCACAGACCCAGGCCCCCCGAGCCCCCCGGGTTCGTGACCTGGACGTGATGCGTGCCCGTCTCGGGACTCTGCGTGAGATGGTCGCAGTCGCCGTCCTTGTCGTCGTTGTCCTGCGCGACGATCACGTAATACACATCGCCGACCGTGCCCTCGGGCTTCCCTGCCACCGGGTTCGGCACATCGGCAGCCCAGTGGCCGTCCTTCATGTCGCCGTCCATGGCCATCATCGTGACCTGGGTCATCTGCGCCAGATCGGGCGGCTCCGACGGCTGCTCGAACGAGTAGTAGACCAGCGGCTCGTACTTGATGCCCTGATCGTCGGTCACGCGCGCGTCGATCGTGAGCCCGATCATGGAGCTGACGCTTCCCTCGGGCGTGTGCTCCACGACGGGAGCGTCCCCAGGGCAATCCGCTTTCTGCGCCTTGCGAAGCACGATCAAGAAGTTCTTTGTGGTGGGCTGGTTGTCGCCATCGTCGGCCAAGAGCTTGAGCGCGTAACGGTCGCCCTCGCTGATCTGCTCTTTCGAAGGACACCAGTTCCACACCCCGCCGAGGCCGTCACGCTGATCGAGCGTGGCGCCCGCGATGACCGGATCCTCCTGGCTGATGGACACGCCCGGGGAGTCCGAATCCTCCACCAGCACCTCCACGTCGATGCACTTTTTCTGCGTGAGGTCGAGGGTGGTTCCCGTGCCGAGGGGCTTGCGGAAGATCGGTGCGTTGCTCGACCCCGCCTGGATCGTCACCTCGATCGTGATGGTCTCCTTCGCCGTGTTCTTGCCGTCGGACACCGTGAAGGTGAAGGAGTGGATTCCCACGTCGGAGGCGATGGGCGTCCACCGGAAGACGGCCATGTTGCCAGCCTGACGCAAGTCGGCGCGGGTACCGATGTCCGCGATGGTCGACTTGAACCCGAACTTGAGCGGGTCCCCATCCTTGTCCGTGGCGCTGACCTCGAGCGTGAACTCCTGGTCCACGGACGCGGTCTTGTCACTCAGAGGCGAAATCTGAGGCGCGCTCCCCCCGTCGTCGTCCGAGCCACAGCCTCCCGCAGCCGGTGCAAGGCAGAGGAGGGGAACAAGAAGAAGCTTGGCGAACCTGTGTCTAGCCATCGAAGTGCCTCGTGAAAAAGCGAGAGGAAAAGGTCTACGGACGGATCTTACCGCCTGAACGAGCTTTCGTCATGCAATGCGATGTCGAAGTTCGGAGGAACTGCGCGAGGGCGCACCTCGCGAGGGCAGAAGACAACGCTAATTGACCATGATGGTCATCGAATAGGCCGCCGCCGCCCCGCTGTATCCGTAGACCCGCACGGTGTAAGTCCCGGCGCCTGTGGCGGAGACCTGCTCCTGCCCACCCGTCCCCTCGCTCGTGCTCACGTTCTGCCCGTCGCGGGTCATCGCCATGTCGAGATCCCCCTGGGCAGAGTCGAACACAACCGTCGCGGAAAGGCTGCCTCCCGACGGCACCACGACCTTGTAGTAGTCGTCGTTGCCGCTGCAGACCGCCAGTCCCGGGTAATTGCCAGCCGTCAGGGTGTGGGCCTGGGCCTCCGAATCGTTCGGCTCGAAGCCGTCGTCCGTGCACGCGCCGTCCCCGCCACCCCCGCCGCCTGCTCCCTGGTCGAGGCTACAGAAAGGCACCCAGACGTGCTCCGCCTCCGTGTCCACCTGCACAGTCTCCTGCGGGCACGTCTCGTCCGCGGACCAAGGCTTCCACATGGCGGCCCGACCGGTCTGCTCCGCGTACTGCGCGAAGACGTCGTAGCCGTTGTTCCACTTGAACACGACCGGCTCCACGCACTGCGTCTCCATCAGCGACTGGTTGTAGTCCATCGCAATCTGGTGCATCGCGTTCGTCGACGAGTTCCAGCAGCACGTCTTGGACTTGTCGTACTGGAGTTCGGCCAAGACGTAGTCCTCGAGGATGCGGTACTCGGCATCGACCTGCGCCTTGCTCATGCTGAACTTCTCCTCCATCAGCGCGTAGAGCTTCGTGAAGGCTTCCTCACGACGGATGCGCGCGGAGCAGGACGCGGGGTAGTTGCGCAGGTGGTTGCGGTTGTCGTCGATCATCGCGAGCAGGGCGTCGCGCAGAGCCGCGGGGTCCGTCTCGCCCAGAAGCGTCTCGAACTGGCCAGGGCGGCTCGCAATCGCCTGGGTGTTCGTGTCGGAGATCCACGAGGCCTCGTCCGACTTCATCCACGTGTTCGTCCAGTACCCGTTGATGTTCTTGACCACACGCCAGCGCTTGATGCCGCCGCCGAGCGACGCATACGAGTCCCCGTCGGAGTTCGTCCCCTCGCCACCACAATAGTTGTTCGTGAAGTAGCTCTTCGAGGCGACCGCGGTCTCCCACTTGGGCTGGCGCCGCGGCATGGAACCGGATGCCAGGTTGACCTCGAGCTTGCCGAGCTCCAGCGGAATCACTTCCTTCACGACGAGGGTGTGACCGATGCCCTTGCGCTGCCAGCGCTCGAGCAGCACGTCGCCGGGCTGGATGGACTCGGGCTTGAGGTTGTAGGTGTTGCGCGTGCTCGCGAGGTGCATCGACCCGAAGTAAGACAGGGTCAGCAGCATGAAGTGGCCGACGCGCTTGTTGAGGAAGATTTCGTCGAAGTAGGCGCCCGCCTTCGCCCCGGGGAACAGGAAGTCCATCTCGTCCCCGCCGCCGTACAAGCCCTTGGCACGGAGCGAGGAGTCCGACGGCCACGTGGTTTGGTACTGCGCCGCGGTCAGGCTCGAGTGATCCTTGTATGCCTGAGCGTAGTTCGGGGTGTTCTTGTACTTGCTCGTGGTGGTGCGCGCCCCGAAGTGGCCGAAGTAGATACGGTCGGACCCGTCGGTGGCGGTCAAGAAGAAGGGCAACTCGTACCAGGAGGCGAAGGTGATCCGCAGGAACATCGCCAGCTCTGCGCATTCGAGCTTCGGGGCGGGCAGGCTCTTGCCCCAGGGCGTGGTCAACGTGAAGGTCTCGAAGTACGAGGCGCTCGGGACGCGCTCCATCGAATCGATCCACGCGGAGTACTTCTGATCCCAGGTCAAGCCGCTGTTCGCGGCCCAGGCGATGCCCGCGGCGGGGTCCTTGTCCTCCCACGCCTTGCGCGCGGACCAGACTTGCGTGGCCGTGGTGTTGGTATTCACCAACGGGCCCTGCACGTTCGCACTGTCTGCCTTGCCCAGGGGTGCGCCGTCCTCACCGAACAGACCATCGATTCCGTAGTCCTCCCAATCGCTGTTTCCCGAACCCTCGTCCGTGCTGGAACAGGCTCCCACCCCCGCTGCCACGGTCGCGGCAAGGAGGACGGTAGAGGCCAGGCGAACGGAACGGGTGAAGCCACTGAGTAGTCTGAAGTCGCGCATATTTCGATACCTCCCGAGCAACACGACATCCCAGCGCGGCAACCACGAGAAGTCAAGGTAAGAAGGCACGGTCAGATCCGGAGGCACAACGAATGCTGGCTGAGCGAGGGCGCCGAAGGCCGGCCCGAGCACACGCCGGGGAGGCGGAAGACGGAGTGTTGGGGGGTGGAGGGTGAGGAACAGAG